>Ga0247731_1000005_pt1 | contig 283350 bp, 271 predicted proteins | sample UWRJL088202R2_FD_180938 | JGI IMG/M metagenome (GOLD analysis project Ga0247731, IMG submission 180938) | Plant litter microbial communities from Arlington Agricultural Research Station in Wisconsin, United States - UWRJ-L088-202R-2 | ecosystem: Environmental > Terrestrial > Plant litter >...
TGGCAGCGGCAACCAAAGCATACATTATGACTGTTTGTAGATCCATATTGCAAAGTTAAAAAAGGCTATTTTCTTTATATCCCAAAGAAACCATAAACTGTTATTTTAAGAACTGATACGCAAGCAATGAAACGCTGTAAGCAAAAGCACTCATGAACCCTAATTGCAACATTGGCCATTTCCAAGAATTTGTCTCTTTTTTTGTAATAGCAAGCGTGCTTATACATTGCATTGCAAACGCATAAAACAAGAGAAGGGAAATTCCTGTGGCGAAATTGAATATTGGCTTTCCTGTTATTGGGTCTACTTCAGCTTCCATTCTGTTTTTAATGGTTACTTCTTCTTCACTATGACTTCCTACGTTGTAAATTGTGGCTAAAGTTCCAACAAAGACTTCTCTTGCTGCAAAAGAAGTCACCACTGCAATTCCAATTTTCCAGTCATATCCTAATGGACGAATTACTGGCTCTATTCCTTTTCCAATAATTCCGATATAAGAATTTTCCAACTGATAAGAAGCGATTTCGTCTTGCAGAACCTCATCAGGAATATCCATATTCTGTGGCATTTCTGCAACGATTTGTGCTGCATTTTTGAATTTATCGCTTGGTCCGTGTGAGCCTAAAAACCAAAGAATAATAGAAAGTGCTAATATAATTTTACCAGCGCCAAAAACAAACGCTTTCGTTTTTTCAATCACATTTATTGCTACGTTTTTAAACAGCGGCAATCTATAATTTGGCATTTCTACTACAAAATAAGACTTGTTCTTGAACTTCAAAATTTTATTTAAGACATAGGCTGAGAATACTGCCATACCAAAACCCAAAAGATACAAAATCATCAAAGTTAGTCCTTGTAAATTCAGAAATCCAAAAAGCCTTTTATCAGGAATTATCAACGCAATTAGAATTGCATAAACAGGAAGTCTGGCCGAACATGTTGTAAATGGCGTGACTAAAATAGTAATCAATCGCTCTTTCCAATTTTCAATATTTCGTGCTGCCATAATTGCAGGAATCGCACAAGCAGTTCCTGATATCAAGGGCACGACACTTTTACCGCTCAGCCCGAATTTTCGCATAATTTTATCCATAAGAAACACTACACGACTCATATAGCCACTTTCTTCCAATACAGAAATAAATAAGAAAAGAAAGGCAATTTGAGGAATAAATATTACAACGCCGCCAATTCCTGGAATAATTCCTTCAGAAATTAAATCGGTTAAAACGCCTGGTTGCATATTCATTTTTGCATAAGAACTAAGCTTTGCAAAAGACCCGTCAATGAAGTCCATCGGAATGCTTGACCAAGAAAATACCGACTGAAAAATCAGCATTAAGACAGCAAAGAAAATTACATAGCCAAAAATTTTGTGCATCAATATCTTATCCAAGCTCGCACGAATTCCTTTCGCTTTTGTGACATCAATAGTATAACCTACTTTCAAGACATCATTAATAAACTGATATCTTTTGATAGTCTCCTTTTGTTGCATTTTCTTTAACTCAGGATTTGATTTTGCAAACGATTTTTCAGCGATTTCTTGGCGCTGTAGATTTCCAAAGTTGACATCTTGCGTAATAACCAGCCACAATTTATAAAGCAATTCTTTAGGAAAAGCATGGCGGAGCTTATTAAAATATTCAGAATCAATACTTGATGCGTTCAAACAAGGCTCTGAAGAAAGTTTTTTGTAATCAGCGATTAGATTTTTTAGGGTATCAATCCCTTGATTTTTTCTAGAACTAATCAATGCGATTTTCGTCTTCAAATGTTCTTCTAAGTAAGGAATATCGAGTGTAATTCCTTTGTAATCCATTCGGTCAGCCATGTTGATGACCAAAATTGTTGGAATTTCAAGATCTTTTATCTGTGTAAAAAGAAGTAAGTTCCGTTTTAGATTTTCCACTTCAGTCACAACAACAGCCACTTGTGGATAATTTGAATCGTTTTTATTCAAAAGCAATTCAATGACTACGTTTTCATCAATTGAACTTGCATTTAAACTATAAGTTCCTGGCAAATCAAGAATAGTTGCCTTTGTATTTTCGTTTAATTTGCAATACCCGACTTTCTTTTCGACGGTGATTCCGGGATAATTCCCTACTTGTTGTTTCAAACCCGTCAGTTGATTGAACACGGAAGTCTTACCCACATTTGGGTTTCCGATCAAGGCAACTTTTAAATTTTGTTGGCTCATACTATTTTACGGTAACGATTTCAATATTTATTTCGCTAGCTGTTTCCTTTCTTATAGCTACATGGCTGTCATTTACATTGATGTATATTGGATCGCCAAGAGGTGCAATCTGCAATAATTCAACCACGTTGCCCGGCAAACATCCCATTTCTAATAGTTTTAATGGGATGTTGTCAATATTAAAATCGATAATGAGCGCCTTTTGGCCAATTTTGAGATCTGCTAGCGTTTTCAAGTCTAATTTAGATTGATTTTAGATTGCAAAAGTAAGTATTATTTTTTGGATACACCGAAGGCTTTTGCCTTGCTCATCTGATTTTAAACTATTAGTATTTTAAATTGAAAATTATTTAGGTTAAAAAAAGGTTTTGGGAATGTTATTATTGTATTCATATTTTCATCATAAAAAGTCGAATTTCAATGCAAAACCATATTTTTGAAGCTGTTATGCAAAATGTTTTTTTTTCAAACAAGTAAAATCCCGAACAAGAATCAACAAAACCCTTTTCAAATATTCATATAATTAAGATTTTTAAATAATGTGATTGCATAACATTCAGAGGTAATTATATAAGACATTATAGCTTTTGCAAGCCTACCTTTACCAACATAAATGTTTTAAATTGAATGTCATGAAAAATGTACTTTATATTGCCTTAGTAGCTTTTGCCTTTACTTCATGTAGGGACACCAAAGCCGAAAACGTAGCTTTAGACCAGCAACGTGAACTTGACTCTATTAAAGTTGTCATGAAAGAACAAAAAGAAGCAGCCGAAAAACAGAAAACAATTGATTCAATGAATGCAATTGTTGCTGAAAAAGAAGCAGCTGCGAATGCAAGAGTAGCTTCAGCTAGCGCTAGAAACAATGCAACTACAACTACTACCGAAACTAAGAAAAAAGGTTGGAGTTCTACTGCGAAAGGCGCTGTAATTGGTGCTGGCGCAGGTGCAATCACGGGAGCCGCAGTTTCTAAGAAAAAAGGCCAGGGTGCCATAATTGGTGGACTTGCCGGAGCCGCTGTGGGTGCGGGAACTGGAGCCATAATTGATGATGGCAAAAAGAAAAAGAATTAAAAAAAATAAAAATAAATCTGATGAGTAAGCGGAATACTATGCAAATGGTATTCCGCTTTTTTTATGTAAATCTTAAGCATTAGTTTAGGATTGTTTTTTACTTTTAGGAAAAATTTAAAGCTATCTTATAGCAAACTCAATATAATGAAATTACTCTTTAAAATCGCAGCCATTTTTTGCATAACAATTTCTTCTTTCGCCCAAAAAAGTGAGATTATCGTTATTGGAAATGTGCATACGCCAATGGATCGCTATAATGCTGACAGTCTTTACAATATCATGGAAAAAGTCAAGCCAGATATTATCCTACATGAAATGGACCATACCTTTTTTACTAAAGATTTTAAGTTCAAGGGACCTTCAAAAGAAAATGAGCAAAATGCATCAGAGCGATATATCGCAAAGTATCCAGAAGTATTGATTCGTCCCTTTGAATTTGAAGGAAGAAATGAATACCGCAGAGAAAAGGGAATCAAGCAATCAGAAAGTCCGACGATGCGAATTCTAGACAGTCTTTTCAGTTCAGGCAAACTGAATGAAGAACAGCGCACAATTGTTTCAGAATATAGAAGATTGACAGACCAGTTGAACTCTTTCGGATATTTATCAGCCATTAATTTCAACAATCCAAAAACAGACAGTATTTCAAAACTTCGTCAATATTATCAGCATCACGAAATTAGAAAAGTAATCAACGAACAGAAGATATTTTCAGAAATAAATGTCACGACTACAAGTGGAAAAAAAATAAGCCTTAAAGAAGGATACAATGAATTTTGCGATTTCTGGGATTTGCGAAACAAGACTATGGCAAAGAATATTATTGCCTACACGAAGAAATATCCGGGCAAAAAAATAATCGTGCTGACAGGCTATTACCACCGCTATTATCTTTTGGAAGAACTGAAAAAATCAGGAAACAAGAAGTTTGAGATTAAAGAATTTTATGAATAAATCGCCTCTTTGGCTATAGCTATAATGAAGACAGAAAAAGAAAAAATGATTGCAGCCGAGCCTTATTTTGCTAACGGGAAAGAACTTTTTACTGAAAGACAAGATGCAAAGGAATTGGTTTTTGAGTTCAATAATCTTCCTCCGAAAGAACTAAAGCCGAGGAATGAAATCATCAAAAAGCTCTTCGGAAAAACAGAAAAAGGATTTTATATCGAACCTCCTTTTCGTTGTGATTATGGCTATAATATTTTCATAGGAAAGAATTTTTATAGCAATTACAACTGCACTATTTTAGACTGTGCCGAAGTGAAAATCGGCGATAACGTGATGTTTGCGCCAAACGTAAGCATTTTTACAGCTGGACATCCCGTGCATTTTGAACCAAGAAATACAGGAATCGAATATGCATTTCCAGTGACAATTGGCAATAATGTGTGGATCGGAGGCAATGTCGTAATCAATCCAGGAATCACGATTGGCGATAATACCGTTATAGGTTCAGGAAGCGTCGTGACCAAAGATATTCCTGACAATGTGATTGCCGTCGGAAATCCGTGTAAAGTGATCAGGGAAATTACCGACGAAGACAAATCATATTATTTCAAGAAAATGAAACTTTAAGAATAAATAAAACGCACTATTTAATTTTATAGCTTAAATTTATATATAGACAAAACTAAAAATGCATCCAGACAAAAACATAGCAAAAGATATTCGTGATATTGGAAAGATTCCGATTATTATGAACATACTCAACGTGATTTGCCAATCTACGGGTATGGGCTTTTCAGCTGTGGCGCGCGTTACTGATGATAAATGGGTAACCTGCACAACGCGTGATGACATTTCTTTTGGATTAAAACCGGGCGATGAATTAGAAATCAAGACTACGATTTGTGATGAAATCAGGCACCACCAAAATCCGGTAATTATTGACCATGTTGATGAAGATCTTGAGTTTAAAGATCACCATACGCCGGCACAATATGGTTTTCAGAGCTATATTTCTGTGCCGATTATTAGAAAAGACGGAAGCTTTTTTGGAACGCTCTGTGCAATTGATCCGCATCCGCGTGATTTAAAATCATCTGAAGTATTGGCAATGTTTAGACTCTTTGCCGAACTGATTTCTTTTCATTTAAATGCGATTGAACAATTAGACAACACAGAATCTACACTCAGCAAAGAACGCGAACTGAACAAGCTGAAAGAAGAAAACCAAAAAACATTTACCGACTTACTTGAAAAGGAAGTACAGATTCGCACCCAGCAATTAGAAGAGAATTATAATTCTCTTGAAAAACTGAATAAAGAATTAGAATCTTTTGCTTACATCTCGAGCCATGACCTTCAAGAACCGCTTCGTAAGATTCAGACTTTTGTAAGCGTAATTTCTGAAAAAGAACTTGAAAATTTATCTGAAAAAGGAAAAGAATATTTTAAGAGAATCCAGAATTCTGCAGAAAGAATGCAGGCTTTGATCAATGATCTTTTGGCTTATTCAAGAACTTCGATCGATGAGAGAAAATTTGAAGTTATTGATTTCAAAAAAGTCGTTGAACTAGTAATGGATGACTTGAAAGAAGAATTAGAAGAAAAAAATGCCAAAATTGAAATTAATAAAATGTGCGAGAGCAATATCATTCCGTTTCAGTTTCGCCAATTGCTTTACAATATTTTCAGCAATGCCTTGAAATTTTCTAGAACAGATGTAAATCCAGTGATTGGGATAAATTGCGAAATCGTGGACAGAGAAACCAGTTTTGGACATACTGAAAAACAGTGTCATATTAAAATTTCAGATAACGGAATTGGCTTTGACCAAAAATATGGCGAAAAAATATTTGAGCTTTTCCGCAGCTTGCATCCAAAAGAAGAATACAACGGTACTGGAATTGGACTTGCAATCGTAAAGAAAATCGTTGAAAATCATGGCGGTACAATTACCGCAAGCGGAAAATTACAGGAAGGCGCAACCTTTGACATTTACCTTCCGGTCGAATAAATTCATTCTTCTCCTGACAAGAATTTGATATCTTCTAGCAATTTTTTTACTTCTTCAAGATTGGTTCCGTCATAAAAACCTCTGATGCGTCTTTTGGAATCAACCAGCACAAAGTTTTCCGTGTGAACCATATCGTATAATTCACTTGAATCAGTAGTTTTTACAGCTAAATATGATTTTCTGGCGATGTAATAAATGTCCTCTTTTTTGCCAGTGACTAAATTCCATTTGCTATCAATTACACCTTTTTTTAAGGCATAAGCTTTTAAAACTTCTGGCGTGTCAATGTCTGGCGTAACGGTGTGCGAAAGCAACATGACCTTCGGATTATTTTTAATCTGTTCTTGCAACCAAGCCATATTCTCACCCATCGGAACACAAATTGAAGGACAAGTAGTAAAGAAAAAATCAGCTACATAAATTTTTCCTTCATAGTCTTTTTGCGTAATTGTTTTTCCGTTTTGATTCGTAAAAGAAAAATCATCAATCGTATGGTCGCGTTTGATAAATTGAACAGTTGTGTCAACCATTTCTGGGTTTACATCTGCAGGATTATAGATTTTTAGCGTCTTTTTGGGTTTCAATGCATTATAAAAAAGTGTCAGAATTATAGCAGAAAGCACAAAAAAAACAAGAAAGAAAATTCGATATTTTTTAAAGAAGGTAAACATTTGAAGGGATTTTTTGCGAAATTACAAACTAAACGCACATCCAAATCTTTTTTTAACAGTAAATTGAATCCATACAATTATTAACTTTTTAAATTTGTAGCTATACTAAACATTTCAATATGAAAATAATCTTGAATAAAAGCATGCTTTCAATCACTGCGATTGTATTAGCTTCGCTTGGAGCAAATGCTCAGGAGAAACCCAAAACTCATGGAATTGAGCTCCAGTACATGGATAAAAGTGTAAAACCAAATGACGATTTCTTTACATTCGTGAACGGAACTTGGATTAAAACCACCGAAATTCCTTCAGATAGAACACGTTGGGGAAGTTTTGATGAGCTTCGTCAAAATACAGATAATGACGTTTTGGCTATTTTGAATAAAGCTGTTGCAGATAAAAAATTAGATCCAAAATCAGACCAGGCAAAAGCCGTCAATCTTTATAAATCCATAATGGATACGGTTGCCCGAAACAAACAAGGAATTACGCCGCTAAAACCTTACTTGGCAAAAGTAAATGCTATAAAAAACATCAAAGATCTTCAAGCTTTAATGGTTGAAATGGAACCAGTTGGTGGTTTAGGATTTTTTGGCGTAGGCGTAGGTTCTGACGAAAAAGACAGCAATAAAAACGTAGTAAGATTAGGATTAGGAAGATTAGGTCTTCCAGACAGAGATTATTATGTTTCTGCAGAAGCTGATTCTAAAGAAAAACGTGAAAAATATGAACTTCACGTAGCAAGAATGCTAGAATATATTGGCGAAAAACCTGCTGAAGCAAAGAAAAACGCAGCTAAGATTTTAGCTTTGGAAATTGCGTTGTCAACGCCAAGATTAGACCGTGTTGAAATGCGCGACGATAGAAAAACGTATAATCCGATGACGGTTGCCGAACTTCAAAAGTTGACGCCTTCTATCAATTGGGAAACTTATTTGGGCGGCGTTGGATTTCCTAAATTGCAAACAATTATTGTTTCACAGCCAAAATACATGACTTCTTTAGAAGAAATTTTCAAGCAAAATAAAGTAGAAGACTGGAAAGAATTCTTAAAATGGTCGCTTTTAAACAAATCTACAGGAATGCTTTCTACAGATATTGAAAAAGCAAACTGGGAATTCTATGGCAAAACTTTAACTGGTGCCGTAAAACAAAGACCAAGAAACGAGAATGCGCTTCAAACCGTAAACGGGACTGTGGGAGAAGCTTTAGGTAAATTGTACGTAGCTGAAAAATTCCCGCCAGAAGCAAAAGCAAAAGCTGAGAAAATGATCAAAAACGTATTCTTGGCATTCGAAAACAGAATCAACAACTTGCCATGGATGACAAAAGCAACCAAAGCGAGCGCAATTGAAAAACTGCACAAATCAAGAATCAAAATCGGATATCCTGACAAATGGGAAGATTATTCTGCATTGGCAATTGCTAGTCCAGAAAATGGCGGTTCTTATTTCGAGAATATGAAAAATATCGCAAGATGGAGCTATAAAAAAGATATCGAGAAATTAGATAAGCCTGTTGACAAAGACGAATGGTTCATGTCACCACAAACGGTGAATGCTTATTTCAATCCGGCTTATAATGAAATCGTATTTCCAGCGGCAATCTTGCAACCTCCATTTTATGACTACAAAGCAGACGAAGCGGTAAATTATGGTGGAATCGGAGCGGTTATTGGTCATGAAATTTCTCACGGATTTGATGATTCTGGAGCAAGATACAACGCTGACGGAAACTTGGTTGATTGGTGGTCTGAAGAAGATTTGAAACAATTTACAGGCCTTGGTGGTTCTTTGGCTGATCAATACAGCGCTTTACAGCCATTACCAGGAATTTATGTAGATGGTAAATTTACGTTAGGTGAAAATATCGGAGATTTGGGTGGAGTAAATGCAGCCTATGATGGTTTGAAATTATACCTAAAAGAAAATGGAAATCCAGGATTAATCGACGGTTACACGCCAGAACAACGTTTCTTTATTTCATGGGCAACAATCTGGAGAACTAAAGCACGTGACGAGGCGATTAAAAGCCAAGTAAAAACAGATCCGCATTCACCAGGAATGTACAGAGCTTATGTTCCATTGCAAAACGTGGATGCTTTCTATGAAGCTTTCGGAATTAAAAAAGGCGACGGAATGTATGTTGAGCCTGCAAAAAGAGTAAAAATCTGGTAATAGATCATATCAAAAAATCCCAAGTGAGAGCTTGGGATTTTTTTGTTTTATAATCTCTTCTTAAATTTCTCTTGAGTTTTCTTTAAAATGTTTTCGACATCTTCTTTAAAACTGAAATTTATTCGAGTCGTATCCCAATCGACCTCTTCTGGGGAATAAAAAATGTCTTTAGTTTTATGGATAAGAACAATCTCCTCTTCTAAAGTTGTCCTACGAATAAAATATTTTGCAATCTTTTCAGTAGCAAATGAAGTCAATAAATGTTTAAAACTATCAGACTTTATTGTGTCAGTAAAAGAAGCTATCGAAATTATACTTTTTCTACGTGATTCTCCTCCGAAATTAAGATGTACAAACTCACCAATACTGCTAACAGGTAATTCAATGATATCATTTGGCTGCAAATCGATAAATTCTGGTGGATGTTTTTTTTGAGGGATGCATATCATTACAGGAGAAGTTCTATAAAAATAAACTTTATTATTATTTCCTATTACAAAATTGTTTTGCGCGTAATCTGGATATTCTATTTGAAAAGATAAGTTTTGAATACTGTCTTCTTTTGAGATTACATAGATTTTTTGCTTTTGATTTTTCGGCACAGCTAATAAACACTGGTATTCCGAAAATTATATACAAAATTATGCTTTTCATATTTCTCCAAACTCATGTCCCAAAACTCCAATAACTTTCCTGCAATCAATAATTTTTCCAACAGAAGTTTTACTTTCATCAAAACCAACCAATGGCAATTCTAAAGAAGCTGCTTTTCCATTATAATATTCTTTTCTGCTTGGATGTTCTGGATTTACAGCATTGAAAACTTCGTTCCAAGATTCTTTTTCAATAATCTTTTCAATGATTCCAATGCAATCCTTTAATCCAATCAAGTTAATCGGCGCATCTGGATTTGCAATGCCTGTTTTGCCGGATAAATAATAAATTGGATGGCGTTCTGCTCCATATAAACCGCCAAAACGAAGACTCGTGGTTTTAAAATTCTTGTTTTCAAACAAAATTTCTTCTGCCTTTAACATTTGCTTTGCGCTTTCAGTAACAGGATTTTCGGGTGTTTTTTCAGTAATAATTCTAAAACTTTCGTCATCGTCATAAACCGAAGTCGCACTTACAAATAAAACTTTATCCACAGAAGATTTTTCTATTTCAGGAATCAGGGTTTTGATCTTTGCAGTAAAATTATCGTTTTCACTCGCAGTAAGATTTGGCGGAATATCAATAATCAGAATTTCAGAATCTTGTAGAAATCCAGAAATATCGCCTTCGATTACATCAGAAAGCGAAATCAAATATGGATTTAAGCCAAAACTTTCTAATTTCTCAATTTTTTCTGGAGAAGTTGTTGATGTCTTTAATTCGTGTTTTTTTTCTAACAAAGATTTTGCCAACGGCAAACCTAGCCAGCCACAGCCGAGCAAACTAATTTTGGACATTTGATTTTGGAATTACTAGTGAAACGCTATCTAAAATTGCTTCAGGAACAATTTCTTGCTTGAAATTAGACTTTATTTTTTGTTTTAGGACAACTGCATCATTTAATACAAATGGTGTCGGCATCATCCAATTTTCTCGTTTTGCAACGTTAAACATTTTATTCGATAATAAATCAAATGACGATTCCATCAATTCCATGTCTAAAACAGCTTTTGAATCCACGCTGAATTGCATTTCCAAAGGTTCGTTGTCTGTCACATAATAACTCAATAATTTTCGTCCGTTTCGCTTGAAAGCAGAGCCTTCTTGATTGATATGTTTCACGCCGTTGGTTCTTAAATTATGGAAAGTAAGATTTTCATGTGCAAAAATATCATAGCGGTTTACCTTTCGATTCGGAGTGATTTTTATCGTAAGATAACGCTGATTTCCAATTACAGCATCTTTTACAAATTGAATTGTGGGTCCGGCCAAGTCTTTTGCTGGCGCATTTGTTGCGTGCGTAAATTTAGAATTGTATTTGCTAAATAAATTGTAAGCATCCAATTCCTCAGCATTTCCAGGATTTTTACCTAAATAAGTTTTTGTCCAAGCATCAAGGTTTTTGTCATAAGTTACCCAAAGCGCTTTGTTTGTATCATTATCAAAAACATACAAAAGGCTGTTTTGTTTCGCTTTTCCTGCTTCATAACCTGAGTCGATGTGTGCTTTGATTAAAAATCCGAAAGCGATTAAAACCATTAAAAGTGCCCAGTTTCCTTTCTTTGGATAATAGCCAAAAACAGGCAACAATAAAGTGAATAACAAAACGGTCAAAGCTGCGCTTCCTGCTAAAAGCTTAAGTCCTAACCCGATTGGAAAAGTTGTTATGAAAGGAGCGAAAATCACAAAAGCTGGAATGCTTAAGATTAAATTTAATACCCAATTATTTCGTTGTGTAATGACAAAAGCACCAAGCATAAGAATACTGCAAAACACCGGAATGATAAAAAATCCAGCACCAGGAAGGAAAAATGCCAAAGCCAAATTGATCAAAATCCAAAGAAAAATTGGAGCTACGGCAAAACTCATCGCTTGATTTTCAAAATAGAATTTTTTGTAAAAAGCAAAGCTGATCGCCAAGCTTAAAAATACGAAGAAACCGATATATGAATGTCCGTTGTAAGTAAATCCGTGAAGAATATCTTTGTACTGTGGATAAAATTCATTGATTGCTTTCCATCCTAAAAATGCTACCGCTCCTGAAACTAAAAGTGAGGCAAAAAGTGGTGAAAATCCTCTCAAAATTTCTCTTGGTGACAAGGCTCTTTTTCCGATTCCAATAAATACGAAAAAGATAAAAAGTAAGGTCGCAACAATTACCAATATAAAATTCCATGAAAAAGGATAACTTACAAAAGCGAAAGGCGTATTGAAATAGACATAATCTTCACTAGAATTCAGCGAACTCAGATCAGCATTCGCAAAATAATTTAATAACGGTACAAGATAAGTCCCTTGATGTTCTAGAGTCGTCAAACTTAAATGTTGCAAATCGTCTTGCTGCGTATGATAATTAAAATGGTCGTCGATAAACGCAAAATTAAAACCTTGAATTTTCCCCTCTTCTCTAAAAACGGTCAAATCGGTATCATTCGGAAGCATCTTGTAAATGCTATACATCAAAGAATTAGAAACTGGATAACTTGGATTTGCTTCGGTAAATTCCTTGACCATTTTTGCATTTCCTTGATTGGTTTCCATTAACATATATGATGGTCCTGCACTTCCTCTTGCTTCTAAATTCAAAGCCAAACCAATGTCTTTTGCCCATGGATGTTCAGTTACAAACAAAGCTGCTCCGTTTAATCCTAGTTCTTCTCCGTCAGAAAATAAAATAACAATATCGTTTTTATTGGCTGTTTTATTGGCTAAAAAAGCACGAACGGTTTCTAAAATAGTTGCAATTCCTGAAGCATCATCACTGGCGCCAAGTGACGAAGAGTGCGGTGCGCTGTCATAATGCGACAAAAGCAACAGTGCTTTTCCGTTTCCAGAACCTTTAATTCGTGCTAAAATATTTTTAGATTTCGATAGATTTCCCCATTCCGTTAGAGAATATCCTTCTTGCGTTGCGGTTTCTAATCCTAAATTTTGAAGTTCTTTTTCGAGATTATTTGCAACGGTTTTATGATTTTCAGAACCAATATAATGTGGCTGTTTTGCCATCGCCTCAACATGTTTCAAGGCCCTTTTGGTAGAAAACTCTTTTAACGGCATCTCATTTTCAGAGATCCACTGTGGCATCAAGGCGTAAAAAACACCGTAAATCATGCCTGCAACGAGCAACGCAGACAAAAGAAATCTATAATTTTTTTTCATTACAGCCTGTAAGGTTTTGGCATTAAATATCTTTCTTGACTAACATAAAAATATCATTTTCTAATGCCAAATATCCTTGGTCGTATAAAAAATAATAAGTGTTTCCTGTTTTTGTATGGAGGATATTTGTGAAAAACTCAAAATCAAAACCTTTGCTTAAAAGCTTAGACCGTGATGATTTTGTTTTTCCTTCTACATTTATATCGCTTAAAATTCTATAATTTTTGCGTAACTTATTATTAATGTTACGCATATAATTATTTGAATCTTTATTTATTTTGTTGTTATAAGCATTTCTGCAACCGTCTGAACAAAACTTTTTATCTTCTCGACCATTGATTTTTTCTTCACATTCTAAACATGATTTTGGCATATACTTTCGCTTTGGTTTATAAATCAGAGATTATCCTAAAATAGCAATAAATCTGCATAAAATTTAACTTAAAAAAGCTAACAAAACTTTACAATTCATTTTCCTACACAAACATATATAATTTTTTCTATTTCAGCTTTTTAATTTTATATAAATCGTCTCTTCTGTCTTTCAAAATTCTAACGCTTCCCATTTCGTGGAGTTTTTTAAGCATATCTAAATCGACATCTGCAATCAAAGTCATTTCGGTATTTGGAGTTGCTTCGGCTTTTATCCCATTACTTGGAAATGCAAAATCTGAGGGTGTAAAAACTGCTGCTTGTGCATATTGAATATCCATATTATTCACTTTTGGAAGATTTCCTACGCAACCCGCAATCGCTACATAACATTCGTTTTCAATCGCACGCGCCTGAGCACAAAGCTTCACACGTGTATAAGCATTCTGCGTATCAGTCAAAAATGGTACAAATAAAATTTCCATTCCTTCATCAGCCATCAATCTTGCCATTTCTGGGAATTCAACGTCATAACAAATCATAATTCCGATTTTACCACAATCGGTATCAAAAGTTCTAATTTCTGAACCGCCTTTCATTCCCCAATATTGCACTTCGTTTGGCGTGATGTGAATTTTGGTATACATTTCTGAAGTTCCGTCGCGCTTGCACAAAAATCCTACATTATACAAGTTTCCGTCTTCCGTAAAAGGCATGCTTCCCGTAATAATATTTATATTGTAAGCAATTGCAAATTCTTGGAATTTCTTTCTAATTGGCTCTGTGAAATGGGAAATTTCTCGAATTGCATCGGCTTCTGTTAAATGATTATAATCAGCCATTAACGGCGCAATAAATAATTCTGGAAAAAGTACAAAATCGCTATTATAACCAGATACCACGTCTATAAAAAACTCAGATTGTTCAAAAAGCGCTTCTAAATTTGCTAGCGGGCGCATTTGCCATTGCACTAGACCTAAACGGATTACACTTTTTCTAGCATTAATTAATTTCGGACTTTTTTCATAATAGATATTATTCCATTCTAATAAAACGGCATATTCTTGAGAACTCACATCGCCTTCCAGATAATTTTTCATGATCTTCAAGACATGAAAGTCATTACTCAACTGAAAAGACAAAACCGGATCATAATATTCTTTCAAACGCACTTTGTCAATATATTCTTTAGGTGTAATTTCATCTGAATATTCAGAATACTTCGGAATTCTTCCTGCGAAAATGATGGATTTCAAGTTTAAAGTTTCGCATAATTCTTTTCTTGCATCATATAATCTTCTTCCCAAACGCAAACCGCGATATTCCGGACTTATAAATACATCAATTCCATACAAAACTTCGCCTTCAGGATCGTGTGTAGAAAAAGAAGAATTTCCAGTAATTTTTTGATAGGTATGATTTGAACTCGCTTTTTTATAGCTTACCAAAAGTGAAAGTGCAGAACCCACAACTTTATCATCTACTAAAATCACTAATTGACCTTCCGGAAAAATCGAGAGCAATTTTTCAATTTCTTCTTCTTCCCAATAAGTGTCATCAAGTTCACAATAAGCGTGAAGCATCGATGTTTTCAGCTGTTTGTAATCTTCAATTTGTAAATTTCGTAGTTCAACTTTATTAATTTCCGTCTGCATAAAAGTCCTTTTCCCCGAAAGTTACGCAATATATTTTCCGTTTGCAAACGCTTACAAGCATTTACAACCGAAAGTAAATGGTTGATAACCGACTAAATTTTTAGAGTTATTACATCTTTGCAATGTTGATTTTAAAGACAAAACAATTACTAACATTTTAAATTTACAAGCCATGAACGCATTAAGAAACAAAGTACAATTAATTGGAAATGCAGGAAAAGATCCAGAAATCAAAACCTTTGATGGAGGAAAAAAATTAGCGACGCTGACAATTGCCACAAATGAAAGCTACACGAATGATAAAGGCGAAAAAATCACTGAAACGCAATGGCATAATCTTGTGGCTTGGGGGAAAACTGCCGAAATCATTGAGAAATATGTGACAAAAGGAAACCAATTTGCAGTGGAAGGAAAATTGACACACCGCAGTTATGACGATAAAAACGGTGAGAAAAGATATGTGACGGAAGTAGTTGTAAATGACATTTTGTTATTAGGAAATAAATAAAACATGAAGGTTCATATCTTTGCCATCCGATTAAATTCAGAGAAATTTATTTCAGACCAAAAGTCACTCAATGATTTTTTGGAAAGTATTGAGTTTATTAAATCAGACACGCATTTTGTGGAAGGAGAAACTAATCATTGGTCAGTTTTGATTCATTATGAAGAGAAGAAATTAGAAAGTAAGCCAGAAAGAAAAGTTGGCGATATTCAAGAACAAGATTTAGAGCCTGAACAATTAGGAATTTACCAAGAATTGAAAACCTGGCGGACTAAAAAAGCACAAGATTGGAACATTGCAAGTTTTATGATTTGCCATAATTCTGAATTGCTGAATGCAGTTGTAAAACAGCCAAAAACAATTTCTGACTTAAAGAAAATAAAAGGCTTCGGAGATTTAAAAATTGAAAATCACGGAGAAGAAATACTGTTGATTATAAACGCCAAATAGAATTTAAAATTATTTAAGAATCCATTCGTTTTTGACGAATGGATTTAACAAAAAACATCTTTTGCGACACGATATGTATTCGTATGTGCTTCAATTATTGTTTTAATTTCAGGAGAATAACCGCCACCCATGCTGCATTGTACAGGGATTTCAAATTGCTTGCAATTCGAAAAAACAATCTCGTCACGTTTTTTGCAAGCGTCGATCGAACAGCCTAATTTTCCGAGTTTATCAGAATCTAAAATGTCAACGCCACTTAAATAAAAAATGAAGTCAGGTTTTTCTTGCTCAATTAATTTTGGAACAAATTCGTTTATAATCTTCAGATATTCGTCATCAGAAGTGTTATCCGGAAGAGCAATATCTAAATCAGAAATTTCTTTTTTAAACGGATAATTTGACTTTCCGTGGACAGAAAAAGTAAAAACATTTAGACTATTCTGGAAGATTTCTGCAGTTCCGTTGCCTTGATGGACATCTAAATCGATGATTAAAACTTTGGATGCGAGTCTTTCGGCTAGCAAATATTGAGCGCCAATTGCTTGGTCATTTAATAAGCAAAATGCTTCGCCGTGATCAGAATAAGCATGATGTGTTCCTCCTGCAATATTAAATGCAAATCCTTTTTGAAGTGCTTTTTCACATCCTAAAATTGTTCCGTTAGCAATTCTTAATTCTCTTTCGATTAATTCTTGTGAGAGTGGAAAACCAATTTTTCTAGCTTTTCTTGGATCTAAAGTTAGATTCAATAAATCATCAACATATTCCTTTGTATGAATGGCTAAAACATATTTTAAATCAGGAAGACCCGGGGAGAAAAAATCATTTTCAGAAACAATTCCTTCGTATAACAATTGCTGTGGCAAAAGTTCATATTTCAGCATCGGAAATCGATGACCTTCCGGCAAAGGATGCTTGTAAATAGGATGATAAGCGATTGGAAACATTCTGTTTTATTTATTCAGAAATATCTTCAAATTTTCGCATCACATATTCTTTCTTTTTCGAATCATAATATCCCAAAACATAATAATCCTTAAATGGAAAAACTGATTGCAATGTGACATCATTTTCTGCCATGAATTGTGAAATAAAATCCACGGCAAGTCCCTGCTGAGAAACATTTTGATGTTCAAATTTATCATCAAACAAAGCTTCAAAATAAGTTGATTGCAAGCTTCCTGATTCAAACAAGCCACTCATGTCACCACCACTTCCTGTTGCCACTATTGCAACTCCTGCAGTAATACCTAAAAGGACATTTCCTGTAGAATTCACATTTCGTATACCGCCAACGGTTAACATTATTTCTTTTGGAGTTTTATAAACAGAAATGCCGATATCAGATAAATTTAACCTTTGCAAGAATTTTTTGGTGTTTTTCATTGCCTTGCCAGTTTGGCTCCCTGTCTGACTGAAAAGTGGCGAATTTCTGAATGAAATCGTATCTTTTATGTCCGCATAATATTTCTTGAGTATTTCACCAGATTTTAAATCGATAGCTGAAAGAGCCAATTCTTCTTCATTTGTCTTTATCTGATAAAGTTTATTTTGATGAAAATAAGAATTGGAATTGCCCATCTGCTTTGCCAAAACTTGTTGCAGGATGTTTTTTTGAGACACTGAATAAGAATTCAAATCAATTTCAAAAAGTTGTGTTTGCGTATTTGAATCAAAAGTCAATACAATTTTATTTCTGTCAACATATATTTTTGATTTCCCGACGGTTTGAAATAATGGATTTAGTGCTTTTGTATCGATCATTTCCAAACCTTTTTCAAGTATCAATTGATTAAAAGTCCTGGGTACTCCTTTTTCATCTGTAAATTTATACGCAGAAAAATCTATAATTTTTTCAGCAAGTTCATTTTTCCTTAAAATATATAATTTAAGTTTGTCTTCTTTTTTTGGAAGTGTCAGAATATAAAAAGAATTATTTTCACTAAATGTGCTCAAAATCGATTCTTCTTTAAATTCAAATTGAAAAACAGCTGTTTTAACTATTTTGCTTTCAAAATCAAATCTAAGCAATTGCAGTTTTCTAAAATCTTCTGAAGCCCAATAAATGCAAGGATTTCCATTGTCTTCAAAACTATATCCAGCCATCAAATTGTATTCTTTGTCAGGTCTGTTTATAGAAAGGCTATCAGAAAAAAACAATGCTTGATTGTATTTCAGTCCGGTTAATTTTTCTTTATCTGTAGCAAAAACAAAAACTTGATTTTGGGCATTTACAGCATTTAATACCTGATGATTATTTCTTGAATTTCGCAGTTTCATTGGATGCGAATTCAGAATAGTTTGACCAAAAGAAGCCGTAAAAGAAGTAAAAACAAAAAGCGCAAATAGTATTTTTTTCATAACCTACATTTTTTATTTCTTGCTCAAAAACAATACCGCAAGTTTAAGAATCCATAAACTCTTGAAATTTAGTGAAAAATTTACCAACGTGAAAACCGTCCATCAAGCCGTGGTGAACGTGAACAGAAACTGCCATCGATCTTTTTCTATCTTCGGCAATCGTCATTTTTCCGATAGAAATCTTCGGACAGCTATCCGGAAAAGCAAAACTTCTCGCGTGCGAAAGCGACGTGAAATCAACCCAAGGAATTGCAGAAAAATGAATCAGATTATCGACCTCAAAACTTCTGGTAAAAAGTCCTGACGTATTTCTGACTCTTTCGATTTCTTCCAAAGCTTTGTCTTGAAATATCTCAAAATCTGCATAAAACGGAATCAGAGAAAACCCAAAAGTGTTGTCATCACGCGTCAATGTTGCTGAAGCATCGATTTTGTCAAAAATATAAATTTCGCCATTGTCAATTCTATAGCGAAAATTTTCCACAGCATTTACAGCCGAAAGCGTTTTATGAAGATAATATAAAAAAAATGAAACTCCGTTTTTCTTTGAAGTTTCATAGGCTTTCGTGCAATCGATATTGGCTACAATTCCAAAAAATGGCTCTTCGAATTTACTAAAAAATTCAAAGTGTTCTTTTCGTGGCCAAGTGTTTAAATCTAATTTTGTTTTCATTTTATTATTTGCCACAGATTGCAGGATTCAAAAGATTTTTAAGAAATTCATTTAATCCTGTAATCTGTGGTTTTTGAATTTTTATAGCAAAAAAGGCAAAACTTCAGTAATTTTTCCCACAGTTCTAAAGTTTTTATGCTTCACTTCATGGTCAATTTTTTCGTGAGCCCAAGTCGTATGAAACGGAATATGAACAGCGTGACCGCCAATTCCCAAAACCGGCAAAACATCTGATTTCAAAGAATTTCCAATCATAAAAAATTCTTCTGGCTGGATTTCCAAACGAGCTAATAAATCGTGATAATCTTTTTCCTGCTTGTCAGACATCACTTCGATATGGTGAAAATAATGTCCCAAACCAGAATTGTGCAGTTTTCTTCGTTGGTCTAATAAATCGCCTTTTGTAGCCACGACCAGTTTGTATTTTCCGTGTAAAGCTTGCAACGTTTCTTCGACTCCGTCTAATAATTCGATTGGTCTTTGCAATAATTCTTTTCCGTATTCCAAGATTTTATCAACCACTTGAATGCTGATCGTCTTGTTCGAAATTTTCATCGCGGCTTCGATCATTGACAGAATATAACCTTTGATTCCGTAACCGTATAAAGGCAAGTTGTCAATTTCTACTTTAAAAAGTTCCTGAGAAATTCCCTGTTTTGAAAGATAATCATTCATCAAGCCACAGAATTTCTCTTCTGTTTCTTGAAAATAAGGCTCGTTCACAAATAAGGTGTCGTCAGCGTCGAAAGCGATTACTTGTATGTTCATTATAGTTTTTATTTAACCCTGCTAGGGTTTAAAACCCTAGCAGGATTGTAAAATATTAATTTATAGTTTCTCCATTCCCAGCCTCAGCATCCGGATTCACAAAAACCAATTTTCCTTCTGCATTCGTTGTCATCAAAATCATCCCTTGACTTTCCACGCCACGCAAAGCTCTTGGAGCAAGATTGACTAAAACCGTCACTTTTCTTCCCACAATTTCTTCCGGAGTAAAACTTTCAGCGATTCCAGAAACGATGGTTCTGACGTCAATTCCGGTATCCACTTTCAAGACTAAAAGCTTGTTTGCTTTTGGCATTTTCTCCGCTTCCAAGATAGTTCCAACACGCAAATCCATTTTCGCGAAATCTTCATATTGAATAGCGTCTTTTTGTGGTTCTGCTTTTTTATTCTCGGCTTTGTTGGCTGATTTTGTAGCTTCCAATTTGTCGATCTGTTTTTGGATTTCTTCGTCTTCAATTTTAGCGAAAAGCAATTCTGCTTCTCCTATTTTTTGTCCGCTCGGAATCAAATCTGAGTTTTCAGAAATGTCACTCCAGTTTAGTTTTTCTTGATTGTTTAAAATTCTAGAAAGTTTAGAAGCTGTAAAAGGCAAAAACGGTTCTGCCAAAACACTCAAAGCACCAGCAATCTGCAACGCAACATACATCTGGGTTTTCACTCTTTCTGGATTGTCTTTTACCACTTTCCAAGGTTCTTCATCGGCCAAATATTTATTTCCTAAACGTGCTACATTCATCAATTCGCCCAAAGCTTCTCTGAATCTATAACGTTCCACAGAACTTGCAATTACCGCAGGATATGCTTTTAATTCAGCCAAAGTCGCTTCGTCAACTTCAGAAAATTCGTTTGGTTCAGGAACAATTCCGTCATAATATTTATTGGTCAAAACCACAACTCGGTTGATGAAATTACCAAAAATAGCCACCAATTCATTGTTGTTTCTCGATTGAAAATCTTTCCAAGTAAAATCATTATCCTTAGTTTCCGGAGCATTCGATGTCAACGCATAACGCAAAACATCTTGCTTATCCGGAAAATCTTCTAAATATTCGTGCAACCAAACCGCCCAGTTTTTAGAAGTAGAAAGTTTATTCCCTTCCAAATTCAAGAACTCATTTGCAGGAACATTATCTGGCAAAATAAAACTTCCTTCGGCCTTCAACATCGCCGGAAAAATGATACAATGGAAAACGATATTGTCTTTTCCGATGAAATGAACCAGTTTCGTGTCTTCCGATTTCCAATAGGGTTCCCAATCTTTTCCTTCTCTCAAAGCCCATTCTTTCGTCGAAGAAATGTAGCCAATCGGTGCGTCAAACCACACATATAATTTTTTTCCTTCCGCACCTTCAACCGGAACGTCAATTCCCCAATCCAAATCTCTGGTCACGGCACGAGGCTCTAAACCACCGTCAATCCACGATTTTACCTGCCCATAAACATTCGGTTTCCAATCATTTTTATGTCCGACTAAAATCCATTCTCTCAAGAAATCTTCATATCGATCCAAAGGCAAAAACCAATGCTTTGTTGCTTTTAAAATCGGAGTTTCTCCAGTAATTGTCGATTTCGGATTAATCAAATCCGTAGCATTCAAAGTAGATCCGCAATTTTCGCATTGATCTCCGTAAGCTCCTTCATGACCACATCTTGGACAAGTTCCAACTACGAAACGATCTGCTAGAAACTGATTCGCTTTAGCATCGTACAATTGCTCTGTTACTTCCTCAATAAAATCGCCGTTGTCATACAATTTTCTGAAAAATTCAGAAGCCGTATCGTGGTGGATTTTCGCTGAAGTTCTAGAATAATTATCAAAAGAAATTCCGAAATCCTGAAACGATTTTCTAATAATTCCGTCATATTTATCAATCACTTCCTGTGGCGTAATTCCCTCTTTTTTCGCCTTCATCGAAATCGCCACGCCGTGTTCGTCGCTGCCGCAAATGAACGCCACATCGCGATTCTGCAAGCGCAAAAATCGAGCATAAATATCAGAAGGAACATAAACTCCCGCCAAATGCCCAATGTGAATCGGGCCGTTAGTATAAGGCAAAGCCGCCGTAATCGTATATCTTTTCGGATTCTGTATCATCTTTTTCTTTAAATAAGTAGGCAAAATTAATCTATTACCGCTGAAATACCTAAAATGGAAAATACATTCTCTATTATTTGAAGCGAATCGTCCTTCTTTTTCAGGAATTGCAATTCCCGCTGTTCAGCACTATCTTTTATTTTTTAAAGAAAAAAAACAAAAGGATAGTCGCTGACATCGGGGCTATTTGAGAAAGGTTTTTGCTTTTTTGGAAGCTTTCTGATCCTTGCGTAAAAACTGCTGTCAATTATCAGTTCTTAAATAATCCTTTATCTTTGCATCTAAAGAATTGAAAGTTATGGCAAAAGGACCCGAAAAAAACACAAAAAATAAGGCTATGCACACCAAATTGCTAAACCGCAAAAAGGCAAAACTCCAAGAAGAGAAAAAAGAAAAAGCCTTGCGGATGAAAGCTTTGGTGGCCAAAATGAATCAGCAAAAGAATAATGACGAGCCTGACGCTAAATAACGGTATAGCATTTCGTCTTTTAATTTTCCTAAAATAGAACCATTGTAAATTGGGATTTCACAAGTAAAAACAGCACAAAACCTTCATTTCCTTCAAATATATTTTGCCATCTTTGAACTCAAAAAAGAGATTCATGAGTAAGACAAAATTAACCGTTACTAAAAACGGATTTATAAAAATTGACGGCGATTTCGAAATCGTTGATCCAGAAGGAAAAGTGTATGATTTGCAAGGCAGAACCGCACTAGGACTTTGCCGTTGCGGATTATCAGCTAACAAACCTTTTTGCGATGGCGCACATAGAAATGGTTTTGAGCATGATGCAACTGCTTTTGATTTGCCACCAATGAAAGCTAAATAAGAAAGTTTACATTTATACAAAAAGCTGCATTTTAATAATGTAGCTTTTTTGTTTTTAGGCTAACTTAATTCAGAAAAAATTTTATCAATCAACTATTTAATTGAAATTTGCACCTACTTTAAAATTTGAAAAAATGGAATTCGGGAAAATAATAGTTTCAGAAACAGCAATGAACAGCGAGAATCCGCACGACGTGATTCTGTCAAATATTTCGATAATCAATTTAATGCGCGAAGAAAAAGTCAACGACGATTTGATTCACGAAGATGCTTTGATGAGCTATTATTTAGATTATTATTGGACACAGCTTTCCGAAGGAAATTTTGCGCAGTTCGTACACAAATCTGGCTGGGACAAAGAATTAAACGAACTCATCGAAGAAGGTTTGGCGTTAATCGGAGCCGAAAAACATTTGGAATTATTCCAGCAGCAATCCAAAAAAGTAAAACTGATGAGCAGTGTAAAACTCAATAAATTCTTGAAAGGAAAACTAGAAGGCGTCAATCCAGTAAGAGATTCGTTGAACAGTGACACTTTTTTTGAATTGGAAGAAAATCTTATTACGTTAAATGCTGATTTCTTAAAATCACATCCTGATTTTGAAGTGCTTTCTGTAGATGATATTTTCGCAACTTTAGAAGAATTCGTAGGCCGCGAAATAAAAAGAGTTTAAGTTTTTCCAAAGAAAAAATCCGCGCAAATCTGTGTCATCCGCCAAAATCCGCGTTCAAAAAAAATCCTCCTTAAAATTTCCGCAAAATTCTTACATGATATTTGTCATTTTCAAATAACTAAAGTTTTGCCTATTTTTGCACCCGATTCAAAAAACAGAATCATAATTCTCACTTAAAACGTTTATAGCATGCAACTGTACAACACCTTAAGCGCAGAAGAAAGAGCCGAGCTGATTGACCAGGCCGGAAAACAAAGACTGACTTTGTCTTTCTATGCGTATGCCAAAATTGAAGATCCTAAAAAATTTCGCGACGATTTATTTATAGTTTGGAATGAACTTGATGCCTTGGGACGAACTTATGTCGCCCACGAAGGAATCAACGCCCAAATGTCTGTTCCTGCAGAAAATTTTGAAGCTTTCCGTGAAACTTTGGAAGCTTATGATTTCATGAAAGGCATCCGCTTGAATGTGGCTGTCGAACATGACGACCATTCTTTTTTGAAATTGACGGTAAAAGTCCGTGATAAAATTGTTGCCGACGGATTGAACGACGCGACTTTTGACGTGACCAATATCGGCGTTCACTTGAAAGCGAAGGAATTCAACGAAATTTTAGAAGATCCAAATACGATTGTAGTAGATTTCAGAAACCATTACGAAAGTGAAATCGGCCATTTTAAAGGAGCGATTACGCCAGACGTAGAAACTTTCCGTGAATCTTTGCCAATTATCAACGAACAATTGAAAGATTTCAAGGAAGACAAAAACTTGGTGATGTATTGTACCGGAGGAATTCGTTGCGAGAAAGCTTCGGCTTATTTCAAGCACCAAGGATTTAAAAATGTATTCCAATTAGAAGGAGGAATCATCAATTATGCCAAACAAATCAAGGAAGAAAACATCGAAAGCAAATTTTTGGGAAAGAATTTCGTGTTTGACCACAGATTAGGCGAAAGAATTACCGACGATATTTTATCCCAATGCCACCAATGCGGAAAACCATGCGACAATCATACGAATTGTGAAAATGAAGGCTGTCATTTATTGTTTATCCAATGTGACGAATGCAAAGCAGAAATGGAAAACTGCTGTTCGACAGAATGCCAGGAAATCATCCACATGTCATTAGCAGACCAAGTAAAAATGCGCCGTGGCGTGAAAAATGGCAACATGATTTTCAGAAAAGGAAAGTCAGAAAACTTGAAATTCAAACATTCGGGAGCTTTGTCGGACGTAGCTCTAGCCAAAGCAGACCTTAGCGATAGCGAAATTGCAAAGCCAAAAGATATCCGTCAGAAAATAAAAATCAAAAAGATTTTGATCGGAAAAGCAGAACACTTTTTTCCAAAATCAGAAGTCGGGCAATTCTTGATTGAAAAAGATACGCTTAAAATCAGCGACAACATTTTAATTTCCGGACCAACAACTGGAAACCAGACACTGCAAATCACAGCAATGTATGTCAACGGAAGCCAAAGCGAAACGGCAAAAGAAGGCGATAAAGTGACCTTCAGCCTTCCATTCAGAATTCGTCTTTCTGACAAGTTATACAAGATTTTAGAATAGAATATTTCTTCAATTTTTACGTTAAACCTATTTCATGTGAGTGAGATAGGTTTTTTGTTTTAGGCTGAAACGCTTTGAAACAGAGCTACTTTGCTACTTTGCAAGTTCAAATTAAAAATTGCTATCTTTACGCTCAAAACATTTTACGAATTTTAAGTTGCGTAAATCGCGACATCTATATAAAATTATGGCCTGTACAAGTTGTTCAACGTCTGATGGCAGTGCGCCAAAAGGCTGTCAAAATAAAGGGACTTGTGGCACCGATAGCTGCAATAAATTAACGGTCTTCGACTGGCTCTCAAACATGAGCCTTCCCAACGGAGAAGCGCCTTTTGACTGTGTAGAAATACGCTTTAAAAACGGAAGAAAAGAATTTTACAGAAATACTGAAAAACTGACTTTGAGCATTGGAGATATTGTGGCAACAGAAGCGTCTCCAGGCCACGACATTGGAATCATCACTTTGACCGGAGAATTGGTTAAGATTCAGATGAAGAAAAAAGGCGTGAACCACAAAAGTGCAGAAATAGCAAAAATCTACAGAAAAGCCTCTCAAAAAGATATCGATATTTGGTCAGAAGCGCGTGCAAAAGAGGAGCCGATGAAAGTTCGCGCACGTGAATTGGCGATTGCCCAAAAACTAGAAATGAAAATTTCTGATATCGAATTTCAAGGCGACGGATCTAAGGCGACTTTTTATTATACAGCAAATGATCGTGTTGATTTTCGTATGCTGATTAAAGATTTTGCCAAAGAATTCAGCACCAGAATTGAAATGAAACAGGTAGGTTTTCGTCAAGAAGCAGCTCGTTTGGGCGGCATCGGTTCTTGCGGAAGAGAGCTTTGCTGTTCGACTTGGCTTACCGATTTTAGAAGCGTAAATACTTCTGCGGCAAGATATCAGCAGCTGTCATTGAATCCACAAAAATTGGCGGGACAATGTGGCAAATTGAAGTGCTGCTTGAACTATGAATTAGATACTTACATGGATGCTTTGAAAAGTTTCCCTGATTTTGATACCAAATTGCACACTGATGCTGGTGATGCAATATGCCAAAAACAAGACATTTTCAAAGGATTGATGTGGTTTGCTTACACTAATAATTTTGCCAACTGGCACGTTTTAAAAATTGAGCAGGTCAACGAAATTATTGCCGAAAATAAGCAAAAAAGAAAAGTGGCTTCGCTTGAAGATTATGCTTTGGAAGAAGCAAAAGAACCGCAACAAGATTTCAATAATGCGATGGGACAAGAGAGTCTGACGCGTTTTGACCAGCCGAAGAAAAAGAAAAGACCGAACAAAAAACGCAAAGAAGGCGAAGCTGTCGGAAATGGTCCGGCCATTCAAAGACCTGCTGGAGAAAGAACGCAGAGCCAGAAAATTGTTCCGAATAAGAAGCCGAATCCAAATCAGAATCAGAATGCCAATCCACAAGGAAAAGCGCCAAATTCTGAACCAAAACCAAATCAGAATCCAAACGCAAATCCGCAAGGGAAAGCACAAAATAGAGATCAAAAGCCGAATCCAAACCAAAACGCCAATCCGCAGGAAAAAGTGCCAAACGCTGGACAAAAGCCAAATCCAAACAGAAATAACAATCAAAAAAACAGGCCGCCAAGACCTGCAAACGAGAATAAACCTGATAACAAAATAATACCCGCTAAGAAAAATGATCCTGAGAAATAGTTTCCTGATTCTTTTTGCAACCTTGTTGTTAGTTTCCTGCGATAAAAAGAGAGTGTTTGACCAATATGAATCCGTTGGAGATGCTTGGCAGAAAGACAGCATTGCAAGTTTTACTTACAATAATCAAGACACAACAAAGGCTTATGATTTGTTCGTAAACCTGCGTTCTAACAATGATTATCCGTTTAATAACATCTTTTTGATTGTCTCGATGGAAGCGCCGGGCGGCATGACAAAAGTCGATACGCTGGAATATAAAATGGCAGAAGCTGACGGAAAATTGTTAGGAGAAGGTTTTTCAGATGTAAAAGAAAGCAAACTTTATTATACAGAAAAATATAAATTTTCAGCGCTCGGAGATTACAAAATCGGAATCCAGCAAGCCGTTCGCCAGTCAGGAAAAGTGGCCGGAGAAAAAGAATTAAAAGGAATCACCGAAGTGGGCTTTAGAATAGAAAAATTAGATTAACGTTATGGCAGTTAAAAAAAACAATACTACAGTTAAGGATTTCAAGTACTATAATAAAAAATTTTGGAAGATTTTTTTATATGGAACTGGAGCAGTAATTCTATTTTTCCTTTTTGCTTCTTGGGGACTTTTCGGATCAATGCCTTCGTTTGAAGAATTGGAAAACCCAGAATCTAACTTAGCTACAGAAATCATTTCTTCAGATGGAGAAACAATTGGTAAATTCTACAACGAAAATAGAACCGCAATTAAATATTCTGACCTTCCGAAACACTTGGTTGATGCGTTGGTTTCTACAGAAGATGAGCGTTTTTATGAACACTCAGGAATCGACGGAAGAGGAACTTTAAGAGCCGTGAGCACTCTTGGAACCAGCGGTGGAGCGAGTACAATCACACAACAACTTGCCAAACTATTATTCCACGGTGAAGGTTCGAAATTCCTGCCTTTTCGTATGGTTCAAAAAGTAAAAGAATGGATTATTGCCATTCGTTTAGAAAGACAATATACCAAACAAGAAATTATTGCAATGTATTTCAACAAGGCTGATTTTGTAAACAATGCAGTTGGAATTCGTTCTGCTTCTAAGGTATATTTTGGAAAAGAACCTCGCGATTTGAAGATTGAAGAAAGTGCAGTTTTAGTTGGAATGCTAAAAAATCCATCTTATTTTAATCCAATAAAGGAGAAAAGAAAAAAATTGGTTTTTGACAGAAGAAATACCGTTTTGGGACAAATGGTGAAAAATGGTCATTTAGAGGAAGCCGCAAAAGAGTCATTGTCTAAAAAACCATTGGTTTTAGATTATCACCCAGAAAGTCACAACGAAGGAATTGCTACTTATTTCAGAGAATATCTTCGTGATTTCATGAAAACTTGGGCAAAAGAAAATCCTAAAAAAGATGGAAGTGGCGAATATGATATTTACCGTGATGGTTTAAAAATCTATACTACGATTGATTCAAGAATGCAATTGCACGCAGAAGAAGCGGTAACTGCTCACTTAGAAAACTTGCAAAAAGAATTCTTTAAGCAAGCCAAAACAAACAAAAATGCACCGTTCATTAAATTATCTGACGCTGAAACAAATTCATTGATGGACCGCGCTAGAAAAGCTTCTGAAAGATGGAGACAAATGAGCGCTCAAGGCAAAAGTGATGATGAAATCACAAAATCTTTCAGCGTAAAAACTGACATGACCGTTTTCACTTGGAAAGGTGAAAAAGACACAATCATGACGCCAAACGATTCTATTAGATATTACAAACACTTTCTTCAAACTGGTGTCATGGCAATGGAACCAAGAACAGGCCATGTAAAAGCTTGGGTTGGCGGAATCAATTACAAACATTTCCAATACGATCACGTTGGACAAGGAGCGAGACAAGTAGGTTCGACATTCAAGCCATTCGTTTATGCAGCAGCAATCGAGCAAAAAGGATATTCTCCTTGCGACTCGATTATTGACGCGCCATACACGATTCCGAAGGGAAGACACAACGTCACTGAAACGTGGACGCCAAGAAATTCAAACGGAACTTATAAGGGAATGACAACATTAAGTTCTGCTTTAGCAAACTCAATCAACACAGTTTCCGCAAAATTAATTGACCAGGTTGGTCCAGATGCGGTTATTGATTTGGTAAAAAAATTAGGTGTAAATTCTAAAATTCCTTCGCAGCCGTCAATCGCTTTGGGAGCTGTAGAAATTACGGTAGAAGACATGGTTGCCGCTTACAGCACGTTTGCAAATCAAGGTGTTTACGTCAAACCGCAGGTAATTACGAGAATCGAAGATAAAAACGGCGTGGTGCTTTTTGAAGCAATTCCAGAGTCGCATGACGTTTTGAATAAAGATATTGCTTACGCAGTTATCAAGCTTTTGGAAGGCGTTACGCAATATGGTTCTGGAGGCCGATTGAGAACAGACGGTGGCGGTTTCGGCTATGAAATGATGACCGGTTATCCATATGTTTTAAGAAATCCGATTGCAGGAAAAACCGGAACTACGCAGAATCAATCTGACGGTTGGTTCGTGGGAATGGTTCCGAATTTAGCAACTGGAGTTTGGGTTGGTAATGAAGACCGTTCTGCCCACTTTAAAAGTATCACTTACGGACAAGGAGCTGTAATGGCACTTCCGATCTGGGGATTGTTCATGAAAAAATGTTATGAAGACAAAGAGCTTTCTGTTTCAAAAGAAGCATTTGAAAGGCCGAAAAACCTATCCATAAAAGTAGATTGCTGGACACCGCCGGTCAAAAAAGACACCACGGACGTACAGCCCGAACAAGATACCGATGAATTCAATTTTTAATAGAAACGCCTTTTTTAAGGCGTTTTTTTATATATTTATCCTCCAAAACAAACATTCATTATATGATTAATAAAAAAGTCGCATCGGTGAGTGATGCACTGAAAGATATTAAAAACGGGCAAACCATCATGCTCGGCGGTTTCGGACTTTGTGGCATTCCTGAAAACAGCATTGCCGAATTAGTGAAAACTGGAGTGACTGACTTGACGTGCATTTCTAACAATGCCGGAGTTGATGATTTCGGATTGGGATTATTGCTTCAAAAACGCCAGATTAAAAAAATGATTTCTTCGTATGTCGGAGAAAACGCTGAATTCGAACGCCAGATGCTTTCCGGAGAATTAGACGTAGAACTGACGCCACAAGGAACCCTAGCCGAAAAATGCCGTGCTGCACAAGCTGGAATTCCTGCGTTTTTTACACCGGCAGGTTATGGAACTGAAATTGCCGAAGGCAAAGAAGCCAGAGAATTCAACGGAAAAATGCACATCATGGAAGAAGCTTACAAAGCTGATTTTTCCATTGTAAAAGCTTGGAAAGGTGACGAAGCCGGAAATCTGATCTTCAAAGGAACCGCCAGAAATTTCAATGCTGTAATGGCTGGCGCGGCAACAATTACCGTTGCTGAAGTGGAAGAATTAGTTCCAGCAGGAAGCCTTGATCCTAATCAAATTCACATTCCTGGAATTATGGTACAGCGAATTTTTCAAGGCGAGAAATTTGAGAAGCGAATCGAACAGAGAACCACTAGAAAAAAATAAATTCGAGGATTTATTGATTCAGAAATTGAAGTTTACTGTGTTCAGACATTTGGAATAAAAAAACTTAAAAACAGAATTATGGCACTTATCAATCCGCATATCAATTTTAATGGAAATGCTGAAGAAGCGTTTACTTTCTACAAATCAGTATTTGGTGGCGAGTTCACGAAAATGATGCGCTTCAAAGATTTGTCAAGTCCTGAATTTACCGTATCAGAAAGTGAATCAAATAAGATAATGCACATCGCTTTGCCAATCGGCGCCAATGTTTTAATGGGCAATGATGTGCCTGAATTAATGGGAAAAGTGAGTGAAAATGAAAACAGGTCTAAAATCTCAATCAGCGCGCAAAGCCGTGAAGAAGCCGATAAAATATTCGTCGGACTTTCTGCGGGCGGTACCATTGAAATGCCGATGAGCAACAGTCCTTGGGGTTCTTATTTTGGAATGTTCAGAGACAAATACGGAATTGAATGGATGGTGGATTTTGACCCAAATGCATAAGCAAAAAGCCACCAAAGCTTAATCATCAGATTTGGCAAAAAGCGATGCCATTTCAAATTATCAAACTATTAAATTATGTTATCAAAAGAAGATATTGCAAAAAGAATAGCAAAAGAAGTCAAAGACAACTATTTCGTGAATCTCGGAATCGGGATTCCTACATTGGTTGCCAACTATGTTCGTGAAGATATTTCAGTAGAATTCCAAAGCGAAAATGGCGTGCTCGGAATGGGTCCGTTTCCTTTTGAAGGAGAAGAAGATGCCGACGTGATCAACGCTGGAAAACAAACCATCACAACGCTTCCTGGAGCGAGTTTTTTTGATTCTGCATTCAGTTTCGGAATGATTCGAAGTAAGAAAGTAGATTTGACAATTCTCGGAGCCATGGAAGTTGCCGAAAACGGTGATATCGCCAACTGGAAAATCCCAGGAAAAATGGTAAAAGGAATGGGCGGTGCAATGGATTTGGTCGCTTCTGCAGAAAATATTATCGTAGCGATGATGCACGTCAATAAAGCCGGAGAATCAAAGCTTTTGAAAAGATGTTCTTTGCCGTTGACTGGCGTTGGATGCGTGAAAAAAGTGGTCACGGAATTGGCTGTTTTGGAAATTGTTCCTGAAGGTTTCAAGCTTTTGGAAAGAGCTCCAGGAGTTTCAGTTGAAGCTATTATAAAAGCTACCGAAGGAAATCTGCTTATCGAAGGAGAAATTCCCGAAATGGTTATTGATTAAATTGTAAAAAAGAGGATTGCCAAATGGCAATCCTCTTTTTTAATCTTGAAACGTCTTATTTTTTGTTCAGATATTCTAATAAAACTTCATTCGCATTTCCAAAAGTCGGTTGTTGTTCGGTGAAACTGACCGCCTTTTTTTTGTTCAATTTATAAGTCAGATCAGATGCTGTAGTAAATAAAATGACCGATAAAAACGGATTGTTGACAAACGGAAGCAAACGGTCAAAAGCACTGTCGTCCGAATGAATTTCAAACAATTCTTCCTGCTGAAATCGAAACTTTAGCTCTAACTTTAATTCATTTTCTTCTAAAATTGGACGAATAAAAATATTTTTTAATTCCGTTTTTCCGATTGTTTTTGCAAAAGTAAGTTTTGCAAAAGTTCCGTCAGAAAGACTCGTTTTGAATTTATCATAAAATTCAGAAAATGTAGCGGTAAACAACATATTTTTTTTTTTATCCTTTCGGAATTGCAGCAATTAATTTCTTAGTATATTCCTTCTGCGGATTTTCATATAAAATATCCGCATCGGCCAATTCTTCAATTTTACCTTTATTCATGACCAAAACTTGGTCTGACATATATTTTACCACAGCCAAGTCATGCGAGATAAAGATATAAGTAAATCCAAAATTCTCCTTTAATTCATTCAACAAATTCAATACTTGGGCTTGAACTGAAATATCTAACGCGGAAACTGATTCGTCACAAACAATCAATTTAGGTTGCAAGGCGATTGTTCTCGCAATACCTATTCTCTGTCTTTGTCCTCCTGAAAATTCATGCGGATATCGGTTAAAAAATTCTTCTCCCAGTCCTACTCTTTCTAAAATCTCAATAGTTTTTGCTTTTCGTTCAGCCTCATTTTTATACAATTTATGAACTTTCATGGGTTCCATGATTGCTTTTCCAACCGGAATTCTTGGATTTAAAGAAGAATAAGGATCTTGAAAAATAATTTGAATTTCTTTTCTCAAGGCTCGAACATCCTCTTTTGGAAGTTTCATAATATCCACGCCACGATAGAAGATTTGCCCCGCAGTTGCTTTGTCGAGTTGCAGAATTGCATTTCCAAGCGTAGATTTTCCACAACCTGATTCTCCAACCAAACCTACAGTTTCTCCTTCATAAATTTTAAAACTGACATCATTTACTGCTTTAAAGCCTGTTTTCTTGCCAAATAATCCTGTCGATGAGAAATATTCTTTTTCAACATTTTTCACTTCTAAAATCGGAATCTGGCCATATAATTTCTCTTGGGATTTCTTTCTTTCTTCAGAAGTTACAACTTCAGTATTTACAGAATTCTCAAGATAATCTTTTATCGTTGGAAGCCTTTTCAAGCGAACATCAAGCGATGGTCTTGAACTAATCAAAGCTTTTGTATAAATATGTTCTGGATGGTGAAAAACATTCATTGCTTCACCTTGTTCCACAATTTCTCCTTTATACATTACCAAAACGCGATTGGCTATTTCAGAAACCAAGGATAGATCATGCGAAATAAAAATAATGCTCATGCCCGTTTCCTGTTGAATATCTTTCAACAATTGGATGATTTCCTTTTGAACCGTCACATCCAAAGCTGTCGTAGGCTCATCAGCAATCAAAATTTTTGGCTTACAAGCAATAGCCATTGCAATCATCACGCGTTGTTTTTGTCCGCCAGAAACCTCATGCGGATAGCGTTCATAAATTTTCTCTGGACTAGGAAGTTTTACTCTTTCAAACAATCGCAAAACCTCTTGCTTAATTTCTTTTTTTGAAAGTTTTGTATGCTGCTCCAAAATTTCTCCAACTTGGAAACCACATTTTAATGACGGATTCAAAGAACTCATGGGTTCTTGAAAAATCATCGAGATTTCTTTTCCTCTCAAATTTTGTATTTCTCCTTTTGAAAGCATTGCGTTATTTTTTCCTTGAAATAAAATTTCTCCTTTTGATATTTCAGAAATATTTTTTGGAAGCAGACCCATGATTGCCAAAGAAGAAACTGATTTCCCCGAACCCGATTCCCCGACAATTCCTAGTATCTCGTTGGAGTTTAAAAAATAATCTATTGTCTTAATGACGGGCGTAAATTGACCATCCTTCTTAAAAGAAATTTCGAGATTTTTTATTTCGAGCAAAGGGTTTTTCATGGAAAATAAAGCATTTATATATGAATAATCTCTTCATCAATAAGAAGATCTTCACGACGCAATCTAAGAAAAATCTGTGCCACTGCAATTACATCTTTCTCACAATAGGTAATAATTCTATCAATATCTTTTTCCACATAATAAACTTGTGCAACTTCACTGCCACTAATGTCATCTTTGGGCGAAGGAACATTTAGAACATTTGTCAATAATTTAAGCGAAGTATAATGCTTGAAATCACCAAATTTCCACATCTCTAAGGTATCTAAATGAGGTACTTCCCAAGGTTTTTTTCCAAATAAATTTAGCTTATTCGGAATTTGGACTTGGTTGATAATCATTCGTCTCGCAATGAATGGAAAATCAAACTCTTTCGCATTATGGCCGCACATTATATGCTGAGGCTTATTGAAATAAGTATTCAATAGAGTGCTGAAATCAATCAAAATCTTCTTTTCTTCTCCAAAAAAAGTAGTTACTCTAAAATGCCTTATATCGCCTTTAAAAGTAAAATATCCGACAGAAATACAGACAATTTTTCCAAATTCGGCCCAAATTCCGGCACGGTCATAAAATTCTTCTGGCGTATATTCATCTTTGCGCTGATATTGGGTTTTCAGATCAAAAAGATGTTTTTTATCTTCATCAAGTTCGTTGAAATTTTCCATTTCTGGAACGGTTTCAATATCAAGAAAAAGAATATTTTCGAGGTTAATTTTTTCTATCACTATTTATCATTTTATAAGCTTCATCAATATAAACATAAAAATCATTTCGATGAAAATCTCCGTCTGCACGCTCATCACGAAGATGGCCAAGACGAACAATAATCAAATCATCCTCAGGAATCACAATTACATACTGCCCTAAATGTCCTTGCATATAATAAATCTGCTTGCCCATATGATCGCTCAACCACCAGCCATAGCCATAAAATTTGGCATCTGAAAAACGAGGTGTTATACATTTTTCAACAAAAGCACTGTCTAATATTTGCTTCCCATTCCAACTTCCTTTTTGCTTGAATAATTTTCCGAAACGCGCAAAATCCCTCGCATTGCTGGCAATACAGCAATAAGCTTTCTCAACTCCACCAGGGTCATCAATTTGCCAAAGCGCATCATTTTCAGCTCCTAAAGGCTGCCAAAACTTTTTTGAAACATAATCAGAAAGATGCTCTCCTGTTGCTTTTTCAATAATCATCGCAAGCAATTGTGTGTTGCCGCTCAAATATTTCATTTCTTTTCCAGGCGGCGAAATAATTTTTAACCCCAGAATTACTTTTCTCAAGTCATCATCAAAATAAGCTCTTGTCGTTATAGAAAACGGACTGTAATATTTTTCATCCCAATCTAATCCTGATGACATAGATGATAGATCTCCCACAGTTAAATTATCACCATATTCACCTGCAAATTCTGGATAAAAATCAGTCAACTTTTGATCAAGGCTCTTTATTTTACCTTCCATTATTGCTTTTCCCATCGCTAGAGTCACAATACTTTTTGCCATAGAAAAAGAGTTTGACTTTGTATCTTTATTATAATTTTCGAAATAGCTTTCGTGCCAAATACTGTCATTTTTAATAATAACGAATGCTACGCTTTTAAATTTAGCATTCGTTTCGGCGAGCTTTTCTGTCGCTCCCACTTTATTATAATCTTTGCTGATATTCCAAGGCTGAGGTTTTCCTTTTTTGATTTCACGATTTGGAAATTCTTTATAATCACTCAAAAAAGCAGTAGTTTCTCCATTCAGATAGACCGTTTTTACAGCACGAAGAAGATAATCTACATTAAAAATATAAAGCAATAAAACAAAACCTGCAACAAAAATGATAAACCAAACGAGTAATTTTAATAAAGATTTCATAGGCGTAATATTTAAAATAAACTTTGTTGTTTTATAGGATTTTCATGATCTAGAAGCCATTTCTTTCGCCATAATCCACCCGCATATCCAGTGAGTGAACCGTCACTTCCAATAACACGATGACACGGAACTACAATCCAAAGCGGATTTTTTCCATTGGCCGCTCCGACAGCTCTTATTGCTTTTACATCACCAATTTTTATGGAAAGCTCTTGATATGACATGGTTTTTCCGAAAGGAATTTCGAGTAATGCGAACCACACTTTTTTTTGGAATTCTGTACCTGAAGGATTTAATTTGAAAGTAAAATCATTTCTTTTTCCTGAAAAATATTCTTCAAGCTCAGCAACTGCTTCTTTCAAGACGGAAGGAGTTGCCGGAATATTATCTCTTTCTTGATCAAAAACAGAAATTTTAGAGATTCCGTTTTCATCACCAGTAATTTCTGCAATTCCCAATGGAGTTTTGATATAGGCTTGAAACATTCTTTATGGTTTTGGCTTTAAAGTTATGAAAAAAAAGCTTTATTCTTAAAAAGAAAGAAATTTTATACATCTTAAACATAAGACTATTTGAAAAAAAATTAAAATCTATTTTAAAAAAATTAAAAAAAAGACATAAAAAAAGCCATCCGAAGATGGCTTAAATTTTTATTACAAGAAAAATTATGATTGTGGCTCAAGTACTTTTCCTTTGATGCTCAAGATTTTTGGAACATCAGTATCGTTTGTTGTTACAGTAACAGTTTTTGAAAAAGCTCCTGGATTAGCAGCGTTGTAAGTAGCTGTTACGCTTCCTGTTTCTCCTGGCTTGATTGGAGTTTTTGTATAATTTGTTGCAGTACATCCACAAGCAGCTTTCACATTAGTGATCAAGATTGTTTGTTTTGTAGTATTTTTAAATGTGAAATCGTGTGAAGCCGGAACTCCTTTTTTAATATCGCCAAAATCGTGTGAATCAGATGTCCAAGCGATTAAAGATGGTTTTCCTGTTGGCGCTGCTGCAGCTACTGGAGTTCCAACAGTTGGTGCTTTTTGTGCGTGAGCTGGCGCTACTGCTAATAATAATGCTCCTGCTAATGCGAAAAATGTCAATTTTAATGATTTCATAATTATAAATTTTAATGATATGGTTTCTTTGGTTCATTAAGAACAATACAAATATATTTATAATTTTTAAGTTTATTGTTAACCATTTTACAACTCTTGTTAACGACTTGTTAATGGGTTGTTTACTAGTTTAAATTATAGTAATATCGTGCCAAATAAAGAATAATACACCTTGAAATTCAACAGATTAAATATTATTATTTTCATTGGACTTTTAGCAATTATAGGAGTTCTTTTCATGCAATTACTGACTCTTACGCAGGCATATGCTTTTGAAAAAAAGGAACTTGGGGAGAAAATTCATTTTGCCTTGCAAGAAGTAGTAACCCAAATTCATAAAGATAATGAGACAGAAATGCCTCTGGAAAGTCAAATAAAAAAAATTTCAGATGATTACTATATTGTCAATGTTAATGATGCTTTTGACCCTACGGTTCTAGAATATTATCTTAAAACAGAATTTCAAAAGGTAAAATTGACAATCGATTTTGAATATGCAATTTACAATTGCGGTTCAGACGAAATGATGTATGGCAATTATATTTCTGCTTCAGATACAAAAAAAGCAAAGTGCGAAAAATGCTTTACAAAAAAAGCAGGTTTGGTCTATTATTTTGCCGTTCGTTTTCCACAATTACGCTATAATTATGTTGCTTCTTTAAATCAATATTGGATTTATACAGGGGTTTTGGTTTTAGTTTTGGTAATTTACGTTTATTCCGTTTTGCTTTTGCTTAAACAGAAAAAATATACAGAACTTCAGACTGATTTCATAAACAATATGACTCATGAGTTCAAAACGCCAATTTCATCGATTCTGATCGCTTCAAATTACGCCAGCGGGCAAAACGAAATCAAAAGCAATCCAAAGCTTTCTAAGTACATGCGGTTGATTACAGAACAGAGCAACAAACTAAACCAGCACATTGAAAAAATCTTGCATATTGCAAAAAGTGATACAAATTCAATGACGCTGGAGAAATCAAAATTCGATTTGTTAAATACGATTTACAATGCAAAAGAAACCATTCTTTTAAAACATAATAAGAAAATAACTATTGATATTGAAGCTGACAAAACAGACTATTTTATTGAGGCTGATGAATTTCATACTTCTAATGTGATTTATAACATTATCGACAACGCCGTAAAATACAATGACAACGAACCAAAAATAAAGATAAAGATTTCGAATTCTGCCAAAGAAATTCATTTGGAATTCATTGATAACGGAATTGGAATTGAACCTTCAGAATTAAATACTATTTTTGATAAGTTCTATCGTATAGCAACGGTAAAAAGAAATGAAGTCGGCGGTTTTGGACTTGGACTTTTTTATGTCAAGCGAATCTGTATTCTCCATAGATGGAAAATAGAAATCAAAAACAATGAGATTTCCGGAATTACAGTAAATATAATCATTCCGAAAAAATAAAAAATATGGAAAAGAGCAAAATATTTTATGTAGAAGATGATCCAACTCTTGCATTTCTAACCATAGATTATTTAGAACAATTTTACGACATTACACACTTTTCTGACGGAGCTGAAGCTATAAAAAACTTTCATAAAACTAATTTCGACCTTTGCATTTTAGATGTGATGCTTCCAAAAAAAGATGGTTTTGAAATTGCACAGGAAATTCGAAATGTAAATGCTGAAATACCCATTCTTTTTCTTTCTGCAAAATCTTTGAAAGAAGATCGAATCAAAGGTTTAAAACTTGGTGCAGATGACTTTTTGGTTAAGCCATTTAGCCTAGAAGAATTGAGTTTAAAGATTGAAGTCTTTTTAAAAAGAAGCCAAAAGATCCCGTTGATTTTAAACAAGACCTATGAAATTGGCAATTTTTGTTTTTTTCCAAATGATTATTGCCTATTAAAAGACAAAGAAAAAATTAGCTTGACCGAACGAGAATCTGCATTACTAAAATTGTTTTTAGACAATAAGAATGAAGTTTTAAAAAGAGAAAAAATATTGACTTCACTTTGGGGCGATGACGATTATTTTATGGGAAGAAGTCTTGATGTTTTTATTTCAAGGCTCCGCAAAATTTTTAAGGAAGAAGAACACATAAGAATAGAAAATATTCCCAGAATTGGATTCAAATTAGTCATTGAATCATAAAAAAAGGGCATCCGATTTTGGATGCCCTTTTTAATATACCATTTGAATTCTTATTTTTTCACGATAAGGAACTCGTTTCTTCTGTTCTTGGCATGGTCTTCCTCCGTGCAGTTTTCCTTGCAGTCCACTTTCGGCTCGCTTTCGCCGTAGCCTTTTCCGGTAATCCTCGCCTTCGCAATTCCTTTGGAGATCACGTACTGAACCGCAGCCCTTGCCCTTCTGTCGGAAAGGTTCAGGTTGTACTGGTCAGAACCCCTGTTGTCAGTATGTCCCTTTACCATGATTTCCATCGCAGGGTTGTTTTTCAGCACCTGTACCAGCTTGTCCAGTTCAAATGCCCCGGCTTGCGTGATATTGCTCTTGTCGAATTCGAAGAAGATCTCGTTCAGGACGATTTCCGTAGGCGTCACGATCACGTCGATCGGCTGCAGGTCGGCTGCAACATTCACGGTTCCTCCGTTAGTTTTTGCCACAGGGAAAGTGTTGCTCTCGTATCCGTCCCTTGTCACCTGGATAAGGTATGCCTTGTTACAGTCTACGCTGTAGAAAGCTTCTCCGTTTGATTCGGTAACTTTAGACTCGATCACGTTTTTCTTCTCGTCAAGGATCGAAACCTTCGCATCGGCAAGCGTCTTGCCTGTTCTTGCATCTCTTACAAGTGTGATTACTTCCACACCACATACCGGAGTCGCCAGGTAGATGTTGTCGTCGCCCGTCCTGTTGCTCGAGAAGAACCCGATGTTCTTTGCCGTATTGAAAGAGAATGCGAAATCGTCTTTTGCAGTATTTACAGGAGCGCCCACGTTCATGGCTTCTGACTTCCTGTTCAGGTCGATAACAAATATGTCCAATGCGCCGAATCCTTTTCTTCCGTCAGAAGAAAAGTATAGCTTGTTGTCGTCGGTGATAAAAGGGAAGCTTTCATTTCCTTCCGTATTTACCGACTTGCCAAGATTCTCCGGAGTACCAAAGGTTCCGTCAGCATTCACCGCCACTTTCCACACGTCATTTCCTCCAATAGAACCGGGCATGTTTGATGAAAAATAAAGCGTTTTCCCGTCCCTGCTGAGGCTCGGGCTGCTTGTGGAATAGGTTTTGCTTGTAAACGGAAGCGCCTTGATGTTGGTCCACTTGTCGCCGTCTTTGGTCGCCTTGTAAAGGTAAACCTGTCCGTATTTTAATTTTTTTGCCTTGTCCTTCTCAAAATCTCCTTCGTTGAAGCTTTCACTGGCAAAATACATGGTGTTGCCGTCAGCGCTTACAGCTGCAGGTCCGTCATGGAACTTGGTATTGATTTCAGTTACCGCAACCGGCTCGCTGAAAGTCCCATCAGCATTGTAAGTCGATTTGTAAAGATCTAAAAATGGCTCCTCGTTCCAACCGTAGTTTTTTCTCGCCTTGTTTCTTGCCGTGGCAAAATAAAGCGTGTTGTCGTTGGTCAGCACCGCGCCGAAGTCTGACTTCTCGCTGTTGATGTCCAATGCCTTTTCGTCAAAGAGCTTCGTCTGGCTTTTCAGCTTCGGAAGATAGTTCGGGTCCTGCTTGAACTCCACGGCTCTCTGGTCGCTGGGGGCCAGGCCTGCAAACTTCTGCATCTGGGCATTCGACTCCGCGTATTTCCCTTCCGCCTTGAGCATCTGGGCATACCTGTAATACGTCTCCGCATCCTGCTGCTGCTCGGTTGCCTTTGCATACCATTTCGAGGCTTCTTTGGTGTTGAAAACATTGAAATAGCTTTCCGCCAGCTGCCTGTAGACATAGTTGTCTGCCTTGCTGCCTTCGGCAAGCTTGAGGTATTCGTTTGCCGCATCGACATACTCAAACCTTGCAAACAGCTTGTCAGCCTTTTCGGTATCAGTGTTCTGCGCCGACAGTGTCATGCTGGCGATCACAAAACTTAATGTAATATATAGATTCTTCATTGTCTTAGGTCGCTTTTAGGTTAGAAATATCTTGGTGAGCGTGATACTTTTTTCGGGAAATTCAGGTCGAATAGCAGGATTACCTCATGAGAGGCCGGCGTGCTTGTTTTCAGGTCTGACATGATCCTGTCATAGGCGTAGCCGATTCTCAGGTTCGGCGTGATGGCATAGTTGACCATCGCTCCATAAGAATCGTCAAGCCTGTAGGTCGCACCGATCTCGAACTTCTCGTTGAAAAGGAAGTTGGCAGAGGCGTCGAATGAAAGAGGAGCGTCAAACGCCGACTTCACCATTCCAGATGGCTTGAACTTCAAGTTCGGGTTCAGCTGAAAAACGTATCCTGCCGTCAGGAAATAATGCTGGGTCTCTTCTCCGTAATTTCTTTCCTGGCCGTCGTCCCTTACGCTTAGGTGCTTAGACTTTAGCATATTCGGAACCGAAAGAGCTACGTAGTAGTTCTCGGTATAGTAGAAAAAACCGGTACCGATGTTGAAATACGTATTGCTGCTGTTCTGCTGGAAAGCCTCGTCTGCCGGATCCGGAAGCGTTGCATTGATGTCAGAGAAAAGCCCAATCTTTTGAAATGTCATCCCAGCCTTTAAACCAAGAGCAAGTCGGTGCTCCCCGCCAAGGTTAAGCGTGTAGGAGAAGTCCCCGTAAACGTTCTGTTCTTTAACCGGACCGATCTCGTCGGCAATCATCGAAAGACCCAGACCGACGTTTCTTCCTGCAGGCGTATGGCCTGAAAAGGTGAAGGTCTTCGGAGCATCCTCGATACCTTCCCATTGGTGGCGGTATAACAGCCCAAAAGATAAATTTTCCTTAGAGCCTGCATACGCAGGGTTGATTACGTTCATGTTATACATGTACTGCGTGTAGTGGGGATCCTGCTGCCCGTGGACATCAGCAAAAGCTACTATCCCCATCAGTGCGGTGAAAAATATTTTCTTCATTGTTTGATTTTTTGAATCCGGGGAGGGCTGTCCCGCTGGGGGACAGCCATTCCGGACTATTTTGGTTTAGTTTCTCTGTCTGTTGATCTGTACCCAGCCCGTTGCCGTTTTCACGCCGTCTCTGTAGATTACGTAGTAGTACGTGCCGTCTGGAAGATCGTCGCCTTTGTCAGACTGGCCTCTCCACTCCTTAACGTAGTTGTTGCGGCTGTAGACCTGTGTCCCATAGCGGTTGAAGATCTCCAGCTTTCTCACGTTGAAGCCTGTAAGGTCGAACTCATCGTTGCTGCCATCGCCGTTAGGAGAAATACCCTTCGGAATGTTGCAAGAAACGTTGTACACCGTGAAGCTTTCTGTTGAATCGCATGCACCATTATTTACAGTTACCGTGAATTCCATCGGGTAAACTGGATTCGTGATTGTACCAATATAAGCAGTAACATCTAATGTCGGTTTAGTTTCTCCAGCAATTACTGCCGATGCGTTTTCCCATTTATAACTATAAGAAGTATCGTTTGGAGTTGCAGAAAGCATGTATTTTCCATTTTCACATTCGTCAGCAACATCCACCTCAATTTCAGCTTCAATAGTGATATCAAAGAATTTAACATCTCCGTTCAAACACGTTAACGCATCATCATCAAGCGTGTAAGTGATTCTATAATCACCAGCTGTACTAGTGCTGATTGAAATTTCTCCAGTTTGAGCATTAATAATTAATCCTGCTGGTGCTGTGAAATCTCCACCTGGCGTAGTAATGAAATCAGGTAAAACTGAAGTTGCATTCGCGCAGTAAGATGTTTTCGGATACGTAAATGTAGCATCTGCATTAATTCCTGCGTTGATAGTAACAGTTACCGGAGTACCTGTTCCTATTCCAGTACAAGTACCGACATTAACTACTCCTATTGAATAGGTTACTTCATATACTCCTGGCGTAGATCCTGCAACTGTAATTATACCTGTTGCTGCATCAATAACAAGACCTGCATGGTCAACATTGAATGTTCCTCCTGTTGTTAATCCAGCACTTGGATTAATGGTAAGGATATCTCCATTTGAACAAACTGTTGGATTATCATAAGTAAAGTCTGTTGCTGGCGCTGCTACATCCAAAATTGTTATTCTGAAAGTATGCTCTCCTTCTTCAGTACAAGCTGATGCTTCAATCTTATAAGTTACATCATAAACTCCTGCTGGTGTTTGGGTCAAGTCAATTTCACCTGTTGTATTGCTTACAAAAACTAAAGTACCTGAACCTGTAACAGTAGCAACAGTAAATGTTCCGCCTGTTGTTAATGCAGCTCCTGTAGGAATTACTAAAGGATTTGGTCCTGCAATACAAACTGGAGTATCATATCTGAAGTCAACAATTGGGTCAGCATTGCTTACTGTTAATTCATATGTTTTAATAGTTTCACAACCATCATCAACCTTAACAGTGAAAACATAAACTCCTTCTGGAGTTCCTACTGGAATAGTCAAGATGTTGCTAGTTTCTGGAGAAATAGTTCCATCAGGTAAAGTCCATTCGTAAGTTGCGTCAGTCAATACAAAATTAACAGGTGTTGCTACGATAGTTGTAGATTCACTAGTACAAATTGTTGCATCGCTGTCAAAAGTATCTAATGTATAATCTGGTAACGGAGCATCTGGAACTAAATTAAAAGTTCTAGTTTCCCAACATGTTGTTACAGTATTTTTGATTCTCACGTAAATTGGAGTAAGTACTGATGTTGCATGAGAAGTTATAGCTCCTGTAGTTCCTGCTTCTGCTTCTTCTGGTGTAAGATAATAAGTGATTTCATAATCTTCTGGATTTGTAAGTCCGTCAAGAATAATCGCATTATTTAAAGTCAAGTCAAAAGTTGAAGTGGTTCCTATACATGCTTTCAAATCTTCTGGATCTTCAATTGGCAAGTAGTCAATTTTAAGAGTAACTTCAGATTTTCTAGTTTCAAATGTTCCGTCACATTTGTCATACAACGCAACAGCTTCCATCAATGTTTCGTCAGTTATACAAACTGAAATATTTAAATCATTGCTATAGAAACGACCGTCTTTTCTCCATTCAAATTGAACATTTGACAAGGCACCGTCTGGAGTAAATCTCCAAGCCTCATTTGAAGCAGTCCATTGTCCTGTGTTTCTTCCTGGTGGAACGATTGCTACAGTTGCGTCAGCATTTTGAAGACCGATAAGTCCTGATCCTGAGTTAAAAGAACAAACGCTTCTGTCTTCAACATAAATATCAATCATGTTACTTCCTTCATAAAGTACGATCTGGCTTGTTTCAAGATCAGATGTACAAGAGAAGTGAGCTGCTTTATAATAACTTACTACGAAAGCTCTACATGGAGCGGTTCCCAAAACTTGATAGTTGATTGAGAAATCAGCTGGTGATTGTCCTGGATATAAATCCTGAAGTACTCCAAATACAGCATTTACATATGGTGGTCCAATTGCTGCTCCTCCTGGATTGTAAGGAACCTGCTGATTGTAAGCAAATCCTGCTTCACCTAGCGGCGTATAACGTCCGCCTGGAACAACACCTGCAATACTAAATGATAAAGCTCCATTATCTGTAATAAGCAATTTATTAAATGTTTGCCCGAAGAAACAGAAGTTAAACGGCAAAGTAATTGTATCTGTCCAGTCATCATCTGTTCCAATCGGAATTGGAGTACCTCCTGTAAAAGGATATGGTGGCAAATAAGGAATTGACTCAACTGTATAAGTTGTTGTAGCCTGTGTTTGGAAATAAGTAGCAGACAAATCAACACATAGGTCGTTTGGACATACTAAAATTTCACTACCAACAGAGATTTCAACCCCTTCAATTTCTACCCCAATACATCCTGGAGAATTATAGATTGTGAAAATGTAAGGTCCTGACCAGTAACTGATATCATCAGGTCCACAAACCGCTCTTACATAATATTCATAAGGTGTTGCGGCATTTATACTCAATATACTAGCTGTTGGGTTTCCGTTAACTCTGACACCTGTTCCTGGAGCTACCGATGGATAGTTTCCTCCTGCTGGCTGGAAAACATAGTCCCATGCAGTTTCTGTTCCTCCTGGCGTCCAGTTCAAGCTAACCGAAGTTCCTGATGTTTGTGTAACTGACAAATCAGTTGGATAAGGACATGTGATTGGAGCACAGAAAGGCATTCCTCTGTAAAGTCTTGAGTTCAATGTTCCTGTTCCTGGCGCTTTATTATAAACTACATCACCATAGAAATTCGTAATTGAAACCCCAACTTGAGTAGAGGCTGCTGCAGTTGATGTACCTGCATTCCAGAACAATTCAAATTGAACTCCAGGACAGAAAGTAACAACTTGATTAGCAGTTCTTTGTCCGTTAGTTGGTCCTGTTAATGTTGCGATTGTTAATCCGTTTTGGATAACACTCATAGTACTTCCTTGCCAAGTATTTGATCCTGTATCTGTCATTGTAAAGGTGTAAGCACAACGGTCAGCCACTTCACAAAGCAATACTCTGAAAACAATCGGCCCAACCCATTGGCTTTGGTCGGTATCATTACAATAAGCTCTTACATAATACTCATATTGTGATCCTGGCAACAATGGTTGTCCAAGATAATCTCTGTTTACAGTGAAATCTTCATTGTCTGTTACAAGATCTCCAGCAAAAGTAGCAGAAGGAACTCCTGTACCTAATGGCTGTACTGCCACTTGCCATCTCGTTTCTAGAAAACCTGGCGTCCAAGAAAGATCTGCAGATGTTGAAGTAATATTTTCTACAATCAGATCATATGGATTTGGACAAGCAGGAATTCTTTCAAAAACAACATCGTCGATATAAATTCTATTACGGTTATTCAAACCTGCCGGAAGATGCCAAGCCACATTAATGTTTTGCCCAGCTAAAGTGTTAAGGTTGATGACGCGTTCTAGATACGTTACATTATTCCAAGTTCTGACAGTCATTAAAGTCTCATCAAAACTAGCTGGATCGATTCCTGAATCAGAAATCAAAACTTCAATGTTATTGGCTTCTGTTGCAGATTCAACTCTATATTTAAATCGCAGTCTATAAAACTCATTAGTGCTGGCCGCTGGCAAGACTAATGTTGGCGAAATAAGATAATCGTTATTATTAGTTCCATTGTTTGGAAGCATAGATGCTGCTTGATTTCCTTCAAAAGGGTTGGTAGCATAATTCATGTCCCATCTGTTTCCTCCAGCCAAAGATGTAACGGTCCAACACAACTCAGTCGTTGATGTAGAGTTAAAACCTTCCGAATAAGGAACAGTCATTGGGTTACATAAGGTATTGAAAGCAACTGGCCCAACCCAGCGGCTTACGTCTGAACCACTACACACAGCTCTTACCCAATATTCATAGGCAGTTGCAGGTGTTAAGCCTGGATATGGTGCGTTTATATTGGTTGAATAAGGTGCTGGTGCTGGAATTGGGCTATAAGCCGGCATTCCAGTTCCAGCTGGTTGCACCACAACTTCCCAGTTTGCTGGAGTAACGCCTCCAAAAGCAGGCTGGTTCCAGTTTAATATTGCTGATGTAGTCGTTGTGCTAACCACTGTTGGTGTCGTCGGGATAGCACAAGAAATAGCCGTTCTAAAAGATACAGGCCCAACCCAGTCGCTAGTTTTGTTACCGTCACAAACTGCTCTTACATAAAATTGGTAAGGCGTATCAGAAATAAGTCCTGAAATTGGAAACGGAGGTAAACCCGCTGCTTCTCCAACTGTCCCTGCTGTCGCAGTATTACTAGGAACTACGATATCTGCCGTTGGCGCATAATAAACTTCCCATGCAGTAGTAGCTATGCCTGGTGTCCAGTTTAAAGTCGCTCCATTTGCTGTAGTTGCTCCCTGCATCCTTGGATTCGTTGGCGGAAGACATTCTGGGAAAAGACAGTCCACCAACTTCGTATAAAGTGGTGTTGTTCCTGGTTGGTCAACAGCATTGCCATTTTTGATAAATATTTGCTGTGTGAAAGAGTTTCTTACAGTGATGGCCACTGTTTGTGGCGCATTTCCTCCAGTAACCCAAACAAGCTCAAAAGGAATACCGTGGCACAAGCCAACGGGTACTGAAAGTGAAGTACCTGATGTAAATTGAGGGCCTAAAACTTTCACAGTCACGCCGTTTTGTCTAACGTGCATCACGGCACCTTGCCAACCTGCCGTTCCTCTTAAAAGAAACTCATAGTTACAAACTTGTGTTACCGCTGGGTCACACACTGGTGTAAAGAATTCAAACGGTCCTGCCCACGGGCTGTAAGTAGTACCTCCCGCAACACACAAAGTTCTTACCCAATATTGGTAAGACGTTGATCCTACAAGAGGCCCAACATTAGTTGAAAAAGTACTTACATCTGTTGGTGATGTTACCTCTGTTATACCAGGATCACCTTCTGCTGGAATACCAGCACCTGCCGGCTGAATAATATAGTCCCAAGTCGCAGCAGGAAAAGGAGTATTCCAAGAAAGAGTTGCAGCAGTTTGTGAAGTCACCACTGCCCCTAAGTTAGTAGGCTCAGCACAAGTCACATATTGAATTTCTAAATAATAGCTATACGACTGCGTTGCTGCAGACGAAGAAAGCACAATAAGATAAGTTTGGCCTGCCGTAACAGCAAGCGTAGGAATTACTCTGACAGCGCTGCTCGCATTGGCAACACCGGCAAGACAAGTCCCGCCTACCGTAGCACAGCTGCTGTATACAAAAATAGAAGAGTTGGTTCCTCCCGGAGCCATTTCAATTCTTACATCCCCAGTAGTCGGAGCTACGAAAGAATAAAAAACATCATTACCGGCCATATAGTTTGTAGTTGCTGGAACAGCACCGCATGAACCGCCTTGGATAGTATCAACTCTGTCAGCAGAATCGCCTGTATTTCCCCAAGTAGAGTAACCAATATTTGGAATAACTATCGGGTCGGCACAAGTTTCACCAAGTCCCGCCGTTCTAAAGAAAAAAGGAGCAGTCCAGTCACTTTTGTTGGTGGCTGAACAGGCTGATCTTACATAATATTTATAATCTGTATCTGGATTTAATAATGGTATTACAGCGGTTGAAGAAACTGTTGGAGGGTTTGTAGACCCCGTATTAACAGCAACACGCGCAGCCTCATTAAACGCTTGGCTGGCTTCCACAATTACAACTTCCCAATCGGTATTGGTAGTACCTGCCTGGCGCACCCAGCTTAAGTTTACTGAATACATACCCACAGTGTTCACTGACAAGGTGATTGGCTCAACACAACGAGAATTAACTCTCACGTCGTCAAGATACCATCTTCCATCTGCATTTTGAAAATCCTCACCTGGAGGTACTGTCAAAACTCTTACAAAAGCAATATACAATTGCGTTCCTGCAGGATAAGCCAAAGGAATCGTTCTTTGTGTAAAAGTAGCCGTAATGTCTGCATCTGTAAAAGTGTTCAATGGCGCATAAGAAGAAGCCAATGCAGGATTGGCAGTTGCCGGAGCTACCATGACTCTGTAAGTCGTTGGAAGAGAACCCGAAGATTGTTTTCTCGTATTGAACTGCAACTGACCATTTGCTGGCACGGCAAACAAAGGCGTTGCAAGCCAGTCTTCAGATGTTCCTGTTGGTCCCGGATTGTATCGCAACGATGTTACAGAATTTGGCGCAGATGCAAAACTTGTCGCATATGTTGCCCAAGGTCTAGCTGCGCCAGCGCCGTTGTTAAATGCTAGCCAACCAGCGGGCAGAGCAGGTGCGGTGACCGCATCAAAGTTCTCATCCAGCACCTGCGAATAGCCGGCCAAGGACATGAAAAGCATTAAAATTAATAAAGTAATTTTTTTCATAAAATGAAAAGTTTTAGGTTGTTTAATATATTCTAAAGTTAGTTTAGAACTTCAAATTTAATTATTTTTAAGAATAATGTAACATAAATTTCACTTTTAACTAAAATGAATTTGTTTATTCTAGTTTATTTACCATCACAAACCTTCTCTTTCTTCACAATTTGTTAGCTTTCTCTTAATTGTTGCAAAATTTTTTAATAATTAAATAGGCATTTCTTAATTGTGTGCTAAAATTTATATTAATATTGTGAAATGCAATAAAATTCTTATTTACAACTTGTTAAAAACCATTTAAATCCATTTTATTATGAAAAGAATAATTTTACTTTTTGCTTTAGTATTAAATTTTAGTGTGCAGGGACAGTGTTGGAAAACTGTAAGCCCTGGTGGCTACTACAATGTTGCTCTAAAATCAGATGGGACATTGTGGGAATGGGGAGAGCTATTACAAGAAGGTGGTGCTGGGTACGTAAATTATCCAGTACAATTGGGCATAGATAACGACTGGAAATCTATATATACAGGAATAGTATCAGGATTTGGAATAAAAAACGATGGAACATTATGGGGGTGGCGAACTCGAAACTCATTTGATTTCAGCGTTCCAGTAGTGCCTACTCAAATAACTACAGCTACAAATTGGAAAACTGTTAGTGCAGGCGTCCGTCATCAACTCGCTATAAAGTCTGATGGAACATTATGGGCATGGGGCTATACTAATGAGTATGGCGAATTAGGAAACGGAACAACCGTTATCAACAATATGCCACAGCAAATTGGAAATGCTACAGATTGGAAATGGGTTGCTGCTGGCTATTTTTATTCATTTGCAATAAAAACTGATGGCACATTATGGGCATGGGGCAGAAATACATATGGACATCTAGGAATACCACAATCTCCTAATCAGACCATTTTTACAGTACCAACACAGGTAGGAATAGATACAAATTGGGAAAAAGTTTATTCTAAAATGAGTCATTCTTATGGGATGAAGACTGACGGTTCCATTTGGGCATGGGGCTCTAATAATTATGGACAATTTGGCAATGGCACTCTGATTGACAGCAACATCCCCATTCAAATTGGCACAGATACTGACTGGAAATATATCAGCTTAGGTCATTTCTCAACTTATTTCATGAAAAATAACGGGACTATTTTTGCATGTGGATATAACAACGCTGGAGAATTGGCAAATGGAACAAATATTAACACTAACACGATAACACAAATCGGAATAGGCACAAACTGGAAAGATATATCGGCAGGTGGAAACTTTATAACTGCAACCAAAATTGATAATACCTTGGTAGCTGCGGGAATGAATCAAAATGGTGTCTTAGGTAATGGCACACTTGCAAATTCAAATGTTTTTGTTCCCGTTATCACAACATGCAATGTGCCACTCGCAGCAAACAATGACACAGGCACTTCACTAAACGGTATTGCCACCACAGTAGTAGCAAATGTACTTGCGAATGATACTTACAATAGTTTGCCAGCTACAACAGCAAATGTAAACTTGACTTTTGTGAGCGCAACACATGCCGGCATCACCTTAAATAGTACAACGGGTGCTGTTAATGTAAGCGCAAGTGTGCCAGCTGGCAGTTACACGCTCGTGTATCAAATTTGTGATGCAGGCAATAGCTTAAATTGCAGAACAGCAAACGTTACTATAACAGTAAACGCACAGACAATCGACGCAGTAAACGACAACTTTAGCGCTACGCCTATCAGCTATTTGACCGGGGGCTCGACACCTTCTGTCTTGTCAAACGATAAACTGAACAATATAGCGGTAAACAGTCAGCAAGTCGTTATAACGCTGGTAAATAATGGCGGTATTTCGGGAGCCACAATTTCAAATTTAGGCATCATTTCTATTCCTGGAAATACGCCGATCGAAACATACACATTATCCTATAAAATCTGCAGCATTGCTGCTCCTGAACTGTGCGATATAGCTAATGTAAAAATCGCTGTCGCAGATCGTGGCATAATTAGCCCAGATATTGTTTATGGCATCAGGGCAAATAGCAGGGTAATCCAGGCAGCACTTCAAAGTGATGGCAAAATTATCATTAGTGGCGCTTTTACAAAATACAACACCACTGAAGTTTCAAAACTGGCACGTCTTAATGCTGACCTTACTTTAGATACCTCGTTCTTGGCAACGGGACCAGCACCTGCAGAACAGCCCGCCTATGAAATAGCAGTGCAGCCTGACAACAAAATTTTGATGGTAGGGAAATTTGAAAGTTTTAATGGAAGCCAAAGCGGAAGAGGAATTGCAAGATTGAATGCTGATGGAACACCTGATTTGACTTTTAATGCAAATGGCTCTGGATTTATAGCGAATGAAGTACCAAGATGTGTAGCACTTCAAGCTGATGGTAAAATTTTAATTGGTGGCGGATGGATAAGTTCTTACAATGGCACACCTATTGAAAACATGATTCGATTAAACACAGACGGGTCATTGGATACAACATTTAGTTTTCCTTACACCTACCAAATAAACAACAATGCAGGCATTTTAAAAATTCTTGTACAGCCAGACGGAAAAATACTAGTTTCCGGACATTTTGGCAATGCACAGCGATATACAGTTCCTGGCTCTGAAACGCCTATAAGATTTCCTGGACAGCCAAGCCTTTTTAGATTGAATTCAGACGGATCAGTCGACACTTCTTTTATATCTAGAAATATGGCAGCGACTGACATATATACGCTTTGTAATTCATGCGTTGCTCCAATCCAAAACCTTTTATTGCAGCCTAATGGAAAAATTATAGTCGTGGGAACCTTTAGCAACTATGGCGACTATGAAAAAAAGAATATTTTCAGATTAAATCCCGACGGCTCAAATGACAGTTCTTTTTCTGTCGGAAGTTCCTCAAATAGAGTAATTAAAGATGTAATACTTGAGCCATCTGGAAAATTAATTATTGGTGGCGAATTCACTAAATTTAATGGCGTTACGCAATTAAAACTGGCAAGGCTTAATACAAATGGTAGCTTAGATACTGATTTCAGCCCAGGCACAAGCATAACGCACAATAGTCTTCAGACTGGTTCAACCCCATCTGTAGAAGATTTATACCGCCAAGTGGACGGAAAAGTAATTGTTAGTGGCTATTTCACCCATTACAATAACATTTCAGCTACTAATATCACAAGAATCGCTCCCGAAGTGCCAGGTGCACAAGCTAGAATTGGTTCACAAAATTACATTTCTGAAAAAGAAATTGATTCGAATGTGTTATTTGCAAACGGCATAAAAATCTATCCCAATCCAAGCGAGGGAATTTTCACCTTTGATTTGACAGGCTCAAGCCAAAAATTTGACACCATTGCAATATTCAACGCTTTGGGACAATTAATTTACCAAAACAGCATCACAGCGCAGGCGGTAAACGAAATAGACCTTTCAAAAATTCAGGGCGGTACTTATTTTGCCCAGCTTTCTGGCGAAAGCACCAGCATCCAGAAAGTATTGATTAAAAAATAACTTTTACATTACAATTTAGGCAAACAGTTTTTATCTTTGTAGCTATGCTAGAAAAAGAAACAATAAAATTTGAAAAGACGGTTATTGTGGGCATTGTTACCCAAAACCAAAATGAAGAGAAGCTGACAGAGTATCTTGACGAGCTTGAATTCCTGACGTTTACGGCAGGCGGTGAAGTGGTCAAAAGATTTTCTCAAAAAATGGAACGCCCAAATCCGAAGACTTTTTTAGGAACCGGAAAGATGGACGAGATAAGCCTTTACGTAAAAGAAAATGAGATTTCTACGGTAATCTTTGACGACGAGCTTTCGCCTTCGCAGCAAAAAAACATCTCAAAGATTCTGGTAGAATGCAAGGTTTTAGACAGAACTAACCTCATCCTCGATATTTTTGCCCAGCGTGCAGAAACTTCTTATGCCAGAACCCAGGTAGAATTGGCACAGTGCATTTATCTGCTTCCAAGATTATCCGGAATGTGGACGCACTTAGAGCGCCAAAAGGGTGGTATCGGAATGCGTGGTCCTGGAGAAACGGAGATCGAAACAGACAGACGTATCGTTCGGGACAGGATCGCTTTGCTAAAAGACAAAATCAAGGTCATCGACAAGCAGATGTCTGTGCAAAGAGGAAACCGCGGCGCCATGGTTCGTGTTGCCTTAGTCGGCTATACAAACGTTGGAAAATCAACTTTGATGAACGTAATCAGCAAGAGCGAAGTTTTTGTAGAAAATAAATTGTTTGCGACTTTAGATACCACCGTTCGAAAAGTAGTCATCAAAAACCTGCCTTTCCTATTGTCAGACACGGTGGGTTTCATTAGAAAACTGCCGACGCAGTTGGTGGATTCTTTTAAAAGCACGCTCGATGAAGTTCGCGAAGCTGATTTGCTTTTGCACGTCGTAGACATTTCGCATCCAGATTTTGAAGAACACATTGCTTCTGTAAACCAAATTTTAGACGACATCAAAAGCGGTGACAAGCCGACAATTATGGTTTTCAACAAAATCGATGCCTATAAGCATCTGACTATTGACCACGACGATCTGATTACAGAAAAAACAACCAAACATTACACGCTGGAAGAATGGAAATCAACATGGATGTCAAAAATGGGCGAAGACAAAGCCTTGTTTATTTCGGCAGTCAACAAAGAAAACTTCGAAGAATTCAGAGAAAAGGTTTATGAAGCCGTAAGAGAAATCCACATCACCCGTTTTCCTTACAATAAATTCTTATATCCAGATTATCATGAAGCACCAGAAGATAAAGACAGCTCACAAGAATAAGCGATAAAATCCATCCACAAAAAAAACCTTCCCAAACACAAATTTAGGAAGGTTTTTTTATATCTAAATCCAAGCAAAGAAAGCATCATAGCAAAGCTACCCAAAAAACCTTAAATGCCCTTAAATGCCTTACATGGTAAAATCCTCAAACCAACCTCCAAAAACACCAAAACCTTAAATGCCCTCAAATCCCTTACATGGTAAAATCCTCAAACCAACCTCTAAAAACACCAAAAACCTTAAATGTCCTTAAATACCTTACATAGTAAAATCCTCAAACCAAACACCAAAACCTTAAATGCCCTCAAATGCCTTATATGGTAAAACCCTCAAACCAACCTCCAAAAACACCAAAAACTTAAATGTCCTTAAATGCCTTATATGGTAAAATCCTCAAACCAACCTCCAAAAACACCAAAAACCTTAAATGCCCTTAAATCCCTTACATGGTAAAATCCTCAAACCTGCACCTTACTAAAACCCATAATTAGCCGCTACCCCAAAAACCTGGCGAATCTGAAAACCCTGAAAAGCATTATCATCATACACAGTCTGGAAAGATAAATTTGTAGAAAGATATTTATTAATCTTCATCACAATATTCAGCTGATAATCAATATCGACATTCTGTACATCTTCCAAATAATTAGAATACAGATTCAAGATATTTTCAAAAGTAACATTCGCAATCACATCCAATTTATAATAAACAGAAGCATTGAAACCCAATTCATATCGAATTGATTCGCCTTCCTTTACGCCAAAATAAGCCTCATCAGGCAGCGTGAAATTCTTGTCTACAAAAGTCAGCTTTGAAGTCGCCGGAGAAAGATTTACCTTCAAGTTGTCGTTCTTTTTCCAAAGCATGCCCGGTCCGAAATACAAATAAGCTGGCGAAAGAAAGTTCGTATATTCATCACGAATTTCTGCTCCATCTTCGTTTTTTGAATAAACATATCCTTTAGAAAACTGTGTCTTGAAATTCAAAAATGCGGAGTAAGACCACTCGCTGTTTTCTTTTACTTTTTTACCTAAAAGTGAATTCAATTCAAGTCGGTCATCTGTCTTTTTAGCAAAAGAACTCGTTCTGGTCTTGACCAGACCATAAGATGCGATGACTTTGTTATCCCAAGTCCAATCGTCTTTTTTATAATTAAAATCATAGTTGACTCCGACAATTCCAGAAATATTATTTTCACCGCCGGCAAGCCAGTTATCGAAAGTCGATTGGTTGAAAAGTAGTGATGCGTTTCCTTTTGTTTGCCAACGTTTGACCGTATCAGTCACGGTGCTCGTTGAATCTTGTGCATTTGCATTCATCATTGCGAAGAAGCAAAGCGTTGCGGCGGCGAATTTTTTTATCATAATTGTTTACTTTTTAACAAATATAACGAAATCCGTTTTTTATTTGTCAAAAAATTAAAAAGAAAAACCACAGATCCTTAGATTTTTAAACTTAATCTATGAATCTGTGGTAATTTATTATAATGTTTTTTATTTGCTTTTTTTGTAAAGTGGTACTGCTGAACATGCTTCCCCATACATGATACTCCTTGCAAAAGGCTGTAATTTTTGCGCTGCTAAAACATAAGCGCTCATCGGAACCGGTTTTTTAGAACATCCTTTTATAATGACTGGCTTTCCTTCAAACTTAGTATAATCTACATTGGGAAGAATTTCTTCATATAAGGAAGTTTCCAGATCTTCTAAAGTGCCGCTCACGATTTTTTTAGCAAAAGGAGACAAATGAATAGTTACTAAAATAGAAGCCCATGCCGGAACTATCGCATCAGTACTGCAAAAAACAGCAACATATTGATCTTGGTATTGGCTCCAATCATGATTTTTCAAATGCTCGCGGAAATCTTTTTCTCGCAATAAAAATCCTTCCAAAAGCCATTGCGAAATATCAAGTTCCACACGATTTCCTTTTGGATAATAATCTTCTAAATCAAATATTTCAAGAGCACTATTCGCAACTTTATTTATAATTTCCATGGTAAGTTGGTAGTTGATAGTTGATAGTTTCAACAGTTGCGCACTAACTATCAACTAAAAACTATCAACTGTCAACTAATTTTAAAGCATTCCTAATTCTAATTTTGCTTCTTCGCTCATCAAGTCTTTGCTCCATGGCGGATCAAACGTAATTTCTACTTCTGTAGCTTTTACATTGTCTAATTTATTGACTTTATCCTCAACTTCCCTAGGCAAAGTTTCCGCAACAGGACAGTTTGGCGAAGTCAATGTCATCAAGATTTTTACTTCATAATCAGTATTTACCATCACGTCATAAATCAATCCTAATTCATAAATATCAACCGGAATCTCTGGATCATAAATCGTTTTTAAAACTTTTACAATATCTTCTCCCAGTTGGTTTGTGTCTATTTCTTGTTCCATTTTCTCTAATTTAATAACATTTTTATCTAATGCTTTATTTGAATTTCAATTTCAAATAGGATTGAAAAACGAATCAAGCTTATATTTTCTTATATGTCTTATATGGTAAAAATATAATTTTATTAAATACCATATAAGACATATAAGTTCATTTAAGAATTTAATCTTCTAAATTTCTGTATAGTTCATTAACATATGTCTTCTGACCTTCTTTGTAAATATTCATCACATTGAAATTTAGCATCAAACCCATTGGCAATTCAAGCAGCTTCATATAAGTCAACATCTGCGCTTCAAATATCGGCTTTATACTTTCAACCGATTTTAATTCCACAACTAAAGCATTTTCAACCAACAAATCACACCTTAAATTGGCTTCCACTTCAAGACCCTTATAATTAATCGGAATGCAAAGTTCAGTCTGATAATTAAATCCTCTAATTGATAATTCTTTAACTAGACAATTATGATAAACACTTTCCAAAAGTCCAGGACCAATACATTTATGAACTTCAATTGCTGCTCCATTTACTTGATAAACCAAGTCTTTTAAATATGTTTTTGATAATGGCATATATTTTTATCTTTTTGGTGTATATTATTTTCCAACTAACAATCTTAAATGTTCTTATATGCCTTATATGGTAAATTGAAAATATAGTTTAAGTGTTTACCATATAAGGCATATAAGAACATTTAAGTAATAATTAATTCTTTGCATTAAAAGCCAATGCATACATTTTGATCTGTTTAATCATAGAAACCAGACCATTCGCACGGGTCGGAGACAAATGTTCCTTCAACCCAATATCGTCAATGAATTTAGTATCAGCTTCTAAAATATCCAAAGCTTTTTGATTAGAAAAAGTACGAATCAAAATCGCAATAATTCCTTTAGTCAAAATGGCATCGCTGTCAGCTGTAAAAACAATCTTGCCATCATTTTCCTCGCCGTGAAGCCACACTTTTGACTGGCAGCCTTTGATAATATTATCCTCTGTTTTATATTGCTCATTAATCAACGGAAGTGTTTTCCCCAAATCAATTACATATTGATAGCGCTCATCCCAATTCTCATCATCAAACATTGAGAATTCGTCCTTGATTTCTTCTTGTATTTCTTGAATCGTCATTTTTATTCTTTCTCTAAATCTGAAACTTCTATAATTTTATTGACCAAATCTTTGATTTCCGCAGGCGGATTTCCATGATCAAAATTAGAACTTTCATATGTTTTGTCCTTATAAATTACTTTCAATCCGGCAATCATTGCCCCATCATAAAATCGTTTTTCAGAAGGCGCTTTTAAAGCTGCAATTTTAGTTGCATCTGCTTTTGAAAGCAAGTTCAGCAATGAATTCCAATCGCTTTTTGAAAGCGTTTTTTCTATTGCTTTTCCATCACGTGTCTTGATGGTATAAACAGTATCTTGTTTGGCAATTATTTTTTTATAGCTTCCTCTCGTATTTGCCTCATATTCAAAAGAAATATTCTCACTTTCTTTTTTCAATTCAGAATTCGTACAGCCTTTTGCCATCAATAGCACTAAAATAAATGTCGATAAGATTTTCATGTTTGTTTGGATTTAAAATTTGTTAGCAACTATGTTTAAGACAGCATGGTCTGCGCTTTTTTCACAGCTTCGACCAAAGCATCTATTTCTTCTTTTGTATTATAAAACGAAAACGAAGCGCGAATTGTTCCCGGAATATTGAAAAAATTCATGATCGGTTGTGCACAATGATGTCCAGTTCTGACCGCTATTCCCATCTTGTCAACAATCGTTCCAATATCATAAGGATGGATATTTGCTACGTTGAAAGAAATCACTGAAGTCTTATTGTCTAAAGATTTTGGTCCGTAAATTTTCAAACCCTCGATTTCTAGCAAACGTTTTGTTCCATATTCCAAAAGCTCGTGTTCGTAGGCCGCAATATTTTCAAAACCAATCTCATTCAAGTAATCAATGGCAGTTCCCAAAACAATTCCTCCCGCGATATTTGGCGTTCCGGCTTCAAATTTGTGAGGCAGCTCGGCATAAGTCGTTTTCTCAAAAGTCACTTCCTTGATCATTTCACCGCCTCCTTGATAAGGAGGCAGTTTGTTCAGCCATGCTTCTTTTCCATATAAAATTCCGGTTCCTGTCGGGCCACAGATTTTATGTCCCGAAAAAACATAGAAATCACAGTCCAATTCTTGAACGTCAGGTTTCACGTGTGGCGTTGCTTGAGCTCCGTCAATTAAAACCGCTGTTCCAAATTGGTGTGCTTTTTCAATGATTTTCTTGATCTGATTTATAGTCCCTAAAGCATTTGAAATATGATTTACAGCTACAATTTTCGTTTTCTCGGAAAGCAATCTTTCAAATTCAGAAAAAATCAATTCGCCATTTTCATCCATCGGAATCACGGTCAATTTAGCACCCGTTCGCTCACAAAGCATCTGCCACGGAACAATATTCGAATGATGCTCTAAAGCCGAAACCATTACCTCATCTCCTTCTTTCAGCAACGAAGCAAATCCGTTAGAAACCAAATTGATTCCATGCGTCGTACCTGCAGTAAAAAGCACTTCATAATTATGCTTGGCATTAATATGATTCTGAATTTTTATACGGGAAATTTCATAAGCATCAGTTGCCAACTGGCTTAATTTGTGAACGCCGCGGTGAATATTGGCATTGATTTCTTCATAATAAGAAGCAATCGCGTCAATAACAACTTTTGGTTTCTGCGAAGTCGCCGCATTATCGAAATAGACCAAAGGTTTGCCGTTTACTTTTTGCGTAAGTATCGGAAACTGGGCACGAATGGATTGAATATCTAACATTTTGTAATAGGAAATTGGTGCAAATTTACGGTATGTTTCTTTAATAGAAGAAGATTTAAGATAGAATTAAAAGTTAAGGGGCGGTCCAATTAATTTTAGATTAATTATATTTGTGATTGGCTAGCCAAACTCTTAAAAACGGCTTTAGATTTTCTTTTCCAATTCCTCTTTTTACATCCCACAGACATGGCCATAGCGTATCTATACCGTGTCCATACCGTGTTTACTCGTTACTTAAGCTTTACCTGAGCCATACTTAAAAGCATTATAAAGTATACAAAAAGTACGTTTCAAGAATACTTTAGTTTTATTACAAACTTGGCTAAGCGGTCACTCCTTTATTTTTAAACAACGATTTCCCTTTTCAATCTTCGCAAACATTTACCATTTTTAACTTTTCTAACTACAAAAATAATCATAGTTTTGCCATTATTTAGATTTAATTAAAATAACAAACACACAAACCAATGAAAAAAATAAGTATCCTTGTAGTTGCAATCGTTTCATTAGCAACATTTTCTTGTAAAAAAGAAGAAGCTAAAGTAGAAGAAACTCCTGTTGAACAAAAAACGGAAGCACATAAAATCGTTTCTTTAAACGGAGCTGTAACTGAGATAGTTGCCGGCTTAGGTCACGAAAAAGAAATTATCGGAGTAGATGTTACTTCAACTTTTCCTGAAACTATCAAAACTACAGCAAAAGATTTAGGTCATGTTCGTACCATTTCTATCGAGTCAATTATTGCTTTAAAACCAACAGTAATCTTGGCTACAGAAAAAGACTTGAGTCCAGAACTAGCTGAAAAAATCAAAGGTGCCGGAATCGAAGCGCATATTTTCAAGCAAGATTTCACTCCAGAAGGATCTAAAAAATTAATCGCTGACGTTGCAGGTGTTTTGAAACATGCTGACTTCAAAGCTTTGACTGATAAAATCGATGCTGATTTAGCTAAAGTACAGCCAATCGCAAAAGCACCAAAAGTATTGTTCATCTACGCTCGTGGCGCAGGAACATTGATGGTTGCAGGAACAAACACACCAATCGAAAAAACAATTGCCTTGGCTGGTGGTCAAAATGCAATCACTGAATTTGAGGACTACAAACCATTGACTCCAGAGTCATTGATCAAAGGAAATCCAGATGTGATCTTGTTGTTTACTTCAGGATTGGAAAGCCTTGGCGGTGTTGACGGATTGCTTAAAATTCAAGGTGTTTCGCAAACAAATGCTGGTAAAAACAAAAAAGTTATCGCTTTAGACGGCGCGTTAATTTCAGGTTTCGGACCAAGAGTTGGCGAAGGCGCTGCAGCTTTGAATGCTGAATTGATTAAGGCAGTAAAATAATTTTTATTTTCTAACAAACTTAAAATCTGTTAGTTATTAATTACATTATAAATCCTGCAAGGTTTTCAAAACCTTGTAGGTTTGATTTTAAATAGCCGTAAGACTTTTAAAATCCGATCTGATTTTAACACCTACAAGGTTTTGAAAACCTTGCAGGAGAAATAAACAAAATGCAAAATAAATTACCGTTATACATTTTCTTAAGCCTCATTTTATTGATTTTACTAGCTGTAATTTCTTTATACATGGGCGTTTATGAATTTGAAAAACACTCTTTCTTTGAAATCTTTATGGCTTTGTGGAATGACGACAACAGCATTCCCGCAAGCGATAAATTTGTATTGATGAATTTAAGACTGCCGAGAATTGTAATGGCTATTTTAGTCGGAAGTGCTCTGGCGGTTTCCGGAACATGCCTTCAAGGAATGTTCAAGAATCCCCTCGCCTCGCCTGACTTAATAGGAATAACAATGGGAGCTTCACTTTTTGCAGCAATTTCTATTGTTTTGGGGGCTTACATTAAACCGTATATTCCAGAGATATTTCACTTTTCAATGTTAAGCATTGCCGCGTTTTTAGGCGCATTATTGACAATGACAATGGTGTACCGAATTTCCACAACCAACGGAAAAACAAACGTCATCGTGATGTTGCTTTCCGGAGTTGCCATTACTGCAATGGCTGGTGCGACGACAGGTTTTTTGATTTATCTTTCTAAGGAAGAACAACTTAGAGACTTGACATTTTGGAACTTGGGAAGCCTTGGCGGTGCAACATGGACAAAAAATCTAATCTTGGCCGTAATTATCGCTGTTGCCTTTTCTTTTCTCATTGCCAAAGGAAAAGCCTTGAATGCGATGATGCTCGGTGAAAAAGATGCACAGCACTTGGGAATTCCGGTAGAGAAAATCAAAAAAAGAATCGTGGTTTTAACCGCTTTGATGGTGGGAACTTGCGTTGCTTTTTCAGGAACCATCGGCTTTGTCGGCCTAATTGTTCCCTATATTTTAAGATTAATTTTCAAATCGAATTATCATATCATTCTGCCAATGTCGGCAATTTTCGGAAGCATTTTATTGCTTTCAGCAGACACGATCAGCAGAACGATTGCCGCTCCTTCTGAAATTCCAATCGGGATTTTGACTGCTTTTATGGGAGCGCCAATATTTATTGCCATTTTAATTAGAAGCAGAAAATCTATGTAATATGTTAGAAGCCTGTAAAATATCGTATTCGCATAAAAAGGTTTCCATCTTGGAAAACATCGACGTGACCGTAAATTATGGCGAATTGCTGGTAATTGTTGGTCCGAATGGTGCCGGAAAATCGACGCTTTTGAGTATGCTGGCCAATGAAATGAAACACAATGACGAACCCATTATTTTCAAGAAAAAGACTTTTGAAGATTGGGACCAAAAGGAATTGCCGCTTCACAAAGCCAAATTTTCACAGCAAAATAGTTCTGATATTCCATTGACCGTTATGGATGTTGTGATGATGGGACGTTATCCTTATTTCAACTCGATACCGCATCAATCTGACATCGACGCGGTTTTAAAATCAATGGCAGAAACAGACGTTGTAGCTTTTAAAGACCGAGATTACAACACACTTTCGGGCGGCGAAAGACAGCGCGTTCACTTGGCCAGAGTTTTGACCCAGCTGGAAAATGACGTCGCGCACAAGCTTGTTTTTATGGACGAACCTTTGAACAACTTAGACGTTTTACACCAACACAGAATCTTGCATACGGTAAAAAACTTTACAGAAAGAGGAAATACGGCCGTAATAGTTTTACACGATTTGAATTTGGCCGCACAATTCGCCGATTCTGTATTGCTTATGCAAAAAGGAAAAATCGTGAACCACGACAAGCCAGAGAAAGTTTTTACCAAAGAAATCATCAGCAAGGTCTATAATTTTCCTTGCACGATTTGCCTTAATCCGGTGAATCAAAACCCATTAATTATTTTTGGAACATAATATTTATACAAATGGATACAATCACAAACAACCTAAAATCACAGTGGGAAAAGCTGAAAGCCGACAGCCCAAATTTGAGAATCCGTAATGCAGCAGAGAAACTTGGCGTTAGCGAAGCAGAATTAGTAGCGACACAAGTGGGTGAAACCGTAACGAGACTTCGTCCTGAGTTTTCGGCAATTCTTTCTGAAATTGAAAAATTAGAGAAAGTAATGGCGCTGACCAGAAATGAAGAGTGTGTTCACGAAAGAAAAGGAGTTTACTTGAATCCAGATTTCAGTTCGCCACACGCGGGCTTGTTTGTGGGTGAAGATATCGATTTGCGCATCTTTTTAGGCCACTGGGCGAAAGCTTTTGCGGTTGCTGAGAAATCAGAGCACGGAGACAGAAAAAGCCTTCAGTTCTTCGGAAAAGACGGTTTGGCGATCCACAAAATTTATTTGACAAAAGACAGCAACGATGCGGCTTTTGACGAATTGGTTGCAAAATACAAATCAGAAGACCAATCCATCGAGGAAACTACCGTTGAAGTTCCGTTGAATATTGACGAGAAGGCGGATGCAGATATTGACGTTGCTGGTTTTCAAGCAGCTTGGGAAACATTGAAAGACACTCACGAATTCTTCGGAATGCTTCGAAAATTTGGAGTGACAAGAACGCAGGCTTTGCGTTTGGCTCCGAATGAAAACTATGCTAAAAAAGTTGAAAAAGATGTCATCGTAAAAATGCTGGAAGGTGCCGCGGAAGCAAAATTGCCAATCATGGTATTTGTTGGAAACAGAGGAAATATTCAAATCCACACCGGAAGAGTGAGAAAAACAATGTGGCACGGCGAATGGTTCAACATCATGGATCCAGATTTCAATATGCACCTTGACATGTCAAAAATCGCCCAGACTTGGATTGTGAGAAAACCAACAGAAGACGGTGAAGTAACAGCCATCGAGGTTTTCAACGAAATGGGCGAAATCATCGTTCAATTCTTCGGAAAAAGAAAACCAGGAATTCCTGAATTAAAAGAATGGAAAGACCTGGTTGCTAGTTTGTAGCTGAGTTAATTTTATATAATTTTTTGAGAAGTCTGTAGTGTTTATGATGCTGCAGGCTTTTTTTATTGTACTTTTTTTAGAGCAAGAATATTCACTTCCTTTTTTTAAGAATTCAGGATTATCATTCTATGATCTACAAAAGTTCTCATCTATAGAACCTTTAGTCTCATCTCTAGAACTTTTAATCTCATCTCTAGAACCTTTAGTCTCATCTCTAGAACAAGTTATTTCATCTCTAGGAGATTAGTTTTTGTCAGTAGAACATTGTATACCTTCTCTAGAACTTTATATTTATTCTCTAGAACCTTATATCTTATCTCTAGAGCTATTTTATTATTAATAGAGCGTTTTGTTCATTCTAAAGATATTTTGAATGGATATAAAAAAAACCGAGCATTGCTGCTCGGTTTTCTAACTAAAATAAAACCTATACAAAATTTATTGTACTAATGCATATTGGAAAGTTGGGTAACCTCTTTCACCTGCTTGGCTTGCACCACCAGTAAATTTCAATTTATAGATGTTTCCAGCTGGATCTTTGATTACGAAGAAACGGTCTGTTCTTAAAACGAATTGTGATGTTGGATTTCCATCAGGACCAGTAACACTGGTTCCTCTCCAGTTTGAGCCAATATTTCTTTGGTCTTCTGTGAAACCTGCGGTGTTAAGGCTAGCTATTGTGAAAGTGTCATAAGTCACTCCTGTACTGTTTAAAACTTGGTATGCTCTAGCTCCACCTTTTAAATTTGTCACAACGAAGTCAGCATAATAGTAAGGAGTTGTAGGCCCAACTAAATTAGTGAAAGTTGTGAAATTAAGATCCCATTGGTTTTTTTGTGGTTCTACATTTACAACGCTTTTGCTTGTCAAGCTAAAAAATGTAAAGTTAAATGCTGAATTTTTAGAGATGATTTTTTCTTCGTGAGTTGTTGCATCAATGTCAGCATATTGAATTTTATAGTCATTACCACTTTTTAAGATTCTTACTTTTTTCCATCCTCTTAAGCTTCCTGAAGCTGAACCTTCATTACCAATTGCTGGAGCTGTTTCTGATGGATTGCTTCCCATGTTTATTAAATATACTTTGTTATCAGCATCGTTGTCAGAAACTGCAGCGATTGCTGTGCCAGTAATCAGTCCTGCTGGGTGGTCAATTTGTGTGTAAACTCCCTGTCCTTGAGTAATGATCATTGTTTCATCTGGAGTTTGAACCTCATCAATATTCGTAGTTTCAAGTTGTTTTGCAGCCATTTTTAATGAACCGTTGATTGCAACTCTAAATTCAGATCCTGAATAAAAACCTAAATCCCATGAAGTTCTTAGTGCCGTAGCACTTGCACCACTGCTCAAGTCAATGTAAACTTGATTTTGTTGTAAAGCACCTCCAACGGCAGCAGCCAAAGCTTGTCCTAAAGAAGCCGCTTCATTGAAATTAACTTGGATAGTGTTGTTTGCAGTAACTGCAGCATCAGTAGCCTCATTAATTGTGAATTTTACATTTTTTACTTCTGTAGGAGATGCATTTATAAGCTTGTTGAAGCTGAATGAAACGCTTGATACATTAGCAGCAAAAGGAATAGTCAATGTATTTCCTGTAGCAGCTGGTGTAGTAGTAAAGTCTGTACCATAAGTTACCGCAGTTGTTGTAAAAGAGATGTTTAATGAACCTGCCACTGCAGTTGGCTTAGCGAAAACGATTTGAACCGGAGTTGCTGGATCAGTTAAATTTAAAGACGGTACTCCAAAAGCAACTGAATTGCTTAATGATTGTGAATTATTATCATCACTATTACAAGCTGCGAAAGCAAGCATAATTAATGAAAGAACAAAAACTAGATTTTTTTTCATGATTATATTTATTAATTAAAATTAAGGTTATACGTGAGTTTGAGATAATAAGATCTTCCATATCCTAACATAAAGTCTGATCCTGCCGCGTGAACGCCATTTGTACCTTGCACTTGTTGCACTGATGTAACATCAAGTAGATTTCTAGCGCCAGCTGTAACTTCAAATTTATTGTTGAAGAAAGATTTTCGGATTGAAGCATCCATCCATCCATAAGACTCTAGTTCTGAAAGAATAAATTCTGAATTGCCTTCAACATCTGTACTTGCAATATATTGTTGCTGTTTTCCATTAAATTTATAAAGTACGGAGAACGAAGTATTCCATTTTGGAACATTGTAAGACAAGCTTGAATTCATTTGCAATGAATATAAAAACTTATCGTCAGAAGTAATATTTCGCGCTGCTAAGTCTATTTTTTGAGATATTCCTACATAGGCTAAGCCCACTTTAGCATTCCAATTGTTATAAGAAAACTGGTGTGAGGAAGAAATATTCCACATTTTATATTTGTCAACGTTCATGTATTGATAGACCTGAGTAGGCAATAATTGCGTCAATACAAGGCTGATTCTGTCATCTACATCCATGTAAGTTACTGCAATATTATTTAAAAGCTCTAGTCCAGAATTAAAAACTGTTGCCTTTTTAGCACTGATTTCATAGGAAGTACTTGTTTCAGGAATCAAATCTGCATTACCTTGAAGGTTGTGATTTGAATCAACAAAATAGGTATAAAGTTCATCAAAATTCGGAGTTCTGTAGGCTTTTCCTAAAGACCCTCTTAGTTCAATTCCTTTTGATAAAAGATATCGCAACCCAAAAGAAGTAGCATATTGATCATCAAAAAAAGATTGAAAAGAATAACGGATACCTGGTCTAACAGAAAATTTATCAGTAAAATTAATTTCTGCAACTGTAAAAATATCATAGTTTTCTAGTCTTTTTCTAACATCAAGAACCTGCTGCTGGTCATCTCTGAAAGTTCCTGCTGAAGCATCATAAAATCCTTTTTCATTGACAGCTTCATAACCCAACTGAAGATCAACCGTTTTATCTTTAAAGAAATTATTGACAGTTCCTGTAGAATAAACTACTTCTTTTGACTGGTAAGTTTGTCTGTCGTTAGCAGTCTCTCTTTCTTCTTCTAATTGATAGTTAAATTTTTCGACATCTCTTGCCTGCTTTTGGTGAGATACAGAAACATTGTATGTTAATTGCGAAAATAATTTTCCGTAAGAGTTCAAGTGGTGGTAATATCTGTTAGATATATATCTTCTATCATTCGAAAAGTGCGTATCCGGGAAAGGATAATGCACAACAGGAATTACAACTGTATTATAATAATCCACATTTTCTCCAAAATAATCAAATTTATAGAAAACTCTGAAGTCATTTTTCTTATATCCAAGAAAAGCATTTCCAACTAATTGCTCTTTTGGAAGTTGTCTATAACCACGTGTTCCATCATTTTCAATATAATCTCTACCTCCATTTCCATCAAAAAAACCTGCAAAATCATTGCGATTTCCACCTATAGATGCAAACCAATTATCATTAATGTTATATGAAACTTTGGCACTTTGAATATGGCGGCCTTTGTCAAAAAAAGCAAACTCATCAGAAACTGTTTCTTCCTGAACAGAAGTTGTTATTTCCCATGTATGTTTTGAGTTTTTCTTTGTTATAATATTTAAGATACCAGTCACAGCATTGGCTCCGTGAGTAACTCCCATTGATCCTTCAATGATTTCTATTTGTTCGATATCATCAAGATTTACTTGGGTCAAATCAATATTAGTTCCTAAACCAGTGTCGCTAATTAAAGGAATATTGTCCATTAAAATTTTGAAATATTGCGAATCAAGGCCAAACATTGAAACAGAAGAGCGTCCGTCACTTCCACTTGTTCTTATCGAAATATTTAAATATTGATTTAAAACATCACCAAGATTATTTGCGGCAAGACGCTTCATATCTTCTTTTGTGATGATTCTTACATTGTGAACTGATTTTCTTAAAGACTGAGGTTCAAACTGACCTGTAACAACCACTTCTTCAAGCTTACTAACTTTTGTTGTATCTTGAACCTGCTCTTGAGAAAAAGCATTTGCTGTAAAAAGAACTGATAATGAAAGTAAGGCCTTCGTATATATTTGCATTTTAACTTAGATTAATTCTAAATTGCAAATCTAGGAAGCCAAATTGGTTTGTGCAAATTATTTTTATTAATTCTAAATAAAAAAGAGCAACGTTAACACATTGCTCTTTTTTTACTATTTTTTTATGAATCTAAAGATCAAATCCAATATTAACCCCTAATTTCATTGCGATAATCTTAGTAATTCGTGCTTTTAATGCAGGAATCTTTACGCTCTCAATAACTTCATTTGTAAAAGCATACATCAATAATGCTTTCGCTTCTTTTTCAGGAATTCCGCGAGATTGCATATAAAACATTGCTTTGTCATCTAATTGTCCGATAGTACATCCATGAGAACATTTCACGTCGTCAGCAAAGATTTCCAACTGTGGTTTTGCATTAACCGAAGCTTTGTCGCTCAACAAAATGTTGTTATTTTGCTGAAATGCATTCGTTTTTTGAGCCTCTTTTTCTACGTAAATTTTACCGTTGAAAACGCCTGTTGACTTTTCATCCAAAATCGTTTTGTAATTCTGGTGGCTTTCACAATTTGGAGTAGCGTGTTGCACCAAAGTATAATGGTCAACGTGCTGTTTTCCTTCGATAATCGTAATCCCTTTCAACGTAGAATCTATATATTCACCTTGGTGGTAAAAATTCAGATTATTCCTGGTCAAATTACCTCCAAAAGAAAAAGTGTGCACAGAAGCGTGGCTTTGCTCTTTTTGGGCAATGTAAGTATTGTCAATCAAAGAAGCTTCCAGATTGTCATTTTGAATCTTATAATAATCTACAATCGCTCTTTTTTGAGCAAAAATCTCAGTAACTGAATTTGTCAGAACCGGATTTTCATTCAAAGATTGATGCCTTTCGATAATTTGAACATGAGCGTTTTCTCCAACGATAATCAAATTTCTTGGCTGAACCAGAAGCGCCGCCTCTGATCCTGTAGAAAAATTGATAATTTCAATTGGTTTATCTGCAACTTTACTTCTTGGGATATTGATGTAAGCACCTTCATAAGCAAACGCCGTATTTAATGAAGTCAGACTTTCGTCTTTGTTGGCAATTTTGTTGAAATATTCATCAATCACCATTTTATATTTTGGCTTCGTTAATGCCGATGACATCAAGCAAACATCCAATCCGTCGTGCGTTGTTGAAGACAAAAACGAACTGAAAACGCCGTCGACAAAAACAACTTTATACGTATCGATTTCGTGAATAAAATATTTTTTTACTTCTGAAAATTCAATTGCGCTTTCTTTTTTCGGAAACACACTAAAGTCATTTTTCAAGATTGAATTTAGGGAAGTATATTTCCAAGCTTCATCCTTTTTTGTCGGAAAACCTTTTTCTTCGAACTTCTTAAAAGCCTCTGTACGAACATCATGCAAGTCTGAATCTACATCCACTTGTTCTTCAAAAGCCATAAAAGACGATATTAATTTTTCTTTTAATTCCATTGTTTTAGTCATAAAGTTGAAAGTCATAAAGTCGAAAGACCTTTGATTGTCAACAAATTAGTCGAAAGTTTGAAAGTCGAAAGTTTGAAAGTAACCGTAACCGGACTTTATGACTTTTGACTTTACAACTTTTGACTTAAATATTTAATAAACCCACTTAAGAGTTTTGATATTTCAGTTATTTCAAAAAGTAACTCTTGAAAATTTTCTTTTTCAATATAATTTAAATCAAATGCCAAATATAGTTGAGAACGAACTTCTCCGGCAGATGCTTTTGCAACATATAGAAAATATATAAATTCTTTGTCAGTATTCCTTTCAAAGCCTTCGGCAATATTTGACGATATTGAAACAGAAGCTCTTCGAATTTGTCTGGCTAAATCAAAATCTTTTTTGAAAGTTTGATTTTCGGTAATTTCATAAATTTTCTTATTGAAAATTCTAGATTTTTGCCAGGAATTAATTTCTTCAAATGAATTAAATTTTCCCAATTATATATGTTTTATGGCGTTTAATTAAATCTGCACAAGTACTTTACGACTTGCGACTTTATAACTTTTGACGAATTAATTTTCGGCTTTAATCCAGTCGTAACCTTTTTCTTCTAGTTCGTAAGCCAATTCTTTTCCGCCTGATTTTACGATTTTTCCGTTGTACAAAACGTGAACAAAATCAGGAACGATATAATCCAAAAGTCTTTGATAGTGCGTGATTACAATGATGGCGTTGTTTTCGCTTTTCAATTTATTTACACCGTTTGCTACGATTCTTAAGGCATCGATATCAAGTCCCGAATCGGTTTCATCTAAAATTGCAAGCTTAGGCTCAAGCATTGCCATCTGAAAAATTTCGTTTCTCTTTTTCTCTCCTCCAGAAAAACCTTCGTTTAAAGAACGAGACAAGAATTTACGGTCGATTTCCAATAATTCAGATTTCTCACGGATTAATTTCAGCATTTCGTTGGCCGGCATTTCTTCCTGACCTTTAGCTTTTCTAGATTCGTTGATGGCTGTTTTCATAAAGTTCGTCACCGAAACTCCAGGAATCTCAACCGGATATTGGAACGAAAGGAAAACGCCTTTGTGAGCTCTTTCTTCCGGAGCCAAATCGGCTAAATCTTCGCCATCCAATTCAACAGAACCTTCAGTTACTTCATAATGTTCGTTTCCTGCAATTACGGCAGAAAGTGTACTTTTTCCAGAACCGTTCGGTCCCATAATGGCGTGAACTTCGCCAGCTTTCACTTCAAGATTGATTCCTTTTAAGATATCTTTATCTTCAATTCCAGCGTGTAAATTTTTTATTGATAACATTTTTGTTTGTTTAAAGTTTAAAGTTGACGTTGTTTGAGGAGAGGTTTAAAGTTTAATGTTTGACGTTTTTATGACAACGTTAAACATTAAACTTTTTTCACTGAAACTTCGTTCCTTTAAATTCTTTTTTGTTTAAATAGGTTATAAAATTATTTATTTTTCCACTCAAGTTTTCGCTGTCTGTTTTCAAAACCTCAAAAACTTCTTGAGTTATATAGTTAAAATCGAATGCTCTATATAATTGTGACCTCGTTTCTCCTGCTGAACCTTTTGCAATTGAAAGGAATTGTCTAAATTCTAAATTTCCATTTCTTTCAAAACCTTCAGCAATATTGTCCATTATTGAACCAGACGACGCTCTGATTTGGTCTCTAAATCTAAAATCATTCTTGAAATCACTATTATTCAAAGTAATTAGATAAATCTCCTTAGATAGCTTTCTCGCTTCTTTCCAAATATCTAAATCCTCAAATCTCGTAATTGTCGCCATATTCCTTCTGTTTGGTGTGTAATTTAGTTAACGTTTAAGGTTAATTTCTTTGTCTTAAAGTTTAAAGTTTTCTTGACGGTCCAAAACCTTAAACTTCAAAACAACTTTCGAAGATTGTGTTCGTCTCGCAACGTTAAACCTTAAACTTTAAACAAATTTTTATCCTACTGAACCTTCCAAAGAAATCTCCAACAATTTCTGAGCTTCAACTGCAAATTCCATCGGAAGCTTGTTCAAAACCTCTTTACTGAAACCATTTACAATCAATGCAATTGCTTTTTCAGTCGGAATTCCTCTTTGGTTGCAATAGAAAACTTGGTCTTCTCCAATTTTACTTGTCGTAGCTTCGTGTTCAATTTTTGCTGAAGGATTTTTTGATTCGATGTACGGAAATGTATGTGCTCCACAATTATTTCCCATCAAAAGCGAATCACACTGCGAAAAATTCCTCGCATTGTCGGCTCTTGAACTGATTTGCACTAATCCACGGTAGCTGTTTTGCGATTTTCCGGCAGAAATTCCCTTGGAAATAATCGTTGATTTTGTGTTTTTTCCTAAGTGAATCATCTTTGTTCCGGTATCCGCTTGCTGGTAATTATTGGTTACTGCAATCGAATAAAATTCTCCAACCGAATTATCACCTTTCAATACACAAGAAGGATATTTCCACGTTACGGCAGAACCTGTTTCTACTTGTGTCCAAGAAATTTTTGCGTTTTTCTCACACAAACCTCTCTTTGTCACAAAGTTATAAACCCCGCCTTTTCCTTCTTTATTTCCTGGAAACCAGTTTTGAACTGTCGAATATTTAATTTCGGCATCGTCCATCGCGATTAATTCCACAACCGCAGCGTGCAATTGGTTTTCGTCACGACTTGGAGCAGTACAACCTTCCAAATACGAAACATAGCTTCCTTCGTCAGCAATCACAAGCGTTCTTTCAAATTGGCCAGTTCCTGCCTGATTGATTCGGAAATACGTTGAAAGTTCCATCGGGCAACGAACGCCTTTTGGAATATAACAGAAACTTCCGTCAGAGAAAACAGCTGAATTCAACGCCGCATAAAAATTATCTTTCTGTGGAACAACTGAACCCAAATATTTTTTCACCAATTCTGGATGTTCTTTAATTGCTTCAGAAATCGGACAGAAAATAATTCCTTTTTCGGCCAAAGTCTTTTTGAAAGTTGTGGCCACAGAAACTGAATCGACCACAATATCCATTGCAACGTTGTTCATCATTTTCTGTTCGTCGATTGAGATTCCCAACTTTTTGTACATTTCCAAAAGGTCTGGATCAACGTCATCAAGTGTCTTGTTTGGATCAACTGATTTTGGAGCTGAATAATAAGCAATCGCCTGAAAATCAGGTTTTGTATAATGTACATTCGCCCATTCTGGTTCAATCATTTCCTTCCAGGCACGGAAAGCTTCGATTCTCCAGTCGGTCATCCATTGAGGTTCTTCTTTTTTCAAAGAAATGGCACGAACAATATCTTCGTTTAAACCAATAGGAAACGTTTCCGATTCAATATCAGTATAAAATCCGTATTCGTATTCTTTATTTTCGAGCTCGATTTTTAAATCGTCTTCGGTGTATTTACTCATTTTTAAGTCTTAAAGTTTGAAAGTCTAAAGTCTGTAAAGCCAATGTGAGTCTTTCGACTTGATGGCTTTGGAACTTCGACTAAAGAGAGAAGCTCTCTCCACATCCACAAGTTCTGCTTGCGTTTGGATTATTGAAAACAAATCCTTTTCCGTTCAAACCACCTGAAAATTCAAGAATCGTTCCTGCTAAATACAAGAATGATTTTTTTTCAACGGCAATTTTTACATTATTATCTTCAAAAACTTTATCATTTTCTCCAAGTTCTTTGTCAAATTTCAATTCATAAGACAATCCAGAACATCCACCGCTTTTTACGCCTACTCGAACGTAATCTTTGGTCGCATCAAAACCGTCTTCTTCCATCATATTCACGATTTTTTTACTTGCTGAATCAGATACCTTTATCATAGTGTATTTAAATTTAGTCTAATTAATTTGCAAAGATACGTCATATTTAGTTTTTTCCATAATTACTAACATTTTTATAACGGATGATGGCATAGAAATTTCTTATTGCCGATTTTTATAAAGGATTTCATAAATTGCGACGTATAAAATTGAGAATTCTCAATTTAGAAATCAGTAACTTTAAATCAATTATTTATGAAATTATACCCCATTGAAGCAGGTAATTTTAAGCTGGACGGTGGCGCAATGTTTGGCGTGGTTCCGAAAACAATTTGGAATAAAACTAATCCGGCTGATGAAAATAACCTCATCGATATTGCAGCAAGATGCCTTTTGATCGAAGATGGAAATCGCCTGATTTTGATTGATACTGGAATGGGCGATAAACAATCAGAGAAATTTTTTGGCTATTATTCGCTTTGGGGAAATCACTCCATTGATAAATCTCTAGAAAAATATGGTTTTCATAGAGATCAAATTACCGATGTTTTTATGACACATTTGCATTTTGACCATTGCGGCGGAAGTATTCAATGGAATAAAGATAAAACTGGATATGAAGTTGCTTTTAAAAATGCGAAATTCTGGACAAACGATAATCATTGGGATTGGGCTACAAAACCAAATCCGAGGGAAAAAGCTTCCTTTTTGACTGAAAACATAATTCCGATGCAAGAAAGCGGTCAATTGGAATTTATAAAAAGACCTGAAAATGATTTGCTTAAAAATTCTGAATTGGGTTTTGATATTTTCTTCGCTGATGGACATACTGAAAAAATGATGATTCCAAAGATTCAATATGAAGACAAAACCATTTGTTTTATGGCAGATTTATTGCCAACTGCCGGACATTTGCCTTTGCCCTATGTTATGGGATATGACACTCGACCACTTTTGACTTTGCCAGAAAAGGCTAAATTTTTAACAGAAGCTGCCGAAAATAATTATTACTTATTTTTAGAACATGATGCTCATAATCAAATCATCACCGTTGAAAACACAGAAAAAGGAGTTCGATTAAAAGATGTTTTTACCTGCGAGGAAATTCTTTCATAATACGTAATTACTTAAAAATAAAGTTAATTATTGCCTTGATTGTAACAAAGAGATACTATTTTTGACATATAAAATTAAAAATTGAAGATGAAAATACTTAAATTATCCTCCCTTTCACTTTTATCAATGTTGGTTCTTGCAGGTTGTGGCGCTACAAAAAATGCTGTTGCTCCAGTAATTAGCATTGAAAATCTTGCTCTAAAAAATGCTCCAATCAAAGAAAACGATTTAAAAAGATGGAGTCATTTAGACATATTGAAAGACACAATTCCTGGAATGAGCGTTGATAAAGCATACAGCGAATTACTTAAAAACAAAAAAGGAACCAAAGTTATCGTAGGAGTAGTTGACTCTGGAGTTGACATTGAACACCCCGATTTACAAGGTGTTATTTGGACAAATAACAAAGAAATTGCTGGAAACGGAATTGACGATGATAACAATGGTTATATCGATGATGTTCATGGTTGGAACTTTCTTGGCGACATTGGTGGCGAAAATCTTGAAATGACAAGAATCGTTAAAAAAGGTGATGATGGTTCTGCTACTTACAAAAAAGCAAAAGCTGAATTTGACAAAGAAATAAAAGAAGCAACCGCTCAAAAGCAACAATTTGATTTCATATACAATGCTGATAAAGCAATCAGAACAGAATTAAAAAAAGAGAATTATTCGCTTGACGAATTAAAAGCTTTAAATTCTTCAAATGCATTAATAAATCAAGTGAAGCCAAGATTTATTCAAATTTTGACAAATGTTCCAAAATCAGAATTTGATGAACAAATAAAAGAAGCCAAAGAACATTTTGACAATCAACTAGAATACAATCTAAACTTAGAATTCAATGGAAGAAAAGTTTTAGGTGATAATATTGATGACTTAAAAGACACAAAATATGGCAACAACAATGTAATCGGACCAGAAAAAAAAGGTGCCCTTCATGGAACTCACGTTGCCGGAATCATCGCTCAAGTGAGAAACAATGGCTTAGGTGGAGACGGTGTTGCAAATAATGTAGAAATCATGGCTGTTAGAGCTGTTCCTGATGGAGATGAATATGATAAAGATATTGCTCTTGGAATTCGTTATGCAGTTGACAATGGTGCAAAAGTAATCAACGGAAGTTTTGGAAAAAGCTATTCTCCTCACAAAGAATGGGTTTATGATGCTTTAAAATATGCCGCAAGCAAAGACGTTTTGGTAGTTCTTGCAGCAGGAAATGAAGGAGCTGACTTAGACACTGAAGATCGTTATCCAAATGACAGAAATGCGTCAGGAGAAGTTTCAGATAATGTCATCAAAATTGGTGCCTTAGATGCAAAATATGGTTCTGATTTAGTTGCAAATTTCTCTAACTACGGAACTCAAGACGTAGATGTTTTTGCCCCTGGAGTCCAAATTTATGCTACGATTCCTGACAATCAATATAAATATTTGGCAGGAACTTCAATGGCTTCACCAAACGTTGCCGGAGTTGCCGCTTTGATTCGTTCTTATTATCCAACTTTGACAGCGCCTCAAGTGAAACAAATCTTGATGGATTCTGGAATTCCTACGAATATTGAAGTAGTCTTGGCTGGAGAAAAAGCAAACAAACGCTCATTCTCAAAAGTTTCAAAATCCGGAAAAATGGTAAATGCTTACAACGCTTTGCTTATGGCAGAGAAAATGGCAAAAAAATAATCCTATAATTTTATTTGAATGGAAGGAGAAATCCTTCCATTTTTTATTTTATACAATATGAAAAATCAATTTCTATCGCTTTTATTCTTGCTTTTTATTGGAAATGCCTTCGCACAAAAAACCTACTGGCAACAACACGTTGATTACAAAATGGATGTGAATCTGGACGTAAAAACATACCAATACAAAGGAAATCAAGAACTTATATACACTAATAATTCTCCTGACACCTTAAAAAAAGTATTTTTCCATCTCTATAACAATGCATTTCAACCAGGAAGCGAAATGGATGCGAGATTGCAGTCAATAAACGATCCGGATAAAAGAATGGTAAAAACGTTCAAATCTGGTGCTATGGAGAAAAAAGAAAGCAGAATCAGCACTTTGAAACCAGACCAGATTGGTTATCTGAAAATTAATAATTTCAAGCAAGACGGAGTTTCTGCAAAGGCAATTTCTGTCGGAACGATTTTGGAAGTTGAATTAGCAAAACCGATTTTACCTGGCGGAAAAACGACTTTCACGTTAGATTTCAACGGACAAGTTCCAGAACAAATTCGTCGTTCAGGAAGAAATAGTTCAGAAGGCGTGGCACTTTCCATGACGCAGTGGTATCCAAAAATGGCAGAATATGATTTTGAAGGATGGCACGCAGATCCTTACATCGGAAGAGAATTTCATGGAGTTTGGGGTGATTTTGATGTAAAAATTACAATCGATAGAAATTACGTTTTAGGCGGAACAGGATATCTTCAGAATAAAAACGAAATCGGTTTTGGTTATGAAGACAAAGGAACGCAGGTCGTAATTCCGAAGAAAGCAAAAACATTGACTTGGCATTTTAAAGCACCAATGGTTCACGATTTTGCTTGGGCTGCAGATAAAGATTTTATCCACGATTTTTATCCTGGTCCGAATGGCGTAGAATTGCATTTCTTATATAAAAATGATTCAAAAATCATTGAAAACTGGAAAAAATTACAGCCAAAAACTGCTGAACTGATGGATTTCTACAATAAAAACGTAGGCCAATATCCTTACAAACAATACTCTGTGCTTCAAGGTGGCGACGGCGGTATGGAATATGCAATGTGTACGCTAATTACAGGAGACCGAACGCTAAACAGTTTGATTGGCGTGACGGCACACGAGATGGCACATTCTTGGTTTCAGCACATTTTGGCTACGAATGAATCAAAACACGGCTGGATGGACGAAGGATTTACTTCGTATATTTCTGACTTGGCAATGGCAAAATTAGTTCCCGGAAAACATGCTGTTAAACCTTTTGAAGGTGCTTATTCCAATTATTTTTACATGGTGGAAACTGGGAGAGAACAGCCTCAAACTACGCATGGCGACCGCTTTGAAGAAAATATGATTTACAGTATTTCTTCTTACAGCAAAGGCGAATTATTCTTGACACAATTGGCTTATATTATTGGACAAGAGAATTTAGACAAAACTTTGAAGAAATTTTATGCTGATTTTAAATTCAAGCATCCGACACCAAACGACATTAAAAGAACCGCAGAAAAAGTCTCAGGAATGAACTTGGATTGGTATTTGATCGATTGGACTCAAACTACAAACACGATTGATTTTGCAATAAAAGAAGTAAAAGAAGTTTCTGGCAAAACGGAAGTTTCTTTGCAAAGAATCGGCAAAATGCCAATGCCTCTAGATATTTTGGTAACATATACTGACGGAACAACAGAATATTTTTATGCACCGCTTCAGATGATGCACGGCGAAAAGCCCAATCCTTTTAGAAATGTAAAAAGAACGGTTTTGACTGGCTTTGACTGGGCTTACCCAAATTATAAATTTACAATCAACAAGGGATTAAGTCAGATTTCAAAAATCGAAATTGATCCAGAAAATCAGATGGCAGACATTAACAAAGAAAACAACATTTATCCTGCAGTAGTAAAAAAATAAAAAATTACCGCAGATTCACAGATTAAAAATCTGAAAACCTACGGTAAAACATAAAATTTAAGGCGGACAATTGTCCGCTTTTTTTATTTAATGCATTGCGTTAATTCTAATGCTCGCCTTAACGAGCGCTAACGCTTTTATTTTTGACATTTCGACGTCTTTGTCTTGATGGTGTTTATTTTGGCTTACAAGCTTTACAAACCCTCCTTTTTCGGATTTCTGGATGTATTTCACCGTGATATATTCTTCGCCACTCATGTCAATGCTCAAAAGATACATTTCTCCCCAGAAAATCTCGTTTCTGATGTCATTGATTTCTTTGTATAAAACTATGTCGCCACTTTTCAACAATGGATACATGCTATCACCTGTCACATAAACGGCGCCATCACATTTTGGTAAGTGCGGAATTGAAATATGATCAATTGGTTCCTGAGATTTGCTGTCTTGAAAAAGCGGTACTAATCCCGCAACTGCTTCAATGTCATATAACGGAATCTGCTGACTTTCTAACGAAGAATCAGTTTTTAATCTAAAAGTTTCAATCTTGTTATTTCTTGGGATTGATTCATTTCCAACAAACATATTTTCCTGTCCGGTCATGAGCCAAGTCGGATTTAGATCTGTGTAAATCGAAAGAATATTTTCTAAAGCTTGAGAACCGATACTTTTTCCTTCTTTTACAGCTTTTGAAATACTTCCTCTGCTGGCGCCAATGCTATTTTCAAATGCATAATAGCTGACACCTTTCTTGGCAATATACTCGCCTACTCTTTCTGAAACCATAAGATTGTCTTATAAAATTTTTACAAAAATAGGAAAAAAATCTTTATAAAAATTAAAATCTTAGTACAAGCTAGTAATACGAAGAAAATAAGCATTTAAATAGGTGATTTAATAATCATTAAATTCATTGATAATTATCACTTTAAGGATTGAATTAGGAATAAAAATTTAAGTTTACAGCCTTTAATAGCTAATTATAAAGCAATTGAAAAATAAAAGAAAATAATACAGTATTTAATTAGTTTTATAAGAATATTATCTAATATATTTGCACTGAAATTAAATCTGAATTAGCTTATAAATCTTTTTAAGGTATTCCGGAACTCCTAAAAAACTTATTCTGCTTAGAAATATAAGATTTATTTCAAACAATTTATTCAAACATATAAAAATTTATTTATGAGTACAGAAATTAAAAATACGCTTTTTAGATTTGTTACAATGAGAGCGCCAGAATTACTTGAAAAAGAAAAAGTGCAAAAAACATTTGCAGAACATCCTGATTTAAACAGCAGTTTTTTTAACGATTATCTTTCCTCAGGAACTTCTAAAAAAGAAAGCTTAAAAAATGCCATACTTGAACTCGCTACTTTAGAAACCACGTTTAAAAGCAGGGAAGAATTAAAAATTTATGCAGATCAAAATTCCAAAAACGGCTTCTTTGCTTTCGCATCATGGCTAACTGCAAACCGAAGAAAATTTACATTAAAAGAAATTGAAGAAAAATTAGACAACAATATTCTTGGAACAAATTTGCTAAAAAGCATTGACTTTGAAAGAAAAATAATTCTTTGGGACAATCTTATCTATCAAATTATCACTTCAAAGTCTAATTATATCAGAGAAGGTATTTTGTCAGTTCTGGTTGCAAGTTTATTTTTAGAAAACAGAGCAGAATTAGGAAAGGACATTAAAGCATTGCGAAAATTAGCACAAGCCAGAGTCTTGATGCCTAAAGAAATATTTTCTCCGGAAAAAAGCGCGCCAGCTTTAAGCTTAAAAGAAAAGCTAGAAACAAATAGCATCGTTTACGACAAGCCTAGTCGGTCGATGGAAATCACGCTTATAAACCATCACATGCTGCAAATCAAGAACATGGCGGATGGTGTTTCTAGCGTTGAGAAAAGATACAGAAAAGAAAATGAAAGAAAACTGCAAGTTTATAAAAGCTCCTATGATCTGGCTGTTGAAGAAGCTTATGAAAAAGCTACAAAAATCGAAAAAGTCATTATTGATCCTGTAACAAAAGAAGAAATAACGATTATTGAATATGAAAACCTGATTCTTCCAAAATTTGATTTTATTCCAGAAAATGAAATAGATTATCTGGTTCAATATTTAGATGGAACAGATTATTTCTGGCTGATTGACAATTGCAAAAATGTCTTGGGATATGACACATTTAGCGAAATTATTGGCTTTGCAAAAGATAAGGAATCAAAACTGATGGAAATGCAATTTGAAAGAACATCTTTAACTCAAAAATATAAAAATAGCGGCGGCATGTTATTTCCGATAGTTCAGGCAGGAAGTGAAAGTGTGAACAGCACTTTTGCATTACAATCAATTGCTGTTGGAACAGGTAAAAAACTAGTTGTAGAATTTGACAATATTCCGTCAGGAACTTCAATTCAAACGAGTGCTGCATATAATATTCATTTTAGCAACAGCGCAAATCCGATAAATGGAAGTTTTGCAAAATCAGAATGGGTAGCCAATAAATTTCAGGTAACTCTTTTTGGGCAGCAATATTTGGCCAATAACACTTCAGATTTCAGAATTTCAGGAACATTGACAACACAAACTGGGGATCAAATTACATTTTCTGGAGAAGGTCACACTCTCTCAGCACCAATTGGAGTTAGCAATAATAATAGTTTTGATCCGATTTCAGATACCTTAATATCAGATTTCAATAATTTCTCTCCCTACTTAGGTGATGTATCGCAAACCATTATCTACACTTTTGTTGCAAAAGGATTGTATTCATTTAAGAGAAATGAAGAAATCATAATCATTGATCCCGAGACAGGAAATCCGGCAGATGAAGTTGTGACAAATCCATCTGACGGAGTCATAGAATATATTCCTTCTGGATTTGGGATCAAACGATTAGGAATTGCTGATTATAGAAAAGTAGAACAAGAAGTATGTTGCTATGTTCCTGGAGAAGTCTCACATATCGAAAATGTGATGGCCAGCGAATACAAAGAAAGAGCTACTAGAAGACTCCGCAGAACAGAAGATACGACAACAACATCTAAAGAAAAAGAATCTGAAAAATTGACCGACTCCACTTCTACAGATCGTTTTGAAATGAACTCAGAAGTGGCCTCGGTTTTAGCGGAAGATAAACACATTGGAGGTTTCGTGTCACTAGACGCTAAATTTGGAAATTCTTATTCTTTGCAATCTGGTGCCGATTTTGCCAATAACACTTCATCTGAAGAGTCAAATAGCCAAGCCGTTACTCACGCAAAAGAAGTTACAGAAAGAGTGCTTGACAGAGTGGTCCAAAAAATAAAAGAAGAACGTGTCTCAAAAATCGTGGAAGAGTTTGAAGAGAACAACAAGCACGGTTTTGATAACAGAAATAACGATCAGCATGTATCAGGCGTTTATCGCTGGGTAGATAAAATTTACAAAAACAAAGTTGTCAATTATGGCAAGCGTTTGATGTATGAATTTATGATTCCTGAGCCAGCTTCATTTCACAAAATGACTATTAATGAAAATGATATTTCGGAAGGAGAAATTATTGAAAAACCAATCGATCCTAGAATTGACAAAGGAACACTTAAATTAAGCTTAAAATCACTAGAAGACACTTATCAATATTGGGCAGAAGTATACAATGTCGCCATTGACCCTCTTCCGACAAAAAACATATCAATTGGGACAGAATTTGCATTTAGCGGACTTGACTCAAATACATCTAAATCTTGGTCAGAAAAAAAGAATTTGACACTACCGGAAGGATATAAAACAATAGAAGCTTCAGTAACTGTTTCTAGTGCAAGAATGGCAAATCCATCTGGAAATCTTATCAGTGTAAGTGTCGGAAACCTAAGATATTCCTCTGCTTTACAAACAAATACAAACAGATTATTATCTCCTGAAAATTCAGAAATTTTAAATAGTTTTGAAGAAAATATTCCTATTTCAGTTTATTTTATTCAGCATCACGTAGGTGCCGCTAACGTAATTATAAAATTAGGAAGAACTGATGCGCTATATCAACAATGGCAAATAGAAACTTTCAATGCTATCATAAAAGCTTATGAAACTAAACTACAAGAATATAATGCAAAAGTAAGAGAGTCAAAAGCAATACAGACTGAAAAAGTTAGAACAAATCCATTATTTTATCGCCAAATTGAAAGCATGGTTTTGCGAAAAAACTGCATCGAATATCTGGTTAGCCATAAAAGTCTAGGCGAAAACAGCCTTATTACCGGCACTAAAACAAAAAACATTCAGGTTAGTTATGCTGATCCAAAATTAGAAGCTTATGCCACTAAAGTAAAATTCTTTGAGCAAGCCTTTGAATGGGAACTTATGAGTTATAATTTTTATCCTTTTTATTGGGCTCACAAAGAAAACTGGTTGCAATTGTATAATGTTGACGAATCTGAAGATGCTATTTTTAAAGCTTTCCTTCAAAGCGGTATGGCAAGAATAATCTTGACGATCAGACCAGGTTTTGAAGAAGCTGTCAATTGGTATATGGCCACCGGGCAAGTTTGGAACGGAGGCCAAGTTCCAACCATGAACGACGAATTGTTTATTTCAATCGTTGAAGAATTAAAAGTAACTGAAGGTGAAGTAGAAGAAACATGGGAAACAAGAGTACCAACTTCACTAACTATAATTCAAGCTGGTAGCATTGGCATGGTTGTACCAACAGCTTTGCCTTGTGATGAAGACTGCAAAGATTACAAGCTATTTGATTCTGACGGCAATCCAAAACTCGATGCAGAAGGAAATCAGATTAATACAAATCCTTTTAAGATAATTGAAGGTTTGACTTTAAAAGGAAATACCGAAGAAATTAAAAACTAATCATTAACCTAAACCTTGCTCATGCCAAACAAAGCAGAGCAAGGTTTTTAAAAAATTAAAATTATGAGCACAAATAGTTTTCCAATGATTTGGGATAGTGAAGCTGATGATGGGTTATTGGGGAGTTTGTTTTCTAATGAATTGTTGTTTTCAGATTCGCAGATAAACAATTACCTAGAGAATAATCCTTTTCAAGAGAACAGTATTTTTGCGACTCGACTAACAGGAGATTTTTTTGAAGGAAATGTTGATTTTAAAAAAGTCCTCCAAAAAATTGGCGCTGTAATATCTGATTACGACAACGAGGAAATCCAAACTGGGAATCAGCTAAAAGAAGTCGTTATTGAAACCGAATTTATTAAAAAACCATTTAATTATTTAGAATATTCAAATAGCGATTCCACAGTTTCAAATTATTGGCAACATCAAAAAAATAATTTTTCTGGACAAGCAATTCTAAATAAAAAGATCGGATATCTAGACACAGAAAAAATATTTTTATCAAGAAATGGTTCAGGAGCACAACGGTATTTACTCTACATACCATATAAAAACGACTCAAATGTTTCATTAAACAATCCGAATATTGATTATCTAGAAAAGAATGCCGCAATCAAATTAAAATATTTAGGCATTGACGGACTTATAACCATCTTTTCTTTTTTTGCACAATCTAAAAGAAAAACTTACCTCGAAAAAATATATAAAAACATAGCCGGAGAAATTGAAAGATCTATATTAAATGATCCTTTTGCGCTGTCAATAATTTCAGAATTTCCGCTAGATCTATTAAAATATTTTAAAAGCGCAACAGTTGAAACAATACTATTTACAATTCTTAAAGACATTGTAAACAATGACAAGGAAAAGGTATTGTTAAAATTATTAAAGGTCTTATATCTCAATAATGATTTTAATCCCGACTTATTTTTAAATAAGCTTTTGACTATAAAAATTGGCAAGCAAAGCGCTTTTGTCACGCTGTATGAAAAAATGAATGATTGGGGCGGTGAAAACAACTTCAGCAAAGTAATAATTGAATTGACCAAAATCTGGCTATTGAGCAGTTATTCAGACAGCAATAATAAAATTTATGCAAAATATGCGCCGGCTCCAAACCTGATCTATGACCAAAAAACAATTTTAGGCTTCAGAAAAGATGATTTCAGTTTTACCTTCGAAGAAAACAACGATATTATGATCGATGAAAGCCAATTTTGGGGATTAGGGATACCTAATTTAAGCACCTATAATCGCTATCATCCATTGCAACCAATGACCGTTATGGATCTTAATGAAAAGAACAATGAAGATTTGGTGCTTGAAGAAGATGTGCCGATACCTTTGTTTTATCTCAAAGCATTTGACGACAAAGCAGCTTGGGAAAATTTTGAAAAGACCACCTGGCTTATTTTAGATATTGTTTCTACATTTACCGGAGTCGGGAATTTAACCAAGTTAAAATATCTAGTCAAAGGGTCAAAATTATTTTACCTAAAAACTGTTTTTGGAATCATTCAAGTCTTATCATCAGTAGCATCTATCGGACTAGCATTGATTGAAAACAGCAAAAACAAAGAATTGGTAAACAAAATCAGAAGTTATCTTTTTTGGGTCGAAATTTGTACTTTAGGAGCCGATGTTTTATCAACCAAAATCTTAACCCAAAAAGCCGGCGAAGCCAGAACCGTTTTAGCAGAATATAGGAAAACTGTAAAAAACAAAAAAAAGCTTGAGGAGATTGATGCGTTTGATGCTCATCTTGCTGAAATAGATAACCTTGGAAAGGTAAGCGAGAGAGGAAGAAGACTAGGACAGAAACTTTCGAAATCTGCAATTAATGATTTGGTCGGTTATCTAAAAAAACAAGGGTGTGATTTCGAAATATTTCCAATAAATGGAAGCCATGAAATTAAAGGATTTATTGGTTCTGATGGCAAATCTCTAATTTTTGAAAGCGGTAAGCAGGCAGCATTTGTGTATACAAGAACAAATATGAAATTTGTAGTGCGTGAGGGTGCAACCGTATATGAGACATTGCATGAATTTATTCATTTTAAGCATGCAAAAAGTATCGGATTACCAACCTATCATAGTTTAGGTGGTGCAAATTCAGCTGGTGAACTTTTAAAAGAACAAAGAGTTTTTGATAAAATGATTGAATATAAAGAACTGTTGACAAGGGGAGAACTTAAACATGCCGTAAATTATATAAATGAATGGATTTACAACCCCAGAGGAATAGAACCAATTGAATTTTCCTTTGACATTAATAAAATACCTGAGGTACGAAAAGAGATAGATATTAAAAACATTTTTAATTTAAAGTAAACATTATGATTACTAAAGAAAAAGTAAAACAGATAGTAGAAAAATATATTAAGGATAAAAATATCCCTTATACCAAATTATTGGATAATATAGACAAAATAACTTTGTATAAAAACAAGGAAATAGCGTATGGAAAAAGGGAAGGAGAAATTACAGATATTTATACATATGGGTATATGGCTATGTGGACACAAGAGGAAAAATATATGGGAGTCTATGTTGACGCTAATTCAGGCGAATTATTATATATTATGACTCCTCATTGGTATATTGATATTGAAGACTGATTTATTAAAGCTTTCTTTAACATAAATAAAATACCAGAAGTTAGAAAAGAAATAGATATAAAAACAATTTTTAATTTAAAGTAAAGGTTATGATTACTAAAGAGAAAGTAAAAGAGATTGTAGAAAAATATATCGAAGATAAAAATATTCCTCATACTCAATTGATTGACGATATTGAAAAAATAACATTTCATAAATCAAAAAAAATTGCTTATGGAATTAGAGAAGATGATATATTAGATGTTTATATTTATCGTTATTTAGCTATGTGGACACAAGAAGAAAAGGGAATGAATGTATTTGTTGATGCTAATTCAGGCGAGCTATTATATATTATGACTCCGCATTGGTATATTGATATTGAAGACTGATTTATTAAAGCTACTTTAACCAGTAGCTTTTTCATTTCCAATAATTTGTACTTTTAGGAGCCGATGTTTTAGCAACCAAAATCTTAACCCAAAAAGCTAGTGAAGCCAGAACCGTTTTAGCAGAATACAGGCAGACTGTAAAAAACAAAAAAAAGCTGGAGGAGATTGATGAGTTTGCAGAGCATCTGGATAATATTGCAAGAAATGGTGATGAAATTGGATTATATGGCGGAAGAATATTGTCGAAAAGTGAGATTGGAGATTGGGCAAAAATGATATTCAAAAAGTACGGCACCAAACTTGAGTTGGTAGATGATTTTGGACATCCTAACATCCTAGCACAATTTGATGCTACAACAAATACGATAAGACATAAAAAAGATGTAACAAGATACTTTCTTTTTCATGAAACAATGCATGCTGACGAATGCTTTTCTATAGGTAAATCTAAATATTTAGAAGATGCTCAAATTATTGATACACCAATTACAAATGCAAATCTTATTAGAACTTACAAGAGAGAAAAATATGTGCATGACAAAATCGTTAAATTTGCTAAAGAGCAAGGTTTTAATATAGAGGAATTATACCACAACTGGAGGCATTTGGATTGGCATAAATTTAACTTAGAGAAAGAAAATATTAAAATCCCAAATTAATAATCAATTTATGATGACAAAAAATGAAATATTAGAAAAAGTGAATAACTATTTAGAAAAAGAAAATATTATTCCAATTAAAGATAGCCTTAAATATATGGGGATAAGAGAAAATGTTAAACAAATTGATGGTAGAGAAATTTCAATTCATGCTATTGGTTATCAAGTGCAAATTGATGAACAAAACCCATATAGCATAGTCGATAATTTTATAGATATTGATGTTAAAACTAATAAATTATTATCAATAACTACCCCTCACCTTTATAAAAAAATCGATGATGAATAATTCTCAAAAGCTACTCTAAACCAGTAGCTTTTCAATTTCCAATAATTTGTACTTTAGGCACCAATGTTTTATCAACCAAAATCTTAACCCAAAAAGCCAGCGAAGCCAGAACCGTTTTAGCAGAATATAGGCAAACTGTAAAAAACAAAAAAAAGCTACCTCCCAGTAGCTTTTTTCTAATCCATCACCAAGCACTAACCTCGCTGCCATCCTCAATATCATTGCTAAAAAACTTCCCGCTCGGTCCATTTTCATCAGTTACCGTATGCTTGATAATAAAACTCGCCGCACTTTCCACCGTTCCCGGACCGCTGTGGTGGTTAAAATCCGTCGCCGTATAACCCGGATCAATCGCATTCACCTTAAAGGGCAGTTCCCTCAATTCATGTGCCAGCACAATAGTGTATGCGTTCAGCGCCGCTTTTGAAGTCACATAGCTTGTCGCTTTAAAATCATAATATTTCCAGCTCGGATCGCTGTGCAAAGTTAGTGAGCCAAGTCCCGAAGTAATATTGCTGATTCGCGGACTATCCGACTTCTTCAGCAAATCTAAAAAGGCCTGCGTAACGCTGATAACTCCAAAAAAGTTAGTGTCAAAAACCTCCTGAACTGCCGCTATCGAAGTACCCGAAGCCGGCTGTGGAAGTTCGCCGCTGATTCCCGCATTATTGATCAGAATATCCAGCTTTCCCTGCTCTTTTTCTACCAAGTTTTTCGCCTCCAAAATCGAATCTGGTTTAGTCACGTCAATCGCCACAGCCTTGATATTCTCAAAACCATTTTCATTCAATTCCTTAACAACCGCCTCGCCCTTCGCCAGATCACGCGTGCCTAAATACACAAACAATCCCTGTTTTGAAAGCTGTTTCGTGATTTCAAGCCCAATGCTTCGGTTCGCCCCCGTAATTAAAACTGATTTCATAAATTTATTTTTTAAATTTTATAAGGCAAAGTTCCGCCCTTTAAAAACAAAAACATTTGCCATTTGGCAAAAAGCACCTCAGCGGATATTCTTTCTGATCCTGCTCAGCGAGGATTGCGTAATCCCCAGATAAGACGCCACATAAGACAGTGGCACCCGGTTCACCACATGCTTATAAATCTCCAAAAACATCAAGTAGCGCGTTGTCGCGTCTTCAGAAACCAGCGGACTCCTCCGCTCTACTTTCTGGCGCAGCGCCCTTGAAATAATCTTGTGAACGATCGCCTCCCACGGAATTATAGTATCCAAAAGTTCCTGCCAGTCCCTTCTAGAAAAAATCAAGAGCCTGCAATCAGTCACCGCCTGAACATAAGCCGTCGACGGAATCTCATTGTCAAAACTCTCCATATCCACCACCAAATTCCCTTCCTCGATAAAATATTTCGTAATCTCCTCACCCTTGTTGTTGTAATAGCAGACCCGCACGATGCCATCCACCACAAAGCCCACCTGATGCGAGACCTTTCCAGCCTCAGAAAAATAGGCCTCTTTCTCTAGGGTCGTGTCCATCGCCTTGCTCATGATCAAATCCAGCTGCTGCTGATTTAGATTACCAAACTGCAATACAAATTTTATAAATTCTTCCATGCCCGAAAGTTAGCAAATCTTAGTTGCAAAGAATTTGCCATTTGGCAAAAAAAATCAAATGCGGAAAATACAATTCACAGGTGTACTTTTTCGCCTCAAAAAAGCAATCTCTCTAAAAATTAATTACATTTATAAAATACAATCGGCACCACTTTAATTGTATCGAAAAGCAGAAGTTAAATTTAAATATAAGCAACATGAACAACCGTCGTTACACCGTTAAAGACATCGAAATGATTATCGCAGCAAGCGTAATCCTTAAAAATGCAATCCTCAAAAAGGATTTCCTTCAAACAAAACGCACCAACTGGACAGACGATTTCTTCCAGCAATTAGAAGCAAAAATCAATACCACGACCCAAACTTACCTTGGCCTAGATAGTGCAAAAGAACTCCGTCAAGCCACGAGAATCGTCAATTCTATTCAAGAAAGCGCACTGACAAACCTCTCCCAATTAAAACTTCAAATCAGCGAAGACTTCAGAAAAGTGCCCGTCAGAAGAGCAGAACTCTTAGCCCTTCTCGGATTCACAACTTATTTCATCGCCGCAAATTCTCACCGCGACCAAGAAGCCCTAATCGATCTTTTATTCGAATACAAAACAAACATAACGCCTGAAATCAAAGCCGAAATCATTGAAAAAGGCACATTACAATCCACCTTGATCGAAATTGAAACCAGCGCTGACACACTCAAAGAATCTGATACTGTACAGGAATTCCACAAAGGATCAAAAAAATTACTAACCCAGGAAGCCGTCGATGCCTTTAATGAAATCTATGACGAAATCATCAGTTTATGCAAGCTCGCCCGCAAGTTCTATAAAGGAAACCCCGTCCACCAAGACCTCTTCAGCTTCAGCAAAATAACAAAAGCCATCAACGGCAATTAAAATTGATACGAAATAACAAGATCTAAAAACAATAAAAAGTCCCACCACCACTGGGACTTTTCTTTTTTGTAAAAACTAAAGAAGCCTGTTCTTCCAGAAATTCATTATCGCCCTAAAGCAAGTCATTTTAATCTCAAAGTAAGAGAAGCCGCGCTTACAGCCACTCATTCCGGTCCTCCAGTATTTCATTTTTGCTTCACAGTTAAAGCTTTAGGATCCATAGCAATTCGTTTGGCAGTCAAAGCAGTTCATAAACACTTTACAGTAAAAAGTTTCGCGCCCACAGAAGCTCTTTTACAGCCTAAAGCAGTTCGTTTACAGATGACAGTTATACATTTACAGTCGACAGACGCTCGGAAATAGGGCGATGTAACGCTATCTCAAAATTTTTATCTCAATAAAAATAAAAAGCGCATCAAACACAAAAAGTAGTACATTTAAGACATCAACACGTTTTCTAATTTCCCAAAGAAGAAAACGATAATTATACGAAAATAATCTTAATATAATTTGTAATGAAGATTATTTTCTGTTATATTTGTATGAAAATTTAATCCAATTGCTATGGACAAACCTACAAAACAAAGAATTACAGGCCTCCACCCTTCCATAAGGGTCGAAGTCACCAAAATCATCGAAGAATGCGACGAAGCCTTAACCGGAAAAGCAAAGATCAGAATCACTGAAGGCTTCAGAACCCTAGAAGAACAAGATTTTCTCTATGCAAAAGGTCGCACAAAACCTGGAAAAAAAGTCACCAATGCAATCGGTGGAAAATCCATCCACAACTATGGTTTTGCTGTCGATATCTGCTTAATAATCGATGAAAAAGAAGCTTCCTGGGACACCAAAAAAGACTGGGACAACGATCAAATTGCTGACTGGTATGAATGTGTGAAAATTTTCGCAAAGCACGGCTACGAATGGGGAGGAAACTGGAAAACTTTCAAAGATATGCCTCATTTTGAAAAGAGAAACCTAACTTGGCAAAAGCTTTCCAAACTAAAGAAAGAGCAACAAGGCTATGTAATTTTAAAACCTACTGAAAATGAAAAAATTAAAAAGTAAAGTATTCTTAGTAATGCTATTTGCCTTCGCAACAATTTCTTGTGAATCAACTAAAACCGCCATCTTTGATCAATATTCTTATCAAAGAACAACAGAATTGAAAGTCGAAACTTCAAAACTAATGGACAAAGCAACAACTCCATATTCTAAAAATAAAGCAGAAGTTGAAGTCTTATTTCTGAATATTGAAAAATTAGCCGAGTATGAAAAAAACAAACCCGACAATCAAATCACTTTCGCCATGTGGAATGTTTTAACCGACCAAGAAAAAAATCTTCTAGGTGGTTTCTTCAAACATTGGAAAGAAAAAGAAACGCTGACTCCTGTATTTTTAGAAGAATCTAAAAAACAAGTGCTTGAAGCAATGGATTTATTGATTCAATATGAAATCAAAAAAGACAAGCAATCCAAAGACAGCCTTTTAAATTTAATCTCTAAAAACTAAATTATGGATATTGAGAAATTATTAGAAGAATTGCGCAAAAATATCATCACAGTTTTAGGCGACAAATACAAGGAATTCAAGCCAGAAGTACAGAAAGACGTGAATGATTTTTTAGAAAATTCTAAGGAAAAATTACTCAGATGGTCACTTCTATTGGTTGAAAAATCTATTACAGAAGACGAATTTGCTTGGCTCTTGAAAAGTCAGCAAGATTTAGTGACCTTAAAAGCCTTGCAAGGTGCAGGCTTATCAAAAATAAAACTGAACAATATCAAAAACAGTATCTTTAAAACGGTGGTTCAAACCGTAATTTTAAGCATTTAAATTATAAATCTGAAAGTAAATAAAGTAATAAAGATCCCAAATCTTAAACTTTAGATCATAAATCTTAATAGCCATGTCAAAAAAAATTAGAATTTTAAGTTTGGATGGAGGTGGCATCCGAGGGATTATTACCTGCGTAATCCTAAAATATATCGAGGAGCAATTGCAAAAACTCGATAATCCCACTGCAAAAATTGGTGATTATTTTGATCTCATTGCCGGAACTAGCACTGGTGGCATCCTTGCTTCCATCCTGCTTTTTCCAGACAATGACAAAAAAGCAAAATATTCAGTAGAAACAGCTTTGGATTTATATGCAAAACGCGGCGAGACGATTTTCAATGTTTCCTTTTGGCAACACATTATCAATCCGTTTGGACTTTTCAGTGAAAAAATTTCACAGCGCGCTTTAGAAAAACAACTTGAAGAAGTTTTTGGAAATTTAGAAATCAAGAGTTTTATCAAACCTAGCTTGATTACATCATATGATATTTTTCATCGAAAAGCCAAGTTTTTTACAAGTCACGAAGCTGATTCAAATTTGGAGAATTTCTTGGTAAAAGATGTCTGCAGGGCTACCTCTGCCGCACCGACATACTTTGAACCCGCAAAAATAAAATCGCTTTATGGACAAGAATTCACATTAATCGATGGAGGCGTTTATGCCAATAATCCAGCATTATGCGCTTATGCGGAAGCAAGGAAAATTGAGTTTTCGAAATTATTGAATAATCCGTCGAAACCAGATTTTCCAACAATAAGCGATATGATAATTGTATCTGTTGGAACCGGAGAAGTCTTGAAGCCTTATACTTTCAGGCAATTTGAAAACGCCGGCAAAGTAAAATGGATTCAGCCATTGATTGATATTTTATTGTCTGCAAACGTGGAAACTACTGATTATCATGTCAGAAAAATGTATGAAACTTTAGGCTCTCGAAATGCCAAAAACTATTATAGATTAATGCCTTCCTTAAAAAATGCTTCTTCTGAAATGGATGATGTTTCTGAAAAAAATATTTATGAATTAATTCAAGCGGGCTTGGCCTATATTGACCAAAATCGCGAAATATTAAATGAAATCGCCAAAAAATTGATTAAGCATTCTTAATGCAAAAAAACCTCTAAATGATTTAGAGGTTTTTTATAATGGTTTGGTTGGTTAAGGCCAAAAAAACTTATTGCTTTTTCGTAGGCTTTTGCTTAGCTGGCGCTACAGTTGTAGGTTGTGCTGGCGTCGCAGTTTTTGTTGTAGTAGCTGTTTCTACTTGTTTGTCTCCGTTGGCATCTTGTTTTACTGCTGTCGTTTTAGACACTTCAGATGATTTGTTTGCGTCTACCGTAGTTGTTGTAGTAGTTTGTGTTGCATCTTTAACTGGAACTGGTTTTTTCGGTGTTTCTTGTGCGAATGTTACAACTCCTGTTAACATCATTGCGCCTAAAAGTAAATTTTTCATATTATATATTTTTTATTTTGATATGGTTTTCTTTCATAAGGCAAGTTCAATGCCATAAGAATTTATTTTCTACAATTACAACTGTAATAAAAAGGTTTTTTTTAAGTTTTGTGTATATAAATCAATACTTTAGAAATTTTTTAAAGTATTAGAAAGAAAAATTTATAAGAAAAGACAAAAGCAGAAAACAAAAACTGAAAGTGTAGAAAGTGTAGATTTTATTGGGGAATAACTCTAAAAATTATGTAGAAACACATGAAACTCAATCAGCAATAAATTCTGGTGAATATATTTGTAACTTTACCACTTTATAAAATTTCAAATGAAAGTATTAAAAAACTTAGTATTGCTCGCTTTTATGATTTTGGGAACACAGCAAGCTATCGCCCAAAAATACCGATTCAAAACCTCTAGCTTCAGTGTTATGGAACAAGACGCTAAAGGAAAATGGGGGAAATGGTCAGATTTTAAAGACACTAACATTATTATTACGCTTGACGGTGATAAAAACAGAATCGTTGTCAATTCACAACAAACACAACTTTACAACATCGAAGTTTATGGAAAAACGATTGAAAATGAAACTGACAAAACCATGACTTTTAATTGTATTGACAATAGTGGAAACCGTTGTGTAATTGAGGTAATCACAAGAAAAACCCAAGGAAGTCGTATTCAATTTTACATCAATTATCCTGATTTGAAGATTGTTTATAATATTTATCCATAAATGCCGACTTATCCAAAATCTGAGAAACTAAAAAGCCGAAACACGATTGACCTGATGTTTAAGTCTGGAAAATCGGTTGCAAAATATCCATTACGACTCGTTTTTGTAAAAGGAAATGTTGATGAAGGACAAATATTAAAAATGGGCGTTTCTGTTTCTAAGAAATATTTTAAAAAAGCCGTTGATCGCAATTATTTCAAAAGAGTTTTACGTGAAACCTATCGCTTAAACAAACATCTTTTGACTGATAACTTGCAAGAACCTTATGCCTTCATGCTTTTATATCAATCAAAAGACAAATTGACTTATGAAGAAATAAATATGAAAACGATACAGCTTTTTGAAAAATTTTTAGTCCAGATCAATCCAGACAGTTAACAGGTTGGCATTATGTTTATTGTTACATTAGCAGAAATAAAACTTTGAAAATATGTATGCATTTTTAAAAAAGAGATATATTATTCCGGTTGTAGCTGGAGGTTTATTATATGTTGGGGCCAGTTTCAGAAACGATTTTTTTGAAATTGCAAAACAAATAGAAATTTTCACGATGATGTTCAAAACCGTGAACATGAACTATGTCGATGAAACCAATCCTGGTGATTTGATGGACAAAGCGATTAAAAATATGCTTCAAGAATTAGATCCTTACACGGTTTATTTCAATGAGCAAGATGTCGTAAAATTCAAAATCAACAATACCGGCGAATACACTGGAATCGGCGCAATGATTACCCGCAAAGAAGGAAAACTAATCATTAAAGAGCCTTATAAAAATTATCCTGCAGACAAAGCTGGTTTAAAAGCCGGAGACGAAATAATTCAGATTGGCGACGTAAGTCTTTCTGATTTCAAAGATGATGCATCTCAGCTCTTAAAAGGAAGCAAAAATGCAAAGATTGAAATCAAATATCTCCGTCAAGGAAAGCAAAATACCACAAATTTGATTTTAGAGGAAGTTGATGTAAAAGCCGTTCCTTTCTTTTCAAAAATTGATGAGAAAACTGGTTATATTGTTCTCTCGCAATTCAACGCAAAAGCTTCTGCAGAAACAAAAGAGGCGTTAGAAAAACTTAAAAAAGACGGTGCTGAAAGAATTATTTTAGATTTAAGAGGAAATCCGGGTGGACTTTTGGGCGAAGCCGTAAATATCTGCAATCTTTTCGTGCAAAGTGGAGAAACAATTGTTACTACAAAATCACACATTGAAAAACACAACAATACTTATAAAACTTCGAAAGCGCCGGTTGATACAGAAATTCCATTGGTAGTTTTAGTTGACGGAAGAAGTGCTTCTGCATCAGAAATTGTTGCCGGAGCTTTACAAGACTTAGACAGAGCTGTCGTTGTCGGTGCGAGGAGTTTTGGAAAAGGTTTGGTGCAGCGACCAATCGATCTGACTTATGGAACACAAGTAAAAGTTACTATTTCAAGATATTACACGCCGTCTGGAAGATGTATTCAAGCTTTAGATTATTGGCATAAAGACAAAGACGGAAAAGCAGTCAGAACGGATGCTAAAAATTACAATGCCTTCAAAACCAGAAAAGGAAGAACAGTTTATGACGGAGGAGGAATTCAGCCAGACATAGAATTGGCGGAAGCAAAAATGAGCGCCATCACAGAATCTTTAGTGAAAAATGATGGGATTTTTAATTATGTAACAAACTATTACTATAAAAATCCAAACTTGGGCGACAAGATTCCAACATTTTCAGATGCTGATTTTGCTGATTTCAAAAAATACTTGAAAAACGAAAAATTTGTTTTTGATACAGAAACAGAATTGGCCTTGAAAAAAACTTTGGAAGCTGCCAAAAAAGAAAAAATTGATGAAGATATCAAAGGTGAGTTTCAACAATTATTGACCGCTTTACAAAAAAGTGACGATACGCAGTTGAACAAAAATCAAACTGAAATTAAAGAGCTGATTTTAGACGAAATCATCCGAAGATATCAGTACAAAGAAGGCTTGTATCAATATTACACTAAAAATAATTCTGAAATTAAAAAAGCAACATCATTGCTTGCTAATTCAACAGAATACAATAAAATTTTACTTAAATAATGTTGCGCATTTTAAAATTATTGCCCTTATTTCTTTTTGGCTTTGCGAATGCTCAAGAGGAAATTGTTCATTCGGTTTATTTTGATGTAAACAAATACAATTTGGATGACAGCCGTGTTGAAAATCTTGTGAAATTCATTCAAGAATCTGATTCATCGCGAGTAGAATCTATTAGTATTTATGGTTATTGTGATGATCGAGGCAAGGAGGAATACAATTTTAAATTATCAAATAATCGCGCCAATGCGATTCGTGATAAACTGGTTGAAACTGGCGTAAAAAACAAAATTATCGTAACGATTGAAGGTCGTGGCCGCGTTTTGATTGAAGACGATATCGACAACATTTCTGAAGTCCGTTCTAAAAATCGTCGTGTCGATGTGGTTATGAACTTTAAGGAAATTCCGATTGAAAAGCTCAATATTCCTGGTGTTTTCAGTGAAATTCACAAGACGCATGTTGTTGGCGACAGAATTTATCTTGATAAACTATTATTCCAAAAAGGAAGCAGCAAGCTTACGGCAAAATCAAAAAGCGAACTCGATGTAATTGTTAGAAGGCTTTTAAAATACACCAACTTGCAGATTGAAATTCAAGGGCATGTGTGTTGTACGCCACCATTCTACAAAGAAGCTATTGACAAAGAAACCAAGAAGAGAAAGCTTTCGTCTAATCGTGCAGAAGCGGTTTACAAATACCTTGTTTTTAAGAAAGTTCCAAAGACTAGAATGACTTTCAAAGGATATGGAAATACGCAACCACTAGGAAAAGGTGCTGATTTAGACCGAAGAGTTGAGCTTGTAATTACAAAAATCTAAGCTTTTTTCATCTCAATATGCGGGATTCCATCTTCTAAATATTCTTCAGAAGTTTGGAAAAAACCATGATTTTCATAGAATTTTTTCAAGTATAATTGTGCAGAAATCGTGATTTGGCTTTGTCCGTAATGATTTTGTATAGCATCAATTGCTTCCTTGATGAGGTCGTTTCCCCATTTTCTGTCGCGAAAATTTTCCTTTACAATGACTCTTCCAATTGAAGTTTGTTCAAAATAATTTCCTTTATCAAAAATCCTGCAATAAGCAACCGTTTGTCCTTTAAATTCTCCGATTATGTGAATAGCTTTTGAATCTTTGCCATCAATATCTTGATAAACGCAATTTTGCTCCACTACAAAGACTTCGCTTCGCAATTGCAATATTTGATATAGTTCAACGGCAGAAAGCTCGTTAAATCGCTTTATTTTAAAAAGTAATGACATGTAATTTTAATTAGTAAGTTTTGCAGTTCTGATAATCGATTCAAGTTCGTGAACCAAATCTCTCTTTGGCGTGGAAGGTGCATAACAAAAACCTTCGATGACAAGAATTCTATTGTTTTCTTTGTCTAAAATAGCATAATTGGTGAAAGGTCCGGCCATGAAATCATTCTTCATTTCCCAAGTACCTTTCGTTTCAAAGACTTTTTTTCCGTCTAAAATACTGTTGATCAAATAAGGCGCGTATGATTCTTCAGTAATCATTTTTGAGTTTTCCATTGTTCCATGAATATAAAGTCCTCCAACAGAATCGCGCATTTTCACAATATTGCTCACAATATCATTCTTGTTTTGAATGGCGGTAATCGGAACTTCATAGACTAGGATACTTGAATTACCACTCAAAATTTCTTTTTTCAGCCAAACAAATTTGTCTTTTCTCAAAACACATTTAAAATCTTTTGGAATCTGCATTGAAACCCTAAAATTATTTTCTAGCTTTTTGCCATCACGAAGATTTTTCTCCATTGATTTCTGACTTTCTGAAATTTCGGTTTGCTGAAACAGCGAAATTATTGTAGGCGCATTTCTTTCAATATGACCTAGAATCATTGCAGTAGAATTTCCTGAAATATGAATCACATTTTGAGGAAATGAAAATTCGTTTTCAGTTATTTTAAAGCCATTTTTAGCCTCTTTTTTGACAAGAATTATATTGCGGTTTTTTAAGAGATAACCGTCAAAAGCACGAACAGGATATTGATTTATAGTAAAAAGTGGCTCTTCTTGTGGTAATCCATCAACTGGTGCTGCGAATTTTTTTCGAATAGAATCTCCAATTTCACCAATCCAAAGTTTATCATCAATAAAAACTGAAAGTGAATTTATCTTTCCGATAGACTTTTGTTGCGAAATTTTTTCTTCTTTTTCTTTGCAAGAAAATAGGGCAATTGCTAATAATAAGAGCAATATCTTTTTCATTTTGTTGCTTTTTGCTACATTGAAAAAGCCAAAATCCAAGAAAATTATCCTTGGATTTTAAGCCTCATGCCTGGTTTGATAGTTTCGTTGCCAATACCATTCCATTCTTTGATATTTTCAACAGTAACTCCAGATTTTTTAGCAATGCTGAAAAGAGAATCTCCCTTTTTTACAAGATATTGTTGTTGTTCTTTAACTGAAGTTGCAATTTGGTGTTCTGTTTTTTCAGCTTTAGTTTCAGCGATTACAGCATTTTCAGCTTTAATCAATTTTAGCTTGCTTCCCAAAAGAACATTGGTATCTTCCATGTTATTCCACTCTCTTATTTGAGCTGTTGTCACGCCATATTTCTTAGCGATAGTATTTAAGTTGTCTCCTTTTTGAACCGTATAAAATTCTGATTCATCAGTAATTTCTTTTTTAGAATCTTCAAGTACAATTTCTTTAGTTGCTTTTTTCTCAACAGCTGCAATTGCAGTATTTGTAGTATCCTTAGCTTTAACAGCTGGTTTTGCAACTTTCTTAGGAGCAATTGCTACTCTTTCAGTAGTCATGATTTTTAAGTTGCTTCCAAGCATTACGTTGTTTCCTTTTAGGCGATTCCATTTTTTAATATTGGCTACAGAAACACCATATTTTTGGGAAATTTCTCCAATATTATCGCCACGCTTGACTTTGTGGAATTTTGTTTTTGTTATCATTTTCGAACCTGAAACTTGAGGCTCTTCTGAATAATCAACATACGGACTTCTTTCGGAAGAAGCAACTGCCGTTTCTACTGGCGTAGTTACTGGTTTTGATTTTCTAGAAAAATAAGGTCTTTCTCTTTTATCATCTTCAATTTGTGCATAAGCATAAATTTTGTCTTCATTTGAAGTGTAAACCGCCACTTTATTCATCGGCAATCTCAGGTAATGATTTTCACCTTTAATATTTGGAACTACATCTAATTTATAACCTGGATTTAAAAGCTTTATTTGAGACTCAGGAATATCTAATAAATCAGAAATTTGTTTGAAAGTCATTTCTCTTTTCACCATCACAGTATCAGTTGCTACATAACTGATCGCTGCTCTTTTTGGCTCGATTCCGTGTTCTTTGTGGTATTCATAAATGTACATTGTTGCCAAGAAAGCTGGTACATATCCTGCAGTTTCTTTCGGAAGATGTTTTCTGATATTCCAATAATTTTGCTGTCCTCCAGAACGTCTGATTGCTTTTGAAACATTTCCTGGTCCTGAATTATACGACGCTAAAACTAAATCCCAATCACCAAAAATTTTGTACATATTTGACAAATATTGGCAAGCTGCTTCTGTGGCTTTCAAAGGATCGCTTCTTTCATCAACATAAGAAGAAACGTCCAATTTATATTGTTTTCCAGTAGCAAACATAAACTGCCAAAGTCCTGTCGCCCCTACTCTTGACTTCGCATGCGGATTCAAAGCTGATTCCACGACAGCCAAATATTTAATCTCCAAAGGAACGTCATATTTTGCAAGTGCTGCTTCAAACATTGGAAAATAATACTCTGAAATCGCCATCAATCTTTCATAAGATCGTTTTCTGTTTTTCAAGTACGATTTGATGATGTTTTCAAGTCCCTCGTTATATTCGATGTTGAAAGGTGATTTTGCATCCATTTCTTTCAACCTTGCTTTCAATAAATCTGTAGATAAATCATAGTCCACTTTTTCATCCGGATTGACATTAGCGATGTCAAATTCCATTTCCTTATATAAGTCTTGGTTTGAAAGTTCCTTCATCCATTCTTGATCTAAACAAGAAGCAATATCGTGATCCACGAAAGTGCTTTTGATAGAATCTAAAACCGACATTTTTGGAGTAACTTCTTGTGTTGCGACTGCTTGCGTAAGTGAGTCTTGAGCAAGCATATTTAAGGTAAAAAATGGTGCTAAAAGAAAGGTAATTTTTGTTTTATTCATAACTGAAAATTAATAACTTATTATATTTCAAATAATTATGCGTATTGCAAACTTAACTTTTTATAACTGATTTAAAAAAGGTTTAGTATAAAAATTGTTTATTTTAACTTAATATAGCGTCAATTCCTGGCAAAGATTTCCCTTCTAGCATTTCAAGCATTGCCCCGCCACCAGTAGAAACATAGCTCATTTTATCTTCTAATCCGAACTGTTTTACAGCCGCAACAGAATCGCCTCCTCCAACAAGTGAAAAAGCACCTTTTTCTGTAGCTTCTGCAATAAATTCGCCCAAAGCAATCGTTCCTTTGGCAAATTTTTCCATCTCAAAAACACCAAGCGGACCATTCCACAAAATCGTTTTTGATTCTAAAATTACTTTCTTGAAACGCTCCAATGATTCTGGTCCAGCGTCAAGACCTTGCCATCCATCAGGAATTTCATTTACGTTAACCACTTGCGTGTCAGCATTGTTTGAAAAATCATTCGCCGCTATAACGTCAACCGGAATATGAATTTGAACATTTTTAGCTTTCGCTTTTTCTAGAATTTCTAATGCCAGATCCATTTTATCATCCTCACAAATTGAATCTCCAATTTTACCGCCCTGTGCTTTGATGAACGTAAAAGTCATCCCACCGCCGATAATCAAGTGATCCACTTTGTCTAAAATATTTTCAATAACCGTAATTTTTGAAGAAACTTTCGAACCTCCCAAAACTGCCGTCACCGGTTTTTCAGAATCTTTCAACACTTTATTCAAACTTTCGATCTCCTTAGCTAAAAGCGTACCAAAGCATTTGTCATTCGGAAAAAACTGAGCAATAATAGTCGTCGAAGCGTGTGCTCTGTGAGCCGTTCCAAAGGCATCGTTCACATAAATATCGCCAAGTGAAGCCAGTTTTTTAGCAAAATCAACATCGCCCGCCTCTTCTTCAGCATAAAAACGAAGGTTTTCCAAAAGCAAGATTTCTCCCGGTTTCAAATCTTTTGCCGCAGCCTCAGCAACTTCGCCAACGCAGTCTTCGGCAAATTTTACTTCCTTTCCAAGAACCTCAGAAGTCTTGTCAAGAATGTGTTTCAGTGAATATTTTTCTTCCTTGCCTTTTGGCCTTCCAAGGTGTGACATCAAAATCACGCTTCCGCCGTCAGCAAGAATCTTATCAATCGTAGGCTTTGCCGCTTCAATTCGAGTCGCATCTGTTACCTTAAAATTTTCGTCCAACGGAACATTAAAATCTACTCTAATCAGTGCTTTTTTGTTATTGAAATTGAAGTCGTTCAAAGTTTTCATTTGTGATAATTTTTTAATAAATTAATTTGTAAGGATGACAAATATAGTTTTTTTAGTTTAAATTAAATCCCTCGAAACCACCAAATCGCTCCTTTCTAAACTACGAAAACGTTTGAGTAATGCAAATTTAATATAAGTTTAATGCAATAATCATTACAAAACGCCTTAAAAATTATGGGATGTGTAATTTTTTCAAAAAGGAAATTGCTTTGCTCCTATAAAAATTCCATTCTTATAAACCGTAGTTGTTTTCGCGCTTATCAAAAATCATTTCTTACTGACAGTTAAATCCCTCTGCGCAATAGTTGACATTTTCTTGCTTACAGCAATAAGATTCTTGTCGCTAGAAAATGCTTTCGCACTTATAGTTGGTCGTTTCTTTACCATAGTTGCTCCTTTCTGGCTTACAGCTATTAGTTTCAATAGTAAAGTTATCGCTTTCGTACTTCCAGTTGCTAATTTCAAGCTTCCAGCTATTCGTTTCAAGCCTATAGTAATTCGTTTCAAGTCGACAGATGCTCGGAAATAGGGCTTCGCCAAAGTATTTCCTCCGGCAATTTATCCGACCAAATTTTTCGCAAAGAAGAATTATCAGCCTCGAAATGTAAAAAACCGCCTAACTTCAAATTTTCATTTTATATTTGCCTCATGCAATTTTCAGAAATCCTCGGACAAGACCACATTAAAAGCCACCTCACTAAAAGCGCTGACGCGGGAAGAATTCCGCATGCCCAATTGTTTGTCGGCCCCGAAGGTTCGGGAACTTTACCCATGGCTTTGGCCTATGCCCAATATGTTTTGTGTAAAAATTTTAACGGCGAGAACAATGGTGAAAATGAAGCCTGCAATGTGAAATTCAACAACATTTCACACCCAGATTTGCACTTTATTTACCCTACAGTTTCCACAGAAGGCGTAAAATCAAAACCAAAAAGCCTTGATTTCTTAGCTGATTGGAGGACATTTTTGCTAGAAAATCCCTACGGAGGTTTGTTCGATTGGTATAAATACTTGGGAGTTCAGAACAAGCAAGGATTAATCAGAGTCGAAGATGCCCAGGAAGTCCTGAAATCGCTTGCCTTAAAATCTTACGAAGGCGGCTACAAAATCATGATCGTCTGGATGGCCGACAAGATGAATATCGAAGCTTCGAACAAGCTCTTGAAAATCTTAGAAGAACCGCCAGAAAGAACGCTTTTCATCTTGATTTCTGACGACGAAGAATCAATTATCCAAACCATCCGTTCCCGCTGCCAAGTCTTGCACTTCAACGGAGTTCCAGAAAATATAATAGCTGAAACTTTGGTTATCCGTGAAAATATTGATCCTCGCGAAGCAAAGAAAATTGCACACCAAGCTCAGGGAAATTTCAGCAAAGCCCTGCATCTATTGCATGAAGACAGTGAAGAACAGCCTTTTGAGCAATGGTTCGTCTTGTGGGTCCGCGCCGCTTTTCGTGCCAAAGGAAATGCTTCGGCCATAAACGATCTGATTGCCTGGAGCGAGCAGATTGCCGGCCTAGGTCGTGAAGCGCAGAAGAAATTTTTGCATTTTTGTATCGAAATGTTCCGTCAGGCGCTGTTGCTTAATTATCAGTCGTCTAGCCTGGTTTACATGGAACCGAAAGTCGAAAAATTCAAGCTAGAAAATTTCGCCCCTTTCGTAAACGGAAACAATATCAACGACATTTTCAAGGAACTTTCAGACGCCGTTTACCACATTGAAAGAAACGGAAACGCAAAAATCATCCTTACAGATTTATCTATAAAATTGACAAGATTAATCCATAAAAAATAATAAAATGAACAACGCAGCTTCTATTTTAATTCTCCTTTTTTTGGCCGTAACTTTTTTACAATCAGGATATGACAAAGTAACCGACTGGCAGGGAAATGTCGGCTGGCTGAAAGGTCATTTTGAGAAAACGTTCATCAAAAATCACGTACCGCATTCTTTAATGGTAATTTTAGTTTTAGAAATACTCGCAGGAATATTATGCGTAGCAGGAATCTTCCAGTTATTGCTAAACGATACAAGAATGTATGGATTTTATGGAGCTGTTTTCTCCTGCATCACTCTGATTTTCTTACTCTTCGGACAAAGAATTGCCAAAGATTATGACGGTGCGAGAACCATTGCGATTTATTTTGTTCCGGCTGTTTTGGGCGTTTATCTATTGCAATAAAGCCAAGCTGGCCTTGTAAAATTTCAATTCGTCCCAAGTAAATTTTTCGCCGTATTTTTCTTTCAACGGCGTCAGCGATTCTTCGTTGTAGCCTTTGAAAATCACGGCAATTTCCCGAATTCTTTCGTCTGGCAGAATGTCTGTGATATTGATTTTTTCCGCCTCGATAAGTTTGGCGATATGTCCTGCAATTGTTGTTGGGGTCAATTTTCGAATTCCGGCGATTTCTTTTATCGTATTCTTCTGGGTCCAAAGTTCATAGGTTTCTTCCACCGTTGATTTCTTTGGTTCTTTCTTTTCTTTTTTCTTCGGAAGATAGCGTTCAGTCTCGTAATTTTCTTCTACCAAAGTCGCATGCGTGCGCTTAAATTCTTCTTTGATAAATTCTAATTTCTTGAATTTGTACAGCTTGATTTCTTGTGAATCTAGATTTTCCTTGCAGATTTCTTTATCTGTTGCCACGATTTCGATCAGCTGTTTGGCTTTCATCAAACGCAAGATTGCTTTCGTTTGCATTTCTTCCAAAGCATATAATTCTTGGAAAAACTGCTTTGCTTTTTTGACGCGTTTTACCTCTTCCAATTTCCAAAGGATTTCAAATTCCAAGGAGTCCATTGTCTTAAAAAAATAGTCGTAAGCCGCGTTGATTCGTTCCAAAATAAATTGAACGTCAACAGTTTCCTCGTGGAATAATTTATCAATCTGGCGCATGAACTTTGAAGCCGGTTCTACGATTTCATCAATAATTTGTGCCTGGCGTTTCGCCCAGTTCATGTGTTTTGATTTCTCAGACTTTTCAGCATCGCCGTTGTAACTGTATTGATGGTTGCGCCATTCTTGCGACAAAGCTGCCCAATCAAAACTGTTTCTCAAATAGTTATGTACAAAACGCATCGTTTCTTTCTGCAAAGACTGTGAGAGCAAGTCTTCCGAAGCTTTATTGTTTGAATACGACATTACATCTTGATCGTTTGAAATGCCATTCATTTGCAACGGAGAAAGCAAAATAAGCCCTTCTAACGAACGAAGTCGCGAAAGCGCAACATATGCTTGTCCGGGCATAAAAACTTGCGAAACATCGATCGCTGCTTTATCGAAAGTCAAACCCTGGCTTTTGTGAACGGTAATTGCCCAAGCTAATTTCAGCGGATAATGCGTAAAAGTGCCCAAAACTTCCTCGTCCACTTCCTTGGTATTTGGGTCAATGAAATACCTTATGTTCTTCCATTCATAGCGTTCTACCTCGATAGTTTTTCTTTCTTCCGGAAAATATACCAAGATTTCGCGCTCGGAAAGTGATTTTATAATTCCCATCTTTCCATTGAAATAATTCTTTTCTTGGGAAAGATCATTTTTTACAAACATCACTTGCGCTCCTATTTTCAATTGCAATGATTGTTCCACGGGGAAAATTTTCTCGGAAAAATCGCCTACAATTTCGGGTTGAAACGTGACTAATTTTCCTTCCAAATCTTGCAACGACTGAGCGTTCATCGAATCAGCTTTGTGATTGTGTGTCGTCAGCGTAATATAACCTTTGTTTTTCTTGAGATCAAAATCGGGTTTTACAAATTCATTCAGGCTTTTGATATCTTCCGCATCGATTCTATTGTTGCGGAGATTGTTCAAGATATTGATAAATTTGTCATCTGACTGGCGAAAAATCTTGGAAAGTTCGATGTAAAGCGGCGGATATTGCTGCATCACATGCGAATGGAAAAAAAATTTTCCTTTATAATATTTTCTAAGTGTTTCCCACTCTTCGTTGCGGATTACAGGTGGCAATTGCAATAAATCTCCAATGAACAAAACTTGAACCCCCCCAAAAGGCTGGTCATTTTTCTTCCGTATGCTTCTCATTGTGAAATCGATAGCATCTAAAAGATCGGCTCGGAGCATGCTGACTTCGTCGATAATCAACAATTCCATGTTTTGGATTACTGCTTTTTTGATTCCGTTCATTCTAAAATGGCGGACTAAAGTGCTTTTGGTTTCGAAATTTACACCTCCTGAAAATTGTTCTGGAGTATTGAAATCAGGGATAAATCCGGCAAAAGGAAGCTGGAACATGGAGTGAATTGTGACACCGCCAGCGTTTAAAGCGGCAATTCCGGTTGGTGCGACAACGACTGTGTTTTTGTGTGTGGATTGGATGATTTCACGAAGCAAAGTCGTCTTTCCTGTTCCTGCTTTTCCAGTTAAGAAAATGGAGCGCTGTGTTTGGTTGATGAACTTTAAAGTGTAAGATGCTGCTTGTGATATTTCTTGCATTTGGCTTTTATTTTTTTTGCAAGTTATAAAAGTTTTTATTTTAACGCAACGAACATTGAGATATTCGAAAATTTAAGAAGATTTAAATTTATTGTAAAAAAAATGCCCTCACTTAATGAAGGCATTTGATTTGTAATTATTTTTTAGCTTCTGCTTCTGGTTTAGCTTCGACTTTTTCTTCTGTTTTTGCTGGAGCTTTATAGTTGTCATTCAATTCTTTAACTACTTTAGAAGTAATGTCGAATTCGTCTTTTGCATAAAGAACGCTAGCTGCATCGCCAGTTCCATAGATATAAGAATAACCATTTTTCTTACCGTAATCTTTTATGTATTTTCTTACTTTTTGCACTAGTGAATCTCTTTCTACTCCGCTTTCTTGTTGCAATTGTTGCCCCATTGCTTGTTGAGCATATTGCAATTGTTGCTCTTTTTTCTGAAGTTCTGCCCCTTTTTGTTGTGCCCATTGTTGACCGTTTGCTTGAGCATTTCTACGGAAATTATCTGCTTCGTCTTGGAATTTCTTGATTTCAAGTTCCAATTCTTTGCCCATCACTTCAGATTTCTCTTTGAATTTTGCTTGCAAATCTTTTGATTCAGTATATTCTTCCATTAATTTAACGGTATCGATATAAGCTGTTTTTTCAGAACTTGCTGTTGACTCTGATTTATTGCAAGAAAAAAGCATTGCTGCAATGGCGATAACTACTATTGATTTTTTCATTCTAGATTCTTTGGATTTTTAATTGGGTTCAAAAATAGGAAAAATTATTTATAAATAACTAAAGTGCGGAATTTGACGAAATTTTAAGTCATTTTTACTATATAAGTTTTATTGATTGCTTTAAAAAAGACTATAATTTTAAACTATAAAATTTGGATTCAAATAAAGCGTTTTAAGCAACGTTCTGAAAAAGGCAACGTATTTGGACGTTTTGCCTGAAAATAATTAAAAAGATGTTTTTAAATTAGTTTTTAGCGTTTTTTAAGACGTAAATATGCGAAGAATATTCAAAAGTCTTCTTTGCTTTCAAATTTGATATTAATCCTACACAAAATGCTTTAATGTAATTCATTTTTCCGGTTTTGTATTTTTCGGAAAGTAAGCTCACATAAAATGAATCAAATTTCATTGGATAAATTTTTACCAACTCTAAATTTTCTTTTTGAAATAATTTTTTAATTGCCATTTTTGAAAAATGCCAAAGATGTCTTGGAGCATCATAAGCAGCCCAAAACTCTTTATAATGATTTGCATCATAGGATTTGAAATTCGGAACTGCTATTATAATACTTCCATTAGGTTTTAATAATCGCTTTAATTCTTTAATCTGCTCTTCTAAATTTGGGACATGTTCTAATACGTGCCACATTGTGATTACGTCAAAAGAATTATCTTCAAAATCAGAAAGATTTGATTTTAATTCCACTCCTTTTGATTTTGCACTATTTCTGGCTTTTTCGCTTGGTTCAATTCCCACCGATTTCCAACCATTATCTTTTGCAACTAAAAGAAAATCTCCCGTTCCTGCACCAATATCTAGAAGATTTCCTTTTGAATTATCTAAATTATTTATCAATGAAAGCTTATTTTTTAAAGCGATATTTTTTATAAAATGATATGCTTTTTCAAAAAGGGATCGTTTTCCGTCGGTATGAGAAATATAATCTTCACTTTCATAATATCTCCCTAAGTCAATCACATTTGGCTGAGGCGAAGTAACCAACATGTCTAAATTTTCATCAAAAATCAATTCAAAAGTTTCTTTTGAAACAGAGTTGTCTTTAACCGTAAGAAAGTGTTTTTGTGCGCTCATAAATTTTATTTAATGCTGATATATTCGTCTTTTAAGTTTTTAAGGTAATTTATTGCCATGTTTTGAAAAATAGATTTATCAGAAAGACAATCTTCGTTAGAATCAGTAATCATAGAAATAGCAATAAATTTTGGCTGACCTCCAACGATATTTGCTACATTTTCTTGATTAACTGCGGCAAAATTTGCTGTGCCAAAATATTTGTCAAATTCAGCAAAATCATATACTAAAATCTGATATCTATTTCCATCAATGGTTATCCAAAAATCTCGAGTCAAATAATTATCTAATTTATATTTTACTGCCAAGAATTGTTCAAACGGAAGATTTTTTAAATTATTTTCAAATATGAAAGCATTCAAAGGTTTTGTCCCTAAGATTTCCTTTCCGTTTTCAGCAACATAATAATCGTCAATTTGGAAACCTGCTCTTGCTCCTATGCAACTTTGGAGAAAATAAAAAGCCATCAAAAATAAAAAAATCCTTTTGATGACAGGTGATTTGGTAATTTGTTCCACGTGAAACTTCATATTATGATTCTTTATATTCTTGTTTTAAATTCTTTAAATATTTTAAAATTATATTTTGGTACAATGAATTATTTTTTAGACAATCTTCTCCATTTGGAGTTTTAACCATAATTGCAACATATGATTTTTCATCGCCCGTTTTTACTAATCCAGGTTTCGCAGATTTCATAAAAATATCAGTCAAATCTATGTAGGTTTCAATTTCTCGCTGATCTAAGACTGAAATTATAAATTTTGTGTTTTCTATTGAAACATTAAAATCTCTATTTTCTTTTTTATTTGTAGGATTTAGCTTTTGGACTAAAAAAGATTGAAAAGAACCAGACAGGTGATGATTTTCAAAAATAAAGATACCATCCCTGCTTTTCTCATTCAATTTGTTTGGAAGCGGATTCAAAATATGATAATCAGAAATTACTGGGTTTGTTTTTACCGGAATACAACTAAAAACAAAAAAGGGAATGCAAATCACTGCAAGCCCTTTAATAATAAGATTTTTTGTATTTAGTTTCACGTGGAACATTATCTTCCCATGTGAATTAATAATACAGAAATATCACTTGGAGAAACGCCGCTGATTCGTGAAGCTTGTGATAAAGTCACCGGACGAATCTTTTTAAACTTTTCTTTTGCTTCGTGAGACAGTGATTTTATTTTATCATAGTCAAAAGAATCTGGAATTTTCACATCTTCAAGACGAGTTAATTTATCGGCGTTGTTTCGCTCTTTTTCTATGTATCCGGAATATTTCACTTGGATTTCTGCCTGCTCTAAAACTTCTCTGTCAAAATTATTATCTTCTACGTATTTCGCTACTTTCGCAAATTTCAACATATCGTCTAACTCAATCTGCGGACGAGAAAAAACCTTAAACATTTTATCGGATTGATTTATTAAAGCCGAGCCTTTTTCTTCTAAAATTGGATTTGTTTCTGCAACCGTAACACTTGTTTCTTTGAAATAATTCACTAATGCTTCAGAATCTTTCAGCTTCTTCTCCATCCTTCTCAAACGCGCTTCAGATGCCAAACCAATTTCGTGCGACATTGGTGTCAACCTGAAATCAGCATTATCTTGCCTTAAAAGCGTTCTATATTCAGCACGAGAAGTAAACATTCTATAAGGTTCTTCAGTGCCTTTCGTAATCAAATCGTCAATTAAAACTCCGATATAAGCTTCGTCTCTTTTCAAAATTAACGGCGCTTTTTCGTGTACTTTCAAATGCGCGTTGATTCCAGCCATTAAACCTTGCGAAGCAGCTTCTTCATATCCTGTGGTTCCGTTGATTTGACCAGCGAAGTATAAACCTTCCACAAGTTTTGTTTCAAGTGTATGTTTCAACTGTGTTGGCGGAAAATAATCGTACTCAATCGCATAACCAGGACGAAAGAATTTGACTTTTTCGAATCCAACAACAGAACGCAACGCTTTAAACTGAACTTCTTCAGGAAGTGATGTTGAGAATCCGTTTACGTAAACTTCGCATGTATTCCAGCCTTCTGGTTCAACAAACAATTGGTGTCTGTCTTTGTCTGCAAAACGATTTATTTTATCTTCAATCGATGGACAATATCTTGGTCCGAGTGATTGAATTCTTCCATTAAACATTGGCGAACGATCAAAACCTTCACGCAACAAATCGTGTACTTGCAATGACGTATATGTCATGTGACACGATTTTTGAACCGCTAAAGGTTTGGTGATATCTGAATAAGAAAACTTATCTGGATTTACATCTCCAGGCTGTTCTTCCATTTTTGAATAATCTAAAGAGCGACCGTCAACACGTGGTGGCGTTCCTGTTTTCATTCTTCCTGCGGTAAATCCTGCACGAACTAAATCTTCGGTTATTCCATAAGCTGCACTTTCTCCAGCTCTTCCTCCTCCGAATTGTTTTTCTCCGATATGAATCAATCCGTTCAAGAAAGTTCCATTAGTCAAAACAACCGATTTCGATCTGATTTCAACTCCAAGAGAAGTTCTGATTCCAGCAATTTTTCCATTTTCAATAATCAATCCTTTGACCATTTCTTGGTAAAAATCAAGATTCGGAGTTCCTTCCAACATCATTCTCCATTCTTCTGCAAAACGCATTCTGTCGCTCTGCACTCTCGGTGACCACATTGCCGGGCCTTTTGATTTATTCAGCATTTTGAATTGGATTGCGGTCTTGTCAGAAACAATTCCAGAGTATCCGCCCAAGGCGTCAATCTCTCTCACGATTTGTCCTTTTGCAATTCCGCCCATGGCAGGATTGCACGACATCTGCGCGATGTTCTGCAAACTCATTGTCACCAATAGAGTTTTTGAACCCAAATTCGCCGCTGCCGCGGCGGCTTCTGAGCCAGCATGGCCGGCTCCAACAACAATTACATCATATGTGTCTTGAAACATTTTTCTTTCCCTTTCGATTTCCGCTTGCGCTAAAATCTTGTTTTGTTCCACGTGGAACGTTAATTGTAAATTCTTATTTTGAAGAAGGCATTTAAGCTATTGTTTCACGTGGAACATAGCGATTTTCTCTTCTTCCTTTTGACGCATTTTAAGTTCGTCCTCTTCTGATTTATCTTTGTAACCCGAATAATGAAGAATGCCGTGAACCAAAACTCTTTTCAATTCTTCATCAAATGTCACTTCAAAATCCTTTGCATTATCAGCTACTCTTTCCACAGAAACAAATATGTCGCCGTGCAACTCATTACCAACAGAATAATCAAAACTAATTATGTCTGTCAGTGTATCATGGTCAAGATATTCAACGTTAATTTTATGAAGATATTCATCATCACAAAAGATATAATTGATATCGCCTTCCTTTTTTGACTCGGATAAAATCACTTGCGAAAGCCAATCTGAAATGGCCGTTTCGTCTGATAATTCAAAGTCTGTTTCGTAATTAAAACTAATCATCTTTTCTAAAATATTCTTGAACCTTCTGGTTGTAATTTGGCCGCAAAGGTAGTGTTTGTCTGTTTAATATTTCAATGCTGTTTAAATATTGCTTTAACGCAGGCGAAACAGCATTTGTTTGATTATTAAAATCCTTTTTATTTGTTTGTGATTGGCGCTTGTTTTCTTCGCCTTGCTGTTGGATGGCATTGTCTAGTTTTAAAAGCTCGTGCTTTAGATTCAGCATCTTTTGAAGCGTTTCATTCTTGAAACCTTTGTTCAATAAATCCTTTTCAATCTGCTTCATTTGGTTCAACGCATTTTGTCCGTTGCCTCCCATCCCTTCTTTTTCTAATGCTTTTTGCAATGCTTCACGCAAACGCTGTTGTTCTTTATAAATTTCCAAAACCTTTCCAGCATCGCCTTCTCCATCTTCTCCACCTTCCCCTTCTTTACCAGCTCCTTTTCCGTCCTTACCTTTGCCTTCTTTTCCATCTTTTCCATCTTTTCCAGACTTACCGTCTTTGCCTTCACCTTCTTTTTCGCCAGGCTTATCTCCTTTCTTCATTCCATCTTTCATCTTCTCGCCCAAACTCTGTTGCTTTTGGATAATGTCTGGAAGTTGCATTCCTTGTCCTTGACCTGGCTTTGGTTTTCCACCTTTTCCAGAACCTGACATTTGAAGTTGGTTCTGCATTCCGTTTAAAATTTCGCTCAAAAAATCGGCCAATTTATTCGAGGCAGAAACCGCATATTGCTGATGTGAAACTCCTTTTGGAATTTGTGCTTCCGCTAGAGATTCTAAAGCTTTGTCAACATTGTAATGTACGTTTCCTATTTCAGTCGTAATGTTTTCGCCCAACTTTGGATTACGCAACGTCATGGCAAACAAACTGTCGTCAACATGCTTGAACTGCTGTTTCAAATCTTGCTGGAATTTCAAATTTTTGTTATACGAAAGCGAAGCCTTTTTCATGCCTTTGAAACTATTCATCAACTCTTCCTGTGAGAAAGAATACGCCAAAAGATTGTCTAATATTTGGCGAAGCATTTTCACATCTTCTTCCAATTGCTCCATTTCACCGCCAGCCATTGCTTCCATCATCGCACCGCTCATTTTTTTCATTTTTTGAGAAGCGCTTTTCTGCTTTGGCTTTGCCTTATCTTTTTTATCTTTCTGCAATTCCTCAGAAGCTTTCTTTAAATCTTCGTCGATGCTTTTCTCGGTCTGTTCATCTTTCGGAATATCCATCGGAGCTTTTAACTCTTTATTGTCCTTCTCAAGTTGATCTAATTCTTCCTGAATCTTATCAAATTCTTTATTGATTTCGTTTTGCTTTTCGGCAGAATTTTGCTTTTCATCGTTAGCTAATTTATCTTGCTTTTCAGAAAGCTTGTCTAACTTCTCCGCCAATTGTTCTGCTTTCTTTTCTACATAATATTTCTTCGTAAGTTCCACCAATTGTTCCAAATTCTTGGTTTGGTTTTTAGAACTCTGCTTGAACTTATCAATTTTTTCAAAAAGCTCTTCTTCCTTTAATTTCTCCGAAAGCTTTTTCAATTCGTCCAAAAGCTTTTCGTTCTTTTCGATTTCTTTATTTGCCTTTTCAAGACGGTCTTTCAATTCTTCCTTAAATTCATCTTTTTTATCGGTCTTGAATTTATCCAAATTGTCTTCCATCTTTTTAGAAAACTCCTTCATCATTTGCTCCTGTTGCTTTTGACGTTGGATAAAATCATTTACTTTTTGCTGGTCTTTAAATTCCAAATTTGACTTTTCTTTTCCTAATTTTTGAAGCTTGTCAATTTCGGTTAATTGCTTGTCTTTATTTTTTATGGAATTTTCTAAGCTTTTGATATTGTCATTTTGCTGTTGTAAATTCTGTTCCTCTTTTTCTTCCACCGTAGCGATTCTGTCTGCAAAAACAGAAGATTTTGTTGACTTGAAATTATGCAAAGCATCGTTGTCAAAAACCTCAAAATAATATTCATACGAAACACCTTCTTCCACCGGAAGATTTCCTGGGAACGAAAATATGAATTGATCAAACACATCTTTTTTCACAGGCAAAGCCATTTTCTTAGATTCGTTAGTTTTGTTCTTCGGATAAAAAACAATCTGCAATTTAGATAATCCGTTGTCATCAGAAACTTGGCCGACAACTACGTTTTGATTCAACTTCAAACTATCCGGAGCGTTGTTTACGGCAATCGTTGGGAACTGGTCTTTGATGATTGAAATCTGGTAATTCAGTTTTTCGTAATGCTTCACTTTGGCATTTGACGTCAAAATTTGGTATTCTGTGTTCTGATTGATGCTTTTTGTGATTTGAAATGTATTTTCATTGGAAGAAAACGGCGTAATTGTTTTTAAATCAGACCATTCCACAGATTTAGTTGCCAAAGTTGCTACTTTCCAAGTCACTTTTGTGCCTTCAGGAACGATTGCGTTACCAGAACCTTGAATTACCTCTGATTTCTTATTCAAATACGAAGGAAAATTTAAAACCATTTCAAAATTTGCAATCGTTGGAACTGCGACAACAGCCAATTCAAAATCCTTCGTCGTAACTTCATTTGATTCAATGTGGAAATTCACATTTTTGGTTGGCTTTGTAAATTTGTATTCAAAAACTCCAGGTTTAGTGCTTTCCATAAAATAACTTTCGCCGTCGATAAAAATCATTGCATTTTCTGGAACCACTTTTCCTTCAGATTTTACTTGCAAGACAAAATCATTTCCTTGTTCGGTTTGTAACGACGGATTTGTCACCACAAAAGCAAACGGCGCCGGCGGAGAAAAACGTTCGTTGTAACGCACCACTCGATTGAAACTTTGCGTAATCACATCGCTGTTTCCGGAAATCATAAAAAAGGCGAAAAACAAAATCGGGATAATTGCCCATGGAAGGTATTTTACATTTCCTTTAAAATTGATAGCGTTGCCAAAAGGAATCGGGTTTAGAGTTTGTGCTTTTTGGTCAATTGAAGCCAGCAATAATTCGGATTGGTTGGTGTCGTTTGACAATTGCAGGAAATTCTTTAGCTTGTCATTGACTTCAGAAAAATGATTTCCGATAATATTCGAAGCTTCTTCATAATTGATTCCTTTTTGAAGCTTGAACAATTTGAATATAGGAAACAAGATAAATCGGAACAAAAGAAAAAGTTCCACGACGATAAATGTCCAAAACAAAATGGTTCTTCCCACTGGTTTCAGCCACAGAAAATATTCCACGAACAACGTAAAAAGCAAATACAGCAATCCTAAACCTACAAAGAAAATTAATCCTTTTAGGAGTTCATTGGTGTAAAACTTCTTGATGAAAGCTTCTAATTTGTCGTATATCAATGCTTTATTTTCCAAAATCTTGTGTGGTTTCTTTATAACCGATAAAAGTAGTGATTTATAAGTCAATAGCAAATAGGCAAATGGCAAGAGTTTTTCTGTGCAAAGTTTTGAACTTTTGCCTTTTGGCTAACGACTTTTGCCTAAAATCGTATCTTTGCCTAAAAATTTATTCAAAATGTCAAAACCGATTCGTGTTCGTTTTGCCCCAAGTCCGACTGGACCTTTGCATATTGGTGGCGTTAGAACTGCCCTTTTCAATTATTTATTTGCTAAAAAACACGGTGGCGTTTTCTATCTTCGTGTGGAAGACACTGACCAAAACCGTTTTGTTCCTGGTGCTGAACAATATATTTTGGAAGCCCTTGAATGGCTTGGAATTGCTCCCGATGAAACCGTTGGGAAAAATGAAAAGTTTGGTCCTTACCGTCAAAGTGAAAGAAAAGAGTTGTACAAAGAATATGCTGACCAGTTGATTGATTCGGGTTGGGCTTATTATGCTTTTGATACGGCAGAAGACTTGGATAAATTGCGTAAAACGGATGAAGAAAACGGAAAGACATTTATCTACAATCACAGCAATCGTGAGCAATTAGACAATTCTTTGACGAATGATGCGGCAACAACTGCCAAAAGAATTTTAGACAGAGAAGAATACGTTATTCGTTTTAAAACTCCGGTTGGCGAGCTATTGCAATTAAAAGATATGATTCGTGGCGATGTGAAATTTGACACTAATCTTTTAGACGATAAAGTTTTGTTCAAAAGTGACGGAATGCCGACCTATCATTTGGCCAATATTGTAGATGACCATTTGATGGAAACTTCGCACGTCATTCGTGGTGAAGAATGGCTTCCATCAATGCCTTTGCACGTTTTGTTATACAGAGCATTCAATTGGGAAGCTCCTGAATTTGCACATTTGCCATTGATTTTAAAACCTGTCGGAAACGGAAAATTATCTAAAAGAGATGGTGACAAACTTGGTTTCCCAGTATTTCCTTTGGAATGGAAAAGTGGAGATAGCATTTCTTCAGGATATAGAGAGAATGGCTTTTTACCAGAAGCAGTTATAAACTTTTTAGTCCTATTAGGTTGGAATTCTGGAACTGACCAAGAGCTCTTCACATTGGATGAATTAGTAAATTTATTTGATTTAAAACGTGTTAGTAGATCTGGAGCTAAATTTGATCCTGAAAAAAATAAATGGTTTAACCACCAATATTTCCAGAGAGTGGACAATGAAGTTTTAGCACACCAGCTTTCGCATACGTTGTTAGAAAAAGGAATCAACAGACCGATTGAAACCGTTACTGAAGTAGTTCGTTTGGTAAAAGAACGCGCCACCTTTGCTTCTGAGCTTTGGGATTTATCAGATTTCTTTTTTGTGGCTCCAACATCTTACGATGAAAAAGCTTCTAAAAACTGGAAAGAAGATACTTCCGACTTAATGAAACGATTAATCGAAGTTTTAGTAAACACTTTAGATTTTTCTACCGAAAATGTGGAGAACTCGGTTAAAACTTGGATGTCAGAAAATGAAATTGGAATGGGGAAAATTATGCAACCATTGCGATTGAGTTTGGTTGGATCGTTGAAAGGTCCTCACCTATTTGACATCATCAGCTTGATTGGAAAAGAAGAAACAATTGCGAGAATTAAAAACGCGATTGAAACTTTGAAATAATCTTAAGATTATAGAAATAAATTACTAAGCCTTTCTTAATGAGAGGCTTTTTTTTATATCTTAACCGAATTAACTTTTAAACACTGTATTATGGATTTAAACATTCCTTTGTATGTATTTTTATTCTTCGCCTTATTTATCTTCTTATCGTCGTTTTTTACGGTAAAACAACAGACATCTGCCATCGTGGAACGTTTTGGGAAATTCCAAAGCATCCGCCATTCAGGATTGCAGTTGAAAATTCCGATAGTTGATAAAATCGCAGGAAAAATAAATTTGAAAATTCAACAGCTTGACGTAATCATTGAAACAAAAACAAAAGAAAATGTGTTTGTGAAAATGAAGGTTTCAGTTCAGTTTAAAGTTATCCAAGACAAAGTTTATGAAGCTTTTTACAAACTAGAATATCCGCATGACCAAATCACTTCTTATGTTTTTGACGTGGTTCGTGCCGAAGTTCCAAAGCTGAAATTAGACGATGTTTTTGAAAGAAAAGACGATATTGCTATTGCTGTAAAACGCGAATTGAACGAAGCGATGACTACTTACGGATACGATATCATCAATACTTTAATCACAGATATTGATCCAGATATTCAAGTTAAAAACGCAATGAATCGTATCAACGCTGCCGACAGAGAAAAATCAGCTGCAGAATATGAAGCGGAAGCTGGACGAATCAGAATCGTTGCTAAAGCTAAGGCCGAAGCCGAAAGCAAAAGATTGCAAGGTCAAGGTATCGCTGATCAAAGACGTGAAATTGCAAGAGGTTTGGTAGAAAGTGTTGATATCTTAAATAAAGTGGGAATCAATTCTCAAGAAGCTTCGGCATTAATCGTTGTGACACAACATTATGATACATTGCAAGCAATTGGCGCTGACGCGAATTCTAACCTAATTCTTTTGCCAAATTCCCCACAAGCCGGAAGCGATATGTTAAACAATATGGTGGCATCATTCACAGCTTCAAATCAAGTGGGCGAATCAATGAAACGCTATCAAAAGAAAAAAGATTCTGGTCAAGAAGTAAAACGAAGCATGACTGAATTTAACCAATCTGAAGAATCTAAAGCTCGAGACAAAGAAAATCCTGAAGATACTGACTTGGCGTAACTGAATAAAAAAAGAGGCTCAAAAGGCCTCTTTTTTATTTATAAGCGAAATATCTTTTTAGTCAGATACGCTATTCCCACATTTTTCAAAGGTCCAGATAAAGCGCCGATGATATTCAGGGCAATTCCAGGAACCGTTCCAACAATGTTTTTGGCCGTAAAACTGTCTTTGGTTTCACTGAAACTCAAATGCATTTTTTCATAAGCCAAGTCTTTTTCAACTTTAAGAATCTGCAATTCTCTATTGATCTCTTCATACGAAGCATACGTTTTTGTAATTTCCATAATTATATTTTTAATATTTTTTGAAAAGCATCTTAGAGAAAGTTCTCAAAATCGGACCTTCAACGATCTTGTCCTGAACATAATAAACCAAAATTGCAAGAACAAAATAAATTCCTCCAACAATTAAAAATCCATACGCAAAATTGTCAAGACTATATCCAATCGCCAGTGCCAAAGCAATCGAAAAAAATAGGGTTACAATCACCAACATAATGCCTAATAAAAATAATTTCAACATCAATGTTGTTGATTTCATTGCAATCTTAAAACCATAAAGTTTATAGTATGCAATATTTGCATCTAAAAATTCCTTGGCTCTATCTTGCAATTCGTCGGTGTTTTCTTTTATTTTTTCAAATGCCATAAAGCCTGGTTTTTATTTTTTGTCAGTTGCAGCTTGTGCCTGAGCTTTCAAGTCAGTAAGTTTTTTTTCTAATGCAGCAATCACATCTTCTTTAGTATCTTGTGCGTTTGCTACTAAATCATCAAAACCAGTCTCTAAATCAACTTTAGCTTTTGAAAATTTGCTTTTCACCTGCTCTGACAATTTATCAAATTTGTTTTGAAGCTCGTCTTTTTGAGTATCAAAACCATCTTTTATTTTTTTTCTAGTTTTCTCACCTTTGTCTGGTGCGAATAAAACCCCTACAGCCGCTCCAATTGCTGCTCCTGCTAAAATTCCGATAACTGTACTTCCTTTTGACATAACTATATTGTTTTTTGGTTAATAATTTAAAGTTACTTTTTATTTTAACATTTGGGTGTTAATGACCAGTTAAAGTATTTTTAAGTTTATGAACTAAACTTCCGAATTTTTTAAATCATGTTCCTGCTTCATGAATTATCTTTTTAAAAAAAATAAAAAAGGATAATTTCAAGCATCAGGGTTTGACGTAGCATCTTTCAGGCTTCTTTTTTCACTTTTACAAGTTTGCGGACCTAAAAACGCAAATAAAGCGATTTAAGAAAACTTCAATGTTAATAATATAAATTACCATTCAAATATTCAAAAATCGCTTTAAAAACAAAATATAAAAGCCGATTTTAATTACCAAAAACTATATGTTCTCTTACTTTGATAGAAATTTACAATAATAGAAAAAGCTTTCGTTACTGAAAGCTTTTCATATATAAAATCTATAATTCTGTTTTTCAAATCCAGCTTAGCGAACTTTGCGAAATCTTTGCAACTTTGCGTTTAAAAAATTTTAATTCTTAAAATTACAAACTCTTCAAAACTTCTAAAACCAATTCACTTTTCTCCGTATTTTTCAAATCTGAAAGCTGCCCAGAAAATTCTTCCAAACTAACTTCATCTTTTTTCAAATTCTGAATCACTTCAAAACGAACAAATGGCGATTCGCTTTTCAACGACATCGAATATAATTTATGCAAAGTTTCCACTTCAATATCCGAAGTTTTTAAATTTGAATATTTCAAAAGAAAATTAGAAAACAACAACGAACTCTTATTATTATTGATATTCTTCTTAAGAGTATTTTGCAACAAACTGAAATTAGAAACATTTTTAAGCTCCTCGCCTATTGATTTTTCAACAGCATTTCGTTCTTCATCCGTTCCAACTTTGAAATATTTATTGATTTCTTTCAAAGAATTATTGATGATATTTTCCTCTTTTTTACCCTTTTCTTCCCAAGTATCTTTTAGCGCAACCGTTCTGTTGATAACTAATTTATTCTCCGTAGAATCCTTATCTACAGTAAAATAACCCAATCTCTGAAACTGGAATTTATCTTCAACTTTAGCATCTTTCAAGCTCGGTTCCAAATATCCGGTAATAACCTGCAACGAATTCGGGTTTACAAATTCCAAGAAATCTTTTCCTTTGTGTGTATCAGGCGATTCGTCATTAAAAAGTCTGTCATACAAACGAATTTCCGCTTCTATCGCATGTGAAATCGAAACCCAGTGCAATGTTCCAGACACTTTTCTTTGGCTTGCTTCCGTTCCGCTTCCGCTTAAACTGTCAATGTCATATGTTACGTGAATTTCCGTAATATTTCCGTCAGCATCTTTTACAACACTTTCTCCTTTAATGATATACGCATTTTTTAAACGCACTTCTTTGCCTAAAGTCAATCGGAAAAACTTGCCCGTTGCTTCTTCTAGAAAGTCTTCTCTTTCAATATAAATTTCTCTCGAAAAAGGCACTTTTCTGAAACCGGCGTTTTCATCTTCTTGGTTATTTTCCGCATCAAGCCACTCTTCTTTTCCTTCTGGATAATTGGTAATCACCACTTTCACCGGATCTAAAACTGCCATAACTCTTGGCGCCGTTTTGTTCAAATCTTCACGAATGCAGAATTCTAAAACAGAAACGTCAATCAAGTTATCGCGCTTCGCAATCCCGATGGTATTAGCAAAATTACGCAACGAATTCGCCGTGTAACCGCGTCGTCTCAATCCAGAAATTGTTGACATTCTTGGGTCGTCCCAACCTGTAACGTGCTTTTCCTTAACCAATTGCTGTAATTTTCTTTTACTAACAACCGTATGTGAAAGATTGCGTCTTGCAAATTCTCTTTGCTTCGGACGCGTTTTGTTATCGTCATAAATTTGGTCTAAAAACCAATCGTATAATTCTCTGTGGGGCAAAAATTCAAGCGTACAGAACGAGTGTGAAATTCCTTCCAAATAATCGCTTTCACCGTGAGCCCAGTCATACATTGGATAAATTTTCCAATCGCTTCCGGTTCTGTGGTGATCTTTGTGCAAAATTCGGTACATAATTGGATCACGCATCAACATATTCGTCGATTTCATGTCAATTTTAGCACGCAAAATATGTGTTCCTTCTGGGAATTCTCCGTTTTTCATTCTTTCGAATAAATCAAGATTTTCCTCAACTGAGCGATTTCTGAAAGGTGAATCGGTTCCTGGCGTTGTTGGCGTTCCTTTTTGTTCGGCCATCGCTTCTGAAGTTTGGCTATCCACATACGCTTTATCTTTTTTGATAAATTCTACCGCCCAATCATATAATTGCTGGAAATAATCAGAAGCATAACATTCGCTTTCCCACTGATATCCAAGCCATTCCACATCACGTTTGATTGCATCGACAAATTCCTGTTCTTCTTTTTCAGGATTTGTATCGTCAAAACGTAAATTTACAGGAGCTTGATAATCAATACCTAAACCAAAATTTAATGCAATCGAACTTGCGTGTCCAATGTGCAAATAACCATTTGGTTCTGGTGGAAAACGAAAACGTAATTTCTGTTGAGACAAGCCATTTTTGATATCTTCTTCAATGATTTGCTCAATAAAATTCAGTGCTTTTTCTTCTGATGCCATACTTTTTCTTAATTTTAGCAAATATAAAAAAAAGGTTCAAGGTTTAAGGTTTAAAGTTAGCAACTATCAATAATCTTTACCTGTTGGACTTTAAACTTTTAAAGTAAATGGGAATCATAAAATTAAAAAACATCAGAACTTTTTCATACCACGGCTGTCTAGTCGAAGAAGGAAAAATTGGTTCTGATTATTCTGTTGACTTAGAAATCAAAGCAGATATGCGAAAATCTATGGAAACCGACGAGCTTGAAGATACTGTGGATTATGTTCATTTGAATAAAATTGTGGAGGAAGAAATGGCCATTCGTTCAAAATTATTAGAACATGTGGCGCATCGAATTGTGCAAAGAGTTTTCAGAGAAATTGCTTCCGTTTCAAGAATTGTGGTTGCCGTATCAAAAATAAATCCTCCAATTGGAGGTGACGTTGAAGCCGTCACCATCCAAATAGAGGAATATAGATCTTAAATTTATAAGCTGGAAATTACTTGGTTTTCAGCTTATATTTTGATTGTTTGTATAAATTTCCAGCAGCAATAACATGTGCCAAAGCATCTTTTGCTAATTCTTCATCTAATTTTACTGGTGTTAAAACAGAATCATTTTCAATTTTAAATTGCAATGGTTTCAATTTTGGTTGCATAATAACAACTTGGTTATCAACTCTAAAAGCATTAATTTCATTAAATTGCATAATTGATCTTCCTTTTGTGCCAGATTTAATATCCTTGATATTTCTTCCTGGCATTGGCGTTTCGACTTTCATTCCGATCATGCTTAATAATGTTGGCGGAATATCAATCTGACTGCTTAATTTGTCAAACTTCTCTCCTTTTGGAATATTCGGACCAATTATTAAAGCTGGAATTCTGAATTTTTTTATCGGAACTAAATGTTTTCCATATGTTCTTGTGTTGTGATCGGCAATTACGATAAAAATTGTATTCTTGAAATATTCTTCCTTTTTAGCCAATTCAAAAAATTTACCAATTGAAAAATCAGCATATTTCATGGCATTGTTAACTGTATTTTTCTTTTTGTCATGTAGCTTTATTCTTCCGTCAGGAAATTCGAAAGGTTCATGATTTGAAGTTGAAAACATCAATGAAAAGAAAGATTTTCCTTTTTGTGACTTGAAATATTCATTGGCTTTAACTGCCAAATCTTCATCTGAATAGCCCCAAGTTCCTTTGAAAGCATATTTATTTCCGTCGTTGTCAAATTCTTCTTCATCCACTATATTTTCAAAACCATTTCCATTGAAAAAAGAACCCATATTGTCAAAATTAGCACTTCCTCCGTAAATAAAACTAGTGTCATATCCTTTGTTTTTAAGCAATTCTGCTAGCGTAAAAAATCCAGTTTGAGAGTTGCTCATTTTTACTACGCTTTCTGATGGCGAAGGCAAAAATCCGGTTACGACAGCTTCAATACCACGAACACTTCTAGTTCCGGTAGAATATAAATTAGTAAATAATAAACCTTCATTTGTCAATTGATCAAAATTTGGAGTCAATGGTTTTCCGCCTAGACTTCCAACATATTCGGCTCCTAAACTTTCTTGTAAAAAGATAACCAAGTTCAAAGGTTTCTCTCTTAATGAATCGGGATTCTGTGTATGTAAAGTGGGTAAATTTTGATCTGTAAAATCTTCAGAAGAAGCTGTCATGTATTTTTTTACTCTTTCAAATGCTTCATTTTCATCCATTTTTCCATACATTTCTGATGCGTTATGTTCATTTTTCAAAGAATAAGCGGCGTATAAAACTGTATAAGTAGAGTTAAGTCCTAAATTATTTGTCAATTGGTCCATTGAAAAAACTGCATTGCTTGAGTTTATAGGACGTTTTGAAGTCAAACTTGATCTAGCTCCAAAAAACAATAAAAAAGCCACTAGAGGGAATAATATAAGCTTTCTTTCGTATTTTTCTTCTGTTGAATAAAATAGTTTTTTTCCTTTTTTATAGCCAAAATAGACAGCAAGACTCAATAAACTGGTCGTGATAATCAACGAAGGAAGATAACTTTTAAGCAAAGTACCTAAAACCTCTTTTGGATAAATAAGATAATCAAGAAATAATCTGTTGGGCCTTGTATCATATTGTTTAACAAAATCAGGCGTTGAAAGTTCCATCAACAAGATGATAAAAAGGAAAAATAAAAAGTAAATATGGAGGAATTTTTTAATTTTAAAGACAAATTTATTAGGTAAAAGGCAAATTAATGTTGCTGGAAGAAAAGATAAGTAACAAAGAATAATCAAATCGAAACGTATTCCGATGGGAAAAATGTACCAAAAATTTTCAGTATCATTGATTCTTTCTTTATAAATAAAAAAAAGTAAAAGCCTGCTTAAGGTCATGATTAATAAACCTATAGCTATAAAATTAGCCAAAGGTTTAAGGAAATAAATTTTTTTCACTTGACGATTGTTTTGTTTTGTTCGGAGCCAAATGTAGGTTTTAATATTTTCTTAACATTATCTTAATAATTAATATTTGCTTAAATTTTTCTTGCGTTGCATTAAATATTATGTAAATTTGCCACCGAATACAATAATGGCGTCGTGGCCGAGTGGCTAGGCTGGGCTCTGCAAAAGCTCCTACTCCGGTTCGAATCCGGACGATGCCTCTAAAAACCTTCAAGGAAACTTGGAGGTTTTTTTATGCTTAATTTTTAATAAAAAAAAATCCCAATCGTTGCTGATTGGGATTTTATTATTTTTTATGTTCCATTTTCTGGATAACTTCCTTAACTAATTTTTGATCACTTGGAAACCAACCTTGGAGCATGATTGTAAATCCGAAAATTATTAAAAGTATGCTAGTTATCTTTTTAATTTTCAAAATATTTTTTGGAGTCATTTTGTTTTTTAATTTCTTCGCTAAAAACATTTTAGCAATATCGACTAATAGATAAGTTCCTATAACAGAAGAGAAAAAAACAATTAATCTGGATGTTTGTAAATCTAACTGGGGTCCGAAAGTGATAATAATTAAAAGCCAGAAACCTAAAACGCCAACATTAATAAAGTTTAAAAGAAATCCTTTAATGAAAAGGCTTCCATAGTTTTTCTTGATAATCTCAACTTCTACATCATCTTGACTATTTTTGCTAACTTTTCTTTGTTTTATAAAAGAAATTATGCCATAAGTCAGCATTATCAATCCTCCAAAAATAAAAAGTGCAGGTTCGTCTTTTAAACTATTGATAAGTCTGTAACTGCTGAAATAGGCAATTGAAATAAACAGAATATCAGCAATAACAACACCAGCATCAAAAACCAGTGCAGCTCTAATTCCCTTGACTGCAGCCGTTTCTAATAAAATAAAGAAAACCGGACCGATCATAAAGCAAAGAAAAATTCCGAGCGGAATTCCTGTTAGAATATCTTGAATCATTAAAAAGGATTGTAAATTTTACTTTTATTACAATTAAATACCAAATTAGCAATTTAAGCGGAATAAAAAAGCATAATGCAAAGATAATGCAAAATTTACAATCCTTTTTTAAGTTTTATTTGATGATAATATTTCCACCAATAACATTTTTCTTATTTACCTGAGCTGGATTTCCATAAACAGTAATATTTCCACCTGCTCTAGTTTTTGCATCTACTAAATCAGAAGCATTTACGTCAGCTTCACCTCCAGCATTTACAGCCACTGAAGTTTGAGAAGTTGCAAGATCTTTAGCTTTCACAATTCCACCAGAATTAATGATAATATCTTGGTTTGTCGCTTTACCTTTTACATTAACAATTCCGCCACTATAAGCTTTTACTTTCAATTTTTTAACATCGAGATTCAATTTTACTTCAGCCCCTTCTTTTGCACTTGCAAGAAAATCAATAGCTTTAAAAGTAGCTTCGCTGGAAACATAAGATCCTTCGCTTGCTTCCACTGAACTGATTTCATTTTTAAAGTAAATAGTAGCTGAAATATCATCGCCTTTAAGAAGTTTCCCAAGTCTCATCCTTACTTTCAACTCTCCGTTTTTGTTGACAATTTCAACATCTTCTTTTTTATTTCCTGAAATTTCAATTTTATTTTCATTTCCCTGAATCAATTGGACAGAAATTCTATCAAATACTTTAACTTCGTCGAAATCACCTAAACTTACAGTTTTGTTCTGTGCAAAATTCATTTGCGAAAGCATTAAAAATGCCATAAAAGCTATCTTTTTCATCTTCTTTTTGTTTAATTGTTTATTGTAATTTGTTTAATCGTTCTTTCTTAAGTAAGTAAAATCTAATTGTTTTTTTACCAAATCTGCGCTTTTTACTTTTACATAAACTTCATCGCCAAGCTGCAGAATATTCTTTGAAACTTCTCCGACCAAAGCATATTGCTTGTCATCAAAAGTGTAATAATCATCGCGGATTTCACGAATTCTACACATTCCTTCACATTTATTGGAAACAATTTCTACGTAAATTCCCCATTCAGTTACACCAGAAATTACGCCCAAAAACTCTTCATCTTTATGATCTTGCATATATTTTACCTGCATATATTTGATACTATCGCGTTCTGCATTCGTGGCTAAAACTTCCATATTTGAGGAATGCTGACACATTTCTTCATAAGTATCTTCATCGGCAGTTTTTCCTCCGTCGAGATAATGCTGTAACAAACGATGTGCCATCACGTCTGGATAACGGCGAATTGGCGAGGTAAAATGCGAATAATAATCAAAAGCCAAACCATAATGTCCGATGTTTTCTGTCGAATATTTAGCTTTGCTCATCGTTCTGATTGTCAACGTATCAACAAGATTTTGCTCTTTTTTTCCGTTTACATCTAATAATAATTGGTTCAGCGATTGCGAAACATCTTTCTTAGATTTCAGGTTTAAAGTATATCCGAATTTCGAAATAACAGTCTGTAAATTAAACAGTTTTGTTTCATCTGGTTCGTCGTGGATTCTATAAACAAAGGTCTTTTTAGGTTTTTGTTTTCCTATAAATTCCGCTACTTTTCTATTGGCCAAAAGCATAAATTCTTCAATCAGATGATTCGCATCTTTTGAAACTTTGAAATAAACGCCAACCGGTTCGGCTTGTTCGTTCAAATTAAATTTCACTTCAACCTTATCAAAAGAAATCGCTCCGTCTTTCATTCTTCTATTGCGAAGAATTTTAGCCAGATCATCTAATTTAAGCGTTGCTGTTTGAATTGGAGCTGGCACTTGGTATTCGCTTCCAGTCAATGAAATTTCTGCCGGAATAACGTCTCCTTTCGTTTCAATGATATGTTGTGCTTCTTCGTATGAAAATCTTTGATCAGAATAAATCACAGTTCTTCCAAACCAAGAATTTACCAATTGCGCATTTTCTGTCAATTCAAAAACCGCTGAAAAGGTATATTTTTCTTCGTGCGGACGTAAGGAACAAGCAAAATTTGACAATACTTCTGGCAACATAGGAACCACTCTATCAACTAAATACACCGAAGTTGCTCGTTGATATGCTTCTTTATCCAAGATTGTTCCTTCTTCTAAATAATAGGAAACATCGGCAATATGAACGCCAATTTCATAGTTTCCGTTTTCTAATTTTTGAAACGAAAGTGCATCATCAAAATCTTTTGCATCTCTTGGGTCAATCGTAAAAGTCAGCACGTCACGCATATCGCGACGGTTTTTGATTTCACTTTCCTGAATCGAAGTATCAATTTTTTGGGCAAAAGTTTCCACTTCAATCGGGAATTCATACGGAAGACCATATTCTGCCAAAATCGCGTGGATTTCAGTATTGTGTTCTCCTGGTTTTCCTAAAACTTTGGTCACAACACCAAACGGACTGTCGGCTTTTTTAGGCCAATCTTCAATGTGAACTAAAACCACATCTCCGTTTTCAGCATCTCCAATTTTATCCTTTGGAATAAAAATATCCGTGTACATCTTTGGATTTGCAGTGGAAACAAAGGCAAAATTCTTTTGGATATCAATAACTCCAACAAAATCGGTCTTGTTTCTTTCAACGATTTCAACCACTTCACCTTCCGGTTTTTTACCTCTTCTTCGGTTGTAAACATAGACTTTCACTTTGTCTTTGTCTAACGCTTTGTTCAAGTTATTAGTCGGGATAAAAACGTCATCTTCAAAATCATCGGATACAAAATAAGCCGTTTTTCTGCTCGTCATATCGATGGTTCCTTCATAATAATCTTGGCTTGTGGCCACTACCAAGAATTTTCCTGGTTCAATTTCCACAATCTTCTTTTGTGAAGCCAGCAATTTTAAATCCCTGATAATTTCATTTCTGCTTTTTGTATCGTCAAGTTCTAGCTTTGCTCCTATTTGCTTATAATTGAATGCTTTATTGGCATCTTGTGATAAAATTTTTAAAATCTGTGCTGTAAAATCTTTTACTTTTTTTACAGGCTTGCGAGGTTTCTTACTCATAATTCTTTTCTAATAATGCTGAAAATTACAAAATAAGTATTAAGGTTATAGTATTATATATTAACATTTATCTAAAAAATAACTTTTAAAAATAAAAAAAGGTTCACAATTAAGTAAACCTTTTAAATTATTTAAAATTTTTAAATTATTTTACTATAATTTTCTTTGTAGCTTTACCTTGGTTGGTAACAATTTCTACATAATAAGTTCCTTGTGCTAATTCTGAAGTATTTATTACCGTAGTTTCTGCTGTTTTTACCAATTGGCCTAATTGGTTATAAACACTTACCTTTTCTAATTGTAAATTATTTTCTAATGAAATATTTATAATTCCGTTTGAAGGATTTGGGTATAGTAAAAAGTTAGATTGTACGAAAGAATCGGAAGCTAAAATAGCCGTTAAATTATATACCCGTACATGGCCCGAATTAGCGCCATTACCGTCATTAAGATAAGCACCAATAGCTACAATACTCCCATTTGATGACAGGGAAACACTATAACCGCAATAATCATTAGTAGCTTCTCCATCAATATCTGATCCTATTTTTGTCCAAACTCCGGATATATTTTTAAAGATACGTACATGACCTGAACTAGCACCATTACCGTCATTTTGATAAGCACCAATAGCCAGAATACTGCCATCTGAAGATAAAGAAAGGTTATAGCCACTTCGATCTCCTGCAGTTTCTCCAACAATATTAGATCCTATTTGCGTCCAAACTCCGGATATATTTTTATACACACGTACATGACCGGTATTATTACCATTTTCATTACTAAAAGGAGCACCCATAGCTACAGTAGTACCATCTGAAGATAAAGAAACACCATAACCAAAATTAGTATCAGTTTCCCCATTAATATTGGATCCTATTTTTGTCCAAACTCCGGATACATTTTGAAAGATACGCACCTGGCCGGATTCAGTACCATTAGCATTACTATAGGGAGAACCAATAGCAACAATACTACCATCCGAAGATAAGGAAACATATAAACCACTTCGGTCACCTGCGGCTTCTCCATTAATATCCGAACCTATTTGCATCCAAACACCAGATATATTTCGATAGATACGCACATGGCCGGAACCAGCACCATTATCCCTATTGTAAGAAGCACCGATAGCTACAATACTGCCATCTGAAGATAAGGAAACACTCGTACCACTTTCATCATATTGTGCCTCACCGTTAATATCAGAACCTATTTGGGTCCAAACGCCTGATATATTCTGATATACACGCACATGACCGGAACTATTACCATTTCCATCATTACGGGAAGCACCAATGGCTACAATACTGCCATCTGATGATAAGGAAACACTTTCACCACTATTATCGTCTATAGCTTCACCATTAATATCAGCACCTATTTGTGTCCAAACACCAGATGTATTTTGATAAATACGTACATGTCCCGAATTAGAACCATTTCCATCATTATTCTTAGCACCAATAGCCATAATACTGCCATCGGATGACAAGGAAACACTCCAACCGCTCCAATCATCTGTGGCTTCTCCATTAATATCAGCTCCTATTTGAGTTTGACCTACGGAAATTACAGAATTTAATAGTAATAAAAAGTAAATTTTCTTCATTTTTAAATTATTTTATTTGGGCAAATGAACATAATTAAATTCACTTATTAAAATAAATACATAAGCGTAATGATTTAGATTAAAAGCGTAGATAATTTAAATATATTCGTTATAAAATCTTAAATTTAAAAGTATATTTAGTAACTTTTAATTTATACTTTATAAACTTTTCTAAAATAAAAAATGAAAAATTTCATTACCATCGCCATCTTCAATTATCCACACGAAATCACAATTTTAAAACATCGGCTGGAACAAGAGGAAATCCAATTCTTTTTTGAAAACGAAACAATGATGAACATCGTTCCAATGTATTCGCAGGCTTTGGGCGGAATCAAATTAAAAGTCCATACTGAAGATGAAGCTTTGGCAAAGGAAATCCTGACTGAATTCAATGGAAACGAAAATCTGAAAATCGTTTGAAGTTTTCAAAGTTGTCAACATTTATTAAAAACAACAAAAAGAAAAAGAAATTTAAATTTAATTTTTAATGGTTATTATAGCTTGTTAATAGTCGATATAACTTTAAATTTTTTTGTGAGGAATTGTAGTTATGGATTGTTATACTGAGTTATCAACATACTTTAAAGTAATTAAGTATCTCATTTTAAGGTAATTTTAAGACATTGTTAACAACGGTTGATAATGGTTTTTGTTTTTAAATTGTAGATAAGTTCACTTGTTAATTCATGTTAACAAAATTGGTTTCGATGCTCATAACTTTTCCAAAAATTCACCTAACTAAACTTGCATTTTAAATCTACGTTTTGGATTACTGTTTTTAATCGAACAAACAAGAAATACTTCTAAAATTCTATCCGAACTTATCAACAATCAATGTTAATTTACAATTAACTCAAAGTCAATGGATTGTAAATTGCTGTTAACAATGCAAAGATTTAACAATTTCATTACAATTTAGGTACTAATAACCAGCATTTTACAAATGGGTAAAAACCTAATTATTTGATAATCAAAAGGTGCAACTTCTCTCCTATTTATTTTGGTAAATGATAAAGGTTACGGTAAATTTGCACACACACAACTTAATAACTACAACTATGAAAATTTCCATCGGAAACGACCACGCAGGACCAGAATATAAAAAGGCAATCGTTGAAATGCTTAGAGCAAAAGACCATGAAGTTACCAATTATGGAACAGATTCTGGCGACAGCGTTGATTATCCAGATTTTGGGCATCCTGTAGCTACTGATGTTGAAACTGGAAAAGCAGCATTCGGAATCGTAATCTGCGGAAGCGGTAACGGAATCAATATGACTGTTAACAAACATCAAGGCATTCGCGCCGCATTGTGCTGGACAAAAGAAATAGCGGCGTTGGCAAGACAACATAATAATGCCAATATCATCAGCATTCCGGCAAGATATACTTCTATAAACCAAGCTGTTGAAATGGTAGAAACTTTTTTAAATACTGATTTTGAAGGAGGAAGACATCAAAATCGTGTGGATAAGATTGCTTGTCAATAAGTAATTTTTTAATATTTTTTAACCGCAGATTCACAGATTTTTGATTTGTAGTTTGCGGTTTTTTTATTTCCTTTAATTTTTTTTACATTAATTCCGTCATCCTACTGACTGAATTTACATTAATTCCGTCATCCTACTGACTGAATTTACATTATTTTAATATATTTGTATTGAAATGTCTTAAATAACCGAAGATGGATTTTTTAGAAAGAGGAATATATACGCAATTTTCAAAAAAAGTTTTACCTAATAAAGTATTGATTTTATTAGGAGCAAGGCGCGTTGGAAAAACAGCATTCATAAAAAATTATCTTTTAAAAATTCCAAAAAGCGATTATCTGCAACTTAACGGAGAAGATGTTGAAGATGCAAATTTATTAAAAGAAAGATCCGTCAGCAATTACAAAAGACTTTTGGTAAATGTAAAATTGCTGGTTATAGACGAAGCACAAAATATTCCACAAATTGGATTGATTTTAAAATTAATTGTGGATTCAATCGAAGATATAAAAATCATCGCAACTGGATCTTCAGTTTTTGATTTATCTAATAAATTAGGTGAACCTTTAGTTGGAAGAAAAAACACGATTTATTTATTTCCTTTTGCTCAAATGGAGTTTTCAAAAATTGAAAATTATAAGGAAACCGTCAGTAAATTAGAGGAAAGATTGCTTTTTGGTAGTTATCCAGAATTAAAACAATATGAAGATTGGAACGACAAAGTCAGCTATATAAAAGAAATTATAAATGCATATTTGCTAAAAGATATCTTGGTTTATGAAGGAATTAAGCAATCCAATAAGATTTTAGATTTGCTTAGACTAATCGCTTTTCAAGTCGGGCAGGAAGTTTCATTGCAAGAATTGGCGAATCAATTAGGTATTTCAAAAAACACCGTGGAAAGTTATTTAGATTTACTTTCAAAAGTTTTTGTAATCTATAAAGTACCCGGATTTAGTAGAAATTTACGCAAAGAAATTACAAAATCAAACCGCTGGTATTTTTATGATAACGGGATCAGAAACGGAATTATTGGTAATTTCACAAGACTAGATTCAAGGACTGATGTTGGTGCTTTGTGGGAAAATTATCTAGCTTCAGAGCGCATAAAATTCCAAAATTACACACAGAAAAACACGACAAATTATTTCTGGAGAACATATGACCAGCAAGAATTAGATTGGCTGGAAGAAGAAAACGGTAATTTAAAAGGATTTGAATTCAAATGGAATGAAAAGCGCAAAGCAAAAATTCCAACAGCATTTGGAAAAGCCTATCCAGAAGCAGGTTTTGAAGCTATCAACAAGAGTAATTACTTAGATTTTATCACTTAATTCCACGGAGTTTCACAAAGAAGTCACAGACATACACGAAAGCTTTGTGCTCCTTTGCGAAAAAACTTCGCGCATCTTTGCGTTAAAACCCGCAATAAAAACAACCTCCAAAATCAAAATCAAACAAAACTTCAAAAGATAGCTTCCCTTAGAAATCTTATGTCGAAAAAGTAACATTCCAAGCAAAGAACCAATAGTTCCGCCAATTGCAACCCAGAACAACAACCCTTTCTCAGAAATTCTTCTTTTACTTTTCACCGCAAGCCGTTTATCATAACCAATGATTGTGAAAGCGATAAAATTTACCAATAAAAAAAGTAATAATAAAATATCCATTTGGCGAAGATTTGACGGCAAAGATATTATTTTAGCAGAAATATTTTAGACAAAATGACCAACCTCGAATACATCTCAAAACAAGTCACAACGCCAACAAAAAACATCGAAAATACACTGCAGCTTTTGAACGAAGACTGCACTATTCCTTTTATTTCGCGCTATCGAAAAGACAAAACGGGTAATTTAGATGAGGTTGTCATTGAACAAATTTCTAAACTTGACAAGGAATTTGATACCATCACAAAACGAAAAGAAGCTATTTTAAAATCCATTTCAGAACAAAATGCATTGACGCCAGAATTGGAGAAAAAAATCCAGCAAAGTTATGATTTGAATGAATTGGAAGATTTTTACCTTCCATATAAAAAGAAGAAAAAAACAAAGGCAGATGTTGCGCGTGAAAACGGTTTAGAGCCTTTGGCCAAAATAATTATGGCGCAAAATAACGACGATGTTGACTTCGTAGCTTCAAAATATCTGAATAAAAATGTGGCCAATGAAGACGAAGCTCTGCAAGGAGCAAGAGACATCATCGCCGAATGGATCAATGAAAATATCTACATCCGAAAAAATTTACGTCGAACTTTCCAAAGAAAAGCATCGATTACTACCAAAGTAGTAAAAGCAAAAAAAGACGACGAGAAAGCCAAGAAATTCGAGCAATATTTTGAGTGGGAAGAAAATCTGCAACGCGCGCCTTCGCATAGATTATTAGCAATGCTTCGTGCAGAAAATGAAGGTTTTATCAAATTTAAAATAGAAATTGATTCAGAAGAAGCGATTGAAATGATGGAAGAATCGATCATTAAAAATAAAAAAGAAACGGCTGTCCACTTGAAAAAAGCAATTGAGGACAGTTACAAAAGACTGCTGGCTCCGGCGATTTCAAACGAAACTTTGCAAGAAGCAAAAGCAAAAGCCGATGCGACGGCAATTCAGGTTTTCGCAGGAAATTTGGGTCAGTTGTTGTTGGCGCCACCTTTGGGCGAAAAAAGAATTCTGGCGATTGATCCAGGTTTCAGAAGCGGTTGTAAAATCGTTTGTTTGGATGAAAACGGAAACCTGCTTTACAACGAAACCATTTTTCCGCACGCGCCACAAAACGAAACCACGATTGCGATGAAAAAAATCCGGTCGATGGTGAATGCTTATAAAATCGATGCAATTTCGATTGGAAACGGAACAGCTTCTCGTGAAACAGAGTTTTTTATAAAGAAAATTGCCTTCGATAAGCCTTTGCAAGTTTTTGTAGTAAGTGAAGCAGGCGCTTCGATTTATTCTGCTTCAAAGATTGCGCGAGATGAATTTCCAACGTATGATGTGACGGTTCGTGGCGCGGTTTCCATCGGAAGGAGATTGTCTGATCCGTTGGCAGAATTGGTGAAAATTGATGCAAAATCTATCGGAGTGGGGCAATACCAGCACGATGTTGATCAATCAAAACTGAAAGAAGAATTAGATGCTGTTGTTGTTCGTTGCGTGAATTCTGTAGGGATCAATATCAACACGGCGAGTAAATCACTGTTGAGTTATGTTTCGGGAATCGGGGAGAAGATGGCTGAAAACATCGTGGCTTATCGTGCCGAAAACGGTGCTTTCGAAGAAAGAAAGCAATTGAAAAAAGTACCGAGATTAGGAGAAAAAGCTTATCAACAAGCAGCAGCATTTATCAGAATTTCCAACGGAAAAAATCCGCTGGATAATTCTGCAGTTCATCCGGAAGCTTATAAAATTGTAGAAAAGATGGCGAAAGATTTAAAAATTTCTGTCAATGATTTGATTGCCAATAAAGAAAAAATAGCACAGATTTCGGTAGGCAACTATGTGACAGAAGACATCGGATTGCTTGGTTTGAAAGACATCGTAAAAGAATTGGAAAAACCAGGATTAGACCCGAGAAAAGCGGCCAAAGTTTTTGAATTTGATCCAAATGTGAAAACAATCGGTCACTTAAAAACTGGAATGGTGTTGCCGGGAATAGTAAACAACATCACCAATTTCGGCTGTTTCGTGGACATCGGAATCAAAGAAAGCGGACTCGTTCATATCTCGCAGTTAAAGGAAGGTTTCGTTTCTGACGTAAACGAAGTCGTGAAAATGCACCAGCAAGTTCAGGTGAAAGTGGTTGAGGTGGATGAAAGCAGAAAGCGTGTTCAGCTGACAATGATTATCTAAACCAGCAATTAAGGTAAAAAAGCATTGCAGGTACAACGATTTCAGTGTTATGTAAACATCCATAGTATGCCGGTAAAAGCAATCGCAATTGCGGTACAAATCCGGCCTATGCAGGTAAACGATAGGCGCATTGCAGTAAAGAGAATCCCGTTTGTGGTACAGGTGTTCCAATGGAGGTGAACGATTGCCCTAGTGCGGTAAAAATCCCTCCATTGGAACTAAAAGGTTGCGTTGCGCAAAGGCGTTATTTTTATATATTTGAAAAAAGTATTTCCCCAGATACAGTATTAATTTAAATTGTAAATCAAATGATTACACTGAATTTGCATCCTATTTTTAGGATGAAGGGAATTACGCAGCCGATCAGGTACCTGATCAGAAAAGGGCATTCGCCAAGTTATGCATCTAATGTTGTCAACAACCGCGCGGTTTCCATTCCGTTTTGGAAATTAGAACAGCTCTGCTTAGATTTTAATTGTACGCCTAATGATTTGCTAGATTTTGTAAAAGAAAAAGACCAGAATCTGATTGAAGGGCATGCGCTCTATAGCATTTCAAAAAGCGAAGCCATTGGTGAAATCCACCGGCTTTTGCATGACCTGCCGGCTTCAAAGATTCAAGAATTGTATTTGATGATGAAGGAGAAGGAATAAAATATATTAAAAAATATTGAGGAATAATAGTATAGAGATATGAATTTAAAATGTAATGGTAATAATCAGTGGAAGCTATTAAAAAGGCGAAAAAATAATAGCACATTCAGAAATTAATAAAAATTTAAAAAAGCCTCAATTTGTACTTTTGAGGCTTTTTCATTTTAACTAAACATAGGTTTATATTTTCCCCAATTATCACCGATCATCCAAAGGTTGATCAAGAAAAATACGCCTGCGATAGCTAAACCTTCGGGCATGAAAACTGCATTGTGCAAAATAATCCCAACTGTTACCGGAAGAATAACAATGGCACCTAAAGCTCTTGTTTTCGGAAAAATAAAAAGGGCTCCGCCCAAGAGTTCAATAAAACCCACCAGCGGCATGAGCCAAATTAAAGCACCAAATGCTTCATAAATTTTCAAGTCTTCTGGTTTCATTTCGGGCATTGGCATATAATGCAAGAATTTGTCAAGGCCCGCATTAATGAACATCAGCCCAAAAAGAACACAGAGAATAGTTTTGAAGATTTTCATTTTTAATAATTTTTAAGGTTATTAGTTACTGCTAATTTAATAATTTAAGTTATTGTATTTTAATTCTTAAATAAACAACACAAAAAAGGTATTAAAGAATTAATTTATTAAGAGCAAAAAAAAGCCTCGCAGATTATTATCTGTGAGGCATGAAATAAAAAGTCTTGCGACCTTATTAGATTTTTTCTTCTTCTTTTTTGCTTGTTGCCGGTTGTTGATCGTCTTTAGCTGCATTTTTGAATTCTTTAATACCAGAACCCAATCCTTTCATCAATTCCGGAATTTTTTTACCTCCGAAAAGCAATAAGATAATAGCTACGATTACAAGGATTTCTGTTAGACCTAATTTTCCCATAATTTTTAAAATTATTGCTTTCGCAATTAAATAATATTTTGCAAATGTAAAAAGAAAAACGGTATGCTTTATTTACAATAACAATTATTTATAGTTAAAGTCCGTTAATCTTGTGGATTCATTTACGTAGAAAAATTTAGTTTGGTTTGAATTTCTATACCATTTTACAGAATAGTAACGAAATAAAGACCTTGCTAAAACCTCCAAATTATTATATTTGTACAATACATTAAAAAAGGAATGTCAGAAAAAAGGCGAAAAAGGCAGGTTATTAAGAAAAAGCTTTTGACAAAAAACCGATTGGTCATTTTGAATGAAGAAACATTTGAAGAAATTTTTTCATTAAAATTGAACCTGATGAATGTTTTTGTGGTGCTCACCGGTGGTGCCATTTTATTGATTGCTATCACTACTTATATCATTGCTTTTACGCCATTGCGAGAATATATACCAGGATATGCTTCTTCAAAATTAAAAAGAGAAGCAACTGAATTAGCTTTAAAATCAGACTCATTAGAAAAAGCAATAAAAGTAAACAATGCATATATTGAATCAATAAAAAAGGTTCTTGCAGGTGATGTTGAGGTTGCCAAATTAAATAAAGATTCTATTAAGGCAGCAGAATTGACAGATGCGTCAGAAGTTGATTTTTCACCTTCAAAAGAAGATCTTAAGTTGCGCGAAGAAGTAGCCCGTGAAGATAAATATAATGTGTTTGAAAAAGCGCAGACTAAGGTTGATTTAGTGCTTTTTCCACCAGCAAAAGGACACATTACAGACAAATATAGTCCGAAAAACAAGCATTTTGCTGTAGATATTGCTTTAGCTAAAAACACGCCGATTAAATCAATTGCCAACGGAACCGTTATTTTTGCCGATTGGACGCCTTCAACAGGTTATGTAATGGTCATTAGGCATGGTGACGGAATAATCAGTGTTTATAAACATTCTTCCTCGTTGACTAAAAGTCAAGGTGATGTTGTAAAAACAGGAGAAGTTATTGCCTTGGCAGGTTCTACCGGCGAAGAATCAACAGGCGTTCACCTACATTTTGAATTGTGGAAAGATGGTTTTGCCATTGACCCAACTAACTTTATAGATTTTGAATGATGGAATGGATTGACAACTTAAACCAGCTGCCGATAATTACAGGCTCGATTTTAATCATGGCGGGAGCAATCATGTATAGATTTCCGCCTAAAAAGATCAATATTTTATATGGTTATCGAACGATGAACTCTATGAAATCAAAAGAAAGATGGAATTTTTCACAAAAATATTCTTCTAAAGAATTAATAAAAACTGGGATATTGCTTTTGCCAGTTTCTTTGCTCGGTTTTTTAGACATTTCAGAGGGAATCATTAATGCAATTGTCGTGCTGTCAATTTTTCTTCCAATTTTAACCACTGAAATAGCTTTGAGAAAAAAATTCGCAACTGCTAAATAACATAGATTTGAGTTCTAAAAAATCTTAAATCTTAAATCTTAAATTAAGAATGTCAATAAAATCATTTTTTGCAAAACAGTTTGCTAAGAAAGTCTATGAAAAGACTCAAAAATGGGCCAAAAATCCAATTGAAACTCAAGAAAAAGTTTTCAAGAGTCTGATTTTAGAAGCCAAAGAAACTGATTTTGGGAAAGACCACAATTTTAATCAAATCAAATCATTTTCCGATTTTGCAAAACAGGTTCCCGTTCGTGATTATGAAGCCTTGAAGCCTTATATTGATAAAGTAGTAAAAGGGAAGGAAAATGTACTTTGGAAGGGAAAACCACTCTATTTTGCGAAAACCTCTGGAACCACCTCTGGCGCCAAATACATTCCGCTGACAAAAGAATCAATGCCTTTTCATATTGAAGCCGCTCGAAATGCCATTTTACATTATATTCATGAAACAGGAAAGGCAGATTTCGTTTCTGGAAAAATGATCTTTTTGCAAGGAAGTCCGATTTTAGAAGAAAAAAACGGAATCCAATTTGGAAGATTGTCTGGAATCGTAGCACATTTTGTTCCGAAATATTTGCAAAAAAATAGAATGCCAAGTTGGGAAACCAATTGCATTGAAGATTGGGAAACCAAAGTTGACGCAATTGTGGAAGAAACTTTTGACAAAGACATGACTATCATTTCTGGAATTCCGTCCTGGGTTCAGATGTATTTTGAAAAGCTGAAGGAAAAAGGAGGAAAGCCTGTCGGAGAAATCTTTAAGAACTTCAATTTATTTATTTATGGAGGCGTAAATTTTGAGCCTTACCGTGCAAAATTTGAAAATTTAATAGGAAGAAAAGTAGATTCTATTGAACTTTTTCCAGCTTCGGAAGGATTTTTTGCCTATCAAGATTCTCAAAAAGACAAAGGAATGCTATTGCTTTTGAATGCTGGAATTTTTTATGAATTCATAAAAGCAGAAGAATTTTTTACAGAAAACCCGAGAAGATATACGATTGGCGAAGTGCAATTGGGAGTAAATTATGTATTAATAATTTCAACAAATGCAGGACTTTGGGGATATAACATCGGCGACACAATTCAATTTACGTTACTAAAACCTTATCGCGTCATTGTTTCAGGCAGAATTAAACACTATATTTCTGCATTTGGCGAACATGTCATCGGAAAAGAAGTGGAAGAAGCGTTGAAAACTGCTATGGAAAATTCTAACGTGCGTGTGAATGAATTTACTGTCGCGCCACAAATTACGCCCAAAGAAGGACTTCCATATCATGAATGGTTTATTGAATTTGAAAATGAACCTGAAAATATAGATGAGTTTATCTTGAAAATTGACGATTCGATGCGAAAACAAAATGTGTATTATGATGATTTGATTGTAGGCAATGTTTTGAGAAAGCTTATAGTCACTAAAGTCGAAAAAAATGGATTCCAAAATTATATGAAATCAATCGGCAAATTAGGCGGACAAAATAAGATTCCGAGGTTGAGCAATGATAGAAATATCGCAGATAAATTAGTTTAGGAGAAAGAAAATATGAAACAAAAAAGACTTTTTGTGTTGCTATATTTTATGGGCTTTTTAGGATTTTCCCAAACAAAAGGCATTGTCAAAGACAGCTTAACAGGAAACCCTATTCCTTATGTAAGCGTTTGGGTCGAAAATGAAAATATTGGAACAACTTCTGAAGAAAATGGAGAGTTTAGAATCAATACGAACGACAAGAACAAAAATTTGATTTTCTCCGTTTTGGGGTTTGAAAGAAAGATTTGTAAAGTTTCAGAATCGTCAACCGTTTTTATGTCGCCATCGTCTTTTGAATTGAACGAGGTTTTTATTGCTAATAAAAAAGAAAGCAGGAAGGTTGAAATTGGAAAAATAAAAAAACTTGCTGAAGCCTTTGACAAAGGACCAAGGCTAGATGCAAAATTTTTCCCTTATTTGGAAGACTATAAAAAAACAAAATGGATACAAAAAGTAACTATTTTAACAGACAACAGAATTGACAATTCGACGATTAAGTTGCATTTGTATGAAGTGGAAGAAAATGGTTATCCTGGAAAAGAATTGCTTACTAAAGATTTTATTATTTCCATCGAAAGAGGAATACGTGAAAATAAAATAGACCTTTCAGATTTTAATTTAGAAATGCCCGAAAAAGGAATTTTCGTGGCTTTCGAAAGACTGATTATTGAAAAGAACAAATTAGAAAAAAAGATTACTGACTATAATTCAAATACTACCAAAACAGTAATCACTTATAATCCTTTGGTACTTTACAATCCGGTGGAAAGAGATTTTATATTTAGCTTTTCAGGCGGAAGATGGATCAAGCAGACGAAAGAAGAATTACACAAAATTTCAACCACCAAAACGGTTTATGAACCAGCAATAACTTTAATTCTAACTAACTAATGAAATTACTTATTTACTGTTTTATTTTCGCAAGCTTTCCACTTTTTGCCCAAACTAAAGGTATTGTAAAAGATGAATCTGGAAAACCGATTCCTTATGTCAGCATTTCGGTTGAAAATCAAAATATTGGAACAACTTCTGAAGAAAATGGAACTTTTTCAATTCAAGCAGGGCAAGGTGAAAACTTGATTTTTTCTGCATTAGGCTTTGAAGATAAAATTGTAAAATCTGCTATGATTCAAGAAGTTGTACTAATAAAAAAGAATTATGAACTTGAGGAAATTGTGATAGAAAGCAGAAAAAGGAGCAAAAAAACGACAATTGGAAATTATTCTGATAAAAAAATAGATTTGTTGCTAGGTAATTCTGGGAAAGAAAACACACATATTTCGGCTAAATTCATTCCATTTGATGAAAAAATAAGACAGCATCCATTTATTAATACAATAGAATTTTCAACTTTTTCATATGTACAAACCGCAATTTTAAGAATACGAATTTTTAATGTAGATAAAAATGCAATTCCAACAAATGACGTTATAAATGAGGACATTTTAGTTTATGTAAAAAAAGGAAATAGAAACAATAAGGTTGACTTGTCGCAGTATCAGATTAAAATTCCGGAAGAAGGAATTATTATTGGTTTTGAATATTTAAAATTAGAGCAAAATAAGTACTATCCTAATTTTATAGATCAAACGGAAGAAGAAAGAAAGAAAAATTTTAGTTATGAACCCAAACTAAGGTGTTATTTTGGAAAAAACAAATTAATGATTTTAAATAAAGATGGAAGTATACGTGAAGATGGAAATTTAACTAAAAACTTCGAGATCGCATTAAAGATCGCTTTGACTAACTAAAAAATAAAAAACTTACATTTGCGGGTTAGAAAATAGAATTAAATGAAAGAAACTAAAAATATATCACGATCAAGAGCGCAAGAATCTTCTGCCGCAATTGAAAAATTATACATCACAATGCGCCATTTGTTTAATAGAGGATTCTATAAACCAATGGGTGTTTCAGGCGATACTTTAAGGGAAGCATTATTGCAACTGCGACCTGAAATCTATGGAACCATTGCAGACGAAAAAGTGGAATTAAGCGGTTTATTATATGTAATTGAAAGGCTTCCTGTGGGAATTGAGGAATGTCGTTTTATCAACCTTACTTCAGATGAAGGCTACTCAAAATCTCACTTTACAGCGATTGTTCCTCCAAAGAGAAAAAGAAATTGTTATAGAATTGATACAGAACAGATGAATGTGGAAATCACGAGAGGACGTTCTGATATTTATGATATTTTGACCCATCTGACTTTTATTTTCATTGAATCTCATAAAATTAAAGACAGAGTTTTATTAGATGAAAACACAAAAGAATTTACTCGAGATTGGGAAAAATTAGAGCAAATTGTAGTGCAGAATAAAAAACTGACTTTAATTGAAAAGGAAATTGCAATTTCTCATGCTTCAATCATTTTAGGAAGATCATTTGAGGAAATCTTAGATATTTATCAAGCTTTTGGAACTACTGAAAAACCAAACCGTTTTCTTCACGTCATTTATTGGTTAGGAAAATTAGCAATAGAAGAAGTAATTTTCAACAATAAGAGAACGATTACATTCAGCCCAATTTTAAGAGAACGACTCGGGCATCACATCCACGGAGAAATTTGGGCAAATAACATCAAGCAAGTTTTACAGCAAAATGATCTTTTAGATCGTCCGATTCATATTATCAGCGCCAATATGCACAGCGTCATGAATTCGATTTTTGCTACACATACTTTAAAGACTAAATTTAAAGACAAATCTGATTTCTTTATTTTTGAAGAATTAAGCAAGCCAGGCGCAAACGATGTCAGAGATAAAGTGGAAGAATTTGCCTTAAAATATGGCATGATTTCACTTCCTGATGCAAATTCTGGAACCAACATTGACGTTCAGATTTTTGACACGGCAAAAATTGATTGGACAAAATCGGCATTTCCAAAAGCACAAATTGGTGATCACCAGCCAGTAATTATTGTGATGGATTATGCTTTTGGAGAACAAGCTTATGAAACTATCGATGAGCTTTTAAAACCATACAAAGATGGAAAAAATAAATATTTCTTAAACGTAGAATCGGTTTCAATTATGGGAAAAGCCGGAATTTTAGAAGGTGGAAAAGGTGATATTATGATTCCGTCGGCACATATCAATGAAGGAACGGGTGATAATTATCCGTTTGAAAATGAACTGACAGCGGCTATGTTTGAAGGAAATGGGATTCCGGTTTTTGCAGGGCCAATGGTTTCTGTTCTAGGGACATCGCTTCAAAATAGAGATTTATTGAAATTTTTCCATGAATCTACGTGGGCTGTAATTGGTCTTGAAATGGAAGGCGCTTATTACCAAAAAGCCATTCAGTCAGCTTCAAAAATCAGAAAAAGTATTAATCCAGATGTGAAAGTGAGATATGCTTATTATGCTTCAGATAATCCGCTAGAAACAGGAAGCACATTGGCTTCTGGAGGATTAGGAACAACGGGAGTAAAACCAACTTATTTGATCACGATTAAAATATTAGAACAAATTTTCAACGTAAAAAATTAATAATTTATGAGCTCAAGCCCACAGACAAATCTAGACAATCAAGAAATTGATCTTTCCAAAGTCTCAAAAAGAATAGGAAAGGCTTTTGAAGATTTCTCAACTTGGATTTTCAGAGGATTTTTATTTATTAAAAGAAATTTAATCATACTTGCCATTTTATTTATTATTGGTGCAGGACTAGGATTCTATTTAGATAAAACAACGAAGGTTTATGACCACCAAATAATTGTTACTCCAAACTTTGGAAGTACAGATTATTTGTATGCTAAAGTAGGTCTTTTGGATGCTAAAATTAGAGAAAATGACACCGCATTTCTTAAAAGTATAGGTATAAAAGATGCTAAAAAAATAGCTGAAATTAAAATTGAACCTATTTTAGATGTTTATAAATTTATTGATAATAACCCAGAAAATTTTGAGCTGATTAAACTTATGGCTGAAGATGGCGATATCAATAAAATTATTAAAGATGAAGTAACTAGTAAAAACTATCCATATCATAAAATTTCGTTTACCACAACGTCAATTACTGACAGCATAAAAACTGTTAATCCGTTGATGACTTTTTTTAATGATAGTGATTATTTTAAGAAGTTGCAAAAAGTATATTTGAAAAATCTTGAGAGAAGATTAATTTCAAATGATTCTGTTATTGGTCAGATTGATGGTGTTTTAAATGAGTTTTCAAAAAGTAATTCAACTGTAGGTTCAAAAAGTGATAGGTTGATTTATTATAATGAAAATACACAGCTAAACGATGTCATTAAAACGAAGAATGAACTTGTTCAAGACAAAGCAGCAGTAAGATTAGAATTAATCACGGTTGATAATATTATAAAGAAAAACAGTTCAGTTATTAATGTTAAAAATACAGAGTCAGTAAATGGAAAAATGAAATTTTTGCTTCCATTTATTTTTATAGGGATCTTTATCGCATTCGGTTTTATAAGAGCTTATTACCGTCATCAGATGAAAAAATACAACAAATAAAAATAAAATTTTAGACCATGAAAGGAATAATATTAGCAGGAGGTTCAGGAACAAGATTACACCCTTTAACATTGGCAGTTAGCAAACAGTTAATGCCAATTTATGACAAACCGATGATTTATTATCCTCTGTCAACATTGATGTGGTCTGGAATTAAAGAAATTTTGATAATATCGACACCTCATGATTTGCCTCTTTTTCGCCAGCTTTTAGGCGATGGAAAAAGTCTTGGATGTCGTTTTGAATATGCCGTTCAAGAAAATCCGAATGGGTTGGCAGAAGCTTTTGTTATCGGAAAGGATTTTATTGGAGATGATAAAGTAGCATTGGTTCTTGGCGATAATATTTTTTATGGAACCGGACTTTCAGAACTTCTGTTGGCAAATAATAATCCGGATGGAGGAATTATATATGCTTATCATGTCAATGATCCAGAACGTTATGGCGTTGTAGATTTTGATGAGACAGGAAAAGTACTTTCAATAGAAGAAAAACCACTAAATCCAAAATCAAACTTTGCGGTTCCAGGAATTTATTTCTATGATAATGATGTTGTTGAAATTGCTAAAAACATACAACCAAGTCAACGCGGAGAATTGGAAATTACAGATATCAATAAAGAATACTTAAAAAGAGGAAAGCTAAAAGTAAGTATTCTTGACAGAGGAACCGCTTGGCTTGACACAGGAACTTTTCAATCCTTAATGCAAGCTTCTCAGTTTGTTCAAGTAATTGAAGAGCGCCAAGGATTAAAAATTGGTGCAATTGAAGAAGCGGCCTATAAAATGGGTTTCATCGATGCATCGCAATTATCAAAAATCGCACAGCCGCTATTGAAAAGCGGTTATGGCAAACATTTATTGAGTATTATTTAAATATGAAATTTATAGCTACAGCACTCAAAGGATGCTACATTATTGAACCAACAATTATCAGTGACGAAAGAGGCTCTTTTATGGAAGTTTTCAATGAGAATACTTTTCAAGAAAAAACAGGAAACACCATTCATTTCGTTCAAGACAACCAATCATTTTCCAAAAAAGGAGTTTTAAGAGGATTGCATTATCAAACTGGAGAAAATGCACAAGCGAAGCTTGTTCGTGTTCTTGAAGGTAAAGTTTTAGACGTTGCTGTTGATATTCGACCTGAATCTAAAACCTATGGGCAATATGTTTCTGTTTTGCTTACTGCAGAAAATCAGAAACAATTATTTATCCCTAGAGGTTTTGCTCATGGATTTGTTGTTTTAAGCGACACAGCTGTTTTCTTTTACAAATGTGACAATTTTTACAATAAAGAATCAGAAGGTGGCTTGATGTATAATGATTTAACTGTGAATATAGACTGGCAATTTCCTGAAAGCGAGATGATAATTTCTGAAAAAGATAAGATTTTGCCAACTTTAGAAAATGCAAAAAAGGCATGGTAGTTTTAGTAACAGGAAGTTCAGGACAGCTTGGGCAATCTTTGCAATTTATTGCAGACAGATTTCCTGAGATTCAATTTCATTTTTTTTCTTCTTCAGAATTAAATATTACAGACAAAGAGAATTGCAAATTTATATTTTCAAAATTAAAACCTGATTATTGCATTAATGCGGCAGCTTACACAGCTGTTGATAAAGCAGAAACAGAAACAGAAAAAGCGTATCTAATAAATGTAATTGGAGCAAAAAATTTGGCAGAAGTCTGTAAAGAATTTTCAGCGGTTTTGCTTCATGTTTCAACTGATTTTGTATTTGACGGAAATAAAAAAACACCATACTCAGAAGAAGATAATACAAATCCGACAGGCGTTTATGGACAAACAAAATTGGACGGAGAAAAAGCTATTCAAGAAACATTTGATCATTATTTCATCATAAGAACCTCTTGGGTTTATTCACAATTTGGAAATAATTTTATGAAAACCATGTTGAGATTAGCTTCTGAAAGAGATTCATTATCAGTTGTAAATGACCAAATCGGAACACCAACAAATGCAGTTGATTTGGCTGAAGCTATTGTTGAAATTATAAGAAAAACAGAAAGCCTGAAGTCTGAAGCCTCAAAATTGAAAACTTTTTTTGGGATTTATAATTTTAGCAATGAGGGGCAATGTAGCTGGTATGATTTTGCCAAAAAGATATTTGAGATCAATAAAATTAAAATAGATTTACAACCAATTCCAACGACTAGTTATCCAACACCAGCCAAAAGACCAGCATATAGTGTTTTAAATAAAGAGAAGATCATGCGATTTCTTGGTATAGAAATAAACAATTGGGAAGACAGTTTAAGAAAATACAATGACAACTAATATAATTAAATAAATTTTTAGATGAATCCGTATTTTTATATAGCTGGTACTTTATTTTTTACTGTTTATGGACAAATTGTATTGAAATGGAGATTGTCAAATTTAAAAGTCATTCTACCAGATCAAACATTCGAAAGAATAATATATCTATTCAAACTGGTTTTCGATCCATTTATCTTTTCGGGATTTCTTTCTGCTTTTGTTGCGTCATTATTTTGGATTGGTGCCATGACAAAATTTGAAATCACAACAGCTTACCCATTTATGAGTTTGGCACCGGCAATTGTTTTTTGTATTGGTACTTTATTTCTTGGTGAAACCTTTAGCATAGGAAAATTAATTGGTTTATTATTAGTAGTTTTGGGAGCCATTATCACTGTTAAATTTTAAAAATGGATATAAAGCCACATATTTCAATTGTTAGTCCAATTTATAAGGCTGAAAATTTTATAAATAAGCTTGTCTTCGAAATAGAAAAAGCAATGGTTATTCTTGATGTTGACTATGAAATAATTCTTGTAGATGATAGAAGTAAAGATAGTTCATGGCAAAAAATGAAAGAACTATCATTAAATAATTCTAACATAAAAAGCATTAGACTTAGCCGAAATTTTGGCCAGCATCCAGCGATTATGGCTGGATTAAGTCAAGCAAAAGGAGAGTGGATTGTGGTAATGGATTGTGATTTGCAAGATCAACCCAAAGAAATAGTAAAACTATATAACAAAGCTCAAGAAGATTTTGAAATTGTCCAGGCACGTAGAAAAAATAGAGAAGATAGTTTTTTAAAGAAATTATCTTCAAAATTATTTTCTAAAATTTATGGTTATTTTACTGATACAAAGTATGATAATGAGATCGCAAACTTCGGAATTTATCATAAAAAAGTTATTGATTCTATTTGTGAAATTTCTGATTACATAAAATTTTTTCCTTTATTTATTGATTTTGTTGGATATAAATCAGCATCAATTGTAGTAGAACATGCTCCAAGAGAATCAGGAACAACAAGTTATAGTTTTTCAAAATTAGTAAGTTTAGCATTTAATACCATAATTTCCTTTTCAAACAAACCACTAAAGCTTTTTGTAAAATTTGGTATGACGATCTCATTAATATCGTTCTGTGTTGGAATCTATTATATTTATCAAGCCTTGCATAATGAAATTGAAGTTTTAGGATATACTTCAATAATTGTGTCAATATGGTTTTTATCAGGGATAATAATGACAATGATTGGGGTTACAGGAATTTATATTGGTAAAATATTCGATCAGACTAAAAACAGGCCTGTTTATATTATAGATGAAATTATATGATAAAAAGATTAGATTGGGATAGTAATTTTTTTAATTTAAAAATAGGCGAAATTATATATGATGAAAATTATAAAGAAATAGACATTTCTGATTATGATTTAATTTATGGCGTTTCAAATGAAGATTTTCAGTTGAAATTAAGTGGTTTTGAAAACACATTTTCTGAAACAAAAATCATTTTTATTAAAAGTCCAAAAGCTGATATTCCAATTTCTGAATCAATTTTTAAACTTGATGAAGCAATTATAGATAGAAAGGAATTGTATTTGTTAGCTTATGAAAGTGGAAAAAATAGTCGGTTTTTTTTAGACAAAAAATTTGATGAAAAACATTTCAAAAAACTATACAGGGCTTGGATAGACAATTCCATTAGCAAAAAAATTGCAGATGAAGTGTTAGTTTATTTTGAGGAAAATAAACTAAAGGGATTTGTAACCTATAAAACAAATAATAGCACTGCTTTTGTTGGATTAATTGCAGTAAATCCCAATAATCAAGGAAAAGGAGTTGGAGCTAAACTATTGAAATTTCTTGAAAATTCAGCCTTTGAAAAAGAAATAAAAGAAATAATTATCCCAACACAATTATCAAATGTCCAGGCATGTAGTTTTTATCAAAAACAAGGCTATTCTATAAAAAATAAAACATACATAAAACATTATTGGAAAATATGATACCTTTTAACAAACCCTACCTCACTGGAAAAGAGATGCAATATATTGAAGATGCTGTTAAATCTGGAAAAATTTCTGGCAATGGGAAATATACCCAAAAATGCCAAAATTTTTTTGAAGAAAACTTTGGTTTCAAGAAATGTTTACTCACAACATCTTGCACGGATGCACTAGAAATGGCAGCTATCTTAATTAATATTCAGCCAGATGATGAGGTTATTATTCCCTCTTACACATTTGTTTCAACAGCAAATGCTTTTGTCTTAAGGGGAGCAAAAATTGTTTTTGCTGATTCTAATAAAGATAATCCAAATATTGATGTTACTAAAATTGAATCGTTAATCACATCCAAAACTAAAGCAATTATTCCTGTTCATTATGCAGGTATTGCTTGTGATATGGATGCAATAATGGAATTAGCCAATAAGTACAATCTTTTTGTAATTGAAGATGCAGCTCAAGCCATTGATAGCTATTACAAAGGTAAAAATGGGATTGAAAAACCACTAGGCTCAATTGGACATTTAGCCGCTTTTTCTTTCCATGAAACCAAAAATATTATTTCTGGAGAAGGAGGAATGCTAGTAATTAATGACGAACAGTTCATTAATAGGGCTGAAATTATTTGGGAAAAAGGAACGAACAGATCTTCATTTTTTAGAGGTGAAGTAGATAAATACGGTTGGGTAGATATTGGAAGTTCATTTTTACCATCAGAAATTATTGCTGCATTTTTGTGGGCACAATTAGAGAATTTAGAAAAAATTCAAAAAAAGAGAAAAGAAATCTGGAACAGCTATTATTCAAATTTAATGGATTGGTCAGTAATTAATGCTATAAAATTACCAACTATTCCTGATTATGCGACGAATAATGCACATATGTTCTATTTAGTTTGCAATAGTCTAGAGCAAAGAACAAAAATTATTGAAAAATTAAAAACTAGTGGCATTATGGCAGTTTTTCATTATATAAGCTTGCATAAAAGCCCTTATTTTTTAAATTCAAATGAGGATAAATTATTATTAGAAACAGAAAAATATACAGACTGCTTGGTCAGGTTGCCATTCTTCTATGAGCTGGAAACTAAATCAATTATAGAAATTTTAATAAATAATTAGAAATATGAAAAAAATTACACACCAACTAAAAGAAAATAAATGGTTGCTATTAATTCTATTTCTAGCTTCATTTTTAAGACTTTATCAATTAGATTTTCAAGGAATTTGGCTTGATGAGATGCACACCATGATTGAGTCAAATCCAGAATTGACCTTTGCAGAATTTAAACACATTGTTTTTTTTAGAGAAGGAATGGGACATTTTTATTTCTTGACAGTAAGAATTCTTCAAGAAATTTTTGGAATCTCTTCTTATGTTGTTAGGTTTTTTTCAGCAGTTATGGGTATTGCAGCGGTCTATTCTATTTATAGTTTAGGAAAATCGATCTATAGCAAAAACGCTGGATTAATTGCGGCGGCTTTACTTTCTGTAAATGCATTCATTATCTTTTACTCACAGGAAGCCAGACCATATATGCTCTTGGTTTTTGCGGCTATATTCTCTTTTAACTGTTTAGTTAATTTTATAAGAAAGCCAAATATCAAGACAGCTGTTTGGTATGGTTTTGCAACGGGCTTGCTTGTCAATTCTCATTTTATTTCGCTGTCCACAATATTTTCCCAGTATGTTTTGCTGTTGTTCTTTTTTATTATCACTGAAAAAAAGCAAAAACTAAACTTTTTTAAGTATGGATTTATTTCGGCAGTAGTTGCCTTGTTGCTGTCTTGGAACACAAAAGCAATTTTCTTAAAAATGATGGAATATAAGTCAGGATGGCTGGGGCTTCCCGGAAAAGATGGGTTTACTATTATTTTTTATGAACTATTTGGCAGTACAGAAATGCTGACCTTTATTTTCAGCACGCTGATTGTTTATTTTTTAATAAAAGTTTTTAATGGAAAAGAGATAGAATACAAGCCAAATTCAATCATAGAAAATAAACTTGTTTTTAGCTCATTAATTTTATTTTCTTGGTTCTTTTTGCCAATTTTATTGCCAATTATTAAGTCCTACACAAGTGAATCAATGATTTTTAACAGGTATTTTATTTGCTTAGTTCCTGCATTAACATTGATTATCGCCATTGGAATAGACAATATTAAGGCAAGGGTAATAAAATTGGCAATTGTCATTGTCATTATATCATTTGCATTAGCCGATCTTTTTCTTGTTAAAGACTATTATCACCGTATTAATAAAACACAGTTTAGAGAAATTTCAGAAAAAGTCAAGGAAAAAAATATTTTAAGGTCTAAGGTTGTGTCTTCTTGGGGATGGCATTTTGATTATTTTTTTAACAGGGGAAAAGGAAAAATGAAGGTTATTGACAGACCCATTCCTTTTCAAGATTATGTAAAAGAGTTGATGGCAAACCCAGATAACGAACCATTTTGGTATGTGGCCGCTCATTTTCAGCCTTATAATCTTACGCCAGATGCAGAGAAGTTTTTAACAGATAGGTACAATTTAGTTGAAAACATTGAAATGTTTGATACATGGGCCAAATATTATGTTCCGAAGGCAAATGTTAATGATTTAATTATATTAGACATCAATAAATTTGACCCTATCAAATCTGACAATGCTATAAATTTATTATTGTTTTCAAATTCTACAACAAAATCAGAACCTGTAATGCTAGAACCAGGAAATTATCGACTGGCCATCAACGCAAGAAGTTTGCCTGATACGCCAATCGATGGACAAAATGCCAACGTGGCGATTGCCCTATCTGGCAAAGAAATTGGAGCTTATTTTTTATCTGAAAAAGAAGACAAGACAAATTATTTCAATTTTAAAATAGACACTAAAAAAGAGGTCACCATTGATTTAACATTTGGCAATGATGCAGTACTTGGAAAATTAGATAGGAACGCGTTAATTAACTCAGTAATAATTGAAAAATTAAAAAGTTAAATAAATGCTTCAATTGTAAAAATAAATAAATTAGATTTGCAAAAAATTAAAATTAAAAATTATAACCAATATGAAATTAACAAAAATTTTATTAAGCACATTAATGATTTTAGTGATTGCGTCATGCAAGGACGAATCCAAAGAAGCTGCGAAAGACGAACAAAAATTGCCAGAAACATTTAACGTTTCTTTTAACTTGACCGTCAAAAAAGACGATACTTTTCAGCTTTATTATACTGAAGATGGAACGCTAAACTTTGGTGACGCACTATCCGTTAAATCTGTTGTGAAAGGTAGTGACAAACCTCAAGAAGTCTTATTTAAACTGCCTGTAGACGTATTGCCAACTAACATCAGATTAGATTTGGGCGAAAATAAAGAACAAGAAAGTATTGTGGTTAATTCAATGAAGTTAAAATATTTTGATAAAATATTTGAAGCAAAAGAAAATTTAGTTAAAAAATATTTTTACCTGCTTGAAGCTCAAGAAAAATATGATGAAGCAACTTCTACAATTTCATTAGTAAAGCCTGCTGGACAACCTTATGATCCACTAATGTGGTCAAATGAGGCTTTAGCTGTAGAACTTGCTAAACTTATTAAATAGTAATACACAATCATTTTAAAAAGTTATCTCAAAGGAGATAACTTTTTTTTTCACAATCTTGAAAAAATTAAAGCAAATTATAAATAAATCTATTTCCTTCAAACAGCTACTTGTTTCGGGAGGAACAACATTATTGTATAGGGTTGCCAGTTTGTTTATTAATTTTTTCATTACTTTTTTCATTACCAAGAACTACGGTGAAGGAATCTTTGGGAATTATTCTTTAATTTTCACGATACTTCAGGCGAGCACAATGATTTTTGCTCTAGGATTGCCAAATGCACTAATTAACTATTTGGGATTACATGATATAAAGGATCATTTTTCGCAATTCTTGCTTCGTAAAGGATTAAAGATTATTGTTTTTACGGCCTTGGTTCCTAGCAGCTTGTATTTTTTCTTAAAAGATATAATTGCTTGGGATGTTTTTCACAACCCTAAGCTTGTTTCCTATATTGTCATTGTAGCTTTTGCATTGCCATTTTGCATAATTCATGAATTTTTTTTAAACTTTTTTATTGCCACAAAAAACTTCCTCAAGTTTAATATTTTCATGTTCGTGGTTCCAAATGCGCTGTTTCTATTGTTGTTATTGTTTTTTCCCATAACAAACGAAAATCAACATTATACATTGTTGTTTTATCTAATTTCAACAGCCATAACTGTAGTTGTTGAATTGTTTTTCGTCTTTAAAAAACATGCAAAGGTTGAAATTGAAAAGCTTTCCTCAAAACAGATAATCCAGTTTTCATCGCCCATGATGCTCAGTAGCCTGATGCTTTTTTTGTTAAATTGGACAGATGTTTTCATGTTAGGCGCAATGAGATCAGAAAGCGAGGTGGGAATTTACAATATTGCTTATAAGCTAGCTTCGCTGTCCATGCTGATTATCATATCGATGAATGTAGTTTTAGCACCAAAAATCGCCCAGTTGTTCAAGTCAGGTCAAGTCCAAGAGTTGCAGATGGTTATTAAAAGATCAACATGGCTGGTTATTGCCTTGACGGCACCGCTTGTTTTACTTTTAATTATTTTTAGCGAATTCATTTTAGGGCTTTTTGGAACAAATTTTGTTGAAGGCCAAACTGCATTGATTATCATCAGCGTCGGTGTTTTAATTAACGTGATGACGGGCAATGTGGATCAAATTTTGAACATGACCAATAATCAAAGAATTTTGAAAAACATTACCATTGCCGGTTTTTTTTTAAATGTAATTTTAAATTACCTGCTGATTCCAGTTTATGGGATCAATGGTTCGGCCGCAGCAAGCTTGGTTACTAATGCTGCTTTTAATATTGTTTGTTTATTGTATATTAAAAAAAACCTCGGCTTTTATACCTTTATTTAAAAAATGAAACCAGAACTCTCGGTCATCATCGTCAACTACAACGGGTTAAACTATTTGAAAGAATGCTTAGAATCCTTAACAAAAATGCTTTCAGGTATTGTTTTTGAAATCATTGTTATTGATAATGATTCAAAAGACGAAAGCTGTAAGTATATTAAGCAACATTTTCCTGAAGTTAAATTAATAGAATCTAAGATTAATCACGGGTTTGGAAAAGGAAACAACCAGGCGGCGAAACAGGCGCTGGGCGACTATTTGCTTTTGATAAACAATGACACTATCGTTTTAGACAATTTAAAACCAGTTTTAGATTCCTTAAAATTTGATAAAACTATTGGGGTAGTGGGAATCAACATGCTCGACGCTTCAAAAGAATACATTCCCGCGGCCGGAAACTTCCCTAATTTTAGAAACATGTTTCAGTTTAAAAAACTGCTAGATTTGGGAATTGAATTTAAAAGAGGAAATTTTTCTAAAGAACAATATGAAGTAGGCTGGCTTGCAGGCTCTTTTTTGCTTATGCCTGCCGATACTTACAACAAAATTAAAGGCTTTGACGAAGATTATTTTATGTATGTAGAAGATGTCGATTTTTGTAAAAAAATTGCTGACACTGGTTTAAAAAGAATCTTTATGCCTAATTTTAGCTATATTCACTTTGTAGGCTTCAACACAAATAAAAATCCAATGCTGGTTAAAGGCTATAAGATTTACTTGAGAAAACATTTTTCAGGATTTCAAAAAATAGTTATTTCGTTAATTTTGCAGCTGAACGCCCTTGTAAAAAATATCAAATTAGCTTTAAAAACCAATTAAATCCCTATTTTTGGACTTTAACTAATGTTTTGAAATGAAGATTAAAAAAAGCAGTTTTTATAGAACACTTTTCGTTGTGGTACTCTTATCGCAGATATATCTTCCATCGTTTAAAACAAATATTTTCTTTCAGCTGGCGGTTTTGACAACTTATTTTTCTTTAGAGAAGCCCAAAATATCCCTCAGGTTGATAAAAACGATGCTACCTGTCGTGAGTATACTATTGCTGGGTTTCTTGGGCATGTGGTTTTATCACAACCCCGCCGTATTTGCACTTAAAGATATCTTTCACTTTATAAAACCTTTGCAGGGAATGCTCATCGGCTACTTCTTTTTTAAGACCATCAACAATAATAAAATTTTTATAAAATCTATTGTCATCACCGGCTTTATTTCTGCACTAATTCATTTTCTAATACTTCTATGCTTTACAGATTTGGCCGCTGGAACTGTAAATGCGCTTCGGGTTTTTACAAAAGATAATTTCTTAGAACTTTTTGCCCTCTTTTTCTTAGGTTATTATAAAGTCTTCTTTCATCAAGACTTGTTCGAATCCAAAAAAAAATCTCGCGTCATCTTTATCATCCTGCTACTTTCGTGCTTGTTGTATTTTTCCAGAACCATGATAGTGGGAGGTCTGATACTCTTTTTTTCTATTAAAGGGTATACAAAAATTACAACTGGCATGTTAAAATATATTGGCCTGGCAATAATTGCGACGGGCTTGTTGTATGGCTATCTATATTCTATTAAAATTGACCGCAGCGCCCAAGGCATCGAAGCATTCATATACAAGATAAAAATTGCCCCTGAAGAACTGTTTAAAACCAAAATCAATCGCGAAAATCACGCCGATCTTTGGGATCACTGGCGTGGCTATGAAGCGAAAAGAGCCTTTGCCCTCATGGAAGACAAGCCGCTGAGTTATCTCTTTGGTACCGGATACGGGTCACGAGTAAATTTAAAATTTAAGGCGCCATTAGCTTCCGGGGATGACAACGGGATGAAGTTTATCTCAGAGCTTCACAACGGATACCCTTATGTGTTATATAAAACAGGAATAATAGGACTGGCCTTGTATCTCTACTTTCTTTTAGGGCTTTATAAAAGAATTTATACCACAACTGGATTTGAAACCATTTTCATTTCTGCCCTGGGTCTTTTTTATTTATTTACAACATTGACCATAACGGGTATTTACAACACCAGCGACACCACTGTTTTTATTTTGGGTGCCTTATTATTTGGTTTAGAAAAATCACATAAAAATGAAAAATTATGATTAAGAAAATTTTTCAAAAATTGTTAAATAAATCTGGAAAAAACTATACAATTGATAGAGAAATTCCTACTGGTTTATTTTTGCATATCTTGTTAAAAAGAATTTTAATGCTGTTAAGAGGAATGGTTTTTTTGCAGCAAAAAGTTTATTTAGGTAAAAGATGTGTGGTGCTCAATAAAAAAAATTTTCAATTTGGAAAAAATGTTACTATTGAAAAAGATACCATTTTAGACGGGTATGCAAAAAGTAAAATTGTTCTTGGAAATGGCGTAAAAATAGGTGCTTTCTCCAATTTAAATACTACCAGCCACATGTCAAAATACGGACTGGGTTTAAAAATGGGCAACAACTCTGCTATCGGCGATTATACGCACTTTGGCGCCGCGGGCGGTATTACCATAGGCAATGATGTCATCATGGGGTCTTACATCAGTTTTCATTCAGAAAATCATAATTATCAAGACACCTCACAATTAATAAGAAACCAAGGCGTCACCTCAAAGGGCATCGTCTTGGGAGACAATATCTGGGTGGGTGCCAAGGTTACTTTTCTTGACGGAGCCATCATTGGCAGTAACTGCGTCATCGCCGCAGGAGCCGTGGTGAATGGCATTTTTCCCAGCAATGTGGTCATTGGCGGGGTGCCGGCAAAAATTTTAAAAAAAATTGAGTAATGAAAAACATTCTCTTTATACACCAATCCGCTGAATTGTATGGGTCAGATAAAACGTTGTTATTATTATTGAAACATCTCGACAAGACAAAGTTTAACTCAGTTGTAATTTTACCCTTTGATGGACCGCTAAAAGTAGAATTAGAAAAAGAAAACACAAAAGTTGTTATTGCTCCTGTGCTCAAACTTTACAGAAGAATGTTTTCTTTTAAAAATTTATGGAATTTTATAAAAGATAAGAATAAAGCATTTGAAACCATAGACGAGCTAAACAAGTATTACAAATTTGACATCATCTATTCAAATACCCTAGCAGTTTTGTTGGGAATGATCTACGCAAAAAAAAGAAAGATAAAGCACATCTGGCATGTACATGAAATTATTGTGCATCCAAAAATTATTGCTACTGTTTTTCCAAAACTTTTAAATGCCTTTTCAGATTTAATAATTTGCAATTCAAATGCTACAAGAGAAAATCTGACAGATAGAATTGCAGCTCTAAAAGAAAAAACAATTGTAGTTTATAACGGCATAGAAATAAACGAGGATATAATCTCAACCCAAGAAAAATTTGGGCTTGAAAAAGAAGACATTATACTAACTTTAGTGGGCAGAATTAGCAGATTAAAAGGGCATAAATGGTTATTGAGTACCTACATTAATCAAATACAAAAAAGAAGTAACGCTAAATTACTTTTTGTTGGTTCACCAGTTGAAAACCAAGAATATTACTTAGAAGAAATTGAAAACATAATTTCAGAAAATAAATTAGAGGAAAAAGTAAAAATTATTCCGTTTACAAAAGATTTGTCTCAAATTTGGCAAATTACAGACATAGCCATAATGCCATCAACTGAAGCTGAATCTTTTGGCTTAGTTGCGGTGGAAGCAATGCTTGCAAAAAAACCTGTTATCGGTTCAAATCATGGCGGCTTGAAAGAAATTATAGAAAATAATAAAACCGGTTTATTAATAGCGCCAAATGATGAAGAAGCATTGGCAGAAGCAATTTTTAAGCTTATTGAAGACCCATTATTGAGAAAGTCGTTTGGAGAAAATGGCTATAACCGAGTTGTTAATGAGTTTTCTGTTGATCGATATGTAGAAAGTTTAGAAAATGTATTTTTAAAGTTATAAATAATCACTTTTGTGAATTATTCTATTCTAAATAGCTAAAATAATGTATTTTTGCGCTCGAAATAGAAAATTGTAAATGAGAATAGCCATTTTAGGAACACGCGGAATACCAAATCATTACGGCGGTTTTGAACAGTTTGCAGAATTTTTCTCTGTATATCTTGTTGAAAAAGGACATGAAGTTTTTGTCTATAATTCTCACAACCATCCTTATCAGGAAACCACTTTCAGAGGTGTGAATATTTTGCACAAACACGATCCTGAATTTAAGATGGGAACTTTTGGACAATTTGTTTACGACTACAATTGTATATTAGATTCAAGGCAGAAAAAGTTTGACATCATACTTCAGTTGGGTTATACCAGCAATTCTATTTGGTTTTTCCTGCTTCCAAAAAAGCCGATAATCATTACAAACATGGACGGACTTGAATGGAAACGTTCAAAGTACAAACGCCCGGTTCGCCAGTTTTTAAAATTTGCAGAACGTCTTGCAGCTTTGAGTAGCGATTATTTAGTAGCTGATTCTTTAGGAATTCAAAAATTCTTGAAAATTAAATATAAAAAAGAATCTACCTATATTGCTTATGGCGCGCATCCCTTCAATACACCAGATGAACAGTTTTTAAAAGAATATGATGTTGAGAAAGAAAACTATAATATGATTATGGCAAGGTTCGAGCCTGAAAATAATTTAGATATGGTTCTTGAAGGAGTAGCATTATGTAATGATAAAACTACGATTTTAGTTGTCGGAAATCATAATACAAAATATGGAGCTTATTTGAAAAATAAATTTATAAGCTATAAAAACATAAGATTTATCGGAGGAGTATATAATTTAGAGTACCTCAATAATCTCAGATATTTCTCAAACATCTATTTCCACGGGCATTCTGTTGGTGGAACAAATCCATCATTGTTAGAAGCAATGGCATCCCAAGCACTAATTGCAGCTCATAATAATGATTTTAATAAAGGCGTATTGAAAGAAAATGCCTTTTACTTTTCAAATCCATCTGAAGTAAAAAAATTACTTACTGAAATCAAAAAAAGTGATAACTTGCAACAGATTCAGAATAACTACGATGCAATTGTCAAAGAATTTAATTGGGAAAAAATAAATGGCGAATATCTACAACTCTTTGAAGAATGTCTTGCAGGAGCTAAAGAACGAGCATAAAAACCATCCGTCTTTTGTTTTTTTATTATTTACCCTTGTCACAATTCCATTGGGCTACGCCCTTAATAATGTTGCACTTGGTCTTTTAGTTTTATCGACTTTATTCTTTTTAAAAAAAGAAGATATAAAGATTAGTCCGGCATTTATTTTTCCTATTCTTCTTTTTGTTCTGATGGCCTTGTCTTATCTATGGTCTATTGATAAAGGGAGAACTTTTAAAGCAATTCCAAAAGAAATTTCTTTACTGTTGATTCCAATAGCTTTTATTCTTTTTAAAGATTTTACGTCAAATCAAAAAGACAAAATTTTAAAATTTTATAGTTGGAGCATTGTTTTATATACTTTTTTCTGTTTAGTAAAAGCAACGGCTAGATTTTTTATTTCAGGAGATACTTTCGTTTTTTTTTACCATGAACTTGTCACAAAAGAAGTAAATGCAATTCATGTTTCAGTATATGTATCACTAGCATTTTTTTGGTTTTTTACTAAATCTATTAGAAAAATAACGGATAAAATCGCCATAATTGTTTTATTCATTATGGTTTTTTTATTGTCATCAAAAAATATTATAGTTGTTTTTTTGCTTCTAATTGCACTCTATTATTTTTTCTATACCCAAGTTTCAAAAAAAATGAGATTGCGAAATTTGGTGTTTTTTATAGTTCTGTTAATCCCATTTTTCTTTATTGGAAAAATTAAGGAAAGATTTGAAGCCGAATTTCAGTCTAATACCACAAAAAATATAAGTCCAGATGTAATAAAGAAAGATGCTTTTGGAATCAATACATTGAGCATCAAAGAAGCTTGGACAAATGAAAGGTTTACTCCAAATGATTATTTTCCAGGAACAGCTTTTAGGGTTTACCAATTTAGAATTTTTATAGAACTGCTTGGAGAAGAGCCAATTTTTTTGAAAGGATTTGGGCTAAATGCATCTTTTGTGAAATTGGAAGAAAAAGGAATTAAATACAATGTTTTTCAAGGAAATGAAAATGTGGAAGGATATCAAAAAAAGAATTTTCATAATCAATATGTACAGAATTTTGCAGAATTAGGAATTTTTGGTTTACTGTTATTGATTGCAATGCTGTTTATTACCATAAAAAACGCTTTTCAAGCAAAAGATTTTCTGCATATTGCCTTTGCAATTCTAATGATTAGCTTATTTTTGACAGAATCTTTCCTGTGGAGGCAAAGAGGTGTGGTTTTCTTTACAATATTCTACTGCCTTTTTAACACAAAAAGTTTAATTAATGCCAAAATAAATAGATGAAAAAGATTTTAATTACAGGCGCAGCGGGGTTTTTGGGTTCACACCTCTGTGATCGTTTTATAAATGAAGGTTACCACGTCATTGGAATGGATAATCTGATTACAGGAGATTTAAAAAATATTGAGCATTTGTTCAAGCTTAAAAACTTTGAATTTTATCATCACGACATCACAAAATTCGTTCATATTCCAGGAGAACTGGATTATATACTTCATTTTGCATCGCCTGCAAGCCCTATTGATTATTTGAAAATTCCAATCCAGACTTTAAAAGTAGGATCTTTAGGGACACATAATCTTCTAGGATTAGCAAGAGTAAAAAAAGCAAGAATTCTTATAGCTTCTACATCTGAAATCTATGGAGATCCGTTAGTGCATCCTCAAACAGAAGAATACTATGGAAATGTAAACACCATCGGGCCAAGAGGCGTTTATGACGAAGCAAAGCGTTTTCAAGAGTCTATAACGATGGCTTATCATACATTCCACGGAGTTGAAACCAGAATTGTGCGTATTTTTAATACATACGGACCAAGAATGCGACTCAATGACGGACGTGTAATTCCTGCGTTTATCGGACAGGCTTTGCGTGGCGAGGATTTAACTATTTTTGGAGATGGAATGCAAACGCGTTCTTTTTGCTATGTAGATGACCAAGTGGAAGGTATTTTCAGATTGTTGCATTCTGATTACCATCTTCCTGTTAATATTGGTAATCCAGACGAAATCACAATAAAAGATTTTGCTGAAGAAATTATCAAGCTTACAGGAACAGACCAAAAAGTGGTTTATCATCCGCTTCCAATAAATGATCCGTTACAAAGACAGCCCGACACTACAAAAGCAAGAGAAATTTTAGGCTGGGAAGCCAAAGTTTCAAGAGCTGAAGGTATGAAAATAACATATGAATATTTTAAATCTTTATCATCAGAAGAACTGTTAAAAGAAGAACATAAGGATTTTTCAAATTACATATACTAAAAATGACCGCAGCTCATAAAGGAAGATATTCAAAGTTTATAAGGCCAATAAGTATAACTTCAGATGTGGTAATTATTGTTGCTTTTTCACTTTATTTTTTTCGGGATCTGAATCTTGATACCTGGACTTACCAGAGTTATCAGCTATTGGCGTGGTTTTTAATTACTTATTTTTCAAAATTTTATCAAGTTTATAGATTTACGTCACCTGTTGAAATCTTTTCTAAGATTTTCATGCAGATGGTTCTTTTTCTGCCCATTGTCATTGCTTTTTTTCCATTTGCAAAAGAGGCTATTTTTAGCGGAAGCGCGATTGCTGTTTATATGCTTTCGGCATTTGCCGTAATAACAGTTTTAAAATTTCTATTATTTTACTATCTGAAAAAATATCGCATTGCCACAGGCAGTAATTTTAGAAATGCAATTATTATTGGTTATACTGATCAGGCCATTATGCTTAGAGAATTGTTCGAAAAGCGTCCAGATTATGGCTATAATTTTTTAGGTTTTTTCTCCGACAGAAAAGAAAATAGCCAAATAAAAGGAAAGACAAGCGCCATTAAAGATTTTGTTTTGCAAAACAATGTAGATGAAATTTATTGTTCATTAAATGAAGTTTCAAATGAGCAAATTAAAAGTCTTGTCGAATTTGCTGACGACCATAATAAAACCATAAAATTTATTCCTGACTCAAAAGACATTTTCTCAAAAAATCTTAAAACCGATTTTTATGAGTTATTTCCTGTTTTATCACTTCGTAAAACATCGCTTCATGAGCCAGAAATACAAGTGCTGAAAAGAATTTTTGATATTATTTTTTCAATAATTGTTATTGTAGGAGTCTTATCATGGTTAACACCAATTCTGGCAATAATTATACTTTTAGAATCAAAAGGCCCTGTTTTTTTTAAGCAGAGCCGTCCAGGAATTGGCGAACAAGAATTTTTCTGTTATAAATTTCGATCCATGAAACTTAACAAAATAACAGAACAATCTGTGACAAAAAATGACCCAAGAGTAACAAGAATTGGAAAATTTATTAGAAAAACAAGCGTCGATGAGCTTCCTCAATTTTTCAACGTTCTTTTAGGAGATATGTCTGTTGTCGGACCACGGCCTCATTTGTGGTCACAGAATAAACTTTATAGTAAAAAAATTAAAAAATACATGGTTCGTTTATACGTAAAGCCAGGTATTACAGGATTAGCGCAAGTTAAAGGATGCAGGGGAGAAATTGAAACAGATGAAGACATGATCAAACGTATTAAATATGACGTTTTTTATATTGAAAACTGGTCGCTTATTCAAGATTTTAAAATAATTTTGCAAACTATAATTAATATCTTCCAAGGCGAGGAAAAAGCGTACTAATTATGGAAAATCACTTGGTTTCCATAATAACTCCTTCTTTTAATTCAGAGAAATTTATTACTGAAACAATAACTTCTGTACAAAATCAAACCCACAAAAACTGGGAAATGATTATCGTTGATGATTGTTCTAAAGACAATACGGTAGAAATTATAGAAGAAATAATAAAGTCAGATAGGCGAATCAAGCTGATTAAACTAGAACAAAATTCTGGACCTGCAATTGCCCGAAATAAAGGAATTCAAGCTGTTTCTGGCAAGTTTATGACTTTTCTAGATGCTGATGATATTTGGTTTCCTGATTTCATTGAAAATAGCATAAAAACGATTCTTACACAGAAAATTCATTTTGTTTTTTCCTCATATAGACGATCTGATGAAGCTTTGAATTTTATATATTCTGATTTCATAGTTCCAGAAAAGGTAACTTACCATGATATTTTAAAAACCAATTCCATTAGCTGTCTGACTGCTTTTATTGACATTGAAGTTCTTGGCAAAAAGATGATGCCTGAAGTTTTTAAAAGGCAAGATATGGGTTTGTGGCTTAAATATTTAAAAGAAATTCCTTTTGCTTATGGAATTAAAGAACCTAAAGCAATTTATAGAATTCGTAAAAATTCACTTTCTCGTAAAAAATCTGATTTGCTAAAATACCAATGGCAATTTTATAGAAATGTTGAAAGTCTAAATGTTTTTCAATCTTGCTATTATATGGTACACTGGATGTATCGTGGATTTTTGAAATATAGAAATTAAATCATAGACTTAAATTGCTTCAACTTGCCTCGATTAGTTCTTTCCAAAGAAACTTTTCTATTAAAAATAAATGTGAGATTTGGTTCTAGATATAAAGAAATTGCCTCTTCAATTTGGCGAATCTGACTTTTTGAAAGCAAATTTTCACTGACATAATCCACTTCAAAGCTATCAATTTTGGTCTGTTTGATAATAAATTCCTTGACGTTTCCATCATCCTCAATAATACTTTTGGTCACATAATAGAATGTCAATCCGGGCGATTTTTTTCCACTAGGGAGAAGGGCAATATCATTAGTTCTCCCAATTAATTTCTTTAAAATAGGTTTTTTCAAAGTACTTTTTTCATCTAAAGCGCCGATGTCACCAATGTCATATCTAATAAATGGATGCGCTTTGTTATATAAAGAAGTAATCACAATCTTTCCTTCAGTACCATTAGGAACAGGCTGGTTGTTTTCATCTAAAATCTCTACAAAAAGGGTTTCTGAGTTTATTTGCCATTCGCCATTTGGGTTTTCAAAAGCAATCAAATCTAGTTCTGAAGCACCATATTCATTGACAACCGGAACTCCAAATTGTGATTCCATCAATAATTTATCTTCTTTAAAAAGCATTTCAGAAGTCACAACACAAACTTTCATTGTTGGGCAAATATCTTTTAAAACAAGATTTTTTTTCTGAAGGAATTTTGCAAATAAAACAATCGAACTCGTATAGCCATTGATGTAATCGAATTTTTTAGCTTTAAAATGCTTTAAAAATCCTTCCAAAACTTCATCTGATAAATCGAAAATCGTAAAGCGGTATCGCTGGCTCAAAAAATCTTTCAGCCTTTCCTTTTTATTTCCAATAAAATCTAACGGAATTCCATAAAAACGAGCTTGATAGGAAGAATTAAAATCAATGCCAAACCATCCAAAACGATAAATTATCGAAGCCCAAGTCAGCGCATGGCAAGGTTTGTCTTTTGCAAAAATAAATGGATCGCCGCTTGAACCCGAAGTTTTATTGACGAAAATTTTTTTAGAATCAAAACCTTCGGAAAGTCTTTCTGATAAAGGCTTTTGCAAATTTTTCTTTGTCAAAACCGGAAGATTATTCCAGTTTTCAGTATAAATTCCTGAAGTCAATTCTTGATAAAAAGTATTGTTTTTTAAATGAAAATCGACAATTTCTTTCCTTTTTGCCAAGATATATTTCTCATAGTCTGCTTCCGGAATTTGAAGAATCTGTTTGAATTCACGCTTGGCATCCTCGATCGGAAAACCAGATAATTTTAGGGAAAGGTCGAAAAGTTTAAACATAGATAAATTAAGAAGCTGGAAAAATAGTTTTAAGATCTGCGCCAGTTATAAGAGAATAGGCAACAACACCTACAATGCCAATAATAATAATAAGAATATACAATACTACTAAGATTGCAATTAATAAAAATAATCTCAAAATAACATCTCCAGCACTTTTGTTATTATAAAAGTCAATATAAAACCATATAAAACAACAAATCATAAGTAAAAAAGTTATCCCTGAAGAGATTGGCATGAATAATTCAGGATTATCTTTCAAGAAGTATTGTACTGGCACAACAATTAAAATGCTTAATACTTGTAAATAGATTAATGAATAAGCAGTAATAACAACATTTTCACAATAATTATAACCCCATTTTTTGAAAGCCAGCCAAGTAAAAAATGCCATAAAAGGAACCGATGCTAGCATTAGTATCGCTTGATATTTATAAATAAAGCTATTATAGCTTTTCATATCAAAAGCAGTTTTTAAGTTTTGACTTTCAAAGTATTGTGTAATAATTGCATCTGGATGAATCAATGTGTTGGTCAAAAATGCACTGATACCGGCAACCACAAAAACTAAAAGAATAGGTTTGTAATGATTGACACGATTTCCTTCCAGAAATTCTCTGGCAGTTTTACCAGGAGCTCTCAATATTTTTTTGATACTATACAAAAAGCCTTTATTCATATGCAACACAGTATATTGAATCTCGTCTTTTATATAATTTCGATCAATGCGCTTGGCTTTTTTCTGGCCGCAATTGCCACAAAAATTCAATACTATTTCTTCGCTACAGTTTTTACAAGTTTCGCTCATTGCACGGGTGTTAAAATATTCTTAACAAATATATTTATTTCTTTTTTATAAATAATATCTGAGTGCCTGTAAAAAGTTAGTTAATCATCAAAAAATTATTATTTCATGACAAAACAAACTATTTTTGCCAAACAACAAAAAACTACACAACAATGACAATTTTACTACTTGGATCAGGCGGAAGAGAACATGCTTTAGCTTGGAAAATGCTTCAAAGTGACAAATGCTCAAAACTTTTTGTAGCACCCGGAAATGCTGGAACTGAATCGATTGCAAAAAATGTAAATATCAGTCCGACAGATTTTGAAGCGGTTAAAAAATTAGTAATTCAAGAAAAAATAGAAATGATTGTCGTTGGTCCGGAAGATCCTTTGGTGGCCGGAATTTTTGATTTTTTCAAGAATGACGAAACTTTGAAACATATTCCGGTAATTGGGCCGTCAAAAGTTGGCGCACAGTTAGAAGGTAGCAAAGAATTTGCCAAAGAATTTTTAGTAAAGCACAATATTCCAACAGCAGGTTATGGAAGTTTTACGAAAGAAACTCTTGAAAAAGGACAACAATTCTTGGAAACTTTAAGTCCGCCGTATGTTTTAAAAGCAGATGGTTTGGCTGCAGGAAAAGGTGTTTTGATTATTCAAGATTTAGAAGAAGCAAAGACAGAATTGAAAAATATGTTGGTTGATGAAAAATTCGGTCAGGCGAGTTCAAAAGTCGTTATCGAAGAATTTTTAGACGGAATTGAATTGAGTTGCTTCGTTTTAACGGATGGAAAAAACTATAAAATTCTTCCAACGGCAAAAGATTACAAAAGAATTGGTGAAGGCGACACAGGGTTGAATACTGGTGGAATGGGCGCAGTTTCTCCGGTTCCATTTGCAGATGCTATTTTATTGGAAAAAATTGAAACCAGAATCGTAAAACCTACAATTGAGGGTTTGCAAAAAGACGGAATCGAATACAAAGGTTTTGTTTTCATCGGATTAATCAACGTGAAAAACGAGCCAATCGTGATTGAATATAACGTGAGAATGGGCGATCCTGAAACAGAAGTAGTGATTCCTAGAATTAAATCTGATTTGGTAGAATTGTTTCAAGCAGTAGCCGAGCAAAAGTTAGGTGAAAAAACTTTAGAAATTGACGAAAGAAGCGCAACGACAATCATGGTTGTTTCTGGTGGTTATCCAGAAGATTATGAAAAAGGAAAAACAATTTCAGGAATTGAAAATGTTCAAGATTCTATAGTTTTTCATGCAGGTACAAAAATTGAAAACGGGAAAGTAGTTTCTAATGGAGGAAGAGTTTTGGCTGTAACTTCTTACGGAAATAATTTCCAAGAAGCCATTCAGCAGTCTTATAAAAACATAGAAAAGCTAAAATTCGAAAATATGTATTTCAGAAAAGATATTGGATTTGACTTATAGAAATAAAAAATCCTAGAAACGATTATTCATTTCTAGGATTTTTAATATGTTTTAATAAAAATTATTTCAAGAAAGAATGTGCAGTCGTATCTTGATACTCGTCATTGTTTTCTTTGTGTAATTTTAATTGTTTGACCCAATAAACGATTGCACAAGCGCAAATGATCATAAAAATCCAGTTCAGCGTGTTTGCTCCCCACCAATTTGTAAGTTCTAATGATCTTAAAAAATCAAGAGGTGCAAATAAAACGTTTACGAACAAATATTCTATTCCTTCAAAAAATGATTTCATATCTTCTTTATATTTAATTTGTCCGAATTTCAATAGCTTCTCCAGACAAGTATTATCTTTACACTTGCAAAAGTATAAAATATCCTTATGATAACAAGCATTTTTAGCAAATCTCGACCAATAAATTATATTGCAGTTACCGCGCTCTTGGTTGTATGCTATTTTTTATATCTACAAAAATTTCCAGAATGGATGAATTCTACCCAAGAAATTCTTTCAAAAGTAGGATTGTTGCTGGTTTTAGCAGGATCTTTGTTCATTGCAAATTTTGTCACAAAGAAAAACGGATTAAGTAAAGACAATAGTTATTTGTTCTTATTTCTGTTTTCATTTTTAATATTATTTCCAACAACTTTAGGAAATTCAAACCTGATTATTTCTAATTTTTTCATTCTTTTGGCTATTAGAAGGCTGATTTCATTACAATCGATGCTTACGCCAAAAGAGAAAATATTTGATGCTTCATTATGGATTTTTGTAGCTGCTATTTTTCATTTTTGGAGCATACTTTTCATATTCATCGTTTTCGTATCAATACTTTTCCATGTTTCAAGAGATTACAGAAATTGGATTTTGCCATTCATTGCTTTTTTCTCTGTAGGAGTAATCACTTTGATGTATGCCTTGATTTTTGATAAAAGCCTTATTAATACAGTAATCGACAGTGCAGCAATTGATTTCAATTTCAATTATTTTACCAATAATTACCAAAATTTCGCACTCTCATTATATGTCATTACGGCAATTTTCTTCTTTGTTACGCAAAGTTTGTCATTGCCTAACAAGCCGTTAAACATGCAATCTTCTTATAAGAAAATTATTGTTTCGTTTATAATTGGAGCCATAGTTTTCTTGATATCGGCCGAAAAAAATAATAGTTTGCTTATTTTTACTTTTGCACCAGTGGCAATTATGGCTACAAACCACGTTGAATCCACGCAGGTAAATTGGTTAAAAGAAAGTTACGTTTACGTGATTTTTGGATGTAGTTTATTGACGTTTTTTTCGCAATTATAATTTATTGCCATACGCCAAATCTCCAGCATCGCCAAGTCCAGGAACAATGTAATTCTTCTCATTCAGCTTTTCGTCCAAAGTTGCAACCCAAAGATGGCAATGGTCAGGAAGATTTTGTTCAAGATAAGCAATTCCTTCTGGAACAGCTATTACCACTGCAATATGAACTTCTTTCGGAGTTCCTTTTTCCATTAATTTATTGAAAACAGCGACCATTGATTGTCCTGTCGCCAACATTGGATCAATTAAAAGAAGATTTTTATTCTCAATGCTTGGAACGGCTTGATATTCTACTTTAATTTCAAACGCTTCGTCGTTATTATAATGATGGCGATAAGCAGAAACAAATCCGTTTTCAGCCGCATCAAAATAATTCAGAAAGCCCAAATGCAAAGGCAAACCAGCTCTTAAAATCGAACATAAAACCAAATCATCTTCAATCTCTGTAGTTTTTTTCACACCAAGCGGCGTTTGGATTTCAATATTTCTATAATGCAGATTTTTGCTTAGTTCATACGCCATCACTTCACCAATTCGTTCAATATTTCTACGAAAACGCATGCTGTCTTTTTGGACATTTACATTTCTAATTTGTCCCAAAAAGTGATTCAGGATGCTATTTTCTTCCGATAAATAATGAATTTGCATATTTTAGGGTATAAGGTGATGGGTTTCTGGTTCAAGGTTCAAGGTTCTGAAATCTGAAATCTGAAATCTGAAATCTGAAATCTGAAATCTGAAATCTTTTTTTCCAGCCATAAAGGTATAAAAAGTATATTTGTATTTTAAATGTAAAGATATGTTTTCAAAGTTAGCCTATTCTGTTTTTGAACAGAGTATCCAAGATTATCACAAGTTTGACAATGTTGATCAACCGATTAGCAATCCTTATTCAAATGACACTTTCGAACATTTATTGTATCTGAAAAATTGGATTGATACAGTGCAATGGCATTTTGAAGATATTATTCGTGATCCAAATATTGATCCGGCTGATGCTTTAAAATTAAAAAGAAGAATCGACGCTTCTAATCAAGAAAGAACTGATATGGTGGAATTTATCGACAGCTTTTTCTTAAAAAAATATAGTGAAGTCGAAGTGAAGCCAGATGCAAAAATCAACTCAGAAAGTCCGGCTTGGGCTTTTGACAGATTATCAATTCTAGCATTGAAAATTTATCATATGAATGAGGAAGCAACTCGAAAAGACGCTTCAAAAGAACACATCAGCAATTGCCAAGTGAAATTAAATGTTTTGCTAGAACAAAGAACTGATTTGACAACAGCAATCGATGATTTGCTTACAGATATTCAAAACGGCGACAAATACATGAAAGTTTACAAGCAGATGAAAATGTACAATGACGACGATCTAAATCCGATTTTGTATCAAAACAAAAAATAATCTTGAATGGCAGAAAAGAATTTTATCAGTTCAGAGCCATTGTTTTTCAAGTTTGTTTATGGCTTGACTTTCCTAGGATTTTTATTCGTTTTATATGAAATATTATTTCTTGAAAGTGAGCAACAATCGCAAACATTAAAATTAATCGTTCTCGCATTATTCGGTGTTTTCTTTATTAGGAAAGGCTTAAGCGGAATGAAACAGAATAAATAATAAGAAAAGACTTTCTTGAGACAACCGTTTCTGGGAAGTCTTTTTATTTGTAAAAGCAAATGTCAAAAATCAAGCATATATTAGTTTTCAGGCTTTCTGCAATGGGCGACGTTGCAATGACGGTTCCGGTTTTGAGGGCTTTTGTTTCGCAAAATCCTGAAGTAAAAATCACCTTAGTTTCCCGACCTTTTTTCAAGCCTTTTTTTGATGGAATTCCGAATGTGAATTTCTTCGGAATTGATTTAAAAGAAAAACACAAAGGTTTCTTGGGATTACTTCGATTATATAAAGATCTTAAACAGTTAAAAATTGATGCTGTTGCTGATTTGCACAATGTTTTACGTTCAAAAATTATTAGAAATCTTTTCGCATTAAGCGGAAAAAAGACAGCTTTTGTTGACAAAGGAAGATCTGAAAAGAAAGCTTTGACAAGATTAGAAAATAAAATTTTCAAGCCTGTAACTTCTATGTTTGAAAGACATAAAAAGGTTTTTCAGGAATTGGGTTTTGATATAAATTTAAATAATCCAGAGTTTCCATCAAAGGGAAATCTTACTCCTGAAATTTTAAAAATTACAGGAGAAAAAACACAGAATTGGATTGGAATCGCTCCCTTTGCCCAATATGATTCAAAAGTTTATCCTCAGGATATGATGCAGAAGGTGATTGATAAATTATCTGAAAATAAAAATAATAAAATATTCCTTTTTGGCGGTGGAAATAAAGAAATTGACATTTTGAATCAATTTGCTTTTGGAAAAGAAAACGCAATTACCATCGCTGGAAAAATAAAATTCGAAGAAGAATTAAAGCTGATATCAAACCTGGATATTATGCTCTCTATGGATTCTGGGAATTCGCATATTGCAGCAATGTTAGGTATAAAAGTTGTAACGCTTTGGGGCGCAACACATCCTTATGCAGGATTTTTAGCTTTTAACCAAACTATGGATTCTGCTTTAGTTTCTGATCGTGAAAAATACCCATTACTTCCGACATCCGTTTATGGAAATAAGGAGGTGAAAGGTTATCAAGATGCAATGCGAAGTATTTCTGTGAAAAGTGTTGTTGAAAAAGTGATGCAATATTTATAAAACAACCTCAGATTCGCAGATTTTTAAATTTATAATCTGTGAACCTGAGGTAAAAATATTAAGTGTTTTTATTTTTTCTGGTTTTTTTATAAATGAACCAACCTGCAAAACCGATCAAGATAAATGCCCAAAGATGTACGATGAACACAATTATTTCTTCTAAAATATGCCAGCCTGTTTTCAATCCGTCAACTAATCTAACGCCAATATTTGTTCGAAATTCATCACTTTCTGAATTAGCAATCGTTTCTCTTTTTATAGCTTCTTTTTGATAAAGCGATAAGCTTAAGGTGCTGAAATTTACTTGATCTTTCATAGAAAGATTTGAAATTTTTGCTTCATCAGATTGCGTTTGGCTGTTGTAAACTCGGTCTTCTGCATCAACAGTTTCTCCTAATTTTTTGCCTCTATTTTTAATTGCATCTTCCACACGAGCTTGATTTTGCTGATTTCTTTTTTGAGAAAGATCATTTGACAAAAGCTTTAAGGATACATCATCGGCTTTTATAATTCGGTAATCTAAATAGTCAATCTGTCTTGCAATTGTTTTTAAAGTTGTGTCTAGCAATGTATTTGGAACACGAATTACCATATTATTTTCAACAATAAAACGAGTGGTTTCCACAATTGAATCGCTGCTTTTCTTTGTTTGAGAAGTATTTACGACATTGCTTCTTAATTCTGTAGAGGTTACAAAGCCACCAAATTTAGCAACAGTATTTTCAATTGAATATGTTGATTGGGCTACATTTTTTACCTTAAATCTTAAATCTGCTGTTCTAATAAATTTCCTGTCGGAGTTCTTATCGACAACAGCAGCTGATGAAGAAATTGCTTTTGCATCTTCAGAAGAAACTTCAGAAGATTCCGATATTGATTCTTCCTTTCCTCTATTTTCTTTGCAAGAGAAAATACTTGCTGCTAGTAGAACTACATAAAATAATTTTGGCAATTTCATAAAACTGTGGATTTGAGATTATAAACCAAAAATATGTAAAAATTATCTTCCTTTTTGATAAAGCTTTTAGTATTAATTGTTTTTTTTGAAATAAAAGCACAAAAAACCGCAAATTCACAGACTATTTGAAATCTGCGAATTTGCGGTTAAGTATTTTGAAAATAGCTATTTTCTATACATCGTCGAAATCAATATAAATTTCCGCAGAAGTTGGGTGCGCTTGACAAGTTAGAGTCAATCCTTCTGCAATTTCTCTGTCAGTTAAAATTGAGTTTTTCTTCATTTCTGCAGTTCCCGAAACAATTCTTGCAATACAGCTACTGCAAATACCACCTTGGCAAGAATAAGGAGCGTCAACACCTTGTTTTAAAGCGGCATCAAGAAGCGTCATTTTTTGAGACATGTCAAAAGTCGTTTCTTCATCATCAACCATTACTGTCACTTTTGTGTGTCCTTCTAGCGATTGATCGATTATATTTTCTTTAGTAGAAGTAGAAAACAACTCAAACTTAATGTGCTTTTCATTGATATTATTTTCTTTCAAAACACCGTTCACAGTATTAATCATGTCTTCAGGTCCGCACAAATAAAACTTGTCAAATTCAAGACTTGCGTGTTTGTTTTTCAAGACAAAATTTACGGCAGATTTCTCAATTCTACCAAAAATTGAATTTTCTGCACGAGCCTGGCTAAATACAAAATGCACAAATAAACGTCCGGTGTATTTTAATTGCAAGTCGTGAAGCTCTTGGTAGAAAATTGTTTCTTCAGGAGTTTTGTTTCCATAAACCAATACAAATGTACTTTGTGGTTCTTTCTCTAAAACAGTTTTTATGATAGACATTACTGGTGTAATTCCGCTTCCAGCAACAAAAGCTGAATAATTTTTGCTTCGCTCCGGATTTGGTTCAAATGTAAATTTCCCTTCTGGAGTTCCCACTTCAATTACGTCTCCAGCTTTCAAACTTTTATTTGAAAACGTAGAAAAAGCTCCATTTGGAACTGCTTTTACTGCAATTCGCAATTCTCCGCTTTCTGGTGAAGAACAGATGGAATAAGCGCGACGAATTTCATTTCCGTCCAAAGTCAATTTCAAGTTGATATATTGTCCGGCGATGAAATTATAGTTGGGTTGTAATGCTTCTGGAACATTGAAAAGTACAGAAACGGCATCTTTTGTTTCGCGACGTACTTCTTTTATTGACAGTTTATAAAATGTAGACATGCTTTATATTTTATGCAAAAGTAAGCAATCCGATAACTTTTTTAAATAAGAATTCCTTAAAATTAATACATAGGAATATTATGTATAAGAAACTTATGTATATTTGCAATTCAAATTTGCGCTTATGAAAAATTCACAATTATATAAAGGAAGTCTTAATACAATAATAATGAAGTTGTTAGGAGAGAATAGACGAATGTATGGCTATGAAATTACACAGAAAGTAAAAGAAATTACCAAAGGCGAATTGAACATTACCGAAGGTGCATTATATCCTGCGCTGCATAAATTGGAAGCTGAAGGTTTGCTTGATGTAGAAATGGAAAAGGTAGATAATCGCGTTCGGAAATACTATAAATTGACTGAGAGCGGTCAAACAGAAACGGTAAATCGCTTGGCAGAATTAGAAGAATTTATCAGAAACATGCAAAGCATTGTGAATCCTAAATTGGCTTAATTATGAAATTAAACGAAGAACAAATCAAATTTATTGACAAATATCTGCAAAAATCGGATGTAATTTTTGTCGATGTTCGTGCCGAATTGATTGATCATATTGCTTCTGCAGTTGAAGAAAAAATGCATAGTGAAAACCTAGATTTTTATGATGCTTTTAAAGATTTTATGATTCAAAATAAAAAGGAAATTTTGAAAACCAAGCATTACTTTTTTTCTGCAGTTTTAATCTTTGGGAAATCACTTTATAAGCCTCATAATCTTGCAATTGGCTTTTTAATAATTATTCTGTTATATTTTGGAAAGCCAATTTTGGAAAACCAAACTATTTTGAGAAATATCCATTTAGGACTGCTTTACGGAATTTTTATTTTTGCTTTTTTTCAGATAATTTACACGTATGCCATTTTAAAAAAGCGTTTTATTTATTTAGAAAAAGCTACGATTTTATTAAGCGTTGTTTATTATCTTAATCTCTTTTTAAATGGATTTCTCAATGAATTTCATGGAAATATTTTCACAATCGGAATCACGCTTTTTTTATTTTTGTCATTTTTGATTCACTGTGTTTCGACAATAAAAAATTTCAGAAAAAAATATTCGTATCTAATGAATTGATTTTCTTAAATGACATAAAACTTTAAATAATCTGTAACATTTTCCAAACTTTTCCTACCTATTAATAAACCAAACCAAAATCATATGTTTAAAAAATTTCTCTATCTCGAATGGAAATCCTTTACAAGGTCAGCTTCATTTGGAAGTAATTTAGCCCTAAAAATTATCTTGGGAGTTGTTGGGCTTATTTACGGCATCTTGTTTTTATTTGCAGGTGTTGGCGCATTTTACGGCTTGAAAAAAGCAAATCTTGATCCGCTTTTTGAAGTTAATAAATACGTAATTTATTATCTTATTTTCGATTTGCTGATTCGACTGTTTTTGCAAAAGATTCCGGTAATGAATATCAGGCCTTTGCTGAATTTGTCAATTAAAAAAGCTACAATTGTCAATTTCTCTATAGGAAAAACAATGTTGTCATTTTTCAACTTTGTTCCCGCCTTTTTCTTTGTGCCTTTTTCAATTGTATTGCTGAAAGAAAATTATGATCCGTTGAGTGTGATTTTTTGGCATTTGGCAATGATGTCATTGTTTTATTCGAATAATTTTTTGAATATATTACTAAATAACAAAGATTATCTTTTTATTATTTTCTTTATTGCTTTTGCAGCTTTAGGCGTTGCAGAATATTATGGATTTTTTAATATTTCTGATTATACAACCGGATTTTTCCAAGGCTTGTTTAATACAAATTACTTGTTTTTGCTTCCTTTAATTTTGGTAATTGGATTGTATGTAATCACTTTTAATTACTTAAAGAAAAACCTTCATCTTGATACCGGACTTTCGTCAAAACACGATATAGCAAAAACTGAACAGTTTGTTTGGCTCGATCAATTTGGTACGATCGGAACTTTCCTTAAAAATGATATTCGATTAATCAAACGAAATAAACGTTCAAAAACAACGATTTTCATGAGCGTTCTTTTCCTTTTTTATGGATTGTTATTTTTCTCAGGAGGAATCGAATCATATGATAATCCGATGATGAAAATGTTTGCCGGAATCTTTGTGACTGGCGGATTTTTATTCACCTTTGGACAATTTGTTCCAAGTTGGGACAGTGCTTATTATCCTTTGATGATGACGCAAAACGTACCATACAAAGGATATCTAAATGCAAAATGGTGGATGATTGTTATTGCAACGGCAGTTTCAACGGTTTTAGCTTCTTTTTACCTTTATTTCGGATTAGAAACTTACTTAATTATTGTAGTTGGAGCGATTTATAATATCGGAGTGAACTCCCATTTGGTCCTGCTTGGAGGTGCTTTTACAAAAACACCAGTAGATTTAAATTCTAGCAAAGGCGCTTTTGGTGACAAAAAAGCCTTCAATGTAAAAACGATGCTGATTTCTTTGCCAAAATTACTATTACCAATGTTAATTTACATCGCAGGATACAAATTAATTAGCCCAGATGCAGGCTTGATTTTAGTAGCTTTATTGGGAGTTATAGGTTTTGCTTTCAGAAATAAAGTGTTCACGTTGATTGAAAAAATCTACAAATCTGAAAAGTATTCTACGATAAATGCTTACAAACAAAAAGGATAGTCCAAACTAATAATAAAAATAAAATCATGATACAAGTAAACCAACTATCAAAATCATATAACGGGACAACCGTATTGAACATAGAAAATTTAGAAATCAAAAAAGGAGAAAGCTTTGGCCTTGTAGGAAACAATGGCGCAGGAAAAACTACTTTTTTCAGCTTACTTTTAGATTTAATTCAGCCGTCGACTGGCTATATAAAAAATAGCAGTTTTCAGGTGAACCAGTCAGAAAATTGGAAACCATTGACTGCAGCTTTTCTTGATGAATCATTCTTGATTGGATATCTTACGCCAGAAGAATATTTTTATTTCATAGGAGATTTGCGAGGTCAGAACAAAGCTGATGTTGATGCATTATTAGCAAAACATACCGAGTTTTTCAATGGAGAAATTCTTAGCAGTAAGAAATACATCCGTGATTTCTCAAAAGGAAACCAGAAAAAAGTCGGAATTATTGCCACACTGATTGGTAATCCGGAAGTTATTATTTTAGATGAGCCATTTGCAAATTTAGATCCAACAACACAATTTCGTTTGAAAAAAATCATCAAAGATTTGGCAGCAGATCCAAATGTAACAATATTAGTTTCAAGCCATGATTTGCAGCACACCGTTGAAGTTTCAGATAGAATTGTAGCGCTTCATAAGGGAGAAATAGTGAAAGATATTCAAACTTCAACAGAAACATTACATGAACTAGAGCAATTCTTTGCAGTTTAAGAATTTAATTTTATAACCTCAGATTTACAGATTTTTTCTAAAATTATATTGGAAACAATCTGCGAATCTGAGGTTTTTTTGTTTGCTGACATTTCTAGAATATGGTGAAATCATCAAAAAAACAGTGATTTTTTTCGCCATATCAAAAAGAAGCGTATTTTTACCAGTCATTATACTAAAATCAACTTTTAGAAGTTAAAGGATAAAAACGTTTTACATTGAAAATCAATACACTTAAATACGCCATTTTCTGCGGATTCTTCGCCCTTTTAATTGCTTGTTCTACAAAGAAAGATACATTTGTGAGTAGAAACATGCATGCCCTCAGCACAGAATACAATATTCTTTATAACGGAGAAATTGCATTAAAAGCTGGTATAGACGAGCTAAAGACGCAATACAAAGATAATTTCTGGGAAATTCTTCCAGTGGAAAGAATGCAGGAAAAAGCCGAAGAAATGATGCCCGGCGATAAGAAAAATCCAAATTTTGAACGTGCTGAAACCAAGGCAAATAAGGCAATCCAAAAACATTCAATGTATATTGAAGGCGGAGAAAAAAATCCGCAGATGGATGAAGCGCACTTGCTACTCGGAAAAGCGAGATATTATGACCAGCGTTTTGTTCCGGCATTGGAAGCTTTCAACTATATTCTTTATAAATATCCAAATAGCGATAAGATTTATGAAGCAAAGGTGTGGCGTGAAAAAACAAACATCCGCATGGAAAACGATGCTTTGGCTATAAAAAACCTAAGCAAACTTCTAAAAGAAATCAAATTCAAAAATCAAATTTTTGCTGATGCTAATGCTATTCTTGCACAGGCATTCTTAAATATAGAAGAAAAGGACAGTGCGGTTTCAAGGTTGAAATTAGCTGCAGAATTCACTAAAGAAAATGAGGAAAAGGCAAGATATCACTTTATTTTAGGTCAACTATATGATATAAAAAAAGATAAAGATAGCGCCAATGCTGAATATCAGGCTGTAATTGACATGAACAGAAAGTCGCCAAGACGCTATGTTATTCAAGCACATGCAAAACAAGCGCAATATTTTGATTATAAAAATGGTGACACGCTGGCCTTTATGGAAAAATATAACGATCTTTTGAAAGATCGTGAAAACAGACCTTTTTTAGATGTGATTAATCATCAAGTTGCTCTTTTTTATGATGACCAAGGTCTTAAAGACAACGCTAAAAAATACTATAACAAATCCCTTAAATCAAATTCTCAAGACAATTATTTAGTTGCTTCCAATTATAGAAATTTGGCTGAGATCAATTTTAATGATGCAAAATATGTAGTTGCAGGTCAATATTATGACAGTACTTTAGTGAGAATGGATGCTAAAACTCGAGAGCACAAAGCCATTAAAAAGAAAAGAGAGAACTTAGTTGATGTCATTAAATATGAGGGAATTGCGCAAGTAAATGATAGTATTTTAAAAATTATGGCATTGCCCGAAGATAGCAGAAAGTCTTTCTTTGAAGATGTTATTGCGAGATTGAAAATTGAAGATGAAAAAAGAGCAGCGAAAGCGGCAAGAGATTTAGAGTTGAGCCAAATGCAACAAGCACAAGCTGGCGGACCTCCAGAAGTTTTTGATGCAGGCAATGACGAATCTGGCGCTAAGATGATTGCAAAGGCTAAAGGTTCTTCCGAAAAAATGTTAAACGCTGGGAAATCAAGCAATGAAAATCTTTCATTAGCACCTCCAACAGCAAATACGATGCCTCCAGTTTCTCCAGTATCTTCTGCAAATTCTAATTTTTATTTCTATAATCCCACAACTTTGGCTTATGGAAAAAATGAATTCAAAAAAAGATGGGGAAATAGATCTGCAAAAGGAAATTGGCGATTGTCAGATGCAAAAACTAAAATTGGTTTTGGAGATGAAGTAGCAGAGGAGGCCGCTTCCAGCGATGAGCAAACCGCAGAACAGCCTATAGAAGAAAAAATAGAAGAGCGTTACACGGTTGATTATTATTTGAAACAGCTTCCGACGACTCAAAAGGAGACCGACAGCATTGCCAAAGATAGAAATTTCGCTTACTATCAATTAGGATTAATATATAAGGAGAAATTCAAAAAGTATGAATTGGCTTCAGAAAAACTAGAAAAGCTATTGCAATTTAATCCGGAAGAAAGGTTGATTTTGCCAGCAATGTATAACTTGTATAAAATTTATGAGATTACAAACAAGGAAAAAGCAATTGCGATGAAAGCAAGAATTATTGCAGAATATCCTGAATCTCGATATGCAATTATTTTGAGGAGTTCTCCTGAAGATCTTTCAAAAGCAAATGATACGCCTGACGCAGCTTACAATAAACTGTTTAAAAAATATGAAGCAGCACAATACCAATTGGTTTTAACAGAATCAGAAATCTTAATTGATTTGTATTCTGGAGAAGAAATCATACCAAAAATTGAATTGCTGAAAGCCAATACACTTGGTAAATTAAAGGGTCTTGAAGAATATAAAGGTGCGTTAAATTATGTAGCTTTAAATTATCCAAATAGTAAGGAAGGAAAAGAAGCAGAGGCTTTATTGACAACAAATATTCCGCAACTTGAAGCTATTGCTTTTGATAAAGAAACACCCTCTAGCTGGAAGATTTTATATAAAGTAGGTGCTGATCCTGAAGACAAAAAAACTAAAGCGCTTCAAGATAAAATCAAGAAATATATTGCAGAAACACAATCAATGAAATTAATTTCTTCAGTTGATGTTTATTCAATGACAGAAGGTTTTGTAGCAATTCACGGAATGAAATCTGAAGAAAGTGCAAGAAATATTGCCGCAATATTAAAAGATTACAAAGATTATAAAATTGCAGATCCGGCAATTATTATTTCCAATGAAAACTATAAAGTAGTTCAGATCAAGAAAAATCTTCCAGATTATCTGACGGCTAAAAAACCATAAAAGATGTTTGAAAAAAATCCGAAATCATATACTGATCTTCTAGGAAAAACCAACAGAATCGTTGAAGGAACGGTTATTAAAGGTGATATTATTTCTCAAGCCGATTTTAGATTGGACGGAGAATTGATTGGAAATTTTCACTCATCTGGAAAAATTGTTATCGGTCCGGCCGGGAAAGTCATCGGTGATATTATCTGTAAAAATGCAGATATAGAAGGTAAATTTGACGGGCGAATTGAGGTTTTAGAAATTTTAAATGTAAAAGCTAAAGCTAAAATAAACGGAGAAGTTATCGTCGGAAAATTATCCGTTGAACCAGGAGCTGAATTTAGCGCAACCTGCGTAATGAAAGCAAATGTCAAAAATCTAAATCCAAACGATGGAAAACGATCAGAAGAAAAAATCGCCTAGCAAATGGATTGCGATGATGAATATTCCTATTCAAATGGGGGTTATTATTTTTGCCTTTACTTATCTGGGAATTTGGCTGGATGAAAAATATACTGGCACGTCAATTTTTACAATAGTATTATCTCTTTTGTCTGTTTTTATTGCGCTTTATAATGTGATTAGGCAGGTCAAGAACTTAAACAAAGAATGATGTCTCCATTTTTAAATTTTTTAAAATACCTTGTTCCTTTCTCGATCGTGCTTTTTTTAGCGCAACATTTCACAATCGCAAATCTATTTGCAGACATTCCGCTTTTTTATTCTACTTGGAGCATTTATGTTTTTCACATAATTATAACCATGCTTTCTTATCTTTTTTTGCTTTTTGTACACAAAACATTTCCTGACAAAACGGGATTTACGTTTATGGGAGCAGGCTTGATAAAGATGATGATAGCAGTTGTTTTTTTGATTCCAATGATACAATCAGACACAATTGACCGTATTCCTGACGTTGTGGCCTTTTTTATACCTTACTTTTTGTTTTTGTTTTTCGAAACAATTTTTGCAGTTCGCTTAATAAACAAGGTGTAAAAGAGAGCTTTATTAAGGAATTATTCGATTTAAGGCTTATTTTCTAAAAATTAATTGATATATTTTCAATTGTGAATTAAATATGTACCTTTGCAAAAATTTTTGAAACGTAAAATTAGATACACAATTTAATAATGGTAATTTCAAATAAACCACTTCAGTTCTTGTTTGCTGCATTTGTAGCCTGTATTCCGTTCATTGGATTTGCTAATCCAGCTGTTGACAGTACTCATGTTACGACTGAAGCTGTTGGTGAACACCACGCTGAGGCAACACATGAAAAGAAAGAATTCAATGCTACAGAATTAATTAATTCTCACATTGGTGATTCTCATGAATTTCATATTGCTGATTGGGGAGGGCATCCAATTTCTTTTTACCTTCCAGTAATTTTATGGACAAACAATGGCTTGGAAGTTTTCTCTGCTGAGCAATTTCACCATGATAATACGGGTCACCACGTTGCTGCTATCAATGGTCAAGAATTGGTTCGTTATAAAGAAGTGATTTTTTACAAAGACAAATTCGAGACTTTAACACAAGATGAAAAAGACAACGGAGCTTTTGCTTTTGATGCAAGACCTTTAGATTTCTCAATAACAAAGAACGTTTTTTCAATGTTTTTGTCGGCAATTGTTTTATTCTTCTTGTTTTTAGCTGTTGCAAGATCTTACAAGAAAAACCCAAAAGCACCAAAAGGAATCGCAGGTTTCTTGGAGCCACTAGTGACTTTTGTTAGAGATGACATTGCCAGACCTAATATCGGAGAGAAAAAATATGCGAAATACATGCCGTATCTTTTAACTATATTTTTCTTTATTTGGATTAACAACCTTATCGGATTAATTCCGTTCTTCCCATTCAGTTCTAACTTGACAGGAAATATTTACTTTACATTTGTAATGGCATTTATTACTTTCATCGTTACCACTTTCAGCGGAAATAAAGACTATTGGGGTCACATCTTTAATACGCCAGGAGTTCCGGTTTGGTTAGCGCCAATTATGATTCCGGTAGAACTTATCGGAATGTTGACAAAACCTTTCGCCTTGATGATTCGTTTGTTTGCAAATATTACTGCAGGACATATTATTATCCTGAGCTTAGTTTCATTAATCTTTATATTCGAAACAGTTGCGGTTTCTCCAATTTCAGGAGCGTTCGTATTGTTCATGAGTGTATTGGAAATGCTGGTTGCTGCGTTGCAAGCTTATGTTTTCACGCTGTTATCTGCATTGTTTATCGGTCAGGCAGTTGCTGAACATGACCACCATTAATTTGAGTTTTATTAATTATTAACTATATAAATTAAACATTATGATTTTAGCTGGAATCGGAGCTGGATTAGCTGTAATTGGTGCAGGATTAGGTATTGGAAAAATTGGTGGTTCTGCAATGGACGCAATTGCTCGTCAACCAGAAGCTGCTGGAAAAATCCAAACTGCTATGATTATTGCTGCTGCACTTATTGAAGGTGTTGCACTTTTCGCAGTTGTTGTTGCGTTAATCGCAAAATAATTAAAGACTAAACTTCCTGTAGCGGTTGGCTTCAGGAAGTTTTTTAAAAAGACAAACAATTTTAAACATATAATCTTATGCAATTAACTTCACCAGAGAGTTTAATTTTTTGGACAACAATTATCTTCGTTGTTTTCTTCATTCTTTTGGCAAAATTTGCTTGGAAACCTATTTTGGGCGCTGTAAAAAGCCGTGAGGAATCTATCAACAATGCTTTGGCGTCAGCAGAAGCAGCTCGTAGAGAAATGCAAAATTTAACTGCAGACAACGAGCGTATCTTGCAAGAAGCTAGAATGGAACGTGATGCTCTATTAAAAGAAGCGCGTGAAATGAAAGATAAAATGATTGCTGATTCAAAACATGAAGCTCAAGTTCAAGGAGAAAGAATGATCGAGCAAGCAAAAGCTGCTATTGAAGCTGAGAAAAATTCTGCTATGGCTGAATTGAAATCTCAAGTTTCATCATTGTCTCTTGAAATCGCTGAAAAATTATTGAAAGAAGAATTATCTAACAAGGAAGCTCAAACCAAATTGGTAGAGAAATTGTTAGGTGACGTAAAATTAAACTAAGATCATGTCAGGAACCAGAGCCGCAATTCGTTATGCAAAAGCAATTTTAGACTTGGCCATCTCTCAAGGTGTTGTCAGTGAAGTCTATAATGATATGGTTTTAATTTCTTCAACGATTAAAGAAAACGAGGAATTGAGTACTTTTATTCAAAACCCAACTATTTCTGTAAAAGTTAAAGAAAGTGCCTTGATAGAAGTTTTTGCTTCAACAAATGGATTGACAAAAGGTCTTTTCCACTTGTTGTTCGAAAACAAAAGATTCGAGATTTTAGAAGGAGTTGCTTTACAATATGTTTTGCAATCTGATGAAATGAACGGTTTTGAAGTGGCGAAGGTTACTACAGCCATTCCATTGGATGCAGACTTGGAAGCAAAAGTTTCTGAAAAAATCAGAGAGTTTTCAAACAAAAAGATTACGATTAATAATATTGTAGATCCATCGATTATCGGAGGATTTATCATAAGAATAGGCGACAAGCAATACAACGCATCAATCGCTAACAGATTACAAGTTTTAAAAAGAGAGTTTAGTAATTAGTTTTACCACACGATAAAGTGTATAAATTATAAAACAAAATGGCGGAAATTAAACCTGCTGAAATTTCAGCAATATTAAAAAAGCAATTATCAGGTTTTGAATCTGGTGCAACGCTGGAAGAAGTTGGAACAGTATTGAATGTTGGAGATGGTATTGCTCGTATTTACGGGTTATCAAATGTTCAATATGGAGAGTTAGTAGAATTCGATAATGGTCTTGAAGCTATCGTTTTGAACCTTGAAGAAGATAACGTGGGTGTGGTACTTTTAGGACCATCAACTGGTATCAAAGAAGGTTCAACTGCCAAAAGAACACAAAGAATCGCTTCTCTTAAAGTTGGTGAAGAAATGGTTGGACGTGTTGTAAATACACTAGGTTTTCCAATCGACGGTAAAGGTCCAATCGGAGGAACTTTATACGAAATGCCATTAGAAAGAAAAGCTCCTGGAGTTATCTTCCGTCAGCCAGTAACTGAACCATTACAGACAGGTGTTAAAGCTGTTGATGCGATGATTCCAGTTGGTCGCGGACAAAGAGAGCTTGTGATTGGTGACCGTCAAACTGGTAAATCAACAGTTTGTTTGGATACTATCCTAAACCAAAAAGAATTTTATGATGCAGGTCAGCCTGTATTCTGTATATATGTTGCAATTGGGCAAAAAGCTTCAACTGTAGCAGGAATCGCTAAAACTTTGGAAGAAAAAGGCGCAATGGCTTACACAGTTATTGTTGCTGCAAATGCTTCTGATCCAGCTCCAATGCAAGTTTATGCTCCTTTCGCAGGTGCTGCAATTGGTGAATATTTTAGAGATTCAGGTCGTCCAGCTTTGATCGTTTATGATGATTTATCTAAACAAGCGGTGGCTTACCGTGAGGTTTCTCTTTTGTTGAGAAGACCACCGGGCCGTGAGGCTTATCCTGGAGACGTTTTCTACCTTCACTCAAGATTGTTAGAAAGAGCTTGTAAAGTTATCGCTAATGATGACATTGCTAAAAACATGAATGACTTGCCAGATTCTATCAAAGGAATCGTTAAAGGTGGTGGTTCGTTGACAGCTTTGCCAATTATCGAAACGCAAGCAGGTGACGTTTCTGCATATATCCCAACAAACGTAATTTCGATTACTGACGGACAAATTTTCCTTGATGGAGATTTGTTTAACTCTGGAGTTCGTCCAGCGATTAACGTTGGTATTTCTGTATCTCGTGTTGGAGGTAACGCTCAGATTAAATCAATGAAAAAAGTAGCAGGTACTTTGAAATTGGATCAAGCGCAATTCCGTGAATTGGAAGCGTTTGCAAAATTCGGTTCTGACTTAGATGCTGTAACTTTGAACGTAATTGAAAAAGGAAGAAGAAACGTTGAAATCTTGAAACAAGGTTTGAATGATCCTTATACTGTTGAAGATCAGGTTGCAATTATCTATGCAGGTTCAAAAAACTTGTTGCGAAATGTTCCTGTAAACAAGGTAAGAGAATTTGAGAAAGATTTCTTAGAATTCTTGAACGCAAAACACAGAGATACTCTTGATGCTTTGAAAGCGGGTAAATTAGATGACAAAATCACTGATGTTATCGAAAACGTAGCGAAAGAAGTTTCAGCGAAATATAACTAAAATTAGTCAAACGTCTTAAAGTCAAACGTCTAAAGTCAAATCACATGATTCGGCATTTAATAGACTTTTGACTTTACGACTTGCGACTTTAGACTAATATAAAATGGCAAATTTAAAGGAAATCCGTAATAGAATTACTTCCGTTTCATCAACGATGCAAATCACATCGGCGATGAAAATGGTTTCTGCTGCAAAGCTGAAGAAAGCACAAGATGCAATCACTGCAATGCGCCCTTATGCCGAAAAACTAACGGAATTATTGCAAAATGTTAGCGCTTCTCTTGATGGAGAAAACGGTAGCAAATATTCTGACCAAAGACCAGCAAACAAAATCCTTGTTGTAGCGATTACTTCAAACAGAGGATTGAGCGGTGCTTTCAACACAAATGTGGTAAAGCAAACAAGAAATCTTGTGGAACTTTACGCTGGAAAAAAAGTTGATTTCGTTACTATTGGAAAAAAAGGAAATGACATTATTAAAAAAGCAAATACTGTAATCAACAACAATAATTCTGTTTTTGACGATTTGACTTTTCATAATGTAGCTGCAATTGCTGAAGAACTGATGCAACTTTTCGTTGAAGGACAGTATGATAAAATTGAATTGGTTTACAACCAGTTTAAAAATGCGGCAACGCAAATTATCATCACTGAACAGTTCTTGCCGATCGTTCCAATAAAAACGGATAATAAAAACCAAGTTGATTATATTTTTGAACCTTCAAAAGAGCAGATCATCGAAGAATTGATTCCGCTTTCTTTGAAAACGCAATTGTACAAAGCCATCAGAGATTCATTCGCTTCAGAACATGGAGCGCGTATGACCGCAATGCACAAAGCAACTGATAATGCAACAGAATTGAGAAATCAGTTGAAATTGACTTATAACAAAGCGCGTCAAGCTGCAATTACCAATGAAATCCTTGAGATTGTTGGTGGGGCTGAAGCTTTGAAAGCATAAACAATTTATAGAATATTTAAAAGGCGCTTAGAAATAAGCGTCTTTTTTGTTTTAGTTATTTCTGATGGTAAAAATTAAAAGGATAATCTTTTTAAAAGCATTTACAAACCAAAGAATTGGTTATTTTTGTTAAATATAATCGACGCAATATTTTGAGTTTATACAAAAATCTTTTTAAGCAAACTGCTATTTACGGACTAGCAACTGTGATTCCAAGAATGTTTAGTTTCTTCTTGGTACCGCTTTACACAGAGTTACTTCCAAAAGAAGAATATGGGCAAGTCAATATTTATTTTGCTTATCTGATTTTCTTTAATGTAATCCTTGCCTACGGAATGGAAACTTCCTTTTTTAGGTTTTACAACAGCGAAGAAAATAAAAAAACGGTTGTGGAAACTTCAATGGTTTCTATCTTTTGGACGACGCTTCTTTTTCTAGCAATTGCTTTGCTTTTTCGTGTTTCAGTTGCCAATTTTCTTCAAATTGACGTTCAGTATATAACCTATATAATTTGGATTTTGACCCTCGATGCTTTGGTAATTATACCGTTTTCAAAACTTCGGGCCAACCAAAGGCCATTGTTTTATGCTGCTATCAAAATTGGAAATGTTGCTGTAAATCTAAGTCTGAATTTATTCTTTTTGATTTATCTTCCAAAATTAGCAGCCAATAATCCGGATAGTTTTATCAGTTCAATTTATTTCAAAGATTTTCAAGTCGGATATATTTTTGTCTCGAATATCATTGCAAGTTTACTCACGCTTTTGGTTTTATTGCCAAATTATTTCCATGTAAAATGGCATTTCGATTTCAGTCTTTGGAAGCGAATGACCAAATATGGGTTTCCAATAATGATTGCTGGAATCGCTTTTGCTATTAACGACCAATTCGATAAAATTTTATTAAAATATCTTTTACCGCCTGATATTGCTGAAGAACAAGTCGGAATTTATTCAGCATGTTACAAACTAGGGTTGTTTATGGTTTTGTTCAGAACAGCTTACACATTAGGAATTGAACCTTTTTTCTTCAGTCATGCTTCCAATGAAAACGCAAAGCAGACGTATGCAACAATCACCAAATATTTTATAATTTTTGGCTCGTTAATGACTTTGGGAGTTATCGTTTTTGCAGATGTCTTGAAATTGATAATGATTCGCGATTCTACTTTTTGGGATGCAATGGGAGTTGTACCGTTAATTATTCTAGCCAATTTTTTCCTCGGAATTTACACCAATCTTTCCGTTTGGTATAAGTTGACAAATCAAACACATATCGGAGCTTATATTTCAATTGTTGGCGCCATTGTAACTTTAGGGTTGAATTATTTGCTAATTCCGTATTTTCAAGAAAATGGAAATCAAGGTTATATGGGGTCGGCGATTGCCACGATTGCAGCTTATGGAAGCATGATGGTGATTTCTTATACCCTCGGAAATAAATATTATCCAATTCCTTACGACAAGAAAAAAATCGGAGCATATTTGGGAATTTCCATAGTTTTTTCTGGAGTTTATTTCTATTATTTCAGAGAAAATTATTTCGTCGGAATCCCAATGTTGCTTGCCTTTACCTATTTTATATATTACAACGAAAAAGAAACAATAACCAGAATTTTAAAAAGAAAAGCGTAAGCTTTTTTATAAAGTATTTTACACAAATGGAAATTAAAATCATAAACAAATCAAAGCACCAACTTCCAAACTATGAAACTTTGGCTTCAGCCGGAATGGATTTGCGTGCGAATTTATCTGAACCAATTACTTTAAATCCGTTAGAAAGAGCGATTGTAAAAACTGGACTTTTTATAGAATTACCAATCGGATATGAAGCGCAAGTTCGTCCGAGAAGCGGTTTGGCAGCAAAAAAAGGAATTACAGTCTTAAATTCTCCAGGAACTGTCGATGCAGATTATCGCGGTGAAATCGGAGTGATTTTAGTAAATTTATCGAATGAGCCTTTTGTGGTTGAAAACGGCGAAAGAATTGCGCAATTAATCATCGCAAAACACGAAAGGGCCGTTTGGATTGAAGCCGAAGAACTAACTGAAACGAGCAGAGGAGAAGGCGGTTTTGGCAGTACGGGAGTGAAATAATCGCAATCTGAGGCATTTCAAAATTCAAAATTCCAAGTTGAATATTCAACCTTTTTAAATTCAAAATTTTGAATGTTCAAGTTTATAATAATTACAAGCCATGAAAAAATTTGATTTACACGAAAGACTAATAGATTTTGCCGTACAAATTATCGGAATTACAGATAATTTAAAAGCAACAAAAGCTGGAAATCATTTATCGGGACAAATTGTTCGATCCGGAACTTCACCTTCATTAAATTATAGTGAAGCCCAAAGTGCTGAATCTAGAAATGATTTCATACATAAAATATCTGTAGTCTTAAAAGAACTAAGAGAAACACATTCTTGTTTGAAAATTATTTTGAGAGCAAGATTATATTTAAAAGAAGAATTAGATTTGACAATTGCAATTAAAGAAAATGACGAATTGATTTCAATATTTGTGAAAAGTTTAGAAACATCAAGAAATAGAAACAAATAAAAACAATAAGGTTGAATGTCCAACATGGAATATTCAATTTTGAAATAAACATAAAAATGAAAATAATAGTTCCAATGGCAGGACGCGGTTCACGCCTTCGCCCACACACATTAACCGTTCCAAAACCTTTGATTCCAATTGCCGGAAAACCAATCGTTCACCGTTTGGTAGAAGATATTGCAAACGTTTTAAACCAAGAAATTGAAGAAGTAGCTTTCATTATCCACGAAAGTTTTGGCGAAAAAGTAGAAGAAGAATTAATTGCAATCGCTAACAAACTAGGTGCAAAAGGAACAATTTACTATCAAAATGAAGCTTTAGGAACAGGTCATGCAATTATGTGCGCTAAAGATTCTCTAAGCGGTTCAGCGGTTATCGCTTACGCAGATACTCTGATTCGCGCCGATTTTGATTTAGATCAAACTGCTGACAGCGTTATTTGGGTAAAACAGGTGGACGAACCGGAAGCTTTTGGCGTAATCAACTTAAACGAAAACAACGAAATCATTGAATTGGTAGAAAAGCCAAAAGAATTTGTTTCAGATCTTGCCGTGATTGGAATTTATTATTTCAAGGATATTGCAATATTGAAAAATGAATTACAGTTGGTAATTGAAAATAATATTATTCACGGAGGCGAATACCAAATCAACGACGGAATCAAGCAAATGATGGCAAAGGGTATGAAATTCGTTCCCGGAAAAGTGGATGAATGGATGGATTGTGGAAATAAAAATGTCACTGTCGACACCAATTCAAGAATGCTTGGATTTTTGCATAATGATGGTGAACATTTGGTGGATTATGACGTAAAATTAGAAAATTCGACAATTATTCCTCCTTGTTTTATTGGTAAAGACGTAATTTTGGTTAACTCGACTGTTGGTCCAAATGTATCTCTTGGAAACGGAACGCATGTTCAAGATACAATGATAAAAAACAGCTTGGTTCAAAACCATTCTAAAATAAAAAATGCTAACTTAGACAATGCCATGATCGGAAATCACGCTTATTTTGATGGAAATTTTACGAGCATTAGCATTGGAGATTATTCTGTTTTGGAATAACTTTTGCAGTAAGGCAACAGAAAATTATATGAAAAAATATCTTTACTTATCGCTTTCAATCGGAATGTTTTGCATTTCAAAACCGGCTTTTGCACAAAAAGAACCGGATGATATTGCTTTGGCAGAAGATGTTTTTCAAGATAATTTCTATGAATCACTCAAGCAAAAGGGAATTGAAAATTATGACAAGGCAATTGCCGCACTTGAAAAATGCTTGAAAACCCAGCCGGAAAATGCAGCCGTTTATTCTGAATTAGGAAAAAATTATTTGCAACTGAAAGATTATAAAAAAGCATACGATTCTTTCGAAAAAGCTTCCAAAATTGATTCTGCCAATAAATGGTATTATGTAGGAATGTATGATGTTTGTTATCAAACTCGAGATTATAATCATGCAGTTGTTATTGTGACAAAGCTAATTGAATTTGATCAAAATTATAAGGAAGATTTGACATCGCTTTACATGTATACTGATCAATTTGATAAAGCTTTAGCACTAATTAATGAGCTGGATGAAACCGTAGGGAAAAATCCTCAACGTGAAGTTTACAAGCTTCAAATCATGAAAGATTCAAAATATCAGTTGGCTGAAAAAGACCAGCTTTTAAGTGCAATCAAAAAAAATCCAAAAGACGAATCCAAGTATATTGCTTTGATTTATCTCTATTCTGAAAGCAATCAAGAGGAAAAAGCTTTTGAAATTGCTAAAAAATTAGAAAAAGAAATTCCAGATTCTGATTTTGCACAAATGGGACTTTTTAAATTCCATTTAAATAATAATGACGGGCAAAAAGCAATTGTCTCGATGAATAAGGTTTTTGAAAGCAAGGAAATTAAGCCAAGAGTAAAGACAAAAATTCTACAGGAATTCTTAATTTTTTTAAAAACAAATCCAAAATATACTGCAGATTTGGATAAATCAATCGAATTATTGTCTAATGAAGATCAAGTTTCAGTGACTAAAGAAGTTGGGAAGATATTTTATGGTCAAAAAAACTGGGAACGCGCTATTCATTATTTAGAAATTTATTCTAAAAACAATCCGCAAGATGTGGAGCCAAATATTCTTCTATTGCAAGCGTATACTGAAAATGCCCAATTTGACGTTTTAAACAAGAAAGCAACTACTTTAATTGACTTTTTTCCTATTCAACCTGAGTTCTATTACTATTCAGGATTGGCAAATAATCAGTTGAAAAATTATAAAAAAGCTAAGGATTTTCTAGAAATGGGGCTGGATTATCTAGTTGAAAACAGAGATTTAGAAATAAATTTCAATATTCAATTAGGAGAAGCTTATAATGGATTAGGTGATACAAAAAAGAAAGAGCAATATTTTATTAAAGCAGAGCAGCTTTTAAAACAAAAAAACAAATGAAAAAGTTTATCATCATAGCCCTTGGAATTACGCTCTTTTCGTGCGGACCAAAAAAAGCTGTCGTTTCAGAAGCCGGAGCCAGCGAAGCTATTGCAGCCAGCAAAGTCATAGAAAGCCATTATAAATTAAAGCGAGATTTCACAACAGTTTATATTAAATCAAGTGCACGTTATAAAGATGAAAAACAGTCTCAAAATGTTTCTGCAGAAATCAGAATAAAAAAAGATGAACAGATTTTAGTTAGCGTAAGATTTCTCGGAATCACAATGGCAAAAGCACTAATTACGCCTTCTGAGGTAAAATACTATGAAAAAATAGGAGGCAAATTCTTTGAAGGAAATTATGCTTCTTTAAGTAAATGGCTTGGAACTGATTTAGATTTTCAAAAAGTGCAAAACATGCTGATTGGTGAAGCCATGGACGATTTGAAAAAGGGAAAATACAAAACTACAATTGATCAAGATTTGTATAAATTAGAAGATACCTCCAGTAAAACAACTGCAAAATCGTTTTTCTTCGAAGCGGCTAATTTCTTAATTAAAAAGCAAGAAATCACACAAGAAAAACAAGACAGAACACTTCAAGTTACTTATCCAAATCATCAGGAATATCCACAAGCAATTCTTCCAGCTCAAGTTAATATTGAAGCAATTCAGCAAGGAAAAAAGACAAATATCAACATCGAATACAACGCTGTAACGTTTAATGAGAATTTATCTTTTCCTTACAGCGTTCCAGATGGCTATGAAAGAATATATATTGATTAGATTTGCAAAAACAATTTCCCCTTATGCTAAAATTTATCTTCAGTTTCCTCTTTTTGCTAACCGTTTCCCTTTCTTTTGGGCAAACTGATGCGCAGCAAAAACTCGAAGAACGAAAAGAACAGCTTCAAAAAGAAATCAGGGAAGCTGAAAATGCCTTGAAATCTGAGAAACAAAAGCAGAAATCAGTCACTGTTCAAATTGCACAGCAAGCAGAAAAAATCAAGCTTCGCGAAAAATTGATCAATACCACAGAAAAGCAGGCGAAACTTTTAAGTGATGATATTTACTTAAATCAGTTAAAGATCAATTCATTGAAAAGAGAGCTAGAAGAACTTAAAAAAGATTATGCATCCATGATTGTCAAATCTTACAAAAGTCGTTCTGAGCAAAGCCGTGCTATGTTTTTATTGTCTTCTGAAAACTTTCTTCAGGCTTATAAGCGCGCACAATATATGAAGCAATATTCTAATTATCGTAAAAATCAAGGAGAAGAAATTACGGTAAAATCTAAAGAATTAGTGGCTTACAATGAAAAATTAGGCGCTCAAAAATCTGAAAAGCAAAAACTCATTGTAGAAAATGAAAAAGAAAGAGAAGAACTAGAAAAAGAAAGACAAGAGCAGGAAAAATTAATGCAGTCTATTAAAAAAGACGTCAAGAAATTAACTGCCGACATTAAGAAAAAACAGCAGGAAACAAAACAAATTGATAGAAAAATCAATGCTTTAATTAAACAAGCTATCGCTGAAGCCAATAAAAAAGCGGCTGTGGCTAATAAGAAAGCAAATCCAAAAGCGACAGTTGCAGAAACTAAGGCTATTGAAAACTCAACTAAAATTGTGTTGACACCTGCCGGAAAATTAGTTTCAAATAATTTTAAAGCAAACAAGGGAAGATTACCTTGGCCAGTTTCAAAAGGATTCGTTTCCTTGCGTTATGGCGACCAGCCACATCCATTACAGAAATCGCTAACAATTCATAGTAGCGGTGTTGAGATCAGTACAGATTCAGGAACTTCAGTTCGTGCAGTTTTTGCAGGAGAAGTAACCCGAGTGCAACTTTTATCACCAAATAATATGGTAGTTTTTGTACAACACGGAGATTTCTACACCGTTTACCAGAACTTAAGTTCAGTAAGCGTTTCAAAAGGAGATAAAGTAACTGCATTACAAAACATAGGAAAAATCACAACAAACGCTGCCGGAAAAACAGCTGTAAAATTCATCATCATGCAAAACACCACGACGCTCAATCCACAGTCATGGTTGGCAAATATGTAATATATCTAAATAAAAAAGGGAATCAAATCGATTCCCTTTTTTATTACATAAACAAAGCTTTCAGCTCAGTTGCGTCATGCGGATTCATTTTCCCTGCCAAAACAAGACTCAATTGCTTTCTTCTTAAGGCTGCGTCATAACGCTGTTTCTCTAATTCAGTTTCAGGAATTATTCCTGGAACTTCCACAGGGCGTCCCGTTTCATCTACAGCAACAAAAGTGTAAATCGCTTCGTTTGCCTTATTTTTTATTCCAGATTCACGGTCTTCAATCCAAACGTCGATATAAATTTCCATGGAAGATTTAAACGATCTTGAAACCTTCGCTTCAATTGTAACAACGCTTCCCAAAGGAATTGCGCGATTAAAAGCCACGTGATTTACTGAAGCAGTTACGGTGATTCTGCGTGAATGCCTTCTTGCAGCAATGCTTGCTGCGCGATCCATTCTCGCCAATAATTCGCCCCCAAAAAGGTTGTTCAACGGATTTGTTTCTCCAGGCAAAACCAAGTCGGTTAAAACGGCTACTGATTCAGAAGGTGTTTTTGGTTGCATACTTTTTTTTGCAAAGGTAAGAGATACGCCTTACAATTAATTTATTTTTTTGAAGCTATTTGCTTCGCCTGTTCGCTCTTTTGGAGCTCGAGTCCCGCTTTTCCTCCAAGCTTCCCTCCGCAAAACTTTTTTCTACTTGTCCGGCAAGAGCTCCCTTTAGTCGCTTTGCCAGCCAAAGAAAAATAGTTTTCCGTGAAAAAGGCTTTCCCGTTCAATCGGGGCTAGTGATGCAGTTTGTCGACAAAGATTGGGACTGACACTTCCCAAAAATTGAGATAGTTTCTAAAATAGCCCTGATGTAGGATTTGTTTGAGCTCTTAAACCTTTAATCAAACAGGGTTAAAGCGAGTTCCAGCATTCTAGGCATTCGCTGCTAAAAATCTATGTTCAAAACTTTTGCATGAGTAGATTGCTTCATTTCATTTTCATAGAAATGGCAACTACTATCTTACAATCACTCCATCCTGAAAAATAATTGGAACTTCCTCGACATTATTTTCATTGATAGAATTTGTTTTGAAGATGAAGTTCTTATCATAAAGTGTGTTTCCAATGAAAAAAGTGACCATAAATTCATTGTTCAAAGTCAAAACGTCGTCTTGAATCAACTCAATTTTTACAGTTGAAACTGGAGGAATTTCCACAAAAGCGTGACGAAGCAAAGATGTTTTCTTCATTTCTCCATCGATCATTCCAGATGCTTTTGAAACCACCATCACGCCGTCCAATTGAAAATCACTATCGTTTATCAAATGTGCGTACCAAGTTTTCTGCATAAAATCATCGTTCCATTCTTGGATTGCTGCAACGAAAATATTTTCTACTGTTGGGATAATAATATCTTTTTTCATAAGTAAGTCTTAAAGTTGGAAAGTCGAAAGTCTTAAAGTTAAAGTACTAGACAAACTACACCTTTCTACCTTAAGACTTTCGACTTTATGACTAAATACTAGATTTGAATTGTTCTAAGAAACGAATATCGTTTTCATAAAACATTCTGATATCTCCAATTTGATGAAGTAACATTGCGATTCTTTCCACACCCATTCCGAAGGCGAAACCTGTGAATTCATCTGGATTGATACCACAATTTTTCAAAACATTTGGATCTACCATGCCGCAACCGCCGATTTCTAACCAACCGGTTCCTTTGGTAATTCTGTAGTCTGTTTCGGTTTTTAAACCCCAATAAATGTCAATTTCCGCGCTTGGTTCCGTAAAAGGAAAATAAGACGGACGAAGACGGATTTTTGACTTCCCGAACATTTCTTTGGTAAAATATAAAAGTGTCTGCTTTAAGTCGGCAAACGAAACATCTTTGTCAATGTACAAACCTTCTACTTGATGGAAAATACAGTGAGAACGAGACGAAACAGCTTCATTTCTGAAAACTCTTCCTGGAGAAATCGTTCTGATTGGCGGTTTGTTTTCCTCCATATAACGCACTTGAACTGACGATGTATGGGTTCTTAAAAGTACGTCTGGATTAGTTTGGATAAAAAAAGTATCCTGCATATCTCTCGCTGGATGGTATTCTGGGAGGTTCAATGCCGTAAAATTATGCCAGTCATCTTCAATTTCCGGACCTTCAGAAACATTGAACCCGATGTTTGAGAAAATGTCGATGATTTGGTTTTTTACTAAAGAAATTGGATGGCGCGAACCGATTTTCAAAGGCTCAGCCGGACGCGTCAAATCGCCATAGATTCCTACGGCTTCTTCTTTGCTTTCCAACGATTCTTGAATCGATTTTACTTTTTCTTCTGCCGTGTTTTTCAACTCGTTGATTACTTGCCCGAATTCTTTTTTCTGTTCGTTCGGAACATTCTTAAATTCAGCGAAAAAGTCTTTTAAAAGTCCTTTGCTTCCTAGAAATTTGATTCTGAAGGCTTCAAGTTCTTCTTTTGATTGCGTTTGGAAGGCTTGCGCCTCGCCAATATATTCTTTAATCTTGTCTATCATCTTCTTTTATAAAGGTGCAAATTTAAGTTTTTTGTCTTGAATTTTGGGAGTTTTATTGCAAAGATTCTCAGAGAAATTTCGCGAATCTTTGTACTGGATTCGCAGAAATTAAATCTAATCAATCACTTCTTTCTCCAAAAAATAATTCACAATTGCCTCTTTCATCAAAACCGACTGTTCACCAGCTTTCAACGGAGGCAATTCTTCTTTTACTCTATAATGAGGCCAGCCTTCACTGTCAAAATAGTCGAATTCATAGTATCCGTAAGGTTCTAAAAGTCGGCAGATGGCAATGTGCATCAGGTTTACCTTTTCATCTTTTTTGAATTTTTGGTGGATTTTCCCCAATTCCTGGATTCCGATTAAGTAAATTATGGCGTCCAAATCTAAATCTTCACCTTGCGAAAACTGATCTGAAAGTATGTTGACGAGCTTTTCCCAGCGCTCTTTTAATTGTATATCTCTAGACATTTTTAGTTATGAATTATGAGTTATGAATTATGAGTTTGGTTAGCTTTCTCGAAATTCGATAACAAAATTTAGTTTGCAAAGATACACTCTTGAATTTTGTTTTTCTATGAAAGGCTGTATCTTCGTCGCTTATTATTTTTTAGATGGGAATTTTAGATATTATTTTAGGCATTTTCTTGGTTTATGGATTCGTTCGCGGCATTTGGAACGGTTTTTTCGTGGAATTTGCTTCCTTGATTTCTCTTTTGCTCGGAATTTATGTAGCCATAAAATTTTCATTTTTGACTGCCGAATTTCTGTCTGATTTATTTTCTTGGAATCCCAAGACAATTGCCATTTGGGCATTTATCTTGACTTTCATCGGAGTAGTTTTAGGCGTTTCCTTGTTAGCTAAGTTCTTTACGACCGTTGCCAATTTCGCAAGTTTAGGATTATTCAACAAAATCGCTGGAGGAATTTTCGGAGTTTTAAAAATGTGCCTGATTTTGAGTTTTGCTTTGGCTTTGTTCCAAAAAATAAATTTCAATAATACTTTTGCGGAAAAGAAAACTTTGGATGATTCTATGTTTTACAATCCGATTTTGAAGATTTCTGATTATGTTTTTCCTGTTTTCGAGGAGTGGTTTGCGGAGCTGAAAAAATGATTTTTTAGTCATTGCGAGGAACGAAGCAATCACTTAATCTTATTCGACAACTTTGCTGACAAAAGTGATATGATTGCTTCGTTCCTCGCAATGACTGAACTTACTTCAATTCCTTAATTGCATCCTTAGAAATCCAACCAATTCTTTCGTCAGCCAATTGAATTTTCTTCCAATCTGCTTCCTCTTCTAAAACGTGGACTTTTGTTCCTTCGTGTAACGTAAAAACATCTTTTGCACTATTTCTAGGCTCTAATTTCACCGATGTAATTTCTGCAAACACAATTGCCGGACGATTTGCTTCCGTTAAATTCTTCGAAGAAACTGCCAATGAAACTGTTGCAATCAAAGCGATTAAAGCCAAACATAGTCCTACGAAGAAAACTCTTTTCAAAATTGTATTTTCTGAAAAATAATAGGCGATAAAAAACAGCAAGAATAATGAGGCAATTCCGATCGAAATTTTCGCCCATTCGTCAGCCGTATGTTTCAACGTAAAATCATCAACCGACTTTTTAAAACCGACTTCAATCATGGGTTTTATCTCGTCAATGGTCATGTTTTGGGCAAAACGAAGGTTGTTTTTCGAAGCCACATCATTCGGATTCAGCAGTAAAGCTTTCTCATAATTGTAAATCGCCGGTGCAATTTTGTTTAATTTATAGTACGCATTTCCCAAATTATAATACAATTCCACCGATTCTTTTTTCGATTTCAAAACGCTTTCGTAAGCAGTTACGGCATCCTCAAATTTCTCTTCTTGGTAGAATTTATTGCCATCCTGAAAAGCATTTTGAGCCCAGAAAACCTGCGTGAAAAGTAAAAATATATAAAGTGTGTTTTTCATTTTTGTATGTTTTAGAAAATACCTAACAGATTTTAAAAACGGGTTAGGATAACTAAATTTGTTTTTCCAATTCAGAAATTACGGTTACCGCTTTTTCATAATCCTGCTTAATTGCAACGCTTGAAAATGGCGCGTATCTTGCAAATTCGCAGTTTTCGGTCAAGTCGATAAAATCTTTTACCGTTTCTGGTTTTGCGCCTCTTTCCAGCAAAATTTCAGTAATGATTTTTTTGCTCATTTCTGAAGTTTCAATATGCAGTTTCGCTTTCAGGAAGTTGTGCAAAGCTCTTTCCAAAGCAATGTAAAACGGCTCTTTATTATGAATCTGTTTCTTCGCTTGTGACAGATATTTCTTGGCTAAACGATTCGACATTCTTCGTTTATTTCCAGCGATATCGCCATCTCTCTCTTCTTTTCTTCTTCGTATGAAAACGATTATCGGAATCAAGATAAATGGCAGTGCCAATAATCCATAGTATAAATTGGTTCCAAAGAAAGTCGTCTTTTTAGCGGAAACCAAATTCGTTTTCAGCTTGATATTTGCAAATTCCACATTCTTTTGCGCCGTCTGTTTCCCAATTCCTTCTTCCGCTGAAGCCACAGGTTCTGGACCGGTCGGACCGTCTAAAACCTTCACCATAATTTCTGGCGAAGTGATCGTTTTGTATCGTCCGGCACTTGGATCAAAGTAAGAAAACGATAATCCTTTGATTGGATAATTTCCTTTGTATTGCGGAATCAGCGTGTATTTATCAGAAATTTTTCCCTGCATTCCTGACAATGGCGTATTCACGTTTTCACTGTGAACCGGATCATACATTTCTAAAGCGCTCGGAACAATCGGTTTTGGAAGCGTGAACAATTTCAAATTTCCGTTTCCAGAAACGCTTACTTCTAAATCTAACGATTCGCCGTGTTTCAGTTCGGTTTTTGTAGGTTTTGCAGTAAAAGTAAATTTCCCAACAGCTCCGGTAAAATCGTCTGGTTTTCCAGCTTCTGGCAAATCTTTGACTCTGATGACACGGCTTCCGGCAGAAATGGTCTTATTTGCCGCAACCAATTGTGGTCGTCCAAAAATATCTCTACGATTCGTCGGAACTTCCATTACAACATCCAAAGAAAGCGGTTCAATCGTTAATTTTCCTGCTTTTTGTGGATATAAAACTGCTTTTTTCAAAACAACATAGCGATAATCTTCGCCTTTATATTTTCCGTTTTCAACAACCAAATTTTTGATTTCAATATTTTGGCTCCAGAAATCATTGAACTTCGGAGTGCTCGATTCGCGCCAGTTTCGAACGCTTACATTATGGCTTACATATAATTTGTAAACGACAGTAATCGGTTCGTTCAAATACGGATTTTCCTTTGAAATTTCAGCTACCAAGTGAATTCCGTCAGTGGAAGGCACATAATTCGGACTGCTTGGATCTTGCTGTTCTGCGACCGCATTTCCAACCGTAATTTTTATTGGATCAGTTTTGTAAATCTCTCCTCTGATTTCAATCGTAGCCGATTTAATCGTCAATGTTCCCTTTTGCAACGGAAGCAAAAAATAGATATAAGATTTGTTGAAAGTCCCGCGGCCGTTGACCCAAGTCTGGCTTACTTGCTGGCTTGGTCCGCCGACAACTCGAAATCCTTCAAAAGACGGAGGTGTGAAATTATCCCCGTCGTCATTCATCGTGAAATCAATGCGCAATCGCTCGTTGATGCCGATGGATTGCCTGCTGACTTTCGCCTCAAACTGGACTTGAGCCGAAAGCGCTTGAAAAAAAATCAAAAATAATACTGCTAAAAACTTTTTCATCGCAAATCTCCTACTTATTACCAGTCTTTTTCTGTTTGAACCGGCTTGCCTTTAACTTTTTTGGCATTCACCTTGTCCTGAATTTTCTTTTCTTCGTTATTTACAGCATCTAAAAGATTGTCAATCCTTTGTTTTGAAGGGTTTCCTTGTGGTTTTGGCTGTCCGTTTTTATCATCGTCTTCGCCTTTTTTATCGCCTTCATTTTTGCCTTGGTCTTTTTTATCTTTATTGTCGCCTTTGTCTTTATTATCTCCCTTGTCGTCGCCGTCTTTTTTGTCTTCTTTTTTATCCTGATCTTTTTTGTCCTGATCTTTATCTTTTTTGTCGTCCTTCTTTTTATCGTCTTTTGGCGGTTCAGGATTATTTTTTAAATATTCTTTTGCTAAAGCGTAATTGTAGCGTGTTTCCTCATCTGCAGGATTATTTCGCAATGCATTTTTATATGCTTCCACGGCTTCAGAATACTTTTTTTCCTTCATAAAAATGTTTCCAAGATTATGAAAAGCTTTGTGTTTCTGCGGTTTTGTCTTGGCATTCTCAATGGTTTTCAAATACGCCAATTTTGCCTCGCTAGCTTGATTTTGCTTGTAAATTGTATTTCCTAAGTTATACGAAGAAATAGCCTGAGTCGGTGATTTTGAAAGTGAAATTCTGTAATCAGCTTCGGCTTCAGCATATTTTTTCTCCTTAAATTCTTCGTTTCCTTTTGGCAGATTTTTGTCCTTTTGTTGCGCCATTACGGCAAAGGAAAAAAACAGCAGACTATATATAAATACGTTTTTCATTTTATTCCTTTTCATTAAACAAGTTCAGTTTTTTTACCCATTTTGTCTTTTTCTCCATCAAGAAAATATCCAAAAACAAAAACAGGAAAGCAGCGCCGACGAACCATTGGAACTGCGATTGGTAATTGGCAAATTGCGTCGCCTCAAACTCTGTTTTTTCAATATTATCCAAAGCATTTTTTACATAATCTAAAACTTGCTTTGTGTTGCTTCCGTTGATATAACCGCCTTTTGTGCCTTTTGCAATCGCTTTCAAAGTCGCTTCGTTTAATTTCGTTACCACAACCTCATCATTTCTATCACGCTGGTAGCCTTCAATTTTTCCATTTCTTTTCAACGGAATCGTGCCTCCTTTTTCAGTCCCGACTCCGATTGTAATAATTTTCAAGCCATTTTTCTCGGCTTCTTCCACAACGCTTTCCACGCCTTCCGAATGGTCTTCTCCGTCAGAAATCAGAATTACCAATTTGCTTGTCTTGCTTTTTTCGTCAAAATAAGACGCCGACATCTGAATCGCTTCGTCCAAAGAAGTTCCCTGTGAAGAAACCATTCCCGGATTCATGCTTTGCAGAAACATTTTCGCAACGCTGTAATCTGTCGTGATTGGCAAAACCGGGAAAGCGCTTCCGGCATAAGCTACAATTCCAATCCTGTCGCTTCCCAATTGGTTGATAATTTGCGAAACCAATTGCTTTGTCTTGTCTAATCGGCTTGGCGCAATATCTTCGGCAAGCATTGATTTTGAAACGTCGATGGCAAAAACGATGTCGATTCCTTCGCGTTTTACAGTTTCCATTCTGGTTCCGATTTTTGGATTTACCAAACCGACAATCAAAAAGGCCAAAGCCAAAAGAAACACGGTAATTTTCAAGCTTGACTTAAAAATTGATCGTTCTGGCGTTAGTCTTTTGATCAGTTTGTAATCTCCAAATTCACGCTGTTTTTTCTTTTTCCAATACAAATTGAATAAGAATAGCAACACCAAAATCGGGATAACTATAAGAATGTATAAATATTTTTTTTCGTCTAATTCGTACATAATTTTTTAGATAAAGCTTCTGAAAATGGTGTTTTTCAATAATACTTCAAGCAATAAAAGCAATCCGGCAACATAAATAAACGGACGGAAATGCTCGTCATAATTGTAAAATTTCTGCTCTTCAATTTCAGAGGTTTCCAGCTTGTTGATTTCTTCGTAAATTTCTCTAAGCTTCTGGTTGTTCGTCGCGCGGAAATATTTTCCATCGGTATTTCTGGCAATTTCTTTCATCAGCTGTTCGTCAATTTCCACTTGCATCATTTGGTATAAAAATTCTCCGTTTGCGCCGATTGCATAAGGAGATTCGGCCATTCCTTTTGTTCCAAGTCCGATGGTGTAAACTTTTATTCCGTATTCTTTTGCAATATCAGAAGCCATTCTCGGATCAATAAAACCTGAATTATTCACACCGTCAGTCAATAAAATGATGACTTTGCTTTTTGCCTGGCTGTCTTTTAAACGGTTTACGGCTGTGGCCAATCCCATCCCGATTCCGGTTCCGTCTTGCAATAAATTGTCGTATTTTACGCCTTTCAAAGCTTCTAAAACCACAGCTTTGTCACTTGTCACGGGCGTTTTCGTATAACTTTCTGCAGCATAAACTACTAAACCAATTCTGTCATTAGGCCTTCCTTCTACAAATTCAGAAGCGACTCTTTTCAAAGCTTCCAAACGGTTCGGCTTCAAATCTCGCGTCAGCATACTTCCTGAAACGTCGATGGAAAGTACAATATCTATACCGTTTGTCGTTTTCGTTTTATTGCTGATATCAACACTCTGAGGTCGCGCCAAAGCAACGATGATAAAACAAAGCGCTATAATTCTGAAGGCAAAAAGCAACGGATATAATTTTGGCAAAAACGAACTTTTGACTTTAAATCCGTTAAGCGAACTCACTTTCAAGGAAGCTGAAATTTTATTTCGTTTCCAGATGTGCCAAGCGATTGCGACTGGAATCAGCAAGAATAGCCAGAAAAAACCGGGATTTAAAAAGGTAACATTATTCATCATTAGTTTACTCTTTTAAGTTCAACGGATTCTAAAATTCTTTCTGCAATCTGGTTTGCGTATTCGTCGCCTTCCTTGTGGAAAATCATGATCTGCTGCAAACCGCCGTCTTGGCTGAAAAACAAAACTTCATAGTAAACTTTCAAGCTTTTCTTGCTTTCTGGATCAATCTGGTCGAAAGTTCCATAGCCTTTTTTGCCCGAAATTCCTTCTCTAGTCTGGTAATCTTCCTGTTTTACAATCATATTTGCCGCACCATTTTTCTCGAGCAATTGCAAGCTTCCTTCCAATGCTTTTGACAAATCGATCTGAGTTTCTTGTTTGTATTTATTGGTAGAAACCATTACGTAGAAATTATCCCAAATATCTCCGTAAGAAAACATCTGCATTTCTTTGATCAGCGCCATCGTTTCCTTTGGGAGTTTTTCTTCTTTTTGGCGCATTAAAACTTTTGGCGTTTCGATTAAAATTCCAGGATTTCCGTATTCGCTTTTCACCCATTCGCCTTCCAGCATTTGCTTGGACGAATTGCCAAAAATAATTCCTTGGCTTACCAAATAATATCCCAAACCTGCAAAAAGTACGAAAGCAGAAACAAATCCAATGATGGCGTTGCGTTGCTGGCGTTTCTTTTTGGCTAATTTTTCTCTTCTTTCGGCATCGAAATCAACTTCATCTTCGATTTCTTCCTCTTTTGGAATGGCTTTGTGCAACGTGAAAATTGTTCTTTCGATGCGTTTTCTGTCTTCCACAATTTCAAAATCCAATGGTTTTGATTTCGCAAATTTCACTAAATCCGCTTGGCGGAGCACTTTTTCTAAGTTTTCAACCGTTTCTTTAGAAAGCTTCATTTTCTTTCTGACAACTGCATTTCTCAAGCCTACGATTACTTCAGAAGTTGTGCTTTCCATTGCTGGAACTTGAATTTCTTCTTCAATATAGGTTCGTGCAATATCAGTCAATTCAGAATAATAATTTTTGACTTCGCCTTTTTCTAAAAGTTCTTTCTTTTCGAGGTTTTTCAACATACTCGAAGCCTTTTCGATTGGCGTCGCATATACAATTTCTTCGTCTTTTTTACGCTTGTATTTTTTAGCCAGGAAGAAAATCAAAACTCCGATTCCGGCTAAAAGCAAGATTCCCAAAACCCATTTCCACCAATTTCCCGCAGGAGATTTTACTTCGGAAATACCTTTGATATCAAACATTTTCTGTTTTAAAGTATCGACTTTTACCGCCATAACTTCAACAGCAATCGAATCGGTCAAAAACGGTTTTTTGTTGATCAAAACAGGAAGGCTCGGAATCAAGAATCGTCCCGAGTCAAATTGCGTCAAGCCATATCTTTTGGTCAATAAATAGCGGTCTTTTTCTTTGACAGTATCTGTTGGATAGGATTCTAAAACTTCTAAAGCGCCAAAATTTTTCCCATCCGGAAAAACTACGCTTGACAAAGTATCAACAGAAGTTTTTAAAGTAAGATTGATCTGCGCGCCAATTTTTATTTTGGTAGAATCGACCGCGGTGGTTACTCGTTTTTGCTGCGCGAAACCTAACGTTCCAACAAGCAAAAATAGCAATATGTAAAAAGTGTTTTTTTTCATTTTTCTAGTCCTAATCTTATTCATAAAAGGGGGAATAAAGATTAACCTCTCGATTTAAAATAGCCTAATAATTTGGTTACATAACTTTCGTCAACTCTAGTATTTACAGTACCAGAACCGCTTTTGCTAAAAGTTTCCTTGAAATATTTTATTTTATCCTGATAGTGTTTTTCATATTCCATGCGAACCGATTTTGAGCCCGTGTCGACTAAAAGCGTTTCTCCCGTTTCTGCGTCCAGCATATTCACCATCCCAATGTTTGGCATTTTTTCTTCTCTTGAATCATACACTCGAATTCCGGTCAAGTCGTGCTTTTTTCCGGCAATTTTCAAGGTTTTTTCATAATCGTCATCCGTCATAAAATCAGAAATCATGAAAACGATGGCTTTCTTTTTAATGACTCCGGAGAAAAAACGAAGCGCTTGCGAGATATTCGTCTTGTTGCTTTTCGGATGAAATTCAATCAATTCACGGATGATTCTCAAGACGTGCGACCTTCCTTTTTTTGGCGGAATAAACAACTCGATTTGGTCAGAAAATAAAATTAATCCGATTTTATCGTTGTTCTGAGTCGCTGAGAAAGCCATTGTTGCGGCGATTTCTGTCACGACATCTTTCTTGAAAGCATTCTGTGTCCCAAAACTTTCTGAACCGCTGATATCAACCATCAGCATCATCGTGAGTTCTCTTTCTTCCTCAAAAACTTTGACGTAAGGCTCGTTATATCTTGCCGTTACATTCCAGTCAATGGCACGAATATCGTCGCCAAATTGATATTGGCGCACTTCGCTGAACGTCATTCCTCGCCCTTTAAAAGACGTATGATATTCTCCCGAAAAGATGTGATCGCTCAATCTTCGGGTTTTGATTTCTATTTTTCGTACTTTTTTGAGTAATTCCTTTGTATCCATTTCTTTAGATTTCAGATTTTAGATTTCAGATTTCAGGACTTATATGGTCTGAAAACTGCAAACTGCCATCTGATTAAGGTACTTCAACTTCGTTTACGATTTTATTGATGATGTCAACAGAAGTCACATTTTCAGCTTCAGCTTCATACGTAATTCCGATTCTGTGGCGCAACACATCGTGAACAACGGCGCGAACATCTTCTGGAATCACATAACCTCTGCGTTTGATAAAAGCATAACATTTTGCGGCAGTTGCCAAGTTGATGCTTCCACGCGGAGACGATCCGAAACTGATCAAAGGTTTTAAGCTTTCTAATTTATATTTCTCTGGATAACGAGTCGCGAAAACAATATCCAAGATATATTTCTCAATTTTTTCATCCATATAAACCTCGCGAACCGCTTCTTGCGCTCTTAAAATCTGCTCGACAGAAACCACTTGGTTTACTTTTTCGTAACCACCTTTCAAGCTTTGGCGAACGACCATTCGCTCTTCTTCCATTTTTGGATAATCGATTACCGTTTTTAACATAAAACGATCGACTTGTGCTTCTGGCAAAGGATAAGTTCCTTCTTGTTCTACTGGATTTTGCGTAGCTAGAACCAAAAATGGTCTGTCTAATTTAAATGTAGTATCTCCAATCGTTACTTGTTTTTCCTGCATCGCTTCCAAAAGAGCCGATTGTACTTTCGCCGGAGCACGGTTGATCTCATCCGCTAAAACGAAATTGGCGAAAATCGGACCTTTTTTAATCGAAAAAGCATTGTCTTTAATGTTGTAAATCATTGTTCCCACAACGTCAGCAGGAAGCAAATCTGGAGTAAACTGAATACGGCTGAAAGAACCGTGAATTGCTTGTGAAAGCGTGTTAATTGCTAAAGTTTTTGCCAAACCTGGAACACCTTCCAGCAAGATATGCCCTTGTCCTAAAAGTCCGATCAACAATCTTTCAATCATATGCTTCTGACCGACAATCACTTTGTTCATTTCCATCACCAAAAGGTCAATAAAGGCGCTTTCTCTTTCTATTTTTTCATTGATTGCTCTAATGTCTAATGCAGTAGCATTTTCTTCCATAATCTAATATTTAAAGCCGTGAAGTTAGTATTTAATTTTAATGGTGCAAATTGAAAATTTATTTACTGGCAAGACGTTAACAATCTGTTAAAAATTATTTGAATCCCTTGGTTTTAAGGATGATTTATGATTTTCTTTTCATAAATTTAGAAACTCAAATTTAATAGCGTGAAAACAGCCTTATCTCCCATCATTGCGGGAACTATGAATTGGGGAGTTTGGGATAAAAATCTCAATACTTCTGAAATGGCAAACTTGATACATGTTTGCCACGAAAATAAAATCACAACCTTTGACCATGCCGATATTTATGGCGGTTATACTACGGAAGCTTCCTTTGGAAAAGCCTTGACGGAAAGCAAGATCAATCGTGAGAAAATTCAATTGATTTCGAAGTGCGGTATTCTTCAAAACTCAGAAAATCGTCCGTATAAAGTCAAGAATTATAATTATTCAAAAGACTATATTATTTGGTCTGTAGAAAATTCATTGAAAAATCTTCATTCAGATTATTTGGATGTGCTTTTATTGCATCGCCCGAGTCCGTTGATGAATGCGGATGAAATTGCGGAAGCCGTTGAAAAATTGAAAGCTGACGGAAAAATTTTGGATTTTGGCTTATCTAATTTTACGCCTTCCCAAACGGATTTGATTCGCTCGAAAACGGAAGTTTCTTATAATCAAGTCCAATTTTCTGCGACAGATTTTGAAGCGATGCTGAACGGAAGCTTGGATCATATGCAAGTGAACAATATTCGTCCGATGGCTTGGAATCCGCTTGGAACGGTTTTTAGAGAAAATACAGATCAGACAAAACGATTGAAAACGCTTTTGGCCGATTTGGTTTCAAAATACCATGTTGGTTCGGATACAATTTTATTGTCTTGGATTTTACAGCATCCGGCAAAAATTATTCCGATTGCGGGAACTGTGAATGTTTCAAGATTGCAGCAACTTTTTAAAGCTACGGAGTTTAAATTGGAACAGGAAGAATGGTTTTCTATATGGACGGAAAGTATGGGGAATGTGGTTCCTTAAATTATATAGAAACAAATAGTTTCACTTTAGAACAACTTTTATATCTTTGTATTATATGCCATCCAATCAAAAACACAGGACCATTGTCTTTTATAAAGACTATTTTGAAAATTTCTTTGATAACCAACGTGAAAAAGTCCAGAAAAAAATTGTTTGGACCTTCAGCTTAATTGAAGAATTGCCAAGAATTCCAGAAACGTATCTCAAGCATATTGAGAACACCGATGGAATTTTTGAAATAAGAATTCAACAAGGAAGCGATACTTTTAGAATATTTTGCTTTTTTGACGATGGAAAACTTATCGTATTAGCAAACGGATTTCAGAAGAAAACACAAAAGACACCAAAAAGTGAAATTGAAAAAGCTATAAAAATCAAACAAGAATATGAAAGCGAAAAATAATAACCTTAAAACATTAGCCGAATTTAAGGACAAACATTTCGGTAAAGTTGGAACTCAAAAAAGAGATGAACTTGATGCTGAATACGAAAATTTTAAAATTGGAGCAATGATTCATGAAGCAAGACTTGAAAAAGGATTGACTCAAGAACAGCTTGCCGAAAGAGTTGGAACAACAAAATCTTATATTTCAAAAATTGAAAACAACGTTAAAGAAGTTCGTTTTTCAACTTTGCAGAAAATTGTAGAACTTGGATTAGGTGGTCAATTGGAATTATCTATTAAGTTTTAAATGTTGAACATCCAACCCTAAATTTTCAACAAAGAAATAAAAAATGAAAATAGTCTTAATAACAGGTGCAACAAGTGGCATCGGAAGAGCAACGGCAATCGAACTAGCCAAAAACAATTTCAAATTAATTCTTTGTGGCAGACGCGAAGACCGTTTGGCAGAATTGCAGATTGAATTGGAACATCTCACAAAAGTGCATAGTTTGAATTTTGACGTAAGAAAGAAAAAGGCAGTTCAGGAAGCAATTGATTCTTTGCCTTCAGAATTTTCTAAAATCGATGTTTTGATTAATAATGCCGGAAACGCCCACGGTTTAGATCCAATTCAAACTGGAGATTTAGATGATTGGGATGCGATGATTGATATAAATATAAAAGGTTTGTTGTATGTTTCTCACGCCATAATTCCGAAAATGGTGGAACAACGAAGCGGTCATATTATAAACATCGGTTCCACGGCTGCAAAAGAAGTGTATCCAAACGGAAATGTCTATTGCGCCACAAAACATGCCGTTGACGCCATAAACCAAGGAATGCGAATGGATTTAAATCAATACGGAATTCGTGTGGGAGGAATTCATCCGGGAATGGTGGAAACCGAATTTTCACAAGTTCGTTTTAAAGGTGATGCCGAAAGAGCTGCGAATGTTTACAAAGGCTTTGAACCTTTAAAACCTGAAGATATTGCTGACATTATAAAATTTGTAATCACAAGGCCATATCACGTCAATATCGCTGATTTGGTCGTAATGTCAACCGCTCAAGCTTCGTCGACAATAGTGAATAGAATAATTTAAAAAGAGGATTTTTCGATATTTCGATTGTCCGACATTCGAAAAACCGAAAAGTCCAACAATCGAAATATCAAAATAAATGATCAACAAGCGTCTCCTCATAAAAAATCTCCTCGCTCACAATGACGAGAGCAGTTTTTATGACAAAAAGCGCCAGTTGAACTTGCATACGCGGGAAGGAAAAGGGAAGTTTTTGAAACACATTTGCGCGCTCTCCAACTCAAATCCTGCGAATAATTCTTATATCGTTGTGGGCGTTGAAGATCACGATAATGAAATTGTGGGCGATGATTTTTTTGACGACAGCCGAATCCAGAATTTGGTTAATGCCTTCTTGGAAAATCCTCCGAAGATTCAATATGAAAATGTTCCTTTCCCAAATTTATCTAAGGATAAAGTCGTCGGATTAGTTACGATTAAACCTAAAAAACGCGTTTCATTTTTCAAAAAAGGAATCCATACGATTATTGCAAAGCAAGCTTTTATACGAAGAGGAAGCAATTCAATTCCGATAGATGAATCTGAAGTTGAGCGAAATTACCAAAATACGGAAACCGTTATCAGCATTGAAAATAATTCAAGAAATAGCATCGAATATACGTTGGAAGGCGTGATTGATTTTATGAACAACCGTCACAAAGACATGTTTCCGAAGTATAAAGTTTTTAAGGAATTATTTGTAGTTTGCTGGGCCGGCCATTCGAAAAAAGTCAAAGAAAAAACCTATTTATCTCGTGTGGATATTGAATTGGTGAACGAACAAGTGAAGCTTTTTTATTCTGCTTTGGATGAAGTCTCGATTGAATTTGACCACAATACTTTTTCGATTACCGAATATCTTGCTTTAGGCTTAAACGACAAAACGAGCTATTATCCGTTGGAAAAACAAACGATTTATTTTTATGATAATGGCTATTATAAAATTGAAACTGAATTTCTCTTCGAACCGCCAGAATACAATCGGAAAATGCTTTTTCATATTTATAATTCCAATCTTTCCTTGCTTTCCAAATTAGAAAAATCACTTTCATTATCTGATCGAGAAAAAAAAGATCTGTTGAATCTTCCGTCGACTTTTATGATTTGTTATTTAAATGGATTTGACGAAGCAAAACAGAAATTAATCGAAGCAAAACATTTATTGAAGGCTTTTGAAAACTCCACAGTTTATATCAGTTTCAAAGAAGCTTTGAGAATTTTGCGAAAAATGAAATACGACAAAGGCAACGAATAATTTGTGACAAAATTTTTAATATTTGATTATCACAAATGTTTTTAGGATATTTGAATTTATGAATAGAACTTTAGTAATCGGCGACATTCACGGAGGCCTTCGCGCCGTAAAACAGATTTTTGAAAGAGCAAATGTCACCACAAACGATACACTTATTTTTCTTGGAGATTATGTTGATGGCTGGAGTGAGTCTCCTGAAATCATTGATTTTTTAATACAAATCAAAGAAACGCACAACTGCATTTTCTTACGCGGAAATCATGACGATTTGCTTTTATCTTGGTTAGAACACAAAAAAGACAATCCCCAATGGTTCAATCACGGCGGAAAAATCACGATGGAAAAATATAGTCTTTTGACCGATGAAGACAAACAGCCACACATTGATTTTCTGAAACTTTTAGAAAATTATTACCTTGACGAAGAAAACAGATTGTTCATCCACGCAGGTTTTACAAATTTGAACGGCGTTGAATATGAGTATTTTCCGAAGATGTTTTATTGGGAAAGAACGCTTTGGGAAAATGCACTTTCGTTAGATCCAAGAATAGAGAAAGACAGTCCATATTACCCAAAAAGATTCACACTTTATAAAGAAATTTTTATCGGACACACTCCTGTCACTAGAATTGGAGAAACTAGTCCTATGAATAAAGCCAATGTTTGGAATGTTGATACTGGCGCTGCTTTTAAAGGTCCGCTGACAATTTTAGATATAAATACAAAAGAATTTTGGCAGAGCGATCCGCTTCCTGAATTATATCCCGAAGAAAACGGAAGAAATTAACTGCAGAAAACTTACAATTAATAATATTATATTTGTGGAAAATATTTATACCATGAAGAAAATTTTTACTTTAGGATTGCTTTTGACAGCATTTTTTGGGAATGCACAAGCTTTCAGTGGAAAAGGAGATGACAAATTTCAAGTCGGAGCAAATTTCCAAGACCACGCCACAGGAATTATGGCCACTTATGATCACGGAATCGGCGAAAATATGTCGATCGGTTTGTACACTACTTATTTATTAGGAGTTGATGGCGATGGATCTGATTTTTCAGACGAATTTGATTTGAAAGCACGTTTCAACGCAAATATTGGAAATGTAATCGGATTACCTGAAAACATTGATGTTTACCCAGGACTAAATTTAGGATTGAGAAATTTCGGAGCACATCTTGGCGGTCGTTATTTCTTCACAAACGGTTTCGGAGTTTTCACTGAAATCGCTGCCCCAATTGCGCGCTATGAAAGCAATGTATTTGGTTATGAGCACTTAAATAACCAGTTTACTTTTAGTCTGGGAGCTTCTTTCAACTTATAATTAATATAAAATTCAATATAAATCCGGTTCAAATGAATCGGATTTTTTTTATTTCTGTTATAAATAGGTTAAAATCAAGCAACACAAAAAATCCTCCGAAACATTCTTTGTAAATTAGTGTAACAACAAACAAAGAATGGCACTCTTAGAACAATATAATTCTGTTAGAAAACACACCGAAACAATCTGTCAACCCTTACAAACAGAAGATTTCGTCCCACAGCCCGTTAACTTCGTGAGTCCGCCGAAATGGCATTTGGCACACACCACCTGGTTTTTTGAGCAATTTGTCTTGAAAGAACATTTGCCAGATTACAAAGTTTTTAACGAAGACTTCTGCTTTCTTTTTAACAGTTATTACAACACGGTAGGTAAAAGGGTTTTCAGAGCGGACAGAGGAAATATTACACGTCCGGGCGTTCAGGAAGTTTTTGACTACCGCGCTTATGTGGATATGCACATGCAAATCTTATTGCAATTGAAATCTGATGAACTAAAAGATTTGGTGGAACTCGGACTAAATCACGAGCAGCAACATCAGGAATTATTGCTGACTGACATCAAATATATTTTGGGAAACAACCCGATTTTTCCTGTTTACAACGAAGATTTAGATTGGGAAAATAATTCAAATTTAGAAAGCGGTTTTGCAAAAATCGAAGAAGGAATTTATGAAATTGGATATGAAGGCGAGGGCTTTTCTTTTGATAACGAACACGGAAAACATAAAGTTTACGTGCACGATTTTGAGATTTCAAAAGCTTTGGTTACAAATGCAGAATATCTTGAATTTATAAATTCTGAAGGCTATAAAAACTTCAAATATTGGTTGGATGAAGGTTGGGCTTGGGTAACCGAAAATAAAATTGAAGCGCCCTTGTATTGGCACAAAATCGACGGCGAATGGTTCCATTTTACAATGAACGGTTTGCAAAAAGTAAACACCGAAGCTGTTGTCACGCACGTTAGTTTTTATGAAGCTTCCGCTTTTGCGGAATGGAAAAAGATGCGACTTCCTACGGAATTTGAATGGGAAATCGCATCTGAAAAATTCAACTGGGGAAAACGCTGGGAATGGACAAATTCGGCTTACCTTCCTTACCCAAATTTTAAAAAACCAGAAGGCGCCATTGGCGAATACAACGGAAAATTTATGGTAAACCAAATGGTTTTGCGCGGTTCAAGTTGTGCGACATCGCCAAACCACAGCCGAAAAACATATAGAAACTTTTTTCATGCAGACGAGCGCTGGCAATTCAACGGCATTCGTTTAGTAAAATAATCATTTATGAAAATAACTATACCAACGTATAATCAAGCATTTGCTGAAGATGTTTTAAAAGGCTTGACCGACAAGAAAAAACATCTTTCTTCTCGCTATTTTTATGATGATGAAGGAAGCCACATTTTTCAGAAGATCATGAAAATGCCCGAATATTATCCTACGAATTGTGAGTTTGAAATTTTGTCTGAACAGTCTGAACAAATTTTGGAACAGTTAAATTTCAATGGGAAATTCAATATCGTAGAGTTTGGTTCTGGCGATGGTATAAAAACAAAGCAGTTATTGAAAACTTTCTTGGACAAAAATGCTGATTTTACGTATGTTCCGATAGATATTTCTGAAGAAGCAATTTTAATTTTGGAGGAAAATATTCGCGCGTCGCTTCCTGAAATCAAGATGAATTCTAAAATTGGCGATTATTTTGATATTCTTTCAGCCATTTCTAAAGAAGAAACTCCCAATTTGTTTTTATTTTTAGGAGGAAACATCGGAAATTACAAGAAAGAGGATGCGATTGATCTGCTTCAAAAATTTGCTTTTGGAATGAAAAAAGGCGACAAATTGCTGATGGGAATTGATTTGCAGAAAAGTCCGAGAACGATTCAAAAAGCCTATGACGACCCACACGGAATCACAAAAGCCTTCAATATGAATCTTCTGAAAAGAATAAATCGTGAGTTAGAAGCTGATATTGATTTGGATCAATTTGATTTTTATTGCCATTATAATCCAGAAAATGGAGAAGTAAACAGTTATTTGTTCAGTTTGATGAAACAAAATTTTCACTCAAAAGTTCTCGATAAATCATTTACTTTTCAAAAAGGAGAAACCATTTGGACGGAGCTTTCTAAAAAATATAACTTTTCTGAAATTGAAGAATTGGCAGAAAAATTGGATTTTAAAGTTGTGGAAAATTTCTTGGATTCTAAATTTTATTTTACGGATAGTTTGTGGGAGAAGTAATTTACAATGAAGAAAATTACAGCTTGAGACTTAAAACAGTTCCGGAAATCTCATTAAAATATTGCTCGTTTCCAGCTTTTGATATCAAATGTATATAGTGATCGCCATTAGTATCTTTAATAATTATTTTTTCATTTATATGAATATCTGAATTACTGCTTCTTGAAAACATCATTTCAAATAATAAGCTTCGAAATTCTTGATTTGACCAGTCGGCTTTCTTGGGATTTTTCAGTATTTCTTCATGAGAGCAATAACAATAAAGAACGACATTATTTTCTGCTAAGTACTCACTAATCTGTTTAGCAATACTAAATAAAGTTCCTGGATTATTATAAGAGTTCATTTCAGAAATAGCTTCAATTGTAACGTCTATAATAGGTATATCAATTTCTACAGGAAGATTTTCTGCATTAAATTCAGTAAACTTTAAAAGATATTCAAAACCTTCTTTTGTTATGATAGGAATCACAGAATCTAAAGCCATAAGAAATAAGAAGATTTATTTCTTTGGAAAATATTTGGCCCAATTATCTCTGAGTTCTTTTTTACGAGCTTCTTTATCTGCTTGCAATTTACGAACTAAGTCTAGTAATGGTTGTGAAGGATTTTCTATATGTAATGTCTTGATTTTCATCATTTACAAAATTATATATAATTAATCCTAAAAACACAAATCAACTATACTATTTGTTTATGAAGTTTTTGTTTTTATAAATTTTATCTATTATTAAAATAAAAAATCCCGTCAGTTTTCACCAACAGGATTTCTCAAAACTTCTATCTAAATCTTACAAATCAAATTTAATCCCTTGAGCTAAAGGCAAATTCGTTGTGTAATTGATTGTATTTGTCTGTCTTCTCATATATACTTTCCAGGCATCTGAACCAGATTCTCTACCGCCACCAGTTTCTTTTTCACCACCAAAAGCGCCACCAATTTCAGCACCTGAAGTTCCGATGTTTACGTTGGCAATTCCGCAGTCAGAACCAGCAACAGAAAGGAATCTTTCTGCTTCGCGCAAATTATTGGTCATAATTGCAGAAGACAATCCTTGCGCCACTCCGTTTTGAATAGCGATAGCGTTATCAACATCTCCGTCATATTTCAATAAGTATAAAACTGGAGCAAAAGTTTCGTGTTGCACAATTTCATAATGACCTTCTGCTTCTGCGATGGCAGGTTTTACGTAGCATCCGCTTTCGTAACCTTCGCCAGAAAGAACGCCACCTTCAACGATGATTTTCCCACCTTCAGCAACAACTTTTGTCAAAGCTTTGTTGTACATTTCCACAGCATGCGTATCGATTAGCGGTCCAACATGATTGTTTTGGTCTAAAGGATTTCCGATTTTCAATTGGCCATAAGCCGAAACAATCGCGTCTCTTACTTTGTCATAAATACTTTCGTGGATAATCAAACGACGCGTTGAGGTACAACGTTGTCCAGCAGTTCCAACGGCGCCAAAAACAGCACCGATAACCGTCATTTTCACGTCAGCATCTGGAGTTACGATAATGGCATTGTTTCCGCCTAATTCTAATAACGAACGGCCTAAACGTCCCGCTACAGTCTGCGCTACGATTTTACCCATTCTAGTTGAACCAGTTGCAGAAACCAAAGGAACGCGAACGTCAGCAGTCATCCATTCTCCCACTTTGTAATCTCCGTTGATTAGGCAAGAAATTCCTTCTGGAAGGTTATTTTCTTTTAAAACTTCAGCGATAATATTTTGACACGCAACACCACACAAAGGTGTTTTTTCAGATGGTTTCCAAACACAAACATCTCCAGCAATCCAAGCTAAAGCGGTGTTCCAAGACCAAACTGCTACCGGGAAGTTGAATGCAGAAATAATTCCCACGATTCCAAGTGCGTGATATTGGTCATACATTCTGTGTCCAGGACGTTCAGAGTGCATTGTGAAACCGTGCAATTGGCGTGACAAACCAACTGCAAAATCACAGATATCGATCATTTCTTGTACTTCGCCAAGACCTTCTTGCAATGATTTTCCCATTTCATAAGAAACCAATTTTCCAAGTGCGTCTTTTTTCTCACGCAATTTTTGTCCGAATTGGCGAACGATTTCTCCACGTTGCGGTGCTGGCATCATTCTAAAAGTTTTGAAAGCTTCGGTTGCGCTCTGCATTACTTTTTCGTAATCTTCCTTAGTTGTCGTTTTTACTTTTCCGATTAATTGGCCGTCAACTGGTGAGTAGCTTTCCAGGATTTCTCCGTTTGAAAACCAAGAATTTCCTGTTGAAGTTCCTTCGTTAATTTCTTTGATGCCTAGTTGTTGCAAGGCTTCCTGCATTCCGAATTGATTTGCTGTTGTTGCCATTTATAACTTTTTGATTGTAAATTGTAATATTTTTTGCGAAGTTATGATTTATAGGTGGATTTTGCGAATTAAAATGAGATTTTGGCAATGTTGTATATCGACAAACTGCGTCAATAGCCCCGATTGTAGCGGAAACCCGGAAGCAAAAAAAGCCAGTGTTTTTATTTTAAAAAAGCGACCGGAGGAAGCTCTTTTTAAAATTTAAAAACACGGCTTTTTTGTTGAGGAGTTGGAGAGAAAAGCGGGAAATAGCTTCGCAAAAAAATTATCTCTTTAATGAATATCTCTTGTCAGTTTCCATTATCGTTCCACATTTGCTACATTGTCTCAAGGCTTTTGAATTGTAAAAATGCTGGAAATGGGGAAGAAAATCTTTTTCGATGTCGTTTAATTCAAAATAGACTTCGTATAATTTGTGGTTGCAATTGTCGCAAAACCATAGTAGTCCGTCGTTGTAGCCTTTGCCGGCGCGTTTTCTTTCGATTACTAATCCGATTGAGCCAGCAGAGCGAACGGGAGAATGCGGTGTTTTTGCGGGATGAAGGTACATATCGCCGGCGTGAAGTTCCATTTCTTTTCGTTCGCCATCTTCCTGAATGATCACTTTTATTGAACCTTCGAGCTGGTAAAAAAGTTCTTCGGTTTCGTTATAATGATAGTCTTTTCTTGCGTTTGGACCTGCGACGATCATCACGATGTAATCTTCAGAATCTACGTATATATTTTTGTTTCCGACAGGCGGTTTTAAAAGGTGTCGGTTTTCATCAATCCATTTGTTTAGATTGAAGGGTTTTGAAGTAGCCATAATTTTAAATTTCCTATAAAATTACTAAAAATAAAAAAGGCTAGCGAAAACTAGCCTTTAAAATTTATTTTACTTCTTTTATCAGATAAAGATAAACCGGAAAGTGGTCACTAAAACCGACTTGCCCGTTTGAATTTCTGAGCGGATATCCTTTATATTGTCCTGTTGTTTGGGTGAGGAAAGGTTTGTTGTAAACGCCTGCTTTCCAGAAACGGTAAGAAGTGTAATCTTTCCTTATTAATGGCTCTGAAAGAATCATTTGGTCGAATAAATCCCAAGCGTCGCGGTAAGCAAGAGTTCCAATTCCTTTGTTTGCCATTTCTTCCATCGGGTTGTACATTCCGAATTCCTTAGTTTCTTCTTTTTTGGCTTTTGCCTGAAGTTCTACTTTTACACTCTTATTATAAGGTCCGTCATTCAAATCACCCATGGTAATGATTTTAGCGTTTGGATTGATCTTATATAAGGAGTCAATGATTCTTCTATTCAGTCTTCCGGCAGCTTCACGATTTGGGCTCGATTTTTTCTCTCCACCTGAGCGTGATGGCCAGTGATTTACTATAAAGTGCATTTCTTCTCCGTCTAACATTCCTGTAACCAACAATTGGTCACGAGTGTAGACTCTTCTAGTTTTATCACTTTGGTCATAAATAATCAATGGAACATTTATATAGCTTGTTGGCTTGAAATGTTTCTTTTGGTATAAAAGCGCCACATCGATTCCTCTTTTGTCGGGAGAATCAAAATGTACAATTCCATAATCTTTTCCAGCTAAAAGCGGTTGCTTGATAAGATCTTCCAAAACACCTCGATTTTCAATTTCAGAACCGCCTATTACCACAGGTCCTTCTTTTTGTTGATCGCTGGTTCCCAATTCATTAATGACGCGACTTAAATTTTGGAGTTTTTTCTTGTACTTAACATACGTCCAATTCTGATCCCCAGTTGGTGTGTACTCCTCATCATTTACATCTGCATTGTTAATTGTGTCAAAAAGGTTCTCAAAATTGTAAAATGCAATGGTTTGCACTTTAAATTTTTTGTCCTGTGCATTCGTTATATTTATTGTAGAAAAGATAACGAAAAGGGCAATAAAATTTTTAATTCTCATAAAACGTATATTAATTTAACGTGAAGTTTAACTTAAACTTGGGAGCAAAAGTAAATAATTTAATTAAATAATATACCTTTGCGGGCTGTTAAGAAATAATTAACTTAACAGAAAGTGAATTAATTTAATTATTTTTATGAAAAAACTTGTACTTAGTATTTTATTTGTGATGCAAGTCGTTTTTGCTTTTGCACAGCAAGGCACTTTAGTTAAAGGTAAAGTTGTTGATGCAAAAAGTCAAAAACCACTGCAAAATGTTGTTGCAACGTTGCAAAACACAACACTAACGGCATTGACGAATTCTGATGGTATTTTTGTTTTTGGAAGTACTCCTTCTGGAAGCCACCTTTTAGAAATTACGAGCTCTGGATACTCTCGTCAAATCTTGTCAATCGATGTTGTTGAAGGTCAGCCATTAGATGTTGGTTTAGTTGTTTTAGAAGAAGATCAAACGGCAGAGCAACAACTTAGCTTGATTACCATCACTGAAAATGATTTAGGTGATGATAATAGCGGTTCTGAAAATACTGCTGGACTACTTCAAGCTTCAAGAGATGCATTTCAACAATCTGCTGCTTTTAACTGGGGTCAAGCTCGTTTTAGAATCAGAGGTTTAGATAATGAATATGCAACTACCATGATTAATGGTATTGTAATGAATAAAATATATGATGGCAGACCACAATGGAGTAACTGGGGTGGTTTAAATGACGCTACCAGAAACCAAGAATTTACAATGGGTTCTGCTCCATCAGATTATACTTTTGGCGGAATTTTAGGAACACAAGAAATCAATACAAGAGCTTCATATTATAGACCAGGAACAAGAATCTCTTTTTCTGGAACAAACACAAATTATAGCTGGAGAATGATGGGAACTCATGCTTCTGCAATGGATGCTAACGGAATTGCTTATGTAATTTCTGCTTCAAGAAGATGGGCTGAAGAAGGTTATTTTGAAGGAACTGACTATAGCGCAAACTCATTTTTTGCAAGTATTGAGAAAAAATTCAATGACAAACACAGCTTGAACTTTACTTCAATGTATGCGCAAAACAGCAGAGGAAAAAACTCTCCAAACACAAATGAAGTCAATAGAATTGCTGGTGAAGAATACAACTCTTACTGGGGATGGCAAGATGGAAAGAAAAGAAACTCTAGAGATAAAGATGTTGAAGAGCCAATTTTCATGTTAAGCCACTATTGGAAAATTACTGACAAAACTAACTTGAATACAAACGTTTCTTACCAATTTGGTCATATCGGAAACAGCCGTATTGATTTTCAAGGTGTAAGAAATCCTGATCCTACATATTATAGAAACTTGCCAAGCTATTGGACTTCAATGTATGACGGAAACACTTTCATAGGAAATACTCAAGCAAATATTACAGAAGCTGGAAGATCAAAATTCTTAACAAACAGACAGCTTGACTGGAACGAAATGTATGCTGCCAATGGAAGAACAAGAGACGGAAACAGCGTTTATGCTTTATATGAAGATAGAACCGATGACAAAACTTGGACAGCAAACACAATCTTGAATTCTCAATTGGCTGACAACATTATCCTTAATGCTGGTGCAACTTACAGAAAATTGGATTCTCAAAATTTCCAAGAAATGCTTGACCTTTTAGGTGGAGATTATTTTAAAGATTATGACAATTTTTATACTGGAAATTTCTCTCAATCAGATTTGAATAATCCAAACAGAAATGTTGGAGTGGGAGACAAATATGGTTATAACTATAAGTTATATGCAGATAACGTTGACGCTTTCACACAATTCAAATTCAGCTATACAAAAGTTGATTTCTATTTAGCGCAATCTTATGCTCGTTCTCAATACCAAAGAGAAGGTTTGTATAAAAACGGACTTTATGCTAACAACTCTTTCGGGAAAAGCGACAAAATTATCTTTGACAACTTCGGATTTAAAGGAGGAGCAACATTTAAGTTAACAGGAAGACATTTATTTGACGTAAATGCAGTTTATATGACTAAAGCGCCTTCATTAAGAAATACTTTCCCTAATGCTCGTTTAAATAATTTCATTATCCCAGAACTTGATAATGAAAAAATCATGAGTGTTGACGCAAGTTATATTATCAGAATGCCAAAATTAAAAACTAGACTGACTGGTTTTTACTCTACAATCAAAAATGCTACAGAAACATCATTCTTCTTTGCTGAAGGAGTTTTTGATGGTGAAGGTGCAGATGCGAACGCTTTCGTAGCTGAGACTGTAACAGGAATCAATAAAAAACAAATGGGTGTTGAAGTTGGTATCGAATATCAAATTACCTCAACAATTAAAGCTACAGCAACTGGATCTTTTGGACAATATACTTATGACAACAATCCAAATGTAAGTATTAACAATGACGCACTTGCAGCAATTGCTGATGATGGAACAGGAACTTCAACTGTAGTTGGAAATCCAAACACTCAAGTAGATTTTGGAAAAGCGGCTTTAAAAGATTACAGACTTCCGGGAATGCCACAACAAGCTTACTCAATCGGACTTGAATATAGAGATCCTAAATTCTGGTGGATTGGTGCCAATGCAAATTACCTTGCAAGCAATTATTTAGATGTTTCAGCGTTATTGAGAACTAGCAATTTCTTTGAAAACTCTGAAGATCCTTATGGATTAGGCCTTCCTTTTTCAGACGTAGACAATGCAAGAGCAAAAGAATTGTTGAAACAAGAAAAATTTGATGAATTTTATTTAGTAAATTTAACAGGAGGAAAATCTTGGAGAATCGACGGAAAAACTTTTGGTTTCTTCGCAAGCATCAACAACGTTTTTGACGTGACCTACAAAACTGGAGGTTTCGAACAAGCAAGAAATGCAAACTACCAAGAACTTAACAGAGACCAATCTAGTGGTACTCCAGCATTTGGCGCAAAATATTTCTACGGATACGGAAGAACATTTTTTGTTAACCTTTACATCAACTTCTAATTTATATCTCTTATGAAAATAAATAAGCTAACAACATTATTATTTGCATCACTTTCGATTGGAATTTTTTCGAGCTGCGTTAATGATGACGATACCGTTCTTCCAGAATATAATGCTTTAATTTTAGGCGAAAATTTCTCAGGAGGTACAAGTGGAAACAAATTCGAATATGAGGGCTGGACAAATTATTCAGAAGCCGGAACCAGATTCTGGATTACTGAAACTTTTAGTGGCAATGGATATGCTAAATTCACCTCTTTTCCTGCACCACCGACCTATCCAGCAGAAGCTTCAAATATCGCATGGTTAATAACGCCACCACTTAATTTAGATGCCCAAGAAGGCGAAAAATTAGTTTTCCAAGCTGCTCAGGCGTTCGTTGACAACACGGCAAACACGTTGGAAGTTTTAATATCTACCGATTATGACGGAGAAAATGTTACAGCTGCATCATGGCAGACATTAAATGCAACTTTGCCTACAACAGCTTCTGTTCGTTATGCATTCATCAATTCAGGAGTAATTGATATTTCTAGGTATACCGGAACGGCACACATTGCTTTCAGAGTAAAAGGAAACGGAACAACATTAGATGGTACGTATCAAATTGATAACGTAAGGGTTTATAACTAATCCATTTTAAAACAAAATTTATGAAATCTATTTTATATAAATCTTTATTTTTCGCAATTTTAACCGCTGGATTTATTTCTAGCTGTGCGAATGATGATAATTACAGTGACCCAACAGGAGAATGTACGCAACCAAATTTGACTGCTACAAAAACTGTTCAGGAAATTATTGCAACTGCTACAGGTGCTCCAAAACTTTATGAAGCTAATGATATCATCGAAGGATATGTTACTTCAAGCGATGAACAAGGAACTTTCTTTAAGTCAATTTCTTTGCAAACGCTTCCAACTGATGGATCAGCTCCTGTAGGTTTTAGCGTTGCCGTAAATGTGAATTCAACATTTATGGATGGTTTTACGCCTGGAACAAAAGTATATATCAAACTTCAAGGACTTTATTATGCTAATGTATTCAATTCACTTGTAATTGGTGCTTATTATCAGCCAACTCCTTCAGACACACCAGCTGTTGGAAGAATTTCTGAGAATTTATACAAAAATTACCTAATTCCTTCTTGTACAAAAGTTGATGAAAGCCAACTATTAAGAACAGTAACTCTTGCTCAAGCATACACAAATGCAAACTTAAATACCTTAATCGAAATAGATGATATAAGATTTGCTGATGGTTCAATCGGAAGAGCTTATTATGATGTTGATTCTGGAGGTGGCGCAACAAACCACTTTATTACATCAACGACTGGTGGCGCGTCAAACATTATCAGATTCAGTAGTTTTGCACCTTTCTCAGGTAATAGGGTAAAAGCAGGTAGTGGAAAAATTAGAGGTGTAATGACAAAATACAATTCTGATTTTCAATTTATCGTAAGATATGAGGGTGATATACAACTTGGAGGTGATAGAGAGTTTACATATCCTTCAACTTTTACAGAAAATTTTGAAAGCTATGTATTAAACCAAAGTAACTTTTCAAACTACTTTAACAATCCAGTTTTAGGAACAAAAGTTTGGGCAGTCAAATCAGCAACTTCAAAATTCCTTGAAATGTCATCTTTCGGAGGAACTGCTGAAAACAATAGAACTTTGTTCTTCATGCCAGCAAATTTTACAGATGCAAATACAATGACGTTCAAATATAAAGTGAATTTCGCAGTAGCTGGTCATACGCCTTTAAAAGTATATTATACAACAAATTATACACCAGGACAAAACATCAATTTGGCTACATTGGTTGACATCACTTCTAGCTTCACAGTTGGAACAAGTACTACTTTTGTAAGTGCTGGAACTTACAATATTCCGACAGGAGTAACTGGAAACGGTTTCTTTGTATTCGAATATACAGGTTCAGGACTTTCAAATCCAAGATTGACAACAAACTTTGGAATAGATGATATCACAGTAAACTAAGATTTACATCTATAAAAACAAAAAAGCGAGACAATTGTCTCGCTTTTTTTATATCTAAAAATTTTATTTATTCAAAATGGCTATAAAAATAAGCTTCCACTGCTTTTAATTCTTCTTGTGAAAAAGTCTTGGTAATCGCAAGATTGGTTTTCATCACAGGATACTGTTTTGGATCCACAATCGGATCGCTTTTCTCTTGGAGGAACAATTTTATATCAGCACCTTTTTCTTTGTAAACAGAAGCGATTTCTTTAATACTCGGGCCAATTATTTTTTGATCTGGCTTATGGCACGAATAGCACATTCCTTTACCATCAAAGATTTCTTGGCCTAATCGTAATTGTTTTTCTTCTGGAGAAATTTGGGTTTCAGGATAGAGTGATTCTTTCTTTTCTTCTTTTTGACAGGAAATTAAAGCTAAGATTGAAAGTGTAAAAAATAGTTTTTTCATGATATTCTAACAACTCTGAAAGAGTTTTGAACTCTTTCAGAGTTAAATTTAAATTTTATCTATTTAAAATAATTGCCGCTTCCTTAGCAAAATAAGTAGAAATAACATCCGCCCCAGCTCTTTTGATACAATGCAATTGTTCAATCATAATCTTATCATGATCTAACCAACCTCTTTCTGCAGCAGCTTTTACCATAGCATACTCACCAGAAACCTGATAAACCGAAACAGGTACATTCACTGCATTTTTAACTTCGCGGACGATGTCTAAATAAGCGATTCCTGGTTTTACCATCACAATATCTGCACCTTCTTCTACATCGTGAAGGGCTTCGCGAATAGCTTCAATTCGGTTCGCATAATCCATTTGATACGTTTTTTTATCCTTCGGAACTTCGTTTAAATCGACCGGAGCACTATCCAAAGCCTCACGAAACGGACCGTAAAATGACGACGCATATTTAGCACTGTAACTCATAATTCCCACATTGTGATATCCATTCTCTTCCAACGCCTTTCGGATGGAAAGCACTCTTCCGTCCATCATATCACTTGGCGCAACAAAATCAGCACCAGCTTCTGCATGGCTCAAGCTCATTAAAGTTAAAGCATCTACAGTTGCGTCATTGATGATTTGTCCTTTTTCAATAATTCCGTCATGGCCATAAATTGAATACGGATCCAAAGCAACATCTGGCATCACAATCATTCCAGGAACAGCGTCTTTGATAGCGCGAATAGCATCTTGCATCAATCCGTTTTTATTCCAAGCTTCTTTGCCTGTATTGTCTTTTAGTTTGTCGTCGACTTTCACGTATATATTGACCGCTTTGATTCCTAAATCCCATAATTCTTTCACTTCTTTTACGGTCAGATCCAAAGAACGACGGTAAATTCCCGGCATCGATGGAATTTCAACTTGAAAGTTTTTTCCTTCTGCAATAAACATCGGGAACATAAAATCGTTTGGAGTCAAATGCGTTTCACGAACTAATGAACGAATGGATTCGTTTGTTCGCAATCTTCTATCTCTTTGTAATGGAAACATAATTATTTTAAATTTAGGATTTTAGATTTGGCAAAAACTAAAATCAGTATTTATTTAAATCCAATCAACGGGATTTTCTAATATATTAATTAACTTTTCTTCTTCGCTTCCTGCTTCCGGATGATGATCATAAACCCACTGAACGTGCGGTGGCAAACTCATCAAAATGCTCTCAATTCGTCCGTTGGTTTTTAATCCGAAGAGCGTTCCTTTATCGTGAACTAAATTAAATTCTACATACCTTCCACGACGAATTTCCTGCCAATTTCTATTTTCTGGAGAATATTCTAAATTCTTTCTTTTTTCAACAATCGGAACATACGCTTCCAAGAAACTATTCCCAATTTCAGTCACAAAATCATGCCAGTTTTCCAAAGAAAAATATTCAGAAGCTTTGCAATGATCGAAGAATAAACCACCGATTCCTCGGGCTTCGTTTCTGTGAGCATTCCAAAAATATTCGTCGCATTGCTTTTTAAACTTGGGATAAAAATCCAAATTATGTTTATCGCAAGCGGTTTTGCATGTCTGGTGAAAATGTTTTGCATCTTCTTCAAACAAATAATAAGGCGTTAAATCTTGACCTCCGCCAAACCACTGATTTACAACATTTCCCTCTTTATCATACATTTCAAAATAACGCCAATTCGCGTGAACCGTAGGAACCATCGGATTCTTCGGGTGCAAAACCAAACTCAATCCACAGGCAAAAAAGTCAACATCGCCTACATTAAAATAAGCTTGCATCGCTTTTGGCAAAGGGCCGTGGACGCCTGAAATATTAACGCCGCCTTTTTCAAAAACAGCACCGTTTTCTATAACGCGCGTTCTTCCGCCACCGCCTTCTGGTCGTTCCCAAATATCTTCTTTGAATTTGGATACGCCATCAACTTTTTCAAGTCCGGCGACTATTTGATCTTGGAGATTTTGTATGTATTGGTAGAATTTGTTTTTCATTCTATTTATGCTTTTGCGCTTGAAATTTTATTAAAAATATCAAACGAAAATGTCTTGCTTTCCCTTTGCACATATTCATAAACCGCAATTGCTTTTAATCGTAATTGTGTCTTTTCTTCTTCGTAATTATTTGAAATCTGAACCAAAAAATCAGCAAATAATTCGGCATTTGCCCAATCAAAATGCAACTTTTCTAAATGCTGAATCATCTCTTCCGAAGAAAATTTCAAAACATCATCCATTGCCAATGCCAAGTTTTTCAATTGATTATCCAAATCATTTAAATTCCAATCTTCTGGAATATATGTCAATGAAATCAACTGTTTCAAGACATTATTGATTCTTTCGTTTTCTTCGTCGCGCAAACCTTTTGTAAGCATTTTAAATAGTTGTTAATTGATAATTATTAGTTGATAGTTTAAAACGGATTGTGTTGATCTATCAACTATCTACAAAAAACTGCAAACTAATATCTATATTCTTTCACCGCGTCAACAAACGCTTTTGCGTGATCGACAGGAATATTTGGCAAGATTCCGTGTCCTAAATTCGCGATAAATTTGTCTTTTCCAAATTCATTAATCATTTCGTTGACCATCTTTTTAATTGTAGGAATTGGCGAAAGCAATCTCGACGGATCAAAATTTCCTTGCAAAGTAATATCGCCTCCCGACAAATATCTGGCATTTCTTGGCGAACACGTCCAGTCAACTCCCAAAGCCGAAGCCTTGCTTTTCCCCATTTCTCCCAAAGCAAACCAGCAGCCTTTTCCAAAGACAATCACTTTCGTTTCTTCGGCCAAAGCTTCCACGATTTGGTTGATATATTTCCAAGAGAATTCCTGATAATCGACTGGAGAAAGCATTCCGCCCCAAGAATCAAAAATCTGTACCGCGTTCACTCCCGCTTTTACTTTTTCTTTCAAATAAGCAATCGTCGTGTCGGTGATTTTTTGCAATAAAACGTGGGCAGCTTCTGGATGCGTGAAGCAAAATCCTTTGGCCGTATCAAAACTTTTTGAACCTTTTCCTTCTACAGCATAACAGAAAATCGTCCAAGGCGAACCCGCAAAACCGATCAACGGAACCTCATTATTCAGCATTTCTTTGGTCAATTTAATCGCATCCATCACATAACCTAACGTTTCGTGAATATCTGGAACTATCACTCTTTCAACATCTTGAACCGTTCTGATTGGATTTGGCAAAAACGGACCAACGCTTTCTTTCATCAAAACTTCGATTCCCATTGCTTGCGGAACGACCAAAATATCCGAGAATAAAATTGCAGCATCTGGAGCAATTCTTCTGATTGGCTGCACCGTAATTTCGGCAGCTAATTCTGGCGTTTGGCAACGCGTGAAAAAGTCATATTTGTCACGCAAAGCGATGAATTCAGGAAGGTATCTTCCAGCTTGACGCATCATCCAAACTGGTGGACGTTCAACGGTTTCTTTGTTTAATGCTCTTAAGAAAAGGTCGTTTTTTATCATTTTTTGTTTATTTGTTTCACAAAGTTTCACAGAGAACTTTTCGCAGAGTTTCACAAAATTTTGTGCCTCTTTGTGTCTTCTTAGTGCAACTTTGTGTAATAATTTATAGTCTGAATAATCACATTTTCAACAGTTTGTTGTTTTGCAATTATTATATTTTCTGTAATTTCTTTCAATGTTTCTGCGGTTGTTATGCCGATGCAGAAGCATTTTTTATCACCAATTTTATTCTCTATCAAATAACTTTCCACACCAGACGGACTGAAAAACAAAACCGCATTTACTTCAGCATTTATCTTTTTGGGAGCCAAAATTGTTTCATAAACTTCAATTTCTTCGAAGGAAATATTTGCTTTTTTAAAAGCTTGTGGTAAAGTTTCTCTTCTTAAATTTCCGCTGAAAAATGTGAACTTTTCTTTAGAAAAATCATTGACAATTATCTCCGCCAATTCAGAAGCATAGTCTTTTGAAGCAACAACTTTAAATCCGTTTTTTTCTAATAATGCTTTTGTTTTTAAGCCTACGCAGAAAATTTTATTGTCTTTAAATTCAGTTGCTTTTTTATTTTCAAGGAAACTTTTTACGGCATTTTGGCTTGTAAATAATAAGTTTGATGAATTTTTATTTATCTGGAATTCCTTGTTTTTTATTTCTATAAAATCAGCTTCGATGACAGCAAAATTAGCGTTCAGCAAAAACTGCTTTTGGTTTGGCAATAGCTTTTTGGTAGATAAAATTCCGATGGATTCCTGCATTTTGCCTAGGTTTTTGAGATTATTTTTTCAAATCTCTTTTTATGATTTCCATCAATTCTCTTCCGCCGTTTTTAAGGATTTCAAGTGCCGATTCTTGACCAAAATTCTTGTAATGCATACTTTCCACCACTTTTTCGATTTCAATTTTTTCTTTTCCGTCAAGCGAAAATAAAACACCTTGAAATCTGATATTTCCGTCGATTACTTCTGCAAAAGCTCCGATTGGCGCGGTACATCCGCCTTCGAGAGTTTTTAAAAACTGGCGTTCAATTGTCGTGCAGATTTCGCTTTCAAAATGATTTAATTTCGAAGTTGCTGCTTTGCAAAAATCATCATTATCCATCGCCACAATTACCATCGCGCCTTGTGCCGGCGCGGGAATCATCCAATCTAAAACGATGTGATTTTCGGGCAAAATTTCGATTCTTTCCAAACCTGCTTTTGCGAAAACAGCACCGTTCCAATCGTTGTCTTTCAATTTCTGTAATCTCGTATTCACATTTCCACGTAAATCTTCGACTTTATGATTCGGAAAACGGTTCAGCCATTGGGCTTGACGACGCAAACTTCCGGTGGCAATAGTTCCATTGGAATGTAAAAAATCAAGACTTCCTTTGTGAACTAAAATATCTTCGTGATTGGCTCTTTTTAAGACTGCGGTTTGCACAATTCCCTTTGGTAATGAAGTCGGAACGTCTTTCAACGAGTGAACCGCAATGTCCACTTCACCTTTAATCATAGCGATATCAAGGGTTTTGGTGAAAATTCCCGTAATTCCAAATTCATATAACGGAATATCCAAAATTACATCGCCGGTAGATTTCACGGCAACAATTTCTGTTTTATAACCTAAATCGTTGAGTTTTTTTTCGACTGTATGTGCTTGCCACAGTGCTAATTGGCTGTCGCGGGTTCCTATTCTAATCGGCCCCTTAACCCCCAAAGGGGGAATAGTTGACTCGGAAATATTGTTATCCATTATACTCTTTTTTGGGAGTTTCCGCTTTTGCGGATAAAGGGCTTATCTGAAACACTTTTTCAATCCATTCGATGCTTTCGTCCACCATTGTATCGCTGTCTTTCAAGTGATTGGCAAAATGATTCGTAATTTTCTGGATGATTCTTTTGCTGATTAACTCCGCTTGTTCTTCGTCAAAATTACTCAATTTTTTACGTTGGAAATTTAATTCTCCGTCTTTAATCGAGTTCAATTTTGCTTTCAAAGCATGAATAGTCGGGGCAAATTTTCTTCCGTTTAACCACGTAGAAAATTCTTCCATTATTTCATCGATGATAATTTCCGCTTGCGGAATGTGTTTCTTTCTGTTTTCTAACGTCACATCCGTAATTTTCGATAAATCATCCAGGTGGACAACAGTCACGCCAGGAATATTTTTCACATTATCGTGAACGTTTTTCGGCATTGACAAATCCAAAATTAAAAGCGGTTTGTTCAATTGCAGAATATCTTCGTCGATTGTTGGAACTTGCGCTCCTGTTGCTACGACCAAAACGTCTGCTTTTGGAATTTCCAACGGCAAAACGTCATAATCTTTTACGATTAAATTAAATTTTCCAGCAACTTTTTCCGCTTTATCTTTAGTTCTGTTGATCAAAATAATGTGGTCATTTTTAGTATGTTTTACTAAATTTTCGCACGTATTTCTTCCGATTTTTCCAGTTCCAAAAAGTAAAATATTCTTGCTGCTAATATCCGGAACGTTATTCATTATATATTGAACCGACGCAAACGAAACCGAAGTCGCGCCTGAACTGATTTCTGTTTCATTTTTGATTCTTTTGCTCGCTTGAATTACAGAATTCACCAAACGTTCCATAAAAGCATTGGCTAAATCGTATTTTTTTGCTTCGTTAAAACTGGATTTTATCTGGCCGATAATTTCAAAATCACCTAAAATCTGGCTGTCTAAACCGCAACCAACTCTAAAAATATGCTTGATTGCTTCTTGATTTTTATGCACGAAACCAACCTTTTGGAATTCTTCAACGCTTCCCAAACTGTTGTCGCAAAGTAATTTTATCAATTGAAATGGATGCTCCGCAAAACCATAAATTTCGGTTCTGTTGCAAGTGGAAGTAACAATTAGGCTGCCAATTCCCTCAGATTTTGCTTGTTGCAAAACGATAGATTTAGCTTCATTTCCTAAACTGAATTTCCCTCGAGTCTCCGCATCAGCCTTTTTGTAACTCAATCCAACGGCATAGAAGGTTTGATGCTTTGACAAGTTATTGTTGTTCATAGTCCTACTTTAAGTATCATTTGTTCGCAAATAAAATTCGTGCAAAACGGAATTTCATTCGAACACCACAAAATTATACTTATCCGTTTTATAAAAGTAACGCTCAAAGTACTATTTATGTCGCTATGAGATATTTTGATAATTTTGGCTATTATAAATTAGAAAAGTCCTATTTTTGCAGTCATATCAGCATCTAGCACGTTTTTAGTTTAGAACCATTCTAAATAAAAAGATTTCAAATTTTGAAAATTTCAAGAAAAAAAATACCGCTATGAGTTCACCCGAAGAAATCAAAATTGAGGATGATTTTATCATTCTTCGATTTCAAAATGACAGTGATGAAACTTCGCATTTTGAGCGTGAAGTAAATGTGGATCTCATTCAGTTTCACTTTGGAATTAAAGGCCGAGCCAAGTTTATTTTCAACCAAGGAAGATACGCTTTAGACTTGAAGGAAGATCTTTCACTGTTCTTGTATAACCCGCAGAAAGAGCTTCCCGTTCACTTGGAAATTGCGCCACATTCTTGGGCTATTTCGGTATTAATTTCTATCAAAAAATTCCACGGATTATTTTCTTCCGAAGCTGATTATATTCCGTTTTTGAGCGAAGAAAACAAAGACAAAAAATATTATAAAGACGAGCCGATTAGTCCGTCGATGTCAATTGTTTTAAACCAATTATTCAATTTCAACCTTCATCCTTCGATAAAAAATCTTTATTTTAAAGGAAAAGCTTATGAATTATTGAGCCTTTATTTTAACCGAAGTGAAGACACAAATATAGAACAATGCCCGTTTTTGGTCGATGAAGATAATGTCTTGAAAATCAAAAAAGCAAAGGAAATCGTCATCGCCAATATGGCTGAACCGCCTGGATTGCAGGAATTAGCAGACCAAGTAGGCATCAATTTGAAGAGATTAAAAATGGGTTTCAAGCAGATTTATGGCGACAGCGTTTACAGTTTTTTATTTGATTATAAGATGGAATTTGCAAGAAAACTTTTAGACAGCGGTTCATATAATGTAAACGAAGTCGGCTTGAAAATCGGCTACAGCACGGCGAGTCATTTTATTGCGGCATTTAAGAAAAAATTTGGAACAACTCCGAAGAAATATCTGATGTCAATAACGGTGAATGCTTAAAATTTTAGCTACGAATTACTCGAATTTTCACGAATTGAAAAGTTTAAACAGACATTGATGAAAAATAGTATCTCATTTATATTCTTGCTTTTCTTTGCAAATAACTTTTGTTATTCGCAGAAGATTTCAGATAAATATTTCGAGAATGTAATAGAAATTACGGATAAAAATGTCGTGACAAACAGAAGTGATTTTCTCTTTGATGTTGCAATTCCTGTCGATTCAAAAACGCCAATTGTATTTGTTTCCGCAAAAGTCTCACAGAAATTACTTTCAGGAATTTATCCAGAATTAACAAGAATTATTGTGATTTCTCCAAATTGGAATTATTACGATGAAAATTCTAAACAAAAATTACCAGAAGGAGTTATTTGCGCAGAACCAATGGCGAGTTCGGTGATTTATGAATTTAGAAGAGAAAACGGAAAAACTTTGAAAGACAGCCTGGTTTTGATGGGAAATTTTCCAGAAATGAAAATTGTTTCTCTTCCAAAAATAAAAGCACATCAGACATTAATTTATTTTACAGAAGGATTTGGTTCTAAATGTTGCCCAAAAGATTTACAATGGGAAAATTCTCCAAAACGTGAAGAATTTGTTGCAAATTTTGAAAGAGAAAATAAAACTAAAATTGGAAATACTTATGTTGAATATAGTGGAAAAGAAGGCGAATCAAATTATTATTATACCTTAAATAATCTCTCAAATGAATTAAAGCTTCGTTTTGTTTTAGAACGGAATTTTTACAGAATAATCAACCGTCATTTGAAAGACATTATAAAATATCCTAGAATATTTACTCCAATAGTTTTGGAAGTAAACAGCAATATAAAAAAAATATAACAAACAAAACAGATAATGAAAGGCGTATTATTAGTAAATCTTGGTTCTCCAAAGAGTCCTGAACCCAAGGACGTTAAACCTTATTTAGACGAATTTTTAATGGATAAATATGTAATCGACGTACCGTATTTATTGAGAGCATTATTGGTTCGCGGGATAATTTTGAGAAAGCGTCCCGAAGAATCGGCACACGCTTATAAAAAAATCTGGTGGGAAGAAGGTTCGCCTTTAATTGTACTTTCTGAAAGAATGCACAAAAAAGTGAAAGCGAAAACCGAAATTCCGGTTGCTTTGGCGATGCGTTATGGCGAAATGACGATTGAAAAAGGACTTCAAGAATTACACAATCAAGGCGTGACTGAGGTTTTACTTTTTCCTTTGTATCCGCAATATGCAATGGCTTCGACGCTGACAATTTTGGTTTTGGCCGAAGAAATTAGAAAGAAGAAATTTCCGCACATGAAATTTACTGATGTTCCTGCGTTTTACAATAAACCAGATTACATTAAAAATCTATCTGATTTAATGCAAAAACATTTGGAAGGTTATGATTATGACCAATTGGTTTTTTCCTATCACGGAATTCCGGAACGTCATATTCGAAAAACAGACGTGACCAAATCACATTGCAAAATCGACGGTTCTTGCTGTTCGACACCTTCCGCAGCACATGCTTTTTGCTACCGCCATCAATGTTATGAAACGACGCGTTTGGTTGTGGAACAATTAGGAATTCCAAAAGACAAATATGTTCAAACTTTTCAATCAAGATTGGCCGGCGACAAGTGGCTTGATCCTTACACGGATATTGAAATTGACAAAATGCCGTCAAGAGGAATCAAGAAAATTGCGGTTGTAACGCCAGCTTTTGTAACTGATTGTTTGGAAACTTTGGAAGAAATTGCAATGCGCGCCAAAGAAGATTTTGAATCAAATGGAGGTGAAGAATTTTTGACTATTCCGTGTTTGAATGATGACGATGCCTGGATTCAAACCGTAACAAATTGGATTGAAGAATGGGCTTTCGCCGAAACTCTAGCACTATAAAATGGCAGTTTCATCGGAAGAATTAGGAACAAAAGACATCAAAAAATTGCTGATTAAACAAGCGATTCCGTCGTCAGTCGGGATTTTGTTTATGTCGGTCAATATTTTGGTAGACACGATTTTCGTTGGGCAATGGGTTGGCTCGCTGGCCATTGCGGCGGTTTCGGTCGTCTTGCCGATTACGTTTTTAATTTCTTCTTTAGGAATGGCAATTGGCGTTGGTGGTGGTTCGGTTTTGTCGCGCGCTTTGGGTTCGGGAGATAAAGAAAAAGCCGATCAGGTTTTTGCCAACCAAATTATGATGACTTTTGGATTAGCGTCCATTTTTGTAATTCTCGGTTTATTTTTCAGCGATGAAATGTTACTGATTTTTGGAGCGAACGGAAACATTTTGGCTCCAGCCAGAGAATTTTTCTTTCCGGTTTTACTCGGAGTTCCATTTTTGGCGCTTTGTATGATGGGAAATAACGTAATTCGGGCCGAAGGAAAACCTTCTTTTGCAATGATTTCCATGATAATTCCGGCGATTGTCAATGTGATTTTAGACGTCGTTTTTATCAAATTTATGGATTTAGGAATCTTTGGCGCCGCTTTGGCAACGATGATTTCTTACACTTGCTGTTTCCTTTTTGTGCTTTGGTTTTTCATTTACCGAACCGAATTAAAATTGCAATGGCATCATTTTAAATTCCACAAAAAAATTGTCAAGGAAATTACTTCGTTGAGTTTTGTGACGTTTTCAAGACAAGGCGTTATAAGCGTTTTGGCGATAATTTTGAACCACACTTTATATACTTATGGTGGCGAACATTCGGTAACGGTTTACGGAATTATCAGCCGAATGTTAATGTTTGCGCTATTTCCAGTTTTGGGAATTACACAGGCATTTTTACCGATTGCAGGCTATAATTACGGCGCTGAAAATTACCATCGCGTAAAAGAATCGATTTCAGTTTCTATCAAATATTCGGCACTTTTGGCTACTTTGATTTTTGTCGTAATTTTATTTTTTGCCAAACCGATTGTCGCCGTTTTTACTACGGACGAATTAGTAATAAACGAAACTCCAAATGCGTTGCGCTGGGTTTTTGCCGCTTCGCCGATTATCGCGATTCAGTTGATTGGCGCTGCTTATTTTCAAGCCGCTGGAAAAGCAAAAAAGGCGTTATTATTGACGTTGACCAAACAAGGATTCTTCCTAATTCCGCTAGTTTTGATCTTGCCAAAATTCTTCGGAATCTTCGGAGTTTGGGTCGCTTTTCCAATTGCTGATGTTTTATCTACGATAATTACCGCGATTTATTTGAAGAAAGAAATGAACGAAAACCTAATTGAAACTACGGATGGAAAATTATTATGAATATTTAAAATCGCTCCATTTGATTTTCGTAATCACTTGGTTTGCAGGATTATTTTACATCGTAAGATTATTTGTCTATCAAATTGAAGCGTCGCAAAAAGAATCTCCTGAAAAGGAAATTTTGCAAAAGCAGTACAAAATAATGACCTACCGACTTTGGTACATCATCACTTGGCCATCGGCGATTTTGGCGAGTATTTTTGCTTTTTGGATGTTGATTTTTACGCCTCAAGGCAATTTCTGGCTACAACAATCTTGGATGCACGTCAAGCTTGGCTTCGTATTTGCTTTGTATTTGTACCATTTGAAATGCCACCATATTTTTAAGCAATTGCAAAACGACGAAGTCAAACATACATCAAATTTTATGCGCCTTTGGAACGAAGGTGCCACAATTATTCTTTTTGCTGTAGTTTTTTTGGTAATTTTGAAGAACGCCGTCAACTGGATTTTTGGAGTCATCGGAATTATTCTTTTCTCTGTAATCATTATGTTGGGCTTTAAATTTTATAAAAGAATTCGGGAAAGAAACCAGAATTAATGCTGCAACCAATAAAAATAAAACGACTTTCACTTCGCGTCAGAATCTTTCTTTCGATGATTTTTTTGACCCTGATTTCATCAATTTTGATGGCGTCGCTGTCGATTTATCAATTTAAAAGGGAAGCCAAAGAATACCACGAAGAACGTCTGGAACGCCGTGAAACGGCGGTAAAAGAACACATAAATTATATTTTAAATACGACGACTTATCCGCTGACGACCGAAAATCTTCCTTTAATTTTTAAGGATGAAATTTACCGTTTGGCCGATATTCATAGTTTGGCGATCAACATTTATAGTCTGGACGGAAAACTGCTGAAATCTTCAAAAGCATCGTTTACGGTTGATACGATTTTGCCTCCGATTCCGAATTATATCTTGAAATTAGTGCAGTCTTCGATGGATAAAAGATATGTCGATGTAAAAACGGCTGACGGCATAAAATTTCGTTCTTCGTATGCCCAAATCAAGGATACGAAGTTCAAACCGCTAGGAATTTTAAATCTTCCTTACATTCCAGATGATGGATTTTATGAGAAAGAATTACGGAATTTCTTGATTCGTTTGGGCCAAGTTTATTCGATAATGCTGATTGTGGCTTTTATTTTGGCGTATTTTTTATCGAGTTATATTACGCAGTTTTTAAAATCCATTACTGATAAAATTACCGAAACGCGCTTCAACCAAAAAAACGAAAAAATTGAATTGGAAGACAGCAGTAAAGAAATTGCGCTTCTAGTCCACGCTTATAATTCCATGGTGGAAGAATTGGAAGAAAGTGCCTCGAAATTGGCGCAAAGCGAGAGAGAACAGGCTTGGCGTGAAATGGCGAAACAAGTGGCCCACGAAATCAAAAATCCGCTGACGCCGATGCGTTTGACGGTGCAGAGTTTCCAGCGAAAATTTGATCCGAATGATCCTGAAGTGAAACAAAAAATGACAGATTATTCCAATACTTTGATTCAGCAAATCGACACGATGAGTTCTGTGGCTTCTGCGTTTTCGAACTTTGCTTCGATGCCGGCACAGCAAAATGAAACTTTAAATGTCGTGGATGTCGTGCAATTGACTTTGGATATTTTCAACGAAGATTATATTGAATTTGAAAGTGAATCGAAGGAAATTATTACCATCATGGATCGAACGCAATTGATTCGCGTGGTGACAAATTTGGTTAAAAATGCGATTCAGGCGATTCCGGAAAATCAATCAGAAAAATCAATTATTGTATCTGTTAAAGAGGAAAAAAATCAAGTTCAGATCAGTGTTCAGGATAATGGAACCGGAATTGAAGGCGACGACAGCAGCCGCATTTTTGAACCAAAATTTACTACGAAAAATTCAGGAATGGGATTAGGTTTGGGAATCATAAAGAATATTATTGAAAATTATAACGGAACGATTACTTTTGAAACGGCACCTGGAAAAGGGACAGTTTTTTGTGTTTTTCTTCCTATTATAAGGATGTAGGTTTTGCCACGAATTGCGCGAATTTACACGAATTAATTCAACACAGATTAGCAGTGATTAATTTAGAAAAATCTGCGAATCTGCGGTCAAAAACAACAAACAAATAAACAAACAAATATGAACTACGAAAATATTTTAACGACTTCTGAAAACGGAATCGCAACGATCACCATCAACAGGCCAACAAAATTAAATGCTTTGAATAAAGCAACAATTGCAGAACTTCACACGGCTTTTGAAGCTTTAGAAAGTGATGAAAAAGTTCACGTCATTATTTTAACAGGAAGCGAAACTAAAGCTTTTGTGGCTGGCGCTGATATTTCTGAATTTGCAAATTTTTCTGTTTCTGAAGGTACTGAATTGGCGGCAAAAGGACAGTCTTCTCTGTTTGATTTTGTAGAGAATTTAAAAACTCCGGTTATTGCGGCCGTGAATGGTTTTGCGTTAGGTGGCGGATTAGAATTGGCGATGGCTTGTCATTTCAGAATTGCTTCTGACAATGCAAAAATGGGCTTGCCAGAAGTTTCGCTTGGCGTAATTCCAGGTTATGGCGGGACTCAGAGATTGCCACAATTGGTTGGAAAAGGAAAAGCGATGGAATTAATTATGACTGCTGGAATGTTAACTGCCGAAGAGGCAAAAGCTTCTGGATTGGTAAATCATGTTGTACCACAAGCAGAATTATTAGAACTTGCGAATACTATTGCCCAAAAAATTATGAAGAATTCACCTGTGGCAATTGGAAAAGCAATCGAAGCAATCAACGCTAATTTCAAGGATGGAATTGACGGTTATGCCGTTGAAATCAAAAATTTTGGAGAAGCTTTTGGAACTGAAGATTTTAAAGAAGGAACTGGAGCTTTTTTAGAAAAAAGGAAGCCGGTTTTCATTGGAAAATAATCATTAAAACAAATAAACTTAAATCATTAAATGAAAAAAATTATTCTCTTGCTTTCTTTAGGTTTCCTGTCTATTACAGGAAATGGTCAAGAAATCAAAACCAGTTTTGTAAAAAGTGAAATTTTTAAAGATGAATATAAAAGATCCTCTATCAAACTTGTACAAAATGATGGCCTTGGTGGCATTTTAATCGTTCGTTCATTCCAAGGAGGCCCCATGTCTTCTAAATTTGGATATTATTTTGAACATTATGACTCTAATATGAAGCTAATAAAAGAGTATGAAGATGGCGCTATTGGAAGCGCTCTTGGAATTATCTTTGATGGCGAAATCGTGAGAATGATTGATTATAAGTATAACAAAAGTGAGAAAATTTTTACTTGCATAGCACTATCTGCCAATATAAATGATTTTAAATTTAGCTCTCAAGAAATATTTAGAATAGATTCTAAAGAAATTGAAAAGATTCCGGGTTTTTTTATGTTAGGCAATGAATCTAGAAATTATGATTTTGATTTTGGTCCGAATATGATCATAAACGAAGACAGGAGTGCTTTTGCAATCACAGTTGACATAAAAGACAGAACCGCTGAAACTCATAAAGTATATCTTTTTGACAAATCATTGAACAAAAAAATCGAACATACTTTTAAAAGAGAAATTAAGGACAAGAAATTCATCTATGAAAATATGGACGTTTCAAAAGATGGAAATGCTTTATATCTTTTAGGCAAAGTTTTTACGGATGAAAGCAAGAAGAAAAAGGAAGGTGGAAAATATCAATTTGAATTGACCAGAATTACAAATGACAGCGAAAAAACTCAAGTATTTGATACTGAAGAGCATTTTTCAAATTCATTAAAAACTATAGTATTTGAAGATCGATTAACTTGTGTCGGGTTTTATTCAGATAAAAAAGATAGCCGCTTTAAAGGAATAAGTTATTTTGAATTAGACCCAACAACTTTGTCTATTAAAAAGTCAAAATTTAATCCTTTCACTGAACAATTTATGATTGACAAATATGGAAAAGACAAAGACAAAGAATTGAAAAATTTATCATTCAAAAATCTGATGGTTACAGCGTCAAACGAAATAGTCTTTAATGCCGAGGAATTTTATACTACGACACAAACTAATTCTTCACCAGGTGGCAATATTAATACAACTACAATATTTCATTATGATGACATCGTTACTGCAAAATTAAATGCTTCTGGTGATATTCTATGGGCAAGAAATATTAATAAAAGACAAAAAACTGGTGGTGAGGGAGATTATATTTCCTATACTTCTACAATAAAAGGCGACGACACTTTTTTCTTTATAAACACGGGTGAAAAAGTAAAAAAATTAAGCAATGACAGGATTCAATTTGGACAAGCAAAGGTCAACAAGTCAAACCTGAATATAATCAAAGTAACTAATAGCGGGGATTTTGATTTTAAAGAAGTTTTAAATCATGACGACAATGACATTCCCTTTATGGTTTCTGACGGAGCGGTAACAGGAGAAAATGTAGTATTTATTGGAAGAAAAGGCAGAAAAAAACAGCTTTTAAAAATCACACTATAAAATAAAAAGTCCCAAAATAAAATTGGGACTTTTTTTATCGCTTCCCTTCACATTCGGCAAAAAACTGTTCCAAGAAACCTTCCATATAATCATGTCTTTCTGCAGCGATTTTCTTTCCCGATTTGGTATTCATTTTGTCTTTTAGCAACAATAATTTTTCATAGAAGTGATTGATCGTTGGCGAAACTGAATTTTTATATTCGTCTTTAGACATATTTAAGTTTGGAGTAATTTCTGGATTATATAACGGTCTGTTTTTAAATCCTCCATAATTGAAACATCTAGCAATTCCGATAGCTCCGATGGCATCGAGACGGTCTGCATCTTGAACAATATCTAATTCAAAGGAAGAAAATTTACGTTCAAAATTTCCTCCTTTGAAAGAAATATTTTCGATAATATTGATGACATGAACGATAATTTCTTCGGATGTATTTTGACTTTCTAGAAATTCACGCGCAACTCTTGGACCAACAGTTTCGTCTCCGTTATGAAATTTACTGTCGGCAATATCGTGCAATAAAGCGCCGAGTGCTACAATTGTTTCATCGCATTTTTCTTCCTTGGAAATATTTAATGCGTTTTTATAAACTCTTTCGATGTGAAACCAATCATGGCCTCCTTCAGCATTTTGAAGTTCTTGTTTTACGAAAGATATCGTCTTTTCTATTAAGGCTGTGTTCATGTTTTTAGGAAGAAAAAAATCCTTTCGGCGAAGAAAGGATTTGATTATTTAAGATTTTAAAGTTGCAGGCTCAACCCATTTAAATATATGTGATTCTGCCGGAATTACGATTCTTTCTGAAATTCTAGCCATTCTTGTTGGCAGTTTCATTAAATAATCTCGCGCTTTTTCAGCTTCGTCAGTTAGGCCGCTAATTTTTGCAATTTCCCATTTATCGATTAATTTCTGCATGATTTCAACATAATCAGTTGCCGTATAAACTCCGATTCTTTGTGCTGAATCAGAAAACTGTTCAAATGCCGAACTAATTTTTTCTCCAGATTCTCTTAAAAATTGTGCTGGCATTACAATTTTTTGTTTCATCATATATTGAAAGGCAAGCATCATTTCACTTGGATCTACTTGAAAAATTCTATTCACAAATTCTGAATAAGCATGATGGTGTCTCATTTCATCTCCAGCAATTAGCTTGCACATTTTTGACAATTTGTTATCGCCAAATTTCTTTGCGATCTGAGAAACTCTATTATGTGAAACATAAGTCGCCAATTCTTGGAAACTCGTGTACACAAAATTTTTATAAGGATCTCTTCCTGTTCCAATGTCAAATCCGTCGTTGATCAAATGCTGTGTTGTAATCTCGATTTCACGCATATTGACGCGCCCAGAAAGGTAAAGATATTTGTTCAAAAGATCACCATGGCGGTTTTCTTCACCTGTCCAGTTTCTAATCCATTTTGACCAACCGTTCCCAATATTATCGGTTTGGTTTACACCTTCCACATCCATCAACCATGATTCATAGGTTGGCAAGGCTTCTTCTGTAATAGTATCTCCTACTAAAGTTACCCAAAAATCATAAGGCAATTCTTTAGCAATTTCTCTCAATTCTTTAACGTCTTCAAAGAAAGTTTCATTTTGAGAATCTGGCAAAAGATCAGAAGGTTGCCAAATTTTTTCCACTGGAATTAAATATTGGTCAACGAACGTATCAATGTTTTTCTCTAGAAACTGCATAACTTCTAGACGCATGTTTTTTATAGACATATTTTTTAATTTTTTATTCCTTCAACTACAGCTTTTTCGGTTTCTTTGATCAATTCATCAAAAGGAATTTGAGCCACTGAAATAGGCTTATGGACGGTAAAGGTAAGACGATTTCCTAAACCTGCAGGGAAAAAGCCATATTTAACAATTTTCCAAGAATTATTTATACTTACCGGAACAACCATTGCAGACGGTGCATTTTTGCATAAAATCTTCAATCCGGTTTGGGCAAATTCTTTTGGGAATCCATTTTTGCTTCGCGTTCCTTCTGGAAAAATTACAGCTGCTCGTTTGTTTTTTTCAATATATTCTGCCAGACCTTTAATGGTAGGAACCGCTTGTTTTGGGTCTTTTCTATCTATTAAAACGGAACCTCCATGTCTTAAATTGTATGAAACGCTTGGAATCCCGCTTCCGAGCTCTTTTTTGCTGACAAATTTTGGATGTGCTTTTCTGAAAAACCAAATAATCGCCACGATGTCATACATGCTTTGGTGATTTGCAACAAAAATTATCGGAACATCCTTTGGAATCAGTTCTCTTCCTTCTACTTTATACGTAGTTCCAAGCAGATGAGTTGTTCGTAATAAACACAAATTCAGATAATCTACACTTTTTTTGTGAGCCTGATATCCAAAAACGTTAAAACAAACCCATTGGATTGGGTGAAAAATCACTAGGAATGATCCAAAAACCAGATAATATACCACTGAAATTGGGTATGAAATAAGCTTTTCCATATTCATAAAATTCTGTGCAAAAGTAAGAATTATATTTTTGTTAATTTTAAATGTAAAATACGATTTTTTATCCTAAAAAAATAGCTGTTGGTAGATGAAAAAAAAGAACTATTTTTACAAAAAATAAGTGCCAATTTATAATGAAAGAAAAAATGAGTTCAGAGAAAGACGCCAAATTAAAAGCGTTGCAATTAACGCTTGATAAATTAGATAAAACCTACGGAAAAGGCACCGTAATGAAGCTGGGAGACAGAGCTGTAGAGGAAGTTGAATCTATTTCTTCTGGTTCTTTAGGATTAGATTTAGCTCTTGGAGTTAATGGATATCCAAAAGGAAGAATCATTGAAATCTATGGACCAGAATCTTCTGGTAAAACTACTCTTACATTACATGCAATTGCTGAAGCTCAAAAGGCTGGTGGAATTGCTGCTTTTATCGATGCAGAACACGCTTTTGACAGAGGTTATGCTGAAAAATTAGGTGTAGATGTAGAAAATTTAATTATTTCACAGCCAGATAACGGAGAACAAGCTTTAGAAATTGCAGAAAACTTGATTCGTTCAGGCGCAATTGATATAGTGGTAATTGACTCTGTTGCTGCTTTGACTCCAAAAAGTGAGATCGAAGGTGAAATGGGAGATTCAAAAATGGGTCTTCATGCTAGATTGATGTCACAAGCTTTGAGAAAATTGACAGGAACAATCAGTAAAACAAATTGTACAGTTTTCTTTATCAATCAGTTGAGGGAAAAAATCGGTGTAATGTTTGGAAATCCAGAGACAACAACGGGTGGTAATGCCTTGAAGTTTTATGCTTCTGTTCGTTTGGATATCAGAAGATCTACACAAATCAAAGACGGTGAAAACGTAATTGGTAACAGAACAAAAGTAAAAGTTGTCAAAAATAAAGTGGCGCCGCCTTTTAAAACTGCAGAATTCGACATTATGTATGGTGAAGGAGTTTCAAAAACAGGAGAAATCTTAGACTTGGCTGTAGAATTTGAAGTTGTAAAAAAATCAGGTTCTTGGTTTAGCTATGGTGAAACAAAACTAGGACAAGGTCGTGATGCTGTGAAAACATTAATCAAAGACAATCCGGAAATGGCCGATGAGCTAGAACAAAAAATCAAAGCATTGATTAAAGAACAAAACGCTTAAAAAACTTAAACCCGAAAATATTTCGGGTTTTTTTATAGCCAAACGCAACCTTTTTGAGGACTAAGTATCTAACAAATAAAAAGCATAAAATATTACACAATGAAAAAGTTAGTTCCCATTTTAATGTTAGCCGTGATTACGCTATTTACGTTTTCTTCATGTGACCTGGAAGATGACTCGCCAAATTACCATTTTGAGTTTATGCCAGTTGATCACGTTATAGTCCCTGAAAGTTTTGTAATGGGTCAAACTTATACCATCAAAGCTTATTATAGAAGGCCAACAACTTGCCATTTTGAGCAAGGTTTTTATTATGAAAGAGATTTAAACACAAGAACTTTCGCTTTGCAAGCTAGAGTTTTAAATGAAAATGATTGTAGTCCGATTGCTGAAGACAGCGCACTTCTGGAAGCAAAGTTTGACTTCTTTGTAAACAGCAATGGTTCTTATCTTTTTAAATTTTATACTGGAGAAGATGAAGAAGGAGAAAACACATTTATAGAATATGAAATACCTGTAGTTCCACAATAATTAATTGTCAATAAACCTTGAGTCTAGAACAACTCATATATGATTGCAGAAACAATGATACCAAAGCTCAAGAACAATTATACAAGCTGCTTTCGCCTAAATTGTTCAGTGTATGCTTAAAGTATTCGCGCAATTATGCCGAAGCCGAAGATAATCTTCAAGATGGTTTTCTGATTATTTTTACCAAAATCAGTCAATTTACTTTTAAGGGCTCTTTTGAAGGCTGGGCAAAACGAATTATGATTAACAATGTTCTTCAAAAATATCGAGGGACGACAGTTTTTGAAATTGTAAACGACAATATTGCTGACGAAGAAGAAATTGAAATTGATGACGAGAATGTGACGCTAGATTTTTTGCTTAAAATCATTCAAGAATTGCCTGACCGGTATCGATTGGTTTTTAATTTATATGTAATGGATGGCTATTCACACAAAGAAATTGCCGAAATGCTAGAAATTACAACTGGAACAACAAAATCAAATCTAGCCAGAGCAAAAATGATTTTAAAAGAGAAAATAGAGTCACACGCAGGAACAGGAAATTTTACGGTCGCAAAATGAACGAGAAAAAAAATATAGAAAGGCTATTTCAAGAAAAATTCAAAGATTTTGAAGCTGTTCCAGAACGAAAAGTTTGGGACAATATTGAAGCTGAACTGAATAAGAAAAAAAAGCGCCGTGTTATTCCGCTATGGTTGAGACTTTCTGGGGCGGCCGCAATTTTGCTTATCGGATTTATGATTGGCGATGGAATGATTAGAAATTCTTCAGAAGAAAATATTGAAATTGTAAATGAAGATAATTCTAGAAAATCGAATACAGAAAACCAAATTCTTCCTATGAACAATGAGGAAACGGTTGCAAATATTGACACTGAAAGATCATCATCAAAAAACGATATTTCTAATGAAACGCAATTCAATTCGGATGGAGATTCTAAAGAGAATTCTTTACAGCAAAATAGTTTAAAGAACAAAATAGTTGTAAACCAAGAATCAAATTCTAAAGTAAAAACTACTAATTCAGGGAATAAAAATTCGAAGAAAAATATTATTTCAGGTTCGAACAAGTATAATGATGATGTTATTGCAAACAATTCAAATCGAAAAAAGTCTTCCAGTAAAAAATTACAAGGAATAAAAAATTTCTCTGAGATTATAATTCCTGATGAAAACACGGTTGCATTCTATGCCAAAGAAAAAAACACTAAAAACACAGAAGACAAATTTGGAAATCAAGTCATTCCAAACTCTCAAAAAGATACAAAAAATATAAATACTTCTTCAATTGTTTTTGACACTGAAGCTTTTGAGAAGCAAAAAAAGGATTCAACAGTTGTTGCTGCCGTTGAACCGAATGCGTTGGAAGAGTTGCTAAAAGAAAAAGAAAAACAACCGGTTACAGAAGCTAAATTAAATAGATGGCAAATTACGTCAAACGTAGCCCCTATTTATTTTAGCTCTGCTTCCAATGGCTCTCCAATTGATGCGGAATTTGCCGACAACAATAAAAATTATGAAAATAATTTGAGTTATGGAATAGGAGTAAATTATGCTTTGAATAAAAAATGGAGCGTTAAAGGTGGCGTCAATAAACTAACTTTAGGATACAACACTAATGATATTGTTTATTATGCAAGCTTAGGCCAAAGCGCAAGAGGAATTTCTACAAGCAGCTATAGCGCCCGAGGCTCATCAATTATTATAGAAGATAATGTGGTGACAAACATTCTCTCTTTTGATAATATTCAAAATAAAACGCCTGGCCATATCAACCAAAAAATGGGTTATATTGAAGTGCCAGTTGAAGTTTCATATAAATTACTTGACAGAAAATTTGGGATTGAAATTGTTGGAGGAATGAGTACCATGTTTTTGAATGAAAACAGCCTTTCTGTAGTTTCAAACGGAATGCAGGCTAGCATTGGAAAAGCAGAAAACCTTAACGATGTTTCTTTTACATCAAACATTGGATTGGGATTTAAATATAAATTTTGGAAATCTTTTGAGGCGAATATTGAACCAAAATTCAAATACCAGCTCAACACATTTAGCGAAAATGCGGGTGGATTTAAACCTTATTTCATCGGATTGTATTCAGGAATTAACTTTAACTTTTAGAAAATAATAGTTGGTTTTATAATTTTACTTAGTTAAGTTTCGTCATTAAAATACGTTAATGACAGTAAAAAGCGCTTTGGTTAGGCGCTTTTTTCGTTGTGGAAATTTTGCAGTTGCTTAAAAATAATTGCTTTCACCTGTTCCCTTACTTCTCTAATTTCTTTTTTATCACTAGAATTTTTTCCTTTAGTTTCTATGAAATTATGAATTTTAGCACGCATCAAGCCTGGACTTCCGCTTAAAAAAGTGTAAGAAAATCTTTCTTTGTTGTCAGCAAAAGTAATCGACACAATCGGAATTTGATGTTCTAAAGCTAATCGAAATGCGCCGTCTTTGAACTCATCCAATAAAATTGATTCATCATCCGGAACTCCTCCTTCTGGAAAAATACAAATACTCAATCCTTGGTTTAGTCTTTTTTGAGCACGTTCAAAAACTTCCATTCTGCTTTTTGAGCTATTTCTGTCGACTAAAATGCAGGTTCTTTTATAGAAAAATCCGAATAATGGAATTTTTGAAAGCGATTTTTTTCCTACGAAGACAAATGGATTTCTGACCAAAGCCAACATTAACATAATATCTGTCATTGAAGTGTGGTTGGAAACTAGCATATAACTTTTTCCTTGTTCAAGCTCTTGTTCGCGTTCTACTTTGTAATAAAATCCCATTCCAAATAAAATCACTTTGGCCCAAATTCTCGCCATTACGAAGAAATAAGGATACCATTTTTCTTTTAGAATAGAAACCAATAAAAAAGGAAGCATAATTATAATCGGAAGTCCGAGTAAGACATAAAACCAAATTCGCCAAAGAACCCAAAAAATAACTTTTAAAATACGCATCAGGATTGTTTATTATAATTTCCGAGAATGAAAATTGTTTTTCAAATGTAAGAATTCAAAGTTTATGTTTTGGAATAAAGTTTTGGAAGGTTTTTTTAAACGCTGGGATTTGGAAGTTTTATATTTTGAATCAAGTTAAAATCAAAAAACCTTAAAAATCTTCTTTCCAAAATAAAACCCAAAAAAACTTTGCCATCAAAATAAACTTTGCAAACTTTGCCAAACTGTGTATTTAAAATACATAACAACTTAATTACTTTAAAATGTCAAAAATCTTAACAGGAATTCAAAGCACAGGAACACCGCACTTAGGAAATCTTCTAGGCGCAATTTTTCCAGCTATCGAATTATCAAACAAGCCAGAAAACCAATCTTTTCTTTTCATCGCTGATTTGCATTCTATTACGCAGATCAAAGACGGAGAAACTTTGCGTCAAAACACTTACAGCACTGCTGCAACGTGGCTTGCTTGCGGTCTTGACATGAGCAGAGTAGTTTTTTACAGACAATCTGACGTCCCTCAAACGACCGAATTATCTTGGTATTTAAGCTGTTTTTTTCCGTTTCAAAGATTGACTTTGGCACATTCTTTCAAAGATAAAGCCGATAGACTTTCTGATGTAAACGCTGGTTTATTTACTTATCCGATGTTGATGGCGGCTGATATTCTTTTGTATGATGCTGAATTTGTTCCGGTTGGGAAAGATCAATTACAACATATTGAAATCACGCGTGATGTTGCTTCACGATTCAACAACCAGATGGGAGAAACTTTCGTTTTGCCAGAATCTTACACTCACGAAGACACAAAATATGTTCCTGGAACTAACGGTGGAAAAATGAGCAAATCTGCCAACAACATCATTAATATTTTCTTAGATGACAAGGCTTTGCGCAAACAAGTGATGTCAATTGAAACCGATAGCACACCTTTGGAGGATCCAAAAGATACTGAAACTTGCAAGATTTTCGCTATTTATAAATTGCTTGCTAATGAAACCCAATTGGCAGAAATTACAGAAAAATACAAAAATGTAAACCGTGATTTTGGCTGGGGACACGCAAAACAGGCTTTGTTTGAATTGATCATTGAAAAATTCAAAACTGAAAGAGAAAAGTATAACTATTATATGAATAATCTCGAAGAACTTGACAAAGCTTTGTTTGAAGGTGCTGAAAAAGCAAAAGTTGTAGCTAACGGAGTTTTGAAAAGAGTTAGAGAGAAATTAGGATACTAAAATTAAATAAAAATCGTTATCTTGAGTAAATTCTTACTTATGAAAACGATTTTTATTTTTATCGTCTTTTTATTTTTAAACCTAAATGCATTTGGACAATTAAAAGAAAACCAAATCAGAGTTGTTGGTTCCTATAAAGAAACCTTAAAGGCAAAAATCTTCGAAGTCAACTTTTTTATAAAAGAAACAACTACTGTGATTGAAGGTCAAAGTAAAGTTTTAAAATCTTTTGAACAAGCTAGAAAAGAAGTTCAAGATATTTTAAAAACCGAACAACTTTCAAGTTCTGAATTGATTTTTAAATCTGCACAAAGTTCAAATTTTGGAAGAAGAGGCGCCAATTACACTTTAGTAATCACTGATTTTGACAAAGCAAATAAAATACTGCTAAACGAAAAAGTTGGAAAGCTGGCCGAACTATACATAAGGTATGTTTACGATTTCAGTGATGAATATAAGGATTTTGTCTCTGAAAAAGCACTAGAAAAAGCAAAGTCAAAAGCAGAATTTTTAGCAACAAAATCGGGAAATAAAATCGGAAAATTAATTATAATCGATGACAATACAATCAATAAGTCATCTGTTTTTGGATCACCAACGAGTTATACCCAGAAAATCGATAAGAATCAAGAATATGAAGTTCATTACGACCTGAATGTGACTTATGAATTGCTTGACAAATAATTAAATCGCCTCAAATAATTTCCCAGGCAAAGGACGAATCACGCCTTTCAATTCCATATTTAATAACATCGAAGAAATTTTATATACCGGAAATTCACAATCTAAAGCAATAATATCAAGCAATTCCTTGCCTTGCTTTTGCAAATAATTATAGATTTTCTGTTCTTCAGGTTCTAGTTCTACGAAAAGTTGCTTTTGAATAGGTTTTGATTTCTCATTATCCAAATCCCAATTGAGCATATAAATTACGTCGGCGGCAGAAGTGATGAGGTTTGCTTTTTGACTTTTTATCAAATTATTACAACCTTGGCTGTACTTGTCAGTAGCTCTTCCGGCAAAGGCAAAAACATCGCGGTTATAATCTCCAGCCATTGTTGCAGTAATTAAAGAACCGCCTTTATCTGCAGATTCAATGACGATTGTCGCTTCTGACATTCCTGCTACAATTCTATTTCGCTTCACAAAATTTTCCTTATCAGGATTCGAAGAACTCCAAAATTCAGTCATAAAACCGCCATTTTCTTCCATCTTTGCGACATATTTTTTATGCACTTTAGGGTAGATTTGGTTTAATCCGTGAGCTACGATTCCAATAGTCTGAAGATCATTTTCCATTGCTGCTTGATGTGCCATTATATCAACGCCATAAGCAAATCCGCTAACAATTATGGGATTTAACGGAGCCAAATCAGCAATCAATTTCTTGCAACATTCCATTCCATAAGAAGTAATTTGGCGCGTTCCGACAATGCTGATAATTTTGCGGTTTTTAAAATCAAAATTCCCCGAAGCGAAAAGCAAAACTGGCCCGTCAATGCAGTGCTTCAGTTTCTCAGGATAATTTTCGTCCTTGAAATAAAGCGTTTTGATATGGTTTTCTTTGACAAATTGAAGTTCCGCTTCCGCTTTGTGAAAAACACTTTTGTCTTTTAGATTGCGAATCAAAATACTTCCGATTCCGTCGATGCTTTCAAGTTTTCCTGCTTTCGATTGAAAGATTTCTTTGGCAGAACCATAATGGCTGAGCAGTTTTTTAGCAACAATGTCGCCTACTAATTCTACTTTTTGTAAGGCTAAGAGATAAAATAATTCTTCTTCGTTCATGGCAAATAATTGAAAGTCAAATTAAAGACTTTTTATTCAAATTGTTAATAAAATTTGTGAATAAAATTTTGCTACGCCTATTGAATAAGTAACTTTGTCAATATGAAGATTGAACATTACATAGCCCAGCTTTTATACAGATACCAATGCGTTTCCGTTCCCGGATTCGGCGCTTTCCTGACTGAAATTCAGCCAGCGCAATTGCTTGAAGATGCATTTTATCCTCCAAAAAAACAGGTTTCTTTTAATTTTCATTTGAAAAACAATGACGGTTTGCTGGCAAGCCACGTTGCACTTTCTGAAAAAATCTCTTATGAACAAGCCGTTCACAAGATTGAAGAAAACGTTTTGAACTGGAGAACTTCATTGCAATTATTTCAACCGATCGTTTTGAAAAACATTGGTGAATTGTCTTTGAATTCTGAAAACAATCTAGTTTTTAAACCAGTAGATTCTGTGAATTATTTAACCGCTTCTTTTGGATTGAGCAATTTTGTTTCTCCTAAAATTCAGCGTGAAATTTACAAGCAAGAAGTTGAAGCTTTAGAAGAAAAAGCTCCAATCATATTTACTCCTGAAAGAAGAAACAAGCAAGTTTATTTAAAATATGCTGCAGTTTTCGTTCTAGGACTTGGTTTGGCCGGAGTTTTCGGAAATCAATATTATAACAATTACCAAGAAAAAATTGCCACTGAAACTTTAATGGTTGAAAAATCAGTTCAGAAACAAGTGGAAAATAAAATTCAAGAAGCTACTTTTTTTATTGAAACACCGCTTCCGGCTGTAAAGCTGAATATCAAAGAAGACAAATTTTCTTATCACATAGTTGCTGGTGCTTTTAGAAACGAAGAAAATGCAGATAAAATCTATAAGAAATTAAGTGCAAAAGGTTTCAAAGCCAAACGCATTTCAGTGACAAGACATGGTTTGCATCCAGTAATTTATGGAAGTTTCGCCACTTATGCTGAAGCTCAAAAAGAAATGATAAAAATCCAAAAAAGTGAAAATCCTGAAGCTTGGCTTTTGATTCAAGACCTATAAAATTTCAATCCCGATTTATTCGGGATTTTTTTTATAAAAAATTGAAATGATAAATTATTACCCTCTCAAAACTTTATTTTTTTCTTCATCAAATTCTTCTTGAGAAAGAATTCCAGCGTCTAATAACTCCTTTAAATCCAACAAAGCTTGTTTTTTTGAAGCCATATCATTTTTTGGAGTTTCTTGAGACATTGGTGTTACTCTCTGTTCGAATTTTGCTTTATTTTCTGGATTGAATTTTAAAAGCAATTCGGTAATTTCATTGAAACCTTTTATGTTCGAATAATCAATCGCTTTCTGTTCTTTTGCATTTACAATCGAACCATCGGCTTGGTTTTCCAATAAAAATTTCACGATATCTTTCTTTCCGTTTGCAGCTGCGTAATGCAAAGCTGTGTTGCCACTTTCGTCTTGGATATTGAGATTCGCTCCGTTTTCAAGTAGCAATTTCACCATACTCAAATGGCCATTTTTTGAAGCAACATGAAGCATACTTTCGCCTCCATAATCATAACTTAAAGTAAAGCTACTTTCTGATGCCAAATTATTTGCAGTTTCCACCCAATCTAAATACGAATACATCGAATCTTCATTGCCAGAAACGGGTTTTGAGTAATTCACGTCCACGCCATTTTCTAAAAACAAGCTCACGATTTCCTTTTGATTATTGGCGCAAGCATACCAAATTGGCGACAATCCGTTTTTAGACGAGGCAAAAACATCAGCACCTTTTTCAACTAGCAATTTCGTAAGCATTCGGTTGGTTTCATAACACGCAATCAGCAATGCCGATTCTCCTGCTTGATTTACGTGATTGATATTTGCACCGTTTTCCAAAAGCAATTCTACCATTGGCGCATTTTTTGACTTTACGGCAAATAAAAGAGCGGTATTTCCATGCTTGTTTGTCGCATTGACATTGGCTCCGTTTTCTAAAAGCTTTTGCACGATTTCTTTATTTCTACAGCTTGCAGCCAATAACAATGGCGTTTCGGCTTCGTTGTTTTCCGAGTCGACATTTAAGCCCAATTCTAGTAATTTTTCCAAAATTTCTATCTGACCTGTTTGCGATGTCAGATGTAGCAGACTGTTTCCTTTGTTATCATTGACGTCAATTTTAGCGCCTTTTTCCAATAAATATAAAGCCGTTTGTTTCTGTTTTTGAAGACACGCAAAATAAAACGGAGTTTCCCCGTCGTGGTCTTCATAATCTAATTTTCCTCCTTTTTCAATCAAGATTTTCACCAAATCAAGATAGCCACGATGAGCTGCATAATGCAATGCAGTCCTCCCTTTTTCATCGGTATAAGTGACATCGACTTCATTATTTTCTAATAAAATTTCGGCTATTTTTCTTTTTCCGCCTTCGCAAGCGATTATAAATGACATTGACATAGGTTTGTTTTTTTAGGTTCTGAGACACGAAGTTTCTAAGATGCTAAGCCTTAGCGCTTGAATTTCTTAAGAACTTAGCGCCTTAAAATTACTTTTTCATTAATAATTCTACTGTTTTTATTTTCAAATTATCGTCGGAAGATAGCATTAAAGCTGTTTTGTCTTCATCATTTGAAATAGAAGAATCGGCTCCGTTTTCAAGCAATAATTTTACTTTTCGGTAAGTTTCTTTGGCTTGATTGGCGTCATAATTTACGTTGAAAGCGCAAACTTTGTGAAGAATAGTGTTTCCATTATCGTCTTGGCGATTGATTTCTACTTTTCCGGTTTCTAAAACAGCTTCCAAGATTTCTGCTGGTTTTTCTGCAATTTGATCCAAAGGCGTTTTATCTTTTGAATAGTATTGGCTTGGATGATATAAATCGCCACCGTCTTCAATCATTTGAATTAAAAGCTGGATTTCCTTTTCTGATCGTCCATTCATCATTCTTGTATATTCAAATAAAGGCGAAACCTGATTTGAGTTCAGAATATCTAGTTCTGGCGAAGCAAATTCGCTAAGCTGCTTGTATAAATCAAAATCTAGCTTGTGTGCAACAGCATAGAAAAATGCTGAATTTCCGTCTTTATCAGTGTCATTCGGATTGGCTCCGTTTTGCAGAAGCAGGTCGATATATTCTTTTCGATTAAAGTCAATTGCTGCAATCAAAGGCGTTTTTTTGACAATATTTGGCTGATTTAAGTCTAAGCCTTCATTGATCAAAAATTCTAAGTAAGAAAGCGAAATTTCGGGTTTCATCAAGTTTGTTTTGATGACTTGGTGCAAATAATTTTCATCTGCATTATTGAGAAAATTTACATCACATCCGGCTTTCACTAAAATTTTTATAATTTCAAGAGGCGCGCCTTTTTCAAGGAAATATCCGAGCAAAGTTTTGGCATTGACTTCATCATTGAGATTGTCAAATTTTGAAATAAATTCTTGAAAAAATTGCGTGGAATCTTCGTCTTTTGGAAGATAATATAAAATGCTTTGGAAGATACTTCGGTCGAAATTATCCAATTCATAAATATCGCTTTCAATAGTTTTGTCTTTTATGAAATGCAATAAAATTTGAAATTGCTTTTCTTTAAGTAACTTGTCGAAAATCTGGTTTTTCTTGAAATCATCAAGATTTTTTGGAAGTTTTTCGCCACTGTTCAGGAGCTCTAAAGCTTGGTCGAACTGGTTGGAATTTAATGTCTGTTCTAGCATTTTGGTCTTATAAGGTTTGGTTATTCATAGTTACAAAAAATAACAATGCCAAGTAAGATTTTAGCTATACTTTAGCTTTTCCTTAAAGATTAAATACAGAAAATTCTTTCGAATTATTTTTTTCCTTCTCTCCTGATTTTAGATTTCCAGCTTGAATATCCCAATACAAAAACGCCTACAATTAAAAAGCAGGCCATTTGGAAATAGAAAAATCCAGATTGAATTTGTACCATAAAAGGTTTGTCGCTTACGCCAAAGAAAACCATGACTATTGACATGAAAATTCCCCAAGGTAATCCGACTTTAAGCTGATATTTCCATCTTTCGCTCATATATTTAGTTGTTGTCTTCTTTCACAGGAAATGCCAAAGAAGCGATTACAGATAAAACCAATACACTTCCCACAACGGTTAATGATGCAGGAGAAGAAATGTGATAAAACGGACTGATTAGCATTTTTACGCCTATAAAAGCTAGAATTATTGCTAGCCCAAATTTCAATCGGCTGAACATATACATGAAATTTGCAAGTAAGAAGTACAAAGCTCTCAAGCCTAAAATCGCAAAAATATTTGAAGTATAGAGTATAAAAGGATCATTTGGAGCAATGGCAAAAATCGCTGGAATTGAATCTACAGCGAAAATCAAATCGGTTACTTCAATCACGGCGACAACCACCAATAAAGGTGTTGCCATCTTCACGCCATTTTTTATAGTAAAGAATTTATCTCCATCATAATTCTCGCTGACTTTGAAAAAGCGATGCACTATTTTTGCTCCTGGACTTTTTGTAAAATCTTTGTTTTCGTCATCGTCTTCTGAAGAAAACCAAGATTTTATTCCCGCATAAACTAAAAAGAATCCAAAGATTGAAAGTACAACATTGATTCGAACTAAATGACCAAAAACTTCCATTTCAGGCAAATAAGTCATATTGATAAGTTCCACTCCGGTAAAAATAAATATAGCCCTGAAAACCAAAGCGCCGATAATTCCCCAGAATAAAACCTTGTGATGCAAATGTTTAGGGACATTGAAAAATCCAAAAACTAATATGAATACAAATAAATTATCAACAGAAAGCGCTTTTTCAATCCAATATGCCGACTGAAATTGCGTGAATTGCTCAATTCCCATCAAATAATAAATCACGCCACTGAATCCCATTGCCAATGAAATCCAAACAATTGACCAAATTGCTGCTTCCTTGTTTGAAACGACATGGCTATTTTTGTTGAAAACACCCAAATCCAGAAGTAACATAATAATAATTAAAATTGAAAATCCGCCCAGAATTCCGGGATGATTGATTAAATGGTCAACGTGATCGTTTTGCATTGTGATAATTAATTAAGTTTTTCAGTTAATTTTTTGAACACTTTTTTAGGCTCTTTTCCTTCGTATAAAATGCTATAAACTGCATTGATAATCGGAGTTTTAGCACCCAAATCTTCATTCAGTTTATGCGCGCTATTTGTGGCATAATAACCTTCAGCAACCATGCTCATTTCCATCATGGCAGATTTCACGGTGTAGCCTTTTCCAATCATATTTCCAAACATTCTGTTTCTCGAAAATACAGAATATCCAGTAACCAATAAATCGCCCAAATAAGCAGAATCATTGATATTTCGCTTCATTTTATGCACTTTTCGGATGAATTTCTTCATCTCACGAATCGCATTGCTCATTAATAAAGCCTGGAAATTATCGCCATAACCAAGTCCGTGCGCCATTCCAGCTGCAATTGCATAAATATTTTTCAGCATCGCGGCATATTCCGTTCCGATAATGTCATCAGAAATCTTTGCTTTGATATAATTTCCGCTTAAATTAGTAGCAACAATCGTCGCTTTATCCGCATCGCCACAAGCAATTGTCAAATAAGAAAGTCTTTCCATCGCTACTTCTTCAGCGTGGCAAGGGCCAGTAATTACACCGATATTGTCATACGGAATATCATATTTTTCATGAAAATGTTCGCCCACAATCAAGCTAGTTTCTGGAACAATTCCTTTTATAGCAGAAAAAATAATTTTCCCTTTAAGGCTTTCTGTAAGATTTTCCAATTCAGCGCTCAAAAAAGCAGAAGGAATAGCAAAAATTATATAATCAGCATAAGCAACCGCTTCGTTGATATTGCTGGTTAATTTTAGTTTTTTAGTGTCAAATTCGACAGAACTTAAATAATTTGGGTTGTGTTTTAACTCCTGTATATGTGCGATTGCGCTTTCATTTCTCATATACCAGGCAATTTCTGTAAGGTTGACGCAAAGCATTTTTGCAATTGCTGTTGCCCAGCTTCCTCCGCCAATTACAGCAAATTTAGGTTGGTGACTCATTTCGTTTTTATCTTTGTTTGCCCAAAAATACTCAAAATAGCCGTAAAAGAAAATTAAAAACCAATTTGTATTTTCTTTTTAGGAAGAAACTTTTCAAAGGCTCAATTTAATATTTTATTTTTAACTTAAAATTATGATTTTCAATGCAATGCAGCATAATATCTGGCGTTATTAACTACGAGTTGGTTAGATTACGTTATACAAATTGATAATAAAGTTAGATAGTATTATCAAGTTAGTTAAAATTTGTTTTTGGTGTTTTGAAAAAGGCACTCTTGAAATTTATTCAGGAGTGCCTTTTGATTTTGAAATGATTCAGTTTTTTTATTTTGAGCAATACGACAGTGTTTTTTTTGAACCATTTTCCTGCTGCTTCACAATATCTTTTATTCTGAACCCCAGAATAAAAGGATATTTGCGAGCATCAGGGCTAGATTGAAAACTTCAGGCTTCTTTTTAACTTCTGAACCATTACGTGAATTACAGAAATAAAAAACTTTGCGCCTTAGCGTCTTTGCGAGCTATATTCCCACACAAAGTCGCCAAGAGGCAAAGCATAAATTTTAAAAAGAACTGCTTAGTAGCTCATTTCCACAATTTCCTTAACTCTTTCCAGAGTGATATTCTGTTTTTCGCCCATCGCTTTCCAGCCACGTTCTTCAAAACGTTTTACTACGAAATCAGCTGTGTTTTCAAAGTCTGGCGTATATTCAGAAAGCTTAGTTTGCATTCCCATCGTGTGGAAAAATTCAACTGTTTTTTCAATCGCTTGGTTTGCCATTTCATCAACGTTTCCGTCGGCAACATTCCAAACGCGTTTTCCATATTGCGCCAGTTTTTCTTTCTTGGTTTCAAACATCACACGATACAAATTCGGACCAATAATCGCCAAAGTTCTTGCATGATCAATTTCAAACAGAGCTGTCAATTCGTGTCCAATCATATGCGTTGCCCAATCTGTCGGAACACCTTTTTGAATCAAGCCGTTTAAAGCCATTGTGCAACTCCACATAAAATTTGAAGCCAGTTTATAATCTGTCGGATTTTCAACCACTTTAGGGCCAACTTCAATCAAAGTCTGCAAAATTCCTTCAGAGATTCTGTCTTGCAACAAAGCATCGTGCGGATAAGTCAAATATTGCTCAAAAACGTGCGTGAAAGCATCCACGATTCCGTTCTGGATTTGTCTTTTTGGCAATGAAGAAACCGTCTGCGGATCACAAATCGAAAATTGAGGAAAAACCGCCGGGCCTCCAAAAGATAATTTTTCTTGCGTTTCATTGATCGTAATCACGCCACCAGAATTCATTTCGCTCGCCGTTGCTGGCAAAGTCAAAACCGTTCCGAATGGCAAAGCATTTTCTTCTACACGAATTCTTTTGTGCAAAATATCCATCGGATTTCCGACAAAATTCACGGCTGCCGAAATAAATTTTGTTCCGTCAATTACAGAACCGCCACCAACGGCAAGAATGAAATCCAATTTCTTCTCACGGATGATTTCCACGGCTTTCATCAAAGTTTCATATCTGGGATTTGGTTCAATTCCTCCAAATTCAGTCACATCAAAACCGTGAAGTGCTTTGATAACTTGGTCGTAAACGCCATTTTTGAAAATGCTTCCGCCACCAAAAGTGATCAGAACTTTAGCATCTTTTGGGATCAATGAAGCAATTTTTGCAATTTGTCCTTTACCAAAAACCAAATTGGTAGGATTGTATAATTCGAAGTTTAGCATAGTAATTAAATTTGACGCAAAATTACGAAATCGCGAAAGGGTTAGTTGTAAATTGGTGTTAAGAATTCTGATGGTTTTCAAGCGCATCGACTGGATTTTTTGGAAAGAAGGAAACAAAAGCGAATTGAAAGAAGTTTTCAGAGACGGAAAACTTTTGGTAGATGTTACACTTTCTGAAATTCGGGAAAATATCAAGAAATAGTAAATTGAAATAGCCTAAACGTCACTGTTTAAGCTATTGTTTGTCTTAGGTTGTAATAAATATTTCTATTTCAAGAATACTACAAATGGATTCTAAATGGGTTTCTGATATTATACTGAAGCCACTTTCAAGCCTTGAATATTGGCTTTGTGAAATAGTTAACTTCTGGGCCATATATCCTTGTGAATATCCCTTGATAATTCTTGCAATCCTGATTTTTTCTAAGCCCTCTTTTTCCATACCACTGCTTATAAATATTACTATTCAACATAAATTTTATGCTGCTTTTTTTAGCCTCAGTGGTAGTGAGTTTGGCTGGTTGCAATTTGATAAAAAAAAGAATGCAAAGCAAATTTTCTCTTGAAAAATGCATGCATACTTTATGCATTGGAATTTTCAATTTTCAAAAAAAATCTTTATATCATTGTAAAATAAACTTTTAAATATTTTATTATGAAAAAAATGGAATTAGTTCAGATGGAAGGTCTGGAGGGTGGAAAATGCAATGCTCAAGATACAGTAATTAATGGGATTGGAGGTTCAATGTTGATTTTTGGAGCTGCAACGGCTGCTGGTCCTGCTGGTTGGTTATTCCTCGGAATTAGTGCTGGTCTTTATGCTTATTCTATACGTAATTGTTAGATATTTTCAGTTTTTGTTAATACTATACATAAAATGACATGAAATTAAGAATATATCGAAAAAAAGAACTTGTGAACTTAGCAGGAAAGTTTGATGTTTTTGTTGATGGAATAAAGATTGACGCTATTGGTTTTGGGAAAGAATATAAAGACTTTGAAATTGATAAAGAAAAATCAAATATTCAGATTAAAATACAATGGTGTGGTTCAAACGTTTTGGAAACTAGAACGGATAAAGATTTGAATGAGATGATCGTTTCAAGTAGAATAAATACCTTAACAACTTTTGTAATTTTAATATTAATGTTTGTTTTTGGTTATTTAGCTTATGTTGCTGACACTAATTTTAAATATTTGATGTTTCTAGTTTATCTCTATCCTTTATATTACATTTCGATTGGAAGAAATAAGTATTTATTGTTAAATTTTAAATAGTAAATTGATTATGTCAAAGGGGGTTATGCCCCCTTTTCTAATTTAGGATAATAATATATGAAATTTCTTTTTAAACTAATTGTAATATCTATAATTGTAATTTTATTAACTGAAACTACAAATGAAATTTTAGATATAAACGCATTACTTTATAATTCTTTTGCAGAGCAATTTACAAAGAGTCAAATAGAGAATTTTTTTCTTTTACAGAAAAAATGGAAATACATAAGCTATGTTGGCGTACCTATATATCTCATGCTTAAAACATCGGTCATAGCAAGTATTATATACATCGGATTGTTTTTTTCAAATAGGGACTTAAAATTTAAGACTATTTGGGATATGACTTTAAAAGCTGAATTTGTTTTTCTATTGCTTCCACTATTTAAAATCATCTGGTTTTATTTCTTTCAAACCAGTTATACACTAGAAGATGTCCAATATTTCTATCCGCTTTCTGCCTTAAATATCATCGGTTATGAAAATTTAGAGCCTTGGTATATTTATCCTTTACAAACACTTAATTTATTTGAATTAGGATATTGGCTGTATTTAGGCTATTTAATTGGTAAAGAAATTGAAACAGATATGGATAAGGGCTTTAAAATTGTGGCTAGCAGTTATGGGCCTGCGTTATTACTGTGGGTAGTAACTATTATGTTTTTTACTTTGAATTATTCATAAATGACACTTTTAAAAAAAATATTTATTGCGGTTTGCCTGCTTTTTATAGCCTTTCGTATTATTTGGTTTTTATATAGCGGTGACGAGCGTGTAAGCAGTCTTGTCTTCGGATGCTTGTCAACGGTGTTTATCATTGCAAGCATCTTGTTATCAAAAAAAGAAAATGAAAAAGAAAATTAGAAAAATAAGTGCTGTACTTTTTATGGCATTATTGCTTTTTATGGGTTTTGTGACGTTCTCAAAAATAAGCCATAAAAAAGAAGTTGCTGAAAATATAAAAACAATACCGAATTTTTCATATAAGGACATCAATGGCGATATATTTTCTAATGAAAATTTGAAAAACCATACTCCCATATTGTTTATTTATTTTAATAGCGAATGTGAGTTCTGTAATAATGAAGCGACAATGATCAAAGAAAATATTGTAGCATTTAAAGAGACTCAAATTATTTTCATCTCATTTGAAAAACCTGGCGCTATCAAATTTTTTGCCCAAAAACACAATCTTTTAAACTATGATAACATTCATTTTATACATGATACCAAAGCTGATTTCGCTATTGCTTTTGATGTCAAATCACTTCCTAGCCTGATATTATATGATGAAAATCAAGTGCTGATAGAACGATTTAAAGGACAGGTAAAAGCCGAAACAATTTTAAAAAAGCTAGATGGCAGATAATTCAAATTCAGAAAAAGTTAATTTAAAAACTATTCAGAAGTCACATACTTTGCAACTTGATCAATCTGACTGCGGCGTAGCTTGCCTATTATCTATCATTAAGCTGTATGGCGGTTCAGATTCTTTAGAAAATTTGAGAGCATTGAGTGGAACCAATCGAGAAGGAACTACGCTTTTGGGACTTTATCAAGCAGCGAACCAATTAGGTTTTAGTGCAGAAGGTTGTGAAGCAGATATTCAGGCTTTAATTGACCATAAGCAACCTGTGATTCTTCATGTGCTTGTTGAAAATCAACTACAGCATTATATGGTCTGTTATGAATATGATAGCCAAAAAGGGTTTTTGATTGGAGATCCGGCAAAGGGTGTTGAATATATGTCAGCTACAAATTTAGATGCTATTTGGGTTTCAAAATCTTGTCTCACTCTAGAACCAAACAGCCATTTTGTAAAAGAAACAGAAACCAAAAGCTCGCAAAAGAAATGGTTTCTTGATTTGCTGCAAGATGATTATAAATTGCTTTGGATTTCGGTCTTGCTTGGCGTTTTTGTAGCAGGTTTAGGCATGGCGATGTCTGTTTTTTCACAGAAATTAATCGATGATATTTTGCCATCTAGGAATATTAGCAAACTGATAACAGGAATCGCTTTGCTTGGAATATTGCTTTTGGCAAGAGTGGGATTTATGTCATTAAGGGAATTCTTTTTGATAAAACAGTCGAAAGATTTTAATAATAGAATCAATTCGCAATTTTTTAGTTCGTTGCTTCACCTTCCAAAACCGTTTTTCGACACCAGAAAAATTGGGGAATTGGTTGCCCGACTGAATGATACGCAAAGAGTGCAACGTGTGATAAAAATGCTGGCGGGCAATTTAGTTGTAGATATTTTAATAACTTTAATATCCCTAGTTTTTCTTTTTATATATTCTTGGAAAGTCGGAATTATTGCCACCATAAGCTTGCCAGTGTATTTCTATATTATTTACAGAAGTAATAAACGGATTATAAATTCTCAAAAAGAATCAATGCAAGCTTATGCATTTAATGAAAGCAATTATATTTCAAGCCTTCAGGGAATTTCTACTATCAAAAATCATAATCTAGAAACCATTTTTAGCAAGACAAATGATTTGATTTTTAATAGTTTTCAAAATAAAATGTTTGATTTGGGAAAAATCAATATTGCATTATCATGGCAATCAGGATTAGCCAGTGTTGTTTTTTTGATTGGAATTTTGATTTACACGTCGATTTCCGTTTTTAATAATCAAATGCAATTAGGAGAATTGATGGCAATATTGGGGATTTCAGGTTCATTGATTCCTTCTGTGGCTAATTTAGCTTTGATTTCTATTCCCATTAATGAAGCAAAAATTGCTTTTAACAGGATGTTTGAATTTGCTTCGATTAAAAAGGAAATTAGAGAAGGAAATTTATTAGATTCAATTGATTCTATTGAAATTAATAATCTTTCTTTCAGATTTGCAGGAAGAAAAGAATTGTTTTCCGACTTAAATATTAAAATAGAAAAAGGAAAATTAACAGCAATTGTTGGAGAAAGTGGCTGTGGTAAAAGTACACTAAGCCAAATTTTGCAACGTTTCTATAATTTTGAAAATGGTAGCATTCTCATAAATAACAAACACAATATTTCTGATATTGAATTAAAAAATTATAGAGATTTAATTGGAGTTATTCCCCAAGATATTACGATTTTCAATGGCAACGTTGTTGATAATATATTGCTTGGTAAAGAAGATTCTATTGAAAATTTAATTGTTTTTCTAGAAGCTTATGGATTTGATAAATATCTAAATGATTTGCCACAAGGCCTAGCTACAATTTTAGGAGAAGAAGGGATAAATCTTTCAGGCGGACAAAGACAAATCATAGCTTTCGCAAGAGTATTATATAAAAAACCACAATTTTTAATTCTTGATGAAGCTACGGCGGCAATGGACAGGAAGACAGAAAATTTTATTCTAAATTTATTGCAAGAAATAAAATCAGAATGCGCCATATTCTTTATTTCGCATCGTTTGCAAGCTTTAAAAAATATTTCTGATATGATTTATATTTTAGAAGAAGGTATAGTAAAAGAGTTTGGAAATCATGAGAAATTAATGCAGACAGAAAATTTTTATAGTGAATTTTGGAAATAATTTAAGAGAAAAGCCTAAACAGAAATGTTTAGACTTTTTTATTAGTTAGAAAATTTATTTTTTCAAAGATTTCAATTCCTTCAAGACTGCTTCACCAACACCTTTAGCAGATTGCGGATTTTGACCAGTAATCAATCTACTATCAACAGTTACATGCTCTTGCCACAAACCCGATTTCTCAAATTTAGCACCGCGCTCAATCAATTTTGTTTCCAAAGAAAACGGAACCACCTTTTCCAATTTCACAGCAACTTCTTCTTCATTTGTGAAAGCATTTACTTTTTTGCCGTCAACTAAATATTTCCCGTTGCTCAATTTGATATTTACCAAGCCAGCCGGACCGTGACATACAGCGCCTACAACACCATTATTTTCATAAATCGCAGCTGCAATTTTAGCGATTTCAGCATTGTCTGCAAAATCCCACATGGCTCCGTGACCTCCAGCATAATAAATCGCTACATAATCACTTGGATTTACATCTGAAGGTTTCATCGAATTGTCAATTTTGTTGTGATAAGCTATGTCTTCCCAAAATTTCTTGTTAATCGGGTCGCTCAAATCAAAACCATCAACAGGAGGTTTTCCGCCTTTCGGACTCACAAAATCAATTGTATAATTGTCTTTTAAAACTTCCCAAGCGTGTGAAACTTCGCCTAAATAATAACCAGTCGATTCACCTGTATTTCCTTTTTTCTCATGGCTTGAAACCACGAATAATATTTTCTTTTCCATTTTTTTAGATTTTTTTGTTTGTGCATTTCCTGATTCAGAATGTAAGGCAGCAACGAAAAAAATAAGCGCCATAAAACCTGATGTGAATAGTTTTTTCATAAATATTTTTTGTTTGAATTGATATCACAAAGCTCGGAAGAAGATGGTTTTCTGACGATGAGATAAATCACGATTTTGGTGTGACAAAAATCACTTTTGATTAAGAACCGAATCGGCTCAAGGTTTCACGGGAAACTCCTAAGTAAGAAGCGATCAGTTTTTTAGGTACTTTTTGGAATAAAATCGGATTCAATTCTAATAATTGCTGATAGCGTTCCTGTGGATTATTGTTCAGCATCGACAATATTCTTTGCTGTAAAGCGACGTAACCGGCATTTGATTTTCTACGGAAGAAATGCTCAATTTTGTGCATTTCAGAACACAATTTTTCGCGATTGTACAATGAAAGACAAAGCACTTCGGTATCTTCAATGCAGTCGACATTCAGCGTTGCTTTTGTTTGGTTGAAATAAGCATTGAAATCACAAATCCACCAATCTTGGAGTCCGAACTGCAAGATATGTTCTTTGCCATCAGAGCTTGTATGGTAAGACTTCAGACACCCATTTAAAACAAAAAAGTCATTCGGAACGTCATTCCCTTCTTGAATCAAAAACTGGTGTTTCTTGAATTTTTTGGCAATAAAATGAGTAAGGATATAATCAAATTCCTCGTCAGAAAGCGGTGTGATTTTCTCGATTTGCTGTCTTAAAATTTGGCTCATTTGAATGATTTACTTGACAAAAATAACATTTCAATTTTTACTAAGAACAATATTTCGCTCGAAGTTGTTTTGCTTCCTCATCAGAAGAATAACCGTGAATTAAAAGTCCTTCGGTGCATTCTACTCTTTTTTCAATGATTAGCTTTAAAATAAAACTTTTAAATTCTTGCGATTTTCTGTACCTATCAGGAATTAAATTAATCAAATTTCGGCTATAATTGATTTTTTCTTCTGTTATTATGGAAACTAAAATGTGGTATAAATCATCAATGTGATCTTTTGATGTGAGAAGAAAATTTATTGAAAGCTCTTTAGAATTATGTGTAAAAGAGATAAAATTTGATGTTCCTTGATAAAAAGATGGCCCTGATTTTGTATTATTAGTTCGTTGTCCTTTATAATTTGAAACGGTCATTTTTAAATTCTCAATATCTGAAAAAATATATTCATTGTTATCAATTGATATTGAATCCAAATCAATTTTTAATCTTCCTTTGAAACTTCCATTTAAATTCTCGTATTCCCAAAATCGGATGATATTTCCAATAATTACAATTAGAAAAACAATAATTGTTAGAGGCTTTAAGATTGATTCAATACTTTCAATTTGAAAATGCTTCTGATTTATTATTAAAATCATACAGCAAATAAAAGTTGTAAATAAAGAATAAAAAGTAAGTTTTTCTGAAAGCGTAAAATTAAGCCATGACTTTTTCGTAGGAATGAAAATTGAAGTTTCAAAAATCATAATTACTTCTTATAAAATAAATTATGATCAATATAATCCCAAACATTCTCTGGAAGTAAAGGTTTTACATTTTTTCCTAATCTAATGCTTTCGCGAATTTTTGTAGAAGAAATTTCCACAATCGGCGCATCAATAATATGAATCTTCGGATGGTTTTCAAATTCAGGACTTATAATTTCCGTAGAAATTCTTGGATAAACATAAATCTCATGATTTTGAAGAATGACTTCATAGTTTTTCCACTTGTGAAATGAATTCAGATTGTCTTCGCCCATGATTAGTGAAAAATCATTTTCTGGATATTTTTCTTGCAAGTAAGCAAGCGTATTTACAGTATAATTCGGCTGTGGCAATTTAAATTCAATGTCTGAAGGTTTCAATTTTGGATAATCTTCCGTAGCTAAAAAAACCATCTGAAGGCGGTGATGGTCTTCCAATAAAGTACTTTTTTTCTTCAACGGATTGTGTGGCGTCACGACCATCCAGACTTGTTCTAAATCTGAAAATTCTGCCATGTGATTGGCGATGATCAAATGACCGACGTGTATTGGGTTGAAGGTTCCGAAATATAATCCTACTTTCATTTCTTGAGGTGCTAAGGCGCTAAGTTGCTAAGTTCAAAGGTGATTCTCAGTGCCTTTGTACCTCAGCATCTCACGAGCTTTTATATCATTTTTAGATAATCGTAAACTAATTTATAAGCATCGTTTTTCGCGATTTCTAAGTCGTAATTTTTTAAGACTACATCAAATTCAGAAGATTTTGAAATTTCAATCTCGGCTTTTGCTAAACGCATTGCGATCTTTTCATCAGTTTCAGTCTGGCGAAAACGAAGTCTTCTTTCCAGTTCTTCCACAGACGGCGGACTCACGAAAATCGCCAAAGTTTCTTTCGGAAATTGTTCCTTGATTTTTAATCCTCCAATTACGTCAATGTCAAAGATAACGTGTTTTCCTTCAGCCCAGATTCTTTCTAGTTCGCTTTTCAGCGTTCCATAAAAATTGTCTTTGTAGACTTCTTCATATTCCACAAAAGCATTTTCATCAATCTTTTTCTGGAATTCTTCCATTGACAAAAAATAGTAATCTCTTCCATCAATTTCTTCGCCTCTTTTTTCGCGTGAAGTTGCTGAAATAGAGAAATCTAAATGCAATTCTTTCTGTTCTAAAAGGTATCTTACAATCGTAGTTTTTCCTGAACCAGATGGCGCTGAAAAAACCAATAATTTTCCGTTATTCATTTTTTTATGCTTTAAGCTCTAAGCATTACGCTTTAAGCTAAGTGGATTTTGTTGTGTGTTTGCTTAAAGCTTTTTAAAGAACATTTAAAACTTGCTCCTTGATTTTTTCCAATTCATCTTTCATCTGAACGACCAATTTCTGCATTTGTGCGTGATTGGATTTTGAGCCCATTGTGTTGATTTCTCTACCGATTTCTTGGGTGATAAAGCCTAGTTTTCTTCCGTTGGCTTCCGTTCCTGCGATTGTTTCGATGAAATAATTGAGGTGGTTTTCTAAACGTACTTTCTCTTCTGTAATGTCGTATTTTTCTAGATAGAAAATCAATTCTTGCTCAAAACGATTTTCGTCCACATTTACGCTTAATTCTTCAATTGCGGTTTTCAATCTGGTTTTTACCGTTTCGATTCTTTCACTGTCTAAAGCTACGGTTTCGTTCATCAAAGACAAGATATTTCCGATTCTTAAAAGGAATTCTTTTTCTAAAGCAGCACCTTCTGAAACTCTAAATTCTTGGATGTTTTTCAAGCCTTCTTCAATGACTCCTTGAATAGTTTTCCATTCGTTTTCGTCAATTTCTTCACGCTCGGTTTTCATCGCATCAGGCATTCTAACTGCCATTTTCAGCAATTCAGTTTCGTCTCCGTCAACCACTTGTTTTAGTTGATTGATGTAACCTCTAACAATCGGAACGTTTATTTTTGACGAAGTTTCTTCACCTGTAATTTCTATAAATAAAGAAAAATCAACTTTTCCTCTTTCTAATTTTTGGGCAATTTGATTTCTTAATCCCAGTTCCATTTCACGATAAACATAAGGCGTTCTTACGTTTAAATCCAAGCCTTTGCTGTTTAGGGATTTTATTTCAACAGTAATTTTTTTGGTTTGTAATTGCAAAGATGCTTTGCCAAAACCAGTCATTGATTGTATCATATTCAAATTTAAATAGCTACAAATGTAGTAAAAAGTATCGAGTTCGTTTTAAGAATACTGATATTAGATGGCAGATTACAGACCGAAAGCTTCGGGATAAGATTTGAGATATTCTGCAACTGAAATCAGCTGTTTTCTGCCTATTGTAATCTGAAAACTGCAATCTGAAAACTTACTTCAACACCAATGAAACCGCATGCACATTTTGCTGGCTGTTTCCAATATAGATTTTATTGTCAATAATAAAAACAGGACGACTTAAAAATGTATAATGCTCTAAAAGATATTTTTTGTAATCTTTTTCTTGCAGGTTTTTGTCTTTCAATCCCAATGATTTGTAGAGCTGTGCTTTCTTGCTAAAGAGCTTTTCATAACTTCCGGCAAGTTTGTGCATTTCTTCTAATTCTTCTTCCGTGATTGGATTTTCACGAATGTCATGAAACTTTAATTTGTCCATATTCGGAAGTGATTTTATGATTTTTCGGCAAGTGTCGCAAGAAGCCAAGTAATATATTTTGTTCATTGGAGGAAATTTAAAAATGTGATACAAAGAAAATCCATTTAAGTTGAAATGTGTATTTTTATCAAAAAAATTATGCATCAAGCTTTTGAGATTACCAGTACCAACAGAAAAGTGCTGGCTGAAATGTTGAAAAATTATACTTTAGAACAGCTGAATAAAATTCCGGATGGGTTCAGTAATAATATTATTTGGAATATTGCTCACATAATTGTTGTACAGCAATTATTAGCTTATAAATTATCGGGACTTCCAGCAATGGTTTCTGATGAGATGATTTCAAAATATCAAAAAGGAACAAAACCTGAAAGAGATTTGACACAAGAAGAAGTGGATGAAATTCAAGTATTGCTTTTTGATACAATTAATCAAACGAAAATCGATTTTAACAGCCTGATTTTTAAAAATTTTCATGAATTCACGAACAATATGGGATTCGCAATTCGCAATATAGAAGATGCAATCGCTTACAATTATTATCATGAAGCAATGCATTTGGGAATAATAATGAGTATCAGGAAATTCGTTTAAAAAATGCCTTTTGTGTAAAGGATCTTTTACGCAAAAGACATTTTCTTTAGAAACTAAATTTATTTTACTACAAGATATTTTTCTACTTCAGCATAAGGAATCAAAAGATCTTTCGGGCCTTCGACATACGAAGCAATTTCATAAGTATTGTAATATAAAAGCAATCCTTTATCAGTATAAAAGAAAGTTTGAGGCAATTCAAAAACATCTTTTATAAACATCAATCCTGTTGAATTTATTGGTTTTCCAGCAGGGACTTTAAATTTCTCACGGAATTTTTTCTCCGCCATAATTTTAAAATTCACAGTGTCTTTTAAAATATCATTTCTTCCTAAAGATTTTCCGGTTTTCTTTTCAAAAATCAAGGAACGTATTCCTTCATAGCCGTGCGCACCGCCAGTGTAAGTGTAATTGCTTAAAGTTATATTCAAGATGTTTTCAGAAGAATAATCTACTTTTCCTGAAATTTGAGCTTCCCAGCCTGGTCTTTCATCTGGATATTCGTTTCTAATTTTGTCATACGAAGCAATAAATGAAGTCATGATTTCTTCGTAAGTTTTTCCGGTATAAGGTTTTTCTCCAAAATATACGATGCCGCGAACAGTATTAAAAATCTTCTTGTTGATGCTGTCTGCCACCACAGGAACATTTGACGCTTCAGGAACAGAGATGTTTACTTCAGCACAAAGTTCAGCTTTGCAAGGAAGCGTAGTTTTCTTTTCGTATTTTTTGGTATGAAATGCCAGAGTTTCGGCTTTGGTTTCTTTTTTCTTGTCCTTTTGGCAACTGGCAAAAGTGAACGATATTACGATAAATAATAGGATGCGTTTCATGACTTTGGTGTTAATTATTTATAAAGATACCGTTTTGGGTTCGGAATTAAAAGGTAAATTTGTCCAAAATATTGATATTTAAATAATCATTTATATGAAATTTAACACGAAAGTTATCCATGGAGGACAGCATCACGATCCAAGTACGGGCGCTGTGATGCCTCCAGTTTATCAGACTTCAACCTTTGTGCAAACAAGTCCTGGAGTGCCGGTTGGCGATTATGAATACAGCAGAGCGGCGAATCCAACGAGAACTGCTTTGGAAAATGCACTTGCTAGCATTGAAAACGGAGCAAAAGGTTTAGCCTTTTCTTCTGGTTTGGCTGCAACAGACTGCGTTTTAAGATCTTTTAAAGCTGGTGATGAAATCATTGCAATGGATGATTTATATGGCGGAACGTATAGAATGTTCACAAGAATTTATAAAGATTCTGGCATTAAATTTCACTTCGTTGACATGAACGATTTGGAGAAATTCAAGTCTTTGATAAATGAAAACACAAAATTGGTTTGGGTAGAAACGCCTACAAATCCGTTGATGAAATTGGCTGATATTGAAGCTATCGCTAAAATTACGAAAGAGAAAAAAATACTTTTTGCAGTTGATAATACTTTTGCAACGCCTTACCTTCAAAAACCGTTGGATTTGGGAGCTGATATCGTAATGCATTCGGCTACAAAATACTTAGGAGGGCATTCTGACGTAATTGCGGGAGCTTTAATTATAAAAGATGAAAAATTAGCAGAACAATTGCATTTTCAACAATTTGCAACAGGAGCGACACTTGGACCGCAAGATTCTTTCTTGGTTTTAAGAGGAATAAAAACGTTAAGCTTGAGAGTTCAAAGACATTGTGAAAACGGAGAAAAAATAACAGAATTTTTGAATAATCATCCAAAAGTTAAAACAGTTTTTTATCCAGGATTAGAATCGCATCCATTTCATGAAATTGCCAAAAAGCAGATGAAAAATGGTTTTGGAGGAATGGTTTCCTTCACTTTTGAATCAGGAAAAAAAGAAGATGCAATTAAATTTTTAGAAAATCTGAAAGTATTTACTTTGGCAGAATCTTTAGGAGGTGTAGAATCTTTGGCAAATCACCCGGCATTGATGACGCACGCCTCAATTCCGGAAGACAAGAGAAAAGAAATCGGAATTTTTGATGATTTAGTTCGCTTGAGCGTTGGTATTGAAGATGCGGAAGATCTTATTGCAGATTTGGAACAAGCTTTAAAGTAAAAATAAAATTGCTTATAAATAAAAAATCCCGACGCAAATCGGGATTTTTTTATAGAATAAAATTTATTAATTTAAATAGTAGATGTAACCGAAGTTTAGCCAAACCATCCAGTCGTTTGACTTGTTTTCAGTATAAACATTTGGATCAGGTCGTAAGCCGTCTACCCAGTCAGAAAAATAATATTGGAATCTCAAATCAACTAATAAATCTGAATAATCGCCTAATTTATATCTCGTACCAACACTTGTAATTATAGACCAAGTTGTTCCATCTTCGTTTGTGAAACCATTTCTATATTTTACTGGAGTATTCAAAATTGTCAAAGGACCAGTTGTTGAGGTTGCTTCTGGACTGTAAGAACTAAATTGAGCACCTGCGCTAACATAAGGAGCAAAACTTCCGATCGTATTTGTAAAATCTCTGATGCTTAAAGGAAAGTATTCTAACTGCATACCTACGTTAATGATTGAAGCTTCACCTCTCATATTCCTCAACTGTTGTGCGACAACAGATGTTTTGCTCTCATCAACCCATTTTCCTTCGTGTTGCAATTTTGCGCTGATATAAGAAAGCTCAGTTCTAACTTTAAAGTGATCGTTGAAATAAGTTTGTCTTGAGTAGCAATTACATTCGGCATTGTAAGAAAAGTTCAAATAGTGAACTAAACCAATTGCAAATCCGGTATTACCAGTAAATGTGCTTCCGTCGCCTCTTTCTCCATAGTCAGATTGAAAAGCAACCGGACCAACTATGGCTCCAATTTCATGTGAAAAACCTTGTGAATAAGCGGTATTGAGCCCACCAAAAGTAAAAACTAAAAGGAAAAGATAAAGTCTGGGCATAATCCGAATTTAAAGAAATTTGGCACAAATATATAAAAACAAAAAACACTTATAAAAAAAAAATAAAGAAAATAGTTTTTTGTTTCGAAAAATATCATAAAAGGCTTAAAAATGGTATAGTAAATATAGAATTGGTTACGATTTCTTAACAATTGGATAAAAATTTTGAGAATTTTAAAAATTAATATTGAATATTCCTATATAATGTATCTTTGTAGTATCAAACGAAAACGTTTTCTTAAACGTTAATAACTTAATAATCATGACAGAAAGTATTCACTCTTTTGTTGAAGCAGTTGCGAAGAGAAATCCTAACGAGCCTGAGTTTATGCAGGCTGTAAAAGAAGTTGCAGAAACTGTAATTCCTTTTATTGAAGAGAATAAAAAATACCAAAACAAAATGCTTTTGGAAAGAATGGTTGAAGCAGAACGTGTGATCATGTTCAGAGTTGTTTGGGTTGATGACGCTGGAAACACGCAAGTGAACAGAGGTTACAGAATCCAAATGAATTCAGCTATCGGTCCATACAAAGGCGGAATTCGTTTCCATCCTTCTGTAAACTTGAGCATCTTGAAATTCCTTGCTTTTGAGCAAACTTTTAAAAACAGCTTGACTACATTGCCAATGGGCGGTGGAAAAGGTGGTGCTGATTTTGATCCAAAAGGAAAATCAGACAATGAAATTATGAAATTCTGTCAAGCTTTTATGACGGAGTTATCAAAACACATCGGTGGAAACACTGACGTTCCAGCCGGAGATATTGGTGTTGGAGGACGTGAAGTTGGCTACATGTTTGGCCAATACAAAAGATTAAGAAACGAATTTACAGGAGTTTTAACAGGAAAGGGAATCTCTTTTGGAGGTTCATTAATCCGTCCAGAAGCTACAGGTTATGGCGATGTGTATTTTGCACAAAGCATGCTTGAAACTAAAGGAGAAAGCTTTGCAGGAAAAACTGTTGTTGTTTCTGGTTCTGGAAACGTAGCACAATATGCTGCTGAAAAAGCAACACAATTGGGTGGAAAAGTAGTTACTCTTTCTGATTCTGCTGGTTATATTTATGACGAAGCTGGAATCGATGCTGAAAAATTAGCTTACGTAATGGAGATCAAAAACGTAAACTACGGAAGAATCAGCGATTATTTGAACAAATATCCAAACGCGAAATATGTTGCAGGAAAACGTCCTTGGGAAGTTAAATGTGACGTTGCTTTGCCTTGTGCAACTCAAAATGAGCTGAATGAAGAAGAAGCAAAAACTTTAGTAGCAAACGGATGTATCTGTGTTGCTGAAGGTGCAAATATGCCTTCAACTCCAGAAGCAGTTACTGTTTTCTTAAACGCAAAAATCTTATTTGCTCCAGGAAAGGCTTCAAACGCTGGTGGTGTTGCAACTTCTGGATTAGAAATGTCTCAAAACTCTTTGCGTTTAAGCTGGACTTCTGAAGAAGTTGACGAAAGACTAAAAAGAATTATGCTTGATATTCACGCTTCTTGTGTACAATATGGTTCTGACAAAGATGGTTTCGTAGACTATGTTAAAGGAGCAAATATCGCAGGTTTCGTGAAAGTTGCAGATGCAATGTTAGCACAAGGAATCGTTTAATACGCTTTTACATACGTTAAAAATGCTCTCATTTTGAGAGCATTTTTTTTTGCTTCTAAATCAATAACTTATCATTTCAAGACGATGCTTATATGAAAAAAGAAATAAATCCGTTTTGTATTATATTTGTATCCTATTTTAAACTGAATAATGAAAAAATTTTTCCTCTTTTTTCTTTTGATTTCCTCTATAGCCTTTGCCCAAAACAATAATCAATTGTGGAAAGGATACTTCTCTTACAACGAAGTAAATGACTTGACAGAATCTCAAACGAAAATTATTGCCTCGACCCAAAAGGCGTTGTTCTCAAAAAATTTGAATACCAATGAACTGAAAACTATCAATACTATCGATGGGCTTTCGGGCCAAGACATTACTGCTATTTATCATAGTCAAGAATATAACAAAACAATTATTGGTCATGCCAACGGACTGATATTGGTTTTAAACGAAAGCGATGGCCGGATTTTAATCGTTCCCGGAATTCGTGATCAGGCCGGAATTACTCCAAATAGAAAAAGAATTAATCATTTTCATGAATTTGAAGGAAAGATTTATATCTCTTGTGATTTTGGAGTTGTTCAATTTAATTTAATTACTTCTAATTTTGGAGATACTTATTTAATTGGTCCAGCAGGAGAAGAGACAAAAGTATACCAAACTACTATTTTAAATAATTTTATTTACGCAGTTACTCAATTAAACGGAATAAGGAGAGCGAATTTGACAAACGCCAACTTGAATGATTTTAGCCAATGGCAAGTTTTTGATGGAGGCTACTGGACAGGAATTGTTACCCACAATAATCAAATTGTTGCAACAAATATTAATAATCAGGTTTACAAGCACAACGGTTCTAGTTTTTCTTCAATAGTTGCAATGCCTGAATCAGGAATTGATTTAAGATCTTATCAAAATAAATTAACGGCAACAACGCTGCATCACGTTTATGTTTTTGATGAGACTGCAACCCAAACAAATCATGTAATTAGCACGCAAATTCCTGATATGCCAATTGCGATTACTTTTACCTGTGGAACTGTAATCAACAATTCTTTATATATCGGTACAAAAGAAAATGGTATTGTTACTGCACAATTAAGCAATACAACCTCCTTTCAGGTCATAAAACCTGATGGGCCATCTAGAAATAATATCTTTGCTATTCAAACAACGCCAACAAACAAACTGTGGGCTGTTTATGGAGATTATAATATTGAGTATAATCCCTATCCATTAGAGTCTTATGGAGTCAGTAAATTTTCTGATACAGGATGGTTGGAGATACCTTTTGAAGATGTTTTGAATGCAAATTCAATAGTTCGAATTGCAGTTAATCCAAAAAATGAGAATCAAGTATATTTCAGTTCTTTTCATTCAGGACTCTTAAAAATGGAGAATGACGTTGCGGTTGCATTATATGATCATACAACTCCAAATGGTCCAGAATCAGTTGTAGATGCGCCAAATGCAGCTTATAAATCGTCTCGTATTAACGGTTCTGTATTTGATAAATCAGGAAATCTTTGGTTTAACAATTCTAGAGTTGATAATGCTTTAAAGGTTTTAAAACCAAATGGCGAATGGGCATCTCATTCTATAGAACCTTATATCAACTCAATTGTAGAAGATTATGGACGAATGGCTATCGATAAAAATGGAACAAAATGGTTTGTTTCTTCACAAAATGCTTTGGTTGGTTTTAACGAAAATGTAACCCCAAAATTCAAAAAAGCTTTTTCTGACGAAGATTTAGGAAACGCGCTACCAGCAAATGCAAGAGCACTTGCAATTGACAATAGAAACCAAATTTGGATTGGTACAATGGGCGGTCTTCGAGTTTTGTCTAGTGTTGATAAATTTTTGGGAGAAGATGTTGAACTTGAAACAAATCCAATTATTATTATGGATGACGGTCTTGCCCAAGAATTGCTATATGAACAATTTATAACAGATATTGTTGTTGATGGGGCAAATAATAAATGGGTTGGAACTGCTGATTCTGGGGTGTTTTTATTTTCTCCAAACGGACAAGAAACGTTATACAGATTTACTCGCGAAAATTCCCCATTGCCAAGTAATAGTATCAATGACATCGATATTAATCCTCAAACTGGTGAAGTGTTTTTTGCAACAACGGCAGGACTAGTTTCTTTTAAAGGAACAGCAACTAAAGGCAGTGACGATCTTTCGCAAGTCTATGTTTATCCAAATCCAGTTCGTCCAGAATTTTACGGAACTGTAAAAATTGCCAACCTAATAAATAAGGCCAATGTGAAAATTACAGATATCGAGGGAAATTTGGTCTATGAAGCAACTGCTGAAGGAGGAACATTAGAATGGGATACTAAAGCTTTTGGAAAATATCGTGTAGCTTCAGGTGTTTATATGATTTTTATTTCTTCAGAAGATGGTTTGGAAACCAAGGTCAAAAAAGTAATGATCGTCAGATAATGCTGGTCAAAACTAAAGCCATTGTCTTCAGCGCACTGAAATATCAGGAAAAAAGCCTTATCGTAAAATGCTTCACAGAATCTGACGGATTAAAAACTTATTTCGTCAGAGATGCTTTTTCGAATAGAAAATCCAACCAAAAAATTGCCTATTTCCAGCCTTTGACTATCTTAGAAATTGAAGCTGTTCACAAAAACAAAGGCACTTTAGAAAATTTTAAGGAGATAAAATTAGCAGTTGCTTACAATACAATTAGTACTGATATTGTCAAAAGTACGATCGTAATTTTTCTATCCGAAATATTACACCACAGCATCCACGAGGAAGAAAAAAACCAAAACTTATTTTCTTTTCTCGAAACAGCTTTGCTTTGGCTCGATCATCACGATAATGTGGCCAATTTCCACTTGATATTATTATTAGAAACAACTAAATACTTAGGTTTTTATCCCGATAATTCTGATATGGATTTGAAATTCTTCGAAATGACCGAAGGTGTTTTTACTCCTTTCCACGGAATGACTTCGCTGACTGAACATGAAACTCATCTCTTAAAAAGATTGATGGAACTGAAATTTGACAGCGATCAAAAAATCTTTGCCGGAATTGAGCGCCAGATTTTGCTCAAAATCCTCTTAGATTATTACACTTTTCACCTGCAAGGATTTAGAAAGCCAAAATCTTTGGATGTTCTGAAGGAAGTTTTTTCTTAGCGGTTTAATATTTCTGAAATTGTAAAACTCCAATTTCCAACAATTTCTTTTGTAACGCTATCTGCTTTTCCAAAGAATAAATGTTCCTTAATTTCCAATCCGCAATATTGATAAATTCCTCTGTCGGAAGTCAATGACAAAGCTTTGTCCATTTCGATTGCGGCATATTCTGCGTTCGATTTCCCATGTGTATTAATAATTATTACAGATTTTCCGGTCAGCAAACCTTTCTGAATTCCTTGATCATATCGATAGGCAAATCCGTAAGTAAAGATTCTATCGATATAACCTTTCATAATCGCCGGCATTCCCGTCCACCAAATCGGATAAATAAAAATAATATTTTCTGCCCACGAAATATGTTCTTGTTCTGCAATTATTTTTTCTTCCAAAGTGCCTTTCATCTGATCAATCATATCGTTCATCGATAAAACTGGATTGAATTCCAATTCATATAAATCCCGAACTACAATTTCATGACCAGATTTAGTCAAGTTTTCAATAACGATTTCTTTAAAATGATGATTTAAGCTTTCTGGATTTGGATGTGCATAAATGATTAAATGTCTCATAATTTTACTTTTTTAGTTGATTTCTAAAGCAAAATTAAGCGAGAAGAAAATGATAGAATTGTAAGAAAACGAAAAGCTTATTGTGGTTTCGCAAAGCAAATTTCTTGCTGGAACTTCAAGAATTGTGTAGGCGAAAGGTTGAGGTAATGCTGAAAATCGTGAATCAATTGGCTTTGGTCATAAAACCCAAATTGTTCAACGATTTCCATCCAATCAATAATTTTAGATTTCGAAATTTTGGTTTGCAAAAATTCCAATGTTTTCAAAAAACGTTGGTAACGAGCCATTTCCTTAGCGGTAAATCCAAAAAATTTCTTGAATTTCAGTTGGATATTACGCTCTGATTGATTGTTCTTTTCGGCTAAAACTTTAATTAAATTCAAAGAAGAATTTTTATCAAGATTTTCTATTTCTGAAAAGGTCATATCTTTTATTTTTAAGTAAGGGCGACAGAATTCCAAAATAAATTCGACTCTTTTTTCAGCGGATTTTATTTCTTTCAAATCTTTCCACAAACTCGAAAAACAATCTTCTTCTAATAATTCATCAGGATGAAGTGAAAAATTATACAAAACTGCTTGTCCAAAAAAGCGATAAAAAGCATCATTTCTAAAATTAGCCACTAAAATTTCTGAACCAACTGGCAAAACATAAGTAATCGCCTGTTTCACCGGACCAACAACAACACATTTGTCAATTGGTATTTGAGATTGATCAGATTCAAGTATAGCTTTTGTTCCAAAATTAAAAACCATCATTTTCTGAAAAGTCGGAAGTAAAGTTTTCTTGATTGGATTTTCAGTAAAATTTGAATCAAAATAAAAATGAGAAAACACATCTTTGAATTCTTCGGGAGTTGAAATTCTTTGTTCGTGTTGAATCATTTTGCTTTTTTTAGGTTTAAATTTATTTATTTCTAACGAATTCCTTTAACAAATTCTCCAATTTCCGCAACAGGATTTCCTCCTAAAAACTTCACGAAAGCGCTCCCGATAATTGCTCCTTTCTGAAATTCCGTAGCTTGTAAAAATGTTTCCTTGTCCTTAATTCCAAAACCAATAATTTGCGGATTTTTTAATTCCAAAGAAGAAATTCTGCTAAAATAATCACGTTCTCTTTCACCAAAACCAGACTGGCCTCCCGTCACGCTCGCACTGCTGACCATATAAATAAAACTGTCTGAAAGCGAATCGATCTTTAAAATTCGTTCTTCAGAAGTCTGTGGCGTAATTAAAAAAATATTTTTCAAATTGTATTTTTCAAATAATTCTTTGTAGTTTTCTTCGTAAATAGCCAAAGGCAAATCAGGAATAATCAATCCGTCAATGCCAACTTCAGCACATTTCTGGCAGAAATTTTCAATGCCAAATTGCAACATCGGATTAAAATAGCCCATAATTATCAAAGGAATTTTTACCGTTTCACGAATATTTTTCAACTGCTCAAAAAGCAACTTCGTCGTCATTCCGTTGGCAATCGCTTTCGTCGAACTTTCCTGAATTGTCGGTCCGTCTGCCAGTGGATCGCTGAACGGAAGTCCGATTTCAACTAAATCCACGCCACTTTTTTTCAATTCCTGCAAAATCGAAACCGTGTCGTTCAATTTAGGATAACCGGCCGTAAAATACAGCGACAAAATCTTCTGGTTTTCTGCTAACTTTTGATTAATTCTATTCATATTTATAAGTTGAAATAGTCAATATAAGTGTTCAAATCTTTGTCGCCTCGACCTGAAAGATTGATGACGACAATATCATTCGGCTGGAATTTTTTCTTGTCCAAAACGCTCAAAGCATGTGCCGATTCAATCGCTGGAATAATTCCTTCGGTTTTTGAAAGCTGCAATCCGGCTTGCATTGCTTCGTCGTCAGTAATGGCAATAAATTCGGCTCTTTTTACATCGTGCAAATGCGCGTGAATCGGACCGACGCCTGGATAATCCAAACCTGCAGAAATCGAATAAGGTTCGGTAATTTGCCCGTCTTCCGTTTGCATCAGCAACGTTTTGCTTCCATGAATAATTCCGATTTTTCCAAGAACGGAAGTCGCCGCGCTTTCTCCAGAATCAACACCTTTTCCAGCAGCTTCCACAGCAATTAATTTCACATTTTCATTGTCTAAATAATGGTAAAAAGCACCTGCCGCATTGCTTCCGCCACCAACGCAGGCAATCACATAATCCGGATTTTCTGTGCCTTCCTGAACTAAAAGCTGTTTCTTGATTTCTTCAGAAATTACGCTCTGAAAACGCGCCACCATATCAGGATAAGGATGCGGGCCGACCACAGAACCGATGATGTAAAAAGTGTCCTCCGGATTATTAATCCAATCCCGAATCGCCTCATTCGTAGCGTCTTTCAAAGTCTTCGAACCCGAAGTCGCCGGACGAACTTCTGCGCCAAGCATTTTCATCCGCGCCACATTCGGAGCCTGTCTTTCCATGTCGATTTCACCCATAAAAACGATGCATTGCAATCCCATCAAAGCGCAAACCGTGGCCGTGGCAACGCCATGTTGTCCAGCACCAGTTTCAGCAATAATTCTGGTTTTTCCGAGTCGTTTTGCTAGCAAAATCTGTCCGATTGTGTTGTTAATTTTATGCGCTCCGGTGTGGCACAAATCCTCGCGTTTCAAATAGATTTTGGTATTATGTTTTTCAGAAAGACGCTTCGCAAAATACAAAGGCGTCGGCCGTCCGACATATTGCTGCAAAAGCGATTTGAATTCCTCTTGAAAGACACTTTCTTGTGTGATTTTTAAATAAGAATTTTGTAATTCTTCCACATTCGGGAATAGCATTTCGGGTACAAAAGCACCACCAAATTGCCCATAAAATCCATTTTCATCTACATTATATTTCGCTTTCATAAAGTGCTTTTTAAATTCTTTAAGTACTGTTTTGTCTTTTAAACCCGGTTCTGTTTCAAATTTGCTGTTGACATCGATGGCAAAACAGTATTCTGATTCTGGAGTTTTTAAAAATATTTTCAGCTGATTTATTTCAGAAATTCCTATTCCTCCGCTTAAAAAATAAGGCTTTTTCAACGTGTAATTTTTCAAAATCTGCCAGTTGAAAACGGTTCCATTTCCTCCGTATAATTTTCCTTTGGTATCAAATAAAAAGTAATGGGTGTTTTCTTCGTAAATTTTTAAGGCTCCGAAATCAAAATTTTCATCTACTGAAAAAGATTTGATAATTTCAATTTCTGGTTTATTTTCTAAAAAAATCACTTTCAAATTTTTACAAAAATCCGAACTTTCATTTCCATGCAATTGTACCAAATCCAAACCGTATTTTATTGTCTTTTCAATAATTTCTCCTTCGGAAGCATTCACGAAAACACCAACTTTTTTGACAGCATTTATTTCAGGAATCGCTTCTTCCGAATACAACCGAGGCGATTTTTCATAGAAAATAAATCCCATGAAATCAGGTTGCAATTGTTCAATCTCCAGAATATTCTCTGAAAACTTCATTCCGCATATTTTTAGTTTTATTGACATGATTTTACATTTTCCAACACAGATTTCACAAACCAATCTGTGAAATCTGTGTTTTATATTTTCGATAATTCTGAAATAAATTTTTGGCAACTTTCTCCCGCATTTTCAGTCTTCATAAAATTCTCTCCAATCAAAAATCCATTATAACCAAAACCTTGCAAAGTCTTAATTGAATTCACATCGCTGATGCCGCTTTCAGAAACTTTCACAAAATTATCAGGAATATGCGACGCGAGATTTATGCTGTTTTCCAAGCTCACTTCAAAGGTTTTCAAATTGCGGTTGTTCACGCCAATCATATCTAAACTTGGCATAATTGATTTTTCCAATTCTTCTAAATTGTGCACTTCCAACAAGACTTCCAAAGACAAAGACTGCGCAAATTCCGATAGTTTTTTAATCTGTTTTTGATCTAAAACTGCTGCGATTAAAAGAATGGCATCAGCGCCAAAAGCTTTTGCTTCTAAGATTTGGTAGTCGTCAACGACAAATTCCTTACGCAAAAGCGGGACAGAAACCGAAGCTTTTGCCAAAAGCAAATCGTCTAAAGAACCGCCGAAATGTTTTCCATCCGTTAGAACAGAAATACCGCAGACGCCGGCATTTTGATAGCCCAAAACCACTTCTTCCACAGAAAAACTGTTGTTGATGGTTTGCTTTGAAGGCGAACGGCGTTTGTGTTCCGCGATAATTCCAGAAGCGCTGTTCTGCAACATTTTGCTCAAGGATTTTGTGCGTGAATTGAATAAAACCGAAGCTTCCAATTGTTCCATCGGAATTATGGATTTTTTCAGCGCCACTTCGCGTTTTTTGTCTTGGATTATTTTATCTAGGATGTTCATGATAGTCTAAAGTTTCAAAGTCTAAAGTCATAAAGTATAATGCTTTATGAAAATTTATCGGCTTAATTCCTGTAATTTTTTTAATTTTTCTAAAGCTTTTCCGCTTTCTAATGTTTCTTTTGCCAAAGCAAAATTTTCGGTGTAAGGCAATTTATTTATAGTAGAAATAGCAACAGCGGCATTTGCGCAAACCACATCATTTTGTGCTTTTGTACCTTTTCCGGAAATAATATCATGGAAAATTGTGGCCGCTTCATCGGTCGTTTTTCCGCCTTGAATTTGGGACAGATTAATTCTTTCTAGATTGAAATCTTCTACTTTTAAAATCGCTTCTGAAGTATTAGAAATAATCTTCACATCATCCGTCAGGGAAATTTCATCAAAACCGTCTAAACCATGAAGAATCGAGAAATTTGTATTTGTGTTTTGGTATAAATAACTATACATTCGGACCAATTCTAAACTAAAAACGCCGACCATCTGATGTTTTGGAAACGACGGATTCACCATTGGTCCTAAAATATTGAAGAACGTTTTTACACCCAATTCCTTTCGAATCGGCCCCACATTTTTCATCGCCGGATGAAACAATGGCGCATGCAAAATCGAAATATTTGCTTCTTCAATGCATTTTTTCAAAAAAGCTTCTTCGTTGCTGAATTTTACACCTAATTTCTCCATCACATTACTCGATCCAGAAATCGATGAAACACCATAATTTCCATGTTTTGCAACTTTAAATCCAGAACCCGCAACGATAAACGAAGCCAAAGTCGAGATGTTAAAAGTGTCTTTTCCGTCACCGCCCGTGCCACATAAATCGATGGTTTCATAATCAGAAAAGTCAACAGGAATGCACAATTCTAACAAAGCTTCGCGAAATCCAAAAAGCTCGTCGATGGTGATGTTTCGCATCATATAAACGGTCAGGAAGGAAGCGATTTGACTGCTGTTGTAGTGTCCCGAAGAAATATTGACAAGCACTTCTTTGGCTTCCGATTTTGAAAGTATTTCGTGGTTTATTAATCGGTTTAGGATTGTTTTCATCTTTTTTGGTGTAAGGTTTTGAGTAAAAGGTTTTGTGTCAGATTAGCTTTTTAGCCAGTTTTCCAGAATCTTTTTGCCGTAAGGCGTGAGCACGCTTTCCGGATGGTATTGCACGCCACGAACCTCATACGTTTTGTGTTTTAAAGACATGACTTGCCCGTTTTCATCGACAGAAGTAATTTCTAAAACTTCAGGAAAATTTTCGGTGCTGACACTCCAAGAATGGTAGCGCCCGACTTCCATCTCATCTGGAATTTCATTGAAGATAAAATCGTCTGAAATCTTGATGACCTTTGTCGCCACGCCATGATAGACTTTTTCAAGGTTTATTAATTTTCCTCCAAAAACTTCTCCGATAGCTTGCAGTCCGAGGCAGATTCCCAAGATGCTTTTTTTCGGTGCATATTTTTGGATAACCTGCTTCAACAATCCGGCTTCATTCGGAATTCCGGGTCCTGGCGAAAGCAGAATCTTGTCGAATTTTTCCAATTCTGAAAGCTCAAATTCATCGTTTCGGTACACCGTAACTTCCGCATTCAAATCTTCCAAATAATGGACTAAATTATAAGTGAAGCTGTCGTAATTATCTATGACTATTATTTTCATCGTCTGTTTTTCTAAAATTTTTATAGTGTTTCTGCGAGATCCAGCGCTTTTTGCAACGCTCCTAATTTATTATAAACTTCCTGCATTTCATTTTCTTCCGAAGAACTTTCCACAATTCCGGCGCCGGCTTGGTAATGCAAAACGTGGTTTTTACTGAGAAACGAACGAATCATGATCGCGTGGTTAAAATTTCCGTCAAAATCCATGAAGCCAATGGCACCACCATAAAAACTGCGGTTGGTTTTTTCAATCGATTCGATCAGCTGCATCGCTTTGTGTTTTGGCGCGCCGCTCAATGTTCCGGCTGGAAAAGTTTTGGCTACCAAATCCATAAAATTATTGTTTTCTTTCAGTTTTCCGGTCACTTTTGAAACCAAATGGATGACGTGCGAAAAGAACTGGACTTCCTTATATTTTTCGACTTTTACTTCGCTGCAGCTTCGGCTCAAATCGTTTCTGGCTAAATCCACAAGCATCACGTGTTCGCTGTTTTCTTTCGGGTCTTCAGTTAATTTTTTTGCTAAATTGGCGTCTTGCTCGTCATTTCCAGTACGTTTAAAAGTGCCAGCTATTGGATGTATTTCAGCGTTATTTCCTTTGATGACCAGTTGTGCTTCTGGAGAAGAACCAAAGATTTTAAAATTTCCGTAGTCAAAAAAGAAAAGATAAGGCGACGGATTTATGCTTCGCAAAGCTCTGTAAACATTGAACTCATCGCCTTTAAACGGTTGCGAAAAACGTCTTGACAGAACCAATTGAAAAACATCGCCGCGAAGACAGTGCTTTTTTGCCAAAGCAACATTTTGCTTAAAATCTTCATCGGTCATATTTGAATAACCTTCGTCAGATTTTGAAAAGGAATAGGAAGCGAAGTTTTTCGACTGCAAAAGCTGTTCGATTTCGGCAATATTATTTTTTCCGTCGATGCTGTGGCAGAAAATATAAGCTTCGTTTTTAAAGTGATTTATGGCAATTATATTCTGGTAAGTCGCATAATAAATTTCAGGAATCTGGTTTTCTTCCGACTTAAAATCAATTTCAATTTTCTCAAAATGCTGTACGGCATCATAAGAAATATAGCCGAACAATCCGTTGTGGATGAATTTGAAATCGGTGTTGTCTGCTTCAAATTTCTTTGAAAAATTATAAATTTCCTGCGGAATATTCGTGTCTTTCTCCATCAATTTTATTTCTGAAGTCTGATCGGGATATTGAATTTCAATCGTCTGATTTTCTACTTTAATCGAAGCAATAGGGTTAAAACACACATACGAAAAACTATTATTATTCGCATGATAATCACTGCTTTCCAGCAAAAGGCTGTTTGGAAACTTGTCCCTTATTTTCAAATAAACGCTGACCGGCGTGATCGTGTCGGCGAGAATTTGCTTGAAGTGCGTATGTAATTTATATTTTTTCATTTGTGACAGTTCCAATAATTTATAAAAACAAAAAAGGCTTGTCGTGATTGACAAGCCTTTTGATATTTTGGTTTAAAAATACTATAGCAGTTATCCCTCACGACGTTTGACGTAAGTTCCACCACCAAGTATTGTTTAAAATTGTGTTCATGATTTTTATTTGGTACAAATGTATAAAAAGAATTGAATTACAAGATAAAATTTTTAAAACTATTAACTTATCGGCAATTTTCTATTTTTTGTTCAACTAAATCTTGCTTTTTCTCATCCCATCTAAAGCACTTTTCCTCTGTCAAGACCATCTTATTATTTTTTAATTTATATTTTATAACCAGATGCTGGCTTCCTGCGCAACATTGATTATGCTCTGTAATAGTTTTTGTCTTTGCATCAAATTCTAAGGAAACTCCGGCAATTTCACTTTCAAAATATTTCTTAGTTTTTGGATCAAATAAATAATAAATGCTTGTAGTATTTGGTCCGGCATAACTGGCTTCAAAAACCGAAAAATCTTCAATTCCGTCAAAATTATAATCTCCTATTTGAATACTATTTAGTCCTCGAAATTCACCTTCAAAATTTAATTCTTGATAAAGTGCATCTGTTTTTTTAGTGTAGATTCTGATCCCGCTTACTCTTGGGTAATAATCATCCTTTCTTTTTGTTGTAACTAATTTGAAATAATAATTTTTAAAAGATCCAGTCTGTAAAATTTCTTGATTTTTCCATTCTGTATCATTTCCATCTCTGAATTCAAATTCTTTGGTGAGCGTAATTTCGAATTCTTTTCCGGTTTTTAAATCCTTCCAAATTCCTTTTGTCAAGGCAGTATTTTCAGATGTATTTTTAAAAGTCATCGTTGCAGATTCCTTTCCGTCACTGTCTTTCTCAGTGAAAATTAGGGTTCCGTTTTCTATTTTTCCTGATAAGTAAATCGGAATATCAAATTTTTTATAAGCATAAACGCCGTCCCCAGAACTCGCAGAAATATTGGAGACTAATTCGATTGGGTAGGCGTCAATAAACCCAGAATAACGAACTTGAGAGAATGCAGAAATAGTTGCTAAAAATAAAAATGCAAGAAATATTTTTTTCATAAAATAGATTTTTTGGAAAAACTAAAGTTTATATCTCAGAAATATATTTTTTCATGCAAACACTGCTTTCAATATCTTTATATTGTCCATAATTCTGAATTGTAGAATAACCAGCTTTTTGATACAATTTTACAGCATCTTCCATGTTTTTACTGGTTTCTAAAATACAGAAATCAAAGTTCGATTCTTCAGCCCAGTATTCTAAATTTTTCAAAATCTGCCTTGCAATTCCTTGTTCCCTAAATTCTGGAAGCACGAACATTCTCTTTATTTCAACAGTGTTTTCAGAATAAGGCTTGAAAGCACCGCAACCCACGGGAACGCCATCGCTGTAAGCAACGAGCACATGATGTAAAGCATCAATCGTGTTGAATTGTGAAAAGAAAGCATCGTTTTTACCGTTGACACCGGTGAGATAATTGTCTAAAAGAGCTACTAATTTTTGAAAATCAGGATTAGTAGAATCCGTTCTTTTGAGCGTAGTTTTTGGCATTATGATATAGTTGTAGTTAGTTTTTTAAAAGTATGAATTTATAAAAAGCCAATCAAAATTAACACGACAATATCACAAAAAAAGCGCAACAGGTTTTTAAACTGTCGCGCTTTTTAAATATATTTTAAAAAAGTTTTAAATTAGGGTACCGCCCGAAACTTCAATACGTTGTGCGTTCACCCATTTTGCATCATCGCTGCATAAAAATGCAACTACACCTCCAATATCATCAGGAAGTCCAACGCGTCCTAAAGCAATCGTTGAAGCAATATGTTTATTTACTTCGGCATTGTCACGAACCAAACCGCCACCGAAATCAGTTTCAATCGCTCCCGGAGCCACAGAATTCGAACGAATTCCTCTTGCGCCCAATTCTTTTGCTTGGTATCTTGTCAACGTTTCCATTGCGCCTTTCATGGCCGCATAAGCAGCATATCCTGGCAGGGCAAAACGAGCCAAACCTGTAGAAATATTAACGATTCCACCGCCATCATTTAAGATAGGAAGCGCTTTTTGAGTCAAGAAAAAACTTCCTTTGAATTGAATGTTAAGCAAAGTGTCAAACTGTTCTTCGGTTGTTTCTTCAAAAGAATTATAAATCCCGATCCCTGCATTATTTACCAAATAATCAATTTTATCAGTTCCGAAAGTAGATTCTGATGCGGCTTTTAAAGTTTCAAAAAAAGCATCAAAAGTTTTAGATTCGCCTACATTCAATTGCAATGCAAGTGCTTTTTGTCCTAAAGATTCAATTTCAGAAACCACAATTTCAGCTTCCTCTTTTTTGCTGTTGTAAGTAAGGATTACGTCAAGTCCTTTTTTAGCTAAACTTAAAGCCATATTTTTCCCAAGCCCGCGGCTTCCGCCGGTTACAAGAACAATTTTATTATTTGCCATCTTATTTTTATTAAAATTTAGTGATGTAAAATTACTGAGAATGCACTTAAAAAAAATGGTGAGAGCTACAGTTTAAATGGTGAGAGCTTCCGAATTTTGAATTGATTTCTCAAAAAACGATTGGCGGTATTGTTTTGGAGTCATTCCGGTGAAAGCTTTGAAGAATTTCGTAAAGTTTGACGGATCATAAGTCAGCAAAGTTGCAATTGCGCCAATTGATTTCTCATTGATTTCCAGCATTCCTTTTGCAATATTTAAAATTTTTTCTTCATAAAAATAGCAAGGATGTTTGCCTGTCGTCAGTTTGATTGTATTGCTCAAATGTGTGGGATGAATATGTAAAATTGAAGCAAAATCTCTTATTTCAAACATATCAAAACAGCGCTCTTCCACAATATCAAGCAAATGTTTGTCGACTTCTTTTAAATAAGCAGCCGTAATTTCGTGCTGTCTCAAAAGTATTTTCTTCGGAAGTTTGGCTTCAAGTATCATCTTCATAATTATTTACTGCAAGGTAACAAATTCTACGGCAGCTTCCAATTGATGCAAATCAAAACCTTCTGCCAATAATCCTTGTGATTTTCTGAAGCTCCAATCCAAATTTTGCATAGAAAAGGATACAATAAATGATGAATATAAAAACCATATTTTTAATAAAAAAATACATCCTATAGCCTTACTTTCACTAACAAAAGTTCAATTCTCTGATAAGCATTGCCGAACTCTATATAAGCATATCCCGAAGCTTGATAAGCATTGCCGAACTCTTGATAAGCATATTCGAAAGTATAATAAGTCTTGCCGAACTCTTACTAAGCACATCCCAACTCTTCATAAGCTTTGCCTAAAGTGTACCAAGCATATCAAAAAGTGTACTAAGCCTTGCCGAACTCATTTTAAGTAGGTACCAAAGTTTACTAAGCACGTCTGAACTTTAAATAAGCCTATCCAAACAAAAAAACACCTTGACTTTATTGCTAAAATCAAGGCGCTTTTTAAAAAAGAAGGCTAGGGTTAGAGTTATCTCTTGGCTCTTTTTTGTAATTCCTTTTTGAAATCAGCATCTTTCAGCTGATCGATCTGAACTTTTGTTTGCCCTTGGCTGTTTTTGATATAAGCATTGAAAACATGGCTTATATACAGTGGTGACTTTGGGTTTCCTTTCGCAAAACTCACCGCATTGTGGCACGAAAGACAGTTGGCTAGATTAGATACGCTTATGCTATCCATTTCACTTTCAAAAGTTTGCGTGAAAGTTTCCATCGTGATATTTGCATTGTTTAATGAACCTCTTGCAATTGCACCTGGTTCTGCACTGTCAAGCGTGTCGCCCCAGGTAATCATCGTTTCAGCTTGTTTCATTGGTGACATTCCATCTGTATTAATCCAGATAGAACCATTATAAAAGTAGTTTTTCCAAACATCATCAAGTTTCGAAGCCACGCAGTCATTAATAGTTTTTATATTGTCAAAATTCATCGGTTCTTGTTGCGCTGTTTTCATAAACGCGCCGCCAGGTACTTGCGGAACTCCAAATTGAAACAAATCATAAGGTTTAAGGGGAGTTACAACACCATTGTTTGTCCATGTAATACCGTTCAGTCCACTAGTTTCACCTTTCGCATATAACAATTTTTCTTCTAGACTAGCGGCATGATTTTTTTTCCAATCATATATAGGAGCCAAATCTTTATGCTGAAATGTAGCCCAGATAAATTCAGGATGGTTGATCACAACACCCACCACATGCATCCCTAACAAAGCGACTCTTTTTTGCGTAAATGTTTTTCCGTCTTTAGTAACGGCCGCTGTTGTAACAAAATAGTCCTTCTGCTTGTCAGCTTTTATCGTGTTAACGTCAATCCAAGATACTTTAAGTTCTAATGATCCTATCGGAAATGTCTTTAAGTTGTTCTCAGGCAGTTTTTTAGAAAGGATGCTGTCTTTATAATTTTTCGCAGCCTTTAATAAAGTCTCGTTAGCGTGAATGGAATAGTAAACCGTACCGTCTTTTACAATTTCATCATTTCCTCCATAATGTGGATTCGCTGTCAGCACACCATTAGAGCCCGCTTGTTGTGTATAAGTAAGCATAATAGTAGCGCCTTTTTGCTCTTGAACCGGAATCAAAGCATCAGAAACCTGAGTCAGCTCATTTAAAAATAAAGGGTTGTTGTTTGACTGAGGTTTTGTAAGCCATAAGAATTTCTGCCATGACCATTGGTGAAACATGCAATTGGTTGTTGAAGTCGTGTCAAACGGACTTCCTTTTCCTTCCTCAGGAGCAGGTGTCTGTGCATGCGGAAACCAAGAAGATTCACACTCACAAGGACTAGATTCTGCATTGTAGGCCAATTCAGGTTTTGTTTCGTCAGTTGCAGATTTTTCATCTTTTTTGCAGGCAACCAATAAAGAACCCAGCAGAACAGCATAGGTAAGGTTCTTTAAATAAAGAGAGGGGGCAAAGTTTTTCATTTTAGTAGGTTTTTTGTTAATTGCAAAGTTCACTATTAAACAAATGTTAAAGAACAGTATAATTACCTGATTTTTTGTTAACTAATTAATTATGTAGTTTTTTCTTGGGATAAGAAAGTGATTTAAAGAAAATGATAATGTTTTGTTT
>Ga0247731_1000007_pt1 | contig 255558 bp, 213 predicted proteins | sample UWRJL088202R2_FD_180938 | JGI IMG/M metagenome (GOLD analysis project Ga0247731, IMG submission 180938) | Plant litter microbial communities from Arlington Agricultural Research Station in Wisconsin, United States - UWRJ-L088-202R-2 | ecosystem: Environmental > Terrestrial > Plant litter >...
ACATTTAATACTTCAAAATTTGAAATGTAAATTGCAGGAAATATTCCGGCAAAAAGAATCGTGATAATGAAGACAAGAAATAATTGTATATAAAATTGACCACTGTTCATTATCAATTCTTTCGTTAAAAACTGATTGTAATAGGGCAAGAAAAGTTCTACTATTACCAAGGCAAAGAGAACCGCAAAAGAAGTCGTAATCACGGTTTCTGTTATGAATTGCAAAACGATTTGTGATTTTGTAGCGCCAATTATTTTTCGAACACCAACTTCCTTGGCACGTTTTATTGCATTTGCCGTGGCGAGATTAATATAATTTACAACCGAAAGAATCAAAATCAGAATTGATAGGCCAAGCATAATTAACAAGAATTGATAATTGCCACTTCCTTCAGGATAACCATTGTTGACTTTTGAATGTAATCTGGCGGTTTTTAAAGACTCCAAATAAGGTTTGTCTAAGCCATAATTCTTGATGTAATTTTCTGTAGAAACTCCTTTTTCTTTCGATAATTTCTTAGCTTGTTTTTCTATATAAATATTCCAGATCTGCTTTTCAACTGCTTCTTTTTTCTCTGGTTTTTTTAATTTTATGACTAAATAGCAAGTGTGGCTTTGCCAATTGTCAGCATTTTGTTTGGCATTTGCTTCAAATTCTTCTCGCAAAACCAGCGAAGGCGCAACAGAAGATTTGCCAGAAATTTTATAGACACCACCGACAACGCAATTTACTTCTCCAATTTTCATCGATTCGCCTATCGGATTTTCATCGCCAAATATAAGTTGTGCCGTTTCTTCAGAAATCGCAACATTATTTTTTTCTTTCAGTGCTGTTTCAATATTTCCTTTGGTAAATTCGAAAGGGAAAAAGGAGAAAAAATTTCCTTCAGATTTAAGCATTTTTGCAACAACTTCTTTCTTGTTTTTGTATTCGATAAGGCCTCCATTATAGCCAGGCTGAAAATTGCAATAATCTTCAATTTCATCAGATTTTTGTTTTAATGTTTCTCCCAAAGGGATGACGTTGTAAGCCAAAAAACCCGATCTTGGCTGATCATTTACAACTTGAAAAATCTTTTCTTTCTCGGGGTTCCAAGCATTGTAGCTCTGTTCATCATTCCAATATAAGATGGCGAAGATCAGCCCGGCGATGCCAATGCTGAGTCCTAAAGTATTTAGTGCCGTAAAAAACTTGTTGTTTTTTATGTGATGCAAGTATATTTTAATCCAATTTTTTAACATGATCGTTTTTTGATTGATGATTTTAGCTGATGAGGCTTTTATTTTTTTGAAACCGATCCAGAAGAACTTTTTTCAACTTCTACTTTTTGAGGATTTCCATAGTAGTCAATAGATGCGCTTGATGAGGCTTTTGCATCTAAATTTGCTGTCACGATCAAACTTACGCTTGATGAAGAACTTGATTCTATTTTGGCAGTTTTGCTTGTTACTTTTTTACCATTAAATGTTGCTGAGCTACTGGTTTTTATTTCTGCGCTATCGGCATTTCCTGATAAAATGGCTTCACTTGAGCTACTTAACCTTGCTTCTAATTTTGCAGTTGCAATATTGCTTTCAATAGTGCCGCTAGATGATAAATCAATTGTTAATTCGTCTGCTTTTATATTGCCAATAAGAGTGCCGCTTGAGGAAATGTCTAGTATTATTTTTTTTGAAGTTACGCCGTTTTTTAGAATGATTTTGCTGGATGAACCTGCTTTAAATTCATCAACTAAAGGACTTGAAACTGCTACTCTTAAAATTTTATGATTAAGTTTTTTTTTGTTTTTTCGATTATTGTTACTGTAGTTTTTTGATTCTACATAAATTTCTAACGTGTTTCCAATAACTTTTGTGACTACGTCAGTTAATTTTACAGTATCGTCGGCTTCCACTTTTATGGTGTTATAAGCGTCTTGGGTAAATGTTAATTCAACTCCAGACCTGACTCTTATTTTTGTGAATTCAGGAATTGATCTGTTTTCTGAAACTTGTGCAGTTACAAATATTGAAAACAATAGAAATGCTAAGAGAGATAATACACGTATCATAATATTAATTTTTATTGTTGCCATTGACTTGATTTATTATGTCATTCTAGTTGTAAGGAATGTAGATGTTTTTTACAAAAAAACATCTACATTCCTATTGTTTATTTTTTCTGAGAGTACCATTCCGTCTTTCATAAAGATTGTTTTTTGAGAGAATGAGGCGTCATAATCAGAGTGGGTTACCATTAAAATGGTTGCTCCGTTGGCATGTAAATCGGTTAAAAGCTCCATGACTTCGTTGCCGTTTTTACTGTCAAGATTTCCTGTGGGTTCATCGGCAAGAATGATTTTAGGATCATTAATCAAGGCTCTTGCAACTGCAACTCTTTGCTGTTGACCGCCTGAAAGCTGTTGTGGAAAATGCTTTAAACGGTGTGAAATAGCCAATCTTTCTGAAATAGCTTCCACTTTTTTCTTTCTATCTGAAGCATTTACATTATTATAAATCAATGGCAATTCAATGTTGTCATAAACAGAAAGTTCGTCGATGAGGTTAAAATTTTGAAATACAAAACCGATATTTTGCTTTCTTATTTTTGATTTTTCACTTTCATTCAAGCCTTTTATTTCTTGTCCTAAAAGTTTATAGCTTCCTGACGAAACGTCGTCTAAAAGGCCAACAATATTTAATAAAGTAGATTTTCCGCAACCTGAAGCTCCCATTATGGTTACAAATTCACCTTGATTAATTTCAAGAGAAATGTCATTCAAAGCTTTGGTTTCGACTTCTTCTGTTCTGAAAACCTTTGATAAATTTTGGATTTTGATCATGATTATTGATTTTGAAATTATTTTTTTGATTGATGATTGAAACTTTTATTCTAAATTTAAAATTTCTATGTTTTTGTAATCTTTATAGGTTGACGTAATCACTTTTTCGCCAGGTTTCAAGCCTTCTAGAACTTCATAATATAAAGGATTTTCACGTCCTAATTTTATATTTCTTCGGATGGCTTTGTCGCCTTCCAATACAAAAATCCATTTACCTGCCGTGTCTTGATTGAATGAACCTTTTGACAGCACGACAGTTTTTGTTTTTTCAGAAAGCAAGAGTCTTACGCCAAAACTCAAGCCGAGCCTTAAATCTAAATCTTTGGCATCAACAAAATTTAACTCGACTTGAAATCGGCCATTTTTCACTTCAGGAATTACCTTTGTGACTTCAACTTTCACGCTTTGGTTCTTATATTCTATTTCTCCTTTTTGTCCTTCCGAAATTTTTTCTAGATAAAATTCATCGACATCAGCCATCAATTTATAGCCTTTCATGACGTCGATTTTTCCGATGCTTTCTCCTGCAATATAATTCTTTCCGAGGATTGGTTCAAACGAAGAAAGTCTTCCGGCTAAAGGCGCGGTCACTAAAAAATTCTTTTTATTACTTCTCAAAATTTCCAAACTTTTTTGCATAATCGCTTGTGACTGGTTGATTTGCGAAATCTGAATCTGGTTTGCCTGTTTTTCTTTTTGGATGCTTTGTTGAATTATATTTTTTCTTTCTTTCTGAAATCTAAAATTTTCCTGTGTTTTTTCCCATTCATTTTTTGACAGAATTTCCTCTTTGTATAATTTTTGATTGAGGTCATACAGACTTTTTGAATCTAGAAAGTCGTGGTCAATAGCCACCAAATCTTTCATCAAATTTAATTCTTGCGTTCTCAGATCTAATTTTGCTTTGTTCAAATTATTGATTTGCTCAATCATTGCGGTTTCCTGAGTCATGTAACCTAGTTCCGTATTTGGATTATACAGTCTCGCTAATGGTTGTCCTTTTTGTACAAAATCTCCATTTTCCACAAAAATTTCTTGAATAGAACCGCCTTCAACTACATTTAAAAGCATTGAATTCAAAGGTTCAGCCTTAGCTTGAAAAACTATGAAATCTTCAAAATAATTGTTTTCTACAGCTTTAATTGTAATTTCATTTTTCTTAACCGCCAAACTTCTTTTTTTTGTGACGGAAGTGAATACAAAATATCCGAGCAATAAAATTACCGGCAAAGCGATTAATAGGTACTTATTTTTTTTATTTTTACGAGGAACGATCGTGTCCATATTAAATTATTTGTAAGACTATATAGCATTTTTGTGCCATAATTTTAAAAGTTGTAAACTGTTGATTTTAATGTATTTATCTTTTTCTAAAAATTTATAAGTGTCCGATAATGAACACTATTTGTCCGATAATGAACAGTCAATGAAAAAAACACAAGCCAATATTTTAGTGATTGATGACCAAGAAGACATTTTGTTTGCTTCTAAAATGGTCTTGAAGAAACATTTTGAGACGATTTATACTTTAAATAACCCAAAAAACATCTTAAATCTGCTTTCAGAAAACCAAATTGATGTGGTTTTGTTAGACATGAATTACCGAATAGGGTTTGAAGATGGGCGAGAAGGAATTTATCTTTTAAAGGAAATTAAGATGTTTTCGCCCGAAACAATTGTGATTTTAATGACGGCTTTTGGCAAAGTTGAAACTGCTGTGGAAGGTTTAAAATCTGGCGCTTTTGACTATATTTTAAAACCTTGGGACAATGAAAAATTGCTTTCTGTGGTAAAATTGGCGGTGGATGAAAGCCGTAGAGAAAAGAAAAAAGTGTCTAAATTGCCTCAAACAGATTCAGTTTTTATAGGAAATTCTTCAAATATAAAACGTGCTTATTCTTTGGCAGAAAAAGTAGCAAAAACCGACGCAAATGTTTTGATTTTGGGAGAAAATGGAACAGGGAAATTTGTTTTGGCAAATTATATCCATCAAAATTCTAATCGAAATAAACAGCCATTTGTTCATGTAGATTTGGGTTCTTTAAACGATAATATTTTTGAAAGTGAATTATTTGGTTATGCAAAAGGTGCTTTTACGGATGCCAAAAATGATACCGCTGGGCGATTTGAATTGGCGAATAATGGAACTGTTTTTTTAGATGAAATAGGTAATGTTCCTTTGCATTTGCAGTCGAAATTATTGCAGGTAATTCAAAATAAATCGGTAACAAGATTAGGTGAAGCGAAACCGAGACAATTGAATGTGAGAATTATTACAGCAACAAATATTGATTTAAAATCTGAAGTAAATCAGAAGAATTTCAGGGAGGATTTATATTATAGAATCAACACAATGGAAATTGTTTTGCCTTCGCTGAAAGATCGAAAGGAAGATATTATGCCGTTAGCAGAGTTTTTATTGGAAAAAATTGTCTCGAAATATGACCGAAATGAGATTATTTTTGAACAAGAAGCTTTTGAGCAAATCAAACGCCATTCATGGAACGGAAATATCCGGGAAATGGAAAATAGAATTGAAAGAGCTGTGATTTTATGCGAAAATAATTTGATTACAGTTTCTGATTTGGACTTAGAAGTAGTTTCAAATGTGGGAAATAACGACGATTTGCAATTGTTTGAAATTGAAAAGTCTACTGTTGAAAAAGTGCTCCAAAAAAATAATTTTAACGTGAGTAAATCGGCTGATGAGCTAGGACTTTCACGGGCTTCTTTATATAGGCGAATGGAGAAATTTGATTTGAAAGGATAGTTGGAAATAGATTATCAATCCAGTCTTGTGATTCCGACGAAGGAGGAATTTCCGTAGCTACTTGTGAAGATTTCTCCTTCTTCGGAAGGACAAAAACATTTAAAATATGACCAAAAAACATTACAATACCATATTTATAAGAATTCTTTTTATCTTGATTGGAATTTCTTGTTGTGTTTTTTTGATGCAAAAAAACTTAATTTACAGTTGCTTTTTCTGTGGCCTGATTACGGTTTTTCTACTCGTGGAAATTTATTTTTATATTAAGAATATTTTTCTTTTTTATGACAAGACGATTATGGCAATACTAAATAATGATTTTACTGCCGATTTTTCAAAGCATTCTTCTTTTGGAAATTATAAGTCACTTTTTAAACTTTACGACACTTTAAAAGACAAGCAAAATGTCGATGTCTCAAAAGATTTAATTTACAGGTCAATTTTGAATAACATTGAAACTGGCGTTTTGATTTTACAGAAAGAAAATGAAGATTGGAACGTTTTCTTACTGAATGATTATTTTTCAAAGCATTTTCAAGTGCCAAAAGTTTCGAAATGGCATTATTTAAAAAGTCACATGCCGTCACTTTGTTCAATTATAGAAGAGCGAAATTTTGAGGAAATAAAAACGTCTTTACAGATCAGGGTAGAGAAGCAGGAGACGCAGACTTTTGTTTTGCAAGCTTCAAAAACAAAGGCTTACGAACATGAATATTATATTATTTTGCTGGATTCTATTCAAAAAGTAATTGAGAAAAAAGAGAAGGAAGCTTGGGTAAACCTGATGAAAGTTATTTCGCACGAGCTGATGAATTCGATTACGCCGATTCGTTCGCTGACGCAAAATCTGAACGAAATGATGCAACAGGAAAGCCTTTCAAAAGAAGACGCAATTGACATCCGCGAAAGCGTTTCTGCGATTATCCATAGAAGCGACCACTTGAAAGAATTTGTGGAAAGCTATCGAAAATTGGCAATGCTTCCGTCGCCGAACAAAGAGAAAATTGAGCTGAATGAACTTTTGCAAAATGCTTTGCGAATCATGAATCCGTTATTTAAGCAGCAAAATATTACGGTTAAAAATTTAATTTCTTTCAATCGTTGGCTTTCGGTTGACAAATCCCAAATGGAACAAGTATTGATAAATCTGCTCACAAATAGTATGTATGCTTTGGAAGGAAGTACTGAAAAAACCATAGAAATTTCATCAGAAGTTAGAAATAAACGAATTTTCATTACGATTTCTGATACTGGAAACGGCATTGAAGATGCAATTGAGGATAAGATTTTCCTGCCGTTTTTTACTACTCGAAAAGACGGCGCGGGAATTGGCTTGACACTTTCTAAAAACATCATTGAAGCGCACGGCGGTTACTTAAATTATGCTTCTGAATCTGATAAAACGCATTTTACAATCTGCCTTATGGAATCGTTTTAATGTGATATATTTGCTGAAATTATACTAATTATGTCAAACGAACGCATCATTTTAGGGATTGATCCAGGAACCACAATTATGGGTTTTGGCCTGATTAAAGTCGTCAATAAAAAGATGGAATTTCTGCAGTTGAATGAATTAATTTTGAACAAATATGACGATCATTACATGAAATTGAAAGTTATTTTTGAGCGTACAATTGAACTTATTGAAACCCATCATCCAGATGAAATTGCAATAGAAGCGCCTTTCTTTGGGAAAAATGTGCAGTCAATGTTAAAATTAGGAAGGGCTCAAGGCGTTGCAATGGCGGCTGGACTTTCTCGACAGATTCCGATTACAGAATACGAGCCTAAAAAAATAAAGATGGCAATTACAGGGAACGGAAATGCTACTAAAGAGCAAGTTGCAAAAATGTTGCAGCAGTTATTAGGATTAAAAGCGCTTCCTAAAAATTTGGACAGCACAGATGGTTTGGCGGCAGCGGTTTGTCATTTTTTTAATTCTGGAAAAGTCGTGGGAACCAAAAGTTATTCAGGCTGGGATTCTTTTGTAAAACAAAATGAGGATCGCATAAAAAAATAAACCCGCAAATTTCTTCACGGGTTTGTTGCAAATAACTATAACTAAACTTAAATCAAACTTTTTATTTTTGCCAATCATCGCTTCTAAATGGCGGTGTTGCTAATCCATCTTGGTTGTAAAGCATTACTTCGCCTGGTGCGTCTGCCCATAAATAACGGACAGCAATTGGATTTGTAACTTCAGAACTGCTTACTTTTATCGTTTTCATATCGCTTTGCAGAGTTCCATTTGCTGGATAAAATTTCTTATCGCTTCCGGCAACCATGAATCCTGAAATGTTGGATTTTTGGGTTTCTTTTGCGAAAGTTCCGTTTGTGAAATTTACTGTTAGAGTATTTCCATCTACTTTTATGTTTCCGTAAGTTGGCGCAGTTGAAGGATTTTTTTCTCCATAAGCTAAACTTTGCGCAATTGTTGCCATTCTTTTTCCAACAACTTGCTTGTGAATTGGGTGAATGTTATCGTTCTCTCCAACGTCAATCAAAACCGCCATTCCTGTATTTTTTAATTCCAAGGCTTTGCTTTGTGACTCACGAAGCGTAATCCATCGGTTGTTTTGGTTGTCATAATTTGGAAGCTGTGCAAAAATAAATGGTACGTCAGATTTCCAGTTTTTTCTCCAATCCGTAATCATTCCTTTGAATAAATCAGCGTATTCTTTTGCGTTTTTTGAATTCGCTTCGGCTTGATACCATATAATTCCCTTGATTTTTATTCCGAAGAATGGCGTCACCATTCCGTTATAAAGTGAAGTTGGATATTTCGTCGGATGCTGGCGAACGGGCACTTCCTCGATATCTTTTGTTCCTGCTTCATATTTCCATTCGCCTGAAAGCGATAATTTCTGCGAAGCTGTTTCTAAGTATAATGAATTTTCATCGCCTCTAAAACCTCCAATGTCACCTGTATTTTTGACACGAATTGTAATAATGTTTTTTCCAACGGCAAAGTTTTTTTTGTCTACTTTATAAACTCTGTCCAAGTCTTTTTGATCGCTTTCGCCAACTTTATTTCCGTTGACATAAGTTACATCTTCATTATCAACACGTCCAATTGCCAACGAAAGTTCGTCTTTTGCTAAATCTTTCTGCGTTAGCATAAATGATCGTGTTACCCAAATCACACCATCATTCGGAGTCACTTTTGCCTTGCTCCAATAAACAGGAAGATTGATTGATTTCCAAGACGAAGTATTATAATCTTTTTCAAACCATTTTTCCTTATTTCCTAAGTCCAAATCATCCGCTTTTTTCTCCCAAGCTTTAAATTCTTTTTTATAGACATTCATTAGGTTGCCAAAATCCATGGTTTTCATTTCATCGACTACTTTTTTAGCAGAAGCATGTTTTCCCATCAAATCTTCGCTCATCCAGGCTTCAATATTTGTACCTCCCCACGAAGAATTTATCAGGCCAATCGGCACATTGTATTTTTGGAATAATTCTCTTCCAAAGAAATAAGCGACAGCTGAAAAACCTTCGCCACTTTCAGGAGAACATGTCAGCCAAGTTCCTTTTTCAATATCTTTTTGTGGCGTTCCCGCCATTGTCCTTGAAACTTGCAGCAGTTTTATTTTTTCGTAGCTTGCTTTGGCCAATTCTTCTTTTCCGTTTCGAGCATCTTCTAGTTTCCAGCCCATATTTGATTGGCCTGAACAGAACCAAACATCGCCTACATAAATATCCTTAAACGTAATTGTATTGTCTTCAGAAATTTTCATTTCATAAGGACCGCCAGCTTTCATAGCGGGAAAATCTACCGACCATTCGCCATTTGCATTAGTTTTAGCTTCTTTATTGAGATTGTTGAAATTGATTTTTATTATTTTTCCAGATTCACTCCAACCATAAATGGTAATTGTAGCATCACGTTGTAAAACCATATGATCAGAAAAAAACTTCGGAAGTGTAACTTTTGCGAAAGAAAGTCCTGAAAACAGTAAGAAAAGTATAGGAATTATTTTTTTCATGAGAATTTGAATTTGAAAAGTAGGGCTAAACTATGTAATTATAATTGGTTGACCAAAAATAGTTTTGACATATTTTCAATTTTAACTAAAAATAATTGCTAGATGTGCAAATATTATAGGTATAATTCATAAATGTAATAATGAGAAAACGTTTTAGACTATGATATGTGGTAAAATCCTTTGAAATTTCATGATCAGGCATAAAAAAAGGAGTTCTCACGTTGTGAAAAACTCCTTATAAGGCCTATTTTTTACATCCATTATGCAAAGTTGCATCGCTTTTGGGAAGTGGTTGAGCTTTTTTACGTTATAGAATGTAGCATAAATCTGTCCTTAAAACAAAAATAAGGAATTAAATGCAACAATGTGTGAAGAGTGAGTTAATAATAATGTTGAAAATAGCTGTTTTAGGTTTAAATTTAAAAAATACGAAAGCGAAAACGTTATAGCAAAATTGTTAAAAGCTTATGTTTTGAAAAATCAAATGCAATAAATTGCCAATTTTTTAAATAATAATTATGAATTTTGGCATAAAATTTAATTATATGAAAAAAATATGGAATTATTTGCTGATATAAAAAAAAGCGTATATTTGGTCAACCAATTTTAATAGAAAATGCAAGAGTTTGGTTTAAATGGATTTAAATCTTCAGAAGAAGAAGAAATCATCAAGAAAATTAGAGATTTGATTACGTCAAACAAGCTAAAACCTGGCGACAGGCTTCCGTCTGAGCGAAAGCTTTCAGAAGAATTTGGAGTAAGTCGTGGAAACGTACGAGAAGTTATCCAAAAATTAGAGTTTTACGGATTATTGAAAACACTTCCGCAAAGCGGAACTGTAGTTGCTAACATGGGTGTTCCTGCTCTAAGTGGCATGATTACCGATATTCTGCAATTAAAAAAGCCTGATTTTAAATCATTGGTAGAAAGTAGAATCATGCTTGAAATGCAAGTAGTGGCTTTGGCAGCAGAAAGAAGAACTGAAACGCACCTTGAAAATATTGCAGAAGCACTTGAAGCTTACCGCTTGAAAGTGGAAAATAATGAAGATGCCGTAGAAGAAGACCTTATGTTTCATTTAAAAATTTCTGAAGCAAGCGGCAATCCGGTTTTGAATACGCTGATGCTAATAATTACGCCCGAAATCATTGCCAATTTTGAAAAATATCATGTTTGCAAAAAGTCAATGACAGGAGATAATCTTATTGAACACCAGCAGATTTTTGATGCCATAAAAGAGAAAAATCCAGAAAAAGCAAAAAGAGAATTGCAGTTTCATTTCAAAACATTGTATGAATATTGCAACAAGACAGAAACTCTTGCCAATATAAACGAGAGTATTTTTTAGTCCTTTCAAGAGGAAAATAGACGGTTATTACCATTGTGTAAAGTTGCATCGCTTGGGGAAGTGTAAATTTTTAAAATTTTGAGCAATCTTTTAAATGTTAGTTTATGAATGTAAAATACTTTTTTAGAATAGCAGCATTGGTTTTTTTCGGAATGAGTTTGCAGGCGCAGACTTATGTCAACACGAGACAAACATTACAAACTGCAATAAACGCCGCCGTTCCTGGATCGACAATTATTGTCAGAAACGGAACGTATAATGATTTTTACGCAAGTGTTTCAAAACTTGGAACAGCTGAAAATCCAATTACAATTAAAGCAGAAACTGTTGGAGGCGTTACTTTAACAGGAGATTCTAGGTTTACGATGAAAAAAGCTGCGTATGTTAATTTTGAAGGTTTTGTTTTTGACTGTACGAGCAGCAATACTTTGATCAAATTAGAAGCGTGTAACAACATCAGAATAACAAGAAATGTTTTTGAATTGGATACGCCGGTTGCCATAAAATGGATTGTAGTTGTAGGAACTTTTGATGATTATACGTTTCAATTTCTTAGCCATCACAACAGAATCGACCACAATACCTTTAAAAATAAGTTCACGGGAGGAAATTTTATCACAATCGACGGAACTTACAACCAAGACAGAAGCATTGGCCAGCAGTCACAATATGACAGAATCGATCACAATTATTTTTATAATAATTCGCCGAGAGCTGTCAATGAAAAGGAATCGATCAGAATTGGAAACAGCCAATTGTGCAATTCAAGCGGTTTCACAACTGTAGAATTTAATTTATTCGAAGAGTGTGACGGCGATCCAGAAATTGTTTCAGTAAAATCAAACGACAACCTGATCAGGCACAATACGTTCAACAGAAATTATGGAACATTGACACTTCGTCAAGGAAACAGAAGCAGAGTAGAAGGAAATTATTTCTTTGGAGGTGGAAAAGCCAACGGAATGCTTGATACACAGCCAATTTATACTGGCGGAATCAGAGCTTATGGAACAGATCACGTCATTGTAAATAATTATATGGAAGGCCTGCAAGGAACAGTTTGGGATGCGCCGATAACTTTGACACAAGGCGAAGTTATCACGGGACAAAGCACAAATACAAGCCTTCATTATAGAGGTGAAAGAATCACTGTTGCTTACAATACATTGGTTAACAATGCTTATGGAATTGAAATCGGATATACAAAAGCAGACGGTTCTTACAATAAAAGATTGTCGGATATTAAGATTGCAAACAATATAGTTGTGGGTTCGCAAAATAATTTAGTTAAGATTTATGCTAACCAACAAGGCGCTGTGACTTGGTCAAATAATATTATGTATGCAACTGGTTCTGCTCAAATTGTTACCGGAGGCCCAGCATTTACTACAAGTGAAGTCTTAGTTCAGAACCCGAATTTAGCTTTAAATGGCACTATTTGGAAATCTACTGCAACTTCGCCAGTAATTGCAAACGGAATTCCGGCTTTGACATTAACTGAAGATATCGACGGCCAGGTAAGACCAGCTTTGAGCAACGCCGGAGCTGATCATTTTAGTAATGAATTAGTTACTTATTTTCCTGTAGGAATTGCGGATGTTGGTCCAAATGCTACTGAAGACGCACTTTCGGTGATCACTTCAAAAGTGCCAGCGATTGTACTTGCTCCAAATCCTACGAAGGGAAATTTTGAATTGTCGCTTCCAAATTCTGAAAGTGAACTAAATATTGAAGTTTATACTATCCACGGACAATTAATTTCAAGTGGAAGACATCAGATGGTTTCTGGAAAAATTCAGTTAAGCCTTGAAAGCCAGCCAGCCGGAATGTATATCGCAAGAGTAAATTCAGGTGAAAAAACAGAAAATTACAAAGTTGTAAAACAATAAGCAGTTCGCTGCAAAAACACAAATGCTTTTAGCAATTGTACCTTTTGAGAGGAAATTGACGGTTATGGCCATTATGTAAAGTTGCATCGCTTGGGGAAGTGGATTAATTACTAAACATTAGTGTCAAGAGTGAAAATCTGAATAGTCAGGTTTATTTATAGGTAAAAAACAGACGGCCAACGCATGTTTTTGTCCTTACTATTATAGAATGTAAGCAATAAATTTTATGAAATTAAAAACATTTTTTCTGCTCTCGGCTTTACTGCTGACGGGTTTTATCTTCGCGCAAGATTCTTATACTTTAACCGGAACTGTAGTTTCGGCTGGGGATGGAATTACGCTTCCTGGTGCTTCAGTAACAGTTCTTGGTACAAAAAGATCAGTAGTGACTGATATTGATGGAAAATTCTCTATCAAAGTAAACAGTGACAGCTCTATCCAGGTTTCTTTTATTGGAAAACAAAACAGAGTCGTTTTGTTAAACGGACAGAAAGAAATCGCTGTTGAATTAAGCGATGAGAAAACAGAACTTGATGAAGTTGTCGTAGTTGGGTATGGTACGCAGAAAAAATCATCTGTTACAGGATCAGTTGCAAAACTAGAAAACACAAACCTTGACGAAAATGCAGTTTCACGAGTTGATAAGGCTTTGCAAGGAAGAATTGCAGGTCTCCAGATTCAAAATATTACAACAGAAGTTGGTGAAGCGCCACAAATAAGAATCCGTGGCCTTGGTTCTATCAGCGCCAGCAGCGATCCATTGGTTGTTGTTGACGGTTTTCCAGTTCAAAATGCTTTAGAATTTATCAATCCGAGCACGATCGAATCAGTTGAAGTCTTGAAAGATGCAAGTTCTACAGCAATTTATGGTTCTCGTGGAGCTAACGGGGTTATCCTTATTACTACAAAATCTGGTTCTGATACTAAAACATTATACGAATTCAAGTCTTATTTTGGCGTAAAATCGGTTTACGAAAAAATCGATCTTCTTGATACTTACGAATATACTGACATGCTTAGAAATGAGCGTCAGCTTGATGAAAATTATAGAGCAGGTTTGACAGGAGCAACTCCAAATACAATTGCCTTTACTGCTCGTGAAAAAGGAATGCGGCAAGTGGCTAACAACGGTGGAAACACTGATTGGCAAGATGAAGGAACACGTAATTTCGCTACCATTAAAAATTATCAATTAAACGTTTCTGGTGGTGGAAAAACTTCTAACTATTATGTTTCCGGTCAATACATCGAAGATGAAGGAATCATGAACGATAACTGGTTAAAACGTGTAAATTTTCAAAGCAGAATTCGTGCAAAATTAAGTCCGAATTTGACACTTGATGTGAACTTGAGACCTTCTTATAGTAAAAAAAGAAGATCAACAATTGCTTATTCAGATTTGACGCGTTCGTTGAGTTTTATGCCAGTTTATCACAATGCATATACTTCGGCATTAACAGGTTATCCAAATGGTTCTTATGCACAAGGAAGACATTTCAACAACGTTAATTTCAACTACACTGATGAAAACGGAGTGCCTCAAAACTATACAACTTCACTTTGGGGAACAAACAACAATACGCCTATTTCAAGAATGGATAACGAAAAAAGATTCACTCACGATTATAGAATGTTGACGAATTTTGCGCTAGACTGGAAAATTACTAAAAATTTGACTTTCAGAACTTCTGGAGGAGCAAACGTCGATTATTCAAACTATGAGCGTTTCAGAAATTCTAAAGCAGATCAAACAGGCCAAGTTATTGGAGAAGATGATAGTAATTTAAATGTAAACTTATTGACCGAGAATACATTAACTTACAAATACAAAAATGATAATCACAATTTAGATGTTCTTGGAGGTTTTACTTACCAAAAAACAAACATCAAAGGAACAGGAATCTACGGAACTCAATTTCCGTCTGATTATATCGAAACTATCAATGCCGCAAACGTAATCGATGCTGATGAAACTTTTACAAGAAAAGAAAATATCGGTTTGGTTTCTTACTTAGCAAGAATAAATTATGCTTACAAAGACAGGTATTTATTCTCAATCGCTGCGCGTGCTGACGGTTCTTCACTTTTTGGACCTGAAAATAAATACGGAATTTTCCCTTCTGCTTCAGTGGGATGGAATATTGGTGAAGAAAATTTCTGGAAAGAAAACGTAGAATTCATCAACAGATTTAAGCTGAGAACAAGCTTTGGTGTTACCGGAAACAACGATATCACAAATTATTCTTTCACCAATTTGCTTTACACTTCAAACTATTCGCTTGGTACAGGAACAGGAAGCGTAAATTCAGGTCTTGCTGAAAATGGAAGCGTTTTAGGAAATCCAGAAATCGGTTGGGAACAAACTTTAGAATATGATTCGGGTGCTGATTTGAGCTTCTTCGGAAACAAATTAAATTTGACATTTGACTATTATTATTCAATTACAGATAAATTGCTTTTACAGCAAAACGTTTCTTTCATCACAGGTCACGACCAGTTTTTTAACAACATTGGTAAAATTCAAAATAGAGGTTTTGAATTAGAAATTTCAGGAAATTTAAGAGCAAAAAATTTCACATGGAAACCAAGCTTCAATATTTCTGCTAATCAAAATAGATTGATTTCTTTAGGAGGCGAAGCACAATTCATTAGCCAAGGAGAAAGAAATGAAGAATATATCGCAAAAGTAGGTGATGAAGCAATTCAATTCTATGGATATAAAATGATCGGTGTTTGGCAAAGTGCTGAAGAATTAGCAAATAATCCGCATTCTGCAGACGATGCAGTTGGAGGAATCAGAGTTGCTGATATCAACGGTGACGGAATCATCAACGCGAGTGATAGAACAACTTTAGGAAGCCCATTTCCAGATTTTACCTGGGGATTCTATAATGGATTTACATACAAAAATATCGACCTTAATTTCTTAGTTCAAGGTTCTGTTGGAGGTGAAGTTTTCTTTGGAGATGGATACTATAACGAGATGAGATATCTATACAAAGATTTCACACAAGGAAGATGGTTCAGTGAAGGTGTTCCAGCTACAAAACCACGTGAAAATAACGGTAGAGCTTGGCAAAATACAGATTATTTAATTCAAGATGCTTCGTATATGTCATTAAGAACAGTGACTCTCGGATATACAGTTCCAGAAGACTACATCAAAAAAATCGGACTTAAAAAAGCGAGATTTTATTTCTCAGGAGAAAATCTTCTTTATATAAAAGCATCTGATTTCTGGGGATTAAATCCTGAAGGAATTACAACTAGCGGCGTTTACGCATCACCTTTAATGTCAGGTTATCAAAGAGGAGCTTTCCCTGTGCAACGTACACTTTCTTTTGGTATCGATATTAATTTCTAAAAAACATAAGTTATGAAACTATATAAATCTTCTTTTATTAAAATTATATGCTTGAGTACAACTTTGTTTTTTGCAAGTTGTAACGAGACTCTCGATCTGCAACCAGTTTCTGAAATTGGTGCTGACGGATTTTATAAAAATGCTGACGAAGTAAATCTTGCAGTAATCGGTATTTACAGCAGTCTTCACGGAATGCAAAATAGAGAATGGATGCTTACTGAAATTCGTTCTGATAATACTTACATGAATCCAAATTCTACAGAAACAAAGGATTTGGCAGTAAGAGAAATCGACCGTTTTGTGCAAAGTTCACAAAATGTTTACTTAAAAGAATATTGGCAAGCTTGTTATAGAACCATTAATCTTTCAAACATCGTCTTGAAAAATTTAAATGTGGTTGGCGATGAAGCACTTCGCAGTAAGTTTGAAGGCGAAGCACGTTTTTTAAGAGCACACGCTTACTTTAATTTAGTAAGACTTTGGGGCGGTGTTTTCATCGTTACTGAACCAGTTTCTGGACTTCAAGCAAAAACAATGGACAGAAGTCCGCAATCTGAAGTGTATGAATTCATCATCAATGATTTAAGAATTGCCTCTGAAGCATTGCCTCCAACACAAGGTGGCGCAAGCCTTGGAAGAGTTGCCGCAGATGCTGCAAAGACATTGCTTGGGAAAGCACTTTTGACTGCTGGCGGAAGCGATAATTTAGACGAAGCTAAAATAGTTTTAGAAGAAGTTGTGGCAGGTTCTTTTGCATTGCAACCAACTTATGCTTCAGTTTTCAGCATTTCAAATGAATATAACAATGAAATTTTGTTTGCAGTTCGTTATCAATCTGGTAGCGTTGGATTAGGTTCGCCACATCCAAATTATTTCGCACCATTGCAAAGCGACAACTACGTAGTTTTTGGAAATGGTGATGGTTTGAACGCACCAACAGAAAGTATTTCAAATGCTTACACTGTAGCAGATCCAAGAAAAGCGCCTTCAATGGCTGATACTTGGATTGGCTTCAATAATACAGTTAGAGCCGACAGGCACATTACAAAATATAATTCTGCTTTTAATGCCGTCGATGATGGTGGAAGTGACTGGATTGTCCTTCGTTATGCAGATGCTTTATTGCTCTTGGCAGAAACTATTAATGAACAAAGTGGTCCTTCTCCTGAAGCTTTAGGTTATTTGAATGAAGTAAGAACACGTTCTTTAGGAGCTTCTGCAGCTTTAAACATCAGTCAGGTTTCTACTTATTTCGACTTTAAAGTTGCCTTAGAAAGAGAAAGAAGATTAGAATTTGGTTTCGAAAATCACCGTTGGTTTGACTTAGTAAGAACTGGCAGAGCAGAAGCCGTAATGTCACAGCATTTTGCTACAGAATTCCAATATAATGATCCAGCGCATCCTTCTTTAAATACTGGCGCTTTGCAACATTATCAAATTTTGTTGCCGATTCCACAATATGAAATTGACCTTAATCCAAGTATAGCTCAAAATACGGGTTATTAATAATTTATAAGGTATGAAAATTCTAAAATATTCATTAGTAACTGCAATTTATATTCTATCTGGATATATAAATGCTGCAGAAATAAAAGTAACCAATTCATCAGAGCTGAAATCGGCGGTAGCTTCAGTAAAACCAGGCGACAGAATCATCATGTCAAACGGAATCTGGAAAGACACCGAAATTAATTTCAACGCAGTTGGTGCTTCAAAAGATTCTATTTTCTTAGAAGCTGAAACACCAGGAAAAGTTATCCTTTCTGGAAATTCTTCTTTGAAATTATCAGGAGAATATTTGGTAGCAAAAGGACTTTGGTTTAAAGATGGTTACAGCAAATTCGTAATTTCTTTCACAGACAAAAGCAAGGTGGCTACAAATTCAAGAGTGACCAATTGCGCTATCACAGATTACAATCCAGCCACAAAAACTGAATCCAATCATTGGGTAGAATTGTGGGGAAAAAACAATCGTTTTGATAATAATTATGTAGCTGGAAAAAATAACGATGGTTGCACACTTGTAGTCTGGTTGAAAGGCGAAGAAAATCATAAAAATAACCATAGAATTGACCATAATTATTTTGGAGAGCGTCCGCCTTTAGGATCAAATGGTGGCGAAACTATAAGAATCGGAACAAGCCATAATTCAATGTTTGATTCTAACACAATTGTAGAATGGAACAAATTTGAAAAATGCAACGGTGAAGTAGAAATCATCTCAAACAAGTCTTGCAAAAACACTTTCAGAAATAATCTATTCTTAGAATCTCAAGGCTCGATGGTTTTCCGCCATGGCAATGATTGTTTGGTTGAAAACAACGTGTTTCTTGGAAATAACCAACCTTACACTGGCGGTGTGAGAATCATCAATGAAGGTCATACAGTTAAAAATAATTACTTCTCAGGATTGACAGGACAAGATTTTCGCGGGTCTTTAGTAATTATGAATGGCGTTCCAAATAGTCCCTTGAACCGTTACAACCAAGTGAAAAATGCAAAAGTGTTGAACAATGTTTTTTACAATTGTAGCGCTTTTCAATTGGGGGCTGGAAAAGACGAAGAGAGGTCTTTAGCGCCGATAACGTCTGAGATTTCGAACAATATTGTTTATTCAGAAAATAATTCAGAAGCGTTAGTTGCTTTCGATGATTTAAAAGGAATTGCTTTCAAAAACAATACAATAGATTCGCAAAATACTAAAAAACTAGACGGATTTACAGCGAAAAAATTGTCTTGGAAAAAAGAAGGTGAAATCAATGTTCCAAAAGGAAGTTTCGGAATAGATTTCAGCATTTTTGAAAAAGTAATCACTAACAAAACCGGAGTATCTTGGAATCCAAAAACACCAAAAGTAATTGTTCAAGAAGAAACTGTAAAAGTAGAACCAGGAACTGGAACTCTTGAAAAAGCGCTTAAAAAATCAAAAGGCAAGACAAAATTACTATTGTCTTCAGGAAATTACATTTTAGATCGCCCTTTGATTATTGCTGATAATATTACGATTGAAGGTGAAAATGCTTCTTCAAAACCAGTAATCAGCTTTAATTCTGAATCACAAAAAATGTCAAATTACTTGATCAGAATGGAATCTGGAGCAAGATTGTCACTTGAAAATGTAATCCTTTCTGCCAAAACAACACCTGCTTTAAAATATGCAATTGTTTCTCCAAAGGAAGACACGCCAGGATCTTACAGTGTTTTTATAAATAAATCGGTACTCTCAGATTTCACAAATGCTGAAGGCGCAGGGATTTTGAAAGCCTCAAAAGGCACTTTCGCCGACACAATAAAAATCAGCAATTCAGTCCTGAAAAATAACTTCCGCGGTTTGAATCTTTCTTCTGAAAAAGATGACACTGGAAAATACAATGCCGAAAATGTAATTTTTGAAAATACAGTTTTCTCCGATTTTTCACAATGGGTTTTGCATTATTACAGAGGCGGTAATGATGAATCGACTCGTGGCGGAAATCTGGTAATTGACCACTGTGTTTTTACAAAAATTGGGTCACAAGAGAAAGATTATGTTTTTCAAAACAAAGGAATTGTAAACGTGAAAATTACAAATACAGTTTTCTACGACAACGCAAAAGTCAAAAATCCAATTCGCTTGACAGGAAAAAATAACTCGATTAAAAATAGTGTTGTTTACAATTCTGGAGAATTAAAAATGGATTCAGGCGTAATTTCTGAAAATATAAGTGATAAAAATCCTTCGTTCCAAAATTTAGAAACATTTGTTCCAAAAGAAAAATCACCATTGAAAAACGCAGGAACTGATAAAAAAGACATCGGAATTTTAGCAATAAAATAATCTTACTTAAAAGAAAAAATATGAAAACTAGAAATAAAAAGTTATACAGATTCCTTTGCCTTATTTTGGCAGTGACTGTTTTTGCCTGCGATGCAGATACAGAAGTTGATAAAACTTTTGAAGAAATTCTTGCAGCACAGCCAACAATTGAATCGTTTTCACCAGGTTCTGCGCCAATTCAAGGTTTGGTGACCATCACCGGAACAAATTTAAATTTTGTAACAAAAGCCTTCATCGGTGATGTTCAAGCAGAAATTTATTCTCGTGAAAATGCTAGAATCATGATTATCAAAGTGCCGGCAAATGCTGTTGCAGGAGTTTTAAAATTAACTACAGATTCTGGTAAAGTTGCCGTTTCTACAGAAAGTTTGACAATTACTTATCCGGTTCCGGTAATTACTTCAGATTTTCCAGAAGCAAGAATTGTAAATGAAAATATCACAATTACTGGAACAAATCTTGGTGTTGTGACAAGAATCGTTTTTGGAACAGTTAACGGAATCATCGAATCACAAGACGACAGAACGATCATCGTGAAAACGCCAAATACTGGTCCGAGCCCTTTAACAGTAAAATTTGGATATAATACTTTGGCAGGCGAAATTTTTGAAACGCTTTCGGAAAGTTTTACCATAGATATTCCAACACCTGAAGTTACTGGTTTTCCAAAAGCAGTAATTAAAGGAAATCCCGTTGTAATCGGCGGAACAGATATGAATTTAGTAACGAGTGTGCTTTTTGGAACAACGCCAATAACAGCGCCAACAGTTACAGCAACGAGTGTAACTTTTGATGCGCCAGCTTCTTTACCAACAGCATTTTACACAATCACTTTAGTTTATGGCGACGGAATGCAAGTTGTGAGTGATCCAGTGGCATATATCAATCGTGATGTTCAAACTTATTTCAACTTTGAAGCGCAAGGAATGGAAGTAATTACGGCTGGTTTAGCGGCACAAATTACGGCAAACCAATTAAACGGAACTGTGGCACAATCGCCATTTCCAAACAGCACAAATTACCACCATTTAAAAATGCTTTCTCCAAATGCAAACGGAAACAGTATTGCTTACATGAGATTCTCTTTTGCTACAAATACTACTTGGAAAACGGCTTTTGATGCAGGTGCTTTCAACAACAATCCTGTATTGCATTTTTGGTTGAATACAAATAATACGACGCCAACTTTAAAATTATATGCCACTTCAACTGTTAGCAAAAAATTAGTTCATTACAACACAAATGGAGAATGGAAATTGGTGGCAGTTCGTTTGAGAGATGTATTTCCAACAGTTACAGCTTCTGATTTTGTAAGTGGAAATTATTTCAGAATGAATTATTTGACAGACAATCAGGCAAACGTTCCATTGGAAGTTAATGCAGATTGGTTCATCATCACTGATGAGGTTTTGACAGGAGTTGGCGCTATCGATTTGACCAATTCATTTAATTAATAAAACAACAGAATGAAATTTAAAACAATAAAAGCAATAGGTTTGACGGCACTTTTTTTAGTGCTGTCAGATACTGCTTTTGCCCAAAATTATGAGCCGTTATTGCTTTTGTCAAAATCAGAAGCAAAAGGTATCAGCCAGCATTTAGGTGATTATAAAATCTTAGAAAAGTCCTATTCAAAAGTAAAGAAGGGTGCTGACAAAGCATTGGAAAAACCAATCGAAGTGCCAGTTCCTGTGGATAACGGTGGCGGTTACACGCACGAAAAACACAAGAAAAACTACCGCGATATGTATTACGCAGGTTTGACTTTCCAAATTACAGGAGAGAAAAAATATGCACAATTCGTGGAAGATATGCTTTTAGGCTACGCCAAGATTTATCCAGGTTTGCCTTTGCATCCAAAGAGAAAAGCAGAGCAGAATTCGGGTAAATTATTCTGGCAAGGTTTGAACGACTGTGTTTGGTTAGTGCACGGAATCCAAGCCTATGATTTGGTAAAAGAAAGCATTTCTGAGAAAAATCGCGAGATCATTGAAAAAGATGTTTTCAGAAGCATGGCTTCCTTTTTAAGCGAGAGCGAAGGCGGAAAGGACACATTCAATAAAATCCACAATCACGGAACTTGGTCAGTAGCCGCTGTCGGAATGACAGGGTATGTTTTAAACGACAAAGACATGGTAGAACGCGCACTTTACGGTTCTGCCAAAGACAAGAAAACAGGTTTCATCAAGCAGATCGATATGCTTTTTTCTCCTGACGGATATTATTCTGAAGGGCCCTATTACCAAAGATATGCATTACAGCCGTTCATGGTTTTCGCAGAAGCAATCAACAGAAACCAGCCCGAAATCAAGATTTTTGACTACAGAAACCAAGTCTTGAAAAAAGCAACAAACACGGTTTTGCAATTGACTGACGGAAACGGTTATTTCTTCCCGATAAATGATGCCTTGAAAGAAAAGAATTTCATGACTGAAGAATTGATTTTTGCCACGAATATTGTTTTTGAAAATTACAATGAAACAGCAATTCTTCCAGTGGTGTTGCAACAAAATGAAGTGTCGGTAACAGGCGCTGGATTAAAAGCGGCAGAAGCTTTGCAAGGAATGAAAAAGCAAGAATTCGTTAAAAATCCGATGCTGATTGCTGACGGACCTGAAGCTTCTTCTGGCGGATTGTCTATATTCAGAATGCATACGAAGAAAAAAGACGAACAGTTGACGGCTATTTTTAAATATGCTTCGCAAGGAATGGGCCACGGACATTTTGACCGCTTGGGAATCTTGCTTTACAACAACGGAAATGAAATTCTGCAAGATTACGGCGCGGCGCGTTTCTTAAATGTAGAATCAAAAAGTGGCGGACGCTATTTAGATGAAAATAAATCTTGGGCACAACAATCCATCGCGCACAATACCGTAATTGTTGACGAAAAATCAAACTTCAACGGCGAATGGAAAGTAGCTGAAAAAACAGCTCCAGAACCAATTTTCGGAGATATTTCAAATCCAGAAGTAATCCAAATTTCTAGCGCAGTTGAAAAAAATGCTTACGCCGGAGTGGAAATGCAGAGAACAGTTGCTTTGATTGCTGATGAAACGCCTTTTATTTTAGATGTTTATACATTGAAGTCAAAAGAAAGCCATCAATATGACTTGAATTTCATGTTCAACGGGCACATTATGGAAACTGATTTTAAATACGAACCTTCTCTGACTGCCCTTTCTCCATTAGGAAAAGATAACGGTTACCAGCATTTATGGAATCTAGCCGAATCAAAAGGAAACAACGGAATCTCAAAATTCACATGGCTAAACGACAGCCGTTTTTATACGATTTCAACAATTACCGATGAAAACAGCAAATTGATTTTTACAAGACTTGGAGCGAATGACCCAAATTTCAATCTAAGAAATGAATCAGGATATTTAATCAGAAATACTAACAAAAAAGACTACACTTTCGTAAGCGTTATCGAACCGCACGGAAGCTTCGATCCAAAGTTGGAATCGGTTCAAGATCCGCATTCAAAAGTAGAAAACATCCAAATATTGAAACAAGACGAAAACTACACGGCAGTTTCAGTAAGCATGAAAAATAAAAAAACCTACACGTTGCTTTTCGCAAATAAAAAATCCAAAGCTGATGCAAGACACAAGCTGTCAGCAAACGGAAAAACATATGAGTGGAAAGGCAATTATAAATTAATTACAAATTAGAATACAATGAAAATCAACACACCCGCATTTTATGTAGAAAGCGAAAATCCTTGGGAAACCGTAGCCGAAGGCGTAAAAAGACAAATCACAGGTTATGATGTAAGCATCATGATGGTAAAAGTAGCATTCGAAACTGGCGGTATCGGCCCAATCCACCAGCATTACCACTCACAAACATCTTATGTAGTTTCCGGAAAATTTGAAGTTTCCATTGATGGAGAAAAGAAAATCCTTCAAACTGGTGACGCTTTTTACATCGAGCCAAACATTCTTCATGGTGCAATTTGCCTTGAAGCGGGAATGCTTATCGACGTTTTTAGTCCGATTCGCGAAGATTTTATTTAAAAATTATCCTTCCCAATGCAAATGCATTTCGAGCGGTAATCGGTTGAAAATTAATTTACTAAAGATTGAAATCAATTAACCTTTTAAAATTATAACTTATGAAAAAAATTACTTTACTCGCGGCATTCGTGCTTGCATTTGCATTGGAAAGCAATGCGCAATCAACTGTAACAGCCATCAGCCCAACTGGCGACGGCGGTTTTGAAACAGCTGACACCTTTGAAGGAAATGGTTGGACACTTTTAAATCATACATACGGTTCAAGAAAATGGCAAGTTGGAACGGCACAGCCTGGATTTACAGGAACAAGAGGCGCATTTATTGGAAATAGTCCGACGGTTGTTGGAACTGCAGCGGGTGGAAGAACGGTACATTTTTATCGCGCTATAACAATTCCAGCTGATGCGACAAATGTTCAAGTAAAATTTAAATACAAGCAAGAAATAGTGGTTATCGACCCAACAACGGGTCCAAATGATTATTTATATGTTTCACTATTGGATGCGGCGCCTGTAAATGGAGCAACAGCTTCACCAAATTTCTCAGGAAAAATTCCATCAACGGCAGGTTTGGCTAATTTCACCGAATTTACATTTCCAATTACAATTCCTGCAGCTACTGCGGGTGCTGTAAAATATTTAACATTTAGTTTCAGATCTACCAATCTGGCTACTGAAGGAACTGTAGGTTGGGGTGCTGTTGACGATATTTCACTGACCTATGACTTGCCTCTTGGAACAGATGATTTCAATGCAAAAAAAGTTGCGTATTACCCAAATCCAGTGAAAGATGTTTTAAATCTTACGGCTGTTGAAAATATTGATTCGGTTAGCATTTTCAACCTGTCTGGTCAAAATTTAGTAAACAAAACAGTCAACGCCAATGAAACTGCTGTTGACATGTCGTCTTTCGCAACGGGAACTTACATCGTTAATGTGATTTCCAACAATAATGTGAAGACTATCAAGGTAGTCAAATAATAATCTGGCTTGCAAAAGCCTTTTACAATAAATTATGAAAATTAAAGGATTAAGATGGTGGATCATTACCTTGATTGGTTTTGCAACGATCATCAATTACATCGACCGCTCTGCATTATCAATCATGTGGCCGGCAATGAGCAAAGATTTAGGAATGGATGATGCAGATTATGCATTGATTTTAAACCTTTTTATGATTGCTTATGCCGTCGGACAATCTGTTTCAGGAAAGCTTTTTGACAAAATCGGAACGCGACTTGGATTTGTCATTGCCATCGGTGTCTGGTCGCTTTCATCTTTATTCCACTTTGCTGTAAAAGGTGTTTTGTCTTTGGCTTTTGTAAGAATCACACTCGGAATTTCTGAAGCAGGAAACTGGCCAGGTGCTGTAAAAAGCAATTCAGAATGGTTTCCTCTAAAAGAAAGAGCCATAGCTCAGGGAATTTTCAATGCCGGAGCTTCAATTGGTTCGGTAATCGCACCGCTTTTTATCGCTTACATGTTTGCAGGTTTCGGCTGGCAGACAACTTTCATAATCATCGGAGCTTTAGGATTAGTTTGGATTATTCCATGGTTAATTGTATACAAAAAATTGCCAAAAAACCATCCGTGGATTACAGAAGAAGAAAGAAGATTGATCTTAGACGGAAAAGCTGCGCCAACTGTTGAAGAAGAAGCTCAAAAAGGAAGGTCGATTTCAGAAATTTTGTCTTTCAAAGAAAGCTGGGGAGTTATCGTCTGCCGATTTTTTATGGAACCAATCTGGTGGCTTTTTGTAGGTTGGATGCCTTTATATCTTCAAAAAACTTACGGTTTTGATGTGAAGCAAATCGGACTTTTTGCTTGGGTTCCTTACGTAGGGGCAGCACTAGGAAGTCTTGCCGGAGGCTGGTATTCCGGAATGGTTATCGCCAAATCACAATCGGTTGACAAAGGAAGAAAACAGGCAATTGCCATCGGCGGTGTCATCATGTTCTTAGGTTTGATGGCAACTATTTTCTTCGGTGACACGCCTTTGAAATTCGTAGTAATCGTTTCCTTCGTATTATTCGGATTCCAATTCGCAATCGGAAACATCCAAACCTTGCCAAGTGATTTGATGGACAAAAAATCAGTAGGAACTTTAGCAGGTTTAGGAGGTTCAATCGGAGTTATTTCAGTAATTGCAATCAACTTTTTGATTCCAGTTATCACCAAAACATCCTATACGCCAGCTTTTATTATCATCGCCGCATTCGTGCCGCTTGGCGTCTTATCAGTATTCGCATTAATTAAAAAAATACAACCAGTAAAATAGTAGATTCATAATAAATATTAAATACAATTAAAATGAAATTAAAAGGAAAAACAGCCGTAGTAACAGGAGGAGCAAGAGACATTGGTAGAGAAGTTGCTATCAAATTGGCGAAAGAAGGAGCTAATGTTGTAGTGAATTATTATCTTAGCCAAGAAGACGGTGACACGACTTTGAAATTGATCGAAGAAGCAGGCGGAAAAGCAATCATCGTGCAAGGGGATATGACAAAACAAGCAGATATCGACACTTTGGTCAGCGAATCTAAAAAAGCTTTTGGCGAAGAAGTTCACGTTTTAGTAAACGTTGCTGGTGGTCTTATCGCAAGAAAAACTATCGAAGAAATGGATGTAGATTTCTTTGACACCATGATAGATGTTAACTTCAAATCTGTTTTCCTTGTAACAAAAGCATTCAAGCCTTTGATGAAATCAGGTGCTTCAATCGTAAACTTCGCTTCTCAAGCAGGTCGTGACGGTGGCGGGCCAGGTGCTGCGCTTTACGCTTCTGCAAAAGGTGCAGTAATGACATATACAAGAGGTTTGGCTAAAGAATTTGGTCCTCAAGGAATTCGTGTAAACGCACTTTGCCCAGGCATGATCGCAACTGCTTTCCACGATACTTTTACGAAGCCAGAAGTGCGCACAAATGTAGCAAACGGAACGCCTCTAAGAAGAGAAGGAAAAGCTTCTGAAGTGGCAGATCTAGTAGCTTATTTAGCTTCTGACGAATCTTCTTTCTTGACAGGAAACAATATTGATATCAACGGTGGTTTAGCTTTCAGTTAATCAAATCGTTAAAATAAGAAATACAAAACAATGAAGAAAGTAGTCACTTATGGTGAAATACTAGCCAGGCTGACACCTCCGGGTTTCAAAAAGATGTCCCAGACAAACCAGCTTGAAATTTATTATGGAGGAACCGAGACAAATGTTTCGGTTTCTCTTTCCCTTTTGGGTTGCCAGTCCGTTCATGTAAGCCGCGTCTCTAATGATTTCTTAGGAAACGCCGCCATTTCCAACCTAAAAAGCAACGGTATCGATACTTCTTTTGTTCAAAAAGGAGAAGAACCTTTAGGATTATATTTTGTAGAACCAGGTGCTGTAGTGCGCTCCGGAGTTATTTCATATAACAGAAATCATTCTGCCTTCCGTGCCATGGAACCAAATTCCATCCCTTGGGCCGCCATCTTCAAAGATGCCGATTGGTTTCACTGGACAGGAATTACGCCGGGCCATTCTGAAAATAATTTCTTAGCCTTAAAAGAAGGTTTGATGGTTGCCAAAGAAAAGGGAGTAACCGTTTCTTGCGATCCAGCCTATCGAAATGGTCTTTGGAAATATGGCAGAAATGCCGCCGATGTCTTGAAAGGTTTAGTGGCTTTATCAGATGTTTTTATCGGAGGAGCCGAGCAATTCAACGAGCTTTTAGGTACAGATTTTTCCTTATCAGATGATGATTTCAAAAAAGGAAGCATTGCTTTAAAGGAAGCATTCCCAAAGCTTAAAAACATTTACGACAAGACAAGAACAGGCAAAAATGCATCTTGGCACCAAATCGAAGCCAGAATGTGGAACGGCAAAAATATGTTTACCTGCGAACCGATCGAAATCACCCACATCGTCGATAGAATCGGAACTGGAGATGCTTTCGCGGCCGGAATCATTTTTGGAGAATTGAACAATTACGCAGAAAAAGATACCCTCGCTTTTGCAAACGCCGCTTGTGCCATAAAACACACGATTGAAGGCGATGCAAACTTGGCCGACTTTAATGAAATAAACCAAATTGCGGAAGGCAACACTTCCGGAAGATTAATAAGATAATACAATGGCAAGATTTTCAAAATTGCAGGTTTTAAATACGATCAATGAAATCGGAATCGTTCCGGTTTTCTACCATCAAGATGTAACGATCTGCAAAGAAATTCTGAAGGCAGTTTATGATGGCGGTGTAAGAATTTTTGAATTTACCAATAGAGGTGAAGGCGCTCACAAAGTGTTTGATGAATTAGTGGCTTACGCCAAAGAAACGCTTCCTGAATTAATCTTAGGAATCGGTTCAGTTGTAGATGCGGGAACCACGTCGCTATACATTCAATTAGGAGCAAATTTTATAGTAGCGCCAATTATCAATCCTGAAATGGCAACTACCTGCAACAGAAGAAAAATTCCATGGATGCCAGGATGCGGTTCATTGACTGAAATCAATTACGCAGAAAGCTTAGGCGCAGACATAGTAAAAATATTTCCAGCCCAGCAAGTAGGAGGTTCAGAATTCATCAAAGCCGTAAAAGCACCCTGCCCATGGTCAAGCATAATGCCAACTGGAGGCGTACAGCCAACAGATGAAAACCTAAAAGAATGGTTGTCTTCAGGAGCACACTGCGTAGGTTTAGGATCCCAGCTCTTTGTAAAAAACAACGAAGGTAATTTTGATTATGAAGCTATTAAGGAAACTACAAAACAAGCAGTTGCATCATTCAAAAAGTATAAAAAATAGGGAATAGCCAAAAGCTGTAATCTTTACTTCTGATGATGAATGTGCATAAGCGTATGTTCAAGCAAAAAGAGGTATCTGATTTTAATTTTTTTAAATTTTACTAAAAGAAACACCAGCCTGCACGCAGTAAACACTCATGCGCAAGAAAGAAACAGGCATCCGCACGGAGTATTTTGGCGTCCGCACGAAAGGAATTGGCGTCCGCACGTAGTCTTTAGGCATGTGCAAGAAAGAAATTGGCATGCGCACGGAGTATTTTGGCGTCCGCACGAAAGGAATTGGCGTCCGCACAGAGTATTTAGGCATGCGCAAGAAAGAAATTGGCATCCGCACGCAGTATTTACCCACCTGCAAGCAGAATCTAATTATAATTCATAAGAATTAAAAGAACGGATAGCAGTAGATTTTAAAAAAACAAAAAGTAACGCGTCCCTTAATGAACCTTAATCCCTTGATGGTTCAAAAAAAAACTGAACAGTTCAAAAAATCAGCGAATTCAGGGTAAAAAAAGACCAAAGTAAAATTTAAATCACCTATGAAATTAATTAAACTTTTCCTTTTATTTCTTACCCAAGCCACGTTTGCTCAAATAACTACGCTAACCGCCGACGGCCCAGGCAATACTTATGAATTAATAAACTCCATATTAGCTCCAGGTTATAACGTCATCGAAGTTCCAGACTGCGTCCACACAAATTTCGGTCGCCACATCGAAGAAGTTTTTGACGCACAATTAAATAAATACGTCTTCAAATTCCACATACATGCCGCACAAGACAATGACCGTTGCATCAACTTTGACAGACAGCGCAACGAAATCAAAACCTACAACCAATCTCCCGAACATTTAATTGGTACTTACGGAGAAAAGTTCGTTTTCAAGTGGAAATTCAAGTTAGACCAAAATTTTCAAGGCTCCAACAGATTTACACACATTCACCAAATAAAAGCCTACGGCGGACCTCACGAAGATATCCCCGTAGTTTCAATTATTGCCAGAGGCGGAAGTACTCCAAGACTTGAAATCATGCATTCTGACAGCATAGTTTCTGTACAGAAAGCCACTGCCAATCTTTCTCTTTTCAAAGGAATCTGGGTAGAAGCCACCGAAACAATAAGCTACGAAGAAAACGGCAAATACCAGATCATCTTAAAAAATGTTGCAACCGATGCCACGCTTTTGACCTACACGAATAACAACATCAGAATGTGGCGCGACAATGCCGACGGAATCCGGCCTAAATGGGGAATCTACAGAAGTATTTTAAGTCCAGAACAAATTCGAGATGAAGAAGTACTTTTCGCAGACTTTTATATTGAACAGGTATCGATGCTTTCTGCCAAAGAAAATCAAGCCGTTAACAGCAAACTTTTGTACCCAAATCCAGTAAAAGAGAAACTGAATTTCAAAAGAAAAGGCAACCTACAGCGATTGGCAATTACTAACCTTCAAGGAAAAACAGTCTTTGAGAAAACCAACATAGAGCCAGAAAATATAGACCTCTCTGGGTTGCCGGAAGGAATCTATATTGCAAATTTCAATTACAATAACGAAAAAGAAGTAACCGAAAAGTTCATCAAAATAAAGTAAGAACAAAATAGAAGAATGCAGTATTGGCAGCATTCTTGATCCTTAAAAATAAAGCATCCGCATATGAAAATTATAAAATTCGCACTTTTGTTAGCCACCCAAATGACGTTCGCGCAAGCCACAACATTGGCAGCTGACGGCCCAGGCAATACCTACGAATTAATCAACAGCGTTTTTGCTCCGGGTTATGAAGCAGTAGAAACTCCAGATTGCATCCACGACAAATTCGGTCGCCACATCGAGGAAGTTTATGACGCAGAATTAAAGAAATATGTCTTCAAATTCTACATCCACGTTTCCCCAGACAATGACCGTTGCAAGAAGTTTGACCGTCAAAGAAACGAAATCAAAACCTACAACCAGTCGCCTGATAACTTAATCGGAACAGCAGGTGAAACCGTAGTTTACAAATGGAAATTCAAGCTAGATTCAGGTTTTCAGCCGTCAAATAAATTCACGCATATCCACCAAATCAAAGCTTACGGGGGGGCGCATGAAAGCATGCCGGTAGTTTCCTTAATTACGCGTGGCGGAAAAAATGAAAAACTGCAAGTAATGCACGCCGACAGTACAGAATCAAAAGAAATGGCATCAGCAGATTTGGCACTTTTCAAAGGACGCTGGGTGGAAGCCACAGAAACAATAACTTACGGTGAAAGTGGCAAATACAGCATCACCTTAAAAAGAATAGACGACGGAAAAGTATTGATCGATTATAAAAACCAAAGCCTAAGAATGTGGCGTGATAAAGCTGAAGGAATCCGACCGAAATGGGGAATTTACAGAAGCCTATTGAGCAAAGAACAACTTCGCGACGAAGAACTTTTGTTTGCCGATTTTTCTATCGAAGAGCTGAAAAAGTAACGATTGTCAGCGTATAAAAATTCCTTTTAAGGTTGTAGCTTTGCACCATGTCAGGAATTTATATCCACATCCCGTTTTGCAAGCAGGCATGCCATTATTGCGACTTTCATTTTTCGACCTCAATGAAAAAGAAAGAAGAAATGATTCTGGCTTTGGCCAAAGAAATGCAGCTGCGAAAAAGTGAAATTACAGATATTGTAGAAACGATTTATTTTGGAGGAGGAACGCCATCTGTATTGACTTCTGAAGAAATAGATTTTTTGATACAAGAAGTTTATAAAAACTTTCAAGTAGCAGAAAACCCGGAAATTACGCTAGAGGCAAACCCAGATGATTTATCAAATGAGCGAATAATCGAACTATCGAACAGTCCAATAAATCGTCTCAGCATTGGCATCCAGTCTTTTTTTGAGGAAGATTTGCAACTGATGAACCGTGCGCACAATGCCGAGGAAGCGAAGAAATCTTTAGCCGAAGCCAGAAAATATTTCGACAATATTTCGATTGACTTGATCTACGGAATTCCAGGTTTGACCAATGAAATGTGGAAAGAAAATATCCAAACGGCTTTGAGTTTCGGTGTGCCGCACATTTCAAGTTATGCTTTGACTGTAGAGCCAAAAACGGCTTTAAAAAAGCTGATCCAAACCGGAAAAATTTCGGAACCAAAAGATGAGGTCGCACAAGAACATTTTCAAATCTTGGTCGATACTTTGCACGAAAATGAATTCATACATTATGAATTATCCAATTTTGGAAAGGAAAATTACTTCTCAAAAAATAATTCTGCGTATTGGCTTGGGAAGAAATATTTGGGAATCGGACCTTCAGCACACAGTTATGACGGCGTTTCCCGAAGCTGGAATATAGCCAACAATTCCATTTATTTAAAGGAGATTCAAGAAGAAAAGCTTCCGAGTGAAGTGGAAATTTTATCGCACGAAGATCGATATAATGAATATATCATGACGGGATTGCGAACTATTTGGGGAGTTTCTTTAAATAGAATTGAGAATGAATTTGGAGAAATGTTTTTAAAGTATCTTTTGAAACAAGCAGAAAAATTTTTCTCGGATGGTTTACTTTCGATAAATGATAATATTTTGAAAACTACAAGAAAAGGAAAGTTTTTAGCGGATGGAATTGCAAGTGATTTATTTTTGATAAATTTGGAATAGTTTAACCGCAAGGTTCGCAAAGATTTTACGCAAAGTCCGCAAGGTATTGTGAAATTTAATTAAAAGCCAAATAGATATGACAGAAAATGAATTGTCAAGAATAGTGTTTGATTGTGCCTTAAAAGTACATCAAAATTTAGGACCTGGGTTACTAGAAAGTGCTTATGAAGAATGTCTGTTTTATGAATTGAAAAAGACAGGTTTGCTTGTAGAAAAGCAACGAGCTTTACCGCTTATCTATGAGGAAATCAGATTGGACATAGGTTATAGATTAGATATCATTGTCGAAAATAAATTGATTTTAGAAATTAAGTCTGTTGAAGCTTTGAATGATGTTCATTTTGCACAACTGTTGACTTATTTAAAATTAACAGATTAAGCTCGGATTATTAATAAATTTCAACGTCTCTTTAATTAAATACGGAATAAAAAGAATTGTAAATAACCTCTAAACCTTGCGAACTTTGCGTAAAATCTTTGCGAACTTTGCGGTTAAATATTATGATAGCACAATTTAAAAACTTCAAAGTCGACTTCTCAAAACCAATCGACATTTCCATCACACTAACCAATACCGATGAAAATCCGATTGCTTGGTATATTGAAAAACCTGAAATTGAGCCCGTTCGTTTCGGCGACTGGATAGGAAAAGTTTCTGAAGGAAGTTCTTCCACAAATTTCAATAATATTTTCTTTAATCCGCATGGACATGGAACGCACACGGAATGTTTGGGACATATTACAAAGGAATTTTACAGTATAAATGACACATTAAAAACATTTTTCTTTACTGCGGAATTGGTTTCAGTAACACCAGAAATTCAAGACGAAGATTTAGTTATTACAAAAGATCAAATTGAAAAAGCTTTGCAGGGAAAATCTCCAGAAGCCATTGTAATTCGAACTTTGCCCAATTTAAACGAGAAACTTTCCAAGAAATATTCCAATACAAATCCACCTTATTTGGATGAAAATGTTGCGATTTTTTTACGCGAAAGCGGCGTCAAACATTTGCTGATTGATTTGCCAAGCGTTGACAAAGAAAAAGACGAAGGAAAATTATTAGCGCATAAAGCTTTTTGGAATGTAAAAAACGTCGATATATTGAATGAAGACGCAAGATTAGACGCTACAATCACAGAGTTGATTTATGCAAATGATGAAGTTTTAGACGGAAGCTATCTGCTGAATCTGCAGATTGCTTCCTTTGAAAATGATGCTTCGCCGAGCAAACCAGTTTTATACGAGATTTATTGACTACCAACTCAAAACTATAAATTATCAACTAATGAATATCCAGCAATTTTTTGAATTCTGCCTTTCAAAAAAGGGTGTAACTGAACATTTTCCGTTTGATGAGGATACTTTGGTATTTAAAGTTGGAGGCAAAATATTTGCGCTTTCCTCTCTGAATAATTGGGAAAAAGGCACGCCAGCAGTCAATCTAAAATGTGATCCAGAGCGTGCAGAAGAGCTTCGGGCAAATTACAACGACATCAAGCCAGGTTTTCACATGAGCAAAATTCATTGGAATACTATTGCTATAAATGGTGACGTTTCTGATAAGTTTCTGCGAGAATTGATTGACCATTCTTATGATTTGGTTTTTAAAAGTCTTACGAAAAAATTACAAGCTGAAATTAATTTAGGAGAATAGTTAATTTGAAAATTAGATAATTAGGCATTACATTTGTGTATATAAATTAGCAACTCAGTTACTTTGTGACTTAGCAACTTTACCACATGAACGAACACATCAAAAAATTTTTAAACGAAGAGCAAGATCCGAAAGCAGTGGATAAAATCACTTCAAAATTGACGGATTTGCTAATGAAAAATGAAGAAATCGGGTATATTGGCGTTCAAAAAAAGCCAGCGATCACGGTTTTTCCAGATAGTATTGTTTTGACAAACAAGAGAGTAATTATCTGCAAACCAAAGAATCTTGGCCTTTCTATGGATTTTACAGATTATACCTGGGATGATATTTTAGGCACTTTTGTAAAGGAAAATATTCTGGGTTCAGAATTTTCTTTTACGACTAAAACTGACTTGACGATTTCGATCGATTATATTCCGAAAACGCAGGCGAGAAAGATTTATACTTTTGCAAAAGAGCAATTGGATATTTTGAAAAATGGTGTTTCGTCTCCAGAACCAGAGCCTGTTTTTGAAGAACCTAAAGTTGAAATTATTCAAGAAGAAGAGGAAATCATTCCAGAAGCTTTTACCGAAATAGAAGAGCCAGAAGTAGAAGAAGTGGAAACAGAAGAAGTTACTGATTACGCTGAAATTATTCCAGTTTCACAATCAGGCTATCGTGATGAAAAGCAATTTCCGGATGAAAAGCCAGAGACTAAAGAGAAATCTTTGAAAGATCTTTCTCAAGATGAATTGTTTGATAAACTTCAGAATTACAAGAAGTTATTGGATAATGGATTAATTATGCAAGGCGAATATGATACTTTGAAAAAGGAGATTTTGAGTCATATGTGATTAATCAGAAGTTTAAAAGTCAAAAGTCGAAAGGTAATGTGTGTAGCACTACTTTTCGACTTTTTTTATTTATAATCTTGGATGGCTTTATGACATTCGACTTTACAACTTTTGACTTAGAAAGTTTTCTTCTGCTTTTCTACGAAATTATGCGCTTGCAATTCTAATAATTCGGTAGCTTTTTTTCTTTGTAAATTGTACAAATCTTTGTCAGATGCAATATCTTCATACACTTTGTCGTGCATCAAAGCGCTAGTTTTTACTAATAAATCACGCTGATATTTATCTTGAGCCAAAGTCGCTTTCATGGCTGTTTCCAAATCTTCGATTTTGAAATCGTACTCTCCTTTTTGAGATAATAATTTGGCTATTATAGGTGAAGTTTCTATCGCTAAAAATAACAGCATAATGAAAAAAGAAGGCAACCAAGGCAATTTGTCCAAAGCGTTTATTCTTGCCATTAAACCGTCAAAACCGTCGATGATTGGCTGGGTTTCGGTTACTTTTTTGTCTAAGTCGGCTTGCAGTTTTGTAGATAGTTTTTCAGCTTCAGCGATTTTGGCAAGATTTGTTTTTCGCAAAGTATCTAATTCGGTTTTAGCTAAATCATGTTTTGCAATTTTCTCTTTAAAAACTGGACCTTTTCCTAGTTTTTTAGTTCCTGCAGTTCCTTCTGCTTCTGTGATGTAGGTTTGATATAAAGCATTTACTTCTTTTTCCTTCTTCGTAATTTCAGATTTCAAGCTGTCGATTTGTGCTTTGTTTTTATCCAAATCGGTTTTGAAGAAATAGGCAACTTCCTTTTTGTTATTCAAGGCCATTGCATTTTTTTCTTTCAATAAGACGGTGTTGATTTCCTTTTCAAAAATTTTGATTTCTAGAGGCTTTGAAATTACGATAGCAATAATTATCGCCAAAGCAATTCGTGGTGTTGCCTGAATAAATTCGCTTCCGAAACCATCTCTTTTACGAATGGTGGAAACTATGAACCTATCCAAATTAAAAATTAATAAACCCCAAATAAATCCGAAGAAAATGGCGGTGTAGATATTGTCAAAAACCGTGTAAAGTGCATAACTGCCAGCAATAAAAGCCATAACTGCAGTAAAAAATACGGTAGCGCCGATTCCGGCATATTTATTTTGTTCGCCGTTGGAACAGCTTTCGATGATGTTTTTGTCAGTGCCGGAGCAGACAAGGAAGAATTGTTTTAACATAATGATGATTTGATTGATGATGTTACAAAGGTAACGCCAAAAGCTCAATTATGTTGCAACGTGTTGGTATGTTTTAGATTAGAGTAAAAAAAATCCCACTTTTACAGCAGGATTTTTATTGTAAATTACTTGATTTTTGCTTTCTCCAAAGCATTATTGTAGCCTTCTTTTGCATCTTCTTTTGCTTTTTTAGAAGATTTTTTAAGGTTTTCATTGGCTTCTTTTGCTTCTTCTTTTATTTTTTCAGAAGTATTTTTTACGCCTTCTTTTGTAGCTTCCCAAGCACTTTTTGCTTTGTCAACCGTGATTTGCGCTAAACGTTCAGCTTCTTTGTCGCCTTTTGCTTTTGCTTCGGCTAATTTTACTTCGGCACTGTCTAATTTTGCTTTTGCATTTTCGCTTAATTCTAAGTTGACATTGCTTTTTGTCGTAGTTTCTGTTGTTGTTACAGATCCATCTTCAGCAGTCGTTACTACTGTTTCTTCCTTTTTACAAGATGTTGCCAAAAGCAATCCGAAAAGTGCTATCGATAATGTTATTTTTTTCATTGAAATAAGTTTTTGTTCCTATAAATGTAAGAAATTAGAATTCATAAACGATTTTTTTTATAAATAAAAAACCCTCGCTTTTACGGCAAGGGTTTGATTTCAATTCTTAATAATTGATTTCTCAATACTAGTATCTGTAATATTCAGGTTTAAACGGACCTTGAACGTCAACTCCGATGTAAGCCGCTTGGTCATCTCTCAATGTTTCCAATTCAACTCCCAATTTAGCCAAGTGCAAAGCAGCCACTTTTTCATCTAAATGTTTTGGTAACATGTAAACGTCGTTTTTGTAAGCCGCACTGTTTTTCCACAATTCGATTTGAGCCAAAGTTTGATTTGTAAATGAGTTACTCATTACAAAACTTGGGTGTCCAGTTGCACAGCCAAGGTTTACCAAACGACCTTCAGCCAAAATAATGATATCGTTTCCGTTGATTGTATATTTGTCAACCTGAGGTTTGATTTCGATTTTTGAAGCTCCGTGATTTTTGTTCAACCAAGCCATGTCGATTTCATTATCAAAGTGACCGATGTTACAAACAACAGTTTTATCTTTCATCTTCTCGAAGTGAGAACCAAGAACGATGTCTTTGTTTCCAGTTGTCGTGATGATGATATCTGCGTTAGCGATAACTGTATCTAGTTTTTTAACTTCAAATCCGTCCATTGCGGCTTGAAGCGCACAAATTGGGTCAATTTCAGTAACAGTTACGATAGAACCAGCACCTCTGAATGAAGCCGCAGTTCCTTTTCCAACGTCACCATATCCACAAACGATTACTCTTTTTCCAGCCAACATCAAGTCAGTTGCACGGCGAACAGCATCAACTGCAGATTCTTTACAACCATATTTGTTGTCAAATTTCGATTTAGTAACCGAGTCATTTACGTTAATTGCAGGCATTGGCAAAGTTCCAGCTTTTACTCTTTCATAAAGTCTGTGAACGCCAGTAGTCGTTTCTTCAGAAAGACCTTTGATTCCAGCAACCAATTCAGGGTAACGATCGATAACCATATTTGTCAAATCTCCACCATCGTCAAGAATCATGTTTAACGGCTGACGATCTTCACCAAAGAATAAAGTCTGCTCGATACACCAGTCAAAAGACTCTTCGTCAAGACCTTTCCAAGCATAAACTTGGATTCCAGCAGCAGCAATTGCAGCGGCAGCCTGATCTTGCGTAGAGAAAATATTACAAGAAGACCAAGTAACTTCAGCTCCAAGAGCGATTAAAGTCTCGATCAAAACCGCAGTTTGGATTGTCATGTGAAGACAACCTGCAATTCTAGCACCTTTCAAAGGTTGCTCATCTTTATATTCTGCACGAAGCGCCATCAAACCTGGCATTTCAGCTTCCGCCAATTCAATTTCTTTTCTTCCCCAAGCCGCAAGAGAAATGTCTTTCACTTTAAAAGCTACAAAAGGTAATGTCGTTGTACTCATCTATTTGTATATATTTGTATTATCAAATTTTTTGCAAATTTACGTAATTACTTTCTATTAAAATAATCTGTATTTTTTATTTAAGGATAGTTTAATAGTAGGCAATTGTAAATTAGAGAAAAGGCAAGAGTGAAGTTGAGAGTGTAGAAAAATAATCTTTTAAAGTTCCACCTATCGAAACAAATACTCAAAACTTAGTGAACTTTGCGAAAACTTTGCATCTTTGCGTTTAAACAATTCCAGTTAAAATGCCCTTATATAAAATCATACAACATAACTTTAATACAAAAATCTTAATCTGGAAAATTACAGAAACCTTTGACGAGCTTTTCTCTCAAGTAATTCTAAAAGAAAAAACGCTCATAAGGCTTCAAGGAATGAAATCAGAAACCCATCAGCGAGCATTTTTAAGTGTCAGGAAACTACTTCAAGAAACAGGCCACAACGATGTGCAACTACATTATGACGAATTTGGAAAACCACATCTTGACAATGAAAACCATATTTCAATAACACATTCTTTCGATTTTTCTGCTATAATTTTAAGCAATCAAAATGTTGGAATCGATATTGAACAGCGAAGAGAAAAAATCATCAGAATTGCTGATAAATTCGTAGACAATTCTGAATTTGCATTTTTAGACAAAGAAAATTTAGAAGATTATATTTCAAAATTAACCGTAATTTGGGGTATAAAAGAAGCTGTTTTTAAAATTAGAAACGAAAAAGGAATCAGCTTCAAAGACCACATTTTTGTGTCGCCATTTAAAATGAAAGACTTAAAAGCAAAAGCAATTTTAGCTTTCGAAAATCTAAATATTGAATTTGAGATAAGCTTTGAAGAAATAGAAAATTACACACTTGTGTATGCTTTTGAAAAAAATCAATAGTAAATTCTATAATAATATTGAAATTTACTTTTCCATTGACTTTGATTTTTGGAATTGTAAAATTTTCTTTCCGTAGCTTTGTGAAAACTTAGCGAATCTTTGCGCAACAAAAATGCAAAATATCTACAACGAAATACTCCAAGAAAAAAAAGCACGAAAAAAACTTCTGGCAATTCTTCTCGATCCAGATAAAGTAGAATTGCAAAACCTTGAGAATCTAATTCATAAAATAAATGAATCTCCAGCCACGCATATTTTCATCGGCGGAAGTTATGTAACCACAAATATTCTTGATGAATTAATCGAGAAATTAAAAGATAAAGTAGAACTTCCGATTTTACTTTTTCCTGGAAATCCCTCGCAAATCTCAATTTATGCAGACGGAATTTTATTCTTGTCATTAATCTCAGGCAGAAATCCCGATTTTTTAATCGAGCATCAAGTGAAAGCCGCACCAGTTTTAAAAAAATCCAACCTTGAAATCATTTCCACAGGATATATTTTGATAGAAAGTGGTAATCCAACGGCTGTGGCTTCGGTAAGCAAAACCATTCCGTTGCCGAGGCATAATTCGCAAATTGCAGTGGATACGGCGATTGCCGGAGAATTTCTAGGAAATAAATTAATTTATTTAGAAGCTGGAAGCGGCGCAAAATTGCCTGTTCCCTTAGAAACAATTTCGTTGGTTTCAAAAAATATCGAGATTCCGCTGCTTGTTGGCGGTGGCATAAAATCCATACAAGAAATCCAAGATGCTTATATCGCTGGAGCTGATTTGGTAGTGATTGGAACTGCTTTTGAAAACGATATAAATTTCTTTACAAATCCAAATCTTCGCTAAATGATTGACTTTTTTTTAGATGCTTATAAAAATGCCACGACCTTTGATATTGTCATGGAGGCCATTGTCTTTTTTTTCGGGATTATTAGCGTTTATTATGCTAAAAAAGAAAATATTTTAGTGTATCCAACTGGAATTATTGCTACGGTAATTACGGTTTATCTTCTTTACAAAGCAGAATATTTTGCAGACATGACATTGAATATTTATTTTTCGGTTATGAGTATTTATGGCTGGATAAATTGGTCTAGAGTAAAAGAAAATGAACATGTTTTTAAGATTTCTAGAACGAATGATAAGCAGAAAATCATTGGAATCTTGCTATTTTTTCTTACTATTGTGGTAACATATTGCATTTATCATTTATTTGGTAAAGAAATAAGTCCAGAAAATTATATCGATATTGCGACTTCAGGCATTTTCTTTACAGGAATGTGGTATATGGCGCTGAAAAAAATCGAAAACTGGACGCTTTGGATTATCGGTGATATTATCGCTGTTCCATTATATGCATATCGAGGACTTGGAATGTTGTCGTTGCAATATGTGTTTTTCACAATTTTAGCAATATTAGCCTACTTTGAATGGAGGAAAATCTTAAACAACAACCAACAGATATAATTAAAATAGCGTTGTATGGTCCAGAATCTACTGGAAAAACAACTTTAGCAAAACAATTGGCGCAACATTTTCAAACTATTTGGATTGAAGAATTTGCGCGCGATTACTTGCAGAAAAAATGGAATGAATCACAAACGATTTGCGCTCCTGAGGATTTGCTTCCCATTGCAATTGGTCAGGTCAAGATTGAAAACGAAGCTTTAAAATCGGCTAACAATTACCTCTTTTGTGATACCAATTTAATGTGCACTAAAGTGTTTTCTGAGGTCTATTATGGGTTTTGTGATTCTAGTTTAGACAAAGCAGCCAGAAAGCATAAATATGATTTGTTTTTATTGACAGATATAGATGTTCCATTTGAAAAAGATGATTTGCGCGACAAACCAAATGAAAGGGAAATGTTGCTCCAAAAATTTGAAGAAGCTTTAATAGAAAATAAAAAACCTTACATAAAAATTTCTGGAAATCAGGACGAAAGATTTCAAAAGGCCATTTCTGCTATTGAGGAATTAGAAAAAATAAAAATATTGGGCTTCAATTCATATGATTTTGTGCAGATGAAAAATTTGCAGATTTCAATAGATGATGTTGAATCGCATCTTAATATTTTTAGAAATGGAATCCCGAAAACAATATTAGAAAAACCAGCTACAATTAAAAATGGCATCATGGCAATTTCAAGTGATGAAGCTATTTATTACGCTAATTTTTTTGATCAGAAAAAAGAATTTTTAAAACTTCAAAAATTTGTTCCGGCTTCAGGAGCAGCGAGTAGGATGTTTAAATTTTTGAGTGAGTTTTTAAATGAATTCAAGATCAATGAAGAGTCGGTAAATGCTTATATCAATAGAAAGAAATGTTCTTCAATGCCAGTTTTTATGATTGGAATTGAGAAGTTCCCTTTTTACAAGGAAGTTTTAAATTACACAAAATCACTTTATGCTGATTACGAAAAGCAATCAAAAGATGTGAAAATTTATCTTTTTGTAAAGACACTTTTATCGTCTGCTCATTTTGATTTTGCTTCCAAACCAAAAGGAATTTTGCCTTTTCATGAATATTTTGATCACATTGCAACGCCAATAGAAGAGCATTTAAATGAAAGCGGATTTTATGCAGCGTCTAAAGAAATTTCTAATCTTCATTTTACCATTTCTGAAGAACATTTAGATGCTTTTGAATCCATTATTGACAATGTAAAAGATAAAGTTGAAAGCATTTCAAAAACAAAAATAAATATTGATTTTTCATATCAGCACAAAAGTACTGATACCATTGCAACGGACTTAAACGGTGAGCCTTTTCGCTTAGATAATGGCAAATTATTTTTTCGTCCAGGAGGACATGGCGCGCTTATCCAAAATTTAAATAATTTGAATGGCGATGTGATTTTTATCAAAAATATTGACAATGTAATTCAGAATCATATTTCTGAAATTTCTTTGTATAAAAAGGCTTTAGGCGGAATTTTGATTGAAATTCAAGAAAAAATATTTTTCTATCTTAAAGAATTAGAGTCTGAAAGAACTAATAGAGAGCTGATTGAGGAAATTGTAGATTTTACAAAAAACAAAATTCATTGTCCAGTAATTGCAGATTTTTCAAAATATACTAAAGAAAGCAAAATAGAATATTTGCATGAACTTTTAAATCGTCCGATTCGTGTTTGCGGCATGGTTAAAAATGAAGGTGAGCCTGGTGGTGGGCCATTTTGGGTTCGTGGCCTGAAAGGAAATATTTCACTTCAAATTGTAGAATCTTCGCAAGTTGATTTGCAAAATTTAAGTCAAGCAAAAATTATGGCTCAGGCTACGCATTTTAATCCGGTAGATTTGGTTTGTGGTGTGAAAGATTATAGAAATAGTAAATTTGATCTCACAAAATTCATTGATCACAATAGTGGATTTATAGCTGAAAAAACTAAAAATGGAAAAGATATTAAAGCTTACGAACTACCTGGATTATGGAATGGCGCAATGGCTTTTTGGATTACACTTTTTGTAGAAGTGCCTTTGATTACTTTCAATCCGGTAAAAACGGTTAACGATTTATTAAAACCAGCACATCAGCCACAATAATTTTGGAACCAGAAAAAATCATATCTGAATTAAGTTTTAAAGCCGTCAGAAGTAGCGGGGCAGGAGGACAAAACGTAAATAAAGTTTCGTCAAAAGTTGTATTGTCTTTTGATTTATGGAATTCAAAAGCATTGTCTGAAGAGGAGAAGGTGCTCTTGGAACAAAATTTGAAATCTAGATTGACCAACGACAAAATCTTGATTTTAAACTGCGATGAAGATCGAAGCCAATTGAAAAATAAGGAAATTGTTATCAAGAGATTTCTACAAATAATTAAACAAAATCTAATTATTCCGAAGGAAAGAAAAGCAACAAAAGTTCCAAAATCAGTAATCAGAAAAAGAATCCACAACAAAAGAAATCTTTCTGAAAAAAAGCAAAACCGACGAAAACCTGATTTTTAAATTTTTTGCGATTCTTAATTTGTAATTCATATTTTATAATTAGTTTTGCGCTGTCTCAAAGGGGTGCTCTAAATAACGAGCTGAGATTATACCCAAAGAACCTGGGCGGGTAATGCTGCCAAGGGAAAAAACGACAACTTTTTTAGAGTGCACGCTTCAAAATTGTCGTAGATCATCAATTTTAATTTTAACAACAGAATAATTACCCCTTTTATTTCGTAAAATTTTTACGAATGAAAACTTTATTCAAACAATTTCCTCTTTGCCAAAAGAATCCTGAACGATTGGGTTTTTTTAGCGTAAAAACATTTTTTACAATCACATTATTTTCCTCAGCTTCCCTTTTTGCCCAAGAAGAAAAAGTACTTGATACCACAAAAGTTACGGCATTAGATGAGGTTTTGGTTTCTGCAGTTCGTGTAACGGCGCAGACTCCGGTGACTTTTACAAACATTACAAAGAAAGAATTAGAATCTCGAAATTTAGGCCAGGATATTCCGGCTTTGCTGAATTATTTGCCTTCTGTAGTGACGACTTCTGACGCTGGAAATGGCATCGGTTATGCTGCAATTTCAGTCAGAGGTTCTGATTCTAGACGTGTGAATGTTACCTTAAACGGAATTCCATACAACGATTCTGAATCGCAAGGAACTTTTTGGGTGAATATGCCTGATTTTACTTCTTCAGTTCAAAGTATGCAGTTGCAGCGTGGCGTAGGAACTTCTACAAATGGTGCTGGAGCTTTTGGTGCCAGCTTAAATTTGCTTACAGATTCTTATGCGCTTGAGTCAAATGGAGAAATTTCAAATTCTTTTGGAAGTTTTAATACTAGAAAACATACAGTAAAATTCAGCACAGGCTTGATGAATGACCATTTTGAATTGGCGGGAAGAGTTTCCAATATCAAATCTGATGGTTTTATTGATAGGGCAGAATCTGATCTAAAATCTTATTTCTTTCAAGGAACTTATGTCGGAAAAACGACCTTAATCAAAGCCTTGGTTTTTGGTGGAAAAGAGAAAACATATCAAGCCTGGAATGGTCTTGAAGATCCAATAAAATTAGCAAATGACAGAACTTACAATACGTCGGGAGAATATATTGATGATGCGGGAAACTTAAGATTTTATAATAATGAAACTGATAATTATAGCCAAGATCATTATCAGTTACATTGGAATGAAAAATGGAATAGCAATTGGAATACAAATTTAGCTTTTCATTACACCAAAGGTTTAGGTTATTATGAAAATTATAAAGCTGGAGAAGATTTGGCAGATTATGGAATCGCATCTCAAATTATTGAAGGAGTAGAAGTTTCTGAAAGTGATTTGATTAGAAGGAAATGGCTTGACAATGATTTTTATGGAACTACTTTTTCTGCAAATTATAAAACTGAAAAAATAGATTTTATCCTTGGTGGCGGTTTAAATAAATATGAAGGAAGTCATCGCGGAAACGTGCTTTGGACAAGAAGTGTTGTTTTGCCAGAATATAATTTGAAATATTATGATGATTTTTCTACTAAAACAGATGCGAATTTCTTTGCAAAAGCCAACATAAAATTAAATGATCATTGGAGTCTTTTTGGAGATTTGCAATTCAGAAATGTGACTTACAAAGCCAACGGAAATGATACTGGAAATGTAAATGATAAATTCGATTTCTTTAATCCAAAAGCAGGAATTACTTATATTGTAAATGAGGTCAGCGATATTTATTTTTCGTATGCAAGAGCAAACCGCGAACCAAATAGAAGCGATTATGAAGCAGGAAATCCAAAATCAGAAAAATTGAATGACTTTGAATTAGGATGGAGATATAATACGCCAAGTACAAAATTAAACATCAACGGATATTTTATGCGTTATAAAGATCAGCTTGTTTTAACAGGAGCTTTAAATGATGTTGGTGCGCCAATTCGCCAAAATTCTGGGAATAGTTATCGATTAGGCCTAGAGATTGATGCGACACTTACAATTACTGAAAAATTATTTTTGCGTCCGAATTTCACAGTAAGCTCAAACAAAAACGAAGATTTTTATTTTCAAAGAGATGGCGTTTTGCAGAATTTAGGAAATACTGATATTGCTTTTTCGCCGAATGTAATTGCCGGAAATGCGATTACTTTTCTTCCGATAAAAAATATGCAGGTTTCGCTCTTGACAAAATTTGTTGGTGACCAATATATGGGAAATATAGATTCTAAAGGTTCTAAATTAGATAGTTATTCAACAAGTGATTTGAATGTTTCTTATGAAATTAAGATGAATTCAATTTTTAAATCAATAATTATTTCAGGTTTAGTCAATAATATTTTTGACTATGAATATGAATCAAATGGATATTTTTACACGTTCGATGATGATTATTCAAATCCCGGAACAATCAGCACAATTGAAGGCGCTGGATATTATCCTCAAGCTGGAATTAATTTCTTAGCCGGATTGACTTTGAAATTTTAAGAGTTAGTTTTTTTATTTTGTAAAAAGCTTGTCAGAAATCACATTCTGTCAAGCTTTTTTATTTCTGTTTTATTGTAATATCTTTAATGAAAATTTCCCAAACTCAAAATTTTCTAAGATGAAAGGTAAGCTTTTGCTGTTATCAATATTTCTATTTCCATTATTCTCTTTAGCTCAAAAAACACAAAAATTCAAATATATAAGGCCATTAATAGGAACGCAGCGAATGGGACATACTTTTCCGGGAGCGACAGTTCCGTTTGGATCGGTACAATTGAGTCCAGATACCGACACGATTTCCTATGAATTAAATGGAAAATATAACGGAAAAGTTTATGAATATTGTTCCGGATATCAATATGAAGATAAGACAATCACAGGTTTTAGTCACACACATTTCAGCGGCACTGGACATTCTGATTTAGGTGATTTTTTGATTATGCCAACAATCGGAGAATTATTTTTAAATCCCGGAACCACTACAAATCACGCCAAAGGTTATCGTTCTGCATATTCTCATAAAAATGAAATTGCTGAAGCCAATTATTACAAAGTAAAGCTTGATGATTATAATATTACCGCCGAATTAACAACTTCACAGCGCGTCGGTTTTCATCAATATACGTTTCCAAAATCTGAAAATGCTCATGTGATTTTAGATTTGATGGCTGGAATTTATAATCACAATGAGAAGAATGTTTGGACATTCGTGCGTGTTGAAAATGACAGCTTAGTGACTGGATATCGCCAAACCCAAGGTTGGGGAAGAACTCGAACGGTTTATTTTGCCATGGCATTTTCAAAACCTTTCAAAAGTTATGGCTTCCAAAATAATGACGATAAAAATATTTATAAAGGTTTCTGGAGGAAATTTGACCAATCTAAAAATTTTCCAGAAGCTGCAGGAAGAAAACTGAAAATGTATTTAGATTTTGATACAAATGAGAGTGAAAAAGTAAAAATAAAATTCGCACTTTCACCCGTAAGCATGTCTGGGGCTTTAGAAAATATGAAAGCTGAAATTCCGCATTGGGACTTTGAAAAGACAAAAAATGAAGGGCAAATGCTTTGGGAAAAAGAACTCAATAAAATTGAAGTGGAAACTATTTCAGAAGAAGATAAAATTAATTTTTATACTTCGATGTATCACGCTTTCATCAATCCGACGGTTTATATGGACGTTGACGGAAGCTACAAAGGTTTAGATCAAAATGTGCACAAAGCCGAGGGTTTTACAAATTATACCACATTTTCTCTCTGGGATACTTACCGAGCGCTTCATCCGCTTTTTAATGTTATTCAGCCAAAACGAAATACTGATATGATAAAATCAATGCTGGCTCATTATGATCAAAGCGTTCACAAAGCTTTGCCTGTTTGGTCGCATTATGCTAATGAAAATTGGTGTATGATTGGTTATCACGCGGTTTCGGTTATTGCTGATGCTATTGTGAAAAACAATGTTGATTTTGAGACAAATGAAGCTTTGGAAGCCATGATTTCCTCTTCAAATTTAGATTATTATGATGGTTTGGAATATTACAAAAAACTAGGATATGTTCCTGAAGATAAAAACGGAGCTTCAGTTTCTAAGACTCTAGAATATGCTTATGACGATTGGTGTATTGCGCAAGTGGCGAAAAAATTACGTAGAAATGACGTTTATGTAACTTATTCAGAACGAGCTAAAAATTATAAAAATATATTCGATTCTTCTGTAGGATTTATGCGTCCGAGGTTGAGCAATGGCGAATTCAAGAAAGAATTTGATCCATTAGATACGCACGGACAAGGTTTTATTGAAGGAAACGCTTGGAATTACAGCTTATATGTTCCTCATAATCCAGAAAATTTAATTGAATTAAATGGCGGAAAAGAAAAATTTTCAAAACATTTAGACGAATTGTTTTCAATGGAATTGCCTGATAAATATTTTGCAAATACGGAAGATATCACCAGAGACGGAATCATTGGCAATTATGTCCATGGAAATGAACCTTCACATCATGTCGCTTATTTATACAATTGGACAAATGAGTCTTGGAAAACCCAAGAAAAAGTAAGAATGATTATCAAAAGAATGTATCATTCTGGTCCAGATGGTTTAGGTGGAAATGACGATACGGGCCAAATGAGCGCTTGGTATATTTTTACAGCACTCGGTTTTTATCCTGTTGCGCCAGGTTCTGCAGAGTATGCATTAGGAAGTCCTTTGGTGAAAAAAGCAACGATGAATTTTGAAAATGGAAAGATTTTGACAATTACAGCCAAAAACCAAAATGCCAAAAATGTCTACGTTAAAAAAGTAGAATTAAACGGAAAAGAAATTTCAAAATCCATCACGCACGAACAAATTATGAATGGCGGCAATTTGACTTTTTATATGGATAGTAAACCTAGAAAATAAATTAATTGGAAATTATTAAGACATCTCCATTTTTTACAACTCTATAAGAAACTAAAGGCCATTCTGCAGGTCCATAACCGTCAATAAGGCTATATCTTATATCATCGCAAGGGCAAACTACATAAAGTCCGTCAATTTCTAAACGAGAGCAGGTTGTTGGAATTTGATTTGGACAAGTAGCTTCATAAGCGCTAAAATTGTTTCCATCTCTGTTATAAACAATAATTCCATTTAATCCTGCGCCACTTAAATTTATATATTCAACGCCGTTTACATATCTTAAATCACTATAAAGAGGTAAATTTAAATTCAATTCAATTTGGAACGAATAACTCGGAATATAAGGGTTTCTATTTCTTCTTGAATCATCACTTGAACATGCTGAAACTGCGATTATGGCAATAATTAAGGCAATTAACTTTTTCATCTTTAAAATTTTCATATTGTAATTTGGATTAGCAAATTTAATTTAATTAACTTTGGTTTAATATACGAAAAGCGTATAAATTTAAACTGAAGTAAAAAATACTATCTTTGTGGAAAGAAATCCCGTGGTCATGGGATTTTTTCTATTTATATAAACGATAAAATTATGAGTAACGTATCTTATTATACCGCCGAAGGATTAAAAAAATTAAAAGAAGAGCTTGATCACCTAAAAAGTGTGGATCGTCCAAAAGCTTCACAAGATATTGCAGATGCTAGAGATAAAGGAGATTTGTCTGAAAATGCAGAATATGATGCGGCAAAAGAGGCGCAAGGTTTATTAGAGATGAGAATTTCTAAATTAGAAGAAGTTTATGCAAATGCAAGATTGATTGACGAATCACAATTAGATTTATCAAAAGCTTTAGTTTTGTCAAAAGTAAAAATCAAAAACCAAACTAACGGCATGGAGATGACCTACACTTTGGTGGCCGAAAGTGAGGCGGATTTAAAGACTGGAAAAATCTCTGTGACTTCGCCTATCGGAAAAGGTTTGTTGGGGAAATCTGTAGGTGAAGTAGCTGAAATCACAGTTCCAAATGGCGTTTTAAAATTTGAGCTTTTGGAAATTACTAGAGAGTAATAAGATTGTGGATTTTGAATCTAAAAAGTCTAATTGTTTAATATTCTAAGAAGCCTAAAATGAGTTCTATTTTTACAAAAATAATCAACGGAGAAATTCCTGCTTATAAAATTACAGAAGACGAAAATTATTTAGCTTTTCTTGATGTAAATCCAAATGCCAAAGGACATACGCTTTGCATTCCAAAAAAAGAAATTGATAAGATTTTTGACATGGATGAGGAACATTATTTAGGATTGCTTAAATTCTCTAGAAAAGTTTCAAAGGCTTTAGAAAAAACTGTTCCTTGCAAAAGAATTGGAATGGCTGTAATTGGATTGGAGGTTCCACATGCGCATGTACACTTGATTCCATTAAATGAAATGGATGAAATGCGTTTCCAAAACAAAGTGAAATTGACGAAAGAAGAATTTGAAGAACTAGCGGAAAGTATTAAAGCTAATTTGTAAAATTATTGATTTATATTTTGCCACAAATTCGAGAATGCATTGATGTTCTTGAATTTGTGGTTTTTTTATAATTTTCTCAAACTGATCAGCATGCAAGTTCCTTTCATGTTTTCTGAAGAAAAAACCTTGATTTTTCCATCGTGATATTCTTCCACAATTCTTTTTGTAAGGGAAAGTCCTAATCCCCAGCCGCGTTTTTTAGTAGTAAATCCAGGTTCAAAAATTCGTTTGAACTGATTTTTCGGAATTCCTTTTCCTGAATCTTTTACTTTTATTTTTACAAATTTTGCATCTTCCGTAATTTCGATTGCCAATTTTCCACGGCCTTTCATCGCATCAATCGCATTTTTCATCAAGTTCTCAATCGTCCAGCTATGCAAAATCGGGTTTATAGAAACCATAATCGGATACTCGGGCGCTTTGAAACTAAAGTCAATCTGCTTTGAAAATCTAGATTTTAAATACTCATAAGATTGCTCGGTTTCACTAATAAGGTCTTTTTCTTCTAAAACAGGTTCAGATCCAATTTTTGAAAATCGATCTGCAATTGTTTGAAGTCTGACGATATCTTTTTCAATTTCGGTAACTGTGGTTTCGTCTACATTATCGGCTTTCATAATTTCAATCCAGCCTAATAAAGAAGAAAGAGGTGTTCCGATTTGATGTGCAGTTTCCTTCGCCATTCCTGCCCAAAGTTTATTTTGAGTAGCCATTTTGCTGGCTCTATAGAAATTGAAAATCAATAATCCGAAGAGAAGTAAAATCAAGAATAAAGCTATTGGGTAGTATTTAAGATTGTTTAAAAGTGATGAATTTCCATAGTATAAGTATTGAAATTTTCCAGGAACATATTCAATCTCAATCGGATCATTGTCACTTTTTAATCTTAAAAGAAATTTGTCGATTTGTTGTTTATCAGTCACTGTTTCTTCATCGATATTTGCAGTGCTGATGATAGTATCCTTTTCTGTTAGAATAATCGGAATTGTAGTGTTGTTGCTGAAAATTTCCAATGGAAGTTCTAATTCGGTGTTTTCGTTAGCATTTAGCAATGTCTTTTGTGCCTTTGCCCAAACATTCATTTTTAAGCGTTCCTCATTCTTGAAAATTTGGAAAAAAGTGTAAGTGTTCCAAAGGATGAGCGTAATAATTATGAAGGAAATTAAGATAATGATCCATCGTGTAATATTTCTTTTTTCAGAAAACTGCATAGATTTTATTTTGAGGTATAAATATAGCAAAAAGATGGAAGTCAAAAATTTGAAAACTGTTTATAAGTCTTAAATACTTCGTTCTTTCGTCTTAATTCAATTTCTTACTTTTGTTTAAACGTAAAATTTTATGATTAGTATAGATCCGAAAGAAATTCCTACGGTGAAATTGCAAGGTTATCTTCAGGGTTCAGTAGGTCCAAGGCCGATTGCTTTTGCCAGCACAGTTGACAAAGATGGAAACCCGAACCTTTCACCATTCAGTTTTTTTAATCTTTTTAGCGCTAATCCGCCGATTTTAGTTTTTTCACCTTCAAGACGCGTTCGTGATAATACGATAAAACATACGTTGATAAATGCTGAAGCTACAGGTGAAGTTGTAATTAATGTTGTGAATTTTGATATGGTGCAACAAACCTCGCTTTCAAGTACTGAATATGGCGATGGCGTGAATGAGTTTTTAAAAGCAGGATTTACAGCCGTCGCTTCTGATTTGGTAAAACCATTTCGCGTGAAAGAATCCCCTGTTCAGTTTGAATGTAAAATTCAGCAAATAATTAACCTTGGAACTGAAGGTGGTGCAGGAAATCTCATTATTTGCGAAATTGTAAAAATGCATATTGACGAAAGTGTTTTGGATGAAAACGGAGGAATTGATCAGCATAAAATTGATTTGGTTTCTAGATTAGGAGGAAATTGGTATTCAAGATCGAACGCCGGACTCTTTGAAGTTGAAAAACCATTAACAACTTTGGGCATTGGTGTCGATAAAATTCCTGATTTTGTGAAGCAGAGTGCCGTTTTTGATGGAAATGATTTAGGTAAATTAGGAAACGTAGAAGCATTGCCAACTTTAGAGGAAATTGATATATTTGTAAAAGCAAATTTTGCAGTCAAAGGTGTTTTGAGTTCCGATGATCAGCAGAAAGTACATTTGAAAGCAAAGGAATATCTTGACAATAACGACGTAATTTCTGCTTGGAAAATGTTATTGACCCAAAGAATTTAAAGAATGAATGAGAAGGCTTTAAGATTATAAGCCATTTAAATAAATAAAAACAATTGATATTATGGAAGTTACAGGAAAGGTTAAAGTGATAAATGCTGAGCAACAAGTAAGTGCGGCGTTTAAGAAAAGAGAATTGGTTGTTACAACTGAAGAGCAATATCCACAACATATCATGATTGAATTTACTCAAGATAAATGTGATTTGCTAAACAATTACAGACCAGGTGAAGCCGTAAAAGTTTCTATCAATTTAAGAGGTAGAGAATGGACAAATCCACAAGGTGAAACTAAATATTTCAACAGTATTCAAGGTTGGAGAATCGAGAAATTACAAGCTGAAGCACCACAAGGACAAGTTCCTCCAATTCCTGCAAAAGAAGCTTTTGAACCAGCAACAAATTACAAAGAAGAAGAGCATGACGATTTGCCTTTTTAATCTTTGATGTAGGATATTTTAAAACCGCAGAAATTTTCTTGCGGTTTTTTTATGGATCAGCTTTGCGGAAAACTTTCGTGTCTTCACGTTTAAATTTCCTGAGTCTGTTTTTGAATTTGATAATTGAATTTGAATGTATTTTATAAGAAAAGAATTATATTTTCCACCGGTGGAAGAAGCTAATGACGATGGAATTTTGGCTGTCGGAGGTGATTTGTCTCCGCAAAGATTGATGCTTGCTTATCGAAGCGGAATTTTTCCGTGGTTTGAAGATGAGGAGCCAATTTTGTGGTGGTCGCCTGAATATCGCATGGTTGTTTTTCCGGAAGAATTCTTGGTTTCTAAAAGCATGCGGAATATTTTGAATAGAAATATTTTCAAAGTTACTTTCAATCAGAATTTTAGGGAAGTAATTTCAAATTGCAGTTCTATCAAAAGAGATGGACAATCGGGAACTTGGATTACAAATGAAATGATTGAGGCTTACTGCAAATTAAACGAATTGGGTTTTGCGAAATCTGTTGAGGTTTGGCAAGATTATATTCTTGTCGGTGGCTTGTACGGAATTGATTTGGGGCAAGGAACCGTTTTCTGTGGCGAAAGTATGTTTTCAAAAGTTTCTAATGCTTCAAAAGTTGCTTTTGTTTCTTTAGTCGATAAACTAAAATCTGAAAATTATAAACTTTTAGATTGTCAAGTTCACAATGACCACCTCGAAAATTTAGGAGCAAGAGAAATTACCAGAGATGATTTTATTAGAATTTTGGAAAATATGTAGTGTATTTTGATGTTTACCCTTATTAATATGTAGGTTAATAATGTATATTTGAATAAAATTCAATAATTACATTATGAAAATAGGGGTAACTAAAGAAATTAAAAATAATGAAAGCCGTGTTGGGTTGACACCAGCGGGTGTTTTTGAGCTGGTAAAAAATAAGCATACTGTGTATGTTCAAAGTTCAGCAGGCGAAGGAAGCGGTTTTTTTGATAGAGATTATAAGGAAGCTGGTGCGATTGTGCTTGAAACGATGCATCAAGTTTACGCTTTAAGTGATATGATTGTGAAAGTCAAAGAGCCAATTGCTGAAGAATATCCGTTAATTAAGGAAAACCAGATTGTTTTTACCTATTTTCATTTCGCTTCCAGTAAAGAATTAACGGAGGCGATGATTGCTTCAAAGGCAATTTGCATTGCTTATGAAACTGTCGAAGACGAAGATGGTACTTTGCCTTTATTGACGCCGATGTCAGAAGTTGCCGGAAGAATGGCGATTCAGCAAGGTGCAAAATACCTTGAAAAGCCAATCAAAGGCAGGGGAATTCTTCTTGGTGGCGTTCCGGGTGTTCCGCCTGGAAAGGTGCTGATTCTTGGTGCTGGCGTTGTTGGAATCCAAGCGGCAAAAATGGCAGCCGGACTTGGTGCGCACGTTACGATTTTAGATATAAATATGAAACGACTTCGTTATGTGAATGATGTGATGCCAAGCCATGTTGTGACTGAATTATCTACAGAATATACAATTCGCAGACATATAAAAAATCATGATTTGATTGTGGGAGGTGTTTTAATTCCGGGTGCAAAAGCTCCGAAATTGATTACCCGTGATATGCTGAAAGATATGCGTCCTGGAACTGTTTTGGTAGATGTTGCCGTTGATCAAGGAGGTTGTTTTGAAACTACAAGAGCGACGACTCACGAAGATCCTACTTACATAATTGATGATGTTGTTCATTATTGCGTGGCAAATATGCCTGGCGCGGTTCCTTATACTTCAACTTTGGCTTTGACAAATGTTACTTTGCCTTATGTTTTGAAAATAGCAAATTTAGGTTGGGAAAAGGCCTGTGAGTTAAATAAGGATTTGAGTAAAGGATTGAATGTTGTAAGAGGAGAAATTGTTTATGAAGGAATAAAGAAATAAATACTTCAATTGTATAAATAAAAAATCCCGCTCTGAAATAGAAACGGGATTTTTTTATAATTTATAGAATGAATTATCCTAAAGCAACTCTTTTGAAACCTGTGATTTCAACATTGAATCCTTTAACATAGTCGCCCACTTTTTTGCTATCATCTTTGATAAAGTTTTGATCTAACAAAGCTTTTTCTTGGTCTAAAGTTGTGTTGTCAGAGATGAAACGTTGTACTTTACCTGGGATAATTTTGTCCCAAATTTGTTCTGGTTTACCTTCTGCTTTTAATTCCGCTTTAGCATCTTCTTCAGCTTGTTTTAAAACTTCTTCAGTCAATTGAGAATAAGAAATATATTTAGGAACATTTTTCAAAGTTTTTCCTAAACGTTTTGCTTCTTCATTGTCTTTTTCGATTACAGCAATACGAGCGGCAAGTTCAGATTCTACGAAAGTAGGATCAAAATCTTTGTAAGATAAAGTATCAGCTCCCATAGAAGCAACTTGCATAGAAACATCTTTAGTTAGTGTTTCGGCATTTTCAACTGGTGCAGAAATAGCTGTTAATGCAGCGATTTTGTTCACGTGAACATAAGATCCAACGAAAGCACCTTCTAAAATTTCAAAACCACCAATTTCGATTTTTTCACCGATAACACCAGTTTGTTCGATTAATTTCTCAGCAACAGTAATTCCGTTGAAATCTGAAGCTAAAAATTCTTCTTTAGAAGAGAAGTTGATTGCTTTTTCAACCAATTCTTTAGCTAGAGTTACGAAAGATTCATTTTTACCTACGAAATCAGTTTCGCAGTTCAAAGTGATGATCGCTCCTTTAGTTTTGTCAGCATTTACAAAAGAAACAGCAGCTCCTTCAGAAGACTCACGGTCAGAACGATTAGCAGCAACTTTTTGTCCTTTTTCTCTAAGGTTTTGTATCGCTTTATCGAAATCTCCATCAGCTTCAACAAGGGCTTTTTTACAGTCCATCATTCCGGCACCTGTAAGTTGTCTTAATTTATTTACGTCTGCAGCAGTAATTGTTGCCATAATATATTTTTGATTAAAAGATTAAAAGATTGAAAAATTTAAGGATTAAAAGTAGTATTAATTCTAAAATCAATAATTACCTAATCATTAAATCTCTCAATCTTTAAATTTATTTATTATTCTTCAGTTGCAGTTTCTACTGTTTCACTTGGAGCAGCAGCAACTTCACCAGCTGGTTGTTCAGCATCTTTGTTATCAGAAGAATTTCTATCAGAAAGGCCTTCGATAACTGCAGCAGTTACTAAAGACAAGATTTTATCGATTGATTTAGAAGCATCATCGTTTGCAGGGATTACATAATCAACCTCTCTTGGGTCAGAGTTTGTATCCACCATTGCGAAAACTGGAATGTTTAATTTTTGAGCTTCTTTAATTGCGATGTGTTCTGCTTTAATATCTACAACGAACAATGCGGCAGGAAGTCTTGACATATCAGCGATAGAACCTAAGTTCTTCTCTAATTTTGCACGAAGACGATCAACTTGTAAACGTTCTTTTTTAGATAAAGTCATGAAAGTACCGTCTTTCTTCATTCTATCAATAGAAGCCATTTTTTTAACCGCTTTTCTGATAGTTACAAAGTTAGTCAACATACCGCCAGGCCATCTTTCAGTGATGTAAGGCATGTTTGCAGCAGCTGCTTTTTCAGCTACGATATCTTTTGCTTGTTTTTTGGTAGCTACGAATAAAATTTTTCTACCTGATGCTGCGATCTTTTTCATGGCTTCACTAGCCTCTTCGATTTTCGCTGCAGTTTTATATAGATTGATAATGTGAATTCCATTACGCTCCATATAGATGTAAGGAGCCATGTTTGGATCCCATTTTCTAGTCATGTGTCCGAAGTGAACACCTGCTTCTAGTAAGTCTTTAACTTCTACTTTGTTTGCCATTTTAATGTAATAGTTTACGTTCTGTTGAATTAGCAATGCATAGATGGCGATTTCTCGGCTATATGCATTTAGATGCTAAACTAATTTCCTGCCTCGACAGGAACAACAACTTTGTTTTTAAATATGAGATGAACGATGTCTTGTCCCAAATGAACAAGACGGTAATATTAACGTTTAGAGAATTGAAATCTCTTACGAGCTTTCTTCTGACCGAATTTCTTACGTTCAACCATTCTTGGATCTCTTGTTAATAAACCTTCTGGTTTTAAGATAGCTCTGTTTCCTTCGCCAACTTCGCACATTACTCTTGCGAGTGCCATTCTCACAGCTTCTGCTTGACCAGTTGAACCACCACCATAAACGTTTACTTTTACGTCATAGTTTGATACATTCTCTGTCATTGTAAGAGGTTGTAAAACTTTGTACTGTAAAGTTGCAGTCGGGAAGTAAGTTGTGAATTCTTTTTTGTTTACTGTGATGTTTCCAGTTCCTTCTGTAACATAAACACGAGCAACAGCAGTTTTTCTTCTACCGATTTTGTGAATTGTAGCCATTACTTAAGATCGTTAAGGTTAACAGTTTTAGGTTTTTGAGCTTCTTGTTTGTGCTCAGTACCTACAACAACATTTAAATTTCTGAAAAGTTGTGCTCCTAATTTGTTTTTAGGCAACATTCCTTTTACAGCTTTTTCTACTAAAGTAGCAGGATTTTTTGACTGTAAAACTTTAGCAGTCAAAGGTTCTTGACCTCCTGGGTAACCTGTGTGACGCATGTAAATTTTGTCGTCCATTTTAGTACCTGTAAGGTTGATTTTTTCTGAGTTGATAACAATTACGTTATCTCCGCAGTCCACGTGTGGTGTGTAACTTGGTTTGTACTTACCTCTTAAAATCATTGCGACTTTTGAAGCAAGACGTCCTAAGTTATGACCTTCAGCGTCAACAACGATCCACTCTTTCGTTACAGTGGCTTTGCTTGCTGATTGTGTCTTGTAGCTTAATGCGTCCATAATAAATTTTTAATTAAACATTCCATTCCCAATAAAGGGAGTGCAAAAGTACAATAAATTATTTTAAATGCAAACACCTATAAAAGATTATTTTAAGTGTTGATTATCAGAAAGATTTTCTGAAAAAGAAGTATGCGAATTTACATATTTTTTTTAGTTGTTTTATTTTTTGTCTTGCAGGACTATAAAAAAATAAAAAACCATCTGTTTTAGATGGTTTTTGCGAGTAAGTAAATTTGTTTTTAAACAATAAATATATTGGCAATATCAACAGATTGTTGCGTTGTCAATGGTTCGTCATAAGCCTCGGTTCCTGCGTCGGCACCAAATAGGGTTGAAGTGTTGTATCCGGCTTGGTTTGTAGCTTCCTCTCCATTATAAACCGCTTGAGTTGCGTCTGGCATTCCTGTTCCTCTTTGATTTCCAGTAATCCATCCTTTTAATCCACGCAATCTTCTTACTTCTGAAGCATGTCTAGCTTCCACGGAATGAATTTGCAAGGCTGCAGTTAATAAATCCGGTGTTGTAATTAGATTTGCAGCTTGTCCTTTATAGGCTCTAACTCCTGTGTCTTCAAAAGCTTGTGCCAATGCTAAAAATGTTTGATAATCTGTGAAAGGGCTGAAAGCGCCTCCGACTGTGAAGTCAAATGTTGGCTTTGCAACTGCATTTGCGCCCAAACCTGCTATTAAAAATTCTACGTGGTCAGCTTCGTGTTTTGCAATTTGCATAAAAACTTTCTCGTCGCGTCCTCCTGGTGGGATTACGCCAGATTCTAGTCCTAAACGATAAAATTCGTCTTCTAAGTATTCTAAAGTTAATGCTAATTGTAATGCTCCGACTGGAGTGCTTGGTGTTGGAGAAATGTCTGCAGCATAGGTTTTGTTGGCTAAAGAAGCTAGTCCAAATGGAATAGATGCCAAGGCAAGATTTTTTCCTAATTGTCCAAATTGTCCAAAACTATCTCTTCTTGAGCCTTGATTTTTCATGAAATTTTCATCATTGAAAGACTCTATAAATTTTAAGATATTCATAATTTCTAAATTTTGCTGGTTAATTATTTAAGGTAGGTAAATAGCTGTAAATTCTGTGGTGATAAAGCCGCCAGCAACGGGAATAACTTGCGAAGGGCTTTTTGCAGTATCTAATCCGGTTGTGCCACTGACAATATCGTCTCCTGCAAAATCAGCTGAATTTGGATTGATTAAGCTTCTAATCGCTGAAGCGTGTCTTGCTTCAACAGAAACAATTTTACCAGCAAGTAACAAATAATCTGGATTTGTAATTAAGCTTCCTGCACCATTATAAGCTCCAACTCCAGTGTCTTCTAATGCTTGCGCAGTTCCTAAAATAGAAGTTCTGCTGTTGAAATTTACCGTACTAAAATCAAATTCAAGATTTGGAAGCAATTGGGTGCTTGGATTTGGAAGAGCATTCGTTAATGCCGTTTTGAAAAATTCTCTATGAATTACTTCGTGATGATACAAATCAGTTAAGACTTGTTGTTCTGTTGCGTTGAAGAGTGATCCAAAATTTCCCAAGTTCACTACTTTTGTGTAAAAATCTGCTTCAAGTTGTTCTAATGCATAAGCATATGTTAAAACGCCAAAATCGCCTCCGCCTAGATCAAATTTCCCATTTCTTTGGCCGGGTAATTTTTGGTCTACAATTGTGCTGTCATCGTCGTCACTACATCCTGTCAAGATTAATCCTGTGGCTGCCATGGTGAGTCCGCTGATTTTTAAAAAACTTCTTCGGTTGGTTCCCGAGGTAAGCTGTTCTTTTACAGTTACTACGTTTTTCATAATTAAACATTTAAAGGTTAATAATTAATTGGTCTGATTAATATTCGCTTCCGTCGGAAATGAGTATGAAATATCTACGAGGAAAATATGTTAGCGGTTTTGAGAAAATTTTACATAATTTCCATGTAAGGGCAATTTTTGGCATCATTTGTTTAACTATGATTGGTTTTGGTTGAATATATTGCTGTTTTTTAAAATACTTTTTACGTGATTAATAATTAGCAAATCATGACTGCTAGAGGCTTTATAATAAATTCTTCTGAAATATTCAGCTAAAATGATTTATGGGAAATAAAATTTGAAATTATTTTGCTTTTTTTTACTTACTTTACAATTCCTTATAAATTGAAAGATGAAACCAAAAGCGACCTTAAAGCAAATAGCAAAAGAATTAAATGTTTCTGTATCAACAGTTTCTAAAGCATTGAGCAACAGTCCGGAAATTAGTGAGCCGACAAAAGTTAAGATTCAGGAATTTGCTAAATTGAAAAATTATAAGCCAAATAATGTTGCCATAAATCTCAAAAATAGAAGTACAAAAACTATCGGAGTCATCATTCCAAATATTTTGAATCCGTTTTTTGCTAAAGTTTTTAGCGGCATTGAAAAATTAGCAAATGAAAAAGGATATAACGTAATTACCTGTATTTCTAATGAATCTCTAGAGAAAGAAATTCATACGATGGACATGTTGAGCAATGGAACAATCGACGGATTTATATTGTCAATTTCAGAAGAAACTCAGAAAAAACAAGAATTCAAGCATTTTAAGGAAATCATTTCTGAAGGAATTCCGATTGTAATGTTCGACAGAATTTCAGACGAAGTAAACTGTGATAAAGTGATTGTTGACGATTTTGATTCTTCTGTTGATGCAGTAAACCACTTGATAAAATTAAACTGCAAGAATATTGCACTAGTTTCTTCTATTGATAATCTAAGCGTAGGAAAATTGCGCGCACAAGGCTATGTCAAAGCTTTAAATGATAACGGATTAGCTATAAATAAAGATTTAATAATAAGAACTGATAATCCGGATGAGTTTGATTTCAGAATGCAAGAACTTTTAGAAAAACATGCAATTGATGCTATTTTTGCTCTTGACGAACATACTTCCACAATGGCAATGAAATTAGCGATCAAAAAAGGAATAAAAATTCCGGAAGATTTATCTGTAATTGGTTTTGCTGACGGAGTTTGGTCAAGAAGAATGACTCCAAGTCTTTCTACAATTAGCCAGCACGGAGTTGAAATCGGTGAAGCCGCAGCAAAACTGCTGATTGAAAAACTAGAAAGTAAAGAAGAAGAATATACTTATACAACGACAGTTATAAAAACAGAATTGCGTCAAAGAGATTCTACAAGAAAGTTGTAAACCAATAAATTAATAAGAAACAGCAGATCCGCTGATTAGAACTAAAAATCTATGGACTGCTGTTGTTTTTTATTTCTCCTTCGTAAGTTTAAATTCCTGTCCGCCTTGTAAGATTGTCATAGCATTTGTAGAAAAAACCAATTCTAATCCAGCCGGATCAAACCCGAATTTAGTTTCTGTCAAAGCATTTAAATGAAAAGATTCCTGTCCTGTCGCTTGGCAAATCAAAACGCCATTTTCTTCCTTAATTGAAATTTTCATCGGAAAATTTGGAGCAGAATAAGTTCCTTCATATTTTTTCAAAGTCGCAACAGAAACATCAACAGTTTTTACATTTGGAAAACGGTAAGGCATTTTGTAGTAAATACTTAAAATTCCAATCATGACATCGTTCATTCCATAACCGCCTTGGCCATTATCAAGCAGTGAAATTGCTAGTTTTTCCTTTGGATAAAATCCTAAAGTGGAAGAAAAATTTTCAATGCCACCTGTATGTCCGAAAAATCTTCTTTCGCCAAAAGGCATCACGAAAATCCCTTTTCCAAAACCATTTTCAATAGTAGTCATTGTCAATAACGAAGGCTGGCTTAATAATTTTCCGGAAAATAAGGCATCGATAAATTTAGTTAAATCAGAAGCAGAAGATAAAATAGCACCTGCACCACCCGGAATCGACATGTCTTCTTTTTCAGCTTGTTCCCAGTTTTTCCCGTTTAGGTGATAAGAAATTGCTTCGTTTTTTGCTTCAGAAGCAAATCCTGTATTTTTTAATCCTAATTTTTGAACGATTCTAGAATTAATGTTTTCGGCATAACTTTTTTTAGTCAAATCTTCAATTATCCAACCTAAAAGCACAAAATTCGAATTGCTATATTCTGCTTTTTCACCAGGTTCAAAAACAGATTTTCCTGCTTTTATTTTTTTCATCAACTCAGCTCGCGTCTTCGGAAGTTTTGCATATTCATGATAATCTGCATCATCCGTAAAACTGTAAATACCACTAGAATGTTCCAATAAATTGGTTATGGATATATTTTCAGAATTTTTTATTGTTGGAAAAAACTTAGAAAGTTTTGTGTCAAGCGTCAGTTTTTTCTCTTCTGCCAATTGAAAAATAACCACGGATGTAAACATTTTTGTGATTGAACCAATCTTATATTTTGTTTCAGAATTTGCCTGTGTTTTATTTTTTATATCAGCAAAACCATACGATTTTTCAAAAACTATTTTATTGTTTTCTTGGATCGCAACACTTCCCATAAACTTATTATTCGACGTCAAATAATTCAAAAGGCTGTCGATTTTATCAAACTTAGTCTCGCTTTGCCCAAAAGAATTCATGGAAAAAGCAACTAAAAGAAACACGATTATTTTTTTCATAAAAATGGTTTATTGATAAAACGGAAATCTTAGTTGTTTATGATAATAATTTTTTTCTGAATATCGATTGTTATTTTGTCACCAAGCCAATTTATGCTTCCGATTGCTTCATAAATTAAGCCTTCAATAAATGTTGCCTTAAAATTTGTTGTTTTAATTTTGTTTGCTGAAGCAATGCTGATTTTATCTAAATTGGTAAAATAGTAATTGTTTCCTTCCGTAGGTTTAAAATCGCTTGTGCTATATTTTTTATCCACTTTTGTGGAATCAACGCCAAGTTTTTCCATATATCTTGAACTAAATCTGAAAACATCAAAACCAGCACCGCTGTCCAAATTCATCTGCAAAGTAAGTTTGTCATTGAGTTTAATGTAAGTTGAAATCCCTAAAGTTTTTTCGGCATCATCAGAAATCTGTATTGGAAATGAAGTTCCTGTTTTGGCTAACTCTTTCAAAGATTTTTCAGTTTGCAAAACCAAAACTTTGCTCTTATAATCGATAGTGAGTACAGTTTCTCTAAAAGGCAACAACGAAATCAATCCGTCAACAGGAAATTCCATATCGATCGTTGTGAATTTTTGGTTTTTTGAAGTAAAACCTCCAATTTCAAGTGATTCAGAATCCCAAAGATCGCAATCAATTGCTTCTCCAGTCGCGCGATGACCTGTGTAAAATCCGTCAGTTTTTTTCAAGTTTGTAACCTTGTCTGCAAATTTTTTAGTCAATAAATTAAGCCCTGCACCAGTATCAAAAATAAAATTTCCTTCAATGCTATTGACCTTCGCCTTAATCAAAATATGACCACTTGCCAATAGTTCAAACGGAATCGTGATTGTTTTTGATAATTTATTTTGCCCAAATGAATTTATTGAAAGAGCAATTAATAAGAATAAAAATATTTTTTTCATAAATGTGTTCTGTTGTCTGTAATCTAATTTTTGCTATCTTTTTAATGCGCTTCCAGCCAATTTTGCCCAACACCTAAATCTACAATCAAAGGAACATTTAAAGTAAAAGCACCTTCCATTTCTTCTTTAATCATCGGTTTGATTTTCTCTAATTCGCTATTATGGACGTCAAAAACAAGCTCATCATGAACTTGAAGCAACATTTTGCTTTTCCAGTTTTCAGCAATTAATCGTTTGTGAATGTTGATCATCGCAATTTTAATAATGTCTGCCGCACTTCCTTGAATTGGAGCATTGACAGCATTTCGTTCTGCGCCACCACGAACCATTGCATTTTGAGAATTGATATCCTTCAAATAACGTCTTCTTCCCAAAATTGTTTGCACATAACCATTTTCTCTGGCAAATTCTACTTGCTCTTGAATATACGCTTTCAATCTCGGATACGTAACATAATAAGCATCGATCAAATCTTTAGATTCTGCTCTTGAAAGCGAAGTCTGGTTGCTCAATCCGAAGGCAGAAACACCATAGACAATTCCAAAGTTTACCGTTTTTGCGTGGCTTCTTTGCTCGCGAGTTACTTCTTCTAGAGCTACATTGAAAACTTGTGCAGCTGTTGAAGCGTGAATATCTTCTCCATTTTGGAATGATTTGATCATATTTTCTTCTCCGCTCAAAGCCGCAATAATTCGAAGTTCAATTTGAGAATAATCCGCAGAAACTAAGGTATAGTTTTCATCTCTTGCAATGAATGCTTTTCTGATTTGACGACCTCTTTCCGTACGAATCGGAATATTCTGCAAGTTTGGATTGTTCGAACTCAAACGTCCCGTTGCGGCAACAGTTTGCATATAATCGGTGTGGACTCTTTGTGTTTTTCCGCAAACCTGCAACGGAAGCGCGTCAACATATGTGTTTTTTAATTTCACCAATTGGCGCCAATCTAAAATATCTTGCACAAACGGACTCGTCAAAGCCAAATAGGAGAGGACTTCTTCGCCAGTTGCATATTGACCAGTTTTTGTTTTCTTTTGTTTTGCACCGCCGATTTTTAATTTGTCAAAAAGAATTTCTCCTAATTGTTTCGGTGAAGCCAAATTGAATTTTTCGCCCGCATTCTCATAAATCTGGTTTTCTAATTTTTGAATATCGCCATCCAATTCTCCTGAAAGCGATTGCAAAAATGGCACGTCAAGATTTATTCCTTCGCGTTCCATTGCCGCCAAAACAGGAACCAACGGGACTTCAATTTCTTCGAATAATTTCTTCGTATTTGTATTGTCTAATTCTTTATCGAAAAATTCTTTTAATTGCAACGTTACGTCGGCATCTTCCACCGCGTATTCTTTTACTTCTTCGACAGAAACATCGCGCATCGTTTTTTGATTCTTGCCTTTTTTTCCAATCAAATCTTCAATTGGTTTTGGAGAATATTGCAGATACGTTTCTGATAAAATATCCATATTGTGGCGCATATCTGGATTAATAAGATAATGTGCGATCATCGTATCAAAGATTTTTCCTTTGACTTCAATATTATAATTGGCTAGAATTTTTAAATCGTATTTTAAATTTTGTCCTATTTTCTCAATTTCCTCCGAATGAAAAAACGGAATGAATTTGTCAACAATAACTTGTGCTTCCACTTGACTTTCTGGAACTGGAACATAAAATCCTTTTCCTTTTTCCCAAGAAAATGAAAGCCCAACTAATTCTGCTGTTAATGGATCAATTCCGGTAGTTTCAGTATCGAAGCTGACACTTTTTTGTTTCAAGAGATTTTGCAACAAGAATTTTATCGCCATATCGCCTTCCACAGTTTGGTAGAAATGTTCTGTATTAGTCAATGTTTTGTAAAAACTGGTTCTTCCTTCTTCGCCATTTTCTCCTTCTGAAGGAATTGCAAAGAGGTCAAATTGATCGTCGTTTTTAGATTGTGGTTTTTTATACAATCTAGCTTCCGCGGGATTATTTGCAACTGTTGCGTTGTGATCTACTCTAAATAAATTGTCGAATTGTTCTGCCATTCTTCTGAATTCTAATTCCTGAAAAATAGCTTCGGTTTTTTCAATGTCAGGGCGCGTCAATTCATAATCAGTTTCGTGGAAAGTAACATTGCAATCGGTAATAATCGTTGCTAATTTCTTCGAAAGAATTCCTTTTTCTTTGTTGGCCTCGATATTTTCCTTCATCTTTCCTTTCAGCTCGTGCGTGTTTGCTAAAAGGTTTTCCATTGAACCATATTCTTTCAAGAATTTCTTTGCTGTTTTTTCTCCAACACCTGGCAATCCTGGAATATTGTCAACGGCATCGCCCATCATTCCAAGGAAATCTATTACTTGTTCTGGTCTTTCAATCTCGAATTTTTCCAAAACTTCAGGAATTCCCCAAATTTCGATTCCGTTACCCATCCTTGCGGGTTTGTACATGAAAATATTTTCAGAAACCAATTGTGCAAAATCTTTATCTGGAGTTACCATAAAAACTTGGTAACCTTGTTTCTCAGCTTGTTTTGCCACAGTTCCGATCAAATCATCGGCTTCGCAACCTGCAATTTCGATAATTGGAATGTGCATTGCTTTCAATAAATCTTGAATATAAGGAATCGCAATCTTAATCGCGTCTGGAGTTGCGTCACGATTTGCCTTGTATTCTGTATACATTTCAGTTCTTGCATGGCTTCCTTCTTTGTCAAAAGCAACGGCCAAATGATCAGGTTTTTCTCGTTTGATTACGTCTAAAAGTGAATTCATAAACCCCATGATGGCAGAGGTATCCATTCCTTTTGAGTTGACTCTTGGATTTTTTATAAATGCAAAATAACCACGAAAAATTAAGGCATAAGCATCGAGAAGAAAAAGGCGTTTCTGTGACATAAATTTTTATTTGTATAGCTTCCAAAAATACAAAACTTCGGGACTAAAAAAGAAAAACCGATGCTAAATAAATAACACCGGTTTTTCAAAAAAAAACAAAAAACTAACTAAAAGAAAATGCAAAGGATTATGGCTCCTTTACTTTTTGATGATTTTTTTGGTGGCTTTTTGGCCATTTTCAAAATCGATTTGAATTATGTAAATCCCAGAAACAACATTTGATAAATCAATTGCTGTGTTTTTTTGATTTGAAATCAATTGACCAATTTGATTGTAAATTGCTATATTTTCAATTTCTAAATCACTTTGAATGTTTGAGATTCCGGTTGTTGGATTTGGATAAACTTTGAAATTGTTTTTCGAAAAGTCTTCTGTTCCTAAGTCTTCTGAAACCACTAAAGTATAATCTTCGGCTTGGCCATAACTGTCTATATTACAGGCAGGAATAGTTGACGAAGCAAATTTTTTCAAAACTCTCATTCTTACGTTTCCAATAAAAGCATCTGCCGGAACGCTGATGTTTCCTAGCAATTCTTTTTCATCTACTCCAGTTGAACTTTGAATATAGCTTAAATCTGTACCTTCTTCATTTTCGAAAGTTCCGTTGTTATTCCAGTCAACATACACTTTGAAATATCCTGCGAAACTACCATTTGTATTTCCTTTCAAACGAATTGGATATGTATTTCCTCTTTCAACATTTCCAACCATCGAAGTGAAATTCTCATAGGCAGGACTTGTGGTCAAAGGAGAAGTTGTATTTGAAATTCCTGCAAATTCCACTAAAGTAATCGGTTCAACACCTTGTGGAAAATTAGGAACACAGAAAACCAACGGCTGGTTTGAAATCACCACTTGAATTTCTCCTGAAATCATTTGGTTTTCAATAGAAGTGGCTTTTACAGTAACGGTTCCGTTTTGCAAAGCAGTCACTAAACCAGTTTGATTAACAGTAGCAAAAGGGCTTCCTGAAGTGATTGACCAGGTTACGTTTTGGTTGGATAAAGTTGGATTTGCTGTCGCAACTAATTGCAATGTTCCTGCAATGTTTGTGATTGTGCTTGGAACGTTATTTAAAGTTGTAACATTTACTGAAGCAACTGGATTTTCAATTATAACACCTTCTTTAATTTGGAAATTATCAAATGATAAATCAAAATCGCCAGTTGTTCTTGTTCCAATGATTTTAATAGAAACATAATTTCCTGAAAAGGAACTTAAAGAATATTTTTTAGAAATGTAATTTCCGGTTCCTGGTTCGTTTGTCACCGTGGCAAGATCTGTCCAAGTTGTTCCAAAGTCAGTTGAAATCTGGACTTTAAAATTTCCCCAATTTGCAATCGATCCATGAGGAGATGAATAAGCTGAATGCTTGTAATCAAAGCTGAATGCTTGGTTTTGCGGTAACGGACCTACATTTATAGTCGTAAAACTTCCTGAAGGAGTTGTTCCGTAGATGTTTTTATAGATGCTCACAGCTCCGTTTGAACCGGTAACACCTCTTTCAGTTCCGATTTTCCATTCACTTGCGCTCCATCCTGATGGAACTACGTTTGTTGTTGTGAAAATTTCTTGCCACGGTGCTGGAACGGCTTGAATTGTAGTAAAATTTTTTGTAACCCAATTGCTAGTTTCGTTTGTTGCACAGACATTTCTTACCCAAACATAATACGTTCCGCTTGCCAATGAAGTCAAGTTTATGCTTGTATTATTTGTCGAAATCAATTGATCTGACAGAGTAGGTGGCGTATTTGAATTCGTAACAAAATATTGAAAACCGTTTGCAGGAGCCGTAATTGCTGACCATGAAACTGTCGCCGATGTTGGCGTAATTGCTGAAATATTCAAATTTATCGGTTCAATGCAAGATGGAGATTGTTCCCAAATTACGTCATCAATAAATAAGTTTGTAAATGTGGAAGCACCTTTTCTCTTGAATCCGATGAACGTGTCTGGACGTGTAATTGCTGGAAAATAAATTGTGAATTGTTGGTAATCACCAGTAAGTTCGATTTCAGATCCAACTTCTGTGAAAATTGCGTTTGCATCAGTTGAATTTAAAGTGCCAATTTGCAATTTGGCATCAGAGCTAGCAGATTTTTTTGCACTGAATTTTAATCGGTAAGTTCCTAAGCTAAGCGTTGTAAGATTTGGACTTACTAAAATTACGTCAACACCAGCATTATTTGTATTAGAACTTGAATTGTATAAATTCACGCTGTTTGGAGCAGAATTTCCTGTGGAACTTGAAGTTGTAATTGTACCGACAGTTGTTCCTCTAATAACTTTGCTCCAGCAAGATGCAATATCTGGAACTGTTGCGCTGTCAAAGTTTTCGTTTAAAGTTGCAACGGCTTGACATAAAGTGGAAATGTTTCCGACAGAAGAATAAACACTACTGCAACTTGAAACGGCTTTAATTCTATAATAATATTTTGTGCTGTTGTTTAAATTTATAGCGCTAAAGGAAGTTGAAGCCGCTTCAACAGTAAATGGTGAACCTGCAATTTGATTTGCAAAAGCATTGTCTGTTGCAATTTCCACTTCATAATGAAATGGAGTAGCATTACCACCGACAGGAGCTGTCCAGTTTAATGTGAAAGAATTTACTGTGGCATTTGAAGAAACAGGCAAAGGTGGTGGTGCTGGGCAAGAAGTAACATCTTCTGTCAATGGGTTTTCTATATTATAGAAAGGTCCTCCCGAGCATACACTATTGTAAGAATAGACAGTGTAAGTATATGCTGTGTTTCCTGTTAGCGATGAGCTTACAAAAGAAGTAGTATTTCCTACTGATATGATGTTTCCGTTTAAGCCAGTTCCTGTTGTGTAAGTTGTTCCATCTGCTGGAGTTTCTGTAGTTGTTCCTGCTGGTGTTCTTATCACAATATATTTATCTGCAGCTGGAGTTGCAGCGGTAAAACTTCCATTAACAGTTGTTCCTGTTATATTTAAAACTAAATTCGTAGGTTGTGTTGTCGGCGTTGTGCAAGGAGCGGGTGGTGTCCAAGTCATTGTCAATCCGTTTGAAGGAAACGAGATTGAATTCGTTGTCATTGTATTGGAGTTTGATGTTCCAGCTGTGCTATTTGTCCAATTACTTGCTGTTACACCTGTGGAGTATCTGTTTGTGTAATCGGTGTTTGTAGTTCCTCTTAATCCAACTTGTGCTAATCCTGAACTTGGAGTTCCAGTGATTTTAGAATCATATACAAATGAAATTGTGTTGTCTTCTTTTAGCCTAATTTGAAAATTCCAATCCCAATAACTTGTTGGTGAATTTGAAAAAACATAAGGTCTGAAATGTTTCCATTGTATTACAAATTCTCTATTTGGAGATTCTCCTACGATTTCATAAGAAATTGAACCGGTTAAATTATTGACTTCATAAAGTGCATGAAGATCTACTGCCATTGGTGATATTACACCTTCATACGCGTTTGTACTAGCAATTGGTTTTTTGTCCGAACTTGGTGTTTGGATAGATCCAAAAGTGATGTAACCATCTGCATAAACAGTCAGAGAAGTATATTCTGAATCGTTAAAAGTAAAAGGAAATGGAATCACATCTGGTAGATTATAAGCTTGTCCGTCAACAGATCCTGATCCTGTTAAAGCAGTTGGAGCAGCAACTAGAGTTGCATCGCTCAATTCTTCATAAGTTGAAGTGCTCTGAGAAAAAGCGTAATTTGAAACTTGTGAAAAAGATATATTTGCAGTCAAAAACAATATAAAAAAGAATATTGTTTTGGCAATTGCCCCATTTATTTTAAAAAGGCTTTTGCTAAAGTAATTTGTTTTCATGAAGGTAATTTAATGTGTAATAAAGTAAATGAAAGACTGCTCTATTTCTAAAGCAGTCTTTTTTGGTAAATTATTTTTTGATAATTTTTTGTGTTGCGGTTTGACCGTTTTCAAATTTGATTTTTGCAACATACAATCCATTTGTAGCTTTTGATAAATCTATTTGATTACTTTTTTGACTTGCAATTAATTGGCCTAATTGATTGTAGATGCTTACATTTTCAATTGCCAATTCAGATTGGATCATTGCAATTCCATTTGTTGGATTTGGATATAATTTATAACTATTTTTAGTGATTTCCCCAACACTTAAATTAGCTTCAATTTTTAAAGTATAATCCTCAACTTGTCCATAATAAGCATTTGTACAAGCATCAAATTCTCCTTCTTCATAAATATTCCATTGATCTTTAGTAATTCTCATTCTGGTATTTCCTAAAACTGCATCAGCTGGAACCAAAATGTCTTCAGTAGCTGCAACTTCGTCTGATCCAGTTGATGGAGTCAATGATAATGGATAATACTCAGTATTCATATCAAATTCTCCATCTTTGTTCCAGTCGATAAAAATTCTAATATCATGAGTAAACGTACCTGCAGTATTTCCTTTTATTGTGATTGTATAAGTTTCACCTTTTGCTACAGTTGCAATCATTGAAGTAAAATCTTCATAAGCTGGCGTTGCATTTACAACTGTCGAGCTTGTATTGTTTAAATCTGCAAAATCTACTGATGAAATTGGTTCAACATCATAATCAACTGAAACATCGCAATACTCTATAGTCTTGTATTTCATGCATCTGATTGCAGCTCCTTGACCGCGAGAAGATCCTGCTGAAGGATTTGCTAATGTAGTTCCTATATATAAATATTTTCCGCCACTTGAACTTGCTGTAGAACTCCAATAATAACCTCTTGTTCCAACAAATGTGAAACTTCCATTTGTAGAAGATCTGTACCCATTTGCAGGAAGTTTTAAAAGACTTCCGAAAGCCGTTGCCGGATTTGCCATGTTTTCTGATTCAACAATAGCATCCCAATCTGCTTCAGCAGGTAATTTCCATCCTTCCCCCAAAGCTTTGCATGGGTCGCATCCGTTTGTAGCCGTTGATTCTTGTGGCAATGGTGCTTGCCAAGTATCAGTTAAAGCATTCCCTGACCACCAACCTGTGTGGTAAGCACTTGATCCTTCTAAAATGCCTAATGGATTATTTGGAGTTGGAGTTGCGCCGACTACGGAAGTTCTATTTTGGTGGCCGTCGTCCCATCTTCCCCACTGAAATAAGTCACCATAGCTTGTTTCGTCTGCAACAGTCGTAGCAACGTTTGAGCTTCCGAGATTTTGCTGTAGCCAAATATTTCCGTCACTGCCACGAACAGTTGAATAATTAACTGATTGCCCTTTGTATGTAAAAGTTACGCATCCAGTATCTCCTGTATTTCTCCCCGGATCTGAGCAATCTTGGGCATTCGCAGTTGTTATTGCAAAAAATAATACTGATAATAGGTATTTTTTCATCATTAATCTTTTAAGTAAATTTTATGCAACAAATTTATTTATTTAGATTAATTAAAAATAACGAATCTCAATTTTTACAGTATTTTCTTTTTTTTAATTCTGAAAGTTTGCTATCCAAAATAAATTAACACATTGAAGGCGTTAAGTGAAATTTTAGACTAAAAATATATATCGCAACTGTAAATCATTTCTTATTTTTTATTATTAAATGCTCAAATAGTTAAAATTTATCCAAATAAGAAAGTACGACTTTTATAATTCACTTACTTTGCCTTATTCAAAAACTACTTATGCTTCGCTGGATATTTTTTATTGCTTTTGTACTCTTAGTTGAACTTTATGCTTTTCAAGCTTTCAAAACCATCACAAAAGCAAGATGGGTTTTGGTTCCTTATCAAATAATTTCGCTCGCAATTATTGTTTTCGTTATTTATTCATTTACACAGTTTGACCGAACAGTTGGTCAAAATAGACAGTCTTTGATTACGATGGGGCTTTTGCTATTAGTTTTTATTCCAAAAATTATAGTTACACTTTTTATGCTCGGTGAAGATGTCTATAGAGTTTTCTCTGGCGCAATAACACATTTTTTAGGAGATACACCTCAAGCTGATTTTTTGCCAGAAAGAAGAAAGTTTGTCAGCCAAATTGCTCTTGGAATTGCGGCTGTTCCTTTTGTGTCTTTAATATATGGAATGACAAAGGGCAAATATAATTTCAAAGTGCTAAAGCAAACTATAAGTTTTCCTGATCTTCCAGAGAGTTTTGACGGAATGACGATTACTCAAATTTCGGATGTGCATTCTGGTAGTTTTGACAATCCTGAAAAGATTCAATATGCAATTGATTTGATTAATCAGCAGAATTCTGATCTTGTCCTTTTTACTGGGGATATTGTGAATACTCATGCTACCGAAATGCATCCATGGATTGAGACTTTCAAGAAAATTCACAATCCAAAGCTCGGAAAATATTCAGTTTTAGGAAATCATGATTACGGAGAATATGTTGAATGGCCTTCTGATAGCGCTAAAAATGCAAATTTTGAAGCAATAAAAGATCTCCATCGCCAGATTGATTTTAAGCTATTGCTTAATGAAAATGTCAAAATAAGTAATGGTGTGGACGAAATTGCTTTGGTTGGAGTGGAGAATTGGGGACATAATTTTAAGAAAGCTGGCGATTTGACAAAAGCTTCGCAAGGTTTAAATTCTAATGACTTCAAAATTTTGATGAGCCATGATCCTTCCCATTGGGAATATGAAATTAAGCATCATCAAACAAAATATCATTTGACTTTAAGTGGGCACACGCACGGATTGCAATTTGGCATTGAAATTCCCGGAGTTTTTAAATGGAGCCCGGTGCAATATGTTTATAAGCAGTGGGCCGGATTATATGAAAATTTAGGTCGTTATATTTATGTGAATCGTGGTTTTGGATTTCATGCTTACCCAGGAAGAGTTGGAATTTGGCCTGAGATTACAGTTATAGAACTAAAAAAAGGCTAAAAAGTAGCATAATTCCGTAAAAATGCTACATTTGTATTGAAAAATTGTGTAAATTAGGATTCAAGTCAAAGTAAATTTTCAATTATGTCAAAATTTGGAGAACTTATAAACGCCTCAGTGCCCGTATTAATCGATTTCTATACAGATTGGAATGAACAGTCAGTGTCGATGCATCCTGTGATAAGAGATGTAGCAGCAGCATTGGGAGATAAGGCTAAAGTGATCAAGATTGATGTGGATAAAAATCAAGAATTGGCAGACGCACTTCGTATAAAAGGTCTACCAACACTAATGATTTATAAGGAAGGACAAATGATCTGGAGGCAATCTGGAGAAATGGACGCAAACACTATCATCGGACTTGTTCAAGAACAGATCTAGTCGATTTTCTCAAACACAAATCCTTTATTTTTTAAATATTCAATTGCTTTTGGCAAGGCATGTTCTAGGTTTTTAAAAGCCTTGATGCTGTCATGGCAAGCAATTATGCTTCCAGAAACCGTGTTCTTGATTATATTTTCAAGACATTGTTCAGGAGAAATTTTTGCATCATAATCTACGCTCAAAACATCCCACATTATTATTTTATAGCCAAGTTTTCGCAGTTTTCTTGATTGTGATGGTTTTATTTTACCATAAGGCGGACGGAAAATTTTTGATTTTTGATTTGAATTTTTTAAACTCAAATTAATAATTTCTTCGCAAAGAATAGTGTTTTCAACATATTGATCAGTTGAGAAATTCCATCCTTTTAGATGGTTGAAAGTATGATTTCCGATCGAATGTCCTTCTGAAACTATTCTCTTAAAAATTTCAGGATTTTTTTTAATGTTGTCACCAATGCAAAAAAAAGTTGCCTTTATTTTTTCGTTTTTTAAAATATCTAAAACCCATTCTGTAACTTCAGGAATTGGTCCGTCATCAAAAGTTAGGTAGATTTTTTGATCTTTGCCAGGAATGTCCCAAATGTATCTTGGAAAGATCCACTTAATAAAGCTATTAGTTTTTACCCACATCAAATCCATAAGAAACGCGATAAAATAAAAAATGTGCCAATTTAGAATCTTGGCACATTTTATAGTTGAATTTTAAAATTTATTCATTGTCACGTCCAAAGCGTTTGAACATGGTGTTGTAATCATTGAAAACTTTTCTGTTCTTTTCGAAGAATTCTAAGTCGCCACGATCTTTCATAGTTTGGATTAGGCTTCTGTAGCGCTCAATATCTGTTACAATATCAACATATAAATCATTTTGTTCAGTTGGACTGAAATTTTTGAAATAAGCCAAATTCTCTTGATATTTCTTGCTTAATTTTGTTAAGATTTCTCTCGCTTTTTCTTTTTCTCCAACTTCATAATAACCTCCAGCAAAAGGTTCCACGAAAGTGTAAAAGCCAAATTGATCAATCGGCATTTGTTTCATGGCAAGATCAATAATGTTTTTTGCTTTTTTAGGTTTTCCTTCATTAATAAGCTGTTCCATCAATCTTGCTAGGTTTGTTCTATAAGTAATGCTGTTTTTTCTAGTTTCAGGATCATGATAGATTTTTGTACTACCGCTATTTCCCCAATCCCATTTCATTACAATATCATACATTTTGTCAGAATCAATTTGTCCCATGTCCATCGGACTTGGTGCTTTGTCTAGTGATGTCTTAACAGGAACCAATTTGTAAACCATTCCGTCTAATTGAAGGTAATCTTTCATCCAAAGATAGTCATCGTCACCAAAACTTCCTCCGGTGAAATAGATTGGTCGTTCCCAATTATTGTTGGCAACAATATCAAGCATCATTAATCTGTTTTTATAAAGTGCGCCATCTTTAATATCGACATCAATATATGGAACGATCGAATCGTAAGCTTTCTCAGAAACTACTTTATTTTTGATGATTTGATTTTTGTCTACGGGAATTCTGATTTTATTCGTAGGGAAAAAATGAATTTTTTGTCCGTTCGGAATTTCAAACAGCGTCTGAGGGTCATCGCTCGAAAGAAAATTGATGAAATCTTTAATGTTCCATCTTTTATCTGTTTTAGGTCTGTGGATAGAATAATCTAGCTTGTCACCCACATATTGATCATGCGTAAAATGAATAGGAAGCGGTTTAGATTCATAAGCGGCAGCTTTCATTTGATCAATGTACCAATCGGTCATGAAAAGGCTTGTATTCACAATTCTTACATCAGTTCTCACTTTTTCAATTTCTTGGGCATACCACAATGGGAAAGTATCATTATCACCTATAGTAAACAAAATAGCATTTGGTTCACAAGATTGAAGATAAGCTTTCGCCATAGCAATTGCTGTGTATTTGTCTGAACGATTATGATCATCCCAGTTTTGAGAAGCCATTAAAACAGGTGCTGCCAATAAAGTAGCTGCTATAACAACTGGTCCAGCTATTTTCGGACTAATGATTTTTTTGATAGAATCATAGATCGCATAAACTCCAAAACCAATCCAGATGGCAAAAACATAAAAAGAGCCGACTAGGGCATAATCTCTTTCGCGAGGTTCGAAAGGTCTTTCGTTTAAGTATATTTTTAATGCTAATCCTGTGAATAAGAATAGTGCCAGCAATACATAAAAACCTTTCAAGTCTTTATTGGCATGATAAACCAAGCCAATTATTCCTAATAAAAACGGAAGGAAATAATACAAGTTTCTGCCTTTATTGTTCAAAACATCTAAAGGAAGATTTTCTTGCGAGCCTAAACGAGCTTCATCAATAAAATTAACACCGCTTAACCAGTTTCCGTCAAGATTGTCATACTTTCCTTGATTATCATTTTGTCTACCAGTAAAATTCCACATTAAATACCTCCAATACATATATCCGAATTGGTATTCGACCATGAATTTTAAGTTGTTTGCTGTGGTTGGCTTATCGATAATTAAGTAATCTCCATAAGTTTTTAAGAATTTATGATAGCCTTCAGTATCTATATCTCCTTTTGCGTAAGAAGTTCTGAATTCTGCAACATTTTTTTCCATCTCTCCACGAATTTGTGCCGTGTAATGTGCTAATTCTTCTTCTGAAAGGTCGTTTGGATTAATTCCATATCTTGGTAATTCTTCTTCATATGGATAATTCGGATCCATTCTAAAAGTAAGAACTTCGGTAAAAGTCATGTAATTCGCAGCGTGATCTGTGCTCCACATTCTCGGAAGAAATGCTTTGTGGTTGTCATCTGTGTTTTGTTCTGCTTTTTTATAATTGTTTACAATTACATATTTTCCTGTTTTATAATCTCTTTCATAATTAGGTTTTTTGTCAGAATATGGATTTTCCTTGTCTAAACCTGCATAAGTATCTGAAAATTGTGGTCCGTAAAAAAGAGGATTAGAGCCATATTGTTCTCTGTTATAATATGCTAAAACTTCACGAGCATCTGAAGGTTTGTTCTCATTGATAACCGTATTTGCGTTGGCACGAATCGGAAGCATCATCCAAGTAGAGAAGCCAATTAATATAAAAAGAATGCATAAAATCAAAGTGTTAGCTTGAATATAGCCTTTGTTTTTTGTGTATTTTAGTCCGAAGTAAAAAGCTGCTGCAAATAAAATAGCTACAAAAACAGTTCCTGAATCAAATGGCAATCCTAATGAGTTTACCATGAAAACTTCTGTTTTTCCGAAGAATCCCATAGTCAAAGGCAGAAGTAATTGAAAGATAAAAAGCAAAATCGAAACCACAACAATATTTGCAATAATGAAGTTTTTGATTGTAACGGTTTTGTAATGTTTGAAATAATATAAAAACCCGATAGAAGGAATTGTTAGTAATGACATAAAGTGAACTCCAAATGAAAGTCCGATTACTAGCGAAATAATTAATAACCAACGATTTCCTCTTGGTGTGTCCATATCTTGTTCCCAGCGTAATCCGAGCCAAAATAATACTGCAATTAGCAAACTAGCCATTGCATAAACTTCAGCTTCAACTGCATTGAACCAAAAGCTATCAGAAAAAGTGTAGGCTAATGAACCTACAAACGCGCTTCCTAAAATGGCTATCGAATTATTGCTGTCAATTTCAGAAAATCTAGAAATTAGTTTCTTTAGGAGTAAGGTCAATGACCAATACATGAACAAAATTGTGAAGGCGCTTGAAAAAACAGACATCATGTTTACCATCAAGGCAACTTTTGAAGCATCTGTGGCAAACATTGCGAAAAAGGCTCCAATCATTTGATAAAGTGGTGCGCCTGGCGGATGTCCGACCTCTAATTTTGCTGCGGTTGAGATATATTCACCGCAATCCCAAAAACTTAAAGTGGGCTCAACAGTCAGGGAGTAAGTAACTAACGCAATCGCGAAGGTTGTCCATCCTAAAATTGTATTCCATTTTTTGAAGCTGAAAGATGTCATAGAAAACTAATAATGTTTATACCTGCAAAGAAAAAGCTTTTTTGCTTAACGGAAAGCCAAAAAAAAAAAAATGAAGAAAAAACGAAAAAAAATTTGCACAATATGTTTTTTGTACTAAATTTGCACCCGCATTCAAACGCTACTGGCCTATGGTGTAATGGTAACACTACTGTTTTTGGTGCAGTCATTCAAGGTTCGAGTCCTTGTGGGCCAACAAAAAACCTCTCAAGAAATTGAGAGGTTTTTTTTATGTAATTAAGTCATTTCTAGATCTTAAAAGTGACAACTGGACGTTGTGCATGGTTTACTAAATCTTCGCTTATGCTTCCGTTGAAAAAATGAGAAAGACCTTTTCTTCCGTGAGTGCTCATTCCAATTAAATCGGCATTGATGCTTTTTGAGAAGTTTAAAATTCCTTTTTCAACATTTGTGTCGTTATAAATATGGGTTGTGTAATCGCTAACATTGAAAGATCCGATGAAATCGGCCATAATTTTTTTGGCAACTTCAGTTGATTTAAAATTATTTGGGGTGTTAATCATTACTAAATTTAAGTGTGCTTTAAATTTACTTGCAAAATCAACTACTTTAGCAAATGATGATTTGATCTCATCGCTAAAATCTGAAGCAAATACAAATTTCTGAACACTGAAGTCTGCATCTTCTTTTTTGATAACCAAAACGGGTACGTCTGAAGAACGAACTACTTTTTCTGTGTTTGATCCAATAAACATTTCTTGAAAACCGCTGGCTCCGTGGGAACCCATTACGATTAAATCAACATTATTTTTGTGGCCGATGTTTATAATTCCTTCAAAAGCTTTTTCAAATTGAATTACTTCTGAAACTTGAATTCCTTCTAAATAGCTAACGTCCATCAAGCTTTCTAGTTTTTCAATTGCTTTATTTTTGAAAAACATGATTTCAGGAATATCACTTCCAGAACCCACCGCATCGCTTCCTTGTCCTGGCAATTCAAGCATGTGAAGAAGGATGATTTCTCCGTCGTTTTCACGGGCGATTTGCGCAGCAACTTTTAAAGCGTATTCTGCATGATCTGAGAAGTCGGTAGGGACTAATATTTTTTTCATAAGTGTTGGGTTTAAAGTGTTTTTTTATAGATTATTGAGTTCGTTTTTCTTACAATAAAGGTAAGAATTTAATTTAACATCGCACAATATACTGCAATCATTTTAGATATATAAAAAAATCACTATATTTGCACCGTTATTTATTAAAAAACTAGATAATGAGGGGACTAATTGTCCCCTCTTTTTATAAAAATATGACATTTAAAGAAAAAGTTAGCGAGTTATTAAATGCGGGTCTTGAAGAAAAACCTGATGTTTTCTTGATTGATCTGACGATTACTGATGCTTTTAAGATTATTGTTACTTTAGATGGAGATAATGGTGTAACTTTGCAAGATTGCATCGATATTAGCCGTGCTATTGAGAATAATCTTGACCGTGAAGAAGTTGATTTTTCATTAGAAGTAGCTTCAGGTGGGGTTTCTGCTCCGTTGAAATTAGTAAGGCAGTATAAAAAGAATATCGGCAGAACTTTACAAGTAAAAACTGCTACAGAAACGATAACAGCAGAATTGGTCGATGCAAATGATGATTTCATCACATTGACTTGGACTGCAAGAGAACCAAAAGAAATAGGTAAAGGAAAAGTGACAGTGGAAAAAAGATTGGAACTTCCTTATGCCGATATAAAAGAAGCAATTGTTACAATAACATTTTAATTTAAAGAATAGGCATGGAGAATATTGCATTAATCGAGTCATTTTCAGAGTTTAAAGACGACAAGTTAATTGATCGTGTAACGCTTATGGCGATTTTGGAAGATGTGTTTAGAAATGCATTGAAAAAGAAATATGGTTCTGATGATAATTTCGATATCATTATCAATCCTGATAAGGGCGATATGGAGATTTGGAGAAGAAGAGTTATTGTTGCAGATGAAGATTTAGATTTCGAAAATGAAGAAATTACATTAACAGAAGCAAGGAGAATTGAACCAGATTTTGAGATTGGAGAAGAAGTTTCTGAAGAAGTAAAGTTGATTGATTTAGGAAGAAGAGCTATCTTAGCACTACGCCAGAACTTGATTTCTAAAATTCATGAACACGATAATACAAATCTTTACAAACAATTTAAAGATTTAATTGGCGATATTTATACGGCAGAAGTACACCACGTTCGTCCAAGAGCTGTAATTTTGGTGGATGATGAAGGAAATGAAATTGTGCTTCCAAAGGAAAAACAAATTCCTTCTGACTTTTTTAGAAAAGGTGATAACGTTCGCGGAATCATTGAAAATGTGGAATTAAAAGGTAACAAGCCTCAAATTATTATGTCAAGAACTTCTGAGAAGTTTTTAGAAAAATTATTTGAACAAGAAATTCCTGAGGTTTTCGACGGATTGATCACAATTAAAGGAGTGGTTAGAATTCCGGGAGAAAAAGCGAAAGTTGCTGTTGATTCTTATGATGATAGAATTGATCCAGTTGGAGCTTGTGTTGGTATGAAGGGTTCAAGAATCCACGGAATTGTTCGTGAGCTTGGAAATGAAAATATCGACGTAATTAATTATACGACAAACACACAGTTGTTCATAACAAGAGCATTAAGTCCTGCAAAAGTATCTTCGATTAAAATCAATGAAGAAACAAAAAGAGCTGATGTGTACTTGAAGTTAGAAGAAGTGTCTAAAGCTATTGGTAGAGGTGGCCACAATATCAAATTAGCGGGACTTTTGACAGGATACGAATTAGATGTTATCCGTGAAGGTAATATTGCAGAAGAAGAGGATGATGTTGAGTTGACTGAATTTTCTGATGAAATAGAAGCTTGGGTAATCGAAGAATTTGCAAAAATAGGTTTGGATACCGCAAGAAGCATCTTAAAACAGGATGTGAACGATTTAGTAAGAAGAACAGATCTTGAAGAAGAAACTATCCTTGATGTGATAAAAATTCTTAAGAACGAGTTCGAGGACTAAACTCACAACAACACAACAAAAAAGGTAATAATAAAAAGGTTATATGTCTGAAGAGAGAGTAATAAGAATAAACAAGGTTTTAAGGGAATTGAATATTTCGTTAGATAGAGCCGTTGATTATCTAAAAGATAAGGGGATTGCCATTGAGTCAAATCCAAACGCGAAAATATCTGAGAAAGAATTCGATATCTTGCAAAGTCAATTTGCTGGCGATAAGGGTAAAAAAGAAGCTTCCAAAGAGGTTGGGGAAGAAAAAAGAAAAGAGAAAGAAGCGTTGCGTCTTGAAAGAGAAAAAGAAATCGAAGACAAACGCAAGCAAGACGAAGAGCGTCAACGTCAAGAAGTTATCAAAGCTAAGGCTACTCTAGCAGGGCCGAAGCAAGTTGGGAAAATCGATTTAGATCAAAAATCTCCATCAGTTACACCAACACCTAAAGCTGTTGAACCAACTCCGACTCCAGAAAAACCTGAAGAAAAACCAGTTGTTGAACCCGTAAAAGAAACTCCAGTTGCAAAAGTGGAAACTCCAAAAGCGGAAGAAGCAAAGCCAACTGAAGCTCCTGTTGTAAAAACGGAAGCGCCAAAAACAGAAACTCCGAAAGTGGAAACGCCAAAAGTGGAAGTAAAACCTGTTGAGGCTCCAGTTGCTAAAAAAGAAGAAAACAAAGAGGAGAAAAAAGAAGTTTCTGCTCCAGTTGCAAATGTTGCCCCAGAAGGTGAACAACCAGCTGAAGAAGCAATTACAACTCAATACCAAAAATTGTCAGGAACTACTTTTACCGGACAGACTATTGACTTGTCGCAATTCAATAAGCCTAAAAAGAAAAAAGAAGAGCCAAAAATTGTTCCAAACAAACCGGGCGCACCAGGTGCTGCAGGTGCGAACAATAACAATAATAAAAACAAGAGAAAAAGAATTCCAGGAAAACCAGGCGCACCGGGTCAAGGTGGCGGTACTGCAACTCCAGGAAATATCATTCGTCCAAATGCTCCAGGAGCTGGCGGAAACAATGCAAACAGAAGTGCTAGACCTGGTTTTGTAAAAGGAAACAGACCTGCAATTGTTGCAAAAGTGGAGCCTACGGAAGAAGAAGTTAAAAATCAAATTAGAGAGACTTTAGAAAAACTTCAAGGAAAAGGAAGCAAATCTAAAGCGGCTAAATATAGAAGAGACAAAAGGGACACGCACCGTCAGAAATCTGATGATGAGCAAAGAGCTATCGAAGAAGGAAGCAAAACAATCAAAGTAACAGAATTTGTTACTGTTGGTGAAGTTGCAACCATGATGGATGTGCCGATTACTAAAGTTATCGGAACGTGTATGTCACTTGGTATTATGGTTACCATGAACCAACGTCTTGATGCTGAAACATTGTCTATCGTTGCTGATGAATTTGGATATGAAGTAGAATTTATTACTACAGATATTGAAGAGAATCAAGAAATCATCGAAGATAGAGAAGAAGATCTTGTATCTAGAGCGCCGATTGTTACCGTAATGGGTCACGTCGATCACGGTAAAACATCGCTTTTGGATTACATCCGTAAAGAGAATGTTATCGCAGGTGAATCAGGAGGAATCACCCAGCACATTGGGGCGTATGCCGTGACTTTAGATAACGGTCAAAAAATCACTTTCTTGGATACACCAGGTCACGAAGCGTTTACCGCAATGCGTGCACGTGGAGCTCAAGTAACCGATATAGCTATTATTGTTGCTGCTGCGGATGATGATATCATGCCTCAAACAAAAGAAGCTATCAGCCACGCACAAGCGGCGAATGTTCCAATGATTTTCGCAATCAATAAAGTGGATAAGCCAGCGGCAAATCCTGAGAAAATTAAAGAACAATTGGCAGGTATGAACTTACTTGTAGAAGATTGGGGTGGAAAATACCAATCACACGATATTTCTGCAAAAGTGGGAACAGGTGTGAAAGATCTTTTGGAGAAAGTTTTATTAGAAGCAGAATTGCTTGACTTAAAAGCAAACCCTACAAAACCAGCTGTTGGAACTGTGGTGGAAGCGCAATTAGATAAAGGTAGAGGTTATGTAACTACGATTTTAGTTCAAGCCGGTACTTTGAAATTGGGAGATTATGTATTAGCAGGAAAAAATCATGGTAAAATTAAAGCCATGTATGACGAAAGAGGAAATGCAGTTAAAGAAGCAGGGCCTTCAACTCCAATTTCAATCCTTGGATTAGACGGAGCGCCAACTGCTGGTGATAAATTCAACGTTTTTGAAGACGAAAGAGAAGCGAAACAAATTGCTGCAAAACGTACGCAATTAATCCGTGAACAATCTGCAAGAACTAAGAAACACACAACTCTTGCTGAGCTTGGACGTAGAATTGCTCTTGGACAGTTTAAAGAATTGAACATCATCATCAAAGGTGACGTGGATGGTTCTGTTGAAGCATTGGCAGATTCATTCTCTAAATTATCTACTGAGGAAATCGAAATCAAGATTATACACAAAGGTGTTGGAGCAATTACAGAAACTGATGTCAACTTGGCATCTGCTTCTGATGCGATCATCATCGGATTTAACGTGAGACCTGCAGGAAATGCGAGAGCATTGGCTGATAAAGAAGAAATCGATATCCGTAACTACTCAATCATCTATGATGCAATTGATGACTTGAAAGATGCGATGGAAGGAATGCTTTCTCCAGAAATGAAGGAAGAAATTTCTGGAACTGCTGAAATCCGTGAGATTTTCAAAATATCAAAAGTGGGTTCAATTGCAGGTTGTATGGTGATGGATGGAAAAATTATCCGTTCTTCAAGAATACGCCTTATCCGTGAGGGTGTTGTAATCCACACAGGAGAATTGATTGCCTTGAAACGTTTCAAAGATGATGTCAAAGAAGTTTCAAAAGGATATGATTGTGGTATGCAAATCAAAGGGTACAATGATATTCAAGAATATGATATCATCGAATCTTTCCAAGAGGTTGCGGTAAAGAAAAAATTGAAATAATTTTCTATATTTATAAAAAATCCCAATTTAGTTATTGGGATTTTTTTTGGTCTATATTCAAAAGTAAAAAGATGAAAAAAGTAATTGCAGTTTTGTTATTCCTTAATACGTTTTGCGGATTTTCTCAGTCAGAAATTAAATACCATAAAATTTCTTTAGAAGATAAAAACGACACGCCAATTGGTCTCAATTTTTCAATTTTTAAAGTTTATGACGGGCGACAATTCAAAGAAAACATAGGAATTGTTCAAAAAGGACCTTTCAATAAAAAGGTATTAGCTAATTTTGAAAAGCCTTTGGAAGAAGAAATTTCGAATTATTTATCTGTAATTCTTCCTTCGGCAAACAAGAATATTGCAATTCGAATCAATGATTTATATGTTTCTGAATATACCAAAGCCTTTTCAGAAGTTGGTTTTGCAACCATAGTTTTGGATGTGATTGAGAAAAAAGACAGTCTGAATTACATTGTCGGCACATATTCTTTCACTGCGGAAGGAAATGGAGTAGATGTTACCGGAAAACACGACAAACGCTTGAAGGAAGCTTTGGTGCAAATTATGACAGAGTACAAAAATACTTCGCAAGGCAAAAAGACTCAAATTGTTTTTGATTCAATTCAGGTTATTGCCAATAGAAATTTAGTTGGAACGCCAAAGAAAGGTATTTATCTAACTTTTGCAGATGTTTTGAACGGAAAGCCCTTTACGGAAGATTTTAATTATAGCAATAAAAACGAAAAATTTTATGTTTTGGATGCTTCCGGAAAAGACAAATCAAATTACTTCGGATTTAGTGACGGAGAAAATTTCTACATTAATGTTTCTAAATACGCAAACGGTAAATTTTATGCAAAAACTTCCGTCATAGGAAATAAGTATTTTGTGGAAAATGTGGCTTATGATCCAAATAATGCGGTTGTTGCTGGAGCTATGTTTGGTATCGTTGGCGTTTTAGTGGCTTCTTCAGCTGGTACTGGTGATGTGCCAATGCTGATAGATTGTTATTCGGGACAGCCTATTTTTCTTTCTAACTCTGAAATTAAAGTAATGTTGAAGCCGTATCCGGATCTTTACAAGGAATATAAGGTGGGTAAAAAGAGAAATGAAGATATAAAAGATATAATGCTGAAATACTATCAATTAATTTTAAAATAAAAAAAAATGCCTTCTAAATCAGAAGGCATTTTTTTTTATTTGCTAGGCTTTATTACCAGTGCATTCGGATATTTTTTTCTAAGGTCGTTCATGTTTCTTTCGGCTTCAATTTTAGTCTTGAAGTTGCCTATCCATACTTTGTATGTTGGTGTGTTGAAAACAATGGTGCCGTCAAGGGTTTTGAACTCTTTTTTAAAGTCGTTTAGTGTTTTCTTTGCAGTTTCGCTGTCTCCGTAATAAATCTGGATTTTATAGCGTTCATTGACGGTCAAAGAAGAGTTGATTTTTCGCTTTTCATTCAGCAATTGCTCAAATTTTGGATCTTGCGAAACGTTAATTCCTTTGTCTTGCGAATATCCAGAAATTGAAAAAAGTGCTAGACAAGTGGCATTTAAGTAGATGGATTTTGGACTTAAAATTCTCATAATGAAGTTAGTTTTGTGCAAATGTAATATTTAACTTTTGAATCAAAATTAAAAAAATTATTTAGAATTAATATAAATTGATTATTAAGAGTTCTTTAGGGTTTTGAGAATAGTTCTTAAGTCGTATTTTTGTGCAAAGTTTAAAACAACGTATTGAATTTTCTTTCAACAAATGATAGAAAAAACCATACCACAATTAGTCGATAATCATTTTAAATATGAAAAAGGTGGGTAACCATAATTCGATTTCAAGAATATTACTGTTTAGTTTAGCGCTTCTGCTATCATTTTCCGCTACATCTTATGCTCAAGACGCGGTTGCTCCGGCTGCCGAGGCTGTTGCTCCGTCAGGTGCTGGTGATGCCGCAGCGGGTAAAGCCTTGTTCAATGCAAACTGTGCTGCGTGTCACAAATTAGACGCAAAGATGACAGGTCCTGCTTTGAGAGGTGTTACAGAAAGACACGATACTAAATGGTTGCATGCTTGGATCAAGGACAGTCAGAAATTAATAAAATCTGGCGATGCTGCGGCAGTAAAAGTTTTTGAAGAAAATAACAAGTCAATCATGACTGCTTTTCCTCAGTTGTCAGATGCGGATATTGATAATATTTTAGCATATACTTCTGAACCATTGCCGACAAAAGGGCCTGCTCAAGGAGCTGTTGCTGGTGGTGAAGTTGCTGCTGAAGGAAGCGGAGTTTCAAACAATATCATTCTTGGTGCTTTAGCATTAGTAATGGCGATGTTAGTTGTAATGCTTTTTCTTGTAAACAATGTTTTAGGGAAAATTGCAAAGGCTAACGGAATTGAAGCTACTCAAAAAGTACCGTCTGTGCCGATTTGGGTTGCTTTCGCTAGAAACCAATTTTTGGTATTAGTGACTTCAATCTTGTTATTGCTTGCGAGTGGTTATTTTGTTTACGGATTCTTAATGCAGGTTGGTGTTGATCAAGGTTATCAGCCGATTCAGCCAATCCATTATTCTCATAAAATTCACGCAGGTGACAATGGTATTGATTGTAAATACTGTCACTCTTCGGCTAGGGTTAGTAAAAATGCAGGTATTCCTTCGTTGAATGTTTGTATGAACTGCCACAAGAATATTTCAGAAGTTGCTGAAGAAACTGCTACGCCAGAACATAGCAAAGCATTCTATGATGGGGAAATCCAAAAATTATATGATGCTGTTGGCTGGGATAAAGCAGGTCAAAAATATACTGGAGTTACTAAGCCGGTGAAATGGGTTAGAATTCACAACTTGCCTGATTTTGTTTACTTCAACCATTCACAGCACGTAATTGTTGCTGGAGTTGAATGTCAAACTTGTCACGGACCAGTTGAAACATTGGAGATTATGGAGCAATTCTCTCCATTGACAATGGGATGGTGTGTTGACTGTCACCGCAAGACGGATGTTAAAATGGAAGGCAACGCTTACTATGATAAAATCCATGCTGAATTAGCTAAAAAATATGGTAAAGACAAGCTTACTGCTGCAGAAATGGGTGGTTTAGAGTGCGGAAAATGCCACTATTAATCAAATTTATTAAGATAATTTATATATAATATACAATGTCATCAAACAAAAAATACTGGAAAAGTGTTGAAGAACTAAACGATAATAGTTCTATTGTTGAGACGCTCAGAAATAACGAATTCGCAGAACCGATTCCTGTGGAAGAGTTTTTAGGAGATAAAGAATCATTATCAGCATCATCAACTTCACGTCGTGATTTCTTAAAATATGTAGGATTTAGTACTGCTGCTGCTTCTTTGGCTGCGTGCGAAGGTCCGGTAATTAAATCGATTCCTTACGTAGTTCAACCGGAAGAAATTATTCCTGGTGTGGCAGATTATTATGCGACTACAATTGCTGACGGTTTTGATTTTGCTAATATATTAATTAAAACTCGTGAAGGTCGTCCTATTAAAGTAGAGAACAATACACTTGACGGAGTAAAGCTTAGTGCGAATGCCAGAGTTCATGCTTCTGTTCTTTCCTTGTATGACAGTACGCGTTTAAAATCACCAAAAATTGGTAAAAAAGGAGCTTCTTGGTCTGAAGTGGATGCTAAAGTTAAAGCAAGTCTAGCTGAAGCAAAAACTAATGGAAAACAAGTGGTTTTGCTTACTAATACAATGGCGAGCCCTTCTACAGATAAATTAATTGCAGAATTTATTGCTAAAAATCCTGCAGCTAAACATATAATATATGATGCAGTTTCTGAATCAAATGCTTTGGATGCTTTCCAAATCGCATACGGTGAAAGAGCTTTGGCTGATTATGACTTTTCAAAAGCAAACACAATCGTTTCTGTCGGTGCTGATTTCTTAGGAGACTGGCAAGGTGGAGGATTTGACGGTGGTTATGCAAAAGGGCGTACGCCGAAAAATGGGGTAATGTCTAAGCATATTCAACTCGAATCAAATATGTCTTTGTCTGGAGCAAATGCTGACAAGCGTATTCCATTGACAGTTACCGACCAAAAACAAGCTTTGGTTAAAATTTATAACTTAATTACTGGAGCTTCCGTTCCTACTCAAAAAATCTCTCAAGAGAATGATGTAGTAAAAGCGGCACAGCAATTAAAGGCAGCTGGTTCAAAAGGAGTTTTGGTTTCTGGTTTGGATGATGTAAATGCACAATTGTTAGTTTTTGCAATTAACAATGCATTGCAATCTCAAGCTTTTAATCCTTCTTCGGCTAGACTTACAAGAAAAGGTGATGCAAAAGCGGTTGCTAAATTAGTAGCTGACATGAAATCTGGTTCGGTTCATACTTTGATCATGAGCGGTGTTAATCCGGTTTATACTTTGGCAGCTTCAAAAGATTTTGCTGAAGGTTTGAAAAAAGTTTCAACGTCTGTTGCATTTTCTTTGAAAGAAGATGAAACTGCAATTCTTTCTTCAATCGCAGCTCCAGCGCCACATTATTTAGAATCTTGGGGTGACGTAACAATTTCTAAAGGAAATTATAGCATTACGCAGCCAACGATTCGTCCTTTATTTGATACAAGACAATTTCAGGAAGCTTTATTGCTTTGGTCTGATAATTCAACTTCATACTACGATTACTTAAAAGCTGTTGGTTCTTCAATTGCAACAGGTACAACTTGGAATAAATTAGTTCATGACGGAGTTTATGCTACGCCGGTAACTTCTACTGTTTCTGGGGCTGCTGATTATGCAAGTGCGGCTTCAACCTTGGCGCAAGCTAAAAAACTAGGAGATTTCGAATTAGTATTGTATACTAAAACGGGAATGGGAGATGGACAGCAAGCAAATAATCCTTGGTTGCAAGAATTTCCGGATCCGATTACTCGTGTTTCTTGGGATAACTATGTAACTGTTTCTAAAGCAGATGCGGCAAAATTAGACCTTGAAAACTATAATGTAGCTAACGGTGGATTAAATGGAAGCTATGCTAATATTGAAGTTGGCGGTGTGAAATTGGAAAATGTTCCAGTGATCATCCAGCCAGGTCAAGCTGTTGGAACAATCGGGATTGCTTTAGGTTACGGCCGTAAAGAATCTATGAAAGAAGAAATGCAAGTAGGTGTAAATGCTTATACTTTATATGCAAATTCTAATTCTAATCAAGTTGCTAAAGTAACTAAAGCTAGCGGAGAACATGAATTTGCTTGCGTTCAGTTGCAAAGAACTTTGATGGGAAGAGGAGATATCATCAAGGAAACTACTTTGGATGTGTTCAATAAGGAAGAAGCTGAAGTGTGGAATCCTTCTCCGATGGTTTCTCTAGATCACAACCCGGTAAAAGCGAATACTGTAGATTTATGGGATTCATTTGATCGTACAGTTGGTCATCATTTTAAATTGTCAATTGACTTAAATTCATGTACAGGTTGTGGCGCTTGCGTTATTGCTTGTCATGCTGAAAATAACGTTCCTGTTGTAGGAAAAGCTGAAGTTAGAAGAAGCCGTGATATGCACTGGTTGCGTATTGACAGATATTATTCTTCTGAAGAAACTTTCGCTAAAGATGATGAGAAAAAAGAAAATTTTGATGGATTGTTCGGAGACAAAGGCTCTTTAGGAGGTTTTGGAGAATTAGAACATCCTGCAGATAATCCACAAGTGGCATTCCAGCCAGTAATGTGCCAGCACTGTAACCACGCTCCATGTGAGACTGTTTGTCCGGTTGCTGCAACATCACACGGTCGTCAAGGTCAAAACCATATGGCATACAATAGATGTGTTGGAACTCGTTACTGTGCAAACAACTGTCCTTATAAAGTACGCCGTTTCAACTGGTTCTTGTATAACAAAAACTCAGAATTTGATTACCATATGAATGACGATTTAGGTCGTATGGTATTAAATCCAGATGTCGTTGTTCGTTCAAGAGGGGTTATGGAAAAATGTTCTTTCTGTATCCAATCTACTCAAGCTGTGATTTTGAAAGCGAAGAGAGAAGGAAGACCGGTAAAAGAAGGTGAATTCAATGATACTTGTGCTTGTTCTGCGGCTTGTACTTCAGGATCAATGGTATTTGGGGATGTAAATGAGAAAGAAAGTCCGATCGCTAAATTAGAGCAGGATGAAAGAATGTATCATTTACTAGAGCATGTTGGTACAAAACCTAACGTATTCTATCACGTAAAAGTTAGAAATACATAAGTCAATAAATAATTAATCAAGAAATAAGATAAAGGATTATGTCGTCTCACTACGAAGCACCCATTAGAAAACCTTTAGTTATAGGTGATAAATCTTATCACGACGTAACAGTAGATGTTGCTGCGCCTGTTGAAGGTAGGGCTAACAAACAATGGTGGATTGTATTTTCAATCGCACTAGTCGCTTTCCTTTGGGGACTCGGCTGTATCATATACACTGTATCTACTGGTATCGGTACATGGGGATTAAATAAAACAGTCGGTTGGGCTTGGGATATCACAAACTTCGTTTGGTGGGTTGGTATCGGTCACGCCGGAACTTTGATTTCAGCGGTACTTTTATTGTTCCGTCAAAAATGGAGAATGGCGATTAACCGTTCTGCAGAAGCGATGACCATCTTCTCTGTAGTTCAAGCTGGTTTGTTTCCAATCATCCACATGGGTCGTCCATGGCTGGCATATTGGGTACTTCCAATTCCAAATCAATTCGGATCATTATGGGTTAACTTTAACTCGCCGTTGCTTTGGGACGTATTTGCAATTTCTACTTATCTTTCTGTATCATTGGTTTTCTGGTGGACAGGTTTGCTTCCGGATTTTGCAATGCTTAGAGATAGAGCAATCACTCCTTTTACAAAAAGAGTTTATTCAATCTTGAGTTTCGGATGGAGCGGTAGAGCAAAAGACTGGCAACGTTTTGAAGAAGTATCTTTGGTTCTTGCAGGTTTGGCGACTCCACTTGTACTTTCTGTACACACGATTGTATCTTTTGACTTTGCTACTTCTGTAATTCCAGGATGGCATACGACAATCTTCCCTCCATACTTCGTTGCTGGAGCGGTTTTCTCAGGATTTGCAATGGTAAATACTCTGCTTATCATTATGAGGAAAGTTTCTAATCTTGAAGCTTACATTACATTACAACATATCGAATTGATGAATATTGTAATCATGATTACAGGTTCTATCGTAGGTGTTGCTTATATCACAGAATTATTCGTTGCTTGGTATTCAGGTGTTGAATACGAACAATATGCTTTCTTAAATAGAGCAACAGGTCCTTATGCTTGGGCTTACTGGGCGATGATGACTTGCAACGTTTTCTCCCCGCAGTTTATGTGGTTCAAAAAATTAAGAACAAGTATCATGTTCTCTTTCGTTATCTCGATCGTAGTAAACATCGGTATGTGGTTTGAACGTTTCGTAATTATCGTAACTTCACTTCACAGAGATTACCTTCCATCTTCTTGGACAATGTTCTCGCCAACTTTTGTTGATATTGGAATATTTATCGGAACAATAGGTTTCTTCTTTGTCTTATTCTTATTATATGCAAGATCTTTCCCAGTGATTGCACAAGCAGAGGTTAAGACAATCTTGAAAACTTCTGGAGACAACTATAAAAAACATAGAGAAGAAAATAAACATTCACACCATGAGTAATAAAGTTATATACGCTATTTATAATGATGATGATGTGCTTATGGATGCCGTTAAGCAAACACGTGCTGCTCATCACCATATTGAAGAAGTTTTCACTCCATTTCCAGTTCACGGATTGGACAAAGCAATGGGAATCGCACCAACAAGATTAGCAATTTGTGCTTTTTTATATGGATTATGCGGTTTGTCTTTCGCAACTTGGATGATGAATTATATTATGATTTCTGATTGGCCACAAGATATTGGTGGAAAGCCGAGTTTTAGTTATATTGAAAACATGCCTGCTTTCGTACCAGTTATGTTTGAGTTGACAGTATTTTTCGCAGCCCACTTAATGGTTCTTACTTTTTATATGAGAAGTAGATTATGGCCGTTCAAAACAGCAGAAAATCCAGATGTAAGAACTACTGATGACCATTTTTTAATGGAAGTAGCAGTTCATGGTGATGAAAATGAATTAGTATCATTTTTTCAAAATACTGGAGCAGTAGAAGTAAAAGTAATAGAAAAGCATTAAGAGGAGATATGAAAAGTTTATATAAAATAACACTTTTGGTAGGTATTGCGATTACGGTCGTTTCTTGTCACAATAAGAAACAGCCTAACTATCAATACATGCCTAATATGTATCAGTCTGTAGGTTATGAAACTTACTCTGAGTCTGGTGCTTTTGCAAATGGCAAAGAAGGGCAACTTCCTGCAAAAGGTTCTATTCCAAGAGGATTTGAGCCTTATGAATATGAAAATTCTACTGCTGGATATGAATTGGCAAAAGCTAATTTGAAATCTCCTTTAGATTCAATCGCTAAAAATTCTGAAAAAGGCGCACAGCTTTTCGGAATCTATTGCGCTATCTGTCACGGTGAAAAAGGTGATGGAAAAGGAAACTTAGTTAAAAGAGAAAAATTCCTTGGTGTTCCAAGTTATGCGGATAGAGTTATCACTGAAGGAAGCGTATTTCACGTTGAAACTTTTGGATTGAATGCAATGGGTTCTCATGCTAATCAATTGACAAAAGAAGAACGTTGGATGGTTGCGGCTCACGTGATGAAGCTAAAAAGTGAATTATAATTGTAGAACAAACTGATCTTAATAGATATGTACACATTTTCAAGCAAATTAAAAACTGTTTCTATCATCCTAATGGTTGTTGGTATCCTTGGGATAGGATATGGTTTTTTAACTGCACCAAAAAATACTGAGGACGTAGAGAAAATTTTAAAGGAGGAGGAAAGTGCTCACGGAGGTCATCACGAAGCTGCGGCTCAACATGATGCTCATGAAACTCATCCTGCAACTGAAGCGCATGCTACTGAAACTCATTCGGGTCATGAGGCAGTTGCAACTTCTACACCATTAGATTCTGTTCATTCAGATTCTCTTACAACTCAAAAAGATACAATACATGCTGTAGCTTCATCAGAAGAACATCATGATGAACACGCCACAGTTGCGGTTCACGGTCATGATAAAGCTGAAGGCGGACACGATGCTCATGCTGAACATAAAAAACATGTTGAGCACGTTTATCATCAATTGACTAATAAACCATGGGCAGCTGTTTATGTTGCGGCATTATTTTTCTTCTTGATTTCATTAGGTGTTTTAGCATTTTATGCTTTGCAACAAGTAGCACAAGCGGGTTGGTCACCAGTATTATTTAGAGTAATGCAAGGAATTACAGCTTATGTGCCAGTAGGTTCAGTAATTGTATTTATTCTTTTAGCTTTAGGTGCTTTTCACTACCATCACTTATTTGTTTGGATGGACGCTGAATTACTTGATCCTAAAAGCCCAAAATTCGACAAATTAATTTCTAATAAATCAGGATACCTAAACGAATACTTCTGGTTAATCAGAGCCGCTATTTTTATTATAGGATGGAATCTTTATAGATATTTTTCTAGAAAAAACTGTTTGGCTCAAGATGAAGCTTCTGATAATTCTTTCTACAAAAAGAATTTCAAAATGTCTGCAGGATTTTTAGTGTTTTTCTTGGTTACAGAATCAATCATGTCTTGGGATTGGATTATGTCTGTAGATCCGCACTGGTTCAGTACGCTTTTTGGATGGTATGTATTAATGAGTTTCTTAGTGAGTGGTGTAACCGTTATCGCATTGACTACTTTGTACTTAAAATCAAGAGGATATCTAGAATATGTAAATACAAGTCATATCCACGATTTAGCTAAATTCATGTTTGGATTCAGCGTTTTCTGGACTTACTTATGGTTTTCACAATTTATGTTAATCTGGTATGCTAATATTCCAGAAGAGGTTACTTACTTCATCACAAGAATTGAACAATATAACTTGCCTTTCTTCGGAATGGTCGTTATGAACTTTGTTTTCCCAATCTTGATTTTGATTAACACAGACTTCAAGCGTCTTACTTGGATTATCGTTATGGCTGGAGTTGTAATTTTAGCTGGACACTATATTGATTTTTATAACATGATCATGCCAGCAACAGTTGGTGACAGATGGTTTATTGGATTTGCAGAAATTGGTGCGGTGCTTTTCTTCCTTGGATTATTTATATTAGTAGTTTTCACTGCTCTTACTAAATCCCCATTATTGGCAAAAAGAAATCCATATATTGAAGAAAGTAAACATTTTCATTATTAATATTTAAAGAAAAAACAGATGACAAGTTTGTTGGTAATTATAGTTTTAGTTTTATTGGCTGTAGCAATTTGGCAGTTGACTAAAATTTTCGATTTGACTCAAGTTGGCGCCCATAGTGATAATTCACAGATTGCTAGCGATAGAGATAATAATGTAAATGGATACTTGATGTTTGCCTTTTTGGTATTCATCTACCTTACAATGATTATTTGCGTTGTAAAGTTTGGCGACTTACCATTGATGAGCAATTCTGCTTCTGAACATGGTCAAGATGTAGATAATTTGATGTGGATTTCAATGATTTTGATTTTCGTAGTTCAAATTATTACACAAGCACTTCTTCACTTTTTTGCTTACAAATACAGAGGTAAAGAAGGTCAAAAAGCGTTATACTTTGCTGATAATGATAAATTAGAATTTATTTGGACAATTATTCCGGTAATCGTTTTGGCTGGTTTGATCCTTTACGGATTATATGCTTGGACAAATATCATGTTTGTTGATGAAGACGAAGATGTAATTGTTGTTGAATTATATGCAAAACAATTCTCTTGGGAAGCTAGATATTCTGGAGAAGATAATGTTCTTGGGAAAGCAAACGTAAGATATATTGAAGGTGTAAATACTTTAGGTGTTGACGTTTCTGACCCAAATGCACAAGATGATAAAGTGGTAAATGAATTGCACTTGCCAAAAGGTAAAAAAGTTTTGTTCAAAATGCGTTCACAAGACGTTTTGCACTCTGCTTATATGCCACACTTCAGAGCGCAGATGAACTGTGTGCCTGGAATGGTAACACAATTTGCTTTCACACCGAACAAGACTACTGAAGAAATGCGTCAAACTCCAGAGATGGTTGAAAAAGTTTCTCGTATCAATGAATTGCGTGCTAAGAAAAATATAGAATTGGCTAAAGGCGGACAAACAGCGCTTGATCCTTATACTTTCGATTTCCTTTTGCTTTGTAACAAAATTTGTGGACCTTCACACTATAACATGCAAATGAAAATTGTAGTTGAAAGTGAAGCTGATTATAAAAAATGGTTAAACGACAAGCCAACTTTAGTTTCAGCTGTAAAAGCAGAAAAAGAACCTAAAGCAGAAACTGTTGGGCCAACAGCTCCTCAAGATACAACTGCAAAAGCAACTGCTGATACTACAAAAGTTGTTGCAGCAAATAAATAGTAAGTATATCTTTTAAATAAAAATTTAAATTATAATATATGTCAGCAGTAGCTCACGATATCGATCACGGACACGATCACGAACACGAACATCACCACAAAGATACTTTCATTACGAAGTATATCTTTAGTATTGACCACAAGATGATTGCAAAACAGTATCTTATTACTGGTATCATCATGGGTATAATCGGTGTTGGAATGTCATTGCTTTTCAGAATGCAGTTGGCTTGGCCAGAAGAATCATTCGGAGTATTTAAATTTTTCTTAGGCGAGAAATTCGCTCCAGGGGGAGTTATGAAAAATGATGCTTATCTAGCCTTGGTAACTATTCACGGAACGATCATGGTGTTCTTCGTTTTGACTGCAGGGTTAAGCGGAACTTTCAGTAACCTTTTGATTCCATTGCAAATTGGAGCGCGCGATATGGCTTCTGGTTTTATGAATATGGTTTCTTACTGGTTATTCTTCCTTTCAAGTGTTATCATGATTTCTTCACTTTTTGTAGAATCAGGACCAGCATCTGCAGGTTGGACAATTTATCCTCCATTATCAGCATTGCCACAAGCAATTCCTGGTTCTGGAACAGGTATGACTTTATGGTTGGTTTCTATGGCCATCTTCATCGCTTCTTCTTTAATGGGATCTTTGAACTATGTTGTAACTGTTATCAACTTAAGAACAAAAGGAATGTCAATGACAAGATTGCCTCTTACAATTTGGGCTTTCTTCATTACAGCAGTAATTGGTATCGTATCTTTCCCTGTTCTTTTATCAGCAGCCTTATTGTTGATCATGGACAGAAGTTTCGGAACTTCTTTCTTCCTTTCTGATATTTATATTGCTGGAGAAGTATTGCACTATCAAGGTGGTTCTCCGGTATTGTTCGAGCATTTATTCTGGTTCTTAGGTCACCCTGAGGTTTACATCGTAATCTTGCCAGCAATGGGTCTTGTATCTGAAATCATGGCAACAAACTCTCGCAAGCCAATCTTTGGTTACAGAGCGATGATTGCTTCGATTCTTGCAATCGCATTTTTATCAACAATCGTTTGGGGTCACCATATGTTTATCTCAGGAATGAATCCATTCTTAGGATCTGTGTTTACTTTTACAACTTTATTAATTGCAATTCCTTCTGCAGTAAAAGCCTTCAACTGGATTACTACTTTATGGAAAGGTAACTTGCAATTAAACACTGGTATGTTGTTTTCTATCGGATTTGTTTCTACTTTCATTACTGGAGGTTTGACAGGTATCATCCTTGGAGATAGCACGCTTGACATCAATGTTCATGATACTTATTTTGTTGTAGCTCACTTCCACTTAGTAATGGGTATTTCTGCCCTTTACGGAATGTTTGCTGGAATCTACCACTGGTTTCCAAGAATGTTCGGAAGAATGCTTAACAAAAACCTTGGATATGTACACTTTTGGGTAACTTCAATCTGTGCTTATGGTGTTTTCTTCCCGATGCACTTTATTGGTATGGCTGGTCTTCCAAGACGTTATTATACAAACACAGCTTTCCCATTATTCGACGATTTGCAAAACGTGAATGTTTTGATTACAGTTTTCGCTTTAGTAGGAGGTGTTTTCCAAATCGTATTCTTATGGAACTTCTTCCATAGTATTTTCTACGGAAAGAAATCTGTTATGAATCCATGGAGGTCTACAACATTAGAATGGACAGCTCCAGTGGAACACATCCACGGAAACTGGCCAGGAGAACTTCCAGAAGTACACAGATGGCCTTACGATTATAGCAAGCCAGGCTTCGAAGAAGATTTTATTCCTCAGACAGTTCCTTTTAGAGAGGGTGAAGAAGAACTTCATCACTAAGATTTATATAAAAACCGTTTCGAGAGAAGCGGTTTTTTTTTGTTTAAGATTTAAGGTATTGGTTTTAATGTAGGGCTGTATTGTGGAAGTAGATTGATTTTTTTTTATTAAGCTAAAATTAATTACAAAGCACAATCAAAGGATTGCTAATCATTAATGAAGGATTACGAAGACTAAAGAAAAGACTGCTATGACCAAAAGAAGAGCTGCAATAGTAAAATGTAGCACTGAGAAGACAAAATGTTGTATTACAAAGCATCGTTGTAGAGTTTCAAAGGTTCATTGAAGGGGTCTTTGATGCTTTGAAAGCCTTATGATTATTGATGAATCCTTTTTTTGAGTCTTTGCAGAATAGTTTAAGGATATATTATTTCAAGAACTTATTTCACAAGAAAAATGATCGTTTTTTGTACTATCGATAGCCATTTTGTTCTATTTTAGTAATTATACTAAAAATTTCTATGACAAAAGCCGTCTGCGCAACATTCAACTTCTCCAAAGCTTCTTTTTTACCAAACCATCCACAACGATCAATTTCTGGTATATTAACGAATTTTCCAGATTTAGGAGGCCATTCAATCGGAAATTCATTGCTCTTTATATTGTCTGCATCGATAGCATCTTCAACTGCCCAAGCATAAATCGTTTTTCCTGACTTTAATCTTACAGGAGTTAATTCAATAAAATTTCCTTTGGGCTTTATACCAGTCTCTTCTTCGAATTCTCTGATTGCGGCATCAAAAGCATTTTCTTCTAAAGTGAATTCTCCCTTTGGAATCGACCAAGCTCCGATATTTTTATTCTTCCAAAATGGGCCGCCCGGATGTGCGATAAAAAATAATATTCCATTGTTTTCCTTTTTATAGACTAAAATGCCAGCACTGGTTTTCATGATTTAATTTTCATAGTAATTTACAAAAAAAAAAGAGCTTCAATTTAGAAGCTCTTTTTTGTCTTATGCTGTAGCATCTCTCAACGCTTTCACTCTGTCATGATCAGCTCTCAACGCCGTTTGCTGTTGCGAAACCAGCTGTGTTTGCTCGGCAGTTAAATCTGAAGTTGCTTTTTCAAGTACAGATTCATAAGTTTCTAATGCTTTATCTTCTCCAAATTCACAAGAATCTAAAATTGTATGTCTGTCATTTCCTGTGAATGCCGCTTTAACGTCCATCCACGCTCGGAAAAATTTTCCAGTAACTCTCGTTCCTTCTTTTGGTTCGCCACCAAGACGTTTTACTTCTGAACGAAGTTCTGATACATTCTTTTGGCTTGTTGAAGCTAATTCACCAAATAAACTTTTTAAATCAGTATCTTTTGCTTCTTTTGACGCTGTTTCATATCCTTCAATACGATCGTTGTTAATTTCAATTAACTTGTTTAATGCGTCGATGTTTTTTTGATTTTCCATTGTGCTATTTTTTACTAATTATAAATTTCGGAATTAATAATAGTAATTGCTTTATATAATTGTGAGGGAGGTTTATAAGGTTTTAAAATCGGTTATAGTTTTATTCTAAAGACCAATAGTGCATGCTTTCATCGCTTGCAGTTATTTTGAAGTTCAGTTTTTCTAAGATTTTAGCCGAATCATGGTTATTGATTAAGCATTTAGCAGTAATGTTTTTTACATCAGGATGAGAAAGCGCCCAGTTTGATAAAGCTGTTGCAGCTTCAATTGCGTATCCTTTTCTGCGCTCACTTTCTATAATACCATAGCCCAGATCTACTTCGCCAAATTGATTCGGAATTCCTTTAAACCCAATGTCTCCAATAATTTTCATTTCTTTTTTACTGACAATGAGCCAAGATTCAAATCCAGTTGGAGCATTAACCAATTGTAAATTCTTTATTATTTTAGGAATTGTTTCTAAAGTTTCTTGGTCTGGATAGCCAGTACCCGGAAATAAACCTTCTTCCATTAAACTTTCAAAATCTTTTTCAATTACCAATTGGCATAATTTTATTGTAAATGGCAAGAGGAATAATCGTTCAGTTTTCAGTTTTTTAGTGCTCATTTATTTCTTACTATCTGTTATCCCAATCACTTTTTCTAACCTTTTTCTTTCCCCAAGCGACCACTTTTACGCCTTCGGAATAATTGACCAAATCAGGTTTTCTTCCTATTAATTTGTCAAATCTTGGATAATGCAGTTCTATATTTTCAATGATTGCTTCACGAATCGGCCATTCCTGATGGTGGATTTCATATTCGTTGATGAAGTTTTTGGTGTCTTGAAACAAAGCATAACGTTCGGTTAGCCACTTGTCAATATCCGTCTTTTGAACCGCTTTCCCGATTTTGAATTTTATATCTAATTTATCCCCAAACTCGGTATTTGAAGAGCGATAATATTCTATTTCCCTTTTAATATTTGAAAAACGATAAGGCAATTCAGAAATCAGCTTCGCCACTTTGCAAGACAAATCCTTGCCGCCTTCCATGCTCAAAAAATAAACGCCAGTTTTGCTTTTCGTTTTCACGTAAGTGCGCACGTTTATCTCAAAGAAATTAGAAATAGGAGCAAAGGCTGGCAAAAATCTTGGGCGGATTTCTTCCATGGCAAAAGCGACTACAGAAACCCAAGGTTTTCCTTCGAACAAATCAATTTCTAATTCCTTTGGAACATGCTTTTTTAGTTCTTCCAAATCAACTTCCCAATGGAGAAAAATAGCATCGTTCCATTCTTGATAATAGCGCCAGCGATCTTTTGGTATTTCCCAAGGACGATGTGCACTTTGTTCTAAAATTTTCCGAATCATTGAAATTATATTTATTCTTTAGGTTTTGTCAAATAATAAACCGGAATTCCTGCCAGCATAATTACAACTCCCCAACCGCAAGTTTCAAATCTTGTGACTAATAAAGCAACACACAAAGCAGAAGCAGAAAGGATATAAAGCATTGGCAAAAACGGATAACCAAAAGCTTTATAAGGTCTTTCAGCATCTGGCATTTTTCTTCGTAAGATGAAAATTCCGTAAATTGTTAGAATATAAAATATGATTACAATAATCATTACAAAGTCTAATAAAGCACCATATTTCCCGGTCAAGCACAAAGCCGAAGCCCAAATGCATTGTGCCCACAAAGCCCAAGCCGGAACACTTGCTGAATTTAAAACAGCTGCTTTTTTGAAGAATAATCCGTCTTTTGCCATCGTATAATAAACTCTGGCTCCAGCCATAATCAATCCGTTATTGCAGGCAAAAGTGGAAATCATAATCATGATGGCGATGATCAAAGTTCCTATATTTCCGAAAATGTAATTGGCAGCGACAACAGCAACTCTATCTGATTTTGCGGTAGCAATTTCTTCAAATGGAACTACGGCCAAGTACATTAAATTCGCTAAAATATAAATTACGGTCACGATAAAAGTTCCAAGAAACAAACTCAATCCCACATTTCTTTTCGGATTTTTAATTTCTCCAGCGATAAAAGTTACACCATTCCAGGCATCGCTTGAAAATAAAGAACCGACCATTGCTGCTGAAATTCCAGTAATCAAAGCAGATCCGCTGATTGGAAGCCAAGAACCTGTTTTTGTATTAAAAGATTGTGTATTCCAAGCATCAGTCCAATTTGCATCCCAGATTTCTGCTTTTGCTCCTAGAATAAATCCGAAAACAATCAATCCTAAAAGCGACATGATTTTTATAATTGTCATAACAGTTTGAAGCATTTTGCTGTTTTTAACACCACGACTATTAATATATGTAAGAAGGATAATTGTAATTATGGAAACAATCTGCGCAGCATTTAACTTGAAAGAACCTAAATCAAAAAGGATGTTTTCATCGCTTAAGGGTTCATATAAATAAGCGGCAAATTTTGAAAAGGCAACTCCGACAGCGGCAATAGTTCCGGTTTGGATTACGGCGAAGAAACTCCATCCATATAAAAACGCAATTAATTTATTGTAAGCTTCCTTTAAATAAACATATTGGCCACCCGCTTTTGGGAACATTGCACTTAATTCGCCATAACTCACGGCAGCAATTACGGTAATCAATCCAGAAATTATCCAAATTAAAGTCAGCCATCCTGCAGAACCAACTTGCCTTGCAATATCTGCGCTTACAATAAAAATTCCGGAACCAATCATTGAACCGACAACGAGCATTGTTCCGTCTAATAAGCCGAGTTCTCTTTTTAAATTATTGTCTTCGTCTTGGTTTTCCATATAGAGGTAGTTTGGTTGATTTGTTGTTAATTTCTGTTAAAGATATTAAAAAATCTGAATTTTGATGCAACTTGATTTTTGAGTATCTTTCCATTTCTAATTAAATATTTTGCTATGAGCGACAAATATGCTAACCTAGAATTGGTTAAAAATGACGACCTAAAAAGATTTGAAATGGATGTTGAAGGCCACACGGCTTTCATTGAATATATTTTGACAAAAGACAATGTGATGTTTTTGACGCATACTGAAGTTCCAGTTGCTTTGGAAGGAAAAGGAATTGGTGGCAGTATTGTTTCTAAAACTTTGAATTATATTAAGGAAAACGGACATACTTTGGCGCCACTTTGCCCTTTTGTGGCTTCGTATGTAAGAAAGCATCCGGAATGGAAAACGCTTTTGGCGAAAGGTTATAATGTTGATTAATTCTAGTTTGTATTTTACAATCAGATAGAATGTTTTAGATTTTAACGAAATGTTTTCGTCCTAGGGATTCTTTTGACTTTACAACTTTTAAACTTTCGACTTTTCTGTATCTTTGCCACATGAATGAAAATTTAGACCCAACAAACCAAGGCTATAATCCCGAAGAACTTGATTTAGAAAAAAAATTAAGGCCACTTTCCTTTGATGATTTCACAGGACAGGATCAGGTTTTGGAAAATCTGCAAGTATTTGTACAAGCCGCAAACCAAAGAAACGAAGCTTTGGATCACACACTTTTTCACGGACCTCCGGGTTTGGGAAAAACAACGCTTGCTAATATTTTAGCTAATGAATTGGGTGTTGGAATTAAAATTACGTCGGGTCCTGTCTTAGATAAGCCTGGAGATTTAGCTGGGTTATTAACTAATCTTGAAGAGCGAGATGTTTTGTTTATCGACGAAATTCACCGCTTGAGTCCGATTGTGGAAGAATATTTGTATTCTGCCATGGAAGACTTTAAGATTGATATTATGATTGAATCAGGACCAAATGCAAGAACGGTTCAGTTAAATTTGAATCCGTTTACATTGGTTGGAGCAACAACACGTTCAGGATTATTGACCGCTCCGATGCGAGCGCGTTTCGGAATCCAGAGCCGTTTGCAATATTATACGACAGAACTTTTGACTTCCATTGTAGAAAGAAGTTCAGCGATCATAAAAATGCCAATCACGATGGAAGCGGCGATTGAAATTGCAGGAAGAAGCCGTGGAACTCCTAGAATCGCAAATGCCTTATTAAGAAGAGTTCGAGATTTTGCCCAGATAAAAGGCAACGGGAAAATTGATATTGAAATTGCAAGATTTTCGTTGAAAGCTTTACACGTCGATGCACATGGTTTAGATGAAATGGATAATAAAATCTTGACAACAATCATTGATAAATTTAAAGGTGGCCCAGTTGGATTATCCACTTTGGCAACCGCAGTTTCTGAAAGCAGCGAAACAATTGAAGAAGTTTATGAACCTTTTTTAATCCAAGAAGGTTTTATAATGAGGACTCCGAGAGGAAGAGAAGTGACTGAAAAGGCTTATAAGCACTTGGGGAAAGTTCGAACAAATATTCAAGGAGGCCTTTTTTAGAATTTAAGATTTAAGATTTATGTTGAAGTTTATTGTGTGAATGTTTTGCGTTTAAATTCTTAGTAGGATTACAATAAAATTATTACTTGCCATTTAAATTAGATATATGACTTCGGATGAATTGAAGATAAGAACTAAAAAGTTCTCGTTGATGATTATTGATTTGGTTGAAAAGTTGCCGAATACAATTTCAAGTAAGGCAATTTCAAATCAAATTGTTAGAAGTGGAACTTCTGTCGGTGCAAATTATAGAGCAGTTTGTCGAGCAAGAAGTGATAGAGAATTTATCGCAAAAATGACAATTGTAATTGAAGAAGCAGATGAAACTTTGTTTTGGATAGAAATTCTTCAAGAGAAAAAGTGGATAGATTATTCTGAGTTAAATTTAATTTGGAAAGAAGGAAATGAATTGACGGCAATATTTGTCAGTTCAATAAAAAAAGTAAAATTACGTTTGAACGAATCGAAGTAGATAGTTCTAATTAAGATTCTGTAGTTATGTACAGAATCATAAATCATAAATCATAAATCATAAATCCACATACACGCAATTCATTAAATCCGAAGCCACTCGCCTCGGATTTTTGTCTTGTGGCATATCTCAAGCCGGATTTTTAGAACAAGAAGCACCTCGTTTGGAAGTTTGGCTGAAAAATAATTCGCACGGACAAATGTCTTATATGGAAAACCATTTTGACAAAAGACTTGATCCGACATTGTTGGTTGATGATTCTAAAAGCGTGATTTCTCTACTTTTAAATTATTATCCGGAGGAAACGCAAACCCAAATTACAGGAGAAGACACTTATAAAATTTCAAAATATGCTTACGGACAAGATTATCATTTTGTCATCAAAGAGAAATTGAAAGAACTGCTTTTTTCGATTCAGGAAAACATCGGTGAAGTTTCTGGTCGTGCTTTTGTGGATTCAGCTCCGGTTTTAGACAAAGCTTGGGCTTCAAAGAGTGGTTTGGGCTGGATCGGGAAAAACAGCAATTTGTTGAGCAAGCAAGTCGGTTCGTTTTTCTTTATCGCCGAATTGATTGTCGATTTAGATTTGGAATATGACAACGCCGTAACCGATCATTGCGGTTCGTGTACCAAATGTATCGACGCCTGCCCGACGGAAGCAATCGTTGCACCTTATGTAGTTGACGGAAGCAAATGTATTTCTTATTTTACGATAGAACTAAAAGAAAATATTCCTTTAGAAATGAAAGGGAAGTTTGATGATTGGGCTTTTGGCTGTGATGTCTGCCAAGATGTTTGTCCGTGGAATCGCTTTTCAAAACCCCACAGGGAACCGCTTTTTAATCCGCATCCAGAATTGCTTTCCATGACTAAAAAAGATTGGGAAGAAATCACAGAAGATACTTTTCGAGCCGTTTTTAAAAATTCGGCTGTAAAGCGAACAAAATTCGATGGATTGAAACGCAATATTGATTTCCTGAAATAAAAAAAAAGCCATGAATTGCACAAATTTTCACGAATCATTTTGTGTAAATTTGTGCAATTCGTGGCTCAAAAATTGAATTACTTTTTGCTTGCAATCCAATTATTAATCTTGTCTTCTAAAATTTTCATCGGCAAGCAACCCGCATCTAAAATTTGATTGTGGAATTCTTTGATAGAAAATTTAGTTCCTAATTCTTTTTCAGCTTTAGTTCGCACTTCTCTAATTTTCATTTGACCGATTTTATAAGAAAGTGCTTGTCCGGGAATCGCCATATATCTTTCGATTTCAGCAATAATACTCGCTTCTGGTTCAGCTTCATTTTCCATAGAATATTTTATCGCTTGCTCGCGTGTCCAACCTTTTGTATGAATTCCAGTATCTACAACAAGGCGAATTGCTCGGTGCATTTCAGCACTTAGCATCCCGAAATATTGATATGGATTTTCATATAAACCTAGTTCTTTTCCCAGTGATTCTGTGTATAAAGCCCAGCCTTCGCCATAAGCGTTGAACCAAATTGTCTTTCTAAATTCAGGTAAAGCTGCATTTTCTTGTTGTAAAGAAATTTGATAATGATGCCCAGGAATCGCTTCGTGCAAAAATAAATCTTCGTCTGCATAAAAATTATATTTCTTCACGTCTGGAATCGGAACATAGAAAACACCTGGTCTTGTGCCGTCGACTGATCCAGGATTGTACTCGGCACTAGCCGAATTTTCTCTAAAGGCTTCCGTTCTTTTTACAACAAAAGGCGTTTTTGGTTTTAGGTCAAAAAGCTTTTCCAAATTTGGTTTCATTTTTTCGTGAATCGCATTGAAATTGTCGATTACTTGTTGTGGTTCAGTGAAGGGCATTAATTCTTTTTTCTCTCGAACATGATTGAAGAATTCTTTTAAATTTCCTTTAAAACCGACTTGCATTTTGACTTTTTCCATTTCCGCCAAAATTCTTGCTACTTCTTTTAGTCCTAAATTATGGATTTCATTAGCCGTCAAATCGGTTGTAGTGTAGTTTTTGATTAAATGCTTATAATAAGCTTCTCCTTGTGGAATGGCGGAAATTCCACTTGTAGTTCTGCTTTTTGCTAAATAATCTGTGCTGACATATGTATATAAATTCTTCAACGAAGGAACTAATTTCTCCGTTATCAATTTTGTGTAATTATTCGTAATTTTCTTTTTATCTTCCGTAGAAAAATCCTTAGGAAAAGCATTTAGTGGCGAATAAAAAATATGTGTTTTGTCTTCTTTTGCCAAATCTTGCAATTGCGGAATAACCTTTAAAGTCAGCATTTTTGGCAATATATATCCTTTCGAAACGCCTTCTTTCATTTTTGCTTCTGCTGTAATTATCCAGTCATTGAAAGCGGTCAATCTTTCTAGCCAATTTTCATAATCTTTGACAGTCTTAAAAGGCTGTGCGCTTGAACCGCTGGCGAATTGTCCGATCATTAAATGTAATCCTGTAAATTGATTCAGCGGCATCAAATCTTCTCTAAAAACTAATCCTTCAAATTATTGTCACATTCCCAAGTCAAAATAGCTTTGCTTAACTTGTCATTTTCAGATAAATCATTGTCGTCAAATTTTGCTAGTTCATTTTTATACTTTGTAAAAAAGATTTTTACTTTCTCAATATTTTTGTCGTCTAGACTGTTTGGAAGCAGGTTGTTATAGCGATTATCGCCAGCACTTGTTGCTTCTAAGGGAAAAAGTTTTAATCTTTCTTGGTAATAATTTTCTAAAAATGTTTTCAATTTTTCATTATCTTTTTTAGTGTTTTCGTCTTTTTCTTGTTGACACGATTGTAATCCCAAGGTAATAAGGCATAAAAGTAAAAGTAGTTTTCTCATCTGTTTGATAATTTTGAAACGTATTATTTTTTTAAAGTAGATTCTCTTTCAATAATTGTTGTAGGCAGTTCAATGATTTGGTGTTTTATCGGGAGATGCTCTTTTGTCTGTGTAATTTCATCAATTAAAATTGAGGCAGCCCTTTGTCCGATATCATAACCAGGCTGGTCAATCGTGGTTAATTTTGGAGAAATTACGGTAGACATAAACCAATTGCTAAAACCAAAAACTGCAATTTGTTCTGGAATTTTTATTTGCGCTTCGTTTAAATATTTTATAATTCCGATTGCTACTAAATCTGTAATGGCGAAAATTGCATCAATATCTTTGTGCTGTTCAACCATCAATTTTGCGTTCGCATAACCATCTTCAAAATCAGTATTGTGGTCGCACATATATATTAAGGAAGAATCATAAGGAATATTATTGTCTTCCAAAGCTTTTTTATAACCTAAAAAACGGTCGATAGAATTCTGCGGTACCAAAGATCCTCTAAAATGAGCAATTCGTTTGTATCCCTTTTTAATAAGGTAAGTCACGGCGTCATAAGCAGCCTTTTTATCATTGATTACAACTTTTGAGCAATCAACCATTTTGGCAATCTTGTCAAATAAAACTACAGGTGTATTTTTTTTAATTGCGGTTGTAATATGAGTGAAATCATCAGTTTCATTAGATAGAGAAATTAAAATTCCGTCGACTCTTTTTTGTAGGAGTAAAGCAATTTGTTTTTTTTCTAATTCATATTTTTCGCTTGACTGAAGAATAATTACCAGGTAACCGCGTTTTTCGGCTTCTTCTAAAATTCCGTTTAAAACACTGGAAAAAAAATGGTGAACCGTCGCCGGAATAATAACGCCAATGGTTTTTGTTTCGTTTGTACGAAGATTTACAGCATTTGAGTTTGGCCTGTAATTCATTTCTTCCGCCATTTCCAAGACTTTAGAACGCGTGGTTTTGCTGATGTCAGAATATCCTTTTAGTGCTTTTGAAACAGTAGTTACTGAAATTCCAAGAGCCGCCGCAATATCTATAAGTTTTGTATCATTCATAATGGACTAAAAGTAATAAAATATCTGTTGTAATGTTCTAAGTAAAATTTTCGAAAACGTTTTCGGTCTTTTCGAAAACGTTTTCGGTATTAAATTCTTATTCCAGAGTTAATTTGTTGTTAAGTTTACAATAAATATTGTAAATAAATACTAACCAACTAAAAATACTTATGAAACAACTTAACGCTTATAGTATAAAACTGCTTTTAATGCTGTTTTTAATTTTTATCCCAAGTGCCATTTTTGCGCAAGGAAAAGGATCTATTTCGGGAATAATTTTAGACGAAACCGGACAAGTGCTTCAAGGAGCAACAGTTTCTATCAAAGGTGCAGGAAAAAGCACAGGCACTGATGCAAATGGTGAATATAGGTTTTCAAATCTTGCTGGAGGGAATTATACAGTTGTTGTTTCCAGTATTGGTTATAAAAAGACAGAAAAGAAAATTGTTCTTAAAGAAGGAGAGAATTTAAAAGAGACTTTTTCTTTAGAAAGCGAATCTGAAAGTTTAAGCGAAGTAGTAATAACAGGAACTTCAGCCCCAAGAACAAAATTAGAAACAAGTGTTGCTATTACTTCATTAGGAGCAAAAGCGATTGAAGATAGAGCGCCAATTAGCACAGCGGCAATTCTTCAGACGATTCCTGGTTTTGTGGTAGAATCTTCAGGTGGTGAAGTTGGCAATAACTTGTTTGCAAGAGGAATTCCGTCAGCAGGAGCTTATGAATATGTTCAAATTCAGGAAGATGGCTTGCCTGTTTTTGAAGATGGAGCTTTGCAATTTGCTAATGCCGACGTATTTTACAGATTAGATGAAACAGTTAAAAAGATGGAAGCTGTTCGTGGTGGTTCTGCGTCAATTTTTGCATCGAATGCCCCTGGAGGAATTATCAACTTTATTTCTAAAACAGGACAGAATGATTTTCAAGGAAGAGCAAAAATTTCTACAAGTGATTATGGTTTGTTCCGACAAGACTTGAATTTAAGTGGCGCAATTGTAAAAGACAGACTGTTTTTTAATGTTGGAGGATTTTATCGTGTTGATGACGGAGTAAGAGATCCAGGTTTTAAGGCCAATAGAGGAGGCCAAGGAAAAGCAAATATTACTTATAAATTCAATAAAAATAATGAAGATGATTATGTGAGAATAAACTATAAAAGATTAGACGATAGAAATACATTTTATCTTCCAATTCCTTTACAAAATAAAAACGGTAAAATAGAGGGAATTCCTGGATTTGATGCCAATTATGGCACCTTAACTTCTTCAAATTTCTCTCATCTTTCTGTGCCACAAGTAGGCGGAGGAACGTTTGATGCTAATCTTGAAGATGGAGTTCATCCAATAGTTAATGCTTATGGAGGTGAATTTAGTAAAAAGATCACGAATAGAATTACGATTAAAAATGCTATAAAATATACAGATATTGATTTGAATTATAATGCGATTTACAGCAGCGGTGGTCCTTGGTCGCAAGATGCTTATGCTTCTGATATTCAAGGTTTGGCTGACGCTTCAAATTTAAATTATTCTTATGTTGATAACGGTGCTACACTAAATCAAAACTCATTAATTATGAGAGCTGACCATTGGTATATCCACAAAGACATGAAAAATCTAGCCAATAATTTTTCTGTTAATATAGATCTTGATCCTGTGAAATTGACGCTTGGTTATTACCATTCAAACTGGGAGTCAAAACAATATTGGAACTGGAGTAATTATTTAGTAGATGTTACAGATAATCCAAGATTGGTTAATGTTGAAAATACGGCTACAGGCATTGCTCACACTTACAACGGTATCGAAAGAATTACTTGGTTGGAAAGAGACGCAATGACTAAAGGTAAATTGAATGATTTTTATGCTGATGCCGAGTATAAAATCACAGAAAAACTTACCTTAAACGGCGGTTTGAGATATGATTCAAACAAGTATTCAGGATATCGAGATATGCCAAATCCAACACAAAACTTAGGAGTTTTGGCAAATAATACAGCCGATGACAACGTTGCCACTGTAAAAGGAGCGCCTTATTTATACTGGAATTATGACGTTGAAGAAATCTCTTATACAGGTGCTGTAAACTATGTTATCAACAGCAATATGGCAGCTTACACAAGATATAGCCACGGTTTCAGATCGCCAATTGAAGAGTCGTTTTATGACAATGCAGCCGATTTGAGCAAATTGAAAAATACATTTGTAAACCAAATTGAATTGGGTTATAAATATTCAAATTCTTTCTTGAATGTAAATGCCAACTTATTCCATATGGGACTTGAAAATGTAGCCTTTACAGATATTTTAGCTGATGGTTCTTCTGAAAATAAATTTGCGGATATTAACAATTATGGATTAGAAGTGGAGGCAAATGCTAGCTATAATGTATTCAGGCTTAGCTTCAATTTCACATTGCAAAAACCAGAATATGATAACTTCACGGGAACAAATGCTGACGGAACGACCTTTGACTACAACGGTAACGAAGCAAGAAGAATTCCGAAATTCTTCTGCACTTTAAGACCCGAAATTGATATTACAAAACAAGTTTCGATGTATGCTCAGATGACCTATTTTGATAAGAAATACACAAATCAAGACAATTTGCAAACTTTGCCAGCTTTTAAAGAAATTGGAGCAGGAATTAATTATAGAGTAAATATGTTTCGATTTGCAGTTGATGGTTCTAACTTGTTCAATGCAGTTGGCTTGACGGAAGGAAATCCAAGACAAACAATATCTTCAGATAGCAATATCTTTATGGCAAGACCAATTTTAGGGCGCGCTTTCAGATTTTCAGTTGCAATAAATTTCTAAGTTTTTTGAGTTAGGATTCTATTATTGCCAAATGCTGTTGTACAACAGCATTTGGTTTTTATTATATTTATAAAAAAGCTTTCATGAAAAATCTCGGAATAAAAATTTCTATTTATATCAATTACTTTGTATTCGCCATTTTGCTAAATAGCGTAGGAATTGTGATTCTGAAATCTCAAAAAAACTACGGAGTTGATGAAGTTCAAGCTAGTATTTTAGAAGCTTTTAAAGATATGCCAATCGCCATAGTTTCTTTTTTTATAGCCTCATTTTTGCCAAGAATAGGCTATAAAAAAGCAATGTTGACTGGTTTGGCGTTAGTTTCGTTTGCTTGTGTTGCCATGTATTTTGGAAATTCTTTTGATACTGCAAAATTGCTTTTTGCTACTGTTGGTGTTTCTTTTGCATTGATAAAAGTTTCGGTTTATTCTTTAATTGGAACAGTTACTGAAAATCAAAAAGAACACAATGCCTTGATGAGTAGCATAGAAGGCGTTTTCATGATCGGAATTGCTTTGGCATATTTCCTTTTCCCTGCTTTTAATAACGAGAACAATCCTGATTCTTGGCTAAATGTTTATTGGTTTTTAGCGTTGCTTTCGATACTTTCTTTTGCCTTTTTATTGTTTACAAAATTTGAAAAACAGGAAGAAATTCCAGGAGCAAATATTGCAGATGATTTTTTGCAGATGTTTAAATTAATGGCAAAATTGCTTATAATCATTTTTGTAATAAGTGCTTTTTTATTCGTAATGATTGAGCAGGGAATCATGAGCTGGTTGCCAACGTTTAATACAAAAGTGCTTCATCTTCCTGAAAATATAAGTATCATGATGGCGAGTATTTTAGCGATTTCTCTGGCGATCGGCAGAATCACTGCAGGAATAATTACGAAGAAAATAAATTGGATTTGGGTTTTGACTGTTTGCATTGCTTGTGCGATGTTGATTGTACTTTTTTTGCTTCCAAAAGCAGTCGGATTAGAAGTTAAAGAAATCAATTCGTTAAGCGATATCCCTTTAATAGCCTTCGCATTTCCGCTTGTCGGATTATTTATTGCACCAATTTATCCGCTTTTAAATTCAGTAGTTTTAAGTGCTTTGCCAAAGAAATTGCACAGTCCGATGACAGGATTAATTGTTGTTTTTTCTGCTTTAGGAGGAACCTTAGGTTCTAGAGCGATTGGCTATTTATTCAAAAATAAAGGACCAGAAAATGCATTTTATTTCACATTAATTCCAATGATATTATTGCTGATTTCCTTTTTTATATTAAAAAAATTAACTGCGAAAAATGAAATTTAATTTACACATACAAAATACAATTGAAAAATTGCTCGCCCAGGAAGATACTGACGGCGATAAAAAAATAACAATTGATGACAAAGGCCCAAAAAGTTTTGAGTTGGAAGATATAAATGGCAAAACAATAGCCATTGAAGGAACTTACCATCTTTCAAACCTTCTTCAAGAATTGGCTTTGGCCAAAAAAGAATTCGCAGAATTCGCACAAATAAATTTAAATTCTATTGTTGAAAATCCCGTCGATCGAATTTCTAGAAAGATTAAAGATTTGTATTGGAATGGATTGAAACGCACAATTGACGAAAAAGGATTAAAGCAAATTGTAGGCGATGAAAAGACAAACCATCACATTTCGATTTTGTATGTTCCGGCAACTGATCCGATGGCGATTGCTTATTTTTCAGAAGTTCAGAAAAACAACACTCATTTTGAAGTGAGAATTCTTGAAGAAAATATTACGTCAGAATATGTTTTGTCACTAAATGAAAATCCGGGTATTTTGGCTTTGGCTTTACAAAAAAATGGCGAAGAAATTACAGGTGTTCCATTCGTGGTTCCAGGCGGAAGATTTAATGAAATGTATGGCTGGGATAGTTATTTTATTGCATTGGGATTAATTACTGATGGAAAAATTCAGGAAGCAAAAGATATTGCCGAGAATTTCAAATACCAAATCGATCATTATGGGAAAATTTTAAATGCCAATAGAAGTTATTACCTCACAAGAACACAGCCTCCGCTTTATACATCACTGATTATGGATATTGCCGAAAGAGATCAAGATGTAAATTGGATTGAAAGGCATTTGAAAACTGCAATTAAAGAGTATGAAACCGTTTGGATGGAAGAAGGAAAGCGTTTGACTTCTTCAGGATTAAATCGCTACAAAGCTGAAGGAATCGGAATTCCGTTTGAAGTTGAAACCGGACATTTTGATGATATTTTAGAAAAATATGCGTTGAAATACAAAATCCCATTGCGTGAATTTGAGCAAAAATATTTAAAAAGAGAGATTGTTGACGTTGAACTCGATGCTTATTTTATTCAAGATCGAAGCATGCGCGAAAGTGGTCATGATACTACAAATCGCTTAGTTAATGTTTGTGCCGATTTGAATACTATTGCCGTAAACTGTTTTCTTTATAAATACGAAACCGACATCGCTTTTTTAATCAAGAAATATTTCAACGGAAGTTTCAAAGTGAATTCTCATTCGGTTCATCACACCGATTATTGGGAAAAACAAGCTAACTACCGAAAAGCAAAAATTAATGAATTATGCTGGAATGAAGCAGATTCAATTTATTACGACTATAATTTTTTAAAAAACAAACAGCATGAATTTGAAGCTGCTCCGACATTTTTTCCACTTTGGGCAAAAATTGCTTCAAAAGAACAAGCTGAAAAATTGGTAAAAAATACATTGCCGAAATTCCTTATGAAAGGAGGTATTTCCGGAAGTACGAAAGAAACAATCAAAGATATTCATCCAAATTCGCCTGTTCGTCAATGGGATTATCCTTTTGGATGGGCGCCGCATCAGATTTTACTTTGGCAGGGATTGTCACATTATGGTTATGAATCTGAAATGCAAGAATTGATTTATAGATGGCTATGGCTGATTACCAGAAATGCAGTCGATTTCAACGGAACTATTCCTGAAAAATTTGACTTGGAAGTCAGCTCGCATAAAATCTTTGCTGAGTATGGAAATGTAGGAACTGAATTTGACTATATCACAGAAGAAGGTTTTGGATGGATGAATGCTTCTTATCAATATGGATTGACACTGCTTAGGGAAGATTATAAAGAAAAATTGAACCTCTTGACTGATCCAGATGAAATGTTTGCAGAATAAAAACAGTTAAAAGTTGCTGTATTTAGTTCATACCTTTACCTTTGCAAGTCGGAATAAAATCTACAAAAATGAACAAATACAGCAAAAGAAGGGAAGCACTTTTATACCACGCAAAACCTTCTCCCGGAAAAATTGAAGTCGTGCCAACAAAGGCTTACGCTACCCAAAGAGATTTGTCTTTGGCTTATTCACCAGGAGTTGCAGAGCCTTGCCTTGAAATTGTAAAAGATGTAAATAACGTTTATAAATATACGGCAAAAGGAAATCTTGTGGCCGTAATTTCAAATGGAACTGCCGTTTTAGGTTTGGGTGATATCGGTCCAGAGGCTTCAAAACCAGTGATGGAAGGAAAAGCTTTGCTGTTTAAGATTTTTGCTGATATTGACGTTTTTGATATTGAAGTAGATACAAAAGACATTGAAAAATTTATTGAAACCGTAAAAAATATTGCTCCAACTTTTGGAGGAATTAATCTGGAAGATATTAAAGCGCCAGAATCTTTTGAAATAGAAAGAAGATTGGTTGAAGAACTAAACATTCCGGTAATGCACGATGATCAACACGGAACTGCAATTATTTCTTCTGCGGCATTATTGAACGCTCTAGAATTGGCCGGAAAAAATATTGATCAAGTAAAAATCGTAGTTTCGGGTGCTGGTTCAGCAGCCTTGGCTTGTGCTAATTTATATGTGTTATTAGGTGTAAATCCTGATAATATCATCATGTTTGACAAAGACGGAGTGCTTTCTGATGACCGAACTGATTTGTCAGAAGTGCAAAGAAGATATTCAAAAGGTTTTAAAAATATTACTTTAGGCGAAGCTTTAAACGGAGCCGATGTTTTTCTCGGACTTTCTGCCGGAAATATTCTATCTCCAGAAATGCTTTTGGGAATGGCTAATGATCCGATTGTTTTTGCCATGGCAAATCCAATTCCTGAGATTGACTATAATGTTGCGATAGCGACTCGAAAAGATATCATTATGGCGACTGGCCGTTCTGATCATCCTAATCAAGTGAATAACGTGCTTGGTTTTCCTTATATTTTTCGTGGAGCGTTAGATGTTCGCGCTACAAAAATCAACGAAGCTATGAAAATGGCGGCAGTGAGAGCTTTGGCAGCATTGGCAAAAGCTTCTGTTCCTGAGCAAGTAAATATTGCTTATGGAGAAACTAAATTGATATTCGGAAGAGATTATATTATTCCTAAACCTTTTGATCCGAGATTGATTGCAGTTGTGGCTCCAGCAGTTGCAAAGGCGGCAATGGAATCAGGAGTTGCACTTCATCCAATTCACGACTGGGATAAATATGAAGAAGAACTTTTAGAAAGATTAGGTTCTGATAATAAAATGGTTAGACTTTTGGCAAATAGAGCGAAAAGTGAACCAAAACGTGTGGTTTTTGCAGAAGCAGATCATCTTGATGTCTTGAAAGCGGCTCAAATTGTATTAGAAGAAAAAATTGGAATTCCGATTCTACTAGGAAATAAAGAAATCATTCAAGAGCTGAAAGAAGAGCTTGGTTTTGATGCGGATGTTTTAATTATCGATCCAAAAACTTCCGAAGAAGACGAAAGAAGATTACGCTATGCAAATTCTTTCTGGGAAGGAAGGAGACGCAAAGGAACAAGCTTGCTAGATGCCCAAAAATGGATGCGTGAAAGAAATTATTTTGCAGCAATGATGGTCAATGAAGGTGAAGCAGATGCGTTAGTTACCGGATATTCTAGAAGTTATCCGTCAGTTGTTAAGCCGATGATGCAATTGGTTGATATGGCGCCAGGTGTTACTAGAATTGCGACTACGAATATGATGATGACTAAAAGAGGGCCAATTTTCTTGTCAGATACAGCAATAAATCCCAATCCTTCGGCTGATGATTTGGCGAAAATTGCCTTGATGACCGCAAAAACAGTTCGTCTTTTTGGAATGGAACCTGTCATTGCCATGGTATCATTTTCAAATTTTGGTTCTTCTCAAGATAAAAGTGCCCAAAAAGTTGCAGAAGCTGTTGCATATCTTCATAAATATTATCCAGATTTAGTGGTTGACGGTGAAATTCAGGCTGATTTTGCATTGAATCCTGAGATGCTTCAAAAGAAATTCCCGTTCTCTAAATTAGCTGGAAAAAAAGTGAATACTTTGATTTTTCCAAATTTGGAATCAGCAAATATCAATTATAAAATGCTGAAAGAACTAGATAAATCGGTTTCTATCGGACCAATTATGATGGGAATGGACAAGCCAGTTCATATTTTTCAATTGGGCGCCAGTGTTGAAGAAATGGTCAATATGGCTGCCGTTGCAGTAGTTGATGCACAAGAAAAAGAAAAAAAGCAAAAGGCTATAAAAGTTAATTTTTAACTGATTTTCTTGCTGTTGGTCGATTAGTAGGTTTTCAATAAAACTTTTTCGTTACATTTGGGAATTATTTAACGATTGATGATAGCACATATTCAAGGAAAATTGGTGGAAAAAAATCCAACCGAAGTAGTCATCGACTGCAATGGTGTAGGATATCAAGTCAATATTTCTCTACATACTTATTCTTTAATTCCTGATTTGGAAAGTATTAAGCTTTTTACATATCTCCAAATTAAGGAAGATTCACATACTTTATTTGGCTTTGCCGAAAAATCCGAAAGGGAAATCTTCAAAATGTTGATTTCCGTTTCGGGAATCGGCGCAAGCATTGCTCGAACAATGCTTTCTTCTTTAGAGCCAAAACAAATCATACAAGCAATTGCTGCAGGAGACGTTGCAACCATTCAGTCTATAAAAGGAATTGGAAGCAAAACGGCACAGCGCGCAATCCTCGATTTGAAGGATAAAGTGTTAAAAGTGTATGATTTAGATGAAGTTTCTATTCAACAAGGCAATACAAACAAGGACGAAGCGTTATCTGCTTTGGAAGTTCTTGGGTTTAACAGAAAATTGGCGGAAAAATCCGTAGAAAAAATCGTTAAAGAAAATCCAGAAGCTAGTATTGAAATTATTATAAAACAAGCCTTAAAAAACCTATAAATACTTGAAAACAAACTATACTAAAGAAATTGCAAATAACTTTAAGATTAGCTTTTCGCTACTTTTGTTATTTTTTAGTGTAACACTACAAGCCCAAGAAGATGAAGAGGTTCAGGATAGTATTCCAGATGGTTATTCTGTCGGAAAAGTTGAGCTGAACAATCCTCCTAGCATACTTGAAGCATACACTTATGATTCAATCACAGATCGTTATATTTATACCAATACCGTTGGTGGATTTAATATAAATTATCCAATAATTCTTACGAGAGAAGAATATGACGAATTGATTTTAAGAGAATCAATGCGCGAATATTTTAAGAAAAAATCAGATGCAATTGAAGGTAAAAAAGCAGGAAGCGATGCTGATAAAAAAGATCTTTTGCCAAGATATTATGTGAATTCAAGTTTTTTTGAAACCATTTTTGGAGGAAATACCATTGATGTAAAACCAACGGGTTCGGTTGAAATGGACTTAGGGGTTAGGCATACAAAACAAGACAATCCTTCACTATCACCACAAAATAGGACTACAACCACCTTTGATTTTGATCAAAGAATTAGTATGAGTCTTATGGGAAAAGTTGGGACAAGATTGAATGTAAACGCTAATTATGACACAGAATCTACTTTTGATTTCCAGAATCTTATTAAATTAGAATATACGCCAACCGAAGATGATATAATTCAAAAAATCGAGGTTGGTAACGTAAGTTTGCCTTTAAATAGTTCTTTAATTCGTGGTGCTCAAAGCCTTTTTGGTGTAAAGGCGCAGTTTCAATTTGGTAAAACAACTGTCACAGGAGTTTTCTCTGAACAAAAATCACAAACCAAAACTGTTACTGCTGAAGGCGGAGGAACTGTGCAGGAATATGAATTGTTTGCTTTGGATTATGATGCTGATAGGCACTTTTTCTTGTCTCAATATTTTAGAGATGAGTATGATAACTCTTTAGCGGCTTATCCTTTGATTGATAGCCGTGTGCAGATTACAAGAATCGAGGTTTGGGTAACAAATCGTCAAAATCGTGTGAGTACAACAGATAATAATATGAGGAATATTATTGCACTTCAAGATTTAGGGGAAGCCCAATTAACGGATGTTGCAGTTACTGATTTAGTTTCGATTACGCCTCCGCCAGCTGGATTTTTCGTGGCTACGCCAAATACACCTCCAAAAAACTCGAATAACAGATTTGATCCAGGGAAAATTGGTTCTCCTGGCTATCTTTTAAATCCAGCAATTCGTGAAATTGTTACTGCAAATGCCGGTTTTTCAAATTTAGGAACTGCTACGGTTTCTGAAGGAACAGACTATTCTAAACTTGAAAATGCACGTAAATTATCTGCAAGTGAATATACTTTTCATCCGAAATTAGGATATATTTCTCTCTCTCAAAAACTTTCTAATGATGAGGTTTTAGCGGTTGCTTATCAATATACTATTGGAGGAGAAGTTTATCAAGTTGGTGAATTTGGGAATGATGGAGTTGACGCAACAGAAGTAAATGCTGGCGGTATTCCAACGACACAAAGTTTGATTTTGAAAATGCTGAAAAGCAATTTGACGAATGTTAACAAGCCTGTTTGGAACTTGATGATGAAAAACATCTATGCAATTCCTGGCGGGACACAATTAGAGCAAGAAGATTTCAAGCTGAACATCATGTACACTGATCCTTCGCCTTTAAATTATATTACGCCTGCTTCTCCTGCTGCTGCGAATCCGCTTCCGGCTGATGTGGAATTGACGCCTTTATTGAGAGTTTTTAACGTTGATAGATTGAATTACACAAATGATCCACAAGTAAATGGTGACGGATTTTTCGATTTTATTCCTGGACTAACAGTAGACCAACAAAACGGAAGAATCATCTTTACAACTGTTGAGCCATTTGGAAAGCATCTTTTTAATAAGTTAAATACGCCAGGTTCAGGAGCTAATTATAATGATGAACTGACTTATAATGGCAACCAAAGAAAATATGTTTTCAGAACAATGTATGAAAGTACACAAGCTGGAGCGCTTCAAGATAGCGATAAAAATAAATTTCAATTGAAGGGTAAGTTTAAGTCTACTGGTGGCGACGGAATTGCTATCGGTGCCTTCAATGTTCCTCAGGGTTCTGTAACAGTAACTGCCGGTGGAAGGTTATTGCAAGAAGGAGTTGATTATACTGTAAATTACCAATTAGGGCGCGTGCAAATTACTGATCCTTCACTTCAGGCTTCTGGAACTCCAATTGAAATTTCGCTTGAAAATAATGCTGTTTTTGGTCAGCAAACCAGAAGGTTTTTTGGAGTAAACGTTGAACATAAGTTTAGCGATAAGTTTCTTATCGGAGCTACTTTCTTGAAAATGACGGAAAGGCCATTTACGCAAAAATCAAATTACGGACAAGAATCAGTAAACAATGCTATTTTTGGATTGAATACTAATTTTGCTACAGAAGTACCGTTTTTGACGCGTTTAGTAAACAAGCTTCCAAATATTGATACAGATGTTCCTTCAAATATTTCATTCAGAGGAGAAATCGCTTATCTAAAACCTGACACTCCAAAAGCAGATCAATTTGAAGGCGAATCAACAATTTATGTAGATGATTTTGAAGGATCGCAAACAACAATTGACATGCGATCTCCTTATTCTTGGAGTCTTTCAAGTGTTCCTGCTTTGAGCGATAATGATTTTGGAGCTGAATTAAATGGACTTCAATATGGATTTAAAAGGTCTAAATTGGCATGGTATTCTATTGATCAGACGTTTTATGCAGACCGACCGACTGGAATATCAAATGATGATTTAAAACTTTATAATTCCAGAAGAATTTATAGCCGTGAACTTTACCCGGTGACAGATATTGCAGTTGGACAACAAACGATTATCAATACTTTAGATTTGAGTTATTTCCCACAAGAAAGAGGGCCTTATAATTTCAGCCCTGATGCTGCAGCGAGCAATACTTTTACACCACTTCAAGCACAAGGGAATTTTGGTGGTATTATGCGTGCTATTAATTCTACGAATTTTGAGCAGTCAAATGTGGAATATATTCAGTTTTGGGTATTAGATCCTTATTTCACAGGGCAACAAGGTGCTGTAAATCAAGCAAACACAGGTAAAGTGTATTTCAATTTAGGCGAAATTTCTGAAGATGTTTTGAAAGATGGAAGAAAGCAATATGAAAATGGCCTTCCGGGGTCGGGTTCTAATCAGCAGACTATTGAAACAATCTGGGGAAAAATTCCGATTTCACAATCTTTAATTTATGCTTTTGATGTTGAAGCGGCAAATAGAGGTACTCAAGACGTCGGTTTTGATGGTTTGAATGATGCTGAAGAGGCGGTGAAATTCCCAACTTTTGCTTCACAACCCGATCCGTCAGCTGATAATTACCAATACTTTTTAAGCGCAACAGGAAACGTCGTGGAGCGTTATAAAAATTACAATGGTCTTCAAGGGAATTCACCTGTTGAAGTGAGTAATACAAATCGTGGTTCTACAACGTTGCCAGATACAGAAGATATTAACAGAGATAACACGATGAATGAAATCAATGCTTATTATGAATATAGCATTGATATGAGACCAAATATGAACGTTGGATCGCATCCTTATATCACAGATGTGAGGGAAACAGATAATGCTGAACTTCCTGGTGGAGGAACAACTGGCGCAAGATGGATTCAGTTTAAAATTCCAGTAGCTTTGCCAGATAACACAATTGGAGGAATTTCAGATTTTAGATCGGTTCGTTTCATGAGAATGTATATGACAGGTTTCTCTGAAGATATTACATTGCGTTTTGGCGCTTTAGATTTAGTTAGAGGAGAATGGAGAAGGTATGCAAAATCATTAGATCCATTAGAGCAAACCGATGATATTAATGACCAAGATGATACTGCTTTAGATGTTTTGGCTGTCAATATTCAAGAAAACGGAGACAGGCTTCCTATAAATTATGTTACGCCTCCAGGAGTTACAAGAGAGCAACTTTACAACAGTAATACTATCATTAACCAAAATGAGCAATCACTTTCTTTAAAAGTTACAAAAAGAGATCCGGGACTTGGTGGACTTGGCGGATTAGAGCCTGGCGATTCAAGAGCCGTTTTTAAAAATGTAAGCGTTGACATGCGCCAATACAAAAAAATAAAAATGTTCTTGCATGCTGAAGCTTTGCCTTCTCCAACCGTGCCAAATTTTCCAGAAGCGAATGCTTTGGAAGACGATCAAATGGTAGCTTTTATTCGTTTTGGAAATGACTTTACGCAGAATTTCTACCAAATTGAGATTCCATTGAAAGTGACGCCACAAATGAATGCATCTGCATCGCCAGAAGCAGTTTGGCCAGAAGCAAATGAGATTGACCTGTCATTAGCATTATTAACACAGTTGAAAATTTTAGCAATGAATCCAGCGAGCGGTCTTGATGAAGATGTTCTTGGGATCAAATATGCTAATGATTTTGAATTGGATGGTTCGTTAGCAGGAAGAGTAAATCCATTACGCTTAGGTATAAAAGGAAATCCAAATTTTGGTTTGGTAAGAACATTAATGGTCGGCTTAAAAAACCGTCATACGACTTCGATTCGTGGTGAAGTTTGGTACAACGAACTTCGTCTTGCTGAAATGGACAATAAAGGCGGTATGGCTGCTGTGGCAAGTCTTGATGCGCAGTTGGCTGATTTTGCTACAATTTCTGCAACAGGAAGAATGAGTACGCAAGGTTTTGGTTCTTTAGAACAAGGACCACAAGAAAGAAGTCGTGAAGATATTCAACAATATGATATTGTTACTAATATGAATTTAGGAAAATTGCTTCCTAAAAAATGGGGAATCAATCTTCCTTTTAATTATGGAATTGCTGAGGAAACGATTACGCCAGAATATGATCCGTTTAATCAAGATATTAAGTTAGATCAATTGATTAATGTTACTCAAGACCAAGCGGAAAAAGATAATATTAAAAATAGAGCAATTGATTATACGAAACGAAAAAGTATCAATTTTATAGGTGTTAAAAAAGAAAGAGGCGCTGAACAAAAGCCACATTTTTATGATCCTGAAAACTTGACTTTGTCTTATTCGTTTAATGAAACACAGCATCACGATTATGAAATTGAAAGTTTGTTAGATCAGCAACAACGTAGTTCTGTAGATTATAATTTCTCTTTTCAACCAAAAGCTGTTGAGCCTTTCAAGAAAACGAAATTTATGAAAAAGAGCCAATATTGGAAAATGTTGAGCGATTTCAATTTCAATTATTTGCCAACTACAATTTCGTTTAGCTCAAATATTGTAAGACAATATAACAGACAGTCTTACAGAGACGTGGACATTCAAGGAATTGGATTAACGCCTTTGTACAGAAGAAATTATATGTTTAATTATCAATATGGCTTTAACTATAATTTGACGCGTGCACTGAAAATAAATTATACAGCTTCAACAAATAATATTGTAAGAAATTATCTAGATGAGAATGGAATTCCGATGGAAGATTTTACTATTTGGGATGATTATTGGAATATTGGTGAAGCCAATCAGCACATTCAGCAAATAGTTGTGAATTATGATCTTCCACTAAATAAGCTTCCGGTTTTTGCATTTGTTAAATCGACTTATTCTTATACAGGTGATTATAGCTGGCAACGTTCAACGGATGCATTGTCTACAATTGAAACAGATGAAGGTGTTTTTAGTCTTGGAAATACAATTCAAAATGCAGGTTCACATCGTTTGAACACCGCCTTGAATATGGATGCTTTTTATAAATATATCGGACTTACGAAAAAGCCAAAAACTCCAAAAAAACCAGCTACTCAGGCGCCACCAAAACCAGGAGAGAAAATTACGAATCAAAATAAGCCGGTAGCAAAAGAAGGAAATGTTTTCTTAGATGGATTAATTGGAGTATTGACAAGCGTTAAAAATATTCAAATAAATTATACCCAAAATGAAGGAACAATTTTGCCAGGTTTTACGCCGGGTGTTGGTTTCTTAGGAACAACAAAACCTTCATTGGGCTTCGTTTTGGGAAGCCAGTCAGATATTAGATATGAGGCGGCTAAAAACGGATGGCTTACAAATTATGAAGAATTCAATCAGAATTTTACGCAGGTAACAACAAAAACATTGAACATGACAGCAAATGTTGATTTGTTTCCTGATTTCAAAATTGACTTGACGGCTGATCGTTCTTATACTGAAAATTTCTCTGAGCAATATGACGTTACTAATGGTCAATATAACTCAAGATCACCATATAACTACGGTAATTTCTCAATCTCGACGGTAATGATCGGTACTGCTTTCTCAAAAAGTGATGAAGTTTCTTCTGCGGCTTTTGATGACTTTAGAGCTAATAGGTTAGTTGTGGCTGATAGACTCGCACAAGGATATTATGGAACTACAGATTTTCCAAGAACTACTGACGGCTATCCTGTTGGTTTTGGAAAAAATAGTCAGTCAGTTTTGTTGCCTTCTTTCTTGGCAGCTTATACTGGCGGAGATGCTGGCGGTGTTTCATTGGGAGCTTTTAGAAATATTCCGATACCAAACTGGACAGTGAAATATAATGGTTTGATGCGCTATAAATTCTTTAAAGACAGATTCAAACGTTTCTCTTTGCAACATGGTTATAGAGCTTCATATACTGTAAATTCTTTCCGTTCAAATTTTGATTATGATAGAAATCCAGATCAAAAAGACGTAAGTGGTAATTTCTTAAGCAAAACTTTGATTTCAAATGTCAATCTTGTTGAACAATTTAATCCATTAGTAAGAGTAGATTTTGAGATGAAAAATTCATTCAAAGTTTTAGCAGAAGTGAAAAAAGATAGAACTTTATCGATGAGTTTTGATAACAATTTGCTTACCGAAGTAAAAGGAATGGAGTATATCGTAGGTTTAGGCTATCGATTTAAAGATGTTGTAATCACGTCTAGGCTTGCTGATAATCCAACAAATACAATTAGAAGTGATATCAACATTAAAGCTGATCTGTCTTTGAGAAATTCAAGCACAATTGTAAGATATTTAGATTATGATAACAATCAGCTCGCAGGAGGACAAAGCATTTGGTCAGTAAAATTGACTGCTGATTATGCTTTCAGTAAAAACTTGACAGCAATTTTCTATTATGATCATTCCTTCTCAAAAGCATTGATTTCTACAGCATTCCCGTTGACAAATATCCGTTCAGGATTCACGTTGCGCTATAACTTTGGAAATTAATCAGCGAAACATTTTATAAATATCTAAGTTAATAATACATTTGCCGAAAACAACTAAACAAATGAACATACCAGCAAACTTAAAGTACACAAAAGACCACGAATGGATTAGCCTTGATGGCGATGTTGCAACGGTGGGTATTACTGATTTCGCACAAAAAGAATTAGGCGATATCGTTTATGTAGAAGTAGAAACACTTGACCAAACTTTAGATAAAGATGAAGTTTTTGGAACTGTTGAAGCTGTGAAAACAGTTTCTGACTTATTTTTACCTCTTGCAGGAGAAATTATTGAATTCAATGAGTCGCTTGAAACTGCTCCTGAAAAAGTGAATTCTGATCCTTACGGAGAAGGTTGGATGGTAAAAGTAAAAGTTTCTGATATATCTGAATATGAAAATTTGCTTGACAGCGAAGCATATAAAAATTTGATTGGAGCTTAAAAAAACAAATAAATATTTAATATTGGCGCTGTTCTGGACAGTCTGCATTACAGTGGCTTGCCTTGTCAGTATTTCTGAAGTGCCAGATGTTGATTTTGGTGTTGAAAATACAGACAAAATAGCACATTTTAGTTTTTATGCGGTCTTTTCGGTACTTTGGCTTCTTTATCTAAAAACAGTTTTGAAAAATCAAGAATGGCTTTACTTAAAGGTCTTTGTTATTGCTGTTTCATTCGGAGTTTTGATAGAAATCTGCCAGTCTGTTTTTACAGAAAGTAGGCAAGCCGACAGTATTGATGCCATTGCAAATACGCTAGGAAGCGTTTTTGGATTGTCATTGTTAAAACTTTATAATATTAGATTTAAAAAATAATCGGAAAATTATCCCGCATCAGCGGGATTTTTTTATTTTTATCACATGGATATCAAACAATATTTAGATTCGACTTATCTCAAGACTCCAGAGCAAGCAGGAGTAAGTCATATTGAGAATGAAAAGATTGTCAGAGGCTTTATAAAAGAAGCAATTGATGAGAATTTTAAACTCATCATGATTCGTCCAAATATGGTTTCTGTTGCGAAAGAAATGATTGAAAAGTCAAATTCAAAGGTGCTTATTGGAACTGTGATAGGGTTTCCGGAAGGTACGTTTTCTTTAGAAAGCAAATTAGAAGAAGCTAAAAAAGCAATCGCAGATGGCGCAGACGATTTAGACTTCGTATGCAATTATGAAGCTTTTAAAAATGGAGAAATTGATTTAGTGAAAGAAGAAGTTTTGAAAGGTACTCAACTCGGACTCTCGCATCACAAGACTGTAAAATGGATTATCGAAGCCGCGGCATTGAATAATCAGCAGATTATGCAACTTTCTTGTCTTGTAAAAAATATTGTGATTTCTAATTTTTCTGAAGATACTTTTAATGCTGTTTTTGTAAAATCTTCTACCGGATTTTATAAAACTGAGAATAATCTTCCAAACGGAGCTACAGTTGAGAATATTACCATGATGCTTGAGAACGCATCACCGTTGCCAGTCAAAGCCGCTGGAGGCGTAAGAACTCTGGAAGAAGCTGAAGGAATGATTCGCCTCGGAGTGAAACGAATAGGTACTTCTGCCGCAAAAATAATTGCTTCTGGAGGTAAATCTGAGGGCAATTACTAAAAATTACAATTTCTAAAATATACATGAAAAAAGGATTGACAATTTTGCTGTTGCTTTTGAGCAGCGCTTATTTAAAGGCACAAAATGCTCAGGAAAGAGAACAGTTTCCTGTTTTTCAAAATTGTGAAGGAAAGCAATTAAAAGAATTGGAGACTTGTTTTTATAATCAGCTTCAAGATTTTGTATATGATAATTTTAAAGTTCCACAAGACAACGAAGCTCAAAATTCTACAGGAAATATAATTGTTCTTTTTGAAGTAAACCAAGAAGGTGTTTTTAAAGTGCAATATGTAGACGCTTTTGATAATGATTTAAAAGAAGAAGCGATTCGGGTTTTTAAAATGCTTCCAAAAGTGAAACCGGCGACTTACAACGGGATTCCTTCTTATGCAAAATATACGATAAAAATTGCAATTCCTTTACAACGACCTGATGAGATTGTTTTAGAGAAAAAAGTTGAAAAAACCAATTCTTTAGATAGAGACAGAAGTAAAGAATTGACAGAATTGGATAGTATAGTTTATAAAAAATTCGATAATCCGCAGTTAAAAAGCACGCTTAATATTCCTCTTTCGCATAGTTATTATGCCCAATTTGACCGCGCAATGAACCAAGTCGGCGCTAATAATCATACGGCTTCAAAACCTTTTACTTACGCAGAAGTCAATAAATATTATGATTTAAATGAAGCCAATCGCCGAATTATGAAAAATAAAGAAGGCTGGTGGGGAAGAAAGTTGTGGAATGAAAGTTTGGTGCAGATTCAAGGTGAGGATTATTGGTTTACGATGAATCCAATTTTTGATCTAAGAGTAGGAAAAAGTGATCCGAGCGAATCGAATTATACCTATCAGAATACTAGAGGTTTGCAAATTCAAGGCGCAATTGGCGAACAACTAAGTTTTACTACTACAATTTATGAAAGTCAAGGCCGCTTTGCAGATTACTATAATCGTTATGCAGAGTCGATAAAACCTTCTGGAGGAAATCCGGCTATAGTTCCAGGTGTTGGAATTGCAAAAAGATTTAATGATGATGCTTATGATTTTCCTATGGCAGAAGCAAATTTGACATATACGCCTAGTCGGTTTATCAATTTGCAACTAGGATATGGCAAGAATTTTTTGGGTGAAGGTTATCGTTCCTTACTTCAAGGCGATGGAACAAGTCCTTATCCATATTTGAAAATCAATACTACTTTTTGGAAAATAAAATATACAAATACTTATATGTGGTTGAAAGATGTTCGTCGTGATGCTACTCTTGACAATACCTATTCTACAAAATTCATGGCAAATCATTATTTAAGCTGGAATGCAACAAATCGATTAAATATTGGTTTTTTTGAATCTGTGGTTTGGTCGAATTCAAATGATAGAGGTTTTGATGCTAGTTTTGTTAATCCGATTATTTTTTATAGATCTGTAGAATTTGGTTCGTCTTCAAAAAGCGGGAATGCATTGCTGGGAATTACTTCAAAATATAAATGGAGCAATCAGGTTCAGTTTTATGGTCAATTTTTATTGGATGAATTTTCTTTGGGAGATATGAAATCAGGAGAAAAAAGCTGGAAAAATAAGTTTGGATACCAGCTTGGAGCGAAGTATTTTGATGCTTTTAAAATTGATAATCTTTTACTGCAATTAGAATATAATCATGTCAGGCCTTATGTCTATGCGCACAGCGATCCTTTGACAAATTATGGGCATAATAATCAAAGCATGGGGCATCAATGGGGCGGAAATTTTCAAGAATTTATCGCAATTGCAAGGTATTTCAAAGGCAGATGGTTTGCAGATGCGAAACTAACCTATGGAAAAAGAGGACTTGATTTTGATAACGATGATATTGATAACAATTACGGAAGCAATATTTATAAGGATTATGATAATCGACCATTTGATAAAGGAGTAACTGTGGGACAGGGAAATAAAGCAATAATCATGATTGCTGATCTACAAGGTGGTTATTTGATAAATCCTGCAACAAACCTAAAACTTTTTGGAAGCCTGATTTATAGAAATTTTGATCCAACAATGAATAATGCTATTGATTTTAAAGAAAACACCACATGGTTTTCTGTGGGAATCAGAGCAGATATTTCAAATTGGTACTATGATTATTAATGAATTGAAAATGGCAGAAATGCTAGAAATGAACTAAATTTAAAAATAATCGTTCTAAATTTTGTTGTTTTTTTCTTTTCATGGTTTTTTGTGAGTACTTTTTTGTGATTTTAATACGTAAGGAGTATCTTTGCGCAAGATTTCAAAATCCAAATGAAAGCAGCATTGAGCACTACAGCAAATAACTTTTCCTTAAAATCAATCTACGTAGATTTCAGAGAAATCACTAAAGCTAGACTAGCGATAAGTGTTGTTTTTTCTTCTATTGCTGGATATTTGCTTGGTTTTAATGATGATAAGCCATTTTCTTGGACAGTTTTGATTATGCTTTTCATTGGTGGCTACTGTATGGTTGGCGCTTCAAATGCTTTTAATCAAATTATTGAAAAAGATCTCGATGTTTTGATGGACAGAACTAAAAATCGTCCTGTTCCAGCTGGAAGAATGTCGGTAAATACAGCTTTTGTTATTGCTTTTCTTCTTACTGCTGTTGGCTTGACAATACTTTATAACATCAATCCCAAAACAGCCATGTTTGGCGCAATTTCCATATTTTTATACACGAGCATTTATACGCCGCTAAAAACGAAAACGCCTTTATCTGTTTTTGTTGGCGCGTTTCCTGGAGCCATTCCTTTTATGCTTGGCTGGGTTGCTGCGACAAATGAATTCGGAATTGAAGCAGGAACTCTTTTTTTAATTCAATTCTTTTGGCAATTTCCGCATTTTTGGGCAATTGGCTGGTTTTTATTTGATGACTATAAAAAAGCGGGATTCTTTATGCTTCCTACTGGAAAAAAAGATAAATCTACTGCTACACAAATTATTTTATATACTATTTGGCTTATCGTTGCGTCGTTATTGCCATCTTTTGGTTTTACTGGAAGATTATTTATTACTCCTTATGCAGCGGTTGCTGTATTTTTATTAGGAATTTGGATGTTGGTTTATGCAATGAAGCTATATAGGTCAAAAGAAGCAAAAGCTGCGAGAACATTGATGTTGGTTAGTGTTTCTTACATAACTTTGCTCCAAATTATTTACATTGCAGATAAATTTTTACGATAATTATGGGAATGACAATTCAAGAACATAAAGAAAGAAGTGCAAGGTCATATAAACTCCTTTTGTGGTTTGCTATGATTAGCATGACAATGATGTTCGCGGGACTTACAAGTGCTTATGTGGTAAGTAAGTCAAGGGCTGACTGGATGCAGAATTTTCAAATGCCAACAGCATTTTTCATAAGTACAGCTTTGATTTTGGTGTGTAGCTTGGCTTTTGTTTTGGCAAAAAGAGCAATTAAAAAAGATGATAGAAATACAACTACATTAATGCTTTTGCTGACTTTAGTTGCTGGAGCTGGATTTGTTTATTTTCAATTAGACGGATTCCATTCGCTTGCTCAAAGCGGTGCATTTCCGGTTGGAGGAGCTGGGTCAATTACTATCTCGTTTCTTTATATTATAGTGCTTGCACATCTTGCACACCTTGCTGGTGGCATAATTTCGCTTTTAATTATAATTTATAATCATTTTAAACAAAAATACAATTCAGGTCAAACCCTTGGAATAGAGCTTGGTGCAATGTACTGGCACTTTTTGGATTTTCTTTGGCTGTACTTGTTTTTGTTTTTATATTTCTTTAAATAAGAAAAAAACGTAAATTTGAAAACTTTTTAACTAATAACTTTTATGGGAGCGACTGTTACTACTGCAAATAGTGAAGCTAAAACTTGGGGAGGCGGCAATGAGCCGATGGGTGCTAATTATGGCAAATTAATGATGTGGTTTTTTATCATGTCTGATGCCTTGACCTTTTCTGGATTTCTAGCAGCTTACGGTTTTTCAAGATATAAATTTGTTGAAACCTGGCCTTTGGCTGATGAAGTTTTCAACCACTTTCCATTTATGCACGGCGTGGATGCTCCGATGTATTATGTGGCTTTAATGACATTTATTTTGATTTTTTCATCTGTAACAATGGTTTTAGCAGTTGATGCTGGACATCATATGAAAAAGCAAAAAGTTGCAGTTTATATGTTTCTTACAATTATTGGTGGTGGAATTTTCTTAGGTTCTCAAGCTTGGGAATGGAAAAACTTCATCAAAGGTGAATATGGAGCTATCGAGACAAAAGGTGGAAGCATTCTTCAATTTGTAAATACAAAGGGAGAAAGAGTTAAGATTTCTGATATTGCTGCAAATATTCCAGTGGAGAGAGAGCAGTTGGACAGAAAAGACGCTACATGGTTTATGAGCGAAAGCACTTTGCCAACTTATTCTGTAGAACAAATTGTTGAAGGTTTTAAAGCAAATCCAGATCTTTTGGTAAGAACTGAAACGATTTACCACAACAATGAAAAAACTAAAAACGATCCTTTATTAAATAAACAATTAAATACAAAAGATAAGCATAAAACTGTTTTGACAAGAGAAGCTTCTCTTGCAAGAATGGCCGATGCTCATTATGTTGTTGAAGGTGCAAACTTGGTAAGAAATGAATATGGTCAAAAATTATTTGCCAACTTCTTCTTCTTTATTACAGGTTTTCATGGTTTTCACGTATTTTCTGGCGTTCTTATCAATGTCTTGATTTTCTTTAACGTAGTCCTAGGAACTTATGAAAAAAGAAGAAGCTATGAAATGGTAGAGAAAGTTGGTCTTTACTGGCACTTTGTCGATTTAGTTTGGGTATTTGTATTTACATTCTTCTACTTAGTTTAATTTTAGAAATTCATTATATTATGGCACACGAGCACGTTTCTAATACAAAAAGAATTTGGTTTGTTTTCGCATTATTATCTGCGGTGACAGTCGTTGAAGTAGCATTCGGTATTTTTAAACCGGCATTCATGCATGACACCTTATTCCTTCAGATGAACTTGCTAAACTGGTTATTCATCGGTTTGACAATCTATAAAGCATATTATATCGTTTGGGCATTCATGCACCTTGAAGGCGAAAAAAGCAATCTTAGATGGAGTATAGTTGCTCCGTTGGTTTTTCTAATTATCTATTTAGTGTTCATCTTACTAGTTGAAGGTAATTATATTTTTGATGTGTTCAAGAGTTCTCAGATAAAATGGAATTTTTAACAGCATATTAAATCACAAAAAAAGACGGTATTACACCGTCTTTTTTTATTTTTGCACTGGATTAATTCCGCATCAAAATGAAAAAATATATTGTTCTCTTTTCGTTGTTTATCTTGCCGATTGTTGCTTACCTCTTCTTTGCTTCCGGCGTCAATAGTTTTGCTAAGCTTCCTACGATTACTGAAAAAATTCCTGATGTTTCAAAATGGACTACTTTAGAAGGAAAACCTGTTTCTCTTAAAAATAAGATTACCATTTTAGGTTTTACTGGAAGTGAAGTTATTTATAACGAAGGAAATTTTTTTAATCTAAACCAAAAGATCTACAATAAAAATAAAGATTTTAAAGATTTTCAATTTATCATGGTTTCTCCAAAAGGATCTGAAGATCAAGTTAAACAGTTAGTTGAAAAATTGACTCCATTGGCAGATGGTAAAGACATGAAAAAATGGCTTTTTGTTTTTGCGCCAGCAGAGGAAATTACAGAGTATTATTCTAAGCTAAATCTTGTAGGTCAATTAGATAAATATCTTGGAACTCCAAATGTTTTTATTATCGATAAAGACTTGAATCTGCGTGGAAGAAAAGGTAAAAACTTAAAAGGAGAAAATGAATATAAAGAAGGGTATAATACTATTTCTGCGGCCGACCTTCACAATGATATGGGCGATGATGTAAAAATTATTCTTTATGAATATCGTGCGGCTCTGAAAAAAAATAACAAATACAAAAGAGAAATCTAATTCTACATAAGATGAAAAATAAATCTTACATCGGAATTTCCTTCATAATTCTAGTTTTCGGAATTTATGCAATTCCAAAGATAATTGATCGCTTAAAAGATGGCGATGTAGTAAAACAAGATCGTTTGAATTCTGGAATTACTTCAGAAAAAGCACCTCACATAAATTTGATGACAATAGGAAAAGCGCCAAAATTCAGCCTTACTGATCAAAATGGAAAAACAATTACCAATGAAGATTACCTTGGGAAAGTATATGTTGTAGAGTTTTTCTTCTCAACTTGTCCTTCGATTTGCCCAGTAATGAATCAGAATATGCTTTTGATTGAAAAGGAATTCGGAACTCACAAAAACTTCGGAATTGCTTCGTTTACTATCAATCCAGAATATGATACGCCAGAAGTTTTAAAAAATCACGCCAAGCAATTAGGAGTGACTTCTCCAAATTGGCATTTTTTGACAGGTGATCAAAAGTATATTTATGAACTTGCCAACAAAGGTTTTAATATCTATGCTGGCGAAAGTAAAAAAGAAGGTGATGCAGGTTTTGAACATTCCGGATATTTTGCTTTGGTTGATAAAAAAGGTAATATCAGAAGTAGAAAAGATAAATCTGGTAACCCAATTATTTTCTACACCGGTCTAAATTATGATGATAAAGAAGGCTTTAAAGATAATTTAGAAGGAAAATATAAACCTGGAATTTTTGCAATTAAAGAAGATATTTCGATTTTATTAGAAGAATAATTAAAATATATGGAGAATAATTTAAGTCCTGTAGAGCTAAAGTATAGAAAGTGGATTATAGTTTTGTCAATCGTGATTCCGGTTGCAGTGGCGATTCTTTTTGGTGTCAAGTTAAAAGATTTGGGCTATGACGTAAAACCTTTGTCATTTCTTCCTCCAATTTATGCAACAATTAATGGAATCACGGCTATCCTTTTAATGACGGCAGTTTGGGCAGTTAAAAACAGGAAATTAAAACTGCACGAAAATTTAATGAAATGTGCAATCGGATGTTCCGTTGCTTTTTTAGTGATGTATGTTGCTTATCACATGACGGCTGAAAGCACACCTTACGGCGGTGAAGGAGCGATGAAATATGTTTATTTCTTTATTCTTTTGACACACATTATTCTCTCGGTTATCATTATTCCTTTTGTTTTGATAACGTATGTAAGAGCTTTGGCACAGCGTTTTGACAAGCACAGAAAATTAGCCAGAATCACTTATCCGATGTGGCTTTATGTAGCCGTGACTGGTGTAATTGTTTACTTAATGATTTCTCCTTATTATGTACATTAAAAAAGGCAATAGGCAAGAACTTGGCAAGAGGCAAGAAAAACGAAATAGAAATTCAATTGCCTATTGGCTTTTGCCTATTGCCTTTTTCTTCTCTTCCCTAAACACAAACGCGCAGTGTGCCATGTGCCGTGCGGCTTTAGAAACTGAAGAAGGTGGCGTAAAAGGTGAAGCTGTCAATGACGGAATTCTTTATTTAATGGTGATTCCTTATCTTTTGGTAGGAATTTTGGGCTTTGCTATATATAGAATGTATTTTAAGAAAAAAAAATCTGAATAATTTATTTCAGTCCGTCAATGCTGATGTCTACTTTTCCGTTGATCCCGATAAATGCAATGATTGCTTTGTTGGTCAATTGTATTTTTTTAAAGTTTATATCTTCAATCGTTCCATTTACAAAAACGCCTGGCATCGGAGAAAAATTCTTTAAATAATTCATCATATTCTTCTTTCCTTCATCTAAGTTTGGCTGGATTGAATATCGACAAGCCTCCTGCATTTTTCTTAAAACCAATCCTGAAGCGAGCCAGTTTGCAGTTTTGATAAGCCTATTTTTTGTGTCTAAAACATAGTCTAATTGATCGAAATAAATTTCTTTCGTCGCTTCATTATATTGTGGAAATCCCGAAAGATAAATAGTTCCATTAAGGCTTCCGAGTAGATCTAAAGCAATAATCATTTTGTTGTTTTTCTGCCAAATATTTACAGCTTGGACTTTTACTTTTTTACTTCCCGTTCCAAATTCTTGGCCTTGAAAATTCTTTGTTATTATTTTTGAAGCATCTTGGTAAGTTGAAACTGCAGCGATATTTGCAGAAACTTTTTCGGGCATTTTGCTTACTGGTTTCAGTACAATTTTATCCTTGTCAAATTTATTTTGAGGTTGATGTCCAACAACTGTTTCCATGTTGCATTTAAGTCCCATTTCAAGACTGATAAGGTTTTTTTGAAGCTTTGCTTCTGTTGTATAAAGTTCAATCGGAACAATTCTTAACCATGAATCATAAGTTTCGCTCATTTGAAAAGGAGTACAAATTTTTTCTAAAGCATCTAAAACATTAGGCTTAAAATCCATTGATTTTTTAATTGATTCGTCTAAAGTATTTTCGATTTTAGATCTGAAAAGGCGAACAGCAGGATTTATTAAATAAGTAATCATGACTTCTTTTCCAGCAATTTTAATCGTCGGACTTTCATTCCATTCTAAAGATTTGATGGAAGTTTCAGTTTTCATTTTCCAATTTGTAAGACCAACATTGCTTAATAAAGTCAGAACTCCGTTCATGTTTATTTCGCGTGTATCATATAGTTTTATGCCCAATTTATTAATTCCATATCTATAATTTACGGTAATTTTTAAAGGAAGAACAGTCTTTATTTTTCCGTTTTCTTCAGATATTTTTATTGGAGCCAATTTCCATACTTTCATTTGAATATCATCATCTTCAATATCTTTGTCTTCATAAATTACTCCGTTTAGAAATTTATTTGTTTGATTTTCAATGTCTTGTAGTTTTATTTTTATGGGTAGACTTATAAATGAAGTCGTGTTTTCATATACCAAAGGCGAAGCGTCATCTGGTTCAGGTTTCAAGGCCGCAATCTGATTGGTGGTCGAACAGCTGGCTAATAAAAGCAGGAAAGATGAAGCGATGAAAACTACGGTTTTATTCATGAGATTAGATGATTTTATTTTGAAGTAAATGTAATTTTATTTTTAATATCTTTAGAAAAAATCTATGTGTAACGTTTTGCAGTTTTGTGCGTCTAATCTTTTATTAACTCGCTAAAAAAGCTAAATTTGTAATAGGATTGATTGCACTTTTTGCACGAAATTATCTATGAAAAAAACATCATTAAGTAGAGCGCTATTTGTTTTTGTCTTCTTTTTAAGCTTGACAACAAATGCTCAAATAAGAAAATGGACGTTGCAAGAATGCGTAGAATATGCACTTCAAAATAATATTTCCATTAAACAAACTGAATTAGACAATCAGCTTTCAGAGATTGATAAAAAAGACGCTTTTGGAAATTTTTTACCATCCATAAATGGAAGCGCCTCACATTCTTGGAATATTGGTCTGAATCAGAATATTACTACAGGTCTTCTTGAGAATCAAACGGTACAATTTACATCTGTCGGTCTAAATGCTGGAATTGATATCTATAAAGGCCTTCAAAATGTAAATCGTTTAAAGAGAGCCAGACTTTCAATGATTGCTTCACAATATCAGTTGACAAAAATGAGAGATGACGTTTCGCTGAATGTAGCAAACGCATTTTTGCAGATACTTTTCAATAAAGAAAATCTGAAAGTTCAGAAAGAACAATTGCAAAATAATGAGAAGCAAATTGAACGTACAACTGAACTTGTTAACGCGGGTTCGGTTCCGCGTGGTGATTTGTTAGATATGAAAGCAACTGTTGCAAGCAGTCAGCAAGCCGTTATTATTGCTGAAAATACGTTGCTTATCTCAAAATTAAGTTTGGCACAATTATTACAATTTGAAGATTTTCAAAATTTTGATATTGCCGAAGATGACTATGAGGTAAAAGACAGCGAAACAATGCTTCAAACACCTTCAGAAATATTTGAAAAAGCCAAAGAAACTCGTGTAGAATTGAAATTAGCAAAAGCTAATCTTGATGTTGCTGAAAAAGATGTAGCAATTGCAAGAGGCGCTTATCAGCCAACACTGCAAGGTTTTTATAGCTTTAGCAGTAGAGCGGCTTATTCAGATAGAGTGGTGGGAGTTACTGAAAATACAGCAAATCCAACAACACCAATTGGTTTTGTTCAAGGTACAAATCAAGTTGTCGTGCAACCAAATTATTCTCCAATTTTAGGAGGACCAGCACCGGTTTTTGATCAATTTAGTGATAACAAAGGGCATTCATTTGGAGTACAATTGAATATTCCTATTTTAAATGGATTTTCTGCTAGAAACAATGTGGAGCGTTCAAGAGTAGCATTAGATCGTTCAAAAATCGCATACAGTCAGCAAGAATTAGATCTTGAAAGAAATGTTTATACAGCTTTTACCGATGCTAAGGGTGCTTTGAAATCATATGAATCTGCTTTAGCTGCCGTTGAAGCTAGAACAGAAGCTTATAATTATGCTAAAGAAAAATTTGATGTAGGCTTAATGAATGCTTTTGACTTAAATCAAGCACAAACACTTTTTGTTAACGCACAATCTGAAGTTTTAAGAACAAAATTCGACTATATTTTTAGAGTAAAAGTGCTAGAGTTTTACTTCGGAATTCCAATTACCCAAAAATAATTCACATGAAAAAAAGAACAATTTATATATTAGTTAGCATTGTTGCTTTAGTTATTATTCTGTTAGTGCTTTCAAAAACTGGCGTTTTTGGAGATAAAAACAAAGGAAAAGAGATTGAAATTGCAAAAGTTTCAAGCATGACAATTGTTGAAACCGTTTCCGCGACCGGAAAAATACAACCAGAGATAGAAGTTAAAATCTCTTCGGAAGTTTCAGGAGAAATCATAGAGCTTCCAATTAAGGAAGGCCAAGTTGTTAAAAAAGGTGACCTTTTAGTGCGCATAAATCCTGATTTATATACTTCTGGACTAAATCGTTCTGTGGCTAGTCTTTCAGGAACAAAAGCGGGTTTAAGCCAAGCTGATGCGCAATTAAAAGAAGCGAAAGCTAATTATCAAAGAAGCAAAACGTTGTTTGATAAAGGAATTATTTCAAAATCAGATTGGGATAAGGCTGTTTCAACCTATGAAGTAGCGCAAGCAACAAAACAATCTGCATATTATAATGTGCAAAGCGCTTCTGCAACCGTGAATGAAGCAAAAGATAACTTGGGAAGGACAACTATCTATGCTCCGGCAGATGGAACAATTTCTTCGCTGGGAGTAGAATTGGGTGAACGTGTTTTGGGTACGCAACAAATGACAGGAACTGAAATTCTTCGTGTTGCAAATCTTAACAATATGGAAGTAGAAGTAGATGTCAATGAAAACGATATTGTAAAAATTAGCGTTGGTGATTCTGCAAAAGTGGAAGTTGATGCTTATTTGAAAAAAGAATTTAGAGGAATTGTTACAAGTATTTCCAACTCTGCAAGTGCCGATCTGACTGCCGATCAAGTAACAAATTTTAAAGTAAAAGTAAGAATCTTGAAAGAATCTTATGCTGATTTATTAGAAGGGAAACCGCAAAGTTATTCTCCATTTAGACCTGGAATGACTGCAACTGTCGATATTATTACAAAGAGAAAAGAAAATGTTTTGGCAGTTCCAATTAGTGCTGTCGTGATTAAATCAGATACCTCTTCTACTGCGAAACCAAGTGTTACAGTGGCTAGTGAAGAGAATCCTATGCCAAAATCAGACAAAAAATTTGAATGTGTTTTTGTGAAAGTTGGAGATAAAGCAAAAATTAGAATTATAAAAACAGGAATTCAAGATGATACAAACATCGAAGCGGTTTCTGGATTAAAAGCAGATGACGTTGTAATTATCGGACCTTATGCTACAGTTACAAAAGATTTGAATTCGGGAGATATTGTTTTTGTAAAAACAGATGAAAAGCCAAAAAATCCAAAGCCTAAAAAATAATGGCCTATATTCTTAATATTGAAACGGCAACAAAAAACTGTTCAATCAGCATTGCAAAAGATGGAGAGACTATTATTTGCAAGGAAATGGCGGAACAAGGTTATTCTCATGCCGAAAAACTACACGTTTTTATTGAAGAAGCATTGCAAGAACTAAATTTAGATTTTTCGGATTTGTATGCAATTGCTGTAAGCCAAGGGCCAGGTTCTTACACCGGACTTAGGATTGGAGTTTCAGCAGCAAAAGGATTGTGTTTTGCATTAAATCTCCCTTTAATTGCTGTAGACACTTTGCAGGTTTTGGCCTCGCAAATTTCAATTACGGATGGAATAATAATTCCAATGATTGATGCCAGAAGGATGGAAGTCTACAGTGCAATTTTTGATAAAAAGCAAACGAAGGTTAGAAAAACCGTAGCTGAAATTATTGATGAAAATTCTTATTCAGATATTCATCAAAAAGTTCATCTTATAGGCGATGGAGCAATGAAATTCAAAGAAGTTCTAACAGATGATAAATTTATTTTTTATCCTCAAATTGTTTATCCGTCAGCAAAAGAAATGAGCAAAATTTCATTTGAAAAATATAAAAAAAGCGACACTGTTGATGTCGCCTATTTTGAACCTTTTTATCTGAAAGATTTTATGATGAAATAATTGCTAAGTATTAGCTTTTGCAAATGGAGTGATTTCTAATTGTTCTAATTCTCTTAAACTGAACTCCAAGACATCAGAACTCATGTTTCCAAAATTTTCATTTTTCGACCAAGGCCTTATAATTAAATTTATTCCAGTATCTGTCAAATCACTTACTACAATTGCAGGTGCAGGATTTCTCAAGACTTGTGGATGATTTTTCATGATTTCCATAAGTTTTTCTTTTACCAATTTTATATTTGCTTCATAATTGATTTTGATAGTAATATCGGCTCTTCTCATGTTGTTTTGAGAAAAATTCTTGATTTTATTGTTTGATAAAATTCCGTTCGGAATATAAACGATTTGGTTAGAAGCAGTCAATAATTTTGTTGTAAAGATTTGAATCTCTAAAACTTTTGCAGTTTCTGCTTGGGCTTCAATTGTATCTCCAACTTTAAAAGGTTTAAAAAGGATAATTAGAACACCACCAGCAAAATTAGATAGTGAACCTTGCAATGAAAGACCAACAGCCAAACCAGCAGCGCCTAAAATTGCTACAAATGAGGATGTTTCAACGCCTAATTGGGAAATAAAAATTACAAATAATAAGACTCGCAAAACCCAAATTAATATGTTGGCTAAAAAAGTAGTTAAAGTAGGCTCAAGATTTCGTCGTATCATTAATCGCTGTGCCAATCTATTTAGCAATCGAATGAGCCATAGTCCAATAAAAAGGATTAAAAAAGCAGAAATTAATCTTGGAGAATAATCAATTATACCTGTAATAAAACGGTCTGCATAGGTTGATATTTTCTCAGTGTCAATCATCGTCATTCTATTTGTTTGTTAATTCGAAGCTTCAAAACTAATAATTTCGAAGGAAATGTCTCTTAATTAAATAATAATTATTGAAGAATATCTTTTAAAGCGACTGTGAAATCAGTTGTTGGAAGATCACAGGTTTTATTTCGGCAAACATAAAATAGTTTTTTGCCTGATTGAAATCTTCCTCTTAAGAATGGCAATTCGGATGGTTTTTCTGAGCCAGATATTATGATATTTGGCAAGTATTCTTTCTGAAATAAAAGAGTGTCCTTTATTGCATTTTCACCACAAACTGCCAATTCTTTATTGTCTTCAGAAAAATTTAGAAATATATTTAGCCAATTTGCAAATGCTGAAGGATAATCAATGTTAGGTAAAACTTGAGAGAGCATTTTTTGTGCAATTTCTTCATAATATGAATTCTCAAAATAAATGTGCAACTTGAATAAATTTCCCGCCATAACTGAGTTTGAAGCTGAAATGACATTGTCTTCTAGTTCATAATGTTTGGTGATTAAAGCTTCATCTTTGTTTGACGTAAAAGAGAAAAATTGATTTTTTTCATCATAAAAATTTTCAAAGCAATAATCTGTCAATTGTTTTGAATAATTAAGCCATTTTTCATCAAGCGTAACTTCATAAAGTGAAATAAAAGCCTCAATTACAAAACAATAATCTTCTAAATAGCCATTGATTGTTGTTTTTCCATCTTTATAATTGTGAAGCAGATTTCCTTCGGACTTCCAAAGGTTTTCTAGAATGAAATTAGCATTTTTTAAAGCGATTTCTAAATATTTGTTGTTGCCTAAAGCTTTATAAGCATCTGTAAAACCTTTAAGCATTAATGCATTCCATGATGTGAGACATTTGTCGTCAAGTCTTGGTTTGCTTCTTTTTTCTCTGGCAATATAAAGTGTGACTTCCCAAGATTTTTTCTTTTCTATTAATTCTAAAACTGATATATTTTCTTCTATAGCAATTTCTTCTAAAGATTTATTTTGGATTAGAACATAATTTCCTTCTTCCCAAAAACCATACTCATTAATATTAAAAACCTTGCTGAATAACTCGAAATCTTCTTCTAATAAATTCTGAAGTTCTTCTTTTTTCCAGACGTAAAAAGCGCCTTCTTCTAAATGATTATTGCTATTTAAACTATCGGCATCATAGGCTGAATAAAAGCCTCCAAATGAATTCGTTAGTTCAGTGGTTACAAAATCTAAAGTTTTTTCGATAACTTCTTTGTATAGAGATTTTTTAGTTAATTTATAAGCATCCGCATATAAAGAAATCAGCTGACCATTGTCATAAAGCATTTTTTCGAAATGTGGGACATGCCATTTCATGTCGACAGAATATCTTGAAAATCCGCCCGCTAGAGTGTCGAAAAGACCGCCGTAAGCCATTTTAGTTAGGGTGAGATTTACAAAATCTAATAATTCTCTATCTTTTTTTTGATGACCATAACGAAGCAAAAAAGCATAGTTGTTAGGTATCATGAATTTTGGCGCTCTCGTGTAACCTCCAAATTCCCAGTCGAAACTTTTTTTCCACTTTTCAAGGAAGCCATCAATTAAACCAAAATCAAAATTTTCTTGGCTTTCTGTTTTTGAAAACAATCCGATGGTTTCAATTCCCTGATGTAGTTTTTCAGCATATTCAATCATTTTTTCAGGATTTGAAAGGTATAATTGCTGTAATTGGTCTAAAGTTTCCATCCATTCATTTTTTCGAAAATAAGTGCCTCCCCAAACTGGTCTGCCGTCAGGAAGACAAACTACATTCATTGGCCAGCCTCCGCGACCAGTCATGATTTGAACCGCTTTCATATAAACTGCATCTATATCCGGACGCTCTTCGCGATCAACTTTTATGTTTACAAAATCAGCATTCATGATTTCTGCGGCTTCTAAATCTTCAAAAGTTTCGTGCTCCATGACGTGACACCAATGGCAAGCAGAATATCCAACGCTGACAATGATGAGTTTGTTTTTTTCTTTTGCCAAAGCTAAACTTTCCTGATTCCAAGCTTTCCAATGCACCGGATTTTGGGCATGCTGTAATAAATATGGGCTTGTTTCTTTGTTTAATTCGTTTTGTGATTCCATTTCAAGTAGTTTTGAATCTAAAATTTTAGTTTTGATGTTTTGAATTGCTTTAAAAATAAAAAAGCGCTCCTAATCGGAACGCTTAAATTTAGCGATTTTTAAAACACATGTTATGCGTTTACTGCTTCAACTTTAATATTTTCGTCGTTAAGCATATCCTTCAGCATGTTTTCGATGCCGCTTTTCAGTGTGAAAGTAGATGATGGACAGCCACTACAAGCTCCTTGAAGAACAACTTTTACTCGTTTTTCAGTTTCATCATACGAATCAAAAAGAATGTTTCCTCCATCAGCTTGAACTGCGGGTTTTACATATTCTTCTAAAATATTGATAATTTGCTGAGAAGTCGTGTCAAGGTTATCGAAATTTTCAATTTTTTGCTTTTCAATTTTTGGGTTTGAAGCAGCGATTGTTTCATCTAAAACAGTGCCTCCATTTTCAATAAAACCTTTGATGAAACTTCTAAGTTCTAAAGTAATATCTTGCCATTCTTGAACTGCATACTTTGTAATGGAAATGTAATTTTCATCTATAAAAATTTCTTTCACGTATGGAAATTTAAATAGCTCAATAGCTAGAGGAGAAGAAGTTGCTTCGTCAATATTTTTAAATTCAACTGCCGTTTTGGTCATCATCCTACTTCCAACAAATTTTTGGACTGCAGGATTTGGCGTGCTTTCTGCATAAACTGACATCGGTTGTTTTTGAGTTTTTTTCTCAGAAATATTTATGATTGTGCCTCCTTTATTTACAAAGCTTTCAATTTGTTCGGCTACAGCATCTTTAACGTCATCCCATTCTACGATATTATATCTTTGAATTGCGATAAAATTTCCTGAGATGTAAACTGATTTTACAAACGGAAGATAAAAAAGCTGTTGTGCTAATGGCGAATCTTTTGCTTCGTCAATATTTTTATACTCAAAACTTTCATTTTGCGTTATAAATTCAGGGAATTCAAACTTCAAAATGGCAGGGTTTTGAGTTTCTCTTATGGTGATAGTGATCATTACTTTTATTTTTCTGCAAATTTAACAAAGAAATTTTCAGCGAAATATTATATTTGATTTTTTAAACATTAAATTAACAGTAGGTTTGGTTTGATTTAATATATCATTATGATATTGTTGTAATAATTATTGTAAACTTTTCATTTTAAAGTGATGTATTTTATGATATTTCAAGAGCAACCTATGACAAAAATTTATATATTTGACCGCTGCAGAAAATAACCTACGAAATTTGCATGATTTTAAATTATTGTAAATCATTTTGTTTTTTGTTAGATGTCTGTTGGTTAGGTATTTAGAATGCATTTCATAAAAAAGATAAACCCCATGAATTTTAAAAAGAGGTATTTAGCATTATTATTGTTGTTGTCACAAATGTCATTTGCACAAGAAGGAATAGCTGTTTATTCTGATTATTTGTCTGATAATTACTATTTGATACATCCTTCTATGGCTGGTGCGGCAAATTGTGCAAAAGTAAGGTTGACAGCTCGTCAACAGTGGTTTGGACAAGATGATGCTCCTGCTTTGCAAACTTTAAGTTTTAACGGAAGAGTAGGTGAGCAGTCAGGTATGGGTATTATAGTTTTTAACGACAGAAATGGGTATCACACACAAACTGGAGCAAAAATCACTTATGCACACCACATTCTTTTTTCAAGAGGTCAAGATGATTTAAATCAATTGTCTTTTGGTATGAGTGCTGGATTAGTTCAAAGTAATTTAGATGAAACAGAATTCTTGGAATCTGGAGATTTTGATCCAATTGTTGATGGGACAATCACTCAAAAGGATTCTTATTTTAATGTTGATTTTGGAGCTTCTTATAACTATTTAGATTTTTATGCTCATTTTACAGTAAAAAATGCTCTTGCTAGTAAAAGAGAATTATATACTTCAATTGAAACAGATAACTTGAGAAAGTACTTGTTTAGTGCGGGTTATGTTTTTGGAGATGCTGATAGAATTCAATTAGAACCTTCATTTTTATTTCAATTAGTAGACCAAACTAAAGAAAAAATGATTGACTTGAACTTAAAAGCTTATAAAGATTTAGAGTTTGGAAAAATTTGGGGAGGTTTGTCATACAGAAGAAGTTTTGACGGAGCTCAATATGTTGACGGAAACAGCATTTCTGATCAAAAACTGCAATACTTAACGCCAATCGTTGGTGTAAATTATAAGAATTTTATGTTTGCTTATACTTATTCTCATTTGTTAGGCGACGTTAAATTTGACAATGGTGGTTTCCATCAGATTACTCTTGGAATCAACCTTTTCTGTAAAAGAGAAAAATGGGATTGTAATTGTCCTGCGGTTAATTAAATTTAAAGTTGATATTAATTCAGTCCCGATAATTCATTTTATCGGGATTCTTTTTTTAAATTTCTCTCTATGCTTATAAAGTCTGTAAATGGCAAAAGTCCGTTAATTCCTGAAGATTGTTATGTTGCCGAAAATGCTACGATAATTGGTGACGTAAGCTTTGGTTCATTCTGTAGTGTTTGGTTCAACGCTGTTATTCGTGGGGATGTAAATTTTATTAAAATTGGTAATAAAGTAAATATTCAAGATGGAGCGGTGATTCATTGTACTTATCAAAAACATCCAACTGTCATCGGAAATAATGTTTCTATTGGTCATAATGCGATCGTACACGGTTGTACAGTCCATGATAATGTTTTGATCGGAATGGGAGCCATTGTGATGGATAATTGCGTCATTGAAAGCAATTCTATCATTGCTGCGGGCGCTGTGATTACTCAAAACACGACAGTTGAGTCGGGGTCTATTTATGCTGGAGTTCCTGCTAAAAAAGTAAAAGATCTCAATAAGTCAGATTTTGCTGGAGAAATTGAGCGTATTTCCAATAATTATGTAATGTATTCAAGTTGGCTGAAAGAATAATTTTAAAAATCTTTTTGGATGACTGGATATTTATTTTTTAATATCTCTGTCAGTACTTTGGAATCAGCATTTGTATAAAAAATAGAAGAGCTATTGGTCTCATAATTCAGACCTATTTTTTCTTCTAAAATTTTCTGTGTCTGCTTTGCAACTGCTTCGCCGGAATCAATAATTTGGATGTGTTTTGGCAATATTTGTTTTATCTGTGGAATCAAATAGGGATAGTGACTGCACCCTAAAACTAAGTAATCAATGTTTGCTTCAATCATCGGTTTTAAATAAGCATAGAGTAATTTTGTCATTTCTTCAGAATGCATTTTGCCTTCTTCTATTAATTTGACAAGATTAAAGCCTACCTGTTCAATTATTGTAGTGTCTTGGAACTTCTCTGCTGTTTTGTTGAAAAGTTCGCTGTTTAGTGTTCCTTTTGTAGCTAAGATGCCTATAGTTTGTGTTTTTGAGTTCTTTGCGGCTGGTTTTATTGCTGGCTCAATTCCAATGAAAGGTACGTCAAACTTTTCTCTTAATTCTTTTATAGCATTTGTTGTTGCCGTATTGCACGCGACAACTATTATTTTGGAGTTTTGTTCTAAAAGAAATTCCGTGTTTTTTATGCTTAGGGCGATAATCTCTTCCTTAGATCTTTGTCCGTAAGGCGCATTTTTTGTGTCTGCTAAATAAATTGTATTTTCATTTGGCAATAGCTGATGAATCTCTTTCCAGATAGATGTGCCGCCTATGCCAGAATCAAAAAGTCCGATTGGTTGTGAGTTTGTCATAAAAACAAATATAAAAAAAACTGCTCAGATTGCCTGAGCAGTTTTTTAAAAATATTATTTGGTACTTTATTAGAAACCTAAATCTTTTTTAACATCAGCTGTCAAATCTGGGCCATCAGCTAAAAGTAGTGTAGAACCATCAACAACATATTGGTATCCTTTAGCTTTACCAACTTTAGTGATAGAAGCTTTAATTTTTTCTTGAATTGGCTTAAGAAGATCTTCTTCAGTTTTTGCTAATTCTTTTTGAGCATTTTCGCCATAGTCACGAAGTCTCTTTTGCATGTCTTGAACTTCAGCTTGACGCTCTTGGTTTACTTTTTCACCAGCAGTTTCAGCTTCAGCATCATATTTTTTGATTTTTGCTTGATATTCGTCAACCATTGTTTTATAGTCAGCGTTATAACCTTGTTGTTTTTTTTCAAGCTGTTTTTGTCCTTCAATCATCGCAGGCATCTTTGACATTACTTCCATAACATTCACATGCGCCATTTTAGCTTGTGCGTTCATTGTTTGGCTCGCACCAATAAATAGCATTGCGGCAATTAATAGAGATTTCAATTGTTTCATCATTGTAAAGTATTAATAATTAATTTAGTTTTTAGTTCTAGTTTTGTTCTGTTGCAGGTTCGGTTGTATCCTTTTTATCTTCTTTAGCTTTTTTTGCAGCTTCTCTATCAGCTAGTATTTTTTTTCTTTTTTCCTCTAGCTCAGCTTTGCGCTCCTCTAATTTTTTTTGTCTGTCAGCAGCAGCATCAGCTTTCGCTTTTTGGGCAACAGCTCTTTTTTCTTCTGCAGAAGAACTTGTAGGTGTGCTTTCTTCTTTTGGTTCAGTTGTTTTTTCTACTTCTTCTTTATTTGAATCTGTAGTAGTTTCTGTTTTTTCACCTTCAGTTTTCTTAGTTTTTGCGGCATTTTTCTTTGCTTCGCGATCAGCAATAAGCTGTGCTCTTTTTGCATCGAATTCCTTTTTCTTTTCGGCTGCAGCAGTTTTTCTGTCTTCTAATAATTTTGCTCTTTCTTCTTTTTTAAGAGCCGCCGCTTTTTCTCTTTCAGCAAGTTCAGGATTATCATCAATCATGTCTTCCTTTAATTCTTTCGAAAGTTCTTCTTTAAGCTGTTTGTTGCTTAGCTGTTCGCGTTTTTCAGCTCTAGTTAAAGCTCTAACTACTTTGTCGCTAATGTTATGTTTTTGCGCTCCAAAAAGCATTGTCAAGTCAGACGATTTGTCAAAAATAAAATCATATTTTCCCTGTGTTGCAATATCTTGAACAGCAGTAAAAACTTGATCTTGAATTGGTTTAACCAAAACTGCTTTTTGCGTAATCAAATCCCCAGTTGATCCAAACCTTTTTTGCTGATAATCTAAAAGCATTGTTTCAAGATAAGTAATTTCTTCTTCTCTTTCTTCAATCAATTCTTTTGTAAGCAAAACTCTTTCAGTCTTAAGGTTTTCCTTAAGCTTAGTGATTTCATTTTTCTTAAGCTCAATTTCTTGTTTCCATTTTTGAGCTTTTAGCTCTAATTGATTTTTAGCTTCGGCATAATCTGGAACTTTTTCTAATATGTATTCCATGTCGATATAACCAATTCTAATACCGCGTGATTGTGCTTGTAAAGCTCCTGAAAAAGCGGCTAGTAAAAATAGTATTAAAAAATGTTTTCTCATATATTTTGTTGTATTAGAAAATATCGTGCCAAATTTTTATGCTTAGAACTGCTGACCAATAATGAAATGCGTTTCCCAGCCATTTTTCTGTGTTCCGCCAGGAACTGGATCAAATCCATGACCGAAGTCAATTCCTAATAATCCAAATGCAGGCATGAAAACTCTCAAACCAAATCCAGCAGATCTTTGCAATTGAAACGGATTATATTGTTTAAAATTGTCATAAGCAGCGCCTCCTTCTAAAAATGTCAATGCATAAATCGATGCGGCATTTGCCATTGTGATTGGATATCTTAATTCTAAAGAGAATTTATTGTAAACCGTCGAACCATCTTGTGATGATAATGACTGGTTTGGATAACCTCTTAATTGAATGACTTCACGTCCGTCCAATGAATAATTTGCTAATCCATCTCCACCAACGAAGAATCTTTCAAACGGGACTAATCCTCTTTCGCTGTTATAAGAACCTAAGTATCCAAATTCACCTAACGTACGAAGTACTAATTTACCATAAACTTTTGTATACCAATCAGCTTTGAATTTAATTTTATAATATTCTAACCATTTAAATCTTTCCTGGTCAATTTTTGAATTATTTGGCGTTCCGTCTGCATTTTGATATTCTTCTCTATTTGCAAGATTACCATAATCAATACCGTTGAAAAGCGAATAAGGAAGCGTGAATTTTCCGGTAAGGCTGAATTCAGATCCTTGCACTGGGAAAATTGGGTTCAGCGCTTTGTTATTTCGTGTTATGCCAATCGTATATGCTAAGTTTCTAGAACTTCCATCCCCAAAGGTAAATAAATTTGTATTATAATTATTCAAATCATAATATTGAAAACTTATTGCTTGAGATAATGTGAAATAATCATCTGGTACGTTTAAACGTTTTGCGTAGCCAACAGACAGCGATGTGATGTTGAAACTTTTATTTCTGTCTACGTCATTGTTTCCAGAGTATAAAAACTGTTTACTGTGTGATAATGAAGTCGAAAATTGGATTGGTTTTTTACCCCCAAGCCATGGCTCAGTAAATGATAAGCTATAAGTTTGGAAATAAGAACTTCCTTGTAATCTTAATGCTAATTTTTGTCCGTCTCCCATCGGTAACGGTTTATAAGCGTCTTTATTTAAAATATTTTTGATAGAGAAATTATTAAACGAAAGACCTAAAGTTCCAATGAAACCGCCACCGCCATAACCTCCTTGAAGTTCAATTTGACTAGATCCTTTTTCTGCTAGATGATATTCTATATCAACCGTTCCTGAGGCAGGATCTGGATTTAAGAATTTTGGCTCAATAGCTTCCGGATCAAAAAATCCAAGCTGGCCAATTTCACGAACTGTTCTTACGACTTGTTCTTTACTATATTTTTGGCCTGGTTTTGTTCTTAGTTCACGATAAATTACACGGTCATTTGTTTTATCATTTCCAACTACAGAAATTTTGTTGAAATATACCATCGGACCTTCCATGATTCTGATCTCAAAATCAATCGTGTCATTAGCTGTTTTTGTTTCAACGGCATTGATTTGAGAGAATAAATAACCGTTGTTTTGGTATAAATTCGTAATGTCTTCTCCGTCTGGTTTTGTCTTGTCAGCAATTCTTTTTTCTAACATTACGCCATTATAAACATCGCCTTTTTTGATTCCAAGCATGCTTTGTAGGCCTTGGTCAGTATAAATTGTATTTCCTAAGAATTTAATATTTCCAAAGTAATATTTATTTCCTTCCTCAACTTTGATTTTTATGCCAATAGTGTTGTTCTTTTTATTGTATGAAATTGAGTCAGAAATTACTCTGGCATCACGATATCCTTTTTCTTTATATTTAGATACAATTCCAGTTAAATCTTCTTGGTATTTTTCTTTGATATATTTAGATCCTTTCCAAAAGCGAAGTGGAAATCTTCTTTTGGTGTTTTTCATTGAGCCGCGAAGCTTAGCGTCAGAGAACTTGTCGTTTCCTTCAAAAGTGATGCTGCTTACTTTGACTTTGCTTCCTTTGTCAATGTTTACAAGCATTTTTACCTCATTTCCATTTGTAGTATCTGGAATGGTGTTGATTGAAACTTTTGTATTATAAAAACCGTCTTTTTTATATTTGTTTTCGATGTAATTTTTAGTTGTAGTAATTAAATTTTCATTGACAATTTTTCCTTTAGTCAAGCTATTGTCTTTAATTAAACCATCAATTTTTCCTTTTTTAACACCTTGAATTTTAACTTCACTTAATTTTGGAAGTTCCGTAATGTACATATCAATAAAAATACTATCGCCTTGGACTCTATTGATATAAGTGTCGATTTCGTTGAATAATCCTAGTTTCCAAAGTTTTTTGATTGCGCCACTAATTTCCTCTCCAGGAACGGTGATTTTTTGGCCTTTTTGAAGTCCTGCAAATGTTACAACTGTTTGTTCGTTGTAGCTGATTTTTCCGATGACTTTTACATCACCTAAAATATATTGTCTTCCTTGATCGAATGGTACTCTTTCCTGGGCTTTTGCTTGAAAAATATTTCCTAAAACTAATACGGTTAAGAATAGTTTAATGCTTTTGTCTAACATTAAAATTTTATTTAATTTGTTCACTTGTTTTTCCAAATCTTCGTTCTCTTTTTTGATAACTAATGATAGCCTCATATAAATCTTTTTCTCTAAAGTCAGGCCACAATACATCTGTAAAGTACAATTCCGCATAAGCTATCTGCCAAAGTAGGAAATTGCTGATTCTGTGTTCGCCACTGGTTCTTATTAATAAATCTACGTCAGGTAAATTTTGCGTGTAAAGATGCTGATTAATAATTGATTCGTCAATAGCGTCTATTGAAATTATATTATTTTTAACTTTAGTGCTGATATTCTTGATTGCAGATATAATTTCTTCCCGCGAACCGTAGCTTAGCGCAAGGGTCAAGGTCATTCTCGTGTTGTCTTTTGTTTGAGAAATTACGGCTGTTAGTTCTTTTTGAGCAGATTTTGGAAGTTTTTCAAAGTTGCCAATTGTGTTGAGTCGTATGTTGTTTTCCGTCAATGTTTTAAGCTCATTTTTTAACGAAGAAATAAGCAGTTTCATTAAGGTTTCAACTTCAAGTTTTGGGCGATTCCAGTTTTCGGTAGAAAAAGCATATAACGTAAGATTTTCAATACCTAATCTAGCGCATGTTTCAACAGTTTCTCTAACAGCTTTAGTCCCGTTTTCATGTCCAAATGCTCTTAAAAAACCTTTTTGTTTTGCCCAACGACCATTTCCGTCCATAATAATGGCCAGATGTTTTGGGAGGTTGTTTTTATTTATAGTTTCTAGTAAGTTCATCTTATTCTGCACAGTAGCAGGGCTTGTTTCCAAAGGTATATGTTAAAGTAAAACCGGTGAAAACATACCAGTCATTGCTATTTATATTTCCAAATCTTAAATCTTCAAAGTTGTCATTTTTAGGATTGCTTCCGTCAAGATTATCAGTAAATGTATATCTTGCGCCAACTTCAAATCCAAGAATTAATTTTTCTGCAATTCTAGTTTTTACGCCAACAGTCATTGGAATCGCCAATGCGCCAGTGTCATAATCTTCTTTTTGATCTTTTCCTAAATAGAATGTCTCTGTATAAGCAAAATAGCTTAGTCCAGAATGAACATACGGCGTAAATAGAAAGCCAGATTCGTGCAAATTAAAGTCAAAAAAATTGAATTCAAGGCCTAAAGATAATTCTTTTACATTATTTTCAAAGTTTAAGCCTCTTTGTTTTCGGCTTGGCATGTCTGAATCAGCATCTTTTGAAGTAATTTTTCCTTGCATGTAAGAAACTCTCCATGAATGACGCGGGCTTTTATTCCATTTATATAATAATCCAAAAGCTCCATTTTTTGGAGCAATATAATTCGTTGGTCCAATATCTCCTATATAATTATTGCCACCTGCAAAAATACCAATCTCGTGGATTTGTGCATTTGAAAAGGCGAAACAAAAAAAGCAACAGAAAGTGATTATAATCCTATTCATTTATTGGAAAAATAAGGGTGCAAATATAACAATTATGAGCACTTTTCGGTACCTTAAATCTTAAATATGCTTGATTTTAGGTAAATAGAGTCTCAATTCGTCTAAAATAAACGGAAGTTAAGCGGTGATAGTATATATGGTAAGATTAATTTCTCTTGTCTTCGCCCCAAAGAAGCTTGCTTCGAAGTGTTTTTAAGAAGCTTTTTCCGGGAAGTTCTACCATATTAATTTGAAATGGAGTTTTTTTGATCGTCAAAACGGTATCATTGTCAATTGAAGCAATTCTAGAGTCTAGCGAAACTAGATATTGTTCTTCGCGTCCAGAAACTTTTAGTTTGATCTCGACATTGTCAGGAATAACCAATGGCCTTGCGTTGAGATTGTGTGGTGCGATAGGCGTAATTACAAAGCTCTCTACTTCTGGGGTTAAAATAGGTCCGCCACAACTTAAAGAATATCCTGTGGAGCCTGTTGGTGTTGAGATAATTAATCCGTCGGCCCAATATGAATTTAAATATTCATCGTTTAGATAAGTTTCAATAGTAATCATTGACGTTGTGTCTTTTCTGCTCACGGTAATTTCGTTCATTGCAAAATTCAGGTTTTCAATTTCTGGAATATTTGGAGAACTTTCTAAACTAATCAATGCTCTTGGCGATAAAGTATAATTTCTGTCAATAATAAATTGCATCAATTCATCGATGTTTTCTTTTTGGACTGTAGCTAAAAATCCCAGCCTTCCAGCATTGATTCCTAAAATTGGAATGCCAGAATCTCTCACTAAAGTAGCGGCTCTTAAGATGGTTCCGTCGCCGCCAATGCTCACTAAAACATCTACATCATTTGGGAGATCATGAAAATCTTTGAAGGTGATATATTCTTTGGTAATGATTTTTTTTTCATAAAGCATAGCTAGAAAATCATCCTGGATTACCAATTCTACATTATTCTTGTTGAAGAAAACAAAAATATCTCGGATAATTGGTTCGGTGCTGTTTTGATAATATTGACCGTAAATGGCTACTTTCATGCTGGTTTGTTCATTAATTGGTACAATCGTTAAGTCGAAAAGTATAACGGTTAAACGAATAAACGATTAACCTCATAGTAGTTATATATTTAGGTATTTGTCCAAATAATCAGAACGTTCTTTTAAAGCATTCAGATAATTATCTTCTTGGTGTTCAGAAATAATTTCATAATTATAGCGTCTAAAAGTTTGGATGATTTCGTTCATGGCTCCCAAAGTAATTTTTACGGTTACCTGAACTTTGTCAGCTTCGACGTTGGAAACAAATAATCCGAGAAGTTTTCCATTATTGCTTTCCACAATCTGAGTAATCTGGCTCATTGAATAGTCGCTGACATTTTTTTCTACGATAATTATGCCACCCATTTCCTTAAGGAAAGGAGTCTCATGGAAAAATTTGACAATGTCAGTAATGTCATAATATCCTACATATTTATTATTATCATCCAAAACAGGAACGACGCTTGTGTGGTTTCTGGCGAAAATTTCCAAAACGTCTAGCCAAATCATGTTTGTTCTGGCATAAAATCCTTCCAAGGTATAACGATAATCAGATACGTTTTTATCTGTATCAAAAGTTTCAACATCATCTAAAGCTATAGATCCCAAATAAGTTCCGTCTTCTAGTACAGGAAAATGTGAAAAAGACAATTCAGCAAAAAAATCCTGAACTGTCTCAATAGATTCATCGATGGCAATTGCCTTGATATCGTTGTTGATATAATCTGTAATTTCTGTCATAGCCTAAAGTCAATAATCGATGCAAAATAATCAAAAAATAGCACAAAACACCGTGTTTTACTTTGTATTTTTGTAGTGATTAATTATTCTCAAAAAGTATTCCAATGACAAAATTAAGCGTTAACATAAATAAAATTGCCACTTTAAGAAACGCCAGAGGAGGAAATGTTCCTGATTTATTGCAAGTTGCCAAAGATATTGAACGTTTCGGCGGACAAGGAATTACGATTCATCCGCGGCCTGACGAACGTCATATTCGATATCGAGATGCAAGAGATTTAAAGTCAATTGTGACAACAGAATATAATATTGAGGGAAATCCTGAAAGAAAATTCATTGATTTAGTTTTGGAAGTAAAGCCAACGCAAGTAACTTTGGTTCCTGATGCTGACGATGCAATTACTTCAAATGCAGGCTGGAATACAGTAAAACATCAGGATTATTTAAAAGAAATTATTCAAGAATTTCAAAGAAACGGAATCCGTACTTCAATTTTTGTGGACCCGGTTTTAGAAATGATCGAAGGAGCAAAAGAAACTGGAACTGAAAGAATTGAGTTATATACTGAAGCTTTTGCACACCAATACAGTTTAGGAAATAGAACAGGAATCAATCCATATATAGAATCGGCCAAATTGGCAAACGAATTAGATTTAGGAATCAATGCCGGACACGATTTGAGTTTGGAAAATATTCAATTTTTCCAGCAAAATATTCCGGGATTATTAGAAGTTTCAATTGGTCATGCCTTAATTTCAGAATCCTTATATTTAGGTTTGGAAAACGTAGTTAATATGTATCTTCAAAAATTAAAATAATATGTTGTATTCAAAAATAGAAGGTGAAGGAAAACCACTTTTGATTCTGCACGGTTATTTAGGAATGTCAGACAACTGGAAAACTTTGGCGTCACAATTTGTTTCAGAAGGCTTTCAAACACATGCTTTGGATTTAAGAAATCATGGTAGAAGTTTTCATTCGGATGAATTTAGTTATGAAGCCATGGTTGAAGATGTTTTAGAATATTGCCAAGAAAATAATTTGGATAAAGTATCTATAATTGGCCATTCGATGGGAGGAAAAGTAGCGATGTTTTTTGCGACAAAATATCCTAAAATGATTGACAAATTAATCATTGCAGACATTGGTCCAAAATATTATCGTCCACATCACCAAGATATTATGGAAGGTTTGAACGCGGTGGATTTTACAAAAAAGCCAGAACGTTCAGAAGTAGAAGAACTTTTAAAACCGCACATTCCAGATTTTGGAACAAGACAATTTTTGATGAAAAGTTTGTATTGGGTCGAACCCGGACAGCTTGGATTTAGGTTTAATATTCCTGTTTTCAATGACAAAATTGAAGCTATAGGAGAAGCGCTTGCAGATGATGCGGCTTTTGAAAAACCGACTTTGTTTTTAAGAGGAGAAAAATCGAATTATATAAAAGACGAAGATTTTGAAATGATTAAAAAGCATTTTCCAAATTCAGAAATAAAAACCATTGCAAATGCTGGACATTGGTTGCATGCTGAAAATCCTAAAGATTTTTATCAAGAATCGATAGAGTATTTAAAGAATTAGCTTTTAAAATATTCATACATTTAATAAAATTTAAAACCAAAAACTATGAATCTCATCATCAGAATTTTAATAACCGCCGTTTTGGTTATGATAATTTCGCATTTTATGCCAGGAATCGCACTTCAAGGAACGCACGGCGTTTCTTCAAGCAATTTTATGACGGCAATTTGGGTGGCAATTGTCTTAGGATTATTGAATTTGTTTGTAAAGCCAATTCTAGTTTTATTGACGCTTCCTGTGACATTTTTTACTTTAGGACTGTTTCTTTTGGTTATCAATGCCTTAATTATTTTGCTTTGCGCCAAATTGGTTACTGGTTTTGCTGTTGACGGTTTCTTGACGGCACTTTTATTTAGCTTAATTTTGTCGATTTCACAATCAATTGTTTTCTCTTTGACTGGCGGTGATAAATAATACAACAAATTTGGTAGCAAATACTTATCACTTTTGTTAATCCTATATTAATACATTAACTCAAAACTTGGTTGGGTTGCAAAAAAGTTATAATTTTGCAACCCAATTTTAGTATGTAAAAAAATGAATATTACAAGAAATAATGTTGACGCTTTAAACGCGGTTGTAACAATTGAAATCTCTAAAGCAGATTATGCGCCTCAAGTTGATAAGGTTTTAAAGAATCACTTGAAAAACGCAAGCATTCCTGGATTCAGAAAAGGTGCGGTTCCAATGAGCCTTATCCAAAAACAATACGGAAAAGCGGTTTTACTAGAAGAAGTAAACAAAATATTGCAAGAAAACTTAAGTAAATATATCGCTTCGCAAAAATTAGATTTATTAGGAAATCCAGTTCCTGTTGTAAAAGAAGAAATTAATTGGGATGCTGATGATTTTACTTTTGAATTTGAATTAGGAATTGCTCCAGAATTTACGGTTGATTTAGAGGCTAAAAATGATGTAGTTTATTACAAAATCACTGCTGACGATAAAATGCTAAACGACCAAGTTGAGCGTATCCAAAAACAATATGGAAAACTTATTTCTCAAGATGTTGTTGAAGAAAACTTTGACGTCGCTGGAACTTTCAGAAATGAAGAAAAAGGAATCGACAGCCCAGCAAACATTTCTTTAGATATTTTCAAAGACAAAAAAACTTCAAAGAAATTCATCGGTAAAAAAGTTGGCGATGTTGTGACATTGAATACAAAAGGTCTTTTTGAAGACGACCACAAATTGATGGATTACTTAAAGGTTGACCACGATGACGTTCACGGTTTAGACGTTGATGTTGACTTTACAATCGAAGAAATCAATGCTACAGAATTGGCAGAATTGAACCAAGAATTATTCGACAAATTGTTCGGAGAAGGAAACGTAACTTCTGTAGAGCAATTGAAAGAAAAAATCAAGGAAGACGCTGAAACGCAATTCGCTTCTCAAGCAGACCAAAAATTCTTGAATGATGTTACGGCTTCATTATTAGAAACTACAAAATTCGAACTTCCTGCTTCATTCTTGAAAAAATGGATTCAAACTGTTGGCGAAACTCCATTGACTCCAGAACAAGCTGAAGAAGAATATGCACGTTCAGAAAACGGACTACGTTACCAATTAATTGAAGGAAGAGTTTTGGCGCAAAACAAACTTCAAATCACTTTTGAAGATTTAAAAACCTATACTTCTGACGTAATCAAAAAACAAATGGCTCAGTTCGGTCAAATGAACCCAACAGAAGCTGATGTGGAAGGAATCGTTGCAAGAGTGCTTTCAAATCAAGAAGAAGTAAAAAGACTTTCTGATCAAGTAATGAGCGAAAAAATGCTTAACTTGTTTAAAGAAAAAATTAAAGCAAAAACAAAAGAAGTTTCTTACGAAGAGTTCATCAAAGAAATGTACGGAGAATAATTTCTTTATAAAATTAAATAATTAAAAGCGTCAAAATTATCGGTTTTGGCGCTCTTTTATTTGAAGCTTTTCCAGCTTTTCGTTTCAAGTTTTTTTTATGAAAACCTTTTTTTGCAAGAATAAAAAAGAGCTTCCTTCGGTCGCTTTTTTTCTTCAGCAAAAAATAGGCTTTCCTTAAAAAAAGCTTTTCACTGCAATCCGGGCTAAAAATCAGTGCAACTGACGAATTGACAGATTTAAGAATAATAAAAATTCGTTTCACAATTTGCACGAACTTTGTTATCTTTAAAAATAGAATTTAAAATCAAAAGGCTAAAGTTCAGTTTATAATTTAGATTTTAGACAAAGTCTGAAAACTGCCAACTGAAAACTGCCAACTAAAAACTCATAAAAATGGACTACGGTAAAGAATTTAAAAAATTTGCTACAAAGCACCATGGTGTAAACAGTATGTATTACGATAAAATCGTAAGCAGCATGACACCATATATCATCGAAGAAAGACAATTAAATGTGTCTCAATTGGACGTATTTTCACGTTTGATGATGGATAGAATTATCTTCCTTGGAACAGGAGTTGACGACCACATCGCCAATATCATCCAAGCACAATTATTATTTTTAGAAAGCGTTGACTCTGCAAAAGACGTACAAATCTATATCAATTCTCCAGGCGGAAGCGTTTATGCAGGATTGGGAATTTATGACACAATGCAATACATAAAACCAGACGTAGCAACAATCTGCACAGGAATGGCCGCGTCAATGGGAGCTGTTTTGCTTTGCGCAGGAGCAGAAGGAAAACGTTCAGCTTTGCCACATTCAAGAGTAATGATTCACCAACCATCTGGTGGTGCGCAAGGTGTTGCAACAGATATGGAAATCAACTTACGCGAAATGTTGAAGTTGAAAGAAGAACTATACGAAATCATCTCAAAACATTCAGGACAGTCTTTTGAAAGAGTTCACAAAGATTCAGAAAGAGATTACTGGATGAAAGCTGATGAGGCGAAAGAATACGGAATGATTGATGAAGTGTTGAGAAGAAGTTAAAAAAAGAGTTACTAAGTGGCTAAGTTGCAAAGTCAAATTTGAAAGTGAATTACGATCAGAACCTTTGCAACTTAGTACCTTTGCAACTTTGCAACTAAATAAATATGGCTAAAGAAGTATTAGAGTGTTCTTTTTGTGGAAGGAAAAAGCCAGAAACAAATCTGTTGATTGCAGGAATTGACGCGCATATTTGCGACAAATGCATTGAACAGGCGCACGGAATTGTTGTTGAAGAATTAAGACAAAACAAAAAAGGCAATCTGTCATCTGATTTGGTTTTGCAAAAGCCAAAAGAAATCAGAGCTTTCCTTGATAAATATGTAATCGGGCAAGACCAGACTAAAAAAGTAATGTCAGTTGCGGTTTACAATCACTACAAACGTTTGATGCAACAGCAATTAGACGATGAAGTGGAAATCGAGAAAAGCAACATCATCATGGTTGGACAAACCGGAACTGGAAAAACATTGGTGGCAAAAACCATCGCAAAAATGTTAGACGTTCCTTTGGCAATCGTTGATGCGACTGTTTTGACCGAAGCAGGTTACGTTGGGGAAGATGTCGAAAGCATTCTGACAAGATTGCTTCAAGCAGCAGATTATGACGTGGCAAAAGCCGAAAGAGGAATCGTTTTCATCGATGAGATTGATAAAATTGCTAGAAAAAGCGATAATCCATCGATCACAAGAGACGTTTCTGGAGAAGGTGTACAGCAGGCTTTATTGAAATTATTGGAGGGAACGGTTGTAAACGTACCGCCAAAAGGGGGAAGAAAACATCCAGACCAAAAATTCGTGGAAGTAAACACGCAGAACATTTTGTTCATCGCCGGCGGTGCTTTTGACGGAGTAGAAAGAATTATTTCAAAACGTTTGAACCGTCAAGCTGTGGGATATTCTTCCTCTAAAAATGTAGATAATATCGACAAAGACAACTTGTTGCAATATATTATTCCAAAAGACATCAAAGATTTCGGATTGATTCCTGAAATTATCGGTCGTCTTCCGGTGTTGACGCACATGGATCCTTTGGATAGAGAAACATTGAGAGCTATTTTGACAGAACCAAAAAATGCTTTGATCAAGCAATACCAAAAGCTTTTTGCAATGGATGATGTGGAATTTTCTATTTCTGACGAAGCTTTGAATTATATAGTTGACAAAGCTTTGGAATACAAATTAGGAGCTCGCGGACTTCGTTCGTTATGCGAAGCAATCTTAACTGACGCAATGTATGACTTGCCAAGTTCAGACCACAAAGAATTGACAATTGATGAAGATTATGCTAAAAATGCCTTAGACAAAAATCTATTGCAACGTTTGAAAGCGGCATCTTAATTGAAATTTATAAAAAAAAATCCCGATGAAAATCGGGATTTTTTTTTTTTTGCTACAGATTAAAAATGAATTTTACGGATTTTTGAAATTTTTAAAATCTGTGTCAAACAATTTTGGCCACGAATTACTCGAATTTGCACAAATCAGTTCATGGAAATTCGTAGCATAAAATCTAAAGCCCTTTTCCACCTTCTTTTGCTTTTTCTACATCGATATTGGTGTTTTCTGTCTGCAATTTCAAGTTTCCAAAGTTATAAGTCAATGAAATTCTAAACGTTCTAGAATCTTGTTTTTCATAGAATAAAGTTCTTAAATTTTTACCTTCAATCGAAGCGTTTACTTCGTTTGCATTGAAAACATCAAAGCAGTGAACTCCTAATTTTAGCTTTTTATCCATAAAATCTTTGTTGAAAGAAATATCAAATTGCTGAATTGGTTTTTCAATTCTATAGATTTCCCAGTTGCCTTTTGGTAGGAAGAAATAGTTCATGTTATTTATAATTCCCCATGGTAAATGAATTTGAGATTGTGCACCAAAATTGACCATTCCTCTATTTCTGAATGTAAAATCATATCCTTCAATATCTGTTTTTACATAGCTTGCATTGAAATAAATGTAGTTCATTTTTTCAATGTCAGCCATACGTTTTCCGAATTCTTCCTTGCTTTTAAAGAAATAATCCAATGGAATAGGGAAGGAAAGATAAGCTGTAAAAGTCTTGATTTTATCAAAAGAAGCAAAGGTTCTGTTGCTTACCAATTCACCATCTTCGGCGCTAAAAAGAAATTGTGTGTCATCTTTCGCAACGGTATAATTTGCACCTAAATTCACATATTGGAATGCAGAAATTTTAAAGGCATAATTGTCAAAATAAATAGGTTGCAAAGCAATATTTCCTACAGAAGTGTTGTATCTGTTGAAATTCGAATTATTATTTGGATCAATTCTGTAATAACCCGGCTGGGAAACTTTTTTAGAATAGGAAGTACTGATATTAATCTGTTCTGTAGCTTGATATAAAATACTCGCGTTTGGATAAAAACGGGAATTATTGAATTCGATTTTATCGGCAACTGTACTTGCAGCGCGTTTTACATCAAAATTTTCAAAACGGATTCCAGCCGTAAAATTAAACTTTTTGTATTTTTTTCTAGCTTCTACGTAAAAAGCCAAATTGTGTTCTGAATAGTCAAAATCAATTTCTGATTCATATATATTGGAATTGAAAATCGCGTCGCTGTCCGCTTCAAAATTATATTTTCCTAAGTTTTTCACATCCGTAGTATTATATTTTCCACCTGTATTGATCGAAAATCCAATTTTTTCAAAAGGAATAGAAAAATCATATTTCAAGTAATAATTTGTCAGTCCGAAATCAATATTTGAATTATTGAAAGTATAATTATTATTTTCAAAAGAAGTCGATTCGCTCAAAGGCGTTCTGTCAAAAATATTAGTGTATGCCGTCACGTCAAGTGTTCTTCCTAAAGTGTCTAATTTGGTTTTAAACTGCAAGCTCAATTCATGATTGTTTGCTTTTGATTTAGAAATTCCTTTGTTTTCAAAATTAATTGTGCTGTTTTCAGTAGAGCTTTTGTTGTCATTTCTATCGCTAGAAAGGCTCATATTATAATTAAAAAGAACATTGGATTTCTCGGATAATTTATAATTTAAACCTGTTCTCCAGTATACATTTCTAAAAGTCTGGTGGTCAAAACTCTCCTGTTCAAGACGAACTGGCGGATTGAAAAAAGTAAATTCTTGTCCGTTTTTATTTTTATTTTCGCTTTCTATGTAATTTACGCCAACCATTGTCTGCCAGCTCAAATTATTCTCTTTTCCGTTTAAAAGAATCTGCGGACTAGGTTTTTGGTATTTATTGAAGTTATAATTCATATTAAAACTTGCATTAATACCTTTCATTTTTTTGCCATTCGTAATAATATTGATAATTGAACCGCTTGCATTTGCATCATAAGAAGCACCTGGGTCATAAATCAATTCGATTTTTTCAATGGCATTCGCCGGAAGGCTGTTTAGATAATTTTGAAGATCTGTTCCTGACAAATTGCTCGGCGCGCCGTCGATATAAACCACAACGCCTTTTCCATTCAGAGTTAGTCCGCCTGCTGGTGAAGTTACAACTCCAGGTAGTTTTTTGACAGCTTCAAAGGTTGTGCCGCTGTTTAACAAGCCATTTTCTTTAATGCTGATCGTCGTTTTATCAGATTCAACTTTCATATATTGGCGCTGGTTTCCATAAACAGTTACTTCGCTCAAGTCATTTGTTTTGTCAGATAAAGTGATAGATTGGATGATTTTAGCTTTGTTTTCAAGTGTGATTTCAAAATCTAATTTTGTTTCTTGAATGTTCAAACCCGAAATTGTAAAAGAATATTTTCCTAAACTAAGATTTTTGGTCAGCGTAAATTTGCAACCAATACTTTGATAAGTACCAATTTTTGTTTTTTTGCCTTCTTCGATTTTCTCCAATAGAATTTCTCTTTCTGCTGAATCGTTCTCGCAAGCAATGGCATTTAAAGTACTGTTTAATTCGAGATAAGTAGGCGATTCTTGGGCAAATACAAAATTGCTTAAGCAGAAAGCAACTGCAATTAATAATGATTTCATTTTGATTGATTTGATTGATGATTATCTATCAGACGGTGCAAATGAAATTTTGTTACAAAGAATTTTAGAAATTTTTTAAAAACAAAAATCCTGCTCAACAAGCAGGATTTTTTTTATTTCTTAGTTCGATTTTTTGAATCGGTTTTTCTGTTTTGCAATATCCTCTTGGTCCACAGCCTAATCTTTTTGGTCCACAAGATATCAGCGAGAATATTCCAAAAACAAGAATCATACAACATATTCTTCTCATTTTCAAAAATTTACGCATATAACGTAAATGCAGTTTTGAATATTGTGCTAGAATATTTTTTTAGAAAAATAAAAATTAATTAAAATTCTGAAATCTCCAAATTCATTTCCAACAATTCCTGCAAATAATTCCTTTGATTGGAAAGTCTCGGAATCTTATGCTGACCTCCTAATTTATCTTGTTCTTTCAACCAATCATAAAATAAATTTGGTCGAGCCACATTCAAAATTAGCGGATTCAAAGTCATATTGTTATGACGTTTCGCTTCGTAATCAGAATTTAAAGATTGCAAAGTATCGTCTAAGATCTGTCTGAAATCTGTAACATTTTCGGGCGGATTTTTAAATTCGATCATCCATTCATGTGCGCCTTTTTCTTTTCCTTCCATAAAAACAGGAGCAACGGTATAATCGATAACTTCTGAATTGGTCATTTTACAAGCTTTAGCAATCGCTTTGTCTGTATTTTCAACTATCAATTCTTCGCCAAAAACATTAATGTGATGTTTTGTTCTTCCGCTCACGCGAATTCTATATGGATTTAAAGATGTAAATCTTATAGTATCGCCAATCATATAGCGCCATAAACCAGCATTTGTGGTAATTACGATTGCATAATTTTTATTTAATTCTACTTCTGATAATCGGATAATTTTTTGTTCTGGAGTTCCAAAAGTATCCATTGGAATAAATTCATAAAAAATTCCGTAGTCCAACATCAGCAATAAATCGCTTGAATTGTTGAGATCTTGGATGGCAAAAAATCCTTCCGAAGCATTATAGATTTCATAATATTGAAAACCAGAACTCGGAAGTATCTTTTTATATTGGTCGCGATAAGGTTCAAAACTCACGCCTCCGTGGAAATAAACTTCCAGATTTGGCCAGATTTCGAGAAGATTTCCTTTTCCTGTCGCTTCTAGAGTTTTGTTCATCAGAACCAACATCCAAGAAGGAACTCCTGCAAAACTCGTCACATTTTCGTGAATCGTTTCATTGATGATTGCCGGAATTTTCGTTTCCCATTCGCTCATCAATGAGACTTTATTGCTTGGCGTACTGCTGAATTCGGCCCAAATCGGCATATTGTCAATCAAAATCGCTGACAAATCGCCAAAGAAAGTATTATTGTCTTCGTACAATTGCTTGCTTCCACCTAAACGAAGACTTTTTCCTGTAAACAATTGCGATTCTTCATTATTATTTAGGTACAAACTCAACAAATCTTTGCTTGCATTATAATGGCAATTTTGCAAAGATTCATTACTTACTGGAATAAATTTGCTCTTTGAATTCGTGGTTCCGCTAGATTTTGCAAACCATTTTATTGGTGTGTTCCAAAAAACATTTTGTTCGCCAGTTCGCGTTCTTTCGATCAATGGTTCCAAATCCTCATAGGTTGAAACTGGAACTCTTTCAATAAATTCTCGGTAAGATTTTATAGATGAATAGCCGTATTGTTTGCCAATCACAGTATTTTCTGCCGTTCGAATCAAGTTCAAAAGCAATTCTTCCTGAACCTCGTTTGGATATTTGAGGAACAATTCAATCTGATGGATTCTCTTTTTTAAGAACCACGTTGCCACTGAATTGATAATTGGTAACGCCATTTTTTAGGTTTGAGTTATGTTTTATGAGTTATGAATTTCTAACTTTACCAAAAATAGACAAAATAGTCGAAAGTCGAAAGTCAAAAGTCATAAAGGACTTGTCATAAATCTTAAATCGAAAATCATAAATTAATTCACAATGCAATACGAAGGTGTTCTTTCAAAAATGGAAACAGAATTCGGTTCTCCGATTCAATATTATCTGACTTTTGAAAATAGTTTTTTGAATGTAAATCAAGCCTTGAACAAATATATAGAAATAAGTTTTCAAGGATATCAATGTTTAAATTGTTTGAAGAAAAAGAAGATTTTCCGTCAAGGATTTTGTTACGATTGTTTTTATAGCAGTCCGGCGGTTGGAGATTGGATTATGCGGCCAGAATTAAGTACTGCACATTTGGGAATTGCAGATCGTGATTTAGATTATGAAAAACGTGTTCAATTGACGCCACATGTCGTTTATTTGGCATTATCAAGCGATGTAAAAGTAGGAGTAACACGCAAAACGCAAGTTCCCACAAGATGGATTGATCAAGGTGCTTGCGAAGCGGTTTCTGTTGTGGAAGTTCCAAATCGCTATTTAGCAGGAATTACCGAAGTCGCTTTAAAAAACCATTTTGTAGATAAAACCAATTGGCGAAAAATGCTTCAAAACGAAGTTTTAGACATTGATATGCTGACCGAAAAAGCGCGTATTTTTGATTTTTTACCAGAAGAAGTGAAGCAATATTTCAATGCTGATTTAGATGAGCATTTTGTGTTGAATTATCCGGTTTTGCAACATCCGAAGAAAGTTACAGGATTAAATTTAGATAAAACGCCAAACTTCGCTGGAAAATTAATTGGAATAAAAGGCCAATATTTAATCTTTGAAGACGGAACTGTTTTTAATGTGAGAAGTTTTGAAGGATACGTGGTTGGGATAAATATCATATAAAGAAAAAAGCCTGCAATTTAAATTTGCAGGCTTTTCTTCATGGTAGAATTTATTCTTTTTTCTTCTTTCCAAACAAACCTTTAATTCCTTCAGTCACTTTATTTTTCACATCTTCTTTTGGAGTTGTGTTAGTCGTTTTCGTCGTGTCTTTTGGCTTGTTCCCGCTCAAAATATTTCCTAAAGCCGTAGTTCCTTGATTGATTAATTTATCTTTTTGAGATTTAACCAATTCTGTCGCCAGTTTTGTAACTGCTTGCTGAATGTCTGTGGAAACTTTTGGATTCTTGAAATTTCCTGTAAGAATCGCCGTTACCGGAATATTTTCTAGTTTATTTGCTTCCGCTGGAGTCAATTTTGCAATCAGTTTATTGGCTTCTGATCCTAAATATTTCGCAGGAACATCAAACTTGATATTGTAATTCATTGTTTGATCAAAACCGTGCTGACCGCCAACATTTACCTTGATATCTTGGTATTTGATGTCGAAAGGCTTCACGTTTACTTTTCCGTTTTCAAACGTAAGATTCGCTTTCAAATCATTCAAATTCAATTTCGAAAGATCGATGAATTTTACGTTGTCATCCAACTTGCTCAAGACCGCTGAATTCTTAGAATTGATTGTAGTGGAAAGTAATTGACCAAACAAATCTCCTGATAAAGTATTCAAATCTGGTGTCATTTCTTTTGCATCCAAAGTACCAGAAAGATTGATTTTTGAGTTCAGTTTTCCGTTAATCGCATCTGCAATCGGAGCGATTTTTTTTAACATATCCAATTGCGTAAATGTTTGGTTAATATCCACAGAAGCCAATCCTAAATCCATGTTGAATGTAGGTTTTGCAGTTTTCGTAGAAATATTTCCGTTTGCCGTAATCAATCCGTTGAAAATCGAAGTTTTGATATTTTGCAAAGTCACCGCTTCGTCTTTCACGATGATTTTTCCAGAAACATCTTTCAAATTCAAATTGTCATAAACCACATTATTTGCCGAAGCATTTAAAGTTACATTTATCAATTTCGGAATTTTCACAGCTTCTGTCGTAGTCGTTTTGTTATTTACCGTGGTTTCGGTTTTTGTCATAAAATCAGACACTAAAAATTGGTTTGATTTCATCGTAAAGTTTCCTCTTAATTCTTGGTTTTTGAAAGCATAACCCAAGAAATTTTCCAATGTTCCGTTCACTTTCAAATCGGTTTTGCCAGTTGTAACATCCAATTGCTTCAAATCAATTTTTTGGTTCGAAAATTGTGCAATAGCCGTATTAATTGCATAAGTTTTTTTGTCAGCGTCAACATATTTGAAACCTGTAATGCTTGCATTTCCAGAAGCCTGAATGTTTTGATAATTATTAGTTTCAACTGATTTCATGTCAAATTTTGTAGCAACATCCGCTTTCAAAATTCCAGAAAGAGGCGTGTCTAATTTCACAGGATATGCTTTTGAAACATTCGATAAATTAATCGTTCCGTTCAATTTTGCATCAACTAAAGGATTGTCCATAATATTTCTGACGTTCGCTTTTGCATTGAAAACATCTTGGTCAATTCTAAAAGATAATTTGTTTAGATTGACATAAGTATCGTTCATATTTCCAGTTTCGTTAATGATTTTCGTATCAATTACAATATTTTCAACTGATTTTGGTAGGTCAGGGTATTTGAAAGAAGCATTGTTGGAAGCAATTTCCAAATTAAATTTCGGAATTGTAGTATCGCTCAAAAGTCCTTTTGCAAATCCAGAAACTCTGAAATCTCCTGTAGTTTTTACGGTATTCAAATTTCCTGCATAAGCTTCCGGAATTACGCCTAAAAAGTTTTTGAACGAAGAAGTCGGTGTTTCAAAAGTCAAATCATATTCTTGTCCGGCTTCCACCATCTGAATAAATCCGTTGAATTTCAAAGGAAGCTGATTAATCAATGCTTCATTTTTCAAGAAAGTATACTTGCTTTTTTCCAAATCAATTCCCAAAACGGCGGTCAAATCTAATTTTACATTTTTCATGTAATTCGTTTTGTCCATGTCAAGGGAAACTTTTGCAGTAGTTTTGGTATCCAAATCTAATTTTGAAGCGGCAAAATTTCCTTTTCCTGTATGATTTAAACTGTCGATTACCATTTTTATTTTTGAACGCTCATCAAAATAAGTAAAACGAAGGTTTTCAATTTCATAATTTTGAATATTCATTGCAAAAGGTTTGCTTTCAGAATCGTTTTTCTTGTCCTTTTCATCTTTGATTGCAATATCAAAATTTCCTAATCCATTCTTATCAAAAAGGATATTTACAACAGCATTTTTAGAAGAAAATGATTCCAAGTTCATCGGTTCGCCATCTCCTTTAAATAATTCTTTGATTGACATTTTTAGGTTTACTTCACCTGAATAAAATAAAGTATCGCCAGCAAATGGGGCTTTGTTGATAATGCTCAATCTGTCAATTGTAACATTCGCTTTCGGAAAGCTTTTGAATAAACTCAAATCAACATCTTCAAATGCGACGGTCGCATCTACATTTTCATTAATCGATTTTACTACAAGTTCTTTAATCTTATCCTTAAAAAGGAATGGCGCCGCAACAAGAGCTACAATTAAAACGAGTAGAATAATACCTGTGGCTTTTAAAATTTTCTTTAACATGATTTTTATATAAATTGTTTATAGTGCGAAATTATAACAAAAATTAAACCAATGCATTTAATTAAGATATAAATAAGAGAATTTTCTTTATTAAATTTAGATTTTAAAAATTTGGCAATCTTAATTTTATAAAAAAATACCGAAGCTTTTGACTTCGGTATTTAAAAATTTTAAAAGAATTTACTTGATGTTGATTTCAAAAGGCATCAGCGCTTGCATCCCTTTTTGGGTACTCATTCTTCTAATTTGTTCAATCATTTGATAATTTTCTTCACCAACCTCTTCTTTGATAAAGGATTCTTTTGACTGCATGAAAGGTATTCCGCCAAAAAGTGAGGCGAAATCTTTTTCATATTCAGGATAATTTTTAGTCTTGTATTTTTTGAGTTTTACCATTCCTGCGGCAGCTTTTATGGCATCGTCCATTCCTCCAATTTTATCTACAAGTCCTATTTTTATGGCGTCAGCTCCTGTCCAAACTCTTCCTTGCGCAATCGCATCAACATCTTCAAATTTCATTTTTCTTCCTGTTGCCACACGAGTAACAAAAACATTGTAAATATTTTCTACACTTTCTTGAATCGTGCTTTTCGTTCCCTCATCCAAAGGCGTAAAAATGCTATAACCTGCCGCATTTTGGTGCGTTTTAACTTGTTCGGTGTGGATTCCGATATTGTTTGTCAATTTTGTAATATTTGGAAGCGTACCGAAAACGCCGATTGAACCTGTAATCGTAGTTTCTTCTGCGAAAATTTGATTTGCATTGCAAGCAATGTAATAACCTCCCGAAGCTGCCAAATTTCCCATAGAAACCACTACAGGTTTCACTTTTTTAGTGATTTCAATTTCTCTCCAAATCAAGTCAGAAGTCAATGCGCTTCCTCCCGGACTATCGATTCTTAAGACAATTGCTTTCACGTTTTTATCTTTTCGAGCTTCTTGAAGCGAACGTCTCATTGATCCTTCTCCAATAATATTTACGTCGCCTTCACCACTTAAAATCATACCTTGAGCATAAATGATAGCAATTGTTCCATCGCCAGAAGATTTCACAGAAGTGGCAACATTCTTGGCATAATCAACGATGTCAATCGTGTTGTAATCTTCATCTTTTTTTAGTTTTAATGCTTTTCGAATTCCGTTATGGTATTCGTCTTCATAAGCTACTTTGTCTACTAATTTCTCGGTTTTCGCCATTTCTGGAGTTCTTGCAAGCAATCCGTTTGCGATTTCATTCAGTCTTTCTACTGAAATTTTTCTGCTTTTTGAAATATCATTTGCAACTGAATTCCAAACAGAATTTAAAAGCGCCATCGTTTGCTCGCGATTTGCTTCGCTCATTTCGTTGGCAAGATAAGGTTCCACTGCACTTTTGTATTTTCCGTGGCGAATAACTTCCATCTGCACTCCTGTTTTTTCTTGGAAATCTTTATAGAACATAATTTCCGAAGAAAGTCCTTTGAAATCCATTTCTCCAACCGGATTTAAATAAATTGTATCGGCAACAGAATTTAGGTAATATTCTTTTTGTGTAAAAGTATTGGCGTAAGCCACGATAAATTTTCCTGATTTTTTGAAATCTTCAAGTTTGTCGCGAAGTGCTTTGCTTTGTGCCATCCCGATTAACGACATGTTGTTTAATATTGAAATTCCTTTGATTTTATCATCCGTTTTCGCAGCGTCGATGGCATTGATGATATCTGAAAGTCCGTTTGTTTTTTCTTCATTTAAAAAGCTGAAATCTTCGTATAAAAATTTTCCAGCATAATCTGTTGTTACTTCGCTCAAATCTAATTCAATGACAGAATTTCTTTTTACGGTAACTGTTTTCGAGTCGTTATTGCTTCCAAAAATAGCAGCAAGAAGTATAAATCCCATAAAAACGATGATTAGAAAAACAAAAAGTCCGATTATCGTTGATAGGATATTTTTTAAAAAATTCATAATGTAGTTTTTCTTTATAAGTCCGCAAAATTAGGGAATTGTTACAATTTTAGATAATATTAACGGGTTTGAATTATGATCTACTGCAGATTTTAATCTATAAAAATAAAATCTGCGAATCTAAAATTGTGAATAACCTTTTTCTTGAACCCCCAATCTGATATTAATTTCTGAAATTCTTTTCCTTAATTTGCAAACTATGAAAATTCAACATCAAATCATCTTGTCTATTGGAACAAATCAAGGCGAAAAGCTTGCAAACATTGAGCAAGCCATCAATTTGATTCATTCTGAAATTGCTACTGTTATTAAAGTTTCAAAACTTTATGAAAGTCCGTCTTGGGGATTTGAGAGTGATGCTTTTTATAATTGTGCCGTTTTGGTTCATAGTTGTAAAGCTGCAGAAGAAATTCTACAGGAAATTTCACAAGCCGAAAAAAAACTCGGAAGAATCAGAAAAGAAGCAGAAGGTTATCAAGCCAGAATCATCGACATTGATATAATTTCTTTTGATGAGGAAATTTTTGAAACCGAAAATCTGAAAATTCCGCATCTGCAAATGCAAAATAGAAAGTTTGTTTTGCTTCCTATGAATGACTTGAAAACAGATTTTTTGCATCCGATTTTGAATAAAAATATTTCTGAATTAATTAGAGATTGCAAAGATGATTCTGATTGCAAGATTGTTTCTGATTTAGAATCTCCAATTGCAAAATATACTTTTGATAGATTTAATTATATTGCCATTGAAGGAAATATTGGAGCAGGAAAAACTACACTTACGCATAAAATTGCCGAAGATTTCAATGCCAAAACTGTTTTGGAAGGTTTTGCCGATAATCCATTTCTTCCAAAATTTTATAAAGATCAAGCACGATATGCTTTTCCGTTGGAAATGTCTTTTTTGGCTGATCGATATCAGCAACTGTCGCATGATTTGGCACAATTTGACTTGTTTAAAGATTTTATTGTAGCTGATTATCATATTTTTAAGTCGCTTATTTTTGCTAAAGTGACACTTGGTGAAGACGAATATCGCTTATACAAAACGCTTTTTGATATTATTTATAAAGAAATGAAGAAGCCAGATTTGTATGTTTATTTGTATCAAAATACAGAGCGCCTTTTGGAAAATATAAAACGAAGAGGAAGATCTTATGAGCAAGAAATTCCGGCAGAATATTTAGATAAAATCAATCGCGGTTATTTAGATTATATAAAATCCCAAACTGATTTGAATGTCTTAATTATTGACGTTTCAGAAAAAGATTTTGTAAGAAACCAAGAAGATTATTTAGCAATTCTAGAAGAAATCCAAAGTAATGCTTTTTTATCGTATTAAAGAAAAATGTCCTTTTACTTCAGGAATTGTTTCGTTGATTTTTAAAATATACCAATAATCTGTCGCTGGCAAAGTTTTTCCATTTAAAGTTCCGTCCCAAATGGGATTCGAGCGACTTAATTGTTTGATCAATTTTCCATATCTATCAAAAATAGAAACTTTTGCCTCAGGATAAAATAGCATTCCTTCCACATTCCAAAAATCATTAAAAGAATCATTATTTGGAGAAAAGAATTTTGGCGCAAAAATCACTATGAATTGCTGTGGATCAACACCGCAATTATTTCTGGCATAAGCTGTGTGCAAACCGCTTGCTACTTCTGTGAAAATATTTGAAGCTTGATAATTTATACCGTCAATTGAATATGAAAAATTACCTTGAATAGTCGTGTTTATCGTGATAGTTCTTCCATTAATTGTTACGCTGCTGATTTCTGGAATAGTGATTTCATTTACGCTAAAAGTTTTTGTGAAAGAGCAATTGTCAGATGTTGTCATTGTCACAGTATAAATTCCTGCTTCATCAACATCTAAATATTCAGTTATTGCTCCGTTCGGCCATTGATATCCAACTCCTGAGATGCCGGCGTGCAAACGAATTGTGGTGTTTTCACACAAGGGCAGTATTTCGTCATTAACATCAGGAACTGGAAAAACAGTTGCAGTAACAGGGGTTCTTGTTAGTGATGGGCAACCATTATTTACTGCTTCTGCATAAAAAATTGTAGTTGCTGAAATAGATGGTGTATTAAAAGTATCTCCAGAACCAATTGCATTGCCTCCACTAGCATTCGCAAACCACTGAATGTTTCCAACCGATGCTGTTGCTTGCAAGATTACACTTCCAGAATCGCAAACCGTTCCTGGAGTTGAAGAAATCACATTTGGAATTACATTTACAGTGGCCGTTACTAAAGTTCGAGTTGTTGCAGGACACAGATTGTTGTAAGCGTCTACATAATATGACGTTGTTGCTGAAATATTGGGTGTCGTAAAAGTGTTTCCAGTTGCTAAAGGTATTCCTCCTGTTGGCGAATCATACCAAGTCACTGTTCCTCCAGACGCAGACGCAGATAAGTTTAAAGTTCCTGAATCGCATCTTGAAGCTCCAATCGTATTTGTGATTTGTGGAATATAAATTGTACTGCTTGTTGAAATCTGTAAAATAGGATCTCCAGGAGTACCACCATATTCTACTACATATCCTTTTGGAATATAGTCACCGTTACTTCCGCCAACTGGAAGATCATTCCAGGAGCCTCTAATTCCAACTCCTGGAGCGGTAATGTGTGCATAATCTTCATTATTGGCATCGTTTGGCTCGCCGTTGTTCCAAAAAGCAAAATTTGGCGTGGAGCCGTTCGGACCTCCATTCCAAAAAACTTGCCCCGTTTCCGGACCAGCAGCCCATTTCCAAACGCCTTCAGTTTCTTCATCAGTTCCGGCAATCCATCCAGTTCCTGACGCTTGTTCGCCTGCTAAAACAGCTTCGTCCATTGCGGTTATTGTTGCCAAATAGCCTTGTAATCCATAATAAGTGCTGTTCCCGGCAAGTGTTTTTGCACTCGTCCAAGTAATTCCTTGTGATGGTATAAATTGATAGTAATGACCATTTGAAGGAAGGTAATTTGCTTGTCCAACGGTAATTGAAAATGTTCTTGTTCCTGATGGATTTGTGCTATTATTTGTAAAAACTACATCTTCGATCGCATTTACTAAATCCGCATAAGAAACGTTTCCGCCTGTCGGACTTTGCAAAGTCAGTTTTCCATTGCTTTGATTCCATGAAGTTATTACATTGGGATGTGTTCCGGATAAGCTCAAAAAATCTTGACCATTGATATAGCCCGAAGAAATTTGAATATAAATTGCTTCAGTGCCAAGTTCAGTTGGGTCGTGAACTATAGACATTGAAGTTACAATGTTTAATGAGCTTCCTGAACAATACATTTGATTTCCAGTAGCTGTAAGAATAGGTGCGCTTGCAAAAGCTGATTTTGGAGTTTCTGAAGTTTTAGATTTTAAATTATCTTTTTCAGAGATTTTATATAAATAAGCTGCGTTTAAATTACTAATAAAAAAGCAAAGCAATAAAATGTGCGCAATGGGGAATTTCGAATTATTCATGCGATAAAAGTATTTAAATAAATGAATTATTCCAATGCGAATTCTTTAAAAACGTAGTTTTTGGAACAAATCCCAAACCACAATTCCTGCGCTTACCGAAATATTCAGCGAATGTTTTGTTCCTAATTGCGGAATTTCAATCACGCCATCGCAAATCGCAACCGCTTCTTGAGAAACACCTTTGACTTCGTTTCCAAAAACCAATGCGTATTTTTGATTTTCTTCCGGAGAAAAATTTTGGAGAAAAATCGAATTTTCCACTTGTTCAATAGCTAGAACCGAGATATTTTCCTGCTTTAAATTCTGGATAATTTCCAAAACATCTTTGGCATATTCCCAAGAAACGGTTTCTGTCGCGCCTAAAGCTGTTTTGTGGATTTCCTTATTCGGTGGCACAGCGGTGATTCCACACAAATAAATCTTCTCAATTAAAAACGCATCTGCCGTTCTGAAAACTGAACCAATGTTGTGCAAACTTCTGATGTCGTCCAAGATAATGATGATTGGCGTTTTGTCGGCTTGCTTAAAATCTTCGACGGTTTTTCTTTCAAGTTCACTGTTGGCAAGTTTTCTCATAAATGCGGATGCAATAATTTTAGTTTTTTTACTTTAGCAAAAATAATTTAAAATTCCGAAATCCCTTGGCCTCAAAAGATAAAACTCCCAAAGAAACACCTTTAATGAAGCAATACAACGAAATCAAAAGGAAATATCCTGATGCTTGCCTGTTGTTTAGAGTTGGAGATTTTTACGAAACTTTTGGGGAAGATGCCGTTCGTGCGTCGAAAATCCTCGGAATTACGTTAACCAAAAGAGGCGCGGGCTCTGAAACCGAGACGGCTTTGGCTGGTTTTCCGCATCATTCTATAAATACGTATTTGCCAAAATTGGTAAAAGCCGGACTTCGTGTTGCGATTTGCGACCAATTGGAAGATCCAAAAATGACCAAAACCATCGTTAAACGTGGCGTGACCGAATTGGTGACTCCTGGAGTTTCGATGAACGATGAGGTTTTGCAATCCAAATCAAATAATTTCTTAGCGTCAATTTACTTCGGAAAAAGAATTATCGGAATATCATTTTTGGATGTTTCGACCGGAGAATTTTTGACCGCACAAGGAAATGAAGAATATATTGACAAGTTGCTTCAAAATTTTAGTCCGAGTGAAGTTTTGGTTCCAAAGCAAAACAAGGGCGATTTCAAGGAAGCTTTTGGAGAAGATTACCACAGTTTTTACTTGGAAGATTGGATTTACAAGGAAGATTATGCTTTTGAAACGTTGACGAATCACTTTCAAACCAACTCATTAAAAGGTTTTGGGATTGAAGAATTGCCAGAAGGAATCATTGCTTCGGGAGCGATTTTATATTATTTGGGCGAAACCCAACATAATAAAGTACAACATATTACTGCAATTCAGAGAATTGCGGAAGATGCATACGTTTGGATGGATCGATTTACGATTCGAAATTTAGAATTATATCACAGTTATAATCCGAATGCGGTGACTCTTTTGGACGTGATTGACAGAACGCTTTCGCCAATGGGTGGAAGGCTTTTGAAGCGATGGCTGGCTTTGCCGTTGAAAGACATGCATAAAATTCAAGGCCGTCACAATGTAGTTTCCTACTTGAAAGAAAATCCAGAGGTTTTAAAAAGCATTCAATACCAAATCAAGCAGATTTCTGATTTGGAGCGTTTGATTTCTAAAATTGCTACCGGAAAAGTTTCTCCAAGGGAAGTTGTGTATTTAAAAGATTCTTTGGATGCGATTATCCCTATAAAATCTTTGGCTTTAGAAAGTAAAAATGAAGCGGTGAAAATCATCGGAGACAGTCTGCATAGTTGTGATTTGTTACGAGAAAAAATCAAGACGACTTTAAATCCAGATTCACCAGTTTCCATCAACAAAGGAAATGCGATTGCCCGTGGCGTTCATGCAGAATTGGACGAATTGCGCGATATTTCAAATACTGGAAAAGAATATTTGGAAGGAATTGAAAAGCGTGAATCAGAGAAAACCGGAATTTCTTCATTGAAAATTTCGTTTAATAATGTTTTTGGATATTACATCGAAGTTAGAAATACGCACAAAGATAAAGTTCCTTCAGAATGGATTCGCAAGCAGACTTTGGTCAATGCGGAACGTTATATTACGGAAGAATTAAAAGAATACGAATCAAAAATTTTAGGTGCTGAAGAAAAAATCCATCAGTTGGAAAGCCAGCTTTTTGAGCAATTGGTGGTTTGGATTTCTACATATATCAAGCCGGTTCAATTAAATGCGAACTTGGTGGCACAATTAGATTGTTTGACTTCGTTCACGCAATTGGCGAATGAAAATAATTATGTCTGCCCAGTTTTAGACGATACTTTTGAATTGGAAATCAGAAACGGTCGCCATCCGGTGATTGAAAAACAATTGCCTGTTGGAGTTCCGTATATTGCAAATGATGTTTATTTGGACCGAGATTCTCAGCAATTGATTATGATTACGGGTCCGAATATGTCGGGTAAATCGGCAATTTTGCGCCAAACAGCGTTGATTGTCTTATTGGCGCAGATGGGAAGTTTTGTTCCTGCAGAAAGCGTGCGAATGGGGATTGTCGACAAGATTTTCACCAGAGTTGGAGCTTCCGATAATATTTCGATGGGCGAATCTACTTTTATGGTGGAAATGAACGAAACCGCTTCGATTTTGAATAATTTATCGGATAGAAGTTTGGTTTTATTGGATGAAATTGGTCGTGGAACAAGCACGTATGACGGAATTTCCATTGCTTGGGCTATCGCCGAATATTTGCACGAACATCCCGGAAGGCCGAAAACTTTGTTTGCAACACACTATCACGAATTGAACGAAATGAGCGATATTTTGGAACGAATCCAGAATTATAATGTTTCGGTAAAAGAATTAAAAGACAACGTTTTGTTTATCCGAAAATTAGTAAAAGGTGGAAGTGCGCACAGTTTCGGAATTCACGTGGCAAAAATGGCGGGAATGCCTCAAACGGTAATTCAAAAAGCACAAAAACTTCTGAAGAAATTAGAAAAAGACCATTCTGGTGAAGCGTTAAACGGAATCAAATCTGAAAAAGACGATATGCAAATGAGTTTTTTCAATCTTGACGATCCGCTTTTGGAAGAAATAAAAGAAGAAATTTTAAGTTTAGATATCAATACTTTGACGCCAGTAGAAGCTTTAATGAAGTTGAACGAAATTAAACGAATGCTAACGAAGAAGTAATTTGTTTTTAAAGTTTACGTTATCAGAAAGTTATAATTTTTATTCAATTTTTTTCTAAAAAGTACTTGTGTAATTGAATTAATGTATTAAATTTGCATCCGCAATACGGTTCAAGTATTGCGGTTCTTACAAATACAAAATGCGAAAATAGCTCAGTTGGTAGAGCGCGACCTTGCCAAGGTCGAGGTCGCGGGTTCGAGCCCCGTTTTTCGCTCAACATCGTATAATACTTTTAAAGTATAATTGCTCGGATGGTGGTTATTTTTTAATTAATTTTTTTAAAAAATTTCCAACAAAAAGAGAAATGCTCGGATGGTGAAATTGGTAGACACGCTGGACTTAAAATCCAGTGAACAGCAATGTTCGTGCGGGTTCAAGTCCCGCTCTGAGTACAAAAGCTCGTAATGAAAATTACGAGCTTTTTTTATTTACAATAATTCCCAAAATAATAATTCTATAAAATTCTATGGGTGCATTTGTTATCACAAGAAAAGATGAAGATCATTATAAATTTGCTTACACTTCGCGAAAAGGTAAAATTGTATTTACGAGCTCTTCTTATGAATTGAAAATGGATATCGAGGATGATATTGAATTGATCAAGCAAAATGCTGAAAATGCTTTCTGTATGAAGTTTAAAACCTCTAGTGGAAAGTTTTTCTATAGATTAATTATTAATGATAAAGTATATGCGACAAGTAGAAAATTTAATACTGCGCTTCGTTTGGAAAAAGGAGTTGCAGAGGTGAGATTGTATGTTCCAAAAGCTGAAACTTTAGATTTTACAGGCGCAGATGTTTTTGGGGATTTATAAATTTTTGAGCATAAAAAAACCCCGCTAAAAGCGAGGTTGATTTTTTACTCTTTTGCTAATTATTGTTTAGCTGGAGTTTCAGTTTTAACTTCAGTTTTAACTTCTTCAGTTTTAACTGTAGTGTCGTTAGCTACTGGAGCAACTTCTTCAACTGGAGCAACTTCTTCAACTGGAGTTTCAGTAGTAGTTTCAGTAGTAGTTTCTTCAGTTTTAGTTTCTTTACAAGAAACGAATGCCATAGTAGCAACAAGAGCTAAGCTTAATACGATTTTTTTCATCTTACTAAATTATAAAGGTTAATTATTAATTCGGAGCAAAGATATAAATTTTTTAATATCTTAAAATATTTATTGTAATTTTTTTTAAAAGATTTTTTTGTACCAACAATTCAATGGTGTCCAGTGTTTTAGAGGTTTTTTTGATTGTATAAAACAAGCTTTGAATCATAACTAGATCTTTGTTTTATGAATTTACAAAAATAAGCCGCTAAGTTTTGACAAATTGATGAATAGTAAATGCAAAAAATGACAATTATTTCTTTCCGCCAATAATCTTCATTTCGTCAATTAAACGCTTTGCACCAGCATATTTGTCGATAATAAATAAAACATAACGCATATCCACCATAATATTTCTGCAAATCGCTGGGTCATAAAAAATATCACTCATCGTTCCTTCCCAAACACGGTCAAAATTCAACCCGATCAAGTTTCCTTTTGCATCAATCGCTGGACTTCCAGAGTTTCCTCCAGTTGTGTGATTTGTTCCGATGAAATTTACAGGCAATTTACCGTCTTTTCCATATTGGCCATAATCCTTATTATTATATAATTCAATCAACTTTGCAGGAACATCAAATTCATAATCGCCAGGAATGTATTTTTCCATCACGCCTTCCAAATATGTCGTGTGGTCATAACTCACGGCATCATTTGGGTTGTAACCTTTTACTTTTCCATAAGTAACTCTCAACGTGCTGTTCGCATCCGGGAAAATTCTAGCATCTTTCGGACTCAATTCCAAGATTCCTTTCATATAATTTCTTTGCAACGCGGCAATTCTCAAATTGATTTCCTCATATTTCGGATTCACATCTTTCAAATAAACATCTGCTATTGATTTTACCAATTGAAAACCTTTATCAGCATTGATTTTGGCCAAAACCGTTTTAGTGTCTCCTGAAAGCAATTCTTTGAATTTTTCATAGCTTGTCAATTTTGATTGGCCATAAATTTCAGCAGTCAATTTCTTGAAATCAGCATTTTTTAAATTCGCTGGCAAAAATTGCTGAGGTGATTTTGTAGCATACAATTCAATCAATTGCTCAAATACTTTTTCATCTACCGAAGCATTGAAATCTTTGTAAAATTCGCCCATTCCAGACGACAAATTGTTTTTTCTGTCTGTAAAAGATTGCTCACCTCTCAAATTATAAATCTGTTCTAGTTGGTACAATTTATAACCCGTTGCCAGCAATTCTGTATTTCTTAAAACCACTTCCATAAAATAATCTCTGCTCAAAGCATACGGAGCGATTTCTTCATAATTCTTCTGAAAATCAACAAAAAGATTTCCGTATTCAGCTTGTTTTCCAGCTTTTGAAACTTTTGCCAAGAAATCTTTTTCAAAATTTTTCTTGATTTCGATCGCATTCGATTTTTTCAAACCTTTAGTTTCGCCAATCCATTTCTTCCAATAATTTGCAATTCCGGCATATTTCGAAGCATATTGGATCTTGATCGCATTGTCTTTTCGCATAAATCCGTCAGTCACTTTTAAAGCTCTGTCACGAATTTCAATTTTTGCAGGATTCAAGCTGTTCACAATTTGCTCCACAGCCACAGAAGGCAAATATTCCGTTGTTCTTCCTGGATATCCAAAAACCAGCGTAAAATCATTTTCTTCTACACCTTTTATAGAAACCGGCAAAAAGTGTTTCGGTTTATAAGGAACGTTGTCTTTTGAATAAGCGGCCGGACGGTTATTTTTATCCGCATAAATTCTGAACAAAGAAAAATCTCCAGTGTGACGAGGCCAAACCCAGTTGTCAGTATCCGAACCAAATTTTCCGATAGAAGAAGGCGGTGCGCCAACCAAACGAACGTCTTTATAGCTTTCAATTACGAACAAAATATATTGATTTCCTTCATAAAAAGTACGGATTCTATTTTCTTGCCAAGCTTCCTTCGGCAATGATTTTGTCAGCGAAGAAATATTTTCCTGAATCTTTTTTTGCTTTTCAGCTTCCGAAGAAATTCCGGCAACTCCGTTTAAAACTTGCGTCGTTATGTCTTCGATTTTTACGATAAAAGTTACTTCCAGGTCTTCATTTGGCAATTCTTCTTCTAAAGATTTTGCCCAAAAACCATCTGTCAAATAATCGTGTTCCACAGAAGAATGGCTCTGAATTTGCCCAAAACCGCAGTGGTGATTCGTCAATAAAAGTCCTTGGTCAGAAATCACTTCCGACGTACAGCCACCGTTAAATTGCGGAACCGCGTCTTTCAAACTCGATTTATTCACGTCATAAATGTCAGACGCTTTCATTTTCATCCCCAGATTTTTCATCTCCGTTTCGTTCATTCCTTTCAAAAGCGAAGGAATCCACATCCCGCCTTGCTGAGCATACGCAGGAACAACCAATAAAAGGACAAGAAGTCTTAAAAATTTCATATTCTAATTGTTGAGTAATTTATAGTGCTCGCAAGTTACAATTTTAGATTAAAACCCTCAATTATTTAACGAATTCCTAAAATCCTGTAACGTTTTCAAAACCTTTTAGGTGTATTTTTTTTCCAGAAGCGAAAATTCTGGCATTTTCAGCAATCGCATTTCCCGCTGGCGCCACTCACTTTGCGCCAGCTTTTAAGGCTGGCGCAAGAGTTCAAACAAAGTCACCATCAGGGCTATTTGAGAAAGTGTATTGAATTTTTAGAAAGGTCAGTCCCAATCTTTGTCAATAAACGTTGTCGACAATCTTTCCGAATATCTTAACAGGTTTTTAAAACCTGCTTGGTATAATTTCCACAATGAGAAGAAATCCGCGCCAGCCTGTTTTATTCGCAAAAATCCGCGTTCAAATCCTAAAAATTTTTTCGAAAATGAATTAGGTAAAAAATGAGACTTAATAGGAAAAATACTTGTTAGGAAATCACTGCAGTTAGTGTCATCCGTCAAAATCTGTGTTCTGATTTTCTAAAGTAATCAAACCACAAGTTTCATCAAATTTCGGTTGTGAACCACAAAATCTTTTGACAAATATAAATTTTGGGCGACTTCATTATGGCCTTCGACTTCTAGATAAATAATTTTTAAAGAAAGTGAAACGGCTTCTTTATGGATGAAATCTAAAGCAGATTTTCCGATTCCTTTACCACGCGCTTTCGAAGAAATATACAATTCATCTAAAAACGCAATCTTTCCTTTGTATTCGAAACTGAAAACAAAAGTTAGAATCACATAACCCACAATTTCTCCGTCAGCATAAATCAGCCAACATCTTCCCAAATGCGGATTTTCTAAAAATTCCAGAAACAACGCTTTCGAAATCGCAATGTCAATTGGGTAATTGTCAATGGCATAAAATTCCTGCATCATCGAAACGATTGTTTCGATGTCTGAAGTCTGTAAAAGTTTGAATTGAGACATGGTTTTAAGTTTTTTTGAACGCCGATTTAAGCGGATGACGCTAATTTTCGCAGATTTTTAATGTCATAAAAAAGAAATCCGTGTGAACCTGCGTCATCCGCATAAATCCGCGTCCATTTTAAGGTTTACAAATTCTTCAAAATAACTTCCGTCGCATTTTTATTCATTTCCACAAAAGTTTTAGAAATATGACCTTTTTCAAATCGCTCATCATCATTCTGAATCAAGAAATCCAACGTTTCTTCCAATTCTTTTTTGCTTTTTACCGAAATACATCCGCCCATATTTACCAAAGCAACTGCCTCAGAAAACTTTTGAAAATTTGGTCCGATAATAATTGGAATCCCAAAAGTTGCAGGTTCTAAAATATTGTGCAATCCAGAAGTTCCAAAACCGCCACCAACGTAAGCAATGTCAGCATAACTATAAATTTTGGTCAAAATTCCGATGGTGTCGATAATAAAAACGTCAAATTCTGCTAGATTCTTGTTTTTCATTTCTGAAAACAAAACCACTTTTTTAGAAATACTTTTCTTTAAATCCTCGATTTGATCTGGCTTCACGTTATGTGGCGCTAAAATGAATTTTACTCCGTAAGAATTTGTATTTATAAAATCAACTAAATTGTTTTCGTCTTTTGGCCAAGTACTTCCGGCAACGATTGTCAGTTTATTGTCTTTGAATTTCTCTACAAAATCTAACGTATTATCTCTTTCTAAAATCTTTGAAACTCGGTCAAAACGGGTGTCGCCATTGACTTTTACATTGTTGAAACCAATTTTCTGCAAGAGTAATTTTGAGCTTTCATTTTGCACAAAAAACATTTTGAAAGTTGTCAAAGCTTTTCGGTAAAAACCACCATACCATTTAAAGAAAACTTGGTCTTCCCTAAAAATCCCTGAGAATAAATACGTAGGAATATTTTTCTCTTTTAATTCGTTCAGGTAATTTGGCCAGAATTCATATTTGATGAAAAAAGCCATTTCTGGGTGAACCAATTTCAAAAACTCTTTTGCGTTATTTTTTGTGTCCAAAGGAAGATAAACAACCACATCAGCCGCAGTTGAATTTTTTCTAACTTCATAACCAGAAGGCGAAAAGAAAGTCAGCACAATCTTGTGATTTGGATATAAGATTCGAATTTTTTCCATTACCGGAAGCCCTTGTTCAAACTCGCCAAGCGACGCCGAATGGAACCAAATCGTCTTGTCTTTTGGGCTGATTTTATTTCCTAAAGTTTTGAACACGTTTTTTCTTCCGTTAATGAAAAGTTTCATTTTCGGACTGAAAAGCGCAACTATTTTCAACGCAAAACCTGCAACGATTACTAGTAAATTATAGAGAAAAGACATAAGACCCATTTTGAATTGCTAAAATACATTAGTTTGTAATAATAACATTGCTTGACCAACGTTTAATTTAGTAATTTTGCGTGTTTCAAATTCAAATTTAGATGAAAAAAATTCAAATGGTTGACCTTAAAGGGCAATACGAAAATATAAAAGAAGCGGTTAACAATTCGATTCAAGAAGTTCTGGATACCAACACTTACATCAATGGTCCAGAAGTTCACAAATTCCAAAAAAGTTTAGAAGATTATCTTGGTGCAAAACACGTGATTCCGTGTGCTAATGGAACGGATGCTTTGCAAATCGCAATGATGGCGCTGGATTTAAAACCTGGCGACGAAGTAATCACGGCTGATTTTACGTTTGCTGCAACTGTTGAAGTAATCGCTTTATTGCAATTGACTCCGGTTTTGGTTGACGTGGAAATCGATACTTTTAATATTTCTATCGAAGCAATTAAGAAAGCAATTACGCCAAAAACTAAAGCAATTGTTCCGGTTCATTTGTTCGGTCAAGCAGCAAATATGGAAGCGATTATGCAATTGGCTTCGGAACATAATTTATACGTAATTGAAGATAATGCTCAAGCAATCGGAGCGGATTACAAATATTTTGACGGAAAGAAAAAGAAGGCCGGAGTTATCGGTCACGTGGCTTCGACGTCATTTTTCCCTTCTAAAAACCTAGGTTGTTATGGCGATGGCGGTGCGATTTTTACAAACGATGATGACTTGGCGCACAAGCTTCGAGGTATCGTAAACCACGGAATGTATGTTCGTTACCATCACGATGTTGTAGGCGTAAATTCTCGTTTGGATAGCATTCAAGCAGCAGTTTTAAACGCAAAATTGCCAAAATTAGACGAATATAATGCAGCGCGCCAATTGGCAGCTCAAAAGTACAGCCAAGCTTTGGCGAACCATGAAAACATCGTAACGCCATATATCGCTGGCGAAAGAGATTCTCACGTTTTCCACCAATATACTTTGAGAATTGTTGATGGAGACCGCGATGGTTTGATGCAACATTTGCTAGATAAAGGAATTCCATGTGCGATTTATTACCCGATTCCGTTGCACAGCCAAAAAGCATATTTAGATTCTCGTTATAAAGAGGAAGATTTTCCAATAACAAATCAATTGGTGAAAGAAGTAATTTCGTTGCCAATGCATACAGAATTGGACGATGAACAAATCAAATTTATCACCGATTCTATTTTAGAGTTTTTAAAATAATACAGAAAAAAGCCACGAACTCACGAATAAAAATTACATTCGTGGGTTTTAAAAATATAAGCAAATGAAAATAGTAGTAACAGGAGGATTAGGTTTTATTGGATCTCATACGGTAGTTGAATTGCAAAGCCAAGGTTTTGAAGTCGTAATAATTGATAATCTTTCCAATTCGACAGAAGAAGTTTTAAACGGTATCGTAGCCATTTCAGGTAAGAAACCCGAATTTGAAAAGCTAGATTTAAGAGAGAAAAAAGCAGTTCAAGATTTTTTTAAAAAGCATTCAGATGTTTCAGGTGTAATTCACTTTGCTGCTTCAAAAGCGGTCGGTGAGAGCGTTGAAAATCCGTTGCTTTATTATGAAAACAATATAAATACATTAGTTTACATTCTTCAAGAATTACAGGAAAAAGAAAAATCAAACTTTATTTTTAGTTCTTCTTGCACGGTTTATGGTCAAGCCGAAAAAATGCCAATTACTGAAGATGCGTCTGTTCAACCGGCGATTTCTCCTTATGGAAACACAAAACAAATTGGTGAAGAAATTATCCAAGATGTTGCGAAAGTTTCTAACATCAATGCAATCTTGCTTAGATATTTTAATCCGATTGGAGCACATCCTTCTGCAGAAATTGGTGAATTGCCAATTGGAATTCCGCAAAATTTAGTACCTTTTATTACACAAACCGGGATTGGTTTAAGAAAAGAATTATCTGTCTTTGGTTCAGATTATCCAACATCTGACGGAACTTGCATTCGCGATTATATTCACGTAGTTGACTTGGCAAAAGCACATGTTGTAGCTTTGAAAAGATTAATCGACAAGAAAAATCAAACTAAAGTTGAAACCTTTAATATTGGAACAGGAACAGGAAGCACTGTTTTAGAAGTCATCAAATCTTTTGAAAAAGCAAGCGGTCAAAAATTGCCTTATAAATTAGTTGATAGAAGAGAAGGCGATGTGATTTCTGCTTTCGCAGATACTGAAAAAGCAAATTCTGTTTTAGGTTGGAAGGCACAATCTACTTTAGATCAAGCGATGGATTCAGCTTGGAAATGGGAGAAAAAGATCAGAGGCTAAAAAAATTTTAACGCAAAGTTCCGCAAAGGTTCTTTCGCAAAGATTCAAAAAGCTTTTGTGAATTTTTGTGTTTACTTTTTGAATTAAAACATCTTATTTGTCTAATTATTTGTAAGTTAGCTAAATAAATTAGTAATTATGGACACGCGATACAGAAAAAATGAGCTGATGGAATGGCTTTCCAAACTGGAAGAGCCAAGTATTTTATATGAAATTGCAAAGCTAAAAGAGGAATCTGAAAAAGAAACCGAATTCGATTTTGATAAGGAATTTGAAAACGGATATACGCCCGAAGAGTTTAAAGAAGAAATGCACAAACGAATAAAAGCCTATCCTTGGAAAAAATAATTTTCAGGAAAGAGGTTTTAGAATATTTTGACAAATTGTTTTTTATCCTTTTTGAACAAGAATATTTTAGTTTTGAAGACAATGCTCATAAATACATTGATAAGATTGTCCAATTTATTTATGAAGATGTTGCAACTTTTCCACACAAATCTTCTCCAAAAGAATTAAGACATCTTGGTTCAAAATACATTTTTTACAAAGCAAATTCAAGAACAATCTGGTATATTTTTTTCAAAAACAAAGATGAAAAATATATTATTACAGGAATTATTAATAGTCATTCCGAAGAAATGAAATATTTATAAAACAAAAATCCCAAGCATTAAACTTGGGATTTTTTATATCCATAAATTGATTAAGCAGAAAAAGTATCTACGCTCTTATCAATCTTGTTTACTAATCCAATCAATACTTTTCCTGGACCAACTTCTGTGAAGGAAGAAGCACCGTCAGCAATCATTTGTTGTACAGATTGCGTCCATTTTACAGGAGCTGTCAACTGAATGATCAAGTTTTTCTTGATTTCATTAGCGCTTGAAACCGCGCTTGCAGGTACATTTTGGTACACTGGACAAATTGGTTCAGAAAACGTTGTGCTTTCAATAGCTGCCGCTAATTCTTCTCTAGCAGGTTCCATCATCGGTGAGTGAAAAGCACCACCAACAGGCAAAATTAGGGCACGTTTTGCACCAGCAGCTTTCATGGCTTCACAAGCTTGTTCTACTGCTGAAGTTTCTCCAGAAATGACTAATTGTCCTGGACAGTTATAATTTGCCGCAACCACAACTCCGTCGATTGAAGCGCAAACATCTTCTACGATTTTATCTTCTAACCCAAGAACTGCGGCCATTGTTGAAGGCTTGATTTCACATGCTTTTTGCATTGCAATTGCTCTTTGTGAAACTAATTTCAAGCCGTCTTCAAAAGACAAAGCGCTGTTTGCAACCAAAGCAGAAAATTCTCCAAGCGAGTGTCCCGCAACCATTTCTGGCTGAAAGCTTTCGCCTAAAGTTTTGGCAAGAATTACAGAATGCAAGAAAACAGCAGGTTGCGTTACTTTAGTCTCTTTTAATTCTTCGGCTGTTCCTTCAAACATGATATCGGTAATTCTAAAACCCAAGATTTCATTGGCTTTTTCGAATAATTCTTTTGCTAATTCAGATTGCTCATAAAGCTCTTTTCCCATTCCTGTGAATTGAGCGCCTTGACCTGGAAATACGTATGCTTTCATTTTAATTCGTTTAGTTTGTAGTCGCAAAAATACTATTTATTCTTGATTTCGTATTGATTGACTTTTATATCAAAATAAATAGTGTCATACATCGGTGTCATTGAATAAAAAAACTTCTTTCGTGCAACCGGTTCCGTTGGGATTTTCACGCAATGCATATCTTTTTCTAAAATTTTCCAAATCATTTCAGTACAAAAAAGTTCATCGTCGTTATCGTAATTTCCTTTATGGTCAAACGGAATCTGTTTTGTGAGATAGTTTTTTGCTAAGGATGAAATCTTTAATCCTGTGACAGAATCAGCATTTTTTAGTCTTGTGATAATGATCTTATGAGGGTAAGAATATCTAAGAAATTCGCGTAAAGGTTGAATTTGTAATCCGTCAACATCAGTCACATCTGAAGAAAGTGAATGAATTACAAATAAAGAATCATTTCTTTTGGTAATGATTCCAGCATGCGTGACATCAATAATGCTGTCGTTTAGTTCTTTTGAAATATAATTGCTGAAGAATCCAAAACCTCTTCTGAGTATAAAATCTCCTTCTTGAATTTGAGAAATTTCTTCTGAAGAAAGCCGTGTTACAGCTTCATTTTTTACAATTGCTGCCTGTTCTGATCTTCTGTCAAAATAAAAAAAAGCTTTATAGTTAACAAAGGCTAAAAGAAAAAGCATTACTAAATAAAAGAGAATTTTCTTCATTTCAGTAATGCTTTTAAAATTATTTCGAATTGCAATTATTTAGGAGCAACCACTGTGTCAGCAGGTGTAGCTAATGAATCAGCCTGAGTTGTTAAAGAATCAGTAGCTTCAACATCAGTTTCTGGAGCTTTTGCACCACCTTCTTTGTTCGCATTTTCTTTGTCAATAGTCACTTTCCATTTTCCGTCAACTTTAACAAGTTGTAATGTTTGTTCAGCAGAATTCCCTGATTTTCCTCCAGTTGATTTATATTTTACTGTTGCTTTGTCATCTTTTACTTCAGAAGAAATAATTTCAGTTTTAACATCAGCATCTTTTAATTCTTTTGTTTTGTCGCCAGCCATTGACTCCATCATTCCGATTAGAGATGCAGTTTGTTCGTCGCAATATTCTTTAGCTTCTTTAAATTCCCCTTTGTTTACGTGATTTAAGAATTTTTCAGCAACTGCTTCTGGATCATTTTCTTTAGAACATGATGCGAAAAAAGTAAATGATACAAAACCTAAGATTAAAAATGCTTTAGCAGTAATGTTTTTGAAATTTGTCTTCATAATTGGAATTATTATAGTTTTATGTAAAAGTAAAATTTTTTAAGAAACTACAAAGGCACTCGCCTAAAATGTTTCTATAAAATATAAAACCGGCTCTTTTCAAAGCCGGTTTTACAAACATAATCAAAACCCTATAGAACAAAATAAGCATTTTTGACTGGCTGAATGTGATGCAAAGCTGGTTCTGGTTTTTCAAGTGTATCATCAAATTCATCTCTAAATTCATTAACCATTTGAATCAAATTCTTTTCAATAGCTGTAGAAATCGTAGTAACTGGCGTGTCTGTAGGCCTGTTTTCAAATGGATCTTGAAGATGAATTGCCATTTTTTCAACCAAAAAGAAAGCAGCAGCAATTGTCGTTACTAGCGGAATTTGCAACCATCCAACTAAATTTGTTAATCCAAAAGGCAAGAGCATAATGAAAAGGCAAAGTGTGAATCTGATATATAAGCTATATGTTGTTGGAAAAACTGTGTTTTTTATACGCTCACATTTTCCCATAGAATCACACAAACGCGTCAAAGTATTATCAATTTCAACTTGTTGGTATGTGTTGATTTTTCCTTTATCTTTTGCTATTTTTAGTGCTCTTGAATGTAAAATCAGAATCGCATTTGGCACATGTTTGTGTTTCGAAACATAACGGAATTCTTCAGCAGTCAGCAAATTTTTAATTGGTTTCAGCGGATCTTTCCCTCTTAAGGCCTGACCTAAACTATAACACCAAGCCGACTGCCTTTTTGCAAAGCTTTCCTTGAATTCATTTGCTTCTACAGAAAAATCTGGATCTTTGTAAAAACCAATAACTTGACGCAATAATGTTCGGGAATCATTAACGATAGCGCCCCAAATCATTCTTGCTTCCCACCAGCGGTCATAGGCTTGGTTGGATTTAAAAGCTAGCAGTAATGAGATGACCGTACCAATTATAGTTGGAATTGCAATCGGAATATTCATTGCCACCGCATCAAAATAACGATGAATCAAGTCAAATGAAACTACATATAAAACAACAAGTATAAGTTCGAATTTAATTTTTCCGAGTACATATTTCATCGGAATTTTCTTTTTTAACAGCATATATTTTTTCTTTAAAGTTTATAATAAGGCTTTGTCAAGGGCCACTTTTAAGCAATTTCTTCATATAAGGAAAGAACTGGCAATCCTAAACTTTCGTTCACTTTAGATTCGCTCTTTCTTAGTTTTATTTTTTCAGGTTTTCTAGTCTGAATCAGCAGATTAATTTCGTTCTTAGAAATTGCTGCAGACAATTCTGGGTTGATTTCTTCTACGCTTTGATCTTCAAAAATTTTGGCATGGCTCACGATTCTAAAATCAAATTGTCCTTGCATTAATTGCTGCAAATCTTCGGCTTGAAGTTTTGATTTATTTTGTTCCAAATACATGGCTTTATTCAATTCGTGCTCCTCAAAATTAGAATTCAAGTGAAGAATCGGACATTTGCAATTGGATAAAATCTGAAGAAATTGATTGTGGATTTTCTTATCACCGCTTTTATAGGAAGGAGTCAGAATTATCAATCCCACATGAAGATGTTCCAGCAAATTGCGCATCACAGGTGCAGAAATGCCATATTGATGCTGTAATTTAAAATTGCAATTTTGCGAAGTGCCTACCAGATTTCGGCTTGCTTCTAATATGTTTTTCTGAGAAACATTCAATTCATTCTTAAAACATCTCAAGAAAAAAGCACTAGAATCAGTGTCAGGAACATCGCAAACCTGCAACAAAACGATATTGCAATTTTTGCCTTTTGATTGTTTGATGGCTGTTTTTACAGCATTAATCGTGTCAGGTTGAAGCGTCGTTGGAATTAGTATATTTTTCATAAGTATAATTTCTGTGATTATTATACTTACAAAATAAGACCTCCAAGATTAGAGCAAGTTTAGATTAAAATTAGAACTTCCTAAGATTTAAGATTAGAATTTCTAATGTTGGTTTTGTCAAAGATGATATTTACGACAGTTCCTTTTCCGGTTTCTGATTGAATCTGTAATTCACCATTGTGCATTCGTATGATTTTCATGGCTAATGGCAACCCGAGTCCATAACCGTTATATTTTGAAGCTACCTTTCCGCGAAAAAAAGGCTCATATAAATAAGGAATGTCTTCTGGCGGAATACCGATTCCAATATCTGTGATTGTAATTTTAATTTTAGATTTATCTGCAACAAGTGTAGCAAAAACTTCGTCATTGTCAGAATATTTTACGCCATTCGAAATAATATTATTCAAAGCCAATTCTAGCAAAGGGCGATTGCAAGGAATAGTCAAAAGCGACTCATCATCAGGCACTTCATTTAATTTGATGTTCACGCGGTTATTTGGATAAATTTTGTCAATAGAACACTTTACATCTAAAAGAATCTCATCAATTCGGGCAATATCATGAACTTGTTTTCTGCCGTCATAACCGGTTTGCGTCAGTTTTAAAAGTCCTTCGGTAAGGTTTCCAAGTTTAGAAGCCTGTTTGTTTATGTTCTCTAAAGACAAAACATATTCTTCAGTTTCTCTTTCTTTTAAGAGCATAATTTCAGTTTCTGCAATAATCGTTGTGATCGGCGTTTTTAATTCGTGTGAAGCATTATTGATAAAGTTCGCCTGAATTTCAAAAGAGGTTTCCAATCGATCAAGCATGTCGTTAAATGTTTTTGTCAGGTCAGAAATCTCATCTTGTCCTTGGCTGTCTGGCAAACGATTGTGCAGATTTGAAGCACTAATTCTCTTTACTTCCTTAGTGATTCTAGCCATCGGATCGATAACTCTTCGGGCTAAGAATTTTCCAAAGAAATAGGCTAAGATTACAAATCCGATTCCTCCAAAAACTAAAATTTGTATGATATATATAGTGCTGAGATTTCCTCGTCGGTCTTTTGCAGTAACAATTACCATATATTTTTGTCCAGATTCTGAGAAAATCTGTCCATAATAATATCGGTAATCTTCTTCAATCCAGCTGCTTCCCGTCTTCATCACTTTTGAATAAAATGAAGAGGGAAGGTCTAAGTTAGTGTTATATTCAAATGATTCGCTACCATTGACTTTTAATACATAATCTTTTTCGTCAATTAATTCTTCCAAACCTTCTTTCTTGAATTCTTGAAAATATTTAGCTTTTAAAGTGTCATGTTGGTAATAAATCGAAGAGGCGATTTTTGCTCTATCTTGAAGTCTTTTTAAGAAATGATATTGGTTGTTTTGTTTAAATAAAAAGAAGACAACCATACTCAATAGCAAAGTGCTGAAGCAGGAAAGTGCGATATAGGTAAACGTTATTTTCTTTCTTATTTGCATTTAAACTGATTTTATTACATAGCCCAAACCTTTCATGGTGTGGATTAATTTGTTTTGGTAAGGCTTGTCAATTTTATTTCTGACATAATTGATATAAACGTCCACGACATTTGTGTTCATGTCAAAATTGATGTCCCAAACATTGTCTAATATTTTTTCTCTTGATAAAATGATTCCCGAATTCTTTGCCAGGTAATACAAAAGTTTGAATTCTTTCGCCGTCAATACGATAGATTCTCCCGCCCGTTTTACTGATTTTGAGCGTCCGTCAATCTCTAGATCATCAATTACAATCGTTTCATTTGGTTTGTTGTCTTGGTTTGAACGTCTAGCCAATGCACTGATTCGTGCTTGAAGTTCGGTAAATTTAAACGGTTTTGCCATATAATCATCCGCGCCAGCGTTTAATCCGGTGACTACATTTTCTGTAGTTCCTAAAGCGGTGAGAAGCAAAATCGGTACAAAGTTTTTAGCGGCGCGCAGTCTTCTGCAAATTTCAATTCCGTTAATATCCGGAAGCATAATGTCTAAAATGATTACGTCGAAAGTATGATTTTGAATCATTTCCAAAGCCGTTCTTCCATCCATCGCCACACTCACCTCATTATTATTCTCAGAAAGTCCCTTCCTGATAATTGATAATAAGTTTGGTTCGTCTTCAACAACAAGAAGCTTCATAAGCGTGGAGGATTTTTAGTGCAATTAGCAAAAATAGGTATTTGAGTTCTTAATTTTTTGTAAAAGAGTTAATTTCAAAAGCAGTTTTAGGAGATTCTTAGACTTCTAAAATACTTTCTCGTGATAATGAAATTAACGGCAACATTTTTTATAAATTCCGAAAACTATTATCAATAGTGTAACATTTTAAATTTACGAAGACTTATTGTAAAACCAAAACACAAAACCAAAATGAAAAAAATTATCCCAATTTTAGCACTTCTTTTATTCGGATTTTTATTGTTTTACACAACTCTTCCCGTTATCAATTACGGATTTTTAGGACTTCCGGTTCTCTTGATTTTTCTAATTATTATTTCAATTATCACTTTTACAAAACTTGAAGTAATAAAACCGTCTAATAAATTGCGCTTAATTTCAGGACCGCCAAAATTCTTCTTTTTTGCCTTGCTGGCTGTTTTGGCTTATGTTGTAATTGTGCCTTTATTTACAAGTTTGCCAATGTTTAGAAGTGATGATTACCAAAAATTAATTGGTAAAGTAGAAGATGGTCAAAATTTAAAAAACCATATCGCTCCTATTTCTTTAGATAAAATTCGCGTAGTCGATGAAGAATTAGCCATGCTTTTAGGAGAAAAAATCATCGGTTCGCAACCTTCTTTAGGTAGCCAGACAGAAATCGGCGAATTTACAATCCAAAAAGTCAATGACGAATTGTACTGGGTTGCCCCTTTATTACACACCGGTTTTTTTAAATGGTATAAGAATTCTGATGGAACTCCAGGGTATGTTATGGTTTCTGCAACCAATGAAAGAGATGTGAAATTAGTGCAAGATGTCAAAGGTAAACCTGTGAGAATTAAATACCAGCCAGAAGCTTTCTTCGGCTCAAGAATCGATCGCCACGTTTATTTTAACGGCTATGCCACGGTTGGATTAGAAGATTTTAATTTTGAAATTGACGATAGCGGACATCCTTATTGGATTGTGACGAAGTATAAAAAACGCATCGGTTTTGCGGGAAATGATGCAACGGGAGTTTTAGTTGTAGATGCTGAAACAGGTGCTATTCAAGAATATGACATTGCCAAGACACCATTGTGGGTAGATAGAATTCAGCCGATTAGCTTCATCGAAGAACAACTAAATGACTGGGGCGAATATGTTCACGGTTATTGGAACTGGTCGAACGAAAATAAATTAATGACCACAGAAGGACTGACTTTAGTTTATGGCGAAAACCACAAATCATACTGGTATACAGGTTTGTCATCTGTAGGAAAAGAAGAGTCTGCCGTAGGTTTTGTCTTGGTAGACACGAGAACAAAAGAAGCAACTTATTATAGACAAAGCGGTGCGACAGAATTTGCGGCCCAAAGTTCAGCCGAAGGAAAAGTGCAGGAAAAAGGTTATCATGCCTCGCTGCCGATTCCATACTTGATCAATAATATCCCGACGTATGTAATGACTTTGAAAGACGATGGTGGTTTAGTGAAAATGTTTGCCATGGTTTCGATCAACGATTACACGATTGTTGGAGTAGGGAACACGATGCGAGAAACGTTAATGGCTTATAAAAATGTCTATAACATGGCCGACAATGGAATTGATCCGGCAGCTGTTTCGAGCAAAAAAAGCTTCAAATCTGTTGTAACTAGAATTGAGAACGATGTGAAAAACGGCAACAGTTTTTATTATTTTACCGTAAAAGATTATCCAAATATCTTTGTAGGTTCATCACAGTTGTCAAACGAATTGCCAGTAACCATGGTTGGTGACTCGATTAACATTGCCTTTGATGTCGATTTAGAAGAAGTGATAGACGTTTCAAGCTTCGATAATATCAATATCGGAAAGAAGAAATAGATTTTCTAAAACCTTAGAAATAATCTCAAATAATAAGAAGGAGGATTCTTGATAACTATATCGAGTTTCCTCCTTTGTTTTTGTTGTTTTGATTACATCGCTTCCTGCTTTTTAGTCCCTAAACTTATTTTTGAGCAAACAAATTTGCAATTGAGTCTATGAATAAGACAAAATATTCTATAGATGAGAACTAATATTCTACTAATGAGAACTAATAATCTACCGATAAGAATAAAAGGTCTACAGATGAGAACTAAGGTTCTAGAGATAAGACAAAAAGTTCTAGAGATGAAAACTATTGTTCTAGAGATGAGACAAAAGATCCTACAAATGAGATTTATATTGATTTAATCACTATTTTAGTTGCTTAAAATCCATACTATGTATACTTCATTCCATAAAAGAAAAAATATTAAGATCAATCAAAGCAGTATTGTTTTAAACCTTCAGCCAGTTTTTACGGCTAGAAATATTCTGCATCCCAATGCATATCTTGTAAAACTAGGAATCAGCAAAGGTTCGGCTAATAAAATGCTGAAAGGCGAAATCGTACAGCTGAATTTTAACCAATTGACATTGCTTTGCACTAGCCTAAATTGCAGTCCAAATGATCTTTTTGCGTTAAGAGAAATGGGTCTTCCAGAACACCACGAACTCAACAAAGTTAGACCGCTAAAGTCTGAAGAAGAGACATTTTCCATGCAAGAATGGCTGCGCAAAAAGTCAGTAGATGAAGTGCAAGAGATTTTGAAGGCAGGCAAGAGGCAAGAGGAAAATAGGCAATAGCCAAAAAGCAATTTGCAAAGTAGAAGACCGAAAGCAACTTAAATTCCCAAGCTTTTCCTTTCCTCTCTTTGCAAAGACTTAAAAATAAAAAAGCGTCTATTTCTAGACGCTCAAAATTATTTTTTCTTACCCTTTTTTTCAGGAAGCAATTTAAAAGAACTCGCCACAAAACGGTCGTTTTTCACTTCGCCAGTAACTTCTGCCTGACGGACTTTAGAACAGAAACCATCTGCTCCGTGAGAATCGCCGTGGTCGTCGATTTTTGTCCCGTCCACGAAGTAAGGCTTGCCATCAATTTTCACTGCCAAAGAACAGCCTTTGCCCTTCATCCCGAAGTTGCACTGCCCGCAAGAAGCTTCTACAGCTTCAGGTTTCGTGATTTTTTTGTCTTGTGCATTAGCTCCTAGAGCTAGAAACAAAAATGCGATTGTAATTATATTTTTCATTATTTAATAGTTTACAGTTATCAATTTAGCAGCCTCTTTTGCACGCTCTACAATTTCTTCAATATTAGTTTCTAAAGCATCGGAAGTCAAGGCTACAGCCATTCTTCTATAAGGTCTCGTCGTAGGTTTTCCAAAAATACGGAAATCTGTTTTAGCCAATCCAGCGATTTTATCCAAACCTTCATAACTCGGATTCGTAGAATTCTCAGAAGCTAAAACTACAGCGCTGGCTCCGAATTTCTCTAACGTAATTTCAAAAATTGGAAGGCTCAAAATCGCACGAAGATGCAATTCAAATTCATTAAAATTTTGCGTTCCCGCTAAAGTCACCATTCCAGTATCATGCGGTCTTGGAGACAATTCTGAGAAATATACGCCATCGTCAGCCAAGAAAAATTCAACACCAAAAAGTCCCGCGCCACCAAGAGCTTCAGTCACTTTCTCCGCCATATCTTGCGCTTCGAATAAATCTTTGTCTGAAATTCGTGCAGGTTGCCAGCTTTCTTGGTAATCACCGCGTTCTTGCCTGTGCCCAATCGGTGCACAAAACAACGTCGGGTTATTATTTTGGGTAACTGTCAAAAGCGTGATTTCTGAATTGAATTTTACAAAAGCTTCCACGATCACTTCCACAACATCGCCACGAGAACCTTCTACGGCATAATTCCAAGCTTTTTCAATATCATCTGGCGTTTTGATGGTCGACTGTCCTTTTCCTGAAGAAGACATCAGCGGTTTTACCACGCAAGGAATTCCGACTTCCTTAACTGCATTTTGAAGTTCTTCAGATGAGGTTGCATATCTGTAATTGGCGGTTTTTAAGCCTAAGTCCTTTGAAGCCAAATCACGAATCGCTTTTCTGTTCATCGTAAAATTCGCCGCCTTCGCGGAAGGAACTACAGTGATTCCCTGTTTTTCATAATCATAAAAACGCTCGGTGCGAATCGCCTCAATTTCTGGAACTATAAAATCGGGTTGGTGTTTCGCTACGATTTTATCCAAAGCTTCTCCATCAAGCATGTTGATGACTTCAAAACCGTGCGCCACCTGCATTGCCGGTGCGTTTTCATAGCTGTCAACGGCAATAACGGTTTGGCCGATGCGCTGTGCTGCGATTACAAATTCTTTTCCTAATTCTCCGGAACCGAGTAGTAGTATTTTTGACATTGTGTAGTTTTTAATTCCAACCCTTTCAGGGTTTAAAACCCTGAAAGGGCTGGTGTTAGTTTAAATCAAAAAAGCCCCAAGTTTCCTTGAGGCTCATTGTTATATTTAAGCTAAAGCTTCTTTTATTCTCTTTAAGGCTTCCGTTAAAACTTCCTCGCTTGTCGCGTAAGAAAAACGGATGCAGTTTGGATTTCCAAAAGCATCTCCAGTTACAGTTGCCACATTTGCTTCTGCCAAAAGATACATAGAAAAATCATCAGCATTTTTGATTTCAGTTCCTCGCAATGTTTTTCCGAAGTAAGAAGAAACGTCTGGGAAAACATAAAATGCACCTTCAGGAACGTTTAATTTTAATCCAGGAATATCGTTGATCAAGCGAACAACTAAATCTCTACGGCCTTTGAAAGCGGCAACCATATCGTTCAAAACACTTGGATCAGCGTCAACAGCCGTAATCGTAGCTCTTTGCGCAATAGAATTTGCTCCGCTCGTTACTTGTCCTTGCATTTTCGTACACGCTTTTGCTATAAATTCTGGCGCTCCGATATATCCGATTCTCCAACCTGTCATTGCGAAAGCTTTTGCAACTCCGTTTACGGTAATTGTTCTGTCAAACATTCCCGGAATCGAAGCGATACTGCAGAAAGTTCCAGAAAAATTGATGTGTTCGTAGATTTCATCTGCAACCACAAAAATATTTGGATATTTCTCTAAAACTTTTGACAAAGCAGTCAATTCTTCACGGCTATAAACAGAACCACTCGGATTACAAGGAGAACTGTACCAGATCATTTTTGTTTTTGGCGTAATCGCAGCTTCCAATTGTTCTGGCGTAATTTTAAAATCACTTTCCACAGAAGTTGGCACTTCTACAGGAACACCGCCAGACATTTTTACGATCTCAAAATAGCTAACCCAGTAAGGCGCTGGAAGAATTACTTCGTCACCGTCGTTTAGCATTACTTGGGCAATGTTGTATAAAGATTGTTTCGCACCAGTTGAAACAACTACGTTTGCTGGTTTGTAATCTAAATTATTGTCTCTTTTAAATTTTCTGCAAATAGCATCTTTTAATTCAGCATATCCGTCAACTGGGGAATAAGTGCTGTAGTTTTCGTCGATGGCTTTCTTCGCTGCTTCTTTGATGAAGTCCGGCGTATTGAAGTCTGGCTCGCCTAAACTTAAGCTGATAATGTCTTTTCCTTGTGCTTTTAATTCTCTGGCCAATGCTGCCATTGCCAAGGTTTGTGAAGTTGATAAGCTGTTAATTCTATCCGATAAATGGTTCATTGAATAAGGGTTTGTTGTTTATGGGTTTTGTAGTTAATTATGCAATTGCAGGGTTTTGTCCTAAATCTCTCAGGTGTTTAAAGTGAGCAATAACGGCACCTCGCATCGTTTTAAATTCGTGATACGGAAGATTGCATTCTTTAGCCGTTTCTTTCACAATTTCAGCAATTTTGCCATAATGAACGTGGCTGATGTGCGGGAAAATGTGGTGCTCAATTTGGTGGTTTAATCCGCCGGTAAACCAGTTTACGATTTTGTTTTTTGGAGCAAAATTCGCAGTGGTATAAAGTTGGTGGATCGCCCAAGTGTTTTCAATTTCTCCTTCGGCATTCGGCACTGGATTTGTAGTTTCATCCACAACGTGTGCCAACTGGAAAACGATGCTCAGAATCAAACCAGCAGTGTAATGCATTACAAAAAATCCGATCAAAACTTTCCACCAAGCAATTCCAATAATCATCGGAAGTACTAACCAAACCGATACATAAATGATTTTAGTAATTACCAAAACCGTCCATAATTTGGTAGGACTTTGTGGTTCTCCATACGATAATTTTCTTTTTAAATACGCTTTCATTTGCTTGAAATCGGTAGTCAAAGCCCAATTGAAAGTCAATAATCCGTAAAGAAAAACAGAATAATAATGTTGGAATTTATGGAATCGGTGCCATTCCGCTTCTTGCGTAAAACGTATGATTCTCCCCGCATCTAAATCCTCGTCGTGACCATGAATGTTGGTGTAAGTGTGGTGCAAAACATTGTGTTGTACTTGCCAGTTGTGAACGTTTCCAGCCAAGATATAAATGCTGCCACCCATAAATTTGTTCAGCCAAGTTTTGTTCGAGTACGAACCGTGGTTTCCGTCGTGCATTACGTTCATTCCAACGCCTGCCATTCCAATTCCGATGACAATCGAAAGTAAAAGCATTACCCAAAATGGCATTTGCAACGTTAAAATTAAAAAGTAAGGTGTCAAGAAAAGCACAAACATGATTACTGCTTTTAAGTGCAATTTCCAGTTTCCGGTTTTTTTGATATTATTTTCCTTAAAGTAATTGTTCACGCGAGAATTCAGCGTTCTGAAAAACTTTAGGCTGTCCTGTTTAGAAAAAGTAGGAATGTTGGTATTCATAGATAATTTATAATTATTCAAAATAGAAGTTCAAAGGTAAATATTCTTAATTATGTAAACGCTGAAAAACCTAAAAAATTTCAATCGGAATTGATTACTTTTGTGACCCGAGGCTTTAAAGCCGAATCGAACGAAGTTAAAATTTTTAAAATGGAAGAAATCCTAAAATATTTCCCTAATCTAACTGATATTCAGAAGCAACAGTTTGAAAAATTAGAGGAATTATACCAAGATTGGAACGCTAAAATCAACGTTATTTCGCGCAAAGATATTGACGAATTATATACAAAGCACGTGCTTCATTCCTTGGCAATTGCCAAAATTCAAAAATTTGAACCAGGAACTTATGTTTTAGACGTAGGAACTGGAGGTGGTTTCCCAGGAATTCCATTGGCTATCTTATTCCCAGAAACTAGATTTTATCTTATTGATGTGATTGCAAAAAAGATAAAAGTGGTTCAAGACGTTGCTGAAGCATTGGAATTAAAAAACGTAAAAGCAGAACAAATCAGAGCTGAAAATGTAAAAGGCGATTTCGATTTCATCGTAAGTCGTGCCGTAACGAATATGCCAGATTTCGTGTCTTGGATTAAAGATAAAATCAAAAAGCAAAACAAGCACGAACTTAAAAACGGAATTTTATACCTAAAAGGAGGCGATTTGACCGAAGAATTAAAAGACTTCCCAAAAGCCACAGAATACAATATTTCAGGATTTTTTGATAATGAATTCTTCGAAACCAAGAAGGTTGTTCATTTGCCATTGAAGTTTAAGGTATAGAGTCATAAAGTTGAAAAGTCGAAAGTCATAAAGTCAAAAGCCGAATCTAAAAATCTAGATTCGGCTTTTTTATTTACACTCAAAAGCCTTTCGACTTTATGACTTTTCAACTTTAATGACTAAAATTCACTCTCCAAGAAAAGGATATCTATAATCCACCGGAGTAATAAAAGTCTCTTTAATCGTTCTCGGAGATACCCAACGCAACAAGTTCAACGCAGAACCCGCTTTGTCATTTGTTCCCGAAGCTCTTGCGCCACCAAAAGGTTGCATCCCAACAACAGCGCCAGTCGGCTTGTCATTGATATAGAAATTTCCGGCACTGTTTTCCAACGCTTTTGTAGCTTCTGCAACAGCATATCTGTCTTTGCTGAAAATCGCTCCAGTTAATGCATATTCAGAAGTTTCGTCAACTAATTTTAATGTTTCAGCCCAGTTGGAATCTTCATAAACATAGATTGTCATCACAGGTCCGAACAATTCCGTTTCCATAGTTTTGTACTTCGGATTCGTTGTTACGATAACCGTTGGTTCCACAAAATAACCTACAGACTTATCATAATTTCCACCCACGATAATTTCCGCGTCAGCGTCATTTTTCGCTTGGTCAATATAACTTGCCAATTTATCAAACGAACCTTCATGAATAACCGCTGTAACAAAGTTTCCTAAATCTTCAGGAGAACCCATTTTCATAGATTTCACATCCGTGATAATTTGTTCTTTCACATCGCCCCAAAGGCTTTGCGGAACATAAGCTCTTGAAGCCGCAGAACATTTCTGACCTTGAAATTCAAAAGCACCGCGAACAATTCCTGTAGAAACCTGCTTCGCATTTGCACTCGAATGCGCGATGATAAAATCTTTACCGCCAGTTTCTCCAACAATTCTTGGATACGTTTTATAATGGCTGATTTTTGTTCCGATTTTCCCCCAAATATCTTTAAATACGTGAGTCGAACCTGTAAAGTGGATTCCAGCAAAGTCACGGCTTTCCAAAACAGTATCCGTAATCATCTGAGCATCGCCAAAAACCACGTTGATAACACCATCCGGAACACCAGCTTCTTTGAAAATATCAATAATAATCTTTGCAGAAAAAACTTGGCTGTCGCTCGGTTTCCAAACCACAACGTTCCCCATCATCGCCGCACTTGCAGGAAGATTTCCAGCAATTGCAGTAAAGTTGAACGGTGTAATCGCATAAACAAAACCTTCCAACGGACGGTATTCCACGCGATTCCACATTGATGAGTCAGAATTTGGCTGATCGTCATAAATCTGCGTCATATATTCCACGTTAAAACGCAAGAAATCAATGAATTCGCACGCTGCGTCAATTTCAGCCTGGTGGACATTTTTAGACTGTCCCACCATTGTCGCTGCGTTAATTCTCGCACGGTAAGGTCCGGCAACCAATTCAGCCGCTTTCAAGAATATCGCCGCTCTTTGTTCCCAAGGAGTTGCAGACCACGCTTTTCTAGCGTCTAAAGCATTTGCAATCGCTTTTTCAACATGTGACTTTTCAGCTAGATGATACGTTCCCACCACGTGTTTATGATCGTGAGGCGCTGTCATATTTTTAGTGTTTCCGGTCTTGATTTCCTCGCTTCCAATGTATAACGGAACATCAATTTTCGAATTCCACATTGTTTTATAAGCATCCAGAACCGCTTTTCTTTCTGGAGTATTTGGTGCGTACGATTTTACCGGCTCATTAACCGCATTCGGTACGTGAAAAATTCCTTTTGGCATACTTTTTAAATTTTTAAGAATTATCAAATTTTTGCACCACAAAGATACAAAACCAATTAGATTAATAAACGATTTACCATTTCAATAACAATTCACAAAATATTTCCTTTCCAGAAGCAAAAACGCAAGTATATTTTTAAATCAGAGTCCCGCTTTCTGCAGTAGCTTTTCTCCGTAAACGGAAGAAAAGGCTACTGCCGCCAATCGGGGCTATTTCCAAAGGTCATTTCCCTTTTTTAACTTCTGGACCAATATTGTCGATATTCTTTGCCACAACTTCCAGCCCCAACCCTTCTAGGGTTTTAACCCCTGGAAGGGTTGGGGTAAAAAAACTTTTTTACCTCAAAAAAAAATTCTCAAACAAAAGTTAAACTTCCCACAATTCCCTTCCAAACAAAAAAATCAAATCTTAAATTTATATATAACACCGCAAAAATGAAAGAACCACTCTTAGCATTCAACGACAAAGGAATTTATTGCCAGCAAGCCGACGTCTATCTCGACCCGTGGCGACCTGTCACAAATGCTATTATAACCCACGGTCACGCAGACCATTCACGCTGGGGACACAAAAATTACATCACACATCACACAAATGTTTCTATTATTAAACATAGACTCGGACCAATAAATGTCACCGGAAAAGATTGGAACGAAACCTTCACCATCAACGGAGTGAAATTCTCTCTTCATCCAGCAGGCCATATCATCGGTTCTGCCCAAATAAGAGTAGAATACAAAGGCGAAGTCTGGGTGTTTACAGGCGACTATAAAACCGAAGACGACGGAATATCAACACCTTATGAAGTTGTAAAATGCGACGCCTTCATCACAGAGTGCACTTTCGGATTACCCGCTTTCAAGTGGACGCCACAAGCAGAAGTGATGACTGATATCAATAATTGGTGGGCTGAAAACCGAGCAGAAGGAAAAACCTCAGTGTTATTCGGTTATTCCCTTGGAAAAGCACAACGACTTTTGAAATATCTAGACACCGATATCGGAAAAATATATACCCACGGCGCCATAGAAAATATGACCGAAGTTTTGCGACCGATCGTTCATTTTCCGCAAACTACACGAATCACGAGAGAAACAAAAAAAGAAGATTTATTAGGAAATATAGTTCTAGCACCACCAAGTGCGCACGGAAGTACTTGGATTAGAAAAATGACGCCTTATGTTACAGGTTCGGCAAGTGGCTGGATGGCGTTCCGCGGAGCGAGAAGAAGACGGGCTGTTGACAGAGGTTTTGTCTTAAGCGATCATTGCGATTGGACAGGTTTGTTGGAAAGCATTAAAGCCACCGGAGCAGAAAAGATAATTTGCACCCACGGTTATTCTGACATCTTTTCAAGGTACTTGATTGAATTAGGCTACGATGCCCGAACCGCAAACACCCAATACGAAGGCGAATCTGGTGAAATGAACGCAAAAATGGAGGAAGAAGAAAGTGATAAAAACCAAGAAGAAAATCAAGAAAGAAAATAGAGCCAAGAAGAAAGAAGCAAGATTAAAACTTTGCGAATTAGCGACTTAGCGAGAAAAAAACTTTGTGACTTTGCAACTTAAAATAAATGAAAAACTTCGCCGAACTCATAAAATCCCTAGATAGCTCCAACAAAACGTCGGTAAAAGTTGACGCGCTTACAAATTACTTCAAAAACGCCAGTGACGAAGATAAAGTGTGGACGATTGCAATTCTATCGCATCGTCGTCCGCCACGACCTGTAAATACGACTTTATTGAGATTATGGGCAAATGAATTGGCGAATATTCCACTTTGGTTATTTGAAGAAAGTTATCACATTGTTGGCGATTTGGCCGAAACAATTGCACTAGTAATTCCAACCACAAAAGAACATTCGGAGAAAAGCCTGACGGAATACCTGCAGGAAATCATCGCCCTAAAAAAGAAAACCGACGAGGAAAAAAGAGAATATCTGCACGAGAATTGGCTCGCTTTGAATTATTACGAACGCTTTGTTTTTACTAAATTAATAACCGGAAGTTTCCGAATTGGTGTCAGCCAAAAATTGATGACAAGGGCGCTTTCAAAAGCTGAAAATATTGAAGAAGATGCTTTGGCTTATAAATTAATGGGAGATTGGAATCCGAATACAATTACTTTTCAAGAATTGATTTTAGATGAAAAAAGCAGTGATTATTTATCCAAACCGTATCCGTTTTATCTGGCGTATCCGATTGAAGGCGAAGTCTCGAATCTAGGAAATCCAGAAGATTGGAGTGCCGAACACAAATGGGACGGCATCCGTTCGCAAACCATCATCCGTGAAAACGAAATTTATATTTGGAGTCGGGGAGAGGAATTGGTTACAGATAAATATCCAGAGTTTGCCTCGTTTATCGGCATCATTCCCGACGGAACCGTAATCGATGGAGAAATTCTTCCTTATATAAATGGAGAAATCGGAACCTTCAATGATTTGCAAACCCGAATCGGAAGAAAAACAGTTTCGCAAGCCATCTTGAAAAATTCTCCGGTTGTCATTCGAGCTTATGATTTGTTGGAATGGCAAGGTGAGGACATTCGGAACAAACCGTTTGAAGAAAGACGCATTTTATTAGAAAATTTATACGAAGAAATAAAAGACAAAAATATTCCGCTTCAGCTTTCAGAACGTTTTTCTTTTTCAACTTGGGAAGATGTTGCCGAAGAAAGAATCCGTTCAAGAGAAATGAAAAGTGAAGGTTTGATGCTGAAAAGAAAAGATTCTCCTTATTTAGTAGGAAGAAAAAAAGGCGATTGGTGGAAATGGAAAATAGAGCCATTAACGATTGATGCTGTTCTGACATATGCAATGCGAGGCCACGGAAGACGTTCGAATTTGTTCACCGATTACACCTTCGCCTTATGGCAAGACAACGAAAACGGCGAACGCGAATTGGTGACTTTTGCGAAAGCCTATTCGGGTTTAACCGATGCCGAATTCAGAATGGTCGATGATTTTATAAAAAAAAATACTTTAGAACGTTTTGGACCTGTCCGAAGTGTCACGCCAAAATTAGTTTTCGAAATCGGCTTTGAAGGAATTGCACTTTCCAAACGACATAAAAGTGGCGTTGCAACTCGTTTTCCAAGAATCTTGAGATGGAGAATAGATAAGAAAATTGAAGAAGCGAATTCGATTGATGACTTGAAAAGTATGATTGTTTAATAGAAAATAGAGTAAAGAGAAAAGAAACAAGAGCTTTGCGACTTTGTGTCTTTGCGAGAAAATGGAACGCGGATAACACAGGTGACGCGGATTTATACAAATTTTCACAATCAAATCTTTGCGAACTTAGCGTAAAACTTTGTGCTCTTTGTGGTTAAAGAATAAAAAAGAATAAAAAAGAATAGAAAATAATAAATGAATAGAGAACAACTTTTTAACCTAGCAAGCGACTGGTTCCACCAACAAGGATGGAAACCATTTCCGTTCCAAACACAGACTTGGACGGTTTTCTTGCAAGGAAAAAATGGCTTGCTAAACGCTCCAACTGGAAGCGGAAAAACGTACGCCTTATGGTTGCCTATTGTTCTCGATTACATCAAAAAAAATCCAGATTATAAAGAAAAACACAAACCCGGATTAAAAGCAATTTGGATTACTCCTTTACGAGCGCTTTCGGTAGAAATAAAGCAATCTGCCGAACGTGTCGTAAATGATTTGGGAACTAAAATGACCGTCGGGATTCGTTCCGGAGATACTTCTGCAAGCGAAAGAGCCAAGCAAAAAGGAAAAATGCCCGATTTGTTGGTTACAACTCCCGAAAGTTTGCAATTGCTTTTGGCTTCCAAAGGCTATGAAAAAACATTCAAGGATTGTTCAGCAATTGTGATCGATGAATGGCACGAATTATTGGGCACAAAACGTGGCGTTCAAACTGAATTGGCCTTATCCAGATTAAAAAAAATCGCTCCGAATATGCGAATCTGGGGTATTTCAGCAACCATCGGAAATTTGCAACAAGCTCAAGAAGTTTTGCTCGGAATTGATTCCGAAGCGTATAAAAATTCGGTTTTAATCAAAGCTACCATTAATAAAAAAATAAACGTCATTTCGATAATTCCAGACAAGATGGAAACCTATCCGTGGCGTGGCCATATGGGTTTGCACCTGATTGATGAGGTGGCAAAAATCATCAAAGCCAGCCGAACGACTTTGCTTTTCACGAATGTTCGTTCGGCTTGTGAAATTTGGTTTCAACGATTGTTGGAAAAATATCCAGAATTTGCAGGAGAAATGGCAATGCACCATGGAAGCATCAATCGCGAAACCCGACTTTGGGTAGAACAAGCCATTCGTAACGAAGAATTGAAAGTTGTAGTTTGTACTTCAAGTTTAGACTTGGGTGTCGATTTTGCTCCAGTTGAAACCATTATTCAAGTCGGCGGTCCGAAAGGCGTGGCAAGATTTTTACAACGTGCGGGAAGAAGCGGTCATCAACCCGGAAAAGAAAGCAATATCTATTTTCTCGCCACACATTCGATCGAATTAATTGAAGCTTCGGCTTTGAAAAAAGCGGTTGAAAATAGGGTTGTGGAGGATAGGGTTCCGTATTTGAACAGTTGGGATGTTTTGGTGCAATACCTAAGCACTTTGGCGGTTTCCGATGGATTTTTTCCGGATGAAATTTACGAAGAAGTTAAATCAGCCTTCTGTTATCAAGCGATGACAAGGGAAAATTGGAATTGGATTCTAAATTTTATCGTCAACGGAAGCCAAAGTTTGCAAGCTTACGATGAATATAAAAAAGTAGAAATTGAAGAAAACGGACTTTTCAAAATCAACAGCCGAATGATTGCCATGCACCACAGAATGCAAATCGGGACGATTGTCGGCGATGCTGTTTTGAACGTAAAATTTATGAGCGGCGGTTTTATCGGAACAATTGAAGAATGGTTTATTTCGAAATTGAATCCGGGTGATACTTTTACTTTTGGTGGAAAAAAATTAGAATTGTATCGAATAAAAAATATGCAGGTTTTAGTTAAAAAAGCCGATCCAACCAAAAAATCAAGATTGGTCAGTTGGATGGGAGGAAGGATGGCACTTTCAGCGCAAATGAGTGAATTGCTTCGTCAGGAATTATATCGAGCAAATACAGCTAATTTATCGCCAGAATTGAAAGCATTAAAGCCAATGTTTACAAGGCAAAGAAAAGAATCAATCGTTCCGAATGCAGATGAATTTTTGATTGAAACTTTTAAAACTAGAGAAGGGTTTCACGCTATTTTTTATCCTTTTGAAGGACGTTTTGTGCACGAAGCTTTGGCGAGTTTATTAGCGTATAGAATCAGTTTGCTTTCGCCGATAAGTTTTTCGTTAGCTTATAATGATTATGGTTTTGAACTGCTTTCCGATCAAGAAATCAATATGCAGGAAGTGCTCGATAACAATCTTTTTTCAACGGATTACGTACATTCTGATTTGCAGAAAAGTTTGAATGCGACCGAAATGGCTCGAAGAAAATTCCGAGATATTGCCGTAATTTCGGGGTTGGTTTTTACAGGAATGCCGGGGAAAATGATTAAAACGAAACATTTGCAAAGCGGATCACAGTTGCTTTTTGAAGTTTTTCGAGATTATGAACCAGAGAATTTATTGTTTCAGCAAGCGTATCGCGAAACGTTTGAACATCAATTAGAAGAAGGTCGATTGTTATTGGCTTTGGAACGAATTGCGAATCAGGAAATAGTTTGGAAGCAATGTGAAAAGCCAACGCCTTTCAGCTTTCCAATTATCACCGATAGACTTCGGGAAAAATTATCAAGCGAGACTTTGGCAGAAAGAATTAAAAAAATGACAGCTTCGTATATGAAGTGATTTAGAATTTACAAATGACAATTACCATAAAAATAAAATCCCAAACGTTTATTCTCCATCCAAGTGGTGCTTTGTTTTGGGAAGATCGAAAGGTACTTTTAATTTCAGATGTTCATCTGGGAAAGGTTTCTCATTTCAGAAAACACGGCGTTGCGATTCCAAATAATGCGGTTTCGAAAAATTTTACAAGATTGACGGAAGTTGTTGATTATTTCGACCCAGAAAGTGTCATTTTTTTGGGCGATTTATTCCATAGTTCAAAAAATAGCGAGTGGAATTTATTTGTGGAATGGTCAAATTGTTGTGGGGCGGAAATTATTTTAATTGCAGGAAACCACGATATTATTGACAAGGAAAATTATGATAAAATCGATGTAAAAGTTTTTAAAGAACTAGAAGTGGACGGTTTTCTTTTGACGCATCATCCGACAGAGAAAGAAGGGTTTTTCAATTTCTCTGGACACATTCATCCTGGAATTGAACTGCGAGGTTTTGGCAGACATCATATCAAATTGCCTTGTTTTTTTCAAAAACAAAATCAGATGATTTTGCCAGCTTTTGGAGAATTTACAGGAAAATATCTAATGATTCCTGAAGGAAATGATTTGGTTTATGCAATTACAAAAGAAGAAGTTATTCTAATCAAAAAGAATTAATTCAAAGCAAAAGGTGCGCTCAATTTGAAATTTGGGACAATAACTCTAAAACTTCTTGTTGAGGTAAAATTGATCATATTGAAATAGCCTTTCATAGCTCCAAACGGAGAAGAAAGCAAGCATCCAGAGCTGTAAGTGTGTGATTCTCCTGGCTTTAACACTGGTTTTTTTCCGATAACACCTTCGCCGTCAACAATCTCTTTATCATTTAAAGAGTCGAAAATTTCCCAGTGGCGCGACATTAATTGTACTGAATCTTTTGAGTGATTCTCGATGGTAATTTCATAACTAAAGGCAAAGTGAATCTTATAGTTTTTGAAGTAAGTTCCTTCAAAACTAGTCAAGACTGAAATCTTAATGCCTCGTGTTATTTGTGTAACCATGTTTTTTTTAATGTTCCAAAATTACAAATTTTTGTCTTTGGATTATGTTTCTATTCAATAAAATTTTCTTAAAGCTTTTAAAAACAGTTTTTTAGGATTTGAAAATTTAGTTTATAATGTTTTCAGATGTTGCAATTCCTCTTCCAATAACTTTGTCATATCTTTCATTCATGCCACGATAATATACAATTACTTGATAATCATTTACAGTCTGGTAAAAATTTCCGTCAATAGCGTTTTCATAATCAATTTTTCCTGTTTTGTCAGCAATTACATATTGATAATTAGTGAAGCCTTGTTTGATTACCAATGCTTTTTCATATTTGCCAGTTTTTTTGTTGAAATCCATTCGATTTTCTTCACCTAAAGCATAATTGTTGAACATTCCATTAATATAGATATCGTTTTTTCCGAAGTATGAAGGAGCATCTAAAATAAAAAATACCCAAGCATAATCGGCTTCTACTTCGTTATTCTGAACATTGAAATTATTTACGAAGAAATTACCATTAATATCAGGATTGTAGGTGTATACTTGATTACCGCGAGCTTGGTTCATATACAAATGAGAATGGTAAAGTTCTTTTGATTCTACATAATTTACGTTGTTTGCATTTCCTCGGATGTCTTTATTTTCGAAATATAAAAACTCATTGCCGCCCCAAAATTGTGTTTCCTTATTGTATCGATAAATTAAATCATTTCCTAGCGTATATTGAGGCTTGATGTTGTTTATGGTTTTATTCATTTGCCCATTTTGCATCAAAGTGACTTTTACATTTTGCAAAGGGTTTTGAAACGTAATTACATTAGATTTTACAGCAAAATCAAGGTTGTGCATATGATTTATGTCTTTAATGTCTCGTGATCTTTTAATTTGAAGAGGAACACTGACAAGATCTTCAAAAAGTATAAATTTTCTTGAAAAAACTACTTCCCTATCTTCATTAAGGATTTTCAACATATAATTTCCAGTGACTCTAAACTGCGTAAATTTATTTGGAAAAGAAAGTCGATAATGAGAATATAATTGAAGCGTATTAAATGAATTTTCATAATCTTGAATTCGTTGATTATCAAAACCCTGAATATATTCGCTTTTTACTAGTTGTGAAGGATTCCAGTTATAATCACAATGGTTTATTTCATAATAATAATTGGCTTCATTTCCATATAAATCATCAAATTGTAACTGGAAGGAATCATTTAGATTAAATACGGGAACAGCATTTTGACCATTTTGAACAAAAGTAACAGTTTTGATATTAAATGGAGGCGTAATTTCTGTCAAGGCCTGACCAGATGCCAGGTTATATAATAGAAAGCTGAAAAAGATGAAGAAATGGTTCTTGTTCATGTGACGAAAATTAGTTTTAATATAACAAATATAATATATTTTAATTGTGCGAGAATTATGCCAAGAAATTGGTATCTTATAATATAGTCATAAAATTTTAATTATGTGAGTTAATTCTGTTAAATGTTTTATAATAAGTATAAGTTATGTGCGTTTTAAGTTTAGTTTTATCAATCTAAATTCTTATCAACCATTTATGAAACACTACAACAAACTATGGCTATTGTTACTGACATTCCCTTTATCGATGTCAGCACAAGATTTTAAAGGAGACAGTCCAATTCCTTTCGATCCTACCGTTAAAACAGGCAAACTTGAAAACGGACTAACGTATTATATCAAGAAAAATACGAAACCAGAGAACAAAGTTGACCTTCGTTTGGTTATCAATGCTGGTTCTATTCTTGAAAATGACGATCAACAAGGACTTGCACATTTCATGGAACACATGTGTTTTAATGGCACGAAACGTTTTCCAAAAAATAAACTAGTCGATTATTTGCAAAGTATTGGTGTAAAATTCGGACAACATTTGAATGCTTACACTAGTTTTGATGAAACTGTTTATTTTCTTCCAATTCCTTCAGACGATGCTGAAAAATTAGAAAAAGGTTTTCAAATCATTGAAGACTGGGCTTTTAATGCCGTTCTTACACCAGAAGAAATTGATAAGGAAAGAGGCGTCGTTCTTGAAGAATATCGTCTCGGACTTGGTGCTGGAAAAAGAATGATGGGGCGTTACATGCCTAAAATGATGTATAACTCTCATTATGCAGATCGTTTGCCAATTGGTAAAAAAGAGGTTTTAGAGAATTTTAAATATGAAAAGTTAATCAGCTTTTACAAAGATTGGTATCGTCCAGATTTGATGAGTGTTATCGTAGTTGGTGATATTGATGTAGCAGCAATGGAAAAGAAAATCAAAGATCATTTTGCAAGCTATAAAAATCCTAAAAATGAGAAACCTAGAAAAGTTTTTGATGTACCAAATCACAAGGAAACTTTTGTAGCTGTTGAAAGCGATAAAGAAGCTTCGTCAGCTCAAGTACAATTAGTTTATAAAGATTATGATACGCCAAAACCTGTTGTTAACATAAATGATTTTAAAAAATATTTAGCTGAAGAACTTTTTTCAACAATGCTAAATGCTAGACTTGACGAGCTTACAAATTCTGCAACGCCGCCTTTTACTTATGGCTATACTTATCATGGAGGAACGTGGGCAAGAACAAAAGAAGCCTATCAATCTTTTGCAATGTCACAAGAAGACAAGCAAATTGAGGCTTTGAAGACATTAGTTACTGAGAATGAAAGGGTGAAAAAATATGGTTTTACTCAAAATGAGCTTGACAGAGCAAAATCTGATTTCTTAGCAGGAATGGAGAAAGCTTACAATGACAGAGATAAGACAAATTCTTCAAACTTTGTTAGCGAATATCAATCACATTTCTTAGAAAAAGAACCTGCTCCAGGAATTGAATGGACTTATAAAGCTATTCAATCGCTTCTTCCATCTGTTGGATTAAAAGATATCAACGGACTTGTTAAAGACTATATTAAAGAAGATAATAGAGTTGTAATTCTTACAGGTCCTGAAAAAGAAGGCTTGAAAAAAGCAACCGAGCAAGAAGTTTTAAGTGCTTTAAAAGTAAATACTGATCAATTAAAACCTTACGCAGATACTGAAATTGCTTCTAGTTTATTGAGAAAAGAAGTGAAGCCAGGAAAGATTATAAAGAAAGAAAACGATGCTAAAATTGGCACGACAACTTTATTTCTTTCTAACGGAGCAAAAGTTACTTACAAAAAAACAGATTTTAAAAATGATGAAATCTTGATGGAAGGAATCAGTTTTGGAGGAAATGCGCTTTATAGCAATGATGAACTTAAAAAGACACAATTTGCAACCGGAGCTTTAACTGAGGCTGGTTTTTCTGGATTGAAGTTAAATGATATTACTAAATTTATGAATGGTAAAATTGCTTCAGTAAATCCTTATATCAGTACGGTTACTGAAGGTTTAAGAGGAAGTACGACACCTAAAGATTTTGAATATCTGTTTCAAATGACACATGCTTATTTCACAGATTTAAATCTTGATAAAGAAGCTTTTGAAGGTTACAAGCAAAAACAATCTGCGTTTTATAAAAATATGGCTTCACAACCAAATTTCTATTTTCAACAAGAATTTTATGGCTATTTGCTTAAAGAAAACCCTAGGTTTTTTGGGATGATTCCTGATGATAAAGCTTGGGCTGCGACCGATTATGAATTAGCTTACAATAAATATAAAGAGCGTTTTTCAAATGCTGGGGATTTTGAGTTCTTCTTCGTAGGAAATATTGATGACAAGGCAATTGAAGATTTTTCAGCAAAATATATTGCTTCACTTCCATCGACAGATAAAAAAGAAAAAGCAGTGGATTTGGGATATAGAATGCTAAAAGGAGACCACAAAAAAGTAGTAAATAAAGGGACAGATCCAAAAAGTTCTGTAACAATTATGTATTATGGTGATGCTGAATATTCTCCAAAAGAAGCACTTGCAATGCAAGCGTTAGGGGAGGTTTTGACAATAAAACTGATTGAAGAATTAAGAGAAAATGAAAGTGGTGTTTATGGCGTTAGCGCTAGAGGAAGCATGAGCAAAGTGCCAAACGGAGCTTATAATTTTAATATCGGTTTTCCTTGCGGACCAGATAATGCTGAGAAATTGACCGCTTCAGCTTTGAGAGAACTTCAAAAAATTATCGATAATGGACCTCAAGAAGCTGATGTGAAAAAATTCAAGGAAGCAGAATTGCTTGATTATAAAAAAGATATCAAAGAAAATAGATATTGGTTGACAAATTTCAATCGTTCTTATACTAATGGAACTAGTCCTGATGATATTTTGCAAGTAGAAGCAAAAGTAAATGCAATCACGGCAAAAGACATCCAAGATGTGGCTAAAAAATACCTGACAAAAGATAAAGTTGTAGGTATGTTGATGCCAGAAAAAAGTTAATTTAATTTTTAATTTTGGTTACAAAGAAAAAGCCTGATGAAAATCAGGCTTTTTTATATTCAATATTTTTTTAAATTAGTTTTTATAGCAAACAGGAATAATTTCTCCTTTTGCCAAACAATATTTTTCTACTAAATCAATATCTAATTTCTTAGTATAATCTTCTTCAATAACTGTAAAACCAATACTTCTCAACTTGTCAAAATAATCTCTTCCATAAATGCGAACGTGATCATATTGGCCAAAAATTTTTGCTCTTTCCTTTTGATCCGTAATTGTGTCGTCTGCAAAAGTTTTTTCACGATTCAAATCTTGCGGAATCTGAAAAATTCCCATCCCGCCCGGTTTTAAGACGCGATACAATTCCTGCATTGCTTTAGTATCGTCCGGAATATGTTCTAAAACATGATTGCACAAAATCACATCATATGAATTGTCTTCAAAAGGCAAATTGCAAATATCCGCTTTTACATCCGCCAACGGCGAAAATAAATCTGTAGTAGTGTAATCTAAATTCTTTTGATTTCGGAACAATTTATAAAATGCTTGTTCAGGAGCAAAATGCAATACTTTTTTTGGAGCTGTAAAAAAATCAGTTTCATTATTTAAGTATAGCCAAAGTAAGCGGTGTCTTTCTAATGACAAGGTGCTAGGAGATAAAACATTATTTCGTTGCGTTCCATAACCATAAGGCAAGAAATTTTTGAAACTTCTTCCGTCAATCGGATCAGTATATTTTTTTCCTTTCAAGGCAAAAGCCAAAACTGGGCGAATGACATAACTCAGCCGAATTAAGATCGGACGAGGAATTGTATTGAGTATAAATTTAAAAAGTTTCTTCATTATGAAATTACCAATGGCTGTCTTCTAAACTCGTCCTCTTCATTACTTTCAATTCCCAAAGCCTTGTAAATATAGGCAAAGGTAGAAAGAAGTTCAGGTTTTCCATCAATCAAAGCCACGTCATGCTCAAAATGCGCACTCGCTTTTCCATCAGCAGTCAAAATTGTCCAGCCATCTTTTAATTGTTTGATATTTCTCGTTCCAAGATTAATCATTGGTTCGATAGCAACAACCATTCCTTCAATAAACATTTTTCCACGACCGCGTTTTCCATAGTTTGGCATTTCAGGATCTTCGTGCATTTTTTGTCCTAAACCATGTCCAACCAGCTCACGAACAACGCCATATCCATGTGCTTCTGTATATTTTTGGATTGCACTTCCAACATCTTCCACTCGGTTTCCAGCTTTAAATTCACGAATTCCAACATACAGAGATTCCTTTGTAACTTGCAATAATTTTTTTACTTCTGGAGCGACTTCGCCAATTTCAAAAGAATAAGCATGGTCGCCATGATATCCATTTTTAAAAGCACCACAATCAACAGAAATAACGTCACCGCTTTCCAAAGGTTTGTTATTCGGAATTCCGTGAACAACCTGCGCATTCGGACTCATGCAAAGTGAATTCGGGAAGTCATAAAGCCCCAGAAAACTTGGAACTGCGCCATGATCTCTGATGAATTCTTCTGCTAATTTGTCTAAATATAAAGTTGTCACGCCAGGCTTGATTTCCCCTGCAATCATTCCTAAAGTCTTTGAAACAATTAATGCACTTTCGCGCATCAACTCAATTTCTTCTCTTGTTTTTTGGATAATCATAAAAATGAATTTTTCAGTTTGCAAAAGTACGATTTTCTACCAAATGTATAATAAACTTGTCTTAAATAAGAAAGCTGCTCTTTAGGAACAGCTTTCTTATGTTTTTAATTATCTTTTTAAAGTAAAATGACTCGAAAATTCATCAGTAATTCCGTCTTTTTCAAATAGCATTTTAAACCAATAATCATCTGCTGGAAGTGGATTTCCATTAAATGTTCCATCCCATCCGCCATCATTTTGGCTTAGCGTTTTGAGTAATTTTCCATATCGGTCAAAGATATAGACGTTTGAAATATTGAGAGAAGTTCTTCCTCCAACATTCCAAGTGTCATTATAACTGTCGCCATTTGGCGTAAAGAATTTTGGATAATCAACAACTGTAAATCGAGTTGTGATTTCGCCACAGCCAAATCTATTTCTTACTCTTAAAACATGTATACCTTCATTTATGTTTTCAAAAATATTGCTCGATTGCCATCCCGAATCATCAACAGCATATTGATAATCAGGAGAAAGTGGCGAAGCAATTGCTGTTACAGATGCATCAGATTCAAAAGTTATTTGGCTTGATGGATCAGCTGTAATTGAAAATGGAATGACTGTATTTAGTACTCTGAAATTGAAAACGGAAGTACATAATGTCGCATTGGTTGTGTTTGTGACTTTTACAGAATAAGATCCAGTTGTTGAAGTTGTGAAATTATTTGCAAATTCTCCTGCGATTTCATTTCCTGAAATAGCATTAAATCCGTTATACCAAACAAAATCATAATCATCTTCTGACAATTCTGTTTCTATAAAAGCAGGACTTACTACATTATTATTTCTATCTACACAAATTCTGTAAGGCTGTGTTTTTAGATTGTTTTTAGGATAAGGTCTTACAAATAATTCTAATTCTAAAATTCTGTAACAAGCTTCTGATGTTTCACTATTGATATTAGTTTTGCTGTTTAAACGTACATATATTTTTTGATAAGAAATAACGGTATTCCTGAAAGAATTTGGCGTAGGAATAAAATTCAATCTGTTGTTTTCTGCATCATCCAAATTAATATAATATCTAAATTCAATTTCACTATCTAAAGTTGCGCCTGCCATTTCAGTTTGTCTTAAAGTCAAGTCAAAAGCATAAACGCCACTATCATCACATTCTTGAAGAATTTCAGGATTTGTTGTGTTTCCAGGAATAGCCAAGACTTTCAGCTGTAAAGAAGAAGTCGCCGAACATCCATTATTTGTTGGATCAATAACTTTTATAAGTACGCTTTTATTTGCAGAATCATAAGAATTTGGAGTCGGAATTGCAATTCCGGCATCCATATTTGCCTGATTCTCATAAAAAGTAACCTGATAATTTGTGTTGTTTCCTGTAATTTGTGGAATTCTACTTTCTAAATTGAAATTAGCGGTTGTTGTTCCACAGATTGAAATTGGATCTGGAGAATTTAAAACAGGATTTGGCAAGACATTTAGATCAAAGTTTATGATTGTAAAGCATGAAGTTGCCGTGTCAAAAAGGCGAATAAATAATTGCGTTGTTCCAAGAGTTAAAGGAAATTTTGTGTTTTTGTTAATTACAGAAGTATTAGTTTCAGCATTTGTAAAAGATCTGAAATAGCTAGCTTGAACTGTAGAATTTTGTCCGGCTAAAGCTTCAATATCTTTTGATATTAAAAAGATATCCTCACTTTCACAAGCATTTAGTGGTGTAAGAATATTTTGTATTGGTGCTGAATATATTTCTACATTGAAAGTTCCTATTCCGGCACAATTATTATCAATTTCAATTCTTGTGTAAACAGTGGAAATTCCTGACGGGAAATTATAATTATTATTTAATTGATTTGTTTCGACAGAAGCATCTACCGGATCTATATAAAAATTAATTTCAACGTTTGTTGTTGGAAAATAAGTGTTTTTGATAATTAATCGTTGTGCATCTAAGTCGATTTTCCCAAAACTAGTATTTAATTCAGGACAGACTGGTGCAGGATTCGGATAATTAGCAACACTTGTCGGATTTATTCTCAAAGCTATTTTACCTACATTAGAATTGCATAAAAAAGGCTGGCTTGCATAATTTCCGACAACAAAAATGTCTTGGTTGAAAGCAACGGTATTTGTAAATCTGGCTGGATCTGCAATTTGTTGCGTTAATGCAGCATCAAGAAAATAGTTTAAAGAAATGTCTGTGTCTCCATTAACAAAACCGTCATATGTTTCTGTAAGATTCACAGCTGCGAATCCATCATTGTTTGGCGCTATATAATCACATTGTTCTAAAGAAATAGTTGTAGAAGTAATCACTGGAGTATTGTAAAATTGAAGTGAAATTTCATCAGAACTGACTTGCAGTGTATTTTGATTTACAGTTGGATCGGTGCTGTCATAAGCCGTAATTTCTACTTTGTAAACTCCCGTTTCCGATGTGTTTAGTGTATTAGTATTGGATGTTGATGCAGTAATTGTTGAAATTAAGACATTGTCTTTATACCATTTATAATTGAATCTTAAATCTGCAACATTTCCAGGGAAATCAGTTACATCTATATTTGCAACAATGTCTTTAGTTGCTGGTTTGCAGTAGTTTAATTGTGTAATTTCATTTCCAGATGTATCAACAATGTCTACAGACGAAAGGAAGCTACAATCTGAACTTCCTGTGCCAGCAACTTGAGTAATTGTAATCTGACCTGGCGTATTTGAGTAATTATCAATCAATAAAATATAAAATTGACCAGCAACAGCATTATTTATATCTACAAATTCTACACTGTCAGGTAACCAGCTGCAATCAACCTCTTTTGAGCGGTTTAATTGATTGCAAATATTATTCATATTGTTAAAAGGCCCCCATAAAACAAAGTCAACATCAGTTTGGCCTCCTGTGTTGGCTACTTGGCTAATTCGAAGTCTAATGTTTCCTGAAGATTGAATTTTCATGAAAAACCAAGTCGGACCCTGGAATGGTTCTTGTATGCAACTTGTTTGAAAATTTTCTCCACTTGTATTTCCTGTTGAATTATTGAAAGGAATGTTCGTTGCACAAGATTGATATTGCTCATAATTTGCTTGAAGTTCAGAACATGAAGAAGCTCCGCCTTGTGAAAAAACAGATTCGCATAGAATTAAAAACAAAAAAAAGAAGGACTTGTTTAGTAATTTCATAAAAGTAAAATTCAGAAAGTGTAATCGAAGTTGCGAAAATAGCGAGTTTTATTTTTATAATGTTATAAAACGATTAATTGTTTGTATGGGTGAATCATCTTTAACAAAAAATCAACAAAAAAATACCCGAAAAGCAAAGCAATCGGGTATAATAACTAAAAAATAAATGTTTTCTTATACTATAATAAAGAATGTCTTGTCATTGCTTCTGGTTTTTCAACACCAAGCAGATCTAAAATTGTAGGCGCGATATCACCAAGAACCCCATCATTAATATGTTTCAAATCGTTGTCAACCAAAATGATAGGTACAGGATTTGTTGTGTGCGCAGTATTCGGACTCCCATCAGGATTGATCATGGTTTCACAGTTTCCGTGATCAGCAATTACAATTGTAGTATATCCGTGGGCCAAAGCTGCCGTAATCACTTTTTCAGCACATTTGTCAACCGCTTCGCAAGCTTTTATTGCTGCTTCCATCACGCCAGTATGTCCAACCATATCGCCATTGGCAAAATTCAAGCATACAAAATCGACTTCTTCTTTTTCCAATTCAGGAACTAAAGCGTCAGCTAATTCAAAAGCACTCATTTCAGGTTGCAAATCATAAGTAGCTACTTTCGGAGAATTCTTTAAAATTCGAGATTCTCCAACAAACGGAGCTTCTCTTCCTCCTGAAAAGAAAAACGTAACATGAGGATATTTCTCTGTTTCAGCAATTCTGATTTGTTTCTTTCCATTTTTCTCTAAAACTTCACCTAAAGTTTCCGTTATATTGTCTTTGTCATAAATTACATGAAGACCATTGAAATTATCATCATAATTGGTCATTGTCACATAGTATAAGTTCAATTTGTGCATGTTTTGCTCATGGCAATCGTTCTGCGTAAGCACTTCGGTTAGCTGTCTACCGCGGTCTGTTCTGAAATTGAAGAAAATTACAACGTCATCATTTTGAATTGTCGCAATCGGATTGTTTTCGTTGTCAACCATTACGATTGGCTCAATAAATTCATCCGTGATATTATTTTTATAGCAATCTTGCATAGAACTTACCGCATTTTGCGAAGGAGTTCCAGTTCCATTTACCAATAAATCGTATGCTTTTTTTACTCTTTCCCAACGTTTGTCACGATCCATTGCAAAATATCTTCCTACTACTGAAGCTAATTTTGCAGTGGTATTTTGGATATGATTTTCTATATCAGAGATAAAACGAACTCCAGATTTTGGATCAACGTCGCGTCCGTCGGTGAAAGCGTGGATGAAAACTTTTTCAAGTCCAGCTTCTTGTGAAGCGTCAACCAAACCTTTTAAATGTTCAATGTGAGAATGCACACCACCGTCAGAAACTAATCCTAAAAAGTGCACGCTTTTGTTGTTTTCTTTAGCATAAGCAAAAGCATCAGCAAGCGCTTTTTCTTGACTCAGAGTTTTGTTTTCTACGGCTAAATTAATTTTTACCAAATCTTGATAAATAATTCTCCCAGCACCAAGATTCATATGGCCAACTTCAGAATTTCCCATTTGACCTTCTGGAAGACCAACATTTAAACCGTCTGTTCGAAGTGAAGCATTTGCGTATTTTGTATATAAACTATTAATAAAAGGAATGTTTGCATTGTCAATAGCAGAAACTTTTGGATCTGGAGATTTCCCCCATCCGTCCAAAATCATTAGGATAACTTTTTTATTCATGATACTAAAAAATATTTTTAACCGAGTTATAATCAATAAAATACCTGATGCTTATCGAGAAGATATTGTTCAGGTTGTTTTCAAAAAGATTTTTAAAATTGTTTCTTAATCTTTTGTCTATTTCTGTTCTGTAATCACTGGCATTATTTCTATAAAGTATAGAAATCTGGCTTCCCGGAGCAAACCACCAAGAATACGATAAATCAAAATTCCAAGTGCTGAAATTTGAATTTTTATTTTGTGTAAATGTACTATTTGCTGTTAAGCTTCCATCATTTTGGAGTGTTAAATATTGGTTATTTTCAGCGTATGACCAATAATATCGAGTTGCTAAATTTAAAGTCATTTTTGGATTCAGCGCATATTTCATACCTAATTCATTTGTGATTGTTCTTCGATCTCTGTCAGCAAAAATAATATCATCTCCACTAAAAGCAACCCAGCCTCGATCGCTTTTTTGATTGTAAATGTCAAATGAATAATTAAAAAGCAGACGATTGCTGAAACGATATCTGGGTGCGACAGTTAATCCAAATGAGGCTCTGTTTTCTTCGCTGGTAATTGTGGTATAAGGCTTAATGTCAATGGCAAATTTTCTGTTATAATTAGATGAAAAGTATAGCATTCCATAAATGTTTTCCGGAATGTTCACAAATCTGTCAGTTATTCTTGATTCATAAAAATCATATGTTTCTAAAGGATTTGCATAAATTGAAATGCCATAATAATCATTTTTTCTGCTTGTTGAAGTAATATCTAGATTGATTTGTCCTTGTTGCAATCTTCCTGTTGTATTGTGAAATTCTGCGTAATAATTGGTGCTGATTTTTAAAGTATTGAATGTCTTATTAGGATTTAGGATTCTGTAACTCAGATTTGCATAAGCACCATGAAAATTATTAATAAAAGTAATTCCCAGATCATTTGCGTCGTAGTCGTCTGAAACATAATTTCCGCCAGCATTATAACGCCAATTTCCGCCTTTCTTTCCAAATTGAATTGATGTATTTATGCCTTCAGTGTTGTCAAAATCTTTATATTCATTGATGTAATTATACTTGAAATCTCCAGAAATAAAATATTTATTATTTCTAGTATTTAAATCATAAACTAATGCAGAAACATTTGCATCTCTGAAATCACCATTTCTTGTAACATTAGTATTTATAAAAGACACAGAAGAATTTTGGTTAAACCGCTGGTCAAAAACAATAATATTGTAATTTGTCAAAGGTTCTACTTTAAAACGTTGGCTTTCTCCTGTGTTATCATTTCTTAAAGTACCGTAAGTATCTTCTGTAATCGCATTCAAAATCCCAATTCCCAATCCTTTGGAAGTTCTTCCCGAAATTTTCAAGGCATTAATAAGATTTACAGAAGCGGGATTATTAGCGGTTTCATTTTCTCCAGCATTTATATGTAAAGACGGACTGCCGCCAATTCTTCTTGAATATAATAAATCTCCTTTGGTAAAAAGATCAATTCCTTCGGTGAAAAAAGGACGATTCTCATTAAATTGCTGTTCAAACGGACCTAAATTCAAAATTACATTGTCATATTTTGTTTGTCCAAAATCAGGAACTAAGATGGCATCTAAAGTAAATGAATCATTTATGCCATATTTGATATCCATTCCGGCCTTAAATTTGCGTTCAGAGCCATTTTCATTGTCTTCAGCATAAAATGAAGAATAAGGAATGAAGAAAAGTCGGGTAGGAGGTTTTATGTTCTCAATGCCTTCCAGTCGACCAGTTTGTGGCATTGTTGCGCCAATTCGTTGGTCAATTAAATTCCAAGTATATTTTTGACGATCGCGCTTTATTTCCCTATAAAAATTCAAACCCCAAGTTTGCTTGTCGGCATCTGAAAAACGAAGAGCAGCATAAGGAATTCGCATTTCTACAACCCAGCCAAATTCAGTTATTGAAACGGAACTATTCCAAATGGCATCCCAAGTATAATCTTCGCTTCCTTCTGTAGCAAGGCAATCCATTTGAACGCCTGCAGCGCTTACGAGAAATCGAAAATCTTGCTGGCCATCATTGAATCCATTAATGAAAACGCCAAAATGATCGGCAGTTCCAAAATTGTCTCTTTGTGTGATTTCTTTTAGAATCTTTTGAGGATCGTCATATATCAAAGCTGCTATATAAATAGCTTCATTATCATAAAGAACTCTCACATCTGTTTTTTTTGTGGAGTCAATTAGTTTTCCGTTATCGGGTTCGAACATTAAAAAATCAGTTGCAATAGGAGCTGAATTCCAAATTAATTCGTTTAGTTTTCCGTCAATTGTGATTTTTTCTGAAATTGTTTTTGCTTGAAGTGTTTTTCTTTGACTGTAGGAATCCAAAGAAAAAAATAGCGTGAATGCAAATAAAATCAGGGATAGGGGCTTATCCATATGTAAGATTTAAATAGCAAAAATAAATATAAAATGAAGATACACAATTATTTGGCAATATATTTGTAATATATGCGTTATACATATTCACAAACGAAAATATACGAAAACGTTTTTCGTTAAAAATTTCAATTTTAAGATACTGAAATTTTGATAGTTAATATTTTTTAATACTTTTGGCATTCCCCCAGCTGAATATTTTTAACCCATACATTTTCAATGATATACAAGATTTTACCTGTACTGATGTTTTTTTGTTCGACATTTACTACAAATTCTAACAGCAAAACCGAAACTCCAAAAAAATTAATCGCTGCAACTTCTAAATCCTCTTTCGAAATGAAAGTTGAAAAAATTTATAGCAGCTTACATTCGAACAATCTTGCTCTTCCAAAAATGGAGAGTTTTTCAAAAGCACTTCAAGGTTTTTATAGCTTGAAGGAAAAGGGAATTATTACAAAAAATATTTTGACTTTGGTTGACTTCAGTCTTTCTTCAAATACAAAACGTTTGTGGATCATTGATATGTCAACAAATACGGTACTATACAATTCTTTAGTTGCACACGGAAGAAACACTGGCGAAGAATTTGCGACAGCATTTTCAAACGTAGGTTCTTCTTTTAAAAGCAGTTTAGGATTTTATGCAACCGGTGAAGTTTACCAAGGAAAACACGGACTTTCACTTCGTCTTGACGGATTAGAAAAAGGAATCAATGATAATGCAAGAAGCAGAGCGGTGGTGGTTCACGGTGCTGATTATGTTTCAGAATCATTTATCAAAACCCAAGGAAGATTGGGCAGAAGTCAAGGTTGTCCTGCGCTTCCTGTTGGAATTACAAAAGAAATTATTAATGTAATCAAAGATAAATCTTGCCTTTTTATTTACCATCCTTCAATGGATAAGACGCAAACGAAATTATTGTCTTAATTTCATATAAAGTGAAGCATCGAGATCGTAAATATCTGTTGTGAAATAAAGCAAACCCTTTTCGCTCCAAGCGGTCCAGTATAATTGATGAATAAAAATGTCACTTTTAAAGGTGGCATTTTTTGTTTTCTCAGTTTTCAAAGTTTCTGTAATTTTTTCTAAATTCCAATTCTTTTTATCGTCTAAAAGATATTCGGTCAATTCTAACGGATCTTGAACTCTTACACATCCCGAACTTAAAGAACGATCTGTTTTTTCAAAATATTCTTTGTGATTGGTGTCGTGAAGATAGACGGAGAAATTATTCGGGAAAATGATTTTTACCATTCCTAAAGAATTATAAGTGCCTGGACTTTGAACATAACGATATTTTTTAGCATTCGCTGGATTCCAACTCCATGGATTTATTTCCTGACCAGATGAGTTGTAAATCGTAATATTTTTTCCCTTTAGATAATTTCTGTTTTTAATCATGGAAGGAATAATGTCTTCCTTCAAAATTGTTGGAGGAACGGTCCAAGTCGGATTAAAAACTGCGTAAGATAGCTTCGAAGAAAGAATCGGAGTTTTTCTAGCAGAAGTTCCTACAATTACATTGTGCGTTCTTGTTGTATCATTTTTAAAAACCGTATGCAGTTTGTATTCTGGAATATTTATAATTATATAATGTTCTCCCATAGTTTTCGGAAACCATCGCCAACGCTCCATATTAGCGATAATTTGCTTTTTCCGCATGTCTTTTGAAATGTTTAATTGAGCAAGAGTTCCCTTTCCAATAATTCCATCTGCTTGTAATCCATGGCGAGACTGAAATTTTTTTACGGCATTTTGCGTTTCTACATCATATAAAAGAGTCAAGGAATCTGGCATTTTTAAATCCTTCCAATACGCCAGCCTCTTCTTAATTAGAATTAAAGCTTCATTTGAGTCGTTAGGTTTCAAATTGCCAATTACTTCAATAGTTTTTAAAGTATCTTCTGGGAATTGATTTATGAGGACTAAAGCATTTTCTAGCTTTTTATAGAGAATATGATTTGGTTTAGCTTTTTCTATAATAGTAGATAACGAGTCTTTCTGCAACGCATCTGAAATGTTTTTATGGCTGTCTGATTTCAGTATTTTTAAATCCCAGTCATCATATAATTTATTCGGATTCAATTTTCCAAAAGATAAATCTGAAATATATTTTTCAAGTGAAGTCGTCAGCAGTAAGTCATAATCTGTAATTTCTTTTTCAGAAAGGGAATCAATTCTTTTCTCAGTTGCTAGTATTTTTGCAAGTTGGTAATCTTCTGGATTCAAACCTTCATTTTCTGATTTTGCAATTGCTTCTGCAGCTGTTTTTCTTTTTTCTGGAGTATTCCAAACACTACAAAATTCGTTGAGTTTGTAAAATGAATAAAGTGGTTTGTTTTTCTGCAGAGCAACAGAATCTATCGAGCCAGAGGGTATTTCTGTCTTGAATTCTTGATTTAAAAATGATTTTTTGGCTTGTGAGATAATAGATTTTTTTTCCGCGCAGGCAGAAAAAAGCAAAAGAAAAATAATAAAAGAGTAAAATTTATACATAGCAGGGCGTGAATTCTTGTATGAAGGTAGTTAAAAAATGGGTATAAATGATTCTCGTTTAGAGAACTTTTGCACTTTAAAATCTCTTGAACATCACAAAATGTTTTCCAATATCGCTAATGTCAAATGATTGTCCAGTGATTTCGTAGCCTAATTTTTGATAAAACGGAACTGCAATTTCTCTTGCATTGAACCAAATTAAATTGGCATTTTTATTTTTTGCATCGTTTTCGGCATAATTTACTAGCTTTTCTCCAATGCCTTTTTTCTGAAAATTAGATAAAACAGCCATGCCTCGTAATTGAAACTGTTCTTTTTCTTTGAATAATTCAGAGCTCGATTTAAACAAAGAAGCAATTCCTGCTAGGTTTTCATCTTCAAAATATCCAAAATGTTTTGTTGTGCTTAAATTATCACCATCAAAATGGCAAGTTTCAATATTTTTTCCTGGTCTTAAAACAGGTTGTCTTACCGAAAATGTTTCTAATGCCGAAATTTCTTTAATGAAATACATGAGTTTTTTAATTTTTTTGTACTTTAATCTTTTAGGATAACAATTTCATAATAAAAAGATTATGTTTTAAATTGTCTTATTTTACAAAGGTCGGCAAAAAAAAGTTGCAATTTTTTTTGAAAAAAAGTTGCAACAAAGAAATCTTTTAACGTATATTTGCACCGTTGAAACGCAGAAGTAGCTCAGTTGGTAGAGCTCCAGCCTTCCAAGCTGGTTGTCGCGAGTTCGAGCCTCGTCTTCTGCTCTTAAAGTAAAAACCTCAGTTGAAAAACTGAGGTTTTTTGTTTTATATTAGTTTTGTTTCTATGTAGTATTAAAAAGTTTTGCCACAGATTAAAAGAATTAAAATGATTTCTTAAACTTGAGAAATCCGTAAAATTCTTTTAATCTGTGGCATTTTTTCTTTTTAGGAGTTAGTAATCTTAAATTTATTTCAAGTTACTCAAATCGCTTCCAGTCTCTAATTCTTCTGGATTTTGGTTTTGCTTAAAAAGTCTTGCTGACAAATCTCCTTTTAAAATAATTTTCTCATCTTTTACATCAAGCCAGCTTCCTTCACGAAGTCCCAAAACAGGCAAGCTATTGAAAGCATGAAATTCTTTGATTCGAGTTTCACGAGTTTCACCCATGTGTTTTGAATTCAAATCTGGATCGAGATAATGCGGATTCAAATTAAACGGAATCAATCCTAGAGTTTGAAAACTTGGCGGATAAATGATCGGCATATCATTTGTTGTTTGCATTGTCAGTCCGGTAATATTGCTTCCGGCGCTGGTGCCTAAATATGGAATTCCGCTTTTTAAGGCGTTAGCCAAAACTTGCATTACTTTATTTCTGTACAATTGGAAAACTAAAAGGAAAGTATTTCCGCCTCCAGTAAAAATTCCTTCGGCATTATTAATAGCCTCTTCGGCATTTTCAAATTCATGAATTCCTTTTACTTTAATATTAATTTTGGCAAAAGCTTCGCTTGCTTTTTGTGTGTATTCTTGATGTGAAATTCCGCTAGGTCTTGCATATGGAATAAAAAGCAGGGTTTTTACGTCTTTAAAATGTGCTGAAAGTTCAGGCAAAAGATATTCTAAATAAGCTCCATTGTGAAGCGTAGATGTACTTGCTATAATTAAGTTTTTCATTTATTGAATTTTCGAATCGTAAAGTTACGAAGTTTGAAATTTTAATTCATAAAAATCGATATTTTACAATTAACAGAATTTTAGTACCTCATTGGCAATTAATTTGGAAAGTCATCGAATATTTTTACTCCGAGCAAACTCCCCCAGTATAAATGCAGAAATTAGTACCCTTTTTTATTTTCTTTTTGACAATTTCGTCTTCACAGGCACAAACATCTGAGAGAAAAATTCTTAAAGGAAAAGTCAACGCACATACTTCAAATCTTGAAGGAATTTATATCATTAACAAAACTTCTGAAAAAGAATCCATCACCAAAGAAGGCGGGTTTTTTACGATAATGGCTAAGCCTGGCGATTCATTAATGTTTGCTTCCATTGAATTTAAGGGAAAAACTGTTGCCGTTGATTCTATTCATTTTGGACAAGAAATGCTTTCTGTAAAATTAGAAACAATGGTAAACCAGCTTGATGAAGTAATGGTGATTCAATATAAAGACATCAATGCTTACTCACTTGGAATCCTTACGAATAAAGCAAAATTATATACTCCAGCAGAGCGAAAACTTCTTACTGCGACTGGCGTAGATCCCAAAATAGGACTTAATTCATCTTTTGGCGTTGATCCTCTTTTTAATCTCCTTTCTGGAAGAACTGCAATGCTGAAGAAAGAATTAGAGGTAGAAAAGAAAGAAAATTGGATGGCAAAATTAGAGAATTTATACGATGAAGAATATTTAATAGAAAAGCTTAAGATTCCTGCAGCACATTTGAAAGGATTTTTGTATTATATTGTAGAAAATGAACACTTTGTAAAATCACTGAGTGCAAAAGACAAAACGATGAACCGTTTTTTGTTGGTTCAATTAGCTGAAAAATACCTAAATACTATAAATGATGAAAAATAATCTACTTTTATTGCTGCTTTTTATTTCTCAATTTGCTTTCTCTCAAGTGAAAGAAAAATTATTAACAGGAAAAATAAATACGGTTCAACTTGCGCCTGAAGGTGTTGAAGTTGTTAATATGAGAACTCAAAAAGTTGTAAAGTCGAATGCTTTAGGGCAATTTACAATTTATGCCAGCTCTAGAGACGTTTTGGTTTATTCAAGTCCGAATTTTGAAGATGGTAAAAAAACTATTACTTCTGAAGAGTTTTCTGCAGGTAAATTTGCCATTTCCATTATTCCAAAAGTCACACAGCTAGAGGAAGTTGAAGTTAAAAAAAATGAAAAGCTAGTTCATTCTGAGCTTTTTGATGATGCTAAAGAATATACTGTTGCAGAAAGAAGATTAAGAGCAGGAGCAAAACCAACGCGCTTAAATCAAGGCTTGGAAATTAGTAATGATGCCATAATTAATGCAATTTCTGGAAAATCTAAAAGACTGCGAAAAGAACTCGCTGTCGAGAAAAAACAATCCTATATGGAACAAATTGAAGACGCTTATCCTGATGAATATTATACAGAAAATCTAGGAATTGAAAAAGATTATGTAAGCGGTTTTAAATTTTTTATTGTTGAAGATGCAGCGTTTATCAAAAGTTTAGACAAAAGAAATAAGCTTTCAATGGATGCTACAATTTTAGAATTAGCACAAGAATACAAACAGCTTTTAGCCGATGAGAAATAACTACTTTCTTGTTTTTTTTATTTTTTTGACGCATATCGCTTTTTCACAATTAAAAGAAAAAGTGGTTCATGGCAAAATTGTTGCCGATGGAAATAATGCGGAAGGAATCGAAATTGTAAATCTGGTTAATGAAAAGACAACAAAATCAGATGCAAATGGAGAATTTCAAATTTCAGTAAAAACAGATGATTTGCTAATATTCTCTTCAGAAAAATTTGAATATAAAAGAAAAATAATTCAAGAAGAAGATTTAAAATCTAAAGAAATTACAATCAAAATGACGCCAAAAGCTAGCCAGCTGGAAGAAGTTGTCATTGTAAAATATAAAGAAATAAAACTTGAAGATTTAAGGATTGCTTCGGCAAGAAAGCATTTTACGCCAGCAGAAAGAAAACTTAGCACAGCAGGAGATTTTAAGCCAATTCATCTTTTGGGATTATTGGCAGGAAGTTTGCAGGTTGATCCGATTATAAATGCAATCAATGGCAGAACAAAACGGCTTAAAAAAGAAATTGATTTAGAGAAAAAAGAATTTCAATTAGAAGAAATCAATGCTTTGTATGATGACGAATTTTATACAGAAAAAATTAAAATTCCGAAAGATCATATCCTCGGTTTCAAATATTATTTAAACGAAGATGAAGATTTTGCTAACTTGCTCGAAACCAAAAATGTTGCTTCCCTCGAAATGCATGTCATTAGATTGGGAGAAAATTATGTAAAATTAATTTCAAATGGCTCGGATTAAATTTCTTTTATTTCTGCTTTTTATGACATCATTTGCCTTTTCGCAAGAAAAGATAATTTATGGTAAAATTATAGCTGACGGCAATAATGTGGAAGGTATTAACGTCGTAAATCTAGTTAATGAAAAATCAGCAAAATCAAATGGAAATGGAGAATTTCAAATTTTAGCAAAAACTGATGATTTGCTAGTTTTGTCTTCTGAAAGATTTGAATATAAAAGAAAAATTGTTGAGGAAAGTGATTTGAAGACAAAGGAAGTTTTGATTAAAATGACTCCAAAACCAGGGCAATTAGACGAAGTCGTAATTACAAAATATAGAAATATAAATGCTTTAGATTTGGGCGTTTTATCAAAACCCGCTAAAGAATATACGCCAGCAGAAAGACGCTTGAAAGCGGCTTCTTCTTATGATTTGACAGTTGGGACTTACAATTCTGTCAGTTTAGATGCTATCATTAATTCGATTTCAGGAAGAACTGCAATGCTGAAAAAAGAACTAGAAGTAGAACGAAGAGAGTTTGCCAGAGAAAAACTATCGAACGTTTATGAAGATGAATATTTTATTGAAAAATTGAAAATTCCAGTAGATTATGTTGACGGATTTCAATATTATGTTGTGGAAAATGATAAGTTAAGAAGTGCCTTAAATGCTAAAAATAAAGTTCTTGTGAGTTTTTTGCTTAATGAAATGGCTCCAAAATATCTCGAATTAATACATAATGCAAAATAACAAATTACTCTTTTTTCTCTTGTTTTTTCAAACTGTTTTTTCACAGGAAAAAATAATTCACGGCGTTGTTTTTGGAATGGGAAACAATGTGGAAGGAATAAATATTGTGAATTTAGTCAATGAAAAATCAGCTGTAACAGATGCAAAAGGAGAATTTCATATTTTAGCAAAACCAGAAGATATGCTTATTTTTTCCTCGTTCACTTTTGATTATAAAAGAAGAATAATTGATGATGATGATATGCGTTCTTCAATTTTAGTAATCAATTTGTCCCCGAAGCCTAGCCAGCTTGAAGAAGTTGTAATTACAAAATATAGGAATATAAATGCCGTAAGTCTTGGGATATTAAAAAAGCATGCAAAAGAATACACGCCAGCACAACGGCGTTTGAATTCAGCAAGATCAGGATTGATTACGGGATTAATAAACTATATAAACGGAACGACTGCGAGCTTGAAAAAAGGACTTGAAATTGAAGGAAAAGAGTTTGTAATTGACAAATTTGCTGATGATTATTTTGAACCAAGTTATTTTACAGAGGTTTTGAAAATTGATCCTGAGAAAATAAAGGCTTTCCAGTATTATTGTGTGGAGGATACCCGATTCATGAAAGCTGTTGAAAATAAAAATAAAACTTTAGCTACTTTTTGGATAAATGATTTAGCAATTCAATACAATTTACTTCAACAGCCTGAACTTTTTGAGAAATAAGTATCTTTGAAGCATGAAAAAAGTAGTAAAAATCATTTTATTCTTTCTGGTTTTCATAACAATGACTTCAATGGGATTGCATAAATTTTATGTTTCTGTAAACCAAATTGATTTTGTTCCAAAGAAAAAAGCGCTAGAAATTACTTCTCGAATTTTTATCGATGACATTGATTTGGCATTAGAAAAAAAATATAACAAAAAATACTATCTTGGGACTTCCAAAGAAACTGCTGAAAGTATAGATTTTCTTAAAAAATATTTGAAAGAGAAATTTACGATCAAAGTTAACGGACAACCAAAAGAAATAATTTTCCTGGGAAAAGAAATTGAGGATAACGTTTTGATCTGTTATTTGACAGTAAAAGATGTTGAAAAAGTGACTTCTTTAGAAATAAAAGACACTGTTTTGATGGAACTTTATCAGCAACAGCATATTTTTCATACTATTATTTTAGGCAATAAACAGAGCCTACTTTTAACTTCTGATAAAAATCAAGGATTGTTAAAATACTAGCATTCTTTTTTCATTACCTGCAAATTGAGTATTTTTCAGCATTCAAAAAGAATTACATCCATTCATGAAAAAAATCTTATTTATTTTGTTGTTTCCAATGGCAGTTTTTGCTCAAGAAACCAAGACTGCTGAAACAAAGCGAGAGCCAGGACGATATGATACCAATAAGTTCAGCCAAATGTATGATCTTTTTGCTACTCCAAATATGTTCAGGACGGCTTCTGGAGCTCCGGGTCCGGCATATTATCAGCAACAAGCTGATTACAAAATGGATATTGAATTGGATGATAAAAATACAAAAGTGTATGGAAAGGAAACGATTACATATCACAACAATTCACCTGAGAACTTAGAGTATCTTTGGATTCAATTGGATCAGAATCAGCAGGCAAAAAACTCAAAATCACCTTTGGCTGAAACCCAAAAAATTAGCCAAAAGATGACAACTTCCGGTTTTGCAAAAAAGTATATGGAGGAAGATTTTGACGGAGGATTTAATATTGAATTTGTGAATGATGCTAATGGAAAACCGATGAAATATGTGATAAATCAAACCATGATGCGCGTCGATTTGCCAACACCTCTAAAGTCAAAAGAAAAAATTTCTATTTCAATAAAATGGTGGTATAAGATTAATAATTATCGTGTTGACGGATTTCGTTCAGGATATGAACATTTTGAAAAAGACGGAAATAATCTATATGTAATTGCACAATTTTACCCAAGAATGGCAGTTTATAACGACGTTGAAGGTTGGCAGAATATGCAATTTTGGGGTGGCGGAGAGTTTGCTTTGCCATTTGGGGATTTTGAAGTGAATATTACGGTTCCTGCTGATCATATTTTAGAAGCGACTGGCGATTTGTTAAATCGAAAAGAAGTTTTTACGTCAGAACAATTTAAAAGATATCAACTTGCCGAAAAAACATATGACAAACCAGTTGTAGTTGTAACGCAAGCCGAAGCTGAAGCTGCGTCAAAAGGTTTCTCCGATAAAAAGAAAACATGGAAATTCAAAGCGACGAATGTTCGCGATTTTGGAATTTCTACTTCCAGAAAATTTATTTATGACGCAATGGCTGTAAAACTTTCTGAGAAATCGGTGATGGCCATTTCGCTTTATCCGCCAGAAGCAAATCCGCTTTGGGGAGAATTGTCTACAAAAACCGTGGCACATACGTTGAAAAGCTATTCTTCGCACACGTTTGATTATCCTTATCCAAAGGCGATATCGATTTCTGCTGAAGATCAAGGTATGGAATATCCAATGATTTGTTGGAATTATGGTCGTCCAGATGAAAAAGGTTTTGTAAGCGACAGAATTCGAAACGGAATGCAAAGCGTTATTATTCATGAAGTCGGTCATAATTTCTTTCCAATGATTGTGAATTCTGATGAACGTCAGTGGACTTGGATGGATGAAGGCTTAAATACGTTTTTAGAATATTTGGCTGAACAAGAATTAGATCCAAATTTTCCTTCACAAAGAGGGCCAGCATCTAAAATTGTTCCTTATATGGGTGGTTCTCAAAATTTCTTAGAACCAATTATGTCTAATTCTGAAGGAATTCACCAATTTGGAGCTAATGCTTATGCAAAACCAGCAACAGGACTGAATATTTTGAGAGAAACAATAATGGGAAGGGAACTTTTTGATTATGCTTTCAGAACGTATGCAAACCGTTGGAAATTCAAACATCCAACACCAGAAGATTTTTTCAGAACTATGGAAGATGCTTCTGCTGTTGATTTAGACTGGTTTTGGAGAGGCTGGTTTTATTCCACAGATTATGTAGATATTGGTATTAAGGAAGTAAAACAATATTATGTTTCACAAGAAGCGCCAAAAGACACCAAAGACGTTTCATTGCGAAAAGGGCGTTTTAATGAAGAAGACGGGCCGTTCGTTTATCTTTTACCTGAAGATTCAAAAGATTTGAATTCGAAATTAAAAACTTCTTTTGATGTTAATGAGGTAAAAGTACTAGCCGATTTTATCAAAGAAAAATACACTTCAGAGGAAAAAGCGAAACTAAAAATGCCAAAATATTTTTATGAAGTGACGTTTGATAAGCCAGGAGGAATGCTGATGCCAATTCTAGTACAGCTTACTTTTGAAGATGGAACTACAGAAAACCATAATTTCCCTGTTCAAATTTGGAGAAAAGAAAATCAGATAGCTTTCAGGACGTTTGCTACAGATAAAAAAGTCTCAAAAATTACGCTTGACCCAAAAGCAGAAACAGCAGATGTTGATTTGACTAATAATTCTTGGCCAAAAATAGAAGCAAAATCAAAATTTGACCAATTTGGAGGTTAAGTTAAAATCATATTAAAATAGAAGTCAAAAAACGTTCGGTAAAACTGCGACTATTTTTTTACCGTATCTTTGTATAAAATTGCATATTATGTTTGGCATTGGAGGATCAGAATTCGTATTTATATTATTCATCGCGATCATGCTTTTTGGAGCAGATAAAATTCCAGAAGTAGCTCGTGGACTTGCCAAAGGAATGCAACAACTGAAAAGTGCAACTGACGACATTAAATCTGAAATTCACAAAACTGCGGCGGATAATGGATTTGATCCAAATGCTTTAACCGGAGGTCTGTCGGAAGAAGTCAATAAAGTGAAAGAGAATTTTGCAAAAATTATGGAAAATTCTAATGACCCAAGCTTTGGTTTAGATAAAATTACAGCTGATATCAACACAGAAATTACACAAGTTAAAGAAGATATAGAATCTTTAGAAGGACCAATCAAAAGACAAAATAAATGATTGAAACATTATTGGAATTAGACAGAGATCTATTTATTTATTTGAACAGCTTTGGTTCAGAAACATTTGATGGTTTCTGGCTTTTCATTACAAAACAGATTAACTGGATTCCGATTTTTGCAATTATTATGTATTTGGTTTTTAAGCATCTTGGTTGGAAACACGCACTTTTGATTATTGGCGTCATGGCTTTATTAATTCTAGTGACAGATCAGACTACAAATTTATTTAAAAATGGATTTCAAAGGCTTCGTCCTGGAAGCAATCCAGATTTGGCGGCATTAATCAGAGCCGTTCAAACTCGAAAATCTTTCAGTTTTATTTCAGGCCACGCTTCAAATTCAATGGCGGCAGCTTTTTTTCTTTATAAAGTATTGAAACCCTATCTTAAATATATGGGCTTTATTTTTCTTTGGCCGTTAATTTTTGCTTACAGTAGAATCTATTTAGGATTGCACTATCCAGGAGATATATTGTGTGGATATCTTTGGGGTATTTTAATGGCTTTTGTAATGCTTAAATTTTATGTTTATTTAAGGGATAAATTTTTTCCATCACAAAAACAAAATGTTGACCACCCTACAAATGATAAGCCTTTAACGGAGTAAATAACTATTAATTTATTCGGCGATAAGATTTCTGACTTTTTACAAAACTCTAGAAATGGTCAATCCATCTCTTATCGGAAGCAAAACAGTTTCTACTCTTGGATCAGAATTTATTTTTTTGTTGTATTCCACTAAAACATTTGTGCTCAAATCTTTTGGATTTGGTATTTCTAATACTTTGCCACTCCACAAAACGTTGTCTGAAAGAATAATGCCTCCTTTATTTACGATAGGAACAATCATTTCAAAGTATTTCAGATAGTTATCTTTGTCAGCATCAATAAAAACCAAATCATATTTTTTATTTAAGTTTGGAATAATCTCTAAAGCATCACCTAAATGTTGAAATATTTTGTTTTTCCAAGGCGATAAATCAAAATATTTTTTTTGAATGTCATATAATTCTTCATTAATGTCAATAGTGTCAATTGTGCCGTTTTCCTGCATTCCTTCTGCTAAAGATAAAGTTGCATAGCCAGTATAAGTTCCGATTTCTAAAATATTTACCGGACGAATTAGTTTAGAAAGCATGCTTAAAACTCGACCTTGAAAATGGCCACTCAACATTCGAGGTTGCATTATCTTTTGGAAAGTTTCTCTTTGAAGCGCTGCCAAAAGTTGAGGTTCTTCTTGAGAATGTTTTTCTACATAAAGTTCTAGTTCTGGAGATATGAAATGCATGTCTTTTTGATTTTTAGCAAAATTATAAAATACTAGCAACTCTCAATACTAATATCTAACTTTGCAGCATGCAAATTGAGAAAAAAGACATCCGAGCTTTGACAAAAGACCAATTGCGCGATTTTTTTGTTTCCAATGGAGATAAAGCCTTTCGCGGTAATCAGGTTTATGAATGGCTTTGGAGTAAAGGCGCACATAAATTTGACGATATGACAAATGTTGCAAAACCTACGCGCCAAATGTTAGAGGAAAATTTTGTGATCAATCATATCAAAGTTGATCAGATGCAAAGAAGTGAAGACGGAACTGTGAAAAATGCCGTTCGTTTGCACGATGGATTAGTTGTAGAATCGGTTTTAATTCCTACGGATACAAGAACAACTGCTTGCGTTTCAAGCCAAGTGGGTTGTAGTTTAGATTGTAATTTCTGTGCGACTGCGCGATTGAAAAGAATGCGAAACCTTGGTCCGGATGAGATTTATGATCAGGTTTTGGCAATTGACAATGAGAGTAAACTATACCACAATCGTCCGCTTTCTAATATTGTTTTCATGGGAATGGGTGAGCCGTTGATGAATTACAACAACGTTTTGAAAGCCATCGAGATGATAACTTCTACTGAAGGATTAGGAATGTCACCAAAAAGAATCATGGTTTCCACATCTGGAATTCCAAAAATGATTAAGAAATTAGCTGATGATGAAGTAAAATTTAAGCTTGCCGTTTCATTACATTCAGCAATTGATGAAATTCGTTCAAGAATTATGCCTTTTAGTAAAAATTTCCCTTTGGCAGATTTACGCGAAGCATTAGAATATTGGTATAGAAAGACAAAGAGCAAAGTTTCTTATGAATATGTTGTTTGGAAAGACATTAATGACAATAAGGCTTCCATTGATGCTTTGGTGAAATTTTGCAAATATGTTCCTTGCAAAGTAAATCTTATTGAATATAATCCGATTGATGATGGTGAATTTCAACAGGCTTCTGAAGAATCCATAAATGCTTACATCAAAGCGCTGGAAGCATCAGGAATCGTAGTAAAAGTAAGAAGAAGCCGAGGAAAAGACATCGATGCAGCTTGCGGACAGCTTGCTAATAAAGAAGCATAACAAATTAACATATATTTTAAAACCTGATAAATTTTAAAATTTATCAGGTTTTTTTATCTATCAAGAATCTTTAAATTTTTTCAATCTTTAAATTTTCAATCAGAAGCTGTATATTTGCTTCAAATGAAAATCACAGAGCAAATAAAACAGCCCATTCTTGCCGAAATGGAACTTTTTGAAAAGAAGTTTCACGAAGCAATGTCTTCAAAAGTGGCTTTGCTCAACCGAATCACTTATTATATCGTCAACAGAAAAGGCAAACAAATGCGGCCTATGTTCGTGTTTCTTACTGCCAAAATGGTTTCTGACGGAAATGTAAACGAACGGACTTACCGTGGCGCTTCAGTAATCGAGCTGATTCACACGGCAACTTTGGTTCATGATGATGTTGTAGATGATAGCAACAGACGTCGCGGATTTTTCTCAATAAATGCTTTATGGAAAAATAAAATCGCAGTTCTTGTCGGAGACTATTTATTGTCAAAAGGACTTTTGCTTTCCATTGATAATGGTGATTTTGATTTGCTGAAAATTATTTCTGTAGCCGTAAGAGAAATGAGCGAAGGGGAATTATTACAGATTGAGAAAGCGAGAAGATTAGATATTACCGAAGAGGTGTATTACGAAATCATCCGTCAGAAAACGGCGACGTTAATCGCGGCTTGCTGTTCGCTCGGCGCTTGTTCTGTAATTCCAGAAAATCATGATGCCGTAGAAAAGATGAGAAAGTTTGGCGAATTAATCGGAATGGCTTTCCAGATCAAAGATGATCTTTTCGATTATACAGATGATGCAATAGGAAAGCCAACTGGAATTGATATCAAAGAACAGAAAATGACACTTCCCTTAATTCATGTTCTGAATAATTGTACTCCAAAAGAAAAAAGTTGGGTAATTAATTCCATAAAAAATTACAACAAAGATAAAAAACGTGTAAAAGAAGTCATTGCTTTTGTAAAAAATAACCACGGGCTTAGTTATGCTGAAGAAAAAATGGTTGAATTTCAGCAGGAAGCTTTGCAACTTATCCAGGATTTCCCTAATTCTCCTTATAAAGATGCGCTTGTCTTGATGGTAAATTATGTTATTGAAAGAAAAAAATAAAAGCTTTAAAATAAAGTAAATTTGCAAATAACTGTTTTTTAATCATTTGCGTATTAATTAATGTTTTTTTCGATTTGCAATCACAAAAAAAAATAATTTTTTTCACCTCAATGCAACCTTTTTTTATTCATTCTCGTCTATGCTAATAGAAGACTGATTGAAACGTTCAAAAGAATTAAAAATCAAGATCAAATCATTGTGAAAGTAATAAACTTACATCAAGACGAAAAAGATATCATTGCTCTCGCTGTCGAAAATAACCGACATGCGCAACAAAAAATCTACTCGACTCATGCGCCAAAAATGTTGAGCGTCTGTCGTCAGTATATTAAAGATGTGCATCAAGCTGAAGATATAATGATTACGGCTTTTATGAAAGTTTTTACAAACCTGAAAAATTTTGAGCACAAAGGCAGTTTCGAAGGTTGGATCAGAAGAATAATGGTAAACGAATGTATTTCTTTTATCAGAGTTCAGAAAAAAGTGAAATATGTAGAAGATGAAAATTTCTTTGAAGAAACACATAACAATACTGACAGCCAATTTAATGTAGAAGATATTCAGTTTTTAATTGATGGTTTGCCGGATGGCTATAAAATGGTTTTCAATTTATATGCTATCGAAGGTTACAAGCATCAGGAAATTGCGAAAATGCTGGGAATAAATGAAGGAACGTCGAAATCGCAATTGTCGCATGCTCGCAAAATGTTGCAGGGACAAATTAACAAGCTAAAGAATTTTGAGAATGGAACCGAATAAATTAGAAAACGATTTCAGAAATAAGCTGAACCAAAGAGAGATTCAGCCTTCTGAAAAAGCATGGGATAGATTGGATGCAATGCTTTCGGTAACGGAAAAGAAAAAACCAAAGAGAACTTGGATGTATATTGCTGCAAGTTTTTTAGGATTTCTATTGGTTGGAACATTTTTTTTCAATCAATCAAAAACTGAAAATTTAGAGATTCATGACAATATAGTTTTAGAAAATAAAGAAATTAAGCCACAAGAAAAAACAGGAAAGTCTTTTGAAATCAAAGAAGTAATCGCCAATAATGAAAATCATCAAAAACAAGAGTCTCATCAAGCTCAAAAATCAATCAAAAACGAACAGGTTAACAGTCAGATTTCTATAAAAACCGCAATGCATGAAGTTGCTCTTCAAGATTTAAAAGCTCAGGAAGTCGCACAACAAATTATTGAACTTGGTAAATCAGGCAAATCGGTTTCAGACGAAGAAATCAACAGCTTGCTTGAAAAGGCAAAGCAAGACATCGCATCACAGCGGTTGTTTAACAAAATGACTAAAAAAGTCGATGCCACCGCACTTCTTCTGGACGCAGAAAAAGGGTTGGACAATTCCTTCAAACAAAAAGTTTTTGACTTATTGAAGGATGGTTACAAGGAAACTAAAACCTTTGTTGCCGAAAGAAACAATTAAAATCATCATTTAAAATCACAATCATGAACAGAATTATTTTTTACATCACATTAGTGATAATGGCTTTTTGTGCTCAAAATTTAACCGCACAAACATTTGACTATCAGGCTGAAATCAAGTCTTTGACAGAATACAAAAACGGAATTGAAGAGGCTGAGAGAAAAGGACTCCAAGATGATATTTTGAAAATTGAAAAAAGATTAAATAAAAATGAAATTACAAAAGAAGAGGCTCAGAAATTAAAAGAAGAAGCGGCTCAAAAAAGAGCGTTAAATATTGAAGATAAAATCTCGATTGCAGATAGCCAAATTGCGCTTTTGGATCGAAATAAGAACTATGAATCTCTAGAAATATATAACAAATACGGATATGAAAGCAATATCAGAATCGGTCGAATTTTTGAATTTAATTCAAATGGACACAGAAAGAAAGATACTGTTGGAACGAAAGAGAGATTAAATCGACGCACTTATTCTTATTTGGTTTTTGCAATTGGAGCTAATAATTTAGTCACTGACGGAGCTGTAGCACACTCAGATTTTAAATATGCTGGATCTCGTTTTTATGAATGGGGAATTGCTTTCAATAGAAAATTAGGTAAAAACAGTAATCTTCTTCATTTGCAATACGGTCTTTCATTAATGTACAATGATTTAAAAGCTACTGATAATCGTCTTTTTGTAGATAATGGCAAAGAAACTACTTTGGAAACAAACGCCGTTCATATGAAAGATTCCAGATTCAGAAACGTAAACTTGGTTGTTCCTGTTCATTTTGAATTAGATTTTTCAAAAACCAGACACGAAGGTTTTAGACTTGGAATGGGCGGTTATGCTGGCGTAAATTTAAAAACAAAGCAAATTGTTAAATATGATGTTGAGGGGTACAAAACACGAGACGTGACAAAAGGCAACTTTAATGTGAATGATTTTGTTTATGGACTTAGTACTTATGTTGGTTATAAATCAACTAGTTTGTACTTGAAATATGATTTAAATCCTTTGTTTAAAGACAATGTAATTGATCAAAATAATATTTCTTTAGGATTGCGTTTCGATTTATAATTTGTGAGTTAGAGTTAGTTAAATACGTTAAATGTCCGTTTGATTAAAATTAAGCGGACATTTTTATTGTAAATATTTTTAACCTTTGCGAAAACCTTCCATTCTTTGCCTCAATATTTTTTTACAAGAAAAAGACCAAACATTTTAGCAAAGAATTTCTAATAATTACTCCTTAAAAATTTAAACCTACTATAGAAATCTTCTTAAAGTAACAACAAAATCTTCGTATATTTGCCCTCTTGCCAAAAATAAAATTTAATCTCTGAATTTAAATAAATTGATCTCAAAAGCTACCATTGACACAGTTTTCGAAACCGCCAGAGTAGAGGAAGTTATTGGTGATTTTGTACAGTTGAAACGCGCAGGAAGCAATTTTAAAGGGCTTAGCCCTTTTTCAGATGAGCGCTCGCCATCATTTATGGTTTCTCCCGTAAAACAAATTTGGAAAGATTTTAGTTCAGGAAAAGGCGGTAATTCTGTTGCTTTTTTGATGGAGCACGAGCATTTTACATATCCTGAAGCAATTCGATACCTGGCAAAAAAATACAATATCGAAATTGAAGAAACCGAGCGTTCTGAAGAAGATAAAGCTGAAGCCAATGAAAAGGAAAGTATGTACTTGGTTTCTGAATTTGCTAAGAAATATTTCCATAATATTCTTTTTAACGATGAAGAAGGTCGTGCTATAGGCTATTCTTATTTTAAAGAGCGTGGATTTACGAACGATACAATCAAAAAATTTGAACTCGGATATTCTCCGGAAGCTTGGGATGCTTTTACAAAAGAGGCTTTAGGTAAAGGTTATAAGCTTGAATATTTAGACAAAACAGGCCTTTCAATTGTCAAGGAAGATAAGCAGTTTGATAGATTTAAAGGGCGAGTAATGTTCCCAATTCAAAGCATGTCAGGAAGAACTTTGGGCTTTGGTGGAAGAATTTTGACCAATGATAAAAAAGCGGCCAAATATTTAAATTCTCCAGAAAGCGATATTTACCATAAAAGTAAAGTGCTTTATGGAATTTTTCAGGCAAAGCAAGCTATTGCCAAGCAAGATATTTGTTATCTGGTAGAAGGTTATACCGATGTTATCCAATTTCACCAATCTGGAATTGAAAACACGGTTTCATCCTCAGGAACAGCCTTGACACCTGATCAAATTCGTTTGGTAAATAGGTTGACAAAAAATATTACCGTGCTTTTTGACGGCGATGCTGCCGGACTTCGCGCTTCCATTCGAGGAATTGACTTGATTTTAGAGGAAGGAATGAACGTTAAAGTTTGTTCTTTTCCTGATGGAGAAGATCCGGATAGTTTTGCCAGAAAAAATTCTCACGATGATCTGGTTCGTTATTTAGAAAGTAATTCTAAAGATTTTATACAATTCAAAGCTTCTCTTTTAATGGATGAGGCGAAGAATGATCCGGTAAAAAAAGCTGGATTGATTCGCGATATGGTGACCAGCATTTCTAAAATTCCAGACAGAATTCAAAGAGAAATTTATATTCAGGAAACCGCTAGAATCATGGATATTTCTGAGCAAGTTTTGGTCAATACCTTAGCGCAATTAGTGCAAAAAGATATTACTGATTCTGGCAAGAAAATAAAACAAGAACAAAAAGCTTTTGAAGTTGTAAAAAATGAAACTCAGGCAGAAGGTCAAAAGGTTGATGTTCTGTATGAACTGGAAAGGAAACTAATTGAAATTCTTCTTTTATATGGAAATAAAGAAGATGAATTTGAAGATGTACTTTTGAAAACGAATGAAGAAGGTGAAATTCATGAAGTTTCTGAAAAAAAGGAATATAAAGTCTACCAACGCATTTATTTAAGCCTTCAAGAAGATGAGGTTGAACTGGCCAATCCTTTGTTTAGAGATATTTATAATGATCTTGTGAATTATTTTCATCAAAATGAAGTGTTTGCAATAGAGCATTATTTAATGCATCTTGCGCCAGAATTAGCACAAGAAGTGACTGATATTTTAATGCAAGAGGAAAGAGAATTGCTTCACAACTGGGAAGGACAAAATATTATTGTAAAACAAAAAGACCAAACTATAAGTCAATACGTTTCAGAAACAATATTGACTTTAAGATGGTTTTTAGTCGATAAGATTATTGAAGAATTAAAAGGAAGTCTTTCGTCAGAACCAAATGCAGATAATAGTGAAACACTATCAATGGCAATGGATTATTATAAATTAATCAATTCTTTTTCATCAAAATTAGGGAGAGTGATGTCCCGTTATAGCACTTAAACGATATCTAAAGTTTTTGCTTTATTTACCAAATCTACCAAGTTGGTGACATTTAATTTTGTAAGTAATCTTAATTTGTAAGTACTCACTGTTTTTTCGTTCAAATTAAGAATCTGAGCAATTTCTTTATTCTTTTTGCCGTCACTCAAATAACGAAGTACTTCAATTTCACGAGCAGAAAGTTTTCTGTACAATCGTTCAGTTTTATTTCTTTTTCCAATTAGTGCCAAGTTTTTCTTTACAATGTCACTAAAAACAATAGCCCCTCCGTTTACTTTTGTTACGGCAGAAGCAAGAGTATCAAGCTTAGCAGTTTTGTGAACATAAGCAGAAACTCCCGCCTTTAAAGCATTCGGAGCATAAATTTGTTCAGACAAATTCGTGAACACAACAATCTTTGAAGACGGATATTCCTTCACAAGATTTTTTACAATGTTAATGCTAGAAAGTCCTTCTAAATCAAGATCGACAATAATAATATCGACACTTTTTTTGGTAAGAATTTCTTCTAAATCATTGTAATTTTCTGCCTGTCCAACAATACTTATTTCAGGATTATCTTTGAAATACGCCTTTATACCATAATGTACTATTGGATGATTATCGGCTAAACAAACTTTTATCATAACGCTAATTTTTTAATTGTAAATAACGAATTTATAGTAAATTTAGTTAAAATTTTGAAATAATTCATTTTTTTTATAATAAAATTTACTTAAATTCGTTTGGGATGACACAAACAGGAATTGGATCCATTTTGTGACGATTATTTTTATTTAGCCTTTTATAAATGTCAAAGACTTCAGATTCTCTTTCTGTAAAATTTTCTTTTGATTTGTTTTTTTCAAATGTTCTCATTGCCCATTCTAGTTCATCATAGCTTGCTCCGAGTTGATCTTCATCAGTTCTGTCATCACCAAATAAACCATCTGTTGGAGCCGCTTTTAGTATAGAATTTGGAACCTCAAGATGTTTTGCTAACTCATAAACTTCTGACTTCATTAAATCCGCAATTGGGCTCACATCAACGCCTCCATCTCCATATTTTGTGTAAAAACCTACGCCAAAATCTTCTACTTTATTACCTGTTCCTGCAACGATGCAATTGTTAATTCCGGCATGATAATATAAAGTTGTCATCCTTAATCGTGCCCTAGTATTTGCCAATGAAAGATAATACTTTGCATTATCATCTCCAGCAGGAACCAAACTTTTAAACATTTCAAAAACAGAAGTCAGATTAGTCTCTATATTTGTCACGTTTGTGAATTTTTTTTTCAATTGTTCAATATGTTCTCGTCCTCTAGATACGTGACTTTCTGCTTGATGGATTGGCATTTCCACACAAATTGTTGGAAGACCAGTCATGGCGCACAATGTAGAGGTGACAGCTGAATCAACTCCGCCAGAAATTCCTACAACAAAACCACTGACTTTAGCGTTATTAGCATAATTGTTTAACCAGTCAATAATATATTTTTTTATTTTTTCACTTTCAAAAGTGTTGTTATTTTGCATAGGTTTTTATTATTATAATAAACTTGAATGTATATTTGCACTTTTGATTTTTACCATAAAGTTAAAAAACATTTCATGATATAAAGTTATGATTTAAGAAAATATCCAACAACTAAATATGAAAAAAATTTCATTTGTACTGATTTCTGTATTTTTTTTAATTTCTTGTGATAAAAAAGATAAGATTGAGTCTGCTATTGAGGAAGTTCCGGTAGAGCTTACGGTAGAACGTTTTGATAAGATTTTTTATGAAACGCCTCCAGAGGAATTAGAAAAAGTTAAAAAACAATATCCTTATTTCTTTCCTGAAGGTAATCAAGACACGGTTTGGACGAATAAAATGAAAAACCCGCTTTTGAAGGAACTGCATTCAGAAGTTCAAAAGAATTTTGGGAATTTTGAGGTTCAAAAAACAGATTTAGAAGAGCTTTTCCGTCATATAAAGTATTATTTTCCGCAAACAAAATTACCCAAAGTCGTCACATTAATCTCAGAAGTTGATACGCAAAGCAAAGTTATTTATGCAGATAGTTTATTATTGATTTCCCTTGATGTTTATTTGGGTAAAGACCATCGCTTTTATGAAGGCTTTCCTGAATATCAGCGTGCAAGTTTTGAAAAAACACAGTTGCTTCCTGATGTTGTTTCTGATTTTTCTTTACGCAAAATTGTGCCTCCAAATGACAGAACGCTATTGTCTCAAATGATTTATTTCGGGAAAGAATTATATCTTAAGGATGTTCTGATTCCTCAGGTTTCAGACGCTGATAAAATAGGATATACTCCTGAACAAATCGCTTGGAGCCAGGAAAATGAAGGTTATATCTGGAGGTATTTTGTTGATGGAAAATTACTATATGATTCTGATCCAAAATTGCCAGGAAGATTTATAAATCCAGCTCCATTTTCAAAATTTTATTTAGAAATCGACAATGAATCACCAGGTAAAATCGGAATGTGGATTGGCTGGCAAATTGTTCGTTCATATATGAAAAACAATGATGTATCTTTGCAGCAATTATTGCAAGCGGATGCAAAAGAAATTTTCGATAATAGTAAATACAAACCTAAAAAGTAATGTCAAAAAAAATAACTTCCGAAATAAAAATCACAGTTGAATTGGATGATAACCGCGTTCCAGAAAAATTATTTTGGTCTGCGCAAGACGGGGGCGTTGTGCAAGAAGAGTCAAAAGCAATGATGCTCTCTTTTTGGGACAGCAACGTTCAAGAAACAATGAGAATCGATCTTTGGACAAAAGATATGCCGGTTGATGAGATGAAAAAATTCTTCCACCAAAGTTTAGTCGCGATGGCTGATACTTTTCAAAGAGCAACAGACGATGAAAAAATGGCAGAAACAATGAAAGATTTCTGTGATTATTTTGCAGAAAAAATGGAGTTGAAAAAAGGAGAATAATTTCTCGATTAAAAATAAAAAATCCCGAATTCAATTTTGATTTCGGGATTTTTTATGTCTTGTAGTTTTGTTGTTTACTGCCAACTAATTAAAAACTATTCAAGTCCTTAAAAACCTCCTGGTTAATTTCGTCAATATATCCCAAAACTGAATCTTTTCCGGTTCCTTCAGTAGATGAAGTTACAAAATAAGGTGGCATTTCTTCCCAGTTGTTGGCAAGTAATTTTTTCTTGTAAGCCGCCACGTGAGAATCGATTTTTGTTTTGCTGATCTTATCTGCTTTTGTGAAAATAATGCAAAACGGAACTTCATATTCTCCTAAATAAGTAATGAATTCCAAATCAATTGCCTGAGCTTCCAAACGAATATCAATCAATACAAACGCACAAACCAATTGCTCTCTTTTTTCGAAATAATCAGTGATGAATTTCTGAAAAACTTCCTTAGTTTTCTTCGAAACTCTAGCATAACCATAACCTGGCAAATCGACCAAAAACCAATTGTTATTAATCTTAAAGTGATTGATAAGTTGCGTTTTTCCAGGTCTTCCCGAAGTTTTTGCCAAACTCTTGTGATTCGTGAGCATATTGATCAAAGAGGATTTTCCAACATTTGAGCGTCCAATAAAAGCATATTCTGGCAAGCGTTCAGTCGGGCATTTGGCAACTTCTGAATTACTGATGATAAATTCGGCGGTATTGATTTTCATAACGGATATTCGATTTCTGCAAAGGTAGTCAAAAAAAATAACCGCTGATTTTAGAAATTACTCTTTAAATCAGCGGTTAAAATTATTTTATTTATTTCTATAAATGAGTTTTCTCAAGCCATTCGTGCATTAATTTATTGAACTCATCCGGATGCTCCATCATCGCAGCGTGACCGCAATTGTCAATCCAATATAATGATGAATTTGGCAATAACTGGTCAAATTCTTCAGCAACTTCCGGTGGCGTAACTTTGTCATTTTTACCCCAAATTATACAAGTCGGAACATGCATTTTTGGCAAATCTTTCGCCATATTATGTCGGATAGCGCTTTTTGCAATTGTCAAAGTTTTGATCAGTTTGATTCTGTCGTTTGCCATCGCATAGACTTCGTCAACAATTTCTTTGGTAGCAATTTTTGGATCATAAAAAACGGCTTCTGCTTTTTTCTGAATATAGTCATAATCACCGCGTCTTGGGTAGCTGTCGCCCATTGCACTTTCATAAAGTCCTGAACTTCCTGTAATTATCAGTCCAAGCATTTTCTCAGGATACATTTTTGTATGGTACAAAGCGATGTGGCCACCAAGTGAATTTCCTAATAAAATTACGCGGTCAAAACCTTTATACGTGATAAAATCCTTAACGTATTTTGCGAATGCTTTTACGTTTGTTTTTAAGATATTTTGTGTGTAAATCGGCAATTCTGGAATAACGACTTTATATCCATGTTTTGGAAAATATTCAGCAACGCCTCCAAAATTACTCAAGCCTCCCATTAATCCGTGAAGGATTATGATTGGCGTGCCTTCTCCTGCTTCAAAATATTTATATTTTCCTTCTTTTATTAAATCTTCCATTGGTTGTTTTAGCGCATTTCAATCCCCGAAATGTAGGGAACACAAATATATGATTTTATCAATAAAAATGAATTTTTGGCAAGATAAATTACTTTAAATTTTTAGCAGAAATTTATCGGTTCGTAAGTTAATTCATCAGAAAAGAGCGTTTTTTACTTTTAAATCTGCAAAATGCTTTAAATCAATCGCTTTCGAGATTAAAGTTTGAATTTAATTTTTTCAAATCTTTAAAATATTCAGCGTTTTTCATAATTCTCTTGCTGATTTTTTGGCTAAAGTTAATTTTTCTTAAAATATTCATAATAATCCATAACGTTCTGATAAACTACGAATTATCTATTTTCATTCTAAAGTGGTAAAACTTATCAACAAAGTGGTAATTTGTGGTAAATTGTGGTAATTATTTTTCTACATTTGCTATAAATCATTAAAAAACGTAACTAATTGAATACCATCATTGGAACATATGAATGTAAGGTCGATGCTAAAGGGAGAGTGCTTTTGCCAGCTCCTTTGAAGAAGCAATTGACCGATTCATTGAACGATGGTTTCGTATTGAAACGTTCGGTTTTTCAGCCTTGTTTGGAATTATATCCAATGTCAGAATGGAATTTAATGATGCAGAAAATCAATAAGTTAAACCGATTTGTAAAGAAAAATAACGATTTCATCAGAAGATTTACGGCTGGTGTAAAAGTAGTGGAAATAGACAATTTGGGAAGGCTTTTAATTCCGAAGGATTTAGTGGCTTTCGGAAACATTTCAAAAGATTTAGTGTTGTCTTCGGCAGTAAATATCGTTGAAATCTGGGATAAAGATTTGTATGAAAAATCAATTTCTGGAGATGATGTGGATTTTGCAGATTTGGCGGAAGACGTAATGGGAAATATAAATGACGACGACAATGGAATATCATAATCCGGTTTTGTTAATGGAAACTGTGGATGGTTTGGATATCAAGCCAGACGGAGTTTATGTGGATGTGACTTTCGGCGGTGGCGGTCATTCAAAAGAAATTTTAAAAAGACTAGGGCCGAACGGAAGATTATTCGGTTTTGATCAAGACGAAGATGCTCTTGCAAATGCTTTAGAGGATGAAAGATTTACATTAATTAATGAGAATTTCAGATTCATCAAAAGATTTTTGAGATTCCACGGCATAAAAAGCGTTGACGGAATTTTGGCTGATTTAGGTGTTTCCTCACATCAGTTTGACGTGGCAGAAAGAGGTTTTTCAACTCGTTTTGATGCTGAATTGGATATGAGAATGAGCCAAAAAAATGATTTGAGCGCTTTTAAGGTGGTAAATGAATATGACGAAGCAAATTTGCGTCGTGTATTTTATGACTACGGAGAATTGAAAAATGCGCCAGCAATTGCAAGAGTGATTTTGGAAGCAAGAGAAGTCGAGGAAATCAAAAATACAGAACAATTAAAAACGGTTTTGGGAAGATTTCTTCCGGCTCATAAAAGCCATAAGATCTTGGCTCAAATGTATCAAGCCATCCGAATTGAAGTAAATCAAGAAATGGATGTTTTGAAGGAATTTCTAGAACAATCTCTAGAAATTTTAAAGCCAGGCGGAAGATTAAGCGTGATTTCATACCACTCTTTAGAAGACAGATTGGTAAAAAGATACATCAAAAATGGAATGTTTGAAGGCGAACCAGAACGTGATTTCTTTGGAAATTTCTCAGTTCCGTTCAAAACCATCGGAAAATTAATTGTTCCAAATGATGCTGAAATCAGAATCAACAACAGAGCAAGAAGCGCAAAATTAAGAATAGCAGAGAAAGTTTAGTATCCAGATTGCAGATTTCGGTCGGAAGGCTTCAGAAATCTTAAATCTTAAATCATAAATATGAAAGGTGGAGTTTACAGCATATTAAAGGCAAAGTTTCTGATCAATGATGACGCGGCGAAAAACTGGCAGTTCATCATTTTTTTGATTGTTTTGGCTTTGGTGATGATTGCGAATTCTCACAATTATGAGCAAAAAACGTACAGAATTACTGAATTAGATAAAGAAGTAAAAGAGCTTCGTTCGGAATTTGTTGACAGGCGTTCGGAATTAATGAAATTAAAAATGGAATCGACGATTTCGGCAAAAATGGAAGAAAAAATGATTTTTCCATCGTCAGTTCCTCCAAAGAAAATCAAGGTTTTAAAAGAAAAAGAAAAAGGATTTTTTGAAAAATTATGGCAGTAGAAGAAAAAAATATTTCTTATCGAATTTATCTGGTTGCGTTTGCGATCGTAATAATGGCGACTGCTATTTTGGTAAAGCTGACGAATATTCAGTGGGTTGAAGGCGATTATTACAGAAAATTAGCCCAAGACAGAACCGTGAAAAATTTCGTGATTCCGGCAAATAAAGGGAATGTGTATTCTGCAGACGGAAGTTTATTGGCAACATCAATTCCAAATTATACGGTTCGTTTCGATGCTGTAGCTCCGAAAAAAGAAGACTTTGATAAAAATATTAAAGCTTTGGCAGATTCGCTTGCGATTTTATTAGACAAGCCGAGTACGCATTATTATAATGAATTCAGAAAAGCAAGAGCCAACAAAAACAGGTATTTATTGCTTGCGAGAGGTTTGAGCTACACTGAATTTATGCGAATGAAATCGTTTCCGTTGTTCAATTTAGGAACAAATAAAGGTGGATTGATTTCTGAGCAAAAAACAGTTCGCGAGCATCCGATTGGAAAAATTGCCGAAAGAACAATCGGTTATGAAAGATTTGATGAAAACGGAAACCCGACAAGAATCGGGATTGAAGGCGCTTTTGAAGAATATCTAAACGGAAAAGACGGAAAAATCCTGAAGCAAAAAATAGCAAAAGGACAATGGAAACCAATCAGCGATAACAACCAAGTCGAGCCACAAGACGGTTATGACGTGATTTCGACGATTGACGTTTACATCCAAGATATTGCGCACCACGCTTTGTTAAAGCAGTTGGAATATTACGAAGCAGAACACGGCTGCGTTGTGGTTATGGAAGCAAAAACGGGCGAAGTGAAAGCAATTTCAAACCTTGGAATTGGTAGTGACGGTAATTATTATGAAACGATAAATTATGCTGTAGCTGAATCCCACGAGCCAGGTTCGACCTTTAAATTAATCGATTTGATTGCTTTGATTGACGATAATAAAGTGGATACAAGCAAAGTATATGACAGCCACGGTGGTACCGTCGTATATCACAATCGCCGTGTAAATGATTCTAAAAAAGGCGGTTACGGAAAAGTTTCCTTGGCAAGAGGTTTTGAATTGTCATCCAATACAATTATGGCTCAGGCGGTCTATGAAAATTATAAAGACAATCCGAAGCAGTTTGTGGATAGAATTAATGCAATGGGACTAAACAAGCCATTGGGTTTGCCTTTTAAAGGTGAAGGAATTCCCTTTATTCCACAGCCGAAAACAAAAAGATGGAACGGAATTTCACTTCCATGGATGGCTTACGGTTACGGAGTTTCGATGACGCCGTTGCAGACTCTGACAGTTTATAACGCGATTGCAAACAACGGAGAAATGGTAAAACCAATCTTCGTAAAAGAAATTAAAGAGTGGAATAAAACGATTAAAAAGTTCGATAAAGAAGTGATTAATCCAAGAATCTGCTCTGACGAAACGGTTAAAAAAGTCAGAAAAATTTTAGAAAATACAGTAAAAAAGGGAACGGGTTCTAAATTGTATTCCAAAGATTTTTCAATGGCGGGAAAAACCGGAACCGCGCAAGTGGATTATGCCAAAGGAAAACATTCAGATGCAATGTATTACGCATCTTCTTTTGCAGGCTATTTTCCAGCGGATAATCCAAAATATTCTTGTATCGTGATTATTCACAAGCCAAGCAAGAGCAAAGGTTTTTATGGAGGAGATGTTTCCGGGCCGGTTTTCAAAAGAATCGCACAGAAGATTTTTACGGATGTTCCTTCTACGAATGAAATCAAAAATTTAGACAGGAAGAGCAAAATGCAAGAGGCTAATTTTGGAAAATATTCCAACTTGGTTTCTTCAGAAAAAGTTCCGAATGTTCACGGAATGCCGGGAATGGATGCGGTTGCCTTGTTTGAAAACTTAAAGATGAAAGTGAAAGTAATCGGAGTTGGAAAAGTGAAAAAACAATCGATTCAAGCGGGCCAGCCAATTATTAAAAATAACACCATAACATTAGAATTGTCGTGAATATTCTAAAAGACATATTATATAAAGTAGCGATTGAAGCAGTCAAAGGTTCAACGGAAATTGCTGTAAACAACATCGACTTCGATTCAAGAAAGATTGAAGAAAATGACGTTTTTATTGCAATCCGCGGTGCTGTTGCCGACGGTCACGAATTTATTGAAACTGCGATTAACAAAGGCGCAACGGCAATTATCTGCGACACGTTTCCAGAAAATATTGTGGCTGGAGTAACTTACGTTCAAGTAAAAGATACGAATAGAGCTTTGGCTTTTATGGCTTCAAATTTCTACGGAAATCCGTCGTCAAACTTGAAATTGGTTGGAATCACAGGAACAAACGGAAAAACGACAATCGCGTCATTATTGTTCCAATTGTTCAAAAAAGCGGGGTACAAAGTCGGTTTGCTTTCTACTGTAAAAAATGTAGTTGATGATGTGGAATACAAGTCAATGCTTACAACATCAGATTCAATTACGATCAATAAGTTCTTGAAACAAATGAACGATGCCGGCGTAGAATATTGCTTTATGGAAGTAAGTTCACACGGAATCGCACAAAAAAGAACTGAGGGTTTGCAATTTGCAGGAGGCGTTTTTACAAATCTTTCGCATGACCATTTAGATTATCACAAAACATTTGCGGAATACCGTGATGTGAAAAAAATATTTTTCGACCAATTGCCAAAATCAGCTTTCGCTTTAGTGAATTCTGACGATAAAAATGGTCAAGTAATGTTGCAAAATACAGCAGCAAAAAAACTGACATACGCTTTAAAATCTTACGCAGATTACAGAGCGCAGATTTTGGAAAACCAATTGTCAGGATTGCTTTTGAAAGTAAATGAACAAGAAGTTTGGGTTCGTTTGATCGGAACTTTTAATGCCTATAATCTGCTTGCAATTTATGGAACAGCAATCGAATTAGGTCTAGATAATTTAGAAGTTTTGAGATTGCTTTCAGAATTAGAAAGTGTTTCCGGAAGATTTCAATTTATAGTTTCAAAAGATAATATCACGGCGGTTGTGGATTATGCGCATACGCCAGATGCTTTAGAAAATGTACTGAAAACGATTGAAGATATTCGCACCAAAAACGAGCAATTGATTACAGTTGTGGGTTGCGGTGGCGACAGAGATAAAACAAAACGTCCGATTATGGCAAACATCGCTTCGACATTGAGCGATAAAGCGATTTTGACTTCGGACAATCCAAGAACCGAAAATCCTCAAGCGATTATCGAAGATATGGAAAAAGGTGTGGAGCCTCAAAATTATAAAAAAACGCTTGCAATTTTAGACAGAAAACAAGCGATAAAAACGGCTTGCCAATTGGCACTGCCAAACGATATCATCCTGATTGCAGGAAAAGGACACGAAACTTATCAAGAAATCAATGGCGTTCGCCACGATTTTGACGATATGAAAATTGTAAAAGAACTTTTAGAACAACTGAATAAATAGAGAAACTATGCTATACTATCTATTTGATTATTTACACCGAATGGACGTTCCTGGATCGGGAGTGTTTCAATACATTACGTTCCGTTCTGGGTTGGCAATCATACTTTCGCTATTGATTTCGACCGTTTTTGGAAAGAAAATTATCAATTTCTTGAGAAAACAGCAAGTTGGTGAAACCGTTCGTGAGCTTGGATTGGCTGGACAAAATGAAAAAGCAGGAACGCCGACAATGGGCGGACTTATCATTATTGTCGCAACGTTGATTCCGGTTTTGCTATTGGCAAAATTGAACAATATTTATATCGTTTTGCTTATCGTAACCACGCTTTGGATGGGAAGTATCGGCTTTTTAGATGATTATATCAAAATTTTCAAAAAAGATAAAGAAGGTTTAAAAGGAAAGTTTAAAGTTATCGGACAAGTTGGTTTGGGATTGATCGTAGGAACGGTTTTGTATTTCCATCCGCAGGTTACCGTGAGAACTGATACAGGAAACACGAATATTTTTGCAACTAACCAAACAACGGTTTCCGCAGCGCCTTTGGAAGAAAAATCAACGGCAACAACAATTCCGTTTTTTAAAGACAATGAATTTGATTACGCAGAAATGCTTTCTTTTTTAGGAGATGATTACAAGGATTTTGCTTGGCTGATTTTTATTCCAGTCGTAATTTTTATCATCACGGCGGTTTCAAATGGCGCTAATCTTACTGACGGAATCGACGGTTTGGCCGCAGGAACTTCTGCAATTTCAGTAGTCGCTTTGGGAATTTTCACCTTCGTTTCGGGAAATATTATTTTCTCGAATTATCTGAACATAATGTACATTCCAAATGCTGGGGAAATGACAGTCTACATTGCCGCCTTTGTCGGAGCGCTCGTCGGATTTCTCTGGTACAATACCTATCCGGCAACGGTTTTTATGGGCGATACGGGAAGTTTGACAATCGGTGGAATTATAGCCGTTTTGGCAATCGCAGTTAGAAAAGAATTAATGATTCCGGTATTGTGCGGAATTTTCTTAGCAGAGAATTTCTCAGTGATTTTACAGGTTTCCTACTTTAAATATACAAAGAAACGTTTCGGCGAAGGTCGAAGAATATTTTTGATGTCGCCATTGCATCACCATTACCAGAAGAAGGGTTATCACGAGAGTAAAATCGTGACCCGCTTCTGGATCGTGGGAATTTTGCTGGCAATTCTGTCAATCGTAACCTTAAAACTAAGATAAATGGAACAAAGGTTAGTCATTTTAGGCGGAGGAGAAAGCGGTGTCGGAACTGCAATTCTCGGTAAGAAAAAAGGATACGATGTTTTCGTTTCTGATTTCGGAAAAATTAAAAATAATTACAAAGAAGTTCTTGGTCTTCACGGCATCAAATGGGAAGAGGAAAAGCATACGGAAGATTTGATTCTAAATGCGGATGTGGTGATGAAAAGCCCTGGAATTCCTGACAAGTCGCCAATGGTGAAAAAGATTTTTGAGAAAGGGATTAAAGTAATTTCTGAAATAGAATTTGCGATTCAGTATACAAAAGCACTAACCGTCGGAATCACAGGAAGCAATGGGAAAACGACAACGACAATGCTGACGTATCATTTGCTAAAACAAGGCGGAATTAACGTAGGTTTAGCCGGAAACATCGGAAAAAGTTTCGCTTGGCAGGTTGCTGACGACAAACACGATGTTTACGTTCTCGAATTGAGCAGTTTCCAGTTGGACGGAATCATAGATTATAAACCGCATATTGCCATAATCACGAACATCAGCCCAGATCATTTAGACCGATATGATTATGATTACGGAAAATACATCGCAGCAAAATTTAGAATTACGGAAAACCAGACGGAAGAAGATTTCCTGATTTATGATGCTGATGACGAAGCCATCACAAACTGGCTAAAAATGAATAAAACAAAAGCGCGATTGGTGCCTTTTTCAATGACAAAAACATACGAAAACGGCGCATTTGCAACAGAAGAAAATATCAATATAAACATCAATAACGAAGAATTTGTTATGCCACAAGACAAACTAGCTTTAGAAGGAAAACACAACGTGAAAAATGCAATGGCTGCGACTACGGTTGCCCAATTATTGCGAATCAGAAAATCTACAATCCGTGAGAGCCTTTCTGATTTTCAGGGTGTGGAACATCGTTTGGAAAAAGTGCTGAAAATTCAAAACGTTCAGTATGTGAATGATTCAAAAGCGACGAATGTGAACGCGGCATTTTATGCGTTAGACAGTATGAACACGCCAACAGTTTGGATTGTCGGTGGTGTTGACAAAGGAAATGATTATGCGGAATTAATGCCATTGGTTCGCGAAAAAGTGAAAGCAATTATCTGTCTTGGAATTGATAACAAAAAAATTATCGATGCTTTTGGCGATGTTGTAGATGAAATGATTGAAGCAAATAATATGGTTGACGCTGTGAAATTAGCACAAAGAATGTCTGAAAAAGGCGATACAGTTTTGCTTTCTCCTGCTTGTGCAAGTTTTGATTTATTCGAAAGCTACGAAGACAGAGGAAGACAGTTTAAACAAGCGGTTCAGAATTTATAAAAATTAACGCAAAAGTATTTGTCATCCCGAGCGCAGTCGAGGGAAAGTTTGAAAAGCCAAAAAAATAAAAATGTAAGAGATTATGAAAGAGTTTATAAACAATCTTAAAGGAGACAAGGTCATTTGGGCATTTATAGCCCTTTTGGCGCTGATATCCTTTATGCCTGTTTACAGCGCGAGTAGTAATTTGGCTTATGGAGCAAACGGTTCTGGAAATACTGTGAGCTTTTTGATCAAACATTTCGCCCACGTAGGCATCGGATTTTTGATTGTCTATTTGGTTCATAAAGTGCCGTACCATTACTTCAAGGCGATTTCGATGATCGCTTTGCCGATCGTTTGGTTGCTGTTGCTTTACACTTTATTGCAAGGAAAAACTATCGGCGGCGCCAATGCCAGCCGTTGGATTAATATTCCGTTTATCGGAATTGGCTTCCAGACTTCCACTTTAGCATCAATGGTTTTGATGGTTTATGTGGCGAGATATTTGGCCAAGAAAAGAGAAGTGGAAGATTCCTTCCAAAAGTCAGCTTTAGAATTATGGCTTCCAGTTTTCTTGATTTTGATGCTGATACTTCCGGCTAACTTTTCAACTGCTGCCTTGATTTTTGCAATGGTTTCGATGTTGGTTTTCGTTGGAAAATATCCTTTGAAATATTTAGGAATTATAATCGGAACAGGAATAATTGCTTTGACATTTTTCATATTGATTGCAAAAGCTTTTCCAGATGCTTTTCCAAACCGTGTGGATACTTGGGTAAGCCGTATTGAAAATTTCACAAGTGATAAACCAGACGAAGATAACTACCAAATTGAAAAAGCGAAAATTGCCATTGCAACTGGGGGTTTGCGTGGACTTGGACCTGGAAAAAGTGTTCAGAAAAACTTCTTGCCACAATCGTCTTCCGATTTTATTTACGCCATTATTGTAGAAGAAAACGGATTGATCGGTGCAGTCGTAATCATGTTTTTATACATCATGCTTTTTATACGGTTCTTGATTGCTTCGCATAAAGCAAATACGCTATTCGGAAAATTATTAGTAGTCGGATTAGGATTTCCAATCGTATTCCAAGCCTTGATAAATATGGCTGTCGCCGTAGAATTATTGCCAGTAACCGGACAAACCTTGCCGTTGATAAGTAGCGGAGGAAGTTCGATCTGGATGACCTGCGTTTCGCTCGGAATCATTTTAAGCGTAACCAAAAAAGACGAAGAAATTGCCCAAGAAATTTTAGAAAAAGCAAAACGTGAAGAAGCGCTACAAAGATTAATCGAAAGAGAAATGAATGGCGAGTCAGACGATGAAAATGAGGAAGAGAAAAATGAAGAGGAAGAAAGCGAATACACAAACGAAAAAGTGGAACAAAGATACGCAATCGAGGATTTAAGCGACAATCCAATGAAAGCGGTGATGGGGAAATAATTTAAGATTGCAGATTTTTGATTTCAGTAATAGAAAATCTAAAAATCTGCGGTAAAAAGTTTAAGATAAAAAATGCAAAAATTAAAATTCATATTAAGCGGCGGCGGCACTGGTGGACATATCTATCCAGCAATTGCTATTGCAAATGAATTGAAAGAGCGTTTTCCAGATTGTGAAATTTTGTTCGTGGGAGCAAAAGACAAAATGGAAATGCAAAAAGTCCCGCAAGCTGGTTACCAAATTAAAGGACTTTGGATTTCAGGAATACAAAGAAGATTGACTTTTGATAACTCCCTTTTTCCATTCAAGCTTTTTGACAGTTTGTTGAAATCAAGAACGATTATCAAATATTTTAAGCCAAATGTGGTTATTGGAACCGGAGGTTTTGCCAGCGGACCGTTATTAAGAGTTGCAGGTTTTGCCGGAATTCCAACAGTTATTCAAGAGCAGAATTCCTATCCGGGAATTACAAATAAATGGTTGAGCGCCAAAGCAAGCAAAATTTGCGTAGCGTATGAAAATTTGGAACGATTTTTCCCAAAGAATAAAATCGTAATGACAGGAAATCCCGTGCGTCAAGATTTAATTGATATCCACGGAAAAAATGCTGAAGCAAGAGAATATTTCAAATTAGATGCCGATAAAAAAGTGTTGCTGATTCTCGGCGGAAGTTTAGGTTCAAGAAGAATCAACCAATTAATTGCAAAAGAATTGGTGAATTTTATTTCTCAAAACGTACAGATTATCTGGCAATGCGGAAAATTCTACATTGATGAATACCAGCATTTCAACGAGAAAGAAAATGTTCAGGTCGTTTCGTTTATTGACAGAATGGATTTGGTTTACGCTTCGGCAGATTTCATTATTTCGAGAGCTGGCGCGTCGTCAGTTTCAGAATTGTGTTTGGTTGGAAAACCAGTGATTTTTATTCCGTCACCAAATGTAGCTGAAGACCATCAGACAAAAAATGCAAAAGCAATTGTCGATAAGGAAGGAGCTTTGATGGTAAAAGAAAATGAATTGGACACACGATTTACCGATACGTTCAACAAACTTTTAAGCGACCAAGATTTACAAAATAGCTTGAGTCAAAACATAAAAAAATTGGCAACGCCAAATGCAACAAAGGATATTGTTGACGAAATTATAAAATTGATAAAATAGGCAATAGCCAAAAGAAAATAGCCAAAAGAAAATAGCCAAGAGTTTTAAGGTAATAAAGGAAACTTAGAACCTTAGTAACTCTGCAACTTAGAAACTAAAAAAAATGAATTTAAATCAGATACATAACGTTTATTTCATCGGAATCGGAGGCATCGGAATGAGTGCTTTGGCACGTTATTTCAAGGCCATTGGAAAAAATGTATCTGGTTATGACAAGACCGAAACCGAGCTGACGCAAGAATTGGCTTCCATCGGAATTGCTATTCATTTTGAAGATTCGATCGGATTAATTCCGAAGGATTATTTCGTAGAAAATACATTGGTGATTATCACGCCGGCGGTTCCAAAAACACATTCTGAATGGAATTACTTTTTGGAAAGAGAATACCAAATTAAAAAAAGGGCAGAAGTTCTCGGAATTATTACCAAAGACACCTTCTGTTTTGCAGTTGCGGGAACACATGGAAAAACAACTACTTCCAGTATTTTGGGACATGTTTTGTATGAAAGCGGTGTTGATGTTACAGCTTTTTTAGGCGGAATTGTAGAAAATTATAATTCAAATTTAATTGGAAGTGGCAAAACTGTAACCGTTGTGGAAGCAGACGAATTTGACCGTTCGTTTTTGCATTTGCATCCAAATATTGCCTGCATCACTTCTATGGACGCCGACCATTTGGATATTTATGGCGATACGGCTTCGATTGAAGCTTCGTTCATGGAATTTGCTGATAAAGTAGAAGACAAAAGCAATTTATTTATCGTAAAAGATTTGCCTTTGGAGGGAATTTCGGTTGCCATAAATGAAGATGCGGATTATAAAGCGTTCAATGTCAGAATTGAAAATAGCGCTTATGTTTTTGACGTGGAAACGCCAACGGGAATCGTAAAAGATTTGAAATTTAATCTGCCAGGAAAGCACAATCTGACCAATGCGTTAATTGCTTTTGCGATGGCAAATACTTACGGAGTTGAAACCGATAAAATTGCCAAAGCTTTGTATTCTTTCAAAGGTGTGAAACGCAGATTTTCATACCAAATTAAAGAAGATAATTTAGTTTATATCGATGATTATGCACATCATCCGACAGAAATAAATGCAGTAAGTCAGGCGGTTAGGGAATTATATCCTGATGAAAAGGTTTTGGCTATTTTTCAGCCGCATCTTTTCAGCAGAACCAAAGATTTTATCGACGGATTTGCTGAAAGTTTGTCAAAATTTGATGAAGTGATTTTATTGGATATTTATCCGGCTAGAGAATTGCCGATTGAAGGCGTAAATTCTAACTGGCTTTTAGAAAAAATAACAAATAATAACAAGAAATTAGTTGCAAAATCCGAATTAATTTCCGTAATTTTAAATAGCGACGTAAAAGTAATCGTGACGATTGGCGCGGGAGACATCGGTGAATTAGTAAAACCAATTAAACAAGCATTGCATGAAAAAGTTTAACTGGATAAATGTAAAATTGATAGGGATGTTTGCTTTGGTAATTTTCCTTTTTTCCTTCACTTCGAAGCGAAATGAAGAACGAAAATTGAAGAAAACAATGGTTGAATTTGTTGATGAAAGTAGTCCGTTTATTACAGAAGAAGCGGTTAATAAATTGTTAATAGAAAATAATTCAACCCCTAGTAGCATTCGAAAAGATAAACTAGATTTGAATAAATTGGAAAAAACTCTCGATTCTCACAACATGATACAAAAGTGTGAAGTATTCGTGAGTGTTGATGGTGTCTTAAAAGCTGTTGTAAAACAGAAAACGCCTGTTGCCCGCATATTTGGTAGTGAAAGTTCTTTTTATATTGATAATGAGGGACATGAAATGCCTTTGTCGAGCAATTATACAGCAAGAGTTCCGATCGTTTCGGGGGAAATTAATGCCAAAAACAATAAGGATTTAACGAAGTTGTTTTGCTACATCCATGAAGATGATTTTTTGCGAAAAAATATCATTGGAATAGAAATTATGCCCAGTGGTGGCGTAAAAATGAGAAATAGAAATTTCAATTATGTGATTGATTTCGGAAAAACTATAAATGTTGAAAAGAAATTCAAAAACTATAAAGCGTTTTTTCAAAAGGCAGTTCAGGATAGTTTGATAAATAAATACAAGACAGTAAATCTGAAGTTTACGCAACAGGTAGTGTGCACCAAAAATTAGGATATGGAAAAAGAGAGCATTGCAGTAGGTTTAGACATTGGGACAACCAAGATTGTCGCTATGATTGGCAAGAAAAATGAATATGGAAAATTGGAAATTCTCGGTGTAGGAAAGTCCAAAAGCTTGGGTGTTGCCAGAGGTGTTGTAAATAATATCACGCAAACAATCCAGTCGATTCAACAGGCTGTTCATGAAGCAGAAGTAAATTCTGGATATGTAATTAAAGATGTGGTGGTTGGCATTGCCGGTCAGCACATTCGCAGTATTCAGCACAGCGATTATATCAGCAGAAATAATCCTGAAGAAGTAATTAGTGAAAATGATATTGACTTGCTAGTCAATCAAGTGCATAAGTTGGCAATGCTTCCCGGAGAAGAAATTATCCATGTTTTGCCACAGGAATTTAAAATCGACGGCCAAGCCGAAATTAAAGAGCCAATCGGAATGTATGGCGGAAGACTAGAATCTAGTTTCCACGTAGTCGTTGGCCAAGCTTCTTCTATCAGAAATGTGGGAAGATGCATTAAAAGTTCAGGTTTAGATTTGTCAGGATTGACTTTAGAACCGTTGGCTTCAGCTGATGCGGTTTTAAGCCAAGAAGAAAAAGAAGCAGGCGTTGCGTTGATTGATATCGGTGGCGGCACAACAGATTTGGCAATTTTTAAAGACGGTATTATTCGTCACACGGCTGTAATTCCTTTCGGAGGAAATGTAATTACGGAAGACATCAAAGAAGGATGTTCGATCATTGAAAAACAGGCAGAATTGTTGAAAGTAAAATTCGGATCTGCTTGGCCAGGAGAAAATAAAGACAACGAAATTGTGTCGATTCCAGGTTTGAGAGGAAGAGAGCCGAAAGAAATTTCGCTAAAAAACTTGTCTAAAATTATCCACGCACGCGTTGTGGAAATTATCGAGCAGGTTTTTACGGAAATCAAACAATACGGACACGAAGATCCGCGCAAGAAATTGATTGCGGGAATCGTTCTTACCGGTGGTGGCGCACAATTGCAACACATCAAACAGTTGGTGGAATATATCACTGGAATGGATACTAGAATTGGCTATCCAAACGAACATTTGGCTGGAAATTCTGACGAAGAAATCTCTAGTCCGTTATATGCGACGGCGGTTGGATTGGTGATGAACAGCATTCGCAATAATACGCAGAGCGCTATTCCGTTCAATCAAGTGGAAGTTGAAAAAGTGGTGGCTCCGGCTCCAATTCAAGTGCAAAGAGAAGTGGTCGTTGATAATCATTACGAAGAAGAAATTGTTCAGGAAGTGCCAAGAAAGATTGAATCTGAAAAATCAGTTTCTACCGAAGGCCGAATGAAGAAATCGT